>Ga0164241_10000013_pt1 | contig 481927 bp, 392 predicted proteins | sample OricomyardsoilBY_FD_108780 | JGI IMG/M metagenome (GOLD analysis project Ga0164241, IMG submission 108780) | Backyard soil microbial communities from Emeryville, California, USA - Original compost - Back yard soil (BY) | ecosystem: Environmental > Terrestrial > Soil > Unclassified | place...
CTCAATCCGAACGTGTCGGAAGACGAGGAGATGATGAAGCGCTTCGTGCATGAGCTGCGCTACTCGCGCAAGATCACGCACCAGAACGTCATCCGCATCTACGACTTCCTGCAGGTGCAGGGCCTGTACGCCATTTCGATGGAGTACTTCCCCTCCCACACGCTGGGCGCGGAGATCGTCAACGAGAAGCCGGTCGACACGAAAAAGGCCGTGAAGTACGGCATCGACATGTGCACCGGCATGGCCGTGGCACACCACGTGGGCATCGTGCACCGCGACCTCAAGCCCGCCAACGTGCTGATCAACAACGAAGGCCTGCTGAAGATCGTGGACTTCGGCGTGGCCGCCGCGCACCGCGAGGGCGACACGCAGCTGACCAAGACCGGCTACGTGATCGGCTCGCCCAAGTACATGGCGCCGGAGCAGATCCTGGGCCGCAAGGTGGACGAGCGCGCCGACATCTACGCCATCGGGGTCATCCTGTACGAGATGTTCACCGGCGTGCCGCCCTATTCGCGTGGCGACCACATGGCAGTGATGTACCAGCACGTGCAGGGCAAGGCGCGGCCGCCGCTGGAACTGAACCCGAAACTGCCACCCGGCATCGCGGATCTCGTCATGAAGGCCATGGCCGTGGACAAGGCGAAGCGTTTCCAGACCATGGATGAGATGCGGATCGCACTCGAGCGGTTCGCTTGACGTAAGATTCACGTCTATGGCCCGCATAGACGCCTTCCTGAAGCTGGGTACCCAGCAGGGTTGCTCGGACATCCATCTCGCGGTTGGCGTGCCACCCATGCTGCGCGTGTTCGGCGACCTGATGCCGATCAAGTTCCGCGACCTGCGCGACGGCGAGCTGGAAGGCTACCTCACCGAGATCATGACTCCCTCGCAGCAGGAGGTGTTCGCCAGCGGCAGCGACGTGGACTTCTCCTATGTATCCACCGAGGGCGGCCGCTTCCGCGTCAACGTGTTCCGCAAGGACACCGGCGTCGGCGCGGTGTTCCGCACCATTCCCACGGCTATCCCCACCATCGACAAGCTGGGCCTGCCGCCCATCGTCAAGAAGCTGTGCGACTACCACCAGGGCATGATCCTGGTCACCGGCGCCACCGGCTCGGGCAAGTCCACCACGCTCGCGGCGATGATCGACCACCTGAACGCCACCCGCCGCATCAACATCATCAGCCTCGAGGACCCGATCGAATTCGTCCACCGCAGCAAGCAGTGCCAGGTGATCCAGCGCGAGCTGGGGACGCACCTGCCGAGCTTCGCCGAGGGCATCCGCGCCGCCATGCGCGAGGATCCGGACGTGATCCTGGTGGGCGAGATGCGCGATGCCGAGACCATCTCCATGGCCATGACGGCCGCCGAGACCGGCCACCTGGTGCTGGGCACGCTGCACACCACCGGCGCGGTGAAAACCATCGACCGCATCATCGACGCGTTGCCCATCGAGGAGCGCGAGCAGACCAAGAGCTTCCTGTCGCAGAGCCTGCTGGCGGTGGTCACGCAGGTGCTGGCCCGCACCATCGACGGCCAGGGCCGCAAGGCCGTGTGCGAAGTCATGGTGATGACCAAGGCCATCGCCAAGCTGATCCAGACCGACCAGACGCACCAGATCCCGAGCCAGGTGCAGATGGGCCGCGAGTTCGGCATGCAGCTGATGGACCAGGCGCTGCTGGCCGCGGTGCAGGGCAAGCAGATCGATCCGGATCATGCCTATGCCTTCGCCAACGACAAGCGCGTGCTTCAGAAATTCGTCACCGACACCGGCCTGCTGCCGAAGATCGACGCCACCGGTCCGGTGCCGGCGCATTCGGGCAACGAGTCCTGACGCGATGGCGAAGATCGACTCCCTGCTGCAGGAAGTCCTGCAACGCAAAGGCTCGGACCTGCACTTCATTGCCGGGGATCCGCCGCGCATCCGCCTGTACGGCGACCTGATGCCGCTGCGCGCGGAGAACCTCACCGCGGAGTTCGCGCGCGAGGCTCTGTACGAGATCATGCCGGGCAAGGCAGTGGCCCGTTTCGACAAGCTCAACGGCGCCGACTTCGCCTACACGCTGGAGGGGCTGGGCCGCTTCCGCGTGAACGTGATGCGCCAGCTGAACGGCATGGGGGCGGTGTTCCGCGCCATCCCCAGCCAGGCACTGACCATGGACCAGCTGAAACTGCCGGATGCCGTACGTGCCTTCGCGCGCGCGCCGAACGGGCTGATTCTGGTCACCGGCAAGACCGGCAGCGGCAAGTCCACCACGCTGGCCGCGATAATCGATGACATCAACAAGCGCGAGAAGGGCCACATCCTCACCATCGAGGACCCGATCGAGTTCGTGCACCAGCGGCGCAACTGCCTCATCAGCCAGCGCGAGATCGGCCTGCATTCGCAGGGATTCGCCGCCGCGCTGCACTCGGCGCTGCGCGAGGATCCGGACGTGGTGCTGGTGGGCGAAATGCGCGACCTGGAGACCATCCAGATCGCCGTCACCGCGGCGGAGATGGGCATCCTGGTGATGGGCACGCTGCACACCAACGGCGCGGCGCAGACCGTCGACCGCGTGGTCAACGTCTTCCCCGCCGACAAGCAGTCGCATGTGCGCACCATGCTGTCCACCTCGCTGCGCGGGGTGGTGTCGCAACAGCTCTTGCAGCGCGCGGACAAGCAGGGTCGCGTCGCGGCACTGGAGATCCTGGTGAACAACTCCGCCGTGGCCAACCTGATCCGCCAGGGCAAGCTCGACCAGCTGGAGAACACCATGCAGTCCGGCGGCAACACCGGCATGCGCACCATGGATGGCTCCATCCAGGCGCTGTTCGACCAGCGCCAGATCACCGGCAAGGAGGCCTACAAGAAGGCCATCAACAAGGCCCGCTTCGAGGCCTTCAAGGATACGGGGTGAGCGAGGTTCAACCGCGGCGGCGGATTCTCGTCACCCACGCGCTGCCTTACGCCAACGGCTCGCTGCACCTCGGCCACATGCTGGAATCGGTGCAGACCGACATCTGGGTGCGCTTCCAGCGGCTGCGCGGCCATGACTGCCTGTTCGTGTGCGCGGAGGATTGCCACGGCACGCCCATCATGATCAAGGCGCGGCAGGACGGCATCACGCCCGAGGCATTGATCACCGCCGCGGCCGCCGAGCACCAGCGCGATTACGCGGGCTTTTCGATCGGCTTCGACCACTTCCATTCCACGCACTCCGAGGAAAGCCGGCACTACTCGTACGAGCTGTACGGCAATCTCGTGAAGCGCGGCGCCATCGCCCGCCGCACCATCCGCCAGGCCTACGACGAGCAGGCCGGCATGTTCCTGCCGGACCGCTTCGTGCGCGGCACCTGCCCGCGCTGCGGTACCGCCGACCAGTACGGGGATTCCTGCGAGAACTGCGGCGCCACCTATTCGCCCGCGGAGCTCAAGGACGCGGTTTCCACCATCACCGGCACGAAGCCGGTGCTGCGTGATTCCGAGCACCTGTTCTTCAAGCTGGGCGGGTTCGAGAAGGACGTGCGTGAGTGGCTTGCCGGGCACAACCTGCAGCCGGCCGTGCGCGCCAAGCTCGACGAATGGTTCAAGGTCGGCCTGACGGACTGGGATATCTCCCGCGACGCGCCCTACTTCGGCTTCGAGATCCCGGACGCGCCCGGCAAGTATTTCTACGTGTGGTTCGATGCGCCCATCGGCTACATCGGCAGCTTCGCGGCGCTGGCGGCGCAGCGCGGCCTGGACTTCGACGCCTACTGGAAGGCCGGCGCGACCACCGAACTGCATCACTTCATCGGCAAGGACATCAGCTACTTCCACACGCTGTTCTGGCCGGCGGTGCTGCATGGCGCGGGCTACCGGCGCCCCACCGGCGTGCATGTGCATGGCTTCCTGACCGTGGACGGACAGAAGATGTCCAAGTCGCGCGGCACGCACATCACCGCGCGGCGCTACCTGGACCTGTTGCCCGTGGACCAGCTGCGCTACTACTTCGCCGCCAAGCTGGGCAACGGCCTCGACGACATCGACGTGAACCTGGATGACTTCACGGCCCGCGTGAATTCCGACGTGGTGGGCAAGCTGGTGAACATCGCCAGCCGCTGCGCGCCCTTCATCGAACGTGCCGGTGGCACTCTGGCGCCCGCACTGCCGGACCGTATGTTGTACGAACAGTTCGCGGCCGCAGCCGAACCTCTGGCCGGGCAGTTCGAAGCGCGCGACTACGCCGGCGCGATACGCGAGATCATGCTGCTGGCCGATCGGGCCAACCAGTACGTGGACCAGCAGAAACCCTGGGTACTGGCCAAGGACCCGGCGCAGCTCGAAGAGGCCCGCGCCGTTGCCACGCAGGCCATCAACCTGTTCCGCGTACTGATGACTTACCTCGCCCCGGTGATGCCGGCCATCGCCGCGAAGGCCGAAGGCTGGCTGGGTGCGGGCACGCTGGCGCGCTGGGACGGCGTCGCCACGCCGCTGCTCGGCGCCGCCATCGGCAAGTATCCGCAGCTCGCCACCCGGGTGGACCCGGCGGTGGTGAAGCAGCTCGTCGTTTCGGCGCCCGTGGCGGCGCCCTCTGCAGCCAAGTCCGAGGCAAAACCCGTGATCAGCATCGATGATTTCGCCAGGCTCGACCTGCGCGCCGCAAAGGTACTGGAAGCCGCGCGCGTGGAAGGTTCCGACAAGCTGCTGCAGCTCAGACTCGACCTCGGCACCGAGCAGCGCAATGTGTTCTCGGGCATCGCCCAGCAGTACAAGCCCGAGGACCTGGTCGGCCGCTTCGTAGTGATGATCGCGAACCTGGCGCCGCGCAAGATGCGCTTCGGTGTCTCCGAGGGCATGGTGCTGTGTGCCAGCGACAAGGATGGCGATGGCAAGGGTGTGTTCGTGCTCACCGCCGATGCCGGGGTGCAGCCGGGGATGAAGGTCACCTGAGCGGGCCGTGAAGCCCGGGAACATCGTTGCGCTGTATGCGGCGCTGCGCGCAGCGAATCCCGAACCGCGCAGCGAGCTGGAATTCCGCACGCCATTCGAGCTGCTGATCGCCGTGATCCTGTCGGCGCAGGCCACTGACAAGAGCGTGAACATCGCCACGCGCAAGCTGTACCCGCGGGCCAATACCCCGGCCACGATCCTGAAGCTCGGCGTCGACGGACTCACGCCGTACATCCGCCACATCGGGCTGTACAACGCCAAGGCGAAGAACGTCATCGAGACCTGCCGGCTGCTCATCGAGCGGCATGGCGGGGAGGTGCCGCGCGACCGCGAGGCACTGGAATCCCTGCCCGGCGTCGGCCGCAAGACCGCCAATGTGGTGCTGAACGTGGCCTTCGGCGAACCCACGCTGGCGGTGGATACACACGTGTTCCGCGTGGCCAACCGCACCGCGCTGGCCCCGGGCCTGACGCCACTGGCCGTGGAGCAGAAGCTGCTGAAGGTGACGCCGCCGGAATTCCTGCAACACGCCCATCATTGGCTGATCCTGCACGGGCGCCATGTGTGCGTGGCCCGCACGCCGAAATGCTGGCAATGCGTGATCGCCCCGTACTGCGCACACCGCCCCAAGACGCCACCACCCTGAAGCCGTTTACACTCGCGGCATGATGTTCGCCAACTCCAGCCGCGACGCGCTGCGGCGCCAGTATCTGGCCGCCTGGCAGCGTCGCCGCGACGGGCTGCCGCTGACGCCGCTGGACGCGCAGATCGCCGACGTGATCGAGCTGCATCCGGAATACCAGGCACTGCTGCAGGATGCGGAAAGCCTTGCCACCGAGTTCACCGTCGAACAGGGGCGCACCAACCCGTTCCTGCACATGGGCCTGCACCTGGGCCTGCGCGAGCAGCTCGCCACGCGCCGGCCGCCCGGCATTGAGCAGGTGCACGCGCGCCTGGCGGCGAAGCTCGGGGGCACGCATGAAGCCGAGCACCGCATGATCGAAGTGCTGGCCGAGACCCTGTGGGAGGCACAGCGCGCCGGACGCGCGCCCGACGAACAGCGCTACCTGGAAAGATTGCGCCAGCTGTGAGGCTGGCGCGGATTCAGCCCATCCGCGCCCACTTGAACAACGTGGCGAGGTTCGGTGGCTTGCCGTGCATCAGCAGGCCGACGCGGAATACCTTGGCCGCGAACCACACCGTCACCCAGGCCGCCACCAGGCTCGCCAGCATCGACAGCAGCACCTGCCAGAATGGCGGCGGCGAACTGGAAGCCAGCCGCGCCATCATGGCGAAGGCATTGACCGGCGGGATGAAGCTCATGATCACCGCCAGCGGCGCATCCGGCTGGTTGCCGATCACGAAGGTCAGCATGTAGGGCAGCAGCAGCAGGATGATGATCGGGCTCTGCAGCGACTGCGCGTCGGCGATCTGGTTCACCGCGGCGCCGATCATCTGCAGCAGCGCGCCGTACACCAGATAGGCCATCAGGAAGAACACGAACAGGTAGAGGATGAGCAGCGGATCGATGGCGCCCAGCGCCGCGAACTGCAGCAGTGCGAGCAGCCCCAGAAGCACATAGACGCCCATCGTCACAAGACCAATGCCCAGCTGCCCCAGCAGCTTGCCCCACATCAGTTCCAGCGGCGAAACCGCCGCCAGCAGCACCTCGACGACGCGGCTGGATTTCTCCTCCACCGTGGAGGTCATCAGCGCCTGGCCGCCCGTCATCACGCCCATGAACAGCAGTATGCCCATGACGAATGGCAGCACGACGTTCAAGCCCGCTCTCTGCTGCGTGCCATCCGCGTACACCTCGATGGTGCGCGCGGACTCCACCCGGGTAGCACTGATCACAAGCGCAGGATCGATGCCCGTGGCACGCAAGCGCGTGGCAACAAGTGCCTGGCGCACGGCACTGTGCAGGGTACTGGCCGCGTCCTGCGGCAGGCTCTTGGGTGCATACAGCTCGTAAGTGCCGTAGGCGCCATTGCCGGCGCGGGTTACGGCACCCTCGGGCACCACCACCAGTGCGCGCCGCTCGCGCACCTGTTTGCCCTCTTCGGTCAGCCACCGTTTCTCGGCATCCACGGTGGCATCGGCCGCCAGCTCGCGCAGCCGGAACGCGACGGGAGGCTGTACCAGCGCGGTAGTGGCCGCGACCTTTGCGCCAGCGGGGCCGAGCTGCTCGGTGACCGCGCGCGTACTGGCCACGACCCGCGCCGTCAGGGCGGCCGGAGCCAGTTCCTGGCGCAGTGCTTCGGTGACGGCCCTGCTCTGGTCGATCAGGGCCACTTCCACAGCCACCTGCGCGCCACTGCGCTGCATCAGCTTGGGGATCATGAACATGAGTGCGGCCATGATGAACGGCATCACCAGCACGCCGAACAGGAACCCCTTGCTGGAGATGGTGACGAGGAAGTCGCGCTTCGCCACCAGCCCGACACGCTTGAAGCTGATCATTTCGCCTCCCCTGCCGTCAGGCCCTGCAGATGCTGGCGCAGCGTCTCCTCGGACTCGCCACCAGTCTCGCCCTTCACGATGCCCACGAACATGTCCTCCAGCCGCACGCGTGCGATTTCCACGCGCGCCGGCAGCACGCGGCCCGCGGCCTCGCGAATCACCACGGTGGGATCGGTACCCGCGGCCAGGCGCAACTCGTACTCGCCGTCCCTGGCCGTCACCGTCGCGACGCCGGGCAGGCCGCGCAGCACTTCGGCATCGCCGGGCTGCGGATCCAGCGGCTCGAACAGCACGCGCGAGGTGTCGTACTGGCGCTTGAGCTTCGCTATCGGCTCATCCAGCACCTTGCGGCCCTTGTGGATCATCACCACGCGGTCGCACAGCTCCTCGGCCTGCGCCATCACATGCGTGGAAAACAGGATGGTGGTGCCGCGGCGGCGCTCGGCGGCGATCACTTCCTTAAGCAGCCGCACGCTGACCGGGTCCAGGCCGCTGAAGGGTTCATCCAGGATCAGCAGCTCCGGCTGATGCACGATGCAGCCGACGAACTGCACCCGCTGCAGCATGCCCTTGGACAGGTCCTCGCATTTCTTCTTCTCGACATCCTCGAGGCCCAGATGGTGCAGCAGTTCGCGCGCGCGCTTCATGGCCAGCTGCTCGGACATGCCCTTCAGGCCGGCGAGGTAGCCGAGGAAGGCGCCGACCCGCATCTTGCGGTACACGCCGCGCTCCTCGGGCAGGTAGCCGATACGGTCCTTGGCATCCAGCGCGGAGCGGTGGCCCAGCACCTCGACCATGCCCGCGTCAGGGAACAGGATGGACATCAGGATGCGTATGGCGGTGCTCTTGCCGGCACCGCTGGGCCCGATGACCCCGCAGGTTTCGCCCTTCGGGATGATGAGGTCAAGACCGGCGACGGCGCGCTGCGTGCCGAAGGATTTATCCACGCCCCGCAAGGCCAGTGCTGTGTCCACCTCACCCCTCCCTGGAAATTCGCGGGCCAGCATAACGCAAGGCCGCGCAGGTGCCGGCCAATTCGCCTGCTGCTACCTCGCCGCCGCGACAGCGCGCGGTGCAAACAAAGTGGCGAGGCCATCCGGGCGTCCGGCCACGGGCACCAGATGTGGATAACGCAGGCCGCCGCGGTAATCGAGCGTGACGGTGCGGTAGCGGTCCTGGTGCTTGACGATGAGCTCCACCGGCGGGCCGCCCGCGGCGGCCTCGGTGATCGCACGCTTGATCTGCTCGGCGCTGTAGGCGCGTCCGTTCACCGCGATCAGCGTGGTGTTGGTGGCAAGGCCAGCCTTGAAGGCCGGGCTGTCCCACACCACCTCGGTCAGCACCGCGTCGCGCGAGATCACCACGCCCAGCGAATAACCGAGGTCGGTGCGACGCGCGGACTTCTCCACATCGGCGATGGCCTTGTTGGGCTCGGTGCTGTATTCCACGCGGAAGCCGGCACGCTCGACGCCCTCCAGCAACGGCTGGTTCAGGCCAGTGGTGCGTTCGCGCAGCCACCGCTCCCATTCGAACGGCGCCACCGCGTTCAGCGCCCGCGCCACGTCGGCCAGCTCATAGGTGGAAACCCAGCCCTGGCTGGCGGGCTGCGCGAAGAATGTCCGCGAGAAATCATCCAGCGATCGCCGGCCCTGCGTCAGCTCCGCGAGCCGCGTGTCCACGTCCAGCCACAGCAGCGCGCCTTCCATGTAGTAATCCTCGGTGCGCTGCCAGCTCACCCATGACAGCGGCCGGCGCGGCGTGACGATGGGCTGGAAGGTGGTGTCCTCCAGCGCGCGCCATTCGCGCCCGGGACGCCTGGCGGCGAAGGTGGCCGCCACTGCCGCGAATTCCTCGCGCATCACTTCCCCGGGCACGAGACCGGCGCGCACCGCCAGCACCAGCCCGTAGTACTGCGTCATGCCCTCGTACACCCACAGCAGGTCGCCCTGCATCGGCGTGTTGTAGTGCGGAGTCCACAGCCGCGCCGGTCGGCGGTACTTGCCGTTCCACGAATGCGTGAACTCGTGCGCCAGCAGATCGCGATCGGTGACCGCCTCGTCCCAGGAACGGAAGTAGGCCGTGCCCTGCGAGTTCTCGCTGGAGCGGTGATGTTCCAGTCCCACGCCGCCCAGGCTTTCGCTGAGTGCCAGCAGGAAATCGTAGCGGTCGTAGCGCGGCGGACCCAGCGCCGCATATACCTCGCGCACCAGTGCGCGATGGATGGCGGTCTGCGCCGCGGTGATCGCAAGGTCGGCGGGGTTGTCCGCGACGATGTTCAGCACCACTGGCGGACTGCCGGCCGGCGTGAGATCCACCTGCCGGAAATGACGGCCAGCGAACAGTGGCGAATCCACCAGCACTTCCAGCGGCACCGTGCCGAACACGGCGGGGTTGGCATCCGCGGCTGCACCGGGCGCGGCGCGCAGCGCGCTGGCATGCTTCCATCCCTCCGGCAATCGCAGCGTGGCCTGCACGGGGATGTCCCGCACGCGCTGACCGGCCGGATACAGCAGCACCTGCTCCCATTGCAGGTTCAGCATGTCGGGAGTGATGACGATGCGGCCCGCGTCGGAGGCCTGCGGCGTTGCCACCTGGAATTCCACATCCAGCTGGCGTGTGCCGGCCGGCAGTTCCAGCACGAAACGGAACACATCGAGCGGGTCGCGCCGCCACGGGATGTCCTTGCCGTTGACGCGGAAGCGCAATCCGGCCAGCTGCTCGATGGTGCCGCGCGCCGCATGCTTGCCGGGCAGCCATTGCGGATAGTGCAGCTCGAAGCGGCCGGCACGCGCCGGGATGCTCTGGCTGACACGGAAGATGCGCCGCTGCACATCGGTGGCATCGACACCGAGAAGAATGGTGCCGCCCGCCTCGGCGGTGAATGCCGCACGCGGCGGCAACATCGCGATCCAGACCAGGGCCAGCGGCAACAGCCATTTCGCTGCCGGCTGGCGCATGTTCAGCCCTTCTTCGGCATGTACAGGTCGGTGAGCGTGCCTTCCAGCGCCTCGGCCGCGAGCCCCACGGTCTCGGACAGCGTCGGGTGCGGATGGATGGTGAGGCCGATGTCGGCGGCGTCGGCCCCAAGCTCGATGGCCAGCGCCACTTCACTCACCAGTTCGCCGGCATTCGGGCCGACGATGCCACCGCCGATCACGCGATTGCTGGCCGCGTCGAGGATCAGCTTGGTGAAGCCCTCGTCACGGCCCAGCGACAGCGAGCGGCCACTGGCAGCCCAAGGGAAAGCCGCCTTGCGGATGGCGAGCCCGTCGCGCTTTGCCTGGCCCTCGGTCACTCCCACCCAGGCCACTTCCGGATCGGTGTAGGCCACCGAAGGGATGACGCGCGCATCGAAGAACGCCTTGTGGCCCGCGGCGACTTCCGCGGCCACCTTGGCCTCGTGCATGGCCTTGTGGGCCAGCATGGGCTGGCCGACGATGTCGCCGATGGCGAAGATGCCCGGCACATTGGTGAGCATCTGCCTGTCGACGGGAATGAAGCCGCGCTCGTTCACCGTGACTCCGGCCGCCTCGCAGTTGAGCATGCGGCCGTTGGGCATGCGGCCTACCGCCACCAGCACGCGGTCGTAGGTGTCGGTACTCACCTGTCCTGCCGCGTCGAAGGTGACGCGGATACCTTCCGGCAGCGCCTCCACCTTGGTGGACTTCGTGCCCAGCATGATCTTCTCGTAGCGCCCCTTCAGCCGCTTCTCCAGCGGCCGCACGAGGTCAATGTCCGCGCCGGGCATCAGCTGGTCGCCGAGTTCCACCACGCTGACCTTCGCGCCCAGCGCGTCGTACACGCAGGCCATCTCAAGGCCAATGATGCCGCCGCCGATCACCAGCAGGCGCTTCGGGATGCCGCCCAGTTCCAGCGCACCGGTGGAATCGATGATGCGCGGATCCTCGGGAATGAACGGCAGCTTCACTGCCTCGGAGCCGGCCGCGATGACGCAGTTGTCGAAGCCGATGAGCTGCTTGTTGCCGTCACTGCCGGCGACTTCAACGACGCGGCTGCCGGCGAATTTGCCCACGCCGCGCACCACCTCGACCTTGCGCTGCTTCGCCAGCGTGTTCAGGCCACCGGTCAGGCGCTTGACCACGCTTTCCTTCCAGCCACGCAGCTTGTCGATGTCGATCTGCGGGGCACCGAAGGCAATGCCGTGTTTGCCCATGTCATGGGCTTCGTCGATCACCTTGGCCGCATGCAGCAGGGCCTTCGACGGGATGCAGCCCACGTTCAGGCACACGCCGCCGAGGCTGTCCCAGCGTTCGATCAGCGCCACCTTCAGGCCCAGGTCCGCGGCGCGGAATGCGGCGGTGTAGCCGCCTGGTCCGGCACCGAGCACCACCAGCTGGTAACTGCGGTCTGGCGTGGGTCCCGGGGGCATCACCGGCTTTGCCACGGGCGCCGGTGCATGCGCGGCCGCAGCTGGCGGCGTTGCGCCAACCGCGGCACTCGGCGAAGGAGATGCCGCAGTTGCGGGTGCGGGTGCGGGCGCGGCTGGTGTTGCTGGTTTCGCCGCATCGGGCGCTGACGCTACGGCCGCGGCGGCAGCCACGCGCGCGATCACCGTGCCCTTGCGCACCTTGCCGCCTCCCTGCACCAGCACGGCGGTCAACTTGCCGGCGACTGGCGACGGCACGTCCATGGTGGCCTTCTCGGTCTCCAGCGTGATCAGCGGCGTGTCGACCTCGACGGTGTCACCAGCCTTGACCAGCACTTCGACGATGGAAACCTCGTCGAAATTGCCGAGGTCCGGTACCGCAACCTCGACGTCGCTCACGGCACGCCCGCCAGCAGCGCATCCGGATCGGCCAGCACCTTCGACAGGTACACCGCGAAGCGCGCGCCCATCGCGCCATCGATCAGCCGATGGTCATAGGACAGCGACAGCGGCAGCATCTGGCGCGGCTTGAACTCCTTGCCATCCCACACCGGCTTCACCTGCGTGCGCGACACGCCGAGGATGGCCACCTCCGGCGCATTGATGATGGGCGTGAAAGCAGTGCCACCGATGCCGCCCAGGCTCGAGATGGTGAAGCAGCCACCCTGCATCTCGCTGCCCTTCAGCGTGCCCTTGCGGGCCCGGTCGGAGAGGTCCGCCAGCGCGCGCGCAATGCCGAACAGGTCCAGCTGGTCGGCGTTGTGGATCACCGGCACCAGCAGGCCATTGGGCGTGTCGGCGGCAAAGCCGATGTGGAAGTACTTCTTCACCACCATGTTCTCGCCATCCAGAGAGGCGTTGAACAATGGGTATTCCTTCATGGCCAGCACGCAGGCGCGCACGATGAAGGCCAGCGGCGTGATCTTCACGCCAGCCGCGGCGGCCTTGTCCTTCAGCTTGGCGCGCTCGGCTTCCAGGTCGGTGATGTCCGCCTCGTCGTACTGCGTGACATGCGGCACGTTGACCCACGAGGCATGCAGGCGCTGACCGGAAATTTTCTGGATGCGCCCCAGCGGCTTGACTTCGACGGCGCCGAACTTCGCGAAGTCGACCCTGGGGACCTGCGGCAGCGCCGGGCCGCTTGCCACCTGCATGGCGCCGGACAGCATGGCCTTGACCCAGGCCTTCACGTCCTCATGCGTGATGCGGCCGCGCTGGCCGCTGCCCTTCACGCGACCCAGGTCCACGCCCAGTTCGCGCGCCAGCTTGCGCACGGAGGGACCGGCATGCGCCGTGCCGAAGCCCGCTTCGCTGACGGGCGGCAGGCTCGCTGGCCCGCGCGGTGCAGCGGCGACTGGCGCGGGCGCTGGCTTCGATGCTGCAGGGGCCGCGGCAGCAGGTTGGGTTGCAGTCGGGGCGGGCGTCGCCGCGGCGGCGCTGACCACGCCGCTCAATGTCACCACGCGACTGCCCGCCGACACCTTGCCACCGGCCTGCACGTGCACGGCCGCGACCGTGCCCGCGGCGGTGGACGGCACATCCATGGTGGCCTTCTCCGTCTCGAGAGTGGCCAGCGGCGTGTCCACCTCGACCTTGTCGCCCACCTTGACCAGCACTTCGATGACGCCGACCTCGGTGAAGTTGCCCATGTCCGGCACCAGCACATCGACATCGCGCGGCGTTGCAGCTGCGGCGGCAGCCGCAGCGGGAGCGGTGCTCGCGCCAGCGGGGGCCGGCTGCATGGTCGTGGCAGCGGCCGGTGCCGCCGCCGGCGCACTCGCCGCCGCCTCGCCGCCGGCCGCCAGCAACGTCACCACCAGCGAGCCTTCGGAAACCTTGCCACCCTTGTCGACGTGGACTTTCGCCACCACACCGGCCGCCGGCGACGGCACGTCCATGGTGGCCTTCTCGGTCTCCAGCGTGATCAGCGGCGTGTCGACTTCGACGGTGTCGCCGGCTTTCACCAGCACGTCGATGACGCCAACCTCGGAGAAATTGCCGAGATCCGGCACGCGCACTTCAATGGTCTGTGACATGCGTGTGCCTTAGCTGTTCAGCGGATTGGCCTTGGCGGGATCCACGCCGAGCTTCTTCACGGCCTGGACCAGCACCTTGCGCTCGATGACACCGTCATCGGCCAGCGCCGTAAGCGTCGCCAGCACCACGAAGCGCCGGTCCACCTCGAAGTGGCCGCGCAGCGCGGCGCGGCCATCGCTGCGGCCGAAACCGTCGGTGCCCAGCGTCACGTAGCGGCCCGGGATCCACTGCCGGATCTGGTCGGACACGATGCGCATGTTGTCGGTGGCCGCGATCACGGGGTGCTCGTTGCCGCCGAACAGCTGCGCCACCCAGGGCTTGTCCGGTTCCCTGTCCGGATTGAGCAGGTTGTCGCGCTCCACCAGCAGCGCCTCGCGGCGCAGCTCGCTGAAGCTGGTCACCGAATACACATCGGCCTCGACCTTGTAATCCTTCTCGAGGATCTCCGCCGCGGCCAGCACCTCGCGCAGGATGGTGCCGGAGCCCAGCAGCGTGGCGCGCGGGGCTTTCGCCGAGTCGCTGGTCTTCGCCTTTGACCTGGGCTTCGGCGGCTCTTTGGCGCGCTGGCCCTCACGAATGAGATGCGCGCCCTTGAGGATGCCTTGCTCCGCACCCGCCGGCATCGCGGGCTGCAGGTAGTTCTCGTTCATCACCGACAGGTAGTAGAAGATGTTCTCGCCCTCGACGTACATCCTCTTCATGCCGTCGTGGATGATCACGGCGAGCTCGTAGGCATAGGCCGGGTCGTACGCACGGCAGCTGGGTACGGTCGTCGCCACCAGCTGGCTGTGGCCGTCCTGGTGCTGCAGGCCCTCGCCCGCCAGCGTGGTGCGACCGGCGGTGGCACCGAGCAGGAAGCCGCGCGCCTGGATGTCGCCCGCGGCCCAGATGAAATCGCCCACGCGCTGGAAGCCGAACATCGAGTAGTAGATGTAGAACGGCACCATGTGCTGCTTGTGGTTGGCGTAGGCCGTGCCGGCCGCGATCCACGAGCAGGTGGAGCCGGCCTCGTTGATGCCCTCCTCGAGCATCTGGCCCTTCTTGTCCTCTTTATAGGACATCAGCTGGTCGGAATCCTGCGGCGTGTACAGCTGCCCCACTGCCGAGTAGATGCCGATCTGGCGGAACAGGCCTTCCATGCCGAAGGTGCGCGCCTCGTCCGGCACGATGGGCACGATGTTCCTGCCGATGGCCTTGTCCTTCAGCAGCGCGGTGAGGATGCGCACGAAGGCCATGGTGGTGGAGATCTCGCGGTCGCCGGTGCCCTCCAGCAGCGGCTTGAACAATTCGATGCCGGGCAACGGCAGCGGCGGGATGTTGGTGTCGCGTTTCGGCAGGTAGCCACCGAGCTTCTCGCGCTGCTTCTTGAGGTAGCGGATCTCCTCGCTGTCCTCGGCCGGCTTCACGAACTGGAAGCCGGCGATGTGATCGTCGGACAGGTCGATGCGCAGGTTCTCGCGGAAGCTGGCCAGCGAACCGGCGTCCATCTTCTTCTGCTGGTGCGCGACCATCTGGCCTTCGGCCGACTTGCCGAGGCCGAAGCCCTTCACGGTATGCGCCAGGATCACCGTGGGCTGGCCCTTGTGCGCCACGGCCGACGCGTACGCGGCGTACACCTTCTGCGCATCGTGGCCGCCGCGCTTCAGGCGCCAGATCTGCTCGTCGGTCATGTTGGCAACCATCGCGGCGGTTTCCGGATGCTTGCCGAAGAAATGCTCGCGCGTGTACGCGCCGCCCTTGGACTTGAAGTTCTGGTACTCGCCGTCGACACAGGCTTCCATCAGCCGGCGCAGCACGCCGTTGTGGTCCTGCGCCAGCAGTGGATCCCAGTTGCGGCCCCACAAGAGCTTGATCACGTTCCAGCCGGCGCCGAGGAAGGCCGCTTCCAGTTCCTGGATGATCTTGCCGTTGCCGCGCACCGGGCCATCGAGGCGCTGCAGGTTGCAGTTCACCACGAAGATCAGGTTGTCCAGGCCCTCGCGCACCGGCATGGTGAGCTGGCCCATCGACTCCGGTTCATCCATCTCGCCGTCGCCGCAGAAGCACCACACCTTGCGGTCGGAGACCGGCGTCATGCCGCGGTTCTCCATGTAGCGGATGAAGCGCGCCTGGTACAGCGCCATCATCGGCCCGAGGCCCATGGACACGGTCGGGAACTGCCAGAAGTCCGGCATCAGCCACGGATGCGGATAGGAGGAGAGCCCGCCGCCGCCCACTTCATGGCGGAACTTCTTCAGCTGGCTTTCATTGAGGCGGCCTTCCAGATACGCACGCGCATACACGCCGGGGGAACTGTGGCCCTGCATGAACACCAGGTCACCCGGATGCGCATCCGATGCCGCGCGCCAGAAATGGTTGAAGCCCACTTCATACAGCGTGGAAGACGATGCGTAGCTCGCCAGGTGCCCGCCGTATTCGGAGGATTCCTTGTTCGCCTGCTGCACCATGGCCACCGCGTTCCAGCGCATGTAGGCCTCGAGGCGCTTCTCCAGTGCGCGGTCGCCCGGATACGCGGGCTCCTGTCCGGCCGGAATGGTGTTCACGTAGGCGGTGTTCGGCTTGAACGGCAGGTACGCGCCGGAACGCCGCGCCTGGTCGATCAGCCGCTCGAGCAGGAAGTGCGCCCGGTCGCCGCCGCCGGTGCGTATCACCGAGTCGATGGCTTCGAGCCACTCGCGCGTTTCTTCGGGATCCTGGTCCTGGACGTTCTGGACATCGGTCATGAGTCGAAGCCTTTGCGGCGCTCCCGCAAACGGGAAAAAAGTCAATAGTGACGCTGTGCTACGATGCGCCGCCGCGCCACTTTTGAGCCGCGCGATGATCCGGCTTTAGTACTGTTCGGTCAAGCAAACCGCCCGCTTCAATGCCCTCCCTGTTGCCTCTCCAGAAAGCGCCGCGCATACGGCTCATCGCCACGCTGCCAGACGCATCCCGACTCGCTGAACACGATGCCGTGCTGTTGCTGTTGCCAACCGACAGCAGGCCCGCCGCCAGGGTGCCCGACTCTGGCCTGTGGCAACTACTGCACCGTCGCGGCAAGCACACGCATGGCGCGGTGCGCAGCGCCACCTTAGATAACCGGCGGCAGACACTGGCCGTGATCGGCTACTGCCGCGCCGATGCATCGCAGTTCGAATTGCTGCGCGTGGCGGGTCTGCTCGCCGCGCGTGCAATCGGCGAGCGCGCCGACGCGACAAGCGTGGCCGTCATCGTCCAGGGCAACGCGCCGGCACGCGCCGCCTGGCAGGAGGCGCTGTATGCGGCGCTGGCCGCGCATGCCTTCGCGCTGCCGGCGGACAAGCGCGATGCACCTGCCGCGCGCACGCTGGCACGCGTTGACATCCTCGACGCCGCGAACATGGATGCGCAGCGCGCACAGGTCATGGCCGAAGCCACCAACCTCGTGCGGCACCTCACCGCCCTGCCGCCGAATGTGCTGGATGCCGGTGGCTACCGGCGCGTGCTTGCCACGCTGGCACGACGCCACCGCCTGCGATTGCGCTGGCATGGTGAAGCCGCGCTCGCCAGGCTCGGCGCGAATGCCTTCCTCGCCGTGAGCCGCGGCAATGCGCGCCGCGATGCCGGCATCGCGGAACTGCGCTACGTGCCGCGCGGACGCGCGGCGCGACCGGATGTCGCGCTGGTGGGCAAGGGCATCCTGTTCGACACCGGGGGCACCAACCTCAAGCCGCACAAGTCCATGCTGGACATGCACACCGACATGGCCGGCAGCGCCGTCGCTCTGGCCACGCTGGTGGCCGCGGCGCGGCTGCGCGTACCGCTGGCCATCGATGCGTGGCTCGCCATCACCGAGAACTCGATCGGGCCGAAGGCCTATCGGCCGCAGGAAGTGATCCGCGCACTGAACGGCACCACCATCCAGGTCATCCACAGCGATGCGGAAGGCCGCATGGCCCTGGCCGACACGCTGGCGCTGGCGGCACGGCGCAAGCCGCGCGCCATGGTGGATTTCGCCACGCTCACCGGCGCCTGCGTGTACGCGCTCACCGAACGCATGAGCGGCCTGCTGGCCACCGATGCGCGGCTCGCCACGCAGTTGCTGGCCGCGGCCGGCGCCAGCGGCGAACGGCTGTGGCAGTTCCCGCTGCCCGAGGACTACGACACCGATCTCGACAGCCCCACCGCCGACATCATGCAGTGCGCGCAGGAAGGCAAAGGGGACCACATCCTCGCGGCGCGCTTCCTGAAACGCTTCGTGCCCGATGACATCCCCTGGGCGCACATCGACCTGTCCTCGGCCACGCGTCGCGGCGGCCTTGCGCACGTGCCCACCGAGATCACCGGCTTCGGCGCAAGGCTGGCGCTCACGCTGCTGCTGGATCACCGGAAGCAGGCCTGATGGACAGCCTGACCCTGCGCCGGCCGGACGACTGGCACCTGCATCTTCGCGATGGCGAGGCACTCGCCGCGGTGCTGCCGCACACGGCCGCGCAATTCGCGCGCGCCATCGTGATGCCGAACCTGAAGCCGCCGGTCACGACCACGGCGCAGGCGGGCGCGTATCGTGGCCGCATCCTTGCCGCCCGCCCGGCCGGCAGCCGCTTCGAGCCGTTGATGACGCTGTACCTGACCGACCGGACCGACCCGCGCGAGATCAGCCGCGCGCGTGCCAGCGGTTTCGTGCATGGCTGCAAGCTGTATCCGGCCGGCGCCACCACCAATTCCGACGCCGGCGTCACCGACGTGCGCAACATCTACGCGGTGCTCGAGGCCATGGCCGAGATCGGCCTGCCGCTGCAGGTGCACGGCGAAGTCACCGCGCCCGCCATCGACGTGTTCGACCGCGAAACGCGCTTCATCGACACGGTGCTGGCGCCGCTGACCGCGCGCCTGCCGACCCTGCGCATCGTGTTCGAGCACGTCACCACCGCCGCGGCCGTGCAGTTCGTGCGCAGCCAGCACGGCAATGTCGCCGCCACCATCACGCCGCAGCATCTGCTGCTGAATCGCAACGCACTGTTCGAAGGCGGTATCCGTCCGCACCACTACTGCCTGCCGGTACTGAAGCGCGAGACCGACCGGCTCGCGCTGCTGGACGCGGTGGCGGCCGGTGATCCGCGTTTCTTCCTCGGTACCGACAGCGCGCCGCATGCGCGCGGCACTAAGGAGGCGGCCTGCGGCTGCGCCGGCATCTATTCAGCCCACGCCGCGCTCGAGCTGTACGCCGAGGCCTTCGAGGCCATCGGGGCGCTGCCTTGCCTGGAAGCCTTTGCCAGCGAGTTCGGGCCGCGCTTCTACGGCCTGCCGGAAAACCAGGAGATGGTCACGCTTGAAAAACGCGACTGGCAGGTGCCGTCGTTCTATCCCTTTGCTGGCGACACCATCGTGCCGCTGCGCGCTGGCGGGCGCCTCGCCTGGAAACTGGTGAACTGATGCCCGAACTATGTTCGAAACGCTTCCGCGGCTTCCTGCCCATCGTGATCGACGTCGAGACCGGCGGCTTCCACGCGAAGACCGATGCGCTGCTGGAAATCGCCGCGGTGATCATCGAAATCGACGCCACCGGCTGGCTGCGTCGCGGCACGACCCATGCCTATCACGTGAAGCCCTTCGAGGGCGCGCGGCTGGATCCGGCTTCGCTGGAAGTGAACGGCATCGATCCCTGGCATCCGCTGCGACCGGCCATCGACGAGGGCGATGCACTCGGCCGCCTGTTCCGCGACATCCGCATCGCCATCCGTTCGCATGGTTGCCGGCGCGCCATCCTGGTGGGCCACAACGCCGCCTTCGATCTGGCCTTCCTCAATGCCGCGGTGGAACGGACCGGCATCAAGCGCAATCCATTCCATCCCTTCTCATGTTTCGACACCGCGACCCTGGCTGGAGCGGCGCTGGGACAGACGGTGCTGGCGCGGGCCGCGCAGCTGGCCGGCATCGACTTCGACACGCGCGAGGCGCACTCGGCCATCTACGATTCCGAACGCACCGCGGAACTGTTCTGCCAGATCTGCAACGGCATGCACGAGAGCTTCCTGCGCGCCGAGGAGAAGGCGCGCGCGCTGGGCTGGAAGGATGGCGCTCCGGCTCCGCTGGACCTCGTTGAAGAGGATTGAGGGCGGACGCCTTTACACGCCGAGGTTGTCGGCGGCGAACTGCCAGTTCAGCAGTTTCTCGATCACCGCGCTGGCGTAATCCGGACGGCGATTCTGGTAGTCCAGGTAGTAGGCGTGTTCCCAGACGTCGATGGTCAGCAGCGCCTTCTGGCCCCTGGTCATCGGCAGCTCGGCGTTGCTGGTCTTGGTGACCACCAGCTTGCCGTTGTCCGAGGCCAGCCACGCCCAGCCGCTGCCGAACTGCGTGGTGGCGGCGGTGGCCAGTTCCTTCTTCAGGTTGTCGAGGCTGCCGAAATCGCGCTCGATCAGCCTGGCCAGCGCCGCGGGCGGCGTGCCACCCCCGCCCTGCTTCAGGCTGTTCCAGTAGAAGGTGTGGTTCCACACCTGCGCCGAGTTGTTGAACACGCCGGCCTTGTCGGGCTTGCCGGCGGACTCCTTGATAATGGCCTCGAGCGGCTGGCCTTCCAGCGGCGTGCCGGCGGTCAGCTTGTTGAGGTTGTCCACGTAGGCCTTGTGGTGCTTGCCGTAGTGGAAGCTCAGCGTGTTGGCGCTGATGACCGGGTCCAGCGCGTTGTCGGCGTAAGGCAGCGGCGGCAGGGTGATGGGTGCGCTCACTTGGGTTCTCCGGAAATCGTTGAAAGGGATTGGTGTCAGGCAGCGGTCTTGTTGCCGGCCGCGTCGATGAGCTGCTTGAGCTCGCCGCTGTTGAACATCTGGATGGTGATGTCGGCGCCGCCCACCAGCTCGCCATTCACGTACAGCTGCGGATAGGTGGGCCAGTTGGAGAAGCGCTTGAGTTCGTCGCGCAATTCCAGATCCTCGAAGATGTTCACCGCGTGGAAATTGGCGCCCACCTGCTTCAGCGCGGCCACGGCCTGCGCCGAGAAGCCGCACTGCGGGAAATCCGGCGTGCCCTTCATGAACAGCACCACAGGCGTGGTGGTCAGGTGCTGCTTGATGCGTTCAGTTACTTCCATAGGAGTGTCCCCGGTCATTTGACCGTCAGATCGTTGCGTACGCCTTTCACGCCCTTCACGCCGCCGGCCAGCTTGCCGGCCAGCTCGCGCTGCGCGGCGTTGTTCACGTAGCCGGCCAGCGTCACCTGCCCGAGGTAGGTGGCGACGCTGATCGACAGCGGCTTCAGGCCGGCGTCGGTGAGCAGCTTTGCCTTCACATCCGCGGTCAGCGCCGTGTCGGCAGCGAGCTGGGTGGAACTGCGGCCGTCGTTGCCGCCGCTGGCCATTACCGCCGCCGCGCAGCCCGCGAGAGCTCCGCAGGCCAGCAGCAGGACAACAGTCAGGGCGCGCTTCATGGGTTTGAATTATGGGGTGTGCCTCCTTATTCTTCAAACCTGCCTATGCAGCCGCCAGCCGACATCCACGAACAAGTTGCCCGTGCGCTGGCCGAGGACGTCGGCACCGGTGACGTCACCGCGGCGCTGGTGCCGGCCCAGGCGGTGGCGCGCGCCACCCTGGTCACGCGCGAGGACATGGTGCTGTGTGGGCGCGCCTGGCTGGCCGAGGTGTTCCGGCAGCTGGACCCCGCCATCCGCATCGACTGGCGTGGCCACGACGGCCAGCGGTTCGCTGCCGGCGCGGTGTTGTGCGAGATCCACGGGCCGGCGCGCCCCATCCTTACCGGCGAACGCTGCGCGCTGAATTTCCTGCAGACACTGTCGGGCACCGCCACCGCCACGCTGGAATACGTCGAGGCGGTGGCCGGCACGGCCTGCAGCATCCTCGATACGCGCAAGACATTGCCTGGCCTGCGTCTGGCGCAGAAGTACGCGGTGCGTTGCGGCGGCGGCCGCAATCACCGCCTGGGCCTGTTCGACATGGTGCTCATCAAGGAGAACCACGTGGTCACCGCGGGCGGCGTCGAGCCGGCCATCGCCGCGGCACGCCGCTGCAACCCGGGCATTCCAGTCGAGGTGGAAGTGGAAACGCTGGCGGAGTTTCGTGCCGCGCTGGCCGCGCAACCCGAAGTAATCCTGCTGGATGAATTCTCGCCGGCCGACATGCGCACTGCCGTAGCCGAACGCAATGCCGCAGGCCTCACGCCGCGCCTCGAGGTATCCGGTGGCGTCACCCTCGCCGCCGTGCGGGGGCTGGCCGAAGCTGGAGTTGATTTCGTATCCGTGGGCGCGCTGACCAAGCATGTGCGCGCCATCGACCTGTCGCTGCGTTTCAGCCAGCAATAGCGACAGCCGCTGCTCACTGAAGCAGAGGCGTTACCGCTGTTTGAACGAGGCAGTTTCGGGGACACATCTGCTTCGCCCGCCGCTCCCGCCGGGCCGCTACTCGTCGCCGGACGGAATCCCCAGCGACCGGAACCGCCCGGTCGAACCCATGGCCGTGGAGTGGCCGAAGACGATGCGGTCCTTGCCGGTCTCCTTGGCCTCGTAGAGCGCGCTGTCGGCGCGCGCGAAGGCATTGGTCCATGCGGCATCATCGCTGTTGCTGCAGGCGACGCCGAAGCTGGATGTGAAGGACACCGGGCCCTGCGGTCCGTCGACGGTGGTCTGGTTGATCCGGGCACGGATCCTGCCAGCCACTTCGCACAGCGCGTCCATCGAGTAGGTGCCGGCACACAGGATCGCGAACTCCTCGCCGCCGAGGCGCGCAGCCACGTCGTCCCTGCCGCGCAAGCCGCTGCCGAGCACCTCGCCCACCGCGCGCAGCACCCGGTCGCCGATCTCGTGGCCCAGGTGGTCGTTGATGCGCTTGAAGTCGTCCAGGTCCAGCAGGATCAGCGCGTAGCCCTCGCCGGTTTCCCGGCAGCGTCTGAACAGCACCTCGATGCGCTCGGTGAACACCCGCCGGTTGGCGAGGCCGGTCAGGAAGTCGGTGGTGCTTTCCTTCAGCAGCTTGGCGTTGCTGACTTCCAGCGCGCCCTTGGCCACCGTGAGCTCGGTTACATCGGTGACCAGCACGAAGAATCCGCGCACGACGCCATCCTCGTCGCGGTCCGGCATGTACTGTGCTTCGGTGTAGCGCGGCCTGCCTTCCCCATCGAGGGTGCGACGCTGGAAACGCTGCGGTTCACCAGCCAGCGCGGCATAGGCATGCGGGGAATTGCGCGTAAACAGGTCCTCGCCGAGCAATTCGCGGAAATGCCTGCCGATCATCTGCGGCGGGGTCAGCCCCGAGTACGCGCGATAGGCGTCGTTCGCGAATTCGCAGTGCAGCTCGGTGTTCCAGTACCCGATCATTGCCGGGATGCTGTCGGCGATGCGCTGCAGCCGGCGCTCCATCTGCGTGTGCTTCTGCTCGGAAGCCGCGACCGAGCGCAGCAGCCATTCGCTTTCGGCGGCCATCTCGCGGGCGTGGATCATGTCCTGCACCAGCCCGGCGAAGTCGTTCCACACCGCGAATTCACTGGCAGTGAACTCGCGCGGCTGCGTATCCATGCCGCACAGCGCGCCGATGGGCTGGCCACCCTTGGTGTTGATCGGCACCGCCATGCAGGCGCGCACATGCGGCGCACCAGTCACCAGCGGGTTGGCGGCGAAGCGGGTGTCCTGCGTCGCGTCGCGGACGATCAATGCGCGGCGATCGTCGATGGCACGCGCGGAGAAGGAATGCTCGCGCGGGAAGCCAGCGGCCGCGACACCGATGCTGGACTTGAACCACTCGCGCGACTCATCGACCAGCGACACCACCGCCATCGGCACTCCGAGGCTGCTGGCGGCAAGCCGGGCGATGCGGTCGAAGGATTCATCCGGCGCGGTATCCAGCAGGCCGAGCTGGCGCAGCGCCATCAGGCGTCGTTCCTCGCCATGCGGCCTGTCCTGGGCCTCGGGCGGTCGGGATGAGCTGCCGGGTTGATCCATGGCCCGCATGACTGCGCTCAGCTTCCCGGAGGGGGGGTCTTGCTGAGCCGGCTGGGCTGGGCGATGCCGTAGCCCTGGGCGTAGTCCACGCCCAACTGGCGCAAGGTCTCGATGATCTCCGGGTTCTCGGCGAATTCGGCGATCACCTGCTTGCCGGTGAGTCGCCCGATCTCGTTGATCGAACGCACCATCTCGCGGTCGATGGGGTCGTTCAGGATGCCGCGCACGAAGCTGCCGTCGATCTTCAGGTAATCGACCGGGAACTGCTTCAGGTAGTTGAACGAGGACATGCCGGTGCCGAAGTCATCCAGCGAGAACTTGCAGCCCAGTTCCTTGAGCGACCGGATGAAGCGGTTGGCCTGCGAGAAGCTGGCCACCGCCGAGGTCTCGGTGATCTCGAAGCAGATCTTCGAGGCATCCAGCCCGCTCTTCTGGAACTGCTCGATGATGAAGGGCAGGAACTTGTCGTCGCCCAGGCTCTGCGCCGACAGGTTGATGGCGCACATCAGGAGCCGCTCGCGCTCATCGGCCTCGGACACCAGCCAGCGGAAGGTGTTCTCGATCACCCAGCGGTCGATGGCGGGGGTGATGTTGTAGCGCTCGGCGGCGGCGATGAAGTGGTCGGGGGAGACGATCTTGCCCTGCTCGTCGCGCATGCGCACCAGGATCTCGTAGTGCTCGCCCTCCTCGCGGTGCTTCAGCGCCATGATGGGCATGCGGTACAGCTCGAAGCGGCCGTCGTCGAGGGCGGCGCTGATGCGCGCGGCCCACTGCGTCTCGCGGCGGCGGCGCATCAGTTCGATGTCGTTCTCGGCGAAGCTGTGCACGCGGTTGCGGCCCTGCTCCTTGGCCGCGGCGCAGGCGCCCTCGGCGGCGGACAGGATGGAGGCCACATCCTCGTTGTCGGCCGTGATGGGCACCACGCCGATGCTGATGGACAGCTTGAATACCCGCTCCTCCCACTCGAAGCGGTAGTTCTTGACCGCCTCGCGCAGCACCTCGGCGGTACGCAGCGCGTCTTCCAGCGTGGTGGATTCCAGCAGCACGCCGTACTCGTCGCCGCCCAGCCGCGACAGCGTGTCGCGCCAGCGGATCTTCGACTTCAGCAGCGCGCCGATCTGTCCCAGCAGCGTGTCGCCCGCGGCATGGCCGCAGGAATCGTTGATCATCTTGAACTGGTCGAGGTCCAGGTGGCACAGCGCGTACTGGCCTTCCAGCGCGCGCGCGCTCTTGAGGCACCGCTCGATGCGGCTCTCGAACTCACGGCGGTTGACCAGGCCCGTGACCGCGTCGTGGCTCGCGTGATAGGAGAGCTTGCGGTTCAGTTCCCTGCTCTCGCTGACGTCGTGGAACACCAGCACCGCGCCCACCACCTTGCCGGCCTCGTCGCGGATCGGCGCGGCGGTGCTTTCCACATACAGCTCGTTGCCGTCGCGGCGGATCATCAGCACCGGCCGGCCGGCCTTCATCGGCCGCACGCGGCGGATGCTGCTGGTCAGCGGATTCTCCAGCGGCTCGCAGGTCTCCTCGTGGAAGGCGCGGAACACCTCGTCCACGTTGCGACCCATGGCGTCCTCGAGCCGCCAGCCGGTGAGCGTCTCGGCCACCGGGTTGATGTAGTCGATCACCGAGTCGGCGTCGGTAGTGATCACGCCGTCGCCGATGGCCTGCAGCATGATCTGGGCGCTTTCCTTCTCGCGGAACAGCGCCTCCTCGTACAGCTTGCGCTCGGTGATGTCGAGCTCGAGGCCGATCAGCCTCTGCATCCGTCCCTGCCCGTCGATGCGGCCCTTGGCGCGGCTGATCACCCAGCGGTATTCGCCGCTGCTGTGGCGCATGCGGTGCACGCTCTCGAACAGCGGCGCCTGGCCGGCGGAATGCCTGAACATCGCGTCCTGCACCCGCGAGAGATCATCCGGATGCACCATGCCGCGCCAGTCGACGATGTCGTCGGGCCCGAGGTGCGTGTACCCCATCATCGCCTTCCAGCGCTCCGACACGTACAGGTGGTTGGTGTCGAAGCTGAAGTCCCACAGCCCTTCGCTGGACGCCGCATCGATCAGTGCGGAGCGTTCCGACAGCTCCGTCAGGCGCGTGCTGATGGCCAGTCGTTCCAGGCCCGATGCGAGGCTGGTGCCGATCAGCTTCAGCAGCAGCCGCACGTTGACGTTCCACTCGCCGCGCACCAGGGTGCGACCCAGCACCAGCACACCCGCGGGGCGCTGCTGCATGTGCAGGGCCACCATCAGCGCGGAGGAAAGTCCCAGCGCCGCCAGCCGTTGCGTCTCCAGCGGATCCTCGCGGCCGGGCAGCGAGGTATCGCGATACTCGGTGAGCCGCAGGTGTTCGAAGCGCGATACGAGGAAGGGGAACTGCGCGAACTCGGCGCCGCGCATCTCCTCGACCCGGAAGCCGCCACTGGCGGGCTGCGCCACGGTCAGCCGGTCGAAGCGCTCGCCCGTCTCGTCCAGCAATGCCAGGAAGGCCACATCGGCCGCGCCCGAACGCCGCAATGTATCCAGCGCGGCGGCAAGCACGGTGTCCTGCGTGGTGGCGGAAAGATTCTGCAGGTCGACGGCCGCCTTGGTGCATTCGAAGTCGAGCCCCAGCTCCACGCCCGTGCGGGCGGCCCACTGGGCTTCGCTGAACACATCCGTGGCGGCTGGATCGACTGGCTGGACCGGCCGGGTTGAAGACATTTCCCGATACTTCCCCTGACTTGCGGCCAGTGTTACAGAACGTGGCCGGACCGTGCCACGAACAGGGCCTCATTTCGCAGTCCGGCAATCCCTTATCCCGTGGTGCGGCGTTTCCTGAAGAGTCAGCCCTAACTCTTTATGGCAATTAGGAAATTTGGTCGCGGGTTGTTTGCTCCACCAGATATCGTGGCCGTCGCTTCACCTCGAGGTAGATCTTGGCCACGTATTCGCCCACCAGCCCCAGCGACAGCAGTTGCACCCCACCCAGCGCATAGATGGGCAGGGTCGTGGAGGCCCAGCCCGGCACGGCATGTTCGGTGAACAGCTTCACCCCCAGCACCCATGCCGAGACCGCCATGGATACCAGGAACAGGAACGCCCCCAGCGCCGCGATCATCCGCAGTGGTACGGCGCTGAACGAGGTGACGCCATCGATGCCCAGACCCAGCATCCGCGCCAGCGAGTACTTGCTGCGCCCCTCCGCGCGTGGCTGCCGGTCGTACAGCACGCGCGTGCTGCGGAACCCCAGCCGCGGCACGATGCCGCGCAGGAACAGGTTGCCCTCGGGATGCGCCAGCAGTGCCGTGCGTGCCGCGCGGCCCAGCAGCCGGAAATCAGCGTGGTCCGGCACCACTTCCACGCCCAGGACACGCAGTAATTTGTAGTAGACCCGCGCCGAGACGCGCTTGAAGAAGGCATCCGACTGGCGGCTGCGGCGCACGCCGAACACCACCTCATGTCCTGCGGCATGCGCGTCGACCATGGCCTCGATGGCGTTGATGTCATCCTGCAGGTCCGCGTCCAGCGTGATCACCGCATCACCATCCGCGCCCTCCATGCCGGCCAGCAGCGCGTTCTGGTGGCCGCAGTTGTGCGACAGCTTCACGCCCACCACATCCGGATACGCGGCGGCGAAGCGCTGGATCAGCGTCCATGTGGCATCGCTGCTGCCATCGTCGATGAGCCACAGGTTGCTGTGCGCCGCGAGCTTGCCCTTGCCACGCAAGGTATCCAGCACCTGCCGCAGGCGCTGCACGGTGTCGGCGAGCACGGCGGCCTCGTTGTAGCAGGGAATCACTATGGACAGGCGCATGGCCTTCACTCCGGCACCGGGGTCTGCGGCGCATAGTACAGGGCGCGCCCGGCATCACCGCGCGCGACGCAGGCCGGATCCGGCTCGCCCTGCACCAGATACCAGCGGCCGCGACTGGACCTGCCCATGTCACGGGTGTCCGCAAGCTGTGCGAAGCAAGGTGTGCGCATGGCCTCCGGCACCAGCAACTGCCGGCCCGCATGCGCCGCCAGCCAGGCCGATGCATCGAATGCTTCCTGCTCGCCCTCGCGGAAGCGGCGATGACCGAAGTTCACCGAAGGCCGGCGCAGCTGCCACAGGAAATGCTCGTGGTAGGCCAGCAGGCCCAGCTCGCGCGCCGGGTCCGCGGCCTGCTCGACGCGCGCGATGAAGTTGCGCGCGGAACGTTCGCCATCCATCCGCGGGAACACCCACAGGCCGGCGATCAGCCAGCCCGCGGTCAACGCGGTGAGCAGCGCGCACTGCGCCTTGCCGCGGCCCCACCACAGAAGGCCAGCCATCGTGATCACCCCGAGCAGCAGCAACGGCGCGAAGCTGCCCATGCCAGCGCGGGCCAGCAGCGCGCGGCCGCGTTCCACGTCGATGAAATGGGCCCACAGCAGCACGCCCGCGCAGGCCACCGCGATCACTCCGGGCACGGCCAGGCACAGGCGCTGCACTGCGGCCCGCCGCAGCAACCCGGGCAGCAGGTATCCAGCCGCCAGCGCCAGCATCGGCAGCGCCGACAGGATGTACAGGTCACGCTTGCCGCGCGTCAGCGTGAAGAACAGCAGGTACAGCACCACGAAACCCAGCGGCAGCAGCACGCGCGCATCGCGCTGCGCCAGCGCCGCGCGCCAGCGCGGCACCAGCCATGGCAACAGCAGCACAGCCGGCAGCCACGATGTGGCCATCACCTGCAGGTAGTACCAGGCCGGTTTGAAGTGATGCCACGGCTCGACGAATCGCCCCACGGTGTGGGTGACGACCAGTTCGTGGAAGTACCGCGCCATCGCCGGGTCATGCCGTGCCTGCAGCCAGATGGGCAGCAGCCATGCGCCAACTACCGCGGCCCATGCCGCAAGACTTGCGAACCACATCGCGAAGGGCCGCTGCCACTTCACGCCCGGCCAGCCGCGCCACACCGCGAACAGCCACGGCAGCAGCACCAGGAAGGACAGGAACCCGACCACCTTGGCCAGGGTGCCGAGCCCCGCGGCGAGGCCCGCGGCCACCGCCCACCACCAGCCTCCGCCCAGCAGCAGCTGGCGCAACAGGCAGTACAACGACAGCACCGTGCCGAACATCAGCAGCGCATCGAGCTGCCCGCGGCGCGCCTGCAGGGTGAACTGCACGGTGAACAGCAGCAGCCAGGCCGCATGCAGGCCAGCCTCGCGATTCCACAGGCGGCGCCCCAGGTCGTACACCAGCGCCAGGGTACCCAGTGCCGCCAGCAGCGAAGGCAGCAGGAAGCCGATGCGCTCCGAACCGGTGAGCCGGAAGAAGCTGGCCTGCAGCCAGAACAGCAAGGGCGGCTTGTCCTGGAACACATCGCCGCCCACCATCGGGATCAGCCAGTTGCCGCTGGCCAGCATGTCGCGCGCGATCAGTGCATGCAGCGGCTCATCCGCCGGCCAGGGGTCGCGCAGCCCGATGCCGGCACCGATGAGCACCAGCGCGGGCAACAGCACCCACGCGAGATCCCGCGCGATGGATTGCCGGGAAGTGTTCATGCGGCCAATGCCCTGCGTGCCAGGTCGAACTGGCGGCCCAGTTCCTGCTCCATCCGCAGCTGCAGGGCTCTGATGACCTGCGCATCGCCAAGCGGCAGCCCGTCATCCACATACACCGGCGCGCCGATGGCGATGGCGATGCGGCTGCCCGGCCATGGCAGCACGAAACCATCCCAGCCAAAGCGCCAGGCACGCGAGGCAGCGAAGGCCATCGGCAGCAGTGGCCGGCCCGACAGCTGCGCCAGCAGCAGGCCACCGGGCTTGAACTGCCGGCGCGGTCCGGTGGGCCCGTCCGGCGTGATCACCGGCGACACGCCCTGCTTCACCAGGAGTTCGTAGTAGTCGCGCAGCGCACGCGCGCCGGTGCGGGTCGAGGAACCACGGATCACCGCAAACCCCAGCCAGCGTGCGATGGTGGCTGGCACCTCGCCGTCCACCGAAGGAGAAACCAGCACGCCCGGCTTCAGGCCACGCGCGATCTGCAGCTGCAACCAGCGTCCACAGAACAGTTCATGCTGGTGCCAGTAGCAGGGCAGCAGCGACGGTGCCGCGGCCAATGCCGCATCCAGATGTTCCGCGCCGCTGACCCGCACGATGCGGCAACTGGCCCACCACAGGCGCAGCAGCAGCAGTGCCAGCGGTGCAAGCAGCGCGTACATCAGCCGCCGCAACGGCGTCAGCCTGCGACCGGACTGTCGCTGTTCGGGTAGAATTTCCGGCTTCATGGCCCCTGACACGCTCCTGCCGCCGGAATCCGACCAGCGCTTCGACATCGGCTCGACCGCGGACTCGCTGGACCGCATGCGCGGCCTGTATGCCCGGCACGGCGACGCCTATCGCGTCTATGCGCCCGGCCGGCAATCGCACACCTGGGTGTTCAACCATCCGGATGACGTGCGCCGCATCCTCATCGCCAACCACCGCAACTACACCAAGGGCGTGGGCTTCGATCGCATCAAGATCCTGCTGGGCAACGGCATCATAGTGAGCGAGGGAGAGTTCTGGAAGCGCCAGCGGCGCATGATGCAGCCCACTTTCCATCGCCGCATCCTCGCGCAGTTCGACCGCCTGATCGCACGCGCCAACGACCGGCTGCTCGCCGAGTGGCAGCGCAAATGCGATGCCGGCGAAGCGGTGAACGTCACCGACGACATGAGCATCATGACGCTGGAGATCGTGCTGGGCGTGATCTTCGGCGACGACCTCGCGGCGATGGAGGCCGAGACCGGCGAGAACCCCTTCGCCATCTTCACCGGGGAAGTGGCGCGTGATCTGAAGTTCGCCTACCGCTTCCGCAAGCTCGCCGCGCTGATCGGCCAATGCGTGGCGCGGCGCCGTGCCGCCGGCAGCGGCCCGGCCGGCGACGCGCCCGACTATGTCGCCATGCTGCTGACCGCGCGCGACAAGGAAACCGGCGCCGGCATGACCGACAAGGAGATCGTCGACGAGATCACCACGCTGATCGTCGCCGGCCACGAGACCACGGCCAGCGCGCTGAACTGGACTTGGTACCTGCTGGGTGCGCATCCCGAGGTGGAAGCGAAGCTGCATGCCGAGATCGACGCCAGCGAGGAGATGCCGGTGCCGTCGCTGCAGGCGATGGAGGCCCTGCCCTACTCCAACATGGTGATCCGCGAGGCCATGCGGCTGTATCCACCCGTGTGGGTGGTGTCGCGCAAGACCATCGAACCCGACACCCTCGGCGGCTTCACCGTGCCAGCGGATACCGATGTGTTCTTCAGCCCCTACTTCGTGCACCGCCATCCGGATTTCTGGAGCGAAGTCGAGCAGTTCATCCCCGAACGCTTCGCACGCGCCGATGCCGATGATGCACGACCGAAGCTCACCTACCTGCCCTTCTCCGCCGGCGCGCACCATTGCATCGGCGAGACCCTGGCCATCTACGAGATGCTGGTGCACCTGAACCGTTTCGCGCGCCGCTTCAGCCTGCGGCGCATCGACAACGACCCGGTGGAATTCGAGGCGCTGATCAACCTGCGCGCCACACGCCCCTTCATCATGCGGCTGACGCCGCGCCAGAAGCACACATGACCGCACGCACGCTCGTCGAACTGATGGCCGCCAACGCCGATGCACCGCGCGGCATCACCTACCATGCCGGCGAAGGCCAATCGCACCGCGTGACCTATGGCGAGCTGCGCCAGCGCGCGCTCGGACTGCTGCATCACCTGCAGCAGCTGGGTGCGCGCCCCGGTGACAAGCTGATCCTGCTGCTGAACAACAACGAGCAGTTCATCGACGCCTTCTGGGCCGCGGTGCTGGGCGGCATCGTGCCGGTGCCGGTGGCCATCGGCATCAGCGATGAGCATCGCCACAAGCTGCTGCGCATCGCCGGCAAGCTGGGCACGCCCTTCATCTTCACCGACCGCAAGACGCTGGAGCGCGTGGGCCAGTACGCCGCGCAGAGTGGCGATGCGGCCGCGGCGGCCAGCTTCGCGGCACTGCGACCGCGCGCCTTCCTGGTCGAGGACGCAACCAGCACCGCGAAGTCCGGCGCTGTGCACACCGCCAGACCGGAAGACACGGCCTTCATCCAGTTTTCCTCCGGTTCCACCAGCGACCCCAAGGGCGTGGTGCTGACACATGCCAACCTGATGGCGCATGGCGAGGCGGTCACGCGCGTCGGCGGCTTCAACAACAGGGACGTCAGCCTGTCATGGATGCCGCTGACCCACGACATGGGCCTGATCGGCTTCCACCTGGTGATGTTCGCCAACCACGTGGAAATGCACCTGATGCCCACCGAGCTGTACGTGCGCCGGCCGCTGCTGTGGCTGGCCATCGCCTCGGAGCAGCGCGCCACCATCCTGTGCTCGCCGAACTTCGGCTATCGCCACTACCTGAAAGTGCTGGGTGACCGCTCCCCCGGCAGCCTCGACCTCTCCGCCGTGCGGCTCATCTTCAATGGCGCCGAGCCGATCTCGCTGGAGTTGTGCGCCGAGTTCATGGATCGCCTGTCGGCGTTGGGCCTGAAGCGCAATGCCATGTATCCGGTGTATGGCCTGGCCGAAGCCTCATTGGCCGTGAGCTTTCCGCCGCCGGGCCGCCCGTGGCGCGCGCTGGCGCTGAATCGCCATGCGCTGAATGTGGGCGAAGCCGCGCAGATCCTGCCCGAACCCAGCCGCGACGCACTGAGCTTCGTCAGCGTTGGCACGCCCATCCCCGGCTGCGAGGTACGCATCGCCGGCAATGACGACGCGCCGCTGGCCGATGGCCGCATCGGCCACATCCTGATCCGCGGCGGCAATGTCACGCGCGGCTACTACGAAGAGCCGGCGGTGAACGCCGCGACGTTCACGCCCGACGGCTGGCTGCGCACTGGCGACATCGGCCTTCTGGTCGATGGCGAGCTGTACATCACCGGCCGCGCCAAGGAGATCATCTTCGTCAACGGCCAGAACTACTACCCGCACGACCTGGAGAACATCGCCATCAAGGCCGCCGGGCTGGAGCTGGGCAAGGTGGTGGTGGCCGGTGTGCGCCCGCCGGGCGCGGAAACCGACCAGCTCACCGTATTCGTGCTGCACCGGGGCGAACCAGTCGAGTTCGCGCAACTCGCAGCCAGCATCTCGCGGCTGATCAACGAGCAGGCCGGCCTCGAAGTGATGCAGGTGGTGCCGGTGAAGCGCATCCCCAAGACCACCAGCGGCAAGATCCAGCGCCACCTGCTCGAGCAGCAGCTGGTGGATGGCGAGTTCGCGGCGGAGCTGGCCGAAGTGGCGAAGCATGGCGGCCAGCTCGCGGCCGGCGGCGATGCAGCCAGCGGCGGGTCCATCGAGGAACGCCTGCTCGGCATCTGCAACGGCGTGCTCGCGCCGCGCCGGATCAGCGCGCAGGACAACCTGTTCGAGATCGGCGCGAGCTCGCTGAAGCTCATCGAGATGCACGAGCAGATCGATCGCGATTATCCGAACATCGTGGATCTCACCGAGCTGTTCGACCATCCGACCATCGAGGCGCTCGCCCGGCACCTGGCGACAAAGCTCGGACAGCGTTAGCACACCGCGCCATCACCCGGCGCCTTGATACCGCGGCGACCTCAGGTGCCGCCATCGAGGCGCTGCTCCAGCAGCCTCTCGATCTCGGCATCGCTCATGCCATGCAGCGCCGCGGCATCCAGCCTCGTGGCTGGCGCCGGCGAGGTGGCCGCGCCGCGGGCTGCATCCGGCGCAGTTGCGACCGCCAGCCGCTCCACCACGAACTGCGCGATGGCATCGATGGTCGGGTAGTCGAACATCAGCGTGGAAGGCAGCGGATGCCCGCCGCCCAGTGCGCGCGTCAGTCCATTGCGCAGTTGCACGGCCATCAGTGAATCCATGCCCAGGTCCATCAGGCGCGCCTGGCCCTGCGGCACGGCACCGGCATCCAGCTGCAGCACGCGGCGCACTTCGCCACGCACCAGCTCGCGCACCAGATCGAAGCGCTCTTCGGGATAAGCCGCCGCGTAGCGCTGCAACCAGGCCTGCCGCGCCTCATCCTGCTGCGGGGCCGCGGCTGGCCGGATGCTTGCGCCCTCTTCCGGATCGGTTTGCGACGGCCGCGCGGTGACGCGCGCATCACCAGGTGCGCGAGCCACGATCACATGCTGGCCCAGCGCGCCGGCCACGGATCCCTCGCGGGGCCAGCTCCGTGCCGCAACGAAGCCGGCCTGCAGCAATGCGCCAATCCAGGTGGCGGGCGGCAGCAGTGGGTTGTCCGTGCGCAGGTCGTCGGCGAAATGCTGCCAGCCCTCTATCAGGCCGGTGGTCATGTCGAAATATTCCAGGTGCACCGTCGATTCCACCAGCACCAGCACACCGCCGGGCGCCAGCAGCGTGCACAGCCGCGCCAGCGCGGCGCGCAGATCCTTCATCGCATGCACGCAGTTGGCCGACACGATGGCGTCGAAGCCGCCGGCCGGCACGGATGTGGCTGCTTGCTGGCTGTCGAGATCGAACAGCGCATAGTCCACGAAGGGATAGCCGCTGAAGCGCTCGCGCGCCTGCGACAGGAACAGCTCGCTGACGTCAGTGAAGAGATAGCGCGTGCGGTCCGCGGGCAGCAGCGGCAGCAATGAGGCAGTGGTGCCGCCGGTGCCGGCGCCAATCTCCAGCACCCGCAGCACGCCAGCGGCGGGCGTGCCCGCGGCCAGCGACTCGAAGGCGGCACCAGCCAGCGCGTTGATGTAGCGCATGGTGGCCGAGTGCTGGTACAGCCCGGTGGCGAGTTCAAAGGAACCATCGGGGAAAAGCGTTTCCAGCGGGCTCTCGCGCCCGGCGAGCACCGCGCCCACGCGCCGGCCACAGTTGCGCACATAGTCGAGCAATGGCCGGTTGTCGGCCAGCAGGTCTGCGGCTTCCTGCCACAGGCGCGGCAGTTGCGCATCGGGCAATGGCCGGTCGGCGCGGAATGCTCCAGCCTCGATACGCAGCACGCCATGCGCCGCCAGTCCGCCCAGCCAGCGGCCGATGAGGTGGTGATAGGTGGCGGCGATACCTGCCCGGCGCATCACCTCATCCAGCGTGTGTCGCTCGCCGGCGCTGCGGAACAGGCCAGCGCCCCGCAGCACCTCGATGGCATGTGCCCGGGTCAGGCGTGCCAGGCAATCCCATTTCGCCGGATAGCTGGCCGCGTCCAGGTCCAGCGGGCCGCGCCCGGCCTGCCGCTCCATGGCCGCGTTCAATGCCATCCAGCGGTCCTGCAGCGGCGCGTCGCGGAGCCCGCCGATCGCTTCGATCCAGCAACGGCGACGATTGAAGGGATAGGTGGGCAGTGGCACGCGTCGCCGTGCTGCAGCCTGCTGCACATTGCGCCATGTCACCGCCGCGCCCTGGCGCCACAACTGCTGCAGGCTGTCGTAGATCACCGGCCACGCTGCCTGGCCTTCGCGCAGCGAGGGCAGCCAGCCCGCCGCCGCATCGATCTCCGCGCCCATGCCCAGCAGCACGGGCTGTGGACTCATCTCGACATAGTGCGTGATGCCCAGCGCGGCCAGCGCGCGGATGCCATCGCCGAAGCGCACCGGCTGGCGCATGTGATCGCGCCAGTAGCGCGTCGCGCGCAGGGTGTCGGCGCCCGCCGCCTGCCCCAGCAGACTGGAGATCAGCATGATGCGCGGCGCCGTGAAGGACAGCGTGGCCACCTCACGCTCGAAGGCGTCCAGCACCGGCTCGACCAGCGGCGAATGGAAGGCCTGCGACACGCGCAGCATCCTGGTCTTCGCGCCGCGCGCGGCGAACTGCGCCACCAGCTGCTGCACCACGTCGCGCGCACCACTGACCACGGTGTTGGCCGCGCCGTTGAGCGCGGCGATGGCCACATCCGTGCGTGTGGTGGCGGTGATGGCCGCAACCACCTCTTCGTGCCCAGCCCCAAGCACGGCCATGGCACCGCCCGCGGGCAGAGTTTGCGAGAGCCGGCCGCGCGCGGCCACCAGGCGCGCGCCATCCTGCAGCGACATCACGCCGGCCACGCAGGCCGCCGCGTACTCACCGAAACTGTGGCCCATGACGGCCACCGGCTCGATGCCCCAGGACCGCCACAGCGCGGCCAGCGACACTTCGATGGCGAACATCGCGGGCTGCGCGAACACCGTCTGGTCGAGCACGGCCGCGTCGCCCCCGGACAGCACCGTGGCCAGCGGCGCGGGCAGCAAACCATCGAGCACGGCGGAGCAGGCGTCGAAGGTGTCGCGGAACACCGGCTCCGCGACGTGCAGCTCCCGCCCCATGCCCAGGTACTGCGGGCCCTGCCCCGGGAACAGGAAGGCCACGCGTGGCGCGGCCACTGCGGTGCCCGCAACCAGGCCCGCGGCTTCCTCGCCACGCCGCAACTTCGCCAATGCATCGGCCAGTTCCGCGGCAGTGGTGCCACGCACAGTGGCACGCACCGCAAATTGCGCGCGCCCGGCGCTGGCGGTGCTGCATAGATCCGCCAGTGGCGCGGGCCCGGGCCGGCGTGCATCCAGCACCTCGATGTAGCGCGCGGCCAGTGCATCCAGTGCCTGCGGATCGCGCGCTGAAACAGCCAGCAGCCGCAGTGGACTGCTCGGAGCGCTGCTGGCTGCGACTGGCGGCGCCTCCTGCAGCACCACATGCGCATTGGTGCCGCTGAAGCCGAAGGAGCTCACCGCCGCGAGCAGCGGCGCGCCATCAGCGCGCAATGCCTGTGTGCCGGTGGGCACCGCCACCGGCAGCGAGGCCCAGTCGATGTGCGGGTTGGGCTGCGCCAGATGCAGGTGCGGCGGCACTTCGCGCCGCTGCAGCACCAGCAGCGACTTGGCGAGGCCGACGATGCCAGCCGCCGCCTCCAGGTGACCCATGTTGGTCTTGATCGAACCCAGCAGCACCGGCCGCCCCGGCGCACGCCCTTCCGTCAGCACCGCGCCCAGCGCGTTGACCTCGATGGGATCGCCCAACGCCGTGCCCGTGCCATGCGCTTCGACGTAGTCGATGTCGGCGGGCTGCACCGCTGCCGCGGCCAGCGCGGCGCGGATCACCGCCTCCTGCGCCGGACCGTTGGGCGCGGTGAGCCCGTTGCTGCGGCCGTCCTGGTTCACGGCGCTGCCGCGGATCACCGCCAGCACGCGGTCGCCATCGGCCTGGGCATCGCGCAGCGGACGCAGCAGGATGACGGCGCCGCCCTCGCCGCGCACATAGCCATCGGCGGCGGCATCGAAGGTCCTGCAGCGGCCGCCACGGGACATCATGCCGGCCTTGCAGAAGTTGACGTTGATCTCGGGCGACAGGATCAGGTTCACGCCCCCGGCGAGCGCGAGATCGCAGTCGCCGGCGCGCAGTGCCTGACAGGCCAGGTGCACGGCCACCAGTGATGATGAGCAGGCCGTGTCGATGGAAACCGCCGGGCCCTGCAGCCCGAGCAGGTAAGCGACACGCCCCGATGCCACGCTGAAGGCATTGCCCGAACTGAAGTATGGATCGATGAGATCCGGATGCGCGAACAGCGCGCGCCCGTAGTCATTGTTGGCGATGCCCAGGTACACGCCGGCACGCCGGCCTGCCAGATCGGCGGGCGCGTGGCCGGCATCTTCCAGCGCCTCCCAGGCCAGTTCCAGCACCAGCCGCTGCTGCGGGTCCATGCTGGCGGCTTCCACCGGCGCGATGCCGAAGAACCCGGCATCGAAACGATCCACCTCGTCGAGGAATCCGCCCTCGCGTGAATACATCTTGCCGGGCGCATCCTGGTCCGCGTCGTACCAGGCATCCACTGGCCAGCGATCGGCGGGAATCGGCGTGATGGCATCGGTGCCGGCCCACAGCAGGGCGGCCAGATCATCCATGCTGCGCACGCCGCCCGGGGTGCGGATGCCGATGCCGACGATGGCGATGGGTTCGCGGGATGCGGATTCCAGTTCCGCCACGCGCGCGCGCAGCTCGCGGATCTGCAGCAGCGCGCGCTTCACCGGCGAGAGTGCCTCGGCGCCCTGCGCGGACGGATCAACCTCGCTCATCGTGGCCCCGGGCTGCCGCCCTGCAGTTCCGCCAGCAGCAGTGCCTCGGCTTGCGCTTCGGACATGGCGGCCAGGCTCGCGGCCGCGGTGTCCACCGCGACCACGGCGGGCGCGGCGAGCTCGAGCACGCGCAACAGGTATTCCGCGAGCTTCTCCAGCGTGGGGTAATCAAAGAGCAAGGTGGCGGGCAGCGAGCGGCACACCGACCGCGTCAGCGCATTGCGCAGCTCCACCGCCATCAGCGAATCGAGGCCAGCGTCCTTCAGCGGCGTGCTGTCATCCAGCGCGGCCGCGGGATCGAGGCCCAGCACCTGCAGGGATTGCTCGCGCAGGTGCGCGATCACCAGCGTGCGCAGCTGGCCCCGCGGCGCGGCGCGCCAGCCCGCGACCAAGTCGCTGGAAGGGGCGCGGGCCGCCGCTGCCACCGCGCTGCGCGCCGGTGCACCCAGTCCCGCGAACCAGTCGCGATCGAGGGCAGTGCCGGCCGTGGCGAAGAACCGCGTCCAGTCAATGGGCAGCACCGCCGCATGTGGCACGGCGCGCTCGAGCAGCTGCTGCAACTTCGCGAAACCCTGTTCCGGCGCGATCCACGCCAGGCCGCGCGCGCTCCAGCCATCCGCGCCGCGCGCCGCCATGGCCGCTGCCATGCCGCCATCACGCCACATGCCCCAGGCCACGCTGGTGGCAGGCAGGCCGGCGGCGCGGCGCGACCAGGCCAGTGCATCCAGTTCGGCGTTGGCCGCCGCATACGCGCCCTGTCCGGCTGGCCCCAGAAGCAGGCCGGCGGCCGAATACAGGATGAAGAAATCCAGGCGCGCGTCGCGCGTCAGTGCATGCAGGTGGCGCGCGCCATGTGCCTTGCCGCGCAGCACTGCAGCGAAGCGCGTTGCATCCTGCTGCAGCAGCACGCCGTCATCAACGACACCGGCCGCATGCACGACGCCGCGCAACGGCGGCATGGTGCGCGCGATCTCGTGCAGCAGCCCCCGCATGGCCGCGAAGTCACCGACGTCGACATGGCGCACTTCGATGCTGGCGCCCAGTTGGCGGCATTCCCGCAGCACCTTCGCGGCGTCCGCATCGGGCGCGCGCCGCGAAATGAGCACCAGGTGGCGCGCACCCTGCCTGGCCAGCCACAGGGCTGTTTGCCGGCCGATGGCGCCGAGTCCGCCAGTGATCAGGTAGGTGCCATCGGCATGCGGCGGCGAAGTGCGCGCGTCGCCGGCAGCCGGTGCGCGCAGCACCAGCTTGCCCACGTGCCTGGCCTGCGCCATGAAGCGGAATGCATCCTGCGCGGCTTCGAAATCGAACACGCGCAGCGGCAAGGGCCGCAACGTGCCGGCTTCCAGCGCGGCGCACAGCCCGGCCAGCATGGGCGGCAGCAGCCTCGCATCGGCCAGAACCAGCTCACCGAGGTCGTACACCACGTAGCGTGCGCGCGGCCTCAGGGCCGCGAATCGTTCCGTTGACCACAGGTCGCGCTTGCCCAGTTCCAGGAAGCAGCCCGTGGCGGACAGTGATTCCACGCTGGCGCCGATGAACTCGCCCGCCAGTGAATTCAGCACCACGTCCACGCCGCGGCCGGCGGTCGCCGCGCGCAGCTGCACGGCGAAGTCGAGCGAGCGCGAATCGAACACATGCTGCACGCCCTGCGCACGCAGCAACTCGCGCTTGGCGGGAGAGCCCGCGGTGGCGAACACCGTCGCGCCGGCGCGCAGCGCCAGCTGCACGGCAGCCATGCCCACCCCACCCGCGGCGGCGTGGATCAGCACGCTCATGCCTGCGCGCAGCGCCGCGACGTGCTGCAGCCCGTACATCGCGGTGAGGAAGGCCACGGGCAATGCCGCGGCCTGCTCCGGTGACAGCCCCCGCGGCAGCGGCGCGAGGCAGGCCGCCGGCACATTGACCGTGGTGGCGAGGCTGCGCGGCGCGAAGCCGAACACCACATCACCCGGCGCGCAATGACTGACTCCGGCGCCCACGGTCTCGACCACGCCGGCGCACTCGGCCCCCAGCGGCAGCGTGGTGTCGCCGGGATACATGCCCAGCGCCAGCAGCACATCGCGGAAATTCAGTCCCGCGGCCACCACGCGCAGGCGGACTTCACCGGGGCCGGGCGCTGCCGGCACCAGTGGCTTCCATGCCAGCGCATCCAGCAGCCCCGTGGCATCACGCTGCAGGCACAGCTGCGGCGGGCGCATGGCTGGCGCCGGCAAACCACGCAGGCGCGGACGCAGGCGGCGCGTGCCACGCAATGCCACGCGCGGCGTGCGGTCCGCATCCAGTATCTCCGCCGCCAGCGCGGCCACGTCCACGGGCAAGGCATCCGCATCGATGTCGATCACGCGACAGGCGAAGTCCGGCTGCTCGGCGACGATGGCGGCCTGCATTCCCCACAGCCCGGCGCCGGCCGGGCGCGGCGTGCTGCCTCCCGCCGGCTGCGCACCGCTGGTGACGAACACCAGCTGCGCATCGACGAGGCCGCTGCGCGCCATGGACTGGTACACCCGCAAGGCGGCCTGGCTCACCAGCGCATCGATGCGTTCATTGTCAGTGCCGGAAGCTGCGTCGCTGGCAAACGCGACCGGGACATTCAGGCTGGTCAGCAGCACCACGCCGGCCAATGGCAGACCGCGGCGCCAGGTGGCATCGGCGAGCAGGACATCGAGGCCGGCAAGCTCGGGCGCATGCAGGCATGCACATGCCGACCCTGCATTGCGCAGCGTGGCGGCCAGTGGTTCAGCTGCGTGCTGCTCATCCACCACCAGAATCCACGCTGCCGGCAGCCGCGGTTTCGCGGCGCGCGCGACTGGCTCCCAGGTCACCTCGTACAGCCAGTCATCGGCCCGTGGCTGCAGCAGCGAATCCAGGTTGGCCGGTGCCAGCCGCACACCCTGGGCCTGCGCCACCACCCGGCCATCCACCGCGCATAGCCGCACCTGCGCAGTGATGGAACCGCCGACGCCCTCACGGCGCCATGCAACCTCGGCGCGCAGGCGCGGCGGCACCTCGCCATGGACCTGGTAGCGATCCACGCCGATGGGCAGCAGCAATTCCGTCACGCGACCCGCCGTGCCGGTGGCGGCGGCAATGCAGGCCTGCAGCGCGCCATCCAGCAGCGCGGGATGCATGCCAACAGCTGGCGTGCGCAACTCGAGCGAGGCGCGTGCCAGCGCGGCCTCGGCGACGAGGCCGCGCACCGTGCGGAATGCCGGGCCGAACTGCACGCCCAGCGAATCGAATGCCTCGTAGAAGGCATCAGTGGCCGCTGCATCGAAGGCCGGTACTTCGCTGGCCAGGGCATCGACCTCGTTCTGCGCACTGCCGACTTCCGCCACCGCGGAAGCCACCAGTTGCCATGCGGCCGCACCGCCCGCGGGCAGCTGCTCATGAAGCTGGAGGCGCAGCTGCCCGTCATGGCTGGCGCTCACCTGCCAGCGTGTGGTCGCTCCTTCCTCTGCCAGCACCAGCGGCCGATGCACGATGAATTCACGCACCACGGCCGCGGCGCTACCGAGTGCATCGACGGCCGCCTGGCGCAGCGATTCGAGCATTGCAGCCGCAGGCACCAGCAATCTTGCGCCGACGCGATGATCCGCCAGCCACGCCGGTGCCTGGTCCGGCCACGAGGATTCGAAAATGGTGGCAGCACCCGCCGGCAGGCGCCGGCCGAGACACCCGGAAGCCAGCTCGCCCGGCACTGCCTTCGCCTGCGGTGGCGCGCGCAACCAGTAGCGCCGGCGTTGCCAGGGATAGGCAGGCAGTGGCACATCCGCCGGTCGCGCCGGATTGATGGCAGGCCATCGCGGCAGGCGCTGCGCGATGAACAAGGCCGCGCAGGCCTGCAGCAAGGTTTCGCGCTCCGGCCGTTGCCGGCGCAGCGAGGCCAGCAGCAGCGGCGGCACTTCCCGGCCCGCCGCGCATTCGGCAATGGACATGCCCAGCACCGGATGCGGACCGATCTCGAGGAATGCGTCGAAACCATCTTCCAGCATCGCGCCGATGGCCGCCGCGAAGCGCACCGGGCGGCGCACATTGCCGGAGAAGTACCCCGCGTCGAAACCATCCACGGCGCGCGCGCCGCTGACGGTGGAATAGAAAGGCAGCAGTGGTGCCTGCATGGTGACCTCGCCGATCGCTGCGGCGAAGGATTGCGCCAGTGGCTGCATCTGCGCGCTGTGGAAGGCGTACTGCACCGGCAGGCGCCGGCTGGCCACGCCGCGCGCCTGCAGCTGCGCGAGCACGGTGGTGAGTGCGATGGCGTCCCCCGACAGCACCACGCCCCGCGGCGCGTTGATCGCACCGATGGACAACGCATCACCCTGCGTTGCCAGCAAAGTGGCGGCCTCCTGCTTGTCCAGCGCCACCGCCGCCATCGCACCGGCGCCGGCGCGCTGCATGGCGCTGGCCCGCAGCCAGACGATACGCACGGCTTCGGGCAGTGGCAGCACGCCCGCCACATGCAGCGCCGCCAGCTCGCCGATGCTGTGCCCGACCACGCCATCGGGCTCGATGCCCCATGATTTCCACAGTGCCGACAGCGCCACCTGCAGTGCGAACAGGGCCGGCTGCGCGTACAGGGTTTCATGCAGACGCGAGGCGGATTCCTCCGCGGCCAGCGCATCGCGCAACGACCAGCCCGAAAGCGGCGCGAGCAGCGCATCGATCTGGTGCATCTTGTCGCGGAACACTGGCTCTTCCGCCAGCAGCTCGCGGCCCATCGCGAACCATTGCGGACCCTGGCCGCTGAACACAAAGCCCAGGCGCTGTCGGGCCTGCGCACGATGGCCGGTGGCCACCTGTGCACCCTGCGGGCCTTCGAGATGGCCACGCAGGCGTTCGGCCAGTTGCTGCGTGCTGGCCCCAACCACTGCGAGGCGATGGTCCAGGTGCGAGCGCCGCAGGCTGGCGGCGGCACACAGCGCCGCGGCACTGCCGGTTGACCGGGCGAGCAGCTCCACCCACGCGCTGGCCAGCACGCGCAGTGCTGGCTCACTCTGCGCGGACAGCGGCAACAGCTGCGCTCCGGCATGGTCCGGCGCCACAGTCGCTACGGGCGACGGCAGCTGCGGCGCTTCTTCCAGCAGCACATGCGCATTGGTGCCGCCCACGCCGAAGCCGCTGGTGGCGATGCGCCGCGGCTGCGCGCCGCGCGGCCAGGGTACGGCCACGGCCGGGATCTTCAGGCGCGTGCCATCCAGCCGGATGTGCCGGCTCAGCTTGCGGAAATGCACCTGCGGCGGCACCACGCCATGCTGGAACATCAGGATGGACTTGATCACACCGCCGATGCCGGCGGCGGCCTCCATGTGGCCGATGTTGGCCTTGGCCGCACCCACATAGCAGGGCCCCGCATCCGCAGCCGCGACGCCGATGGTGTCGGCCAGCGCTTCCATCTCGATGGGATCGCCCAGTGGCGTGCCGGTGCCATGGGCTTCCACGTAGCCGATGCTGTGCGCCGGCACCTGGGCATTGTCCAGTGCCTGGCGGATGACCTCGCGTTGCGCGAGGCCATTGGGCGCGGCCAGCACGGTGGAGTGGCCGTCCTGGTTCACGGCGGAACCGCGCACCAGCGCCAGCACGCGGTCGCCATCAGCGATGGCATCGGCCAGCCGCTTCAGCACGATCACGCCACAGCCCTCGCCGCGGCCGAAACCATCGGCTGCATCATCGAAGGTCTTGCAGCGTCCATCGGGGGCCATGAAGCCCACCTTCGACAACGACACCATCAGCTCCGGCGTCAGCATCAGCGACACGCCGCCGGTGATGGCCGCATCGCATTCCCCGTAGCGCAGGCTCTGGCAGGCCAGGTGCAGGGCCACCAGCGAGGAAGAGCACGCCGTGTCGATGGTGATGCTGGGCCCGCGCAGGTCGAGCAGGTAGGAAAGGCGGTTGGACACCACGCTGTGCACGGTACCGGTGAGCGTGCGCGCATCGATGTCCTCGATGTCGCGGTACTGCAGCTGCGCGTAGTCACTGTGATAGCAGGCGGCAAACACGCCGGTGCGCGAGCCCGCCAGCCGCTCGCGCGTCAGGCCCGCCTCATCCAGCGCCTCGGTGGCCACTTCGAGGAACAACCGCTGCTGTGGATCCATCTTCTCCGCTTCGCGCGGCAGGATGCCGAAGAAGCCGGCATCGAAGCCGTCGACGTCGCCGATGAAGCCGCCTTCACGGACCGCGGACTTGCCCGGCGCCGCGGGATTCGCGTCGAAACTGGCCTCTGCATCCCAGCGCTGCGGCGGCACGGGTCCGATGGCGTCGCGTCCCTCGATCAGCAACTCCCAGTAGCGCTGCGGCGCATCGGCGCCGCCGGGAAAGCGGCAGGCCATGCCGACGATGGCGATGGGGTCCGCGCGCAGCAGCGCATCGCCCTGCGCACGCGCGCGCCGCGCCAGCACGGCCAGTTTCACCGCCGACAGTCCGGCAAGCGGCGCGGCGGGCGCGCTGGATTGCGGGGGCGTGCCCAATTCAGTCATGGCGCATCAACAGCAGCGCCGCCTGGTCATCGGAGAGAGCGCCGAGGTCGCCGATGTCCAGCGCCGGGTCTGGCGTTGCGGGCACTGCAGCCTGCGCGGGAGCGGCCGCAACGCGCGCGTCATCCTCACCGGCCAGGTACGACACCAGCATCTGCACCGTCGGATAGTTCCACGCCAGCGTGGCCGACAGTGGCCGCTGCACCAATGCCTCCAGGCCATTGCGCAGCTCCATGGCCAGAAGCGAACTCAGGCCCATGGAGCCCAGCGGCTTGCGGGCATCGATGCGCGCCGCCGGAATCTTCAGCACCTGCGCGATGACGGCGCGCACGCCTGTCTCCAGCTGCTGCCTGCGCTCGGCCGGCTGCAGCGCGGCGGTTGCCGGCGTCGCCCCGCCGGCGTGCGCAACGGCCGCCTCGCCCAGTTGCTTCACGATCGCGGGCACGCGGCCGGTGCGGCTCGCCGCATAGGTTTTCCAGTCCACCGGCATCACCAGCAGGTGCGCATGGCCTGAACCCAGCGCGGCCTGCAGCTGCTGCAGGCCTTCCGCCGGTGTGAACGCGTGCACCCCGCGCGTTCCGATCTGGCGCAGCTTCTGCTCGCCTGACGGGCCAGCCATCATGCCGAGACCGTTCCAGATTCCCCAGCCGATGCTCACCGAGGCGCCGTCGCGTGCATGCGGCCCGCGGCCGGCGTTGCGCGCCGCGCCGATGGCATCGAGCACGGCGTTGGCGGCGGCGTAACTGGCCTGCCCCGGTTCGGGCAGCAGCGCCGCCATCGAGGAGAACATCACGAACAGGTCCAGATGCGGCAGCAGGCGATGCAGCTGCCAGGCACCGCAGGCCTTGCCCGCCAGTACCGGATGCCAGTCATCGGGCTGCATGTTCGTCGCCAGGCGATCCTCCGCTGCGCCGGCAAGATGCACGACGCCGCGAATCGCCGGCCAGTCCGCGGCCGCGTATTCGTCGATCACGGTCGCAAGACTGTCGAAGTCGGCCACATCCACCGGCTGGTAGTGCACTGTGGCGCCCAGCGCCTCCAGCGCGCGGATGTGATCCACCGCGATGCGTGCGGCCGGATCCTGCAGCGCGCGCCACTGCCGGCGCTCGGGCAGGGTGCGGCGGCCGAGGATGAGCAGGCGGCGCGCGCCCTGCTCCACCATCCAGCGCGTCACCTGGCGGCCGAGGTCGCCGCAACCACCGGTCACCAGATAGGTGGCGTCGGGCAGGAACCTCGCTGGTCGGGGCAGCGGCGTGGTGATCCGCTGCAGCTGGCGCTCGAAGCAGCCATCGGCACGCAGCGCGAAGTCCGCGGCGCCGGCGCTGCAGCGCGCCGCGATGGCCCTGCCCGCCGCGCGCGCATCCACTTCGGCGCCCAGATCGATGCAGCCACCCCAGATGTCGCCGCATTCACCGGCCAGTGCCGCGCCCAGTCCCCAGAAGGCAGCGTGCAGAGGCTGCAAGCCGGATCGATCGGCGTCAGCCACCGCGCAGGCATTGGCGGTTACCAGCCACATGCGCGCAGGGATGCCCGCCAGTTGCAGCTGGCGCGCCGTGGTGACGGTGGCATGCAGCGCGGCCTCGAGCAGCGGCGGTGCATCCGCCGCAGCGCTCAGCGGCCGCAGATCGATGAGCTCGAGAGCAGTGCCGGCGCGCAGGCTGGCGAGATCCGCAGGCAGCTGCTGCAGTTGCCGGCTGCTGCCACCGGCCTGCGTCATGCCGTCGGCCAGTGCCGCGGCGAGCGCATCGGTGCGGGCAGTTCCGCCACCAAGGATCACAAGACGGTTGGCTGCATTCACCGCGGGCGCCGGCGTGGCTGCGGCATGCCAGCCGACCTGGTAGTGCCAGCCGGCCGGATCGACGGCCGCGCTGCCAGGACGTCGCAGCGTGATGCCGGAGAGCAGCAGGAACGCACCATCGGCATCCACGCCGCGCAGATGGCAGCGCAGCTCGCCGCCGGTTGCCTGCTCCGTGCGCAGTTCCAGTCGCAGCGCACCGCGCGGCGCGCGCAGCAGCGTCGCGCTGTCCACTCTGGCCGGCAGCCACAACGCTGCGGCTGGCGCCGACCATGCGGCCAGCTGGAAGCAGGCATCCAGCACCGCCGGCGGCAGCACGCGCTGGCGGTACTGCGCAGGCGCGGCGTCAGCGATCTCGGCCACCCAGCCCGTGGCGGTTGGCCAGCAGCGTTGCACGGCGGCCAGTTCCGCGCCAAAGGCGGCGCCGCGCTGGGCCAGAGCGGCGTAGAAATCGGCACCGGATATTTCTTCGCCGCGCGGTGTGGAAGCAGAAGCAGGGGCCGGCTCTGCGGCGACCCCATCCGCCGCGGCCACGCGCGCGCGCGCATGACGGATCCAGCCGGAGCCACCGTCGCCGTACCACGCCAACTCATGCGTGGCGCCTTCGCTGGAGGTGAACTGCAGCTGCAAGGCCGGCGGCTCCTCCGCGGACAGATGCAGTGGACGCTCGAATTCCAGGTCGCGCAGCGCCAGCACCTGCGCGCCAGCGTCCGCCGCGCGCAGCGCCGCGAAGCCCAGTTCCAGATACAGCGAAGCCGGCAGGATGGTCGCGCCAAAGAGCCGGTGCTGTGCCACATCGACATTGCGGCGCGGTGCCAGATCCACATCCCATGCAAAGCCCGGCGCGATGCCAGCCAGTTGCGTGCCGGCGCCCAGCAGTGGATGCGTGCTGCCTTGGCCTGGCCTGCGATGCGCGCTGGGGGCGCGGGCGCCCGCCGCGGCCTCGCGCATCCAGTAGCGCTGGCGCTGCCAGGGATAGCGCGGCAGTTCGACACTGCCGCAGTACGGCTGCAGGTTTTGCCAGTCGACGGCCACGCCCGCCGCCCACAACGCCGCGGCCGCGGCCAGCAGGTTGTGCTGCTCGGGTTCCTCGCGCCGCGCGCAGGCAATGGTCAACACCGCCGCGCCGGACTGCGCGGTCTGCTGTATGGCCGGCAGCAGCACCGGATGCGGCCCCAGCTCCACGAACACGCTGATGCCATCGGCGATCATCCGCGCGATGGTGTCGCCGAAGCGCACCGGCTGGCGCATGTTGCGCGCCCAGTAGCCGGCGTCGAGCGAACCGCCGGCCGCCGGTTGCGCCAGCACGGTTGAATACAGAGCCACGTTCTCCGCCATGGGAGCAAGGTCCGCGAGTTCCTCCCGCAGCTGCGCCGCGGGCGCATCCATCTGCGGGCTGTGCGAGGCCACGTCCACCTTCACGCGGCGGCAGAACACGCCCTCGCGTTCGCACTCGGCCAGGATGGCATCCACCGCCGCCGGCTCACCGGAGATCACGCTGCTGCGCGGACTGTTGCCCACCGCCACCGCCACGCGGTCGGTACGCGTGCCGATGCGGACCTGCGCATCGGCCATGGAAAGATCCACCAGTGCCATCGCGCCCCTGCCGCTGGTCGCGCGCATCAGTGCGCTGCGCCGGCAGATCACGCGCATGGCCGTGTCCAGATCCAGCGCGCCCGCCAGGTAAGCCGCGCCCACCTCGCCCATGCTGTGTCCCACCACCGCATCGGGTCGCACGCCGCAGGCAGCCAGCCACTCCGCATAGGCGATGGCCAATGCCACCAGCACCGGCTGGATCACGTCGATGCGGTCCAGCAGGTAGCCCGGTGCATCCGGTTCGAGCGCGAGCTGTTCCAGCATCGACCAGCCGGCATGGCCGCGGGCCGCGGCATCGCAACGTTGCATGGAAGCGCGGAACACCGGCTCGGTGGCCAGCAATTGCCGGGCCATGCCCTGCCACTGCGCGCCCTGTCCGGGGACAACGTAGGCGATGCGCGGTGGCACGGCCGGCGCCGTGCCCTGCGCCGCCGCCGGCTCGCCCGCGGCGAATCGTTCCAGGGCCAGCCGCATGGCATCGCGATCCGCCGCGATCAGCACGGCGCGCTGTTCCAGCGCGCTGCGCGAATGCGCGGCCGCGCCACACAGCCGTGCCAGCGAGGGTGGTTCCGCGGCGCGCAGCTGCGCCGCATGGCACGCAGCCAGCGCGCGCAATGCCTCCGGTGCGCGCGCCGACAGCGGCAGCAGCGACAGTCCGCGCGCAGCAGCCCCGGCCGCCGCTGGCGCCACGCGCGGCGCCTTCTGCAGCACCAGGTGCGCATTGGTCCCGGCTATGCCGAATGCACTGACGCCACCGGTAGCATCGGCTTCCTGCCACTGCCGGTGCTCGCGCGCGATTTCCAGCGGCACCTCGCCCCATGGCACCGCGGGGTTCGGTTCGCGGCAGTGCAGGCTCGCGGGAATGGCGCCATGGTGCAGGCACAGCGCAAGCTTGATCAGCCCTGCCGCACCGGCCGCGCCTTCGGTGTGGCCGATGTTGGTCTTCACCGAACCCACGCGTGCACGACTGCCACCCGCGCGGCCTTCACCCAGTACCGTAGCCAGCGCACCCAGTTCCACCGGATCGCCGGCGCGCGTGCCGGTGCCATGCGCCTCGATGTAGCCCACGATCCCAGGTGCCACCTGCGCATCGGCATAGGCCGTGCGCAGCAAAGCCTCCTGCCCGGCGCGGCTGGGAGAACCCATGGAGCCGCTGCCGTGCCCATCGTTGTTCACCGCGCCGCCGCGGATCACCGCATAGATGCGATCGCCATCAGCCATGGCATGTGCCAGTGGCTTCAGCAGCACGATGGCCGCACCTTCACTGCGCACGTAGCCATCGCCGGCCGCATCCCCGAACTTGCAGCGGCCATCCGGCGCCATCATCCGGCTCTGCGAATACGCGATGCTCACCTGCGGCTGCAGGATCACGTTGACACCACCGGCCAGCGCCAGCCCGCACTCGCCGCTGCGCAGCGCGCGCGCCGCGAGATGGATGGCGACCAGTGACGACGAGCAGGCGGTATCCAGCGTCAGGCTCGGGCCCTGCAACCCCAGCAGGCAGGACAGGCGGCCCGAGGTGGCATAACGGCCGCTGCCCGTGGTGGTGAAAAAATCCACGCCTTCGGGGTCCGCGAACAGCCGGCCCTCGAAATCGCTGAGCCACTGGCCAACGAACACGCCGGTGCGCGAACCCTGCAGCGCGTTGATGTCCTGGCCGCCGTCTTCCAGGGCTTCCCACGCGGTTTCAAGCACCAGCCGCTGCTGGGGATCCAGCCGCTCCGCCTCGCGCGGCGAAATGCCGAAGAACGCCGCGTCGAAATCCTCGATGCCGGGAAGAAAGCCGCCCCAGCGGGTCATGATGCGACCCGGGGTCGCCGGCCGCGGATCGAAGTAGTGCGCGAGATCGATGCGGTCGGCGGGAATTTCGCCGATGGCATCGCGGCCTTCACTCAGCAGCTGCCAGAACGAGGCAGCATCCACCACGCCACCGGGAAAGCGGCAGCCGATGCCGATGATGGCCACCTGTTGCAGGCCCGCGCCGGTGTGGCTCATGGCGCGCAGTGGCCTGCCACCGCGGCAGGCTCGCCCTGCAGCAGTGGATGCAGAATGCGCGCGACTGCGGCAAGCACCGCTGGACGGCTGGTATTGAGGAAGAAGTGGCCGCCGGGGAACAACTGCACGTGGAATGCCGCCGAGGTTTCCCCGCGCCAGGCTTGCATCTGCGCCGCCGGCGCGCGGGCATCCTGCTGGCCGCCGAATACGGTCAGCGGCAATGGCAATGGAGCGGCCTCGCCCTGCCGGTAGGTCTCGAGGGCGGCGATGTCCGCGCGCAATGCCGGCAGCAGCAGTGCCATCAGATCGGCACTGGCGCGGACCTGTGCAGGGATGCCGCCGTAGCGCCGGTCAATCTCGTCGATGAACTGCGCATCGGACAGATCGCGCAGCGGCAAGTCCGGATCGGGCATGCGCGGCGCGCGGCGGCCCGAGAGAATCACGTGCAGCGGCGGCGACACACCCTCAGCCGCAAGCGCGCGCGCGGTGGCCCAGGCCAGCGTCGCACCCATGCTGTGGCCGAACAGCGCATACGGCAGGTCCAGTTGACCGCGCAGCTCCGGCAGCAGTTGCCCGACCATGGCAGGCATTGCGGACAGTGGCGGTTCGTGCAGCCGCGTCTCCCGGCCCGGCAGCTGGACGGACACCACTTCCACTTCCGCCGGCAATGCCGCCGGCCAGAGGCGAAACGCCGAAGCGCCGATGCCGGCGTACGGGAAGCAGAACAGCCGCATGCGCGCGGCGGGACGCGCGCTTCGCACCAGCCAGGCCGTCAACAGCGCACTCCGCCCATCTGGCCCGCGCCAGCCCGTGGATCCGGGTCCTTGCCTGAGTGAAACCGCATGCCGCGCCGTGCTTCCGTGTATCGAGGAAAGCAGGAAGATATCTGAACTTCGCGCGAGCCGGATGCGGCGTTATTCACATAATGAAGTGGTCACGACCCCGCCGGCCGGCGAGCCACGGGGTCGCAGCGCTCATCCGCATGCAGTGCCTGTCAATCAGGCAGATGCTGACTGCATCCGGTCGTTCGAAATGTTCTCCGCAGGCACGCCGCATCGCGGCCCGCGCGGCGGCCTCCAAAGCAAAACCCAGTGCCTTGCTTTTGCGTTGCGGCTGGTGTTCCCTTACGGGTGCGTTATGCAAATTGCAGCAGCGCGCGAACGCCAGGACAGAGCGGCACGCGTATGGACTCCAGGATCATCAACACCCCCGACAGCGGCACGGCGGCCAAAAGGCCCGGCGCCATCCACGATCTGACCGGTGCGGCCCGCGACCTGTGGCACTCCAGGTACCTCGTCTACCAGCTGACGCTGCGTGACATCCTCGTGCGCTACAAGCAGGCGCTGATGGGTTTTGCCTGGGCCATCCTCACGCCGCTGCTGGTGGTATCGGCGGGCGTGCTGGTGCGCATTGCCCTGCAACACTCCGCCGGCGCGAACGTGGGCTTTTCGAGCATCGCCGGCATCGCCGTGAAGGGCCTGGCCTGGTCCTTCTTCGCCGGCGCCACCGGCTTTGCCGTGAACGTGCTTACCGCGAATGCGGGGCTCATCGGCAAGGTCTACTTTCCGCGCGAGGCCCTGCCGCTGTCGGCGGTGCTCGCCTCCAGCTTCGATGCGCTCATCGCCGGCACCCTCCTCGCCATCGCGCTGCCAGTGCTGGGCTGGCGGCCGGACTGGTCGCTGGCCTGGGTGCCGCTGCTGCTGGCCGCGCTGTTCGTGCTGACCCTGGCATTCGCGCTGCTGGTCAGCTGCGCCAACCTGTTCTTCCGCGACGTGAAGTATCTTGTCCAGCTGGTCATCAGCTTCGGGATCTTCTTCACGCCGGTGTTCTACGAACCAGTGACCCTGGGCGCGAGATTCGCACCGCTGCAGATGCTGAATCCGCTGGCGCCGCTGCTCGAGGGGCTCAGGCTCGCCATCGCGGAGGGACACAACCTGCTGGTGGCGATCGTGGACCCGGCGACTGGCATCGTGCTGTGGAGCCCCTGGCACCTGGCATACAGCGCCGCATTCGCGATCATCGGCCTGATGGCATGCACGGTGATCTTCCACCGCGCGCAGCACCGCTTCGCCGAGTACCTCTGATGAGCACCACGCCGCTCATCCGCTTCGATGGCGTGTGGAAGAAATTCCGCAAGGGCGAGGTGCACGACTCGCTGCGCGACCTGATCCCCGCGCTGCTGCGTGGCGTCGCGCGACGCCCCGTGGATGGCCAGCTGCGCGACAGCGAGTTCTGGGCATTGCGCGACATGTCGTTCACGGTGGAGCCGGGCGAGGCGCTGGGCATCATCGGTTCGAACGGCGCCGGCAAGAGCACCGCGCTGAAAGTGCTCACCCGCATCCTGATGCCGACCCTGGGCAGCTACAGCGTGCGCGGCCGCGTCGGCTCGCTGATCGAGGTGGCCGCCGGCTTCCACCAGGACCTCACCGGCCGCGAGAACATCTTCCTGCAGGGCGCCATCATGGGGATGCGCCGCGCGCAGGTGCGGCACAAGCTCGATGCGATCATCGACTTCTCGGGCATCGAGGGGTTCATCGACACGCCGGTCAAGCGCTATTCATCGGGCATGAATGCGCGGCTGGGTTTTGCCATCGCCGCGCACCTCGACCCCGAAGTACTCATCATCGACGAGGCACTGGCGGTGGGCGACCACGTCTTCCAGCGCCAGGCTTTCAACCGCATCCGCGAGCTCGCGGCCAGCGGCATGCCGGTGGTGATGGTCACGCACCAGCTCGACCGCATGGCGGAGCTGTGCACCAAGGCCCTGCTGCTGGACCGCGGCGCGGTGGTGGCGCAGGGCACCCCGGCGCAGGTGATCCATACCTACCTCAATGCCGCATCCACCGTGTCCGGCGCTCCGGCCGCCGATGCACCGGTGCACCTGCGCCGCGCCCAGTTGCTGAAGGAAGGCCGCATCCGCTCCGGCGACCAGGTCGAGATCCGCGTCGAGGGCACGGTGCCGGCGAAGCTGACGCAGCACATCGAACCGGTGGCGCTGATGCTGCGCAGCGCGCAGAGCGGCCAGTTGCTGTTCTGCTCCGGCACGCTGGCCTGCGGCGTGGAACTGCAGCCTGGTGACTTCCGCCTCGACGTGACGCTGCAGATGAATGTGCCGCCGGGCATCTATCTCATCGACGTGGTGGGCGGCGACAAATCCAGCGAGCAGGTGCTGGCGTCCGTGCCCCCCTTGAGCATCCAGGTCGAGGAGAGCACGGCCTTCTACGGCACGGTGAACTGCAACCCGACCATGCGGCTGCGCAGCATCGAGCAACGCAATCGGCATACCGCATGAGTGCAGTGTCGCCGGCTGCCCATCACGAACAGGAAGGCGCGCTGTCGTACAACCAGCTCTCGATGTGGCTGATCCACCAGGATGCGCCCGACAGTGCCGCCTACAACGTGGCGGTCAGCCGGCATATTCCCGCCGCGGTGGCGGTGGCTGCGCTGCGCCGGGCGCTGCAGGCGCTGGTCGACCGGCACGCGATGCTGCGCACCACCTACCACATTGGTGCCGAAGGCCTGCCCGTGCAGCGCACGGCGGCTTCCGCTGCGGTGGAGTTGGGCGTGCAGCAGGTGCCGGGCCTCGATGACGAGAGCCTGCGCGCAAGGCTCGAGGCTGATTGCCGCCGGCCTTTCGACCTGCAGAACGGTCCGGTCTTCCGCGCCTCGCTGTACACGCGCGGACCTGCCGACCACGTGCTGCTCATGGTGGCGCACCACATCGCCTGCGACGGCCTGTCCTCGGCCATCCTGCGCGAGGACCTGACACCTCTTTACATGGAGGCCGCGGGCTTCCCGGCCCCGCCGCTGCCGCCGCTCGACAAACACTACGCAGACTTCATCCACTGGCAGACACAACTGCTGGAAAGCGCGGCGGGAATCCGCCTGGGCGATGGCTGGCTGGCGCGGCTGCAGGGCGCGCAGGACTTCGACGTCCCCGGCGACTTGCCGCGGCCGGCACAGAAGGACTATCGCGGCGCCAGTGTCTCGGCGACGGTGGACGCCTCGCTGACCGGCCAGCTGCGGCAGCTGGCGCGCGAACAGGACGTGACGCTGTACGTGCTGATGCTGGCCGTGTTCGACGCCATGCTGTACCGGCTCACCGGCAGCGACGAACTGCTGGTGGGTACGCCCACGGCCGGACGCAGCCTGCCCGGCCTTGCGCGCGTGGTGGGGAATTTCGTGAACCCGATTGCGCTGCGCACGCAGCTGCTGGAAGGCATGAGCTTCCGCGCACTGCTCGAGCGCGTGCGCGATGACGTGCGTGACGGCCTCGGCCGGCAGGACTATCCCATGCCGCTGCTGGTGCGGCGCCTGCGCCGGCCGCGCGATCCGGCCCGCTCGCCGCTGTACGAGACCTTCTTCACCTTCCTCAGCGAGGAACGCGACCCGGAGGCGGCCCGGCACGACCAGTACCGGCTGGCGCCGTTTCCGATCCGGCAACTGGAAGGGCAGTTCGAGCTGGCCCTGCAGGTGATCGAGCGCGGCGCCACTCTGCCGCTGGACATGCGGTACAGCGCGGGCCTGTTCGACGCCGACACCGCGCGCGGCCTGCTGGCGCATTACCAGCAACTGCTGGCCGCCGTGGTGCGGGATTCCAGCCTGCCCCTGGAACGACTGGCGGCAACCGCGCCAACCCCTGTCGACCCGCTGCTGGCAAAGCTGGGCGCGCGCGGCGTGCGCGTCACGCTCGAAGACGATTCGCTGCGCCTGCATGCACCGGCCGGCGCCATCGACGCCGCGCTGAAGGAAGAACTGCAGCAGCGCAAGCCCGAGCTGCTCGCGGCACTGGGCGGCAGGGATTCGCATGGCCCCGTCGCACCGCGCACGCAGCGGGAACAGCCACTGCTTTCCGCCGTGCAGCAGCAGTTGTGGTGGCAACAGCAGGCACTGCCGGGCTCGGGTGGCGACCTCGTGTTGCTGCTGCGGTTGCAGGGCCCGCTCGACGAGCCGGCGCTGGCGCGCGCGGTCGATGCGGTGATCAGCCGTCACGAGGTACTGCGACTGTCCCTGCGCGAGGTGGCTGGTCAGCCGCGCGGGCAATTGAATGCCCCTGCCAGCGGAGCGCTGCGCATCGTCGATCTCTCTGCGCATCCGGCCGCCGAGCGCGAGGCGCAGGCACAGCGCCAGTTCGAGGCGCTGCGCGGACAGGATTGCGATCTGGCGCGGGGGCGGCTGCTGACACCGGTCCTGCTGCGCTTCACTCCGGACACCCACCAGCTGTTGTTGAAGGCGCATCCGCTCGTGGCGGACGAGGCTTCGCTGGGGCTCGTGTGGGAGGGCATCGCCACCGCTTATGCCGCGCGCACCACCGGCAGCAATGTCTCAGCTCTGGCCATCCAGTACACCGATTATTCGGCCTGGCAGCGCGAAGCCCTGCAGCAGGGCGGCTTCATCACCGACCTGCGTTTCTGGAAGCGCGCCTTGCAGGACGCACCCGACTCGCTGGAGCTGCCCTTCGACCATCCACGACCGGATGTGCCGCTGTCACGCCCTGCCCGCTTCATCGCACACCTGCCGCAGCCCCTGCTCGACCCGCTGCTGGCACTGGGCCGCGCCCGGCAGGTACCGCTGGAATGCATCCTGCTGGCGGCATGGCAGGTGCTGCTTGCCCGCCGCAGCGGCCAGCATGAAGTGGTGGTGGGATCACCGGCCACACTGCGCGAGCATCCGCCGCTCGCAAGGCTCGTCGGTCCGCTGGAGAACCTGGTGGCGCTGCGCGCGCGGCTGGGCGCCAACCCCACCTTCATCGAGCTGCTCCACAGCACTGCCACCACCCGACGCCACGCGATGGCACATGCCGATGTGCCGCTGCGCCGCGTGGTGGCCGCACTGGGCCGGGCCGTGACCCCGAACCGCCATCCGGTATTCCAGACCGTGTTCGCGCTACGCGATGCGCTGGCACCGCAGGGCATCGATGGCATCCGCATCGAGGCCGGCATCGAGGTCGACACACCCGCCACCGGCCGCCACATGGACCTGGCGCTGGAACTGCGCCCTGAAGGCGATGGCCTGCGCATGCAGTACGGCTATGCCAGCCAGCTGTTCGCAGGCTCCACCATCGAACGCCTGCACCAGCAATACCTCGCGTTGCTGGCGAGCATCGCGGCCGATGCCACCCGGCCGGTGCGCGAACTGTCGTTGCTGTCCGCCAGCGAGCGCGGGCTGCTCGATGCCGTGAATCAAACCGCCGTTGCGGTCGACCACGCCACGCTGGTGGAGCAATTCACGCGCGCTGCCGCCCTGCACCGCGACAGCATCGCGGTGCGCGGCAGCGATGGCGCGCTCAGCTACGGCGAACTGGATGCAGGAAGCTCGGCGCTGGCGGCACGGCTGCGCGCCGCAGGCGCCGGCCGCGGCCAGTTCGTGGCGCTGGCCGTCGACCGCACCACCGCACTGCCGATGGCCGCGCTCGGCATCATGAAGGCCGGCGCCGCATATCTTCCCGTGGACCCTGCGTATCCGGCCGACCGCGTGGCGCTGATGCTGGAAGACAGTGGCGCGCGGCATCTGGTCACCACGGCGGCGCTGCGCGACACCCTGCCGGCGCCCGCCGATGCACGGATCATCGTGATCGATGAGCCGGGCGCCGGCGACGGCACCGTCAGCGCCAGTGATGGACCGGGCTCCCGGGACATCGCCTACCTCATCTACACCTCAGGCTCCACCGGCCGGCCCAAGGGCGTGCTGGTGCCGCACTCCGCGGTGGCGAATTTCCTGGCGGCGATGACGAGCGCGCTGCAGTTCACGGCGGCGGACAGCGTGTTGGCCGTGACTTCACCCTCGTTCGATATCTCGGTGCTGGAGATGTTCGTGCCGCTGGTGAATGGCGGTGGCGTCATCGTGGCCAGTCGCGAGGAGGTAGCCGATGGCGCGCGGCTGGCGCATCGCCTCGGCGAGTCGGGAGCAACGCTGATGCAGGCCACGCCCTCTACCTGGCGTCTGTTGATGCAGCTGGACTGGCGCGGCGACCCCGGGCTTGCGGCTGTGGTGGGCGGCGAACCGCTGCCACCAGCGCTGGCAGCCTGGCTGCGGCCGCGCGTGCGCACCTTGTGGAATGCCTACGGCCCCACCGAGACCACGGTGTGGTCGACGCTGGCTCGCATCGAGGACGATGGCCCCATCACCGTGGGCCGTCCCATCGCCAACACCCGCATCTACCTGCTGGGCGCGGATGGCGAGCTGCTGCCACCCGGCGAGACCGGCGAAATCGTGATCGCCGGAAGCGGCGTGACACTGGGCTATCACCAGCGCCCCGAACTCACTGCGCAGTGCTTCCTGCCCGAACCCGGGCACGCAGGGGCGCGCATGTACCGCACCGGCGACCTCGGCCGCTGGCGCGACGACGGCCGGCTCGAACACCTGGGCCGCCTCGACGAGCAGGTGAAGTTGCGCGGCCATCGCGTTGAACCGGGAGAGATCGAAGTACGGCTCGGCGAGCACCCCGCGGTGCTGCAGGCCGTGGTTGGCGTGAAGGCGGAGTCGGCGGAGGACGCGCGTCTGGTGGCCTGGGTGCGCCTGCATGAGGACGCCGGAGCCACGGTGAGCGAATTGCGCCGCCATCTGCGCCGGCTGCTGCCGGAGTACATGGTGCCGTCGCTGATCGTGGTGGTGGAAAGGATCCCGCTGGCGCCCAACGGCAAGGTGGATCGCCGGGCGCTGGCGGAGGCGGGAAGGCACGACGGGCAAATGGCCGCCGCACGGGGAGCAACACCGGCCACAGCCATGCAACAGCTCGTCGCCGAGGTTTGGAAGCGTTTGCTCGGCGTTCCGGAAGTGACGCTGGACAGCGGTTTCTTCGATCTGGGCGGCCACTCGCTGCTGGCCATGCGCGCCGCGCACGAGATCGGCCAGCGCATCGGCCGCACCGTGGATCCGCGCATGATGTTCCTGCGCAACCTGGGACAGCTGGCGGAAGGTCTGGAGACCAGTACGGCAAGCAGGGCAGGTCTGGCCGTTACATGAACCTGTTCTTCTTCGGTACCACGGAGCGCCAGCTGTTCGGGGCCTATCACGCCCCGGCCGCGGCAGCGCCCGCGCGCGGCGCGGCGCTGCTGTGTCCGCCGTGGGGACCGGAATATTTCGCGGCCCATCGCACGCTGCGCCAGCTGGCCTCGCGGCTGGCAACCAGCGGCTTTCATGTGCTGCGCTTCGATTACTACGGCACCGGTGATTCAGCGGGCGAGCGCGACGAAGGCGACCTCGCCAGCTGGGTCGAGGACGCCGGCGTCGCGCTGCAGGAGCTGCAGGATGTGTCCGGCGACTCGCGCATCAGCGTGTTCGGCATGCGGCTGGGCGCCGTTGCGGCATCGCGGCTGGCGAGGAGCCGCGCGGCCCAGGTGGGTACCGTGGTGCTGTGGGATCCGGTGGTCGACGGCAAGGCCTACCTGCGCGAACTGCACAGCGCCCAGAAGGAAATCGACCGCTGGTCACTGACACCGCGGTCGGCGGTCAGCTACCCACCCGCTGAGTTGCTGGGTACCCCGCTGACGCCGGCCATGACGGCCTCGATCGAACGCGTAACCCTCGACAACTTCAGGGAATTGGGCACCCCGCGTGTGAGAGTGTTCCTGTCGGACGAACAGCCCGGCAACCAGGCCCTGTGCGGCATGCTGCGTGCATCGGGCACCCAGCTGCGGACGGAAACAGTGGCCGGGCAGACACCATGGCGCGAGGAAACTCTGATGCAGGGCCTGGTCCCGAACCTGGCGGTGGAATGGCTTGTCGAGGCGGTGCGTTGAAGGCCGCGACGCCGCTGCGCGAGCGCATCGTGCGCTTCGGCCCCGGCGAGGGCCTCGCGGGCATCCTGTCACTGCCGCACGAGCCCAGTCCCGGCGCGCCGTACGTAGTGCTCATCAATGCCGGCGTGGTGCACCGGGTGGGGCCCAATCGCCTGTACGTGGACATCGCACGCCGCCTGGCGGCCAGTGGTACGGCGGTGCTGCGCTTCGACCTCTCCGGACTCGGCGATTCGGAAGTGGTGAGCGCGGCCACCACCGCGGCAGAAGCGGCGGTGATGGACATCCAGGCGGCGCTCGATTACCTGCAGCAGGCGCGGCAGGCGCAGCACTTCATCGTCGGCGGGCTGTGCGCCGGCGCCGACTACAGCATGATGGCCGCCTTCGTCGATGCGCGCATACAGGGCACCATCCTGATCGACCCCAGCGTCGAGAGGACGGCGCGCAGCAGGCTCATCCACGTGTCGCGGCGGCTGGCACGACCGGATACCTGGGCCGAGATCCTGCGGCTGAAGCATCCGGGATGGAAGAAGTCGCTGCACTGGCTGCGCCGTGTGCTGCCGAAGGGCCGCACGCCACGGCTGCCCGAAAGCCGCGCCGCCGTGACCCACATCGAACGCATGCAGCAGCGCCTGGGCAGCTACGAGATGCTGTACACGCGCGCGCAGGTGGCGCAGCTGCTGCGCCAGGCCATCGGGCGCGGCGTGCGGCTGTTCGCCGTGTTCACCGGCGGCGTGAACCATCGCTACAACTACCGCAACCAGCTGTTCGACATGCTGCCGGGCGTGGACTTCCGCGACCAGCTGGACCTGCAGTTCATGCCCGACACCGATCACTGCGTCAGCGACGCGGCCAGCCGCGCCAGCATGCTGCAGATCATGGATGACTGGATGGCGCGGCAGGTGGCGGCGGCCGCAGCGCGCAGGCAGAACGCATGACAGCGGAGGCGCACGCTGTGGCGGTGCGCCAGCCGGCGCGCGGCGTACTGCGCCGCCGGCTGTTCTGCTTTCCGTACGGTGGCGGTGGCGCCGCGGCCTTCCGCCACTGGCAGAAGGGCCTCGCCGACGACATCGAAGTAGTGGCCATGCAGTTGCCGGGCCGCGAAACGCGGCTGCGCGAGGCGCCGCTGTCCTCCATCACCGCGATGGTGGATGCCTGCCTGCCACTGCTCGAGGACAACGAACTGCCCTGTGCATTGTTCGGCCACAGCCTGGGTGCGCTGGTGGCGTTCGAGACCGCGCTGGCGCTGGAGTGCCGTGGCGCCAGGCCGCCCGCGCATGTGTTCGTGTCGGCGCGCCGTCCGCCCGATGAGCGGGAAGCGCACTCGCCCATCGCCGGCTTCGATGACGCGCGTTTCATCGCCGAGCTGCAGGCGCGCCATGCCGCCATCCCCGCTGCGGTGATGCGCGAGCCGGAGCTGCTGGCGCTGTTCCTGCCCACCTTGCGCGCGGACATCGGCGCCTTCGAAAACTACGTCTGCACGCCGCGGCAGCTGGCCAGCCCGCTGCATGTGTTCGGTGGCACCGCCGACCGCAATCCACGGCCGGAGCAACTGCCCGGCTGGCAGCGCATGGCGCTGCAGCCCATCCGCGTGCGCCTGTTCGATGGCGATCATTTCTTCATGGCCTCGCAGCGCGTTGCGCTGCTGGCCGACATCGACGCGGCCTGGCCGGCCGGGCCGGCACCGGCGGCGCAACGCCGGCGCATGTCCGGTCGCGCGGTGGAGGAGGTGTAGGTGGCGGATGCGCCCTCCTCCGCCGGCCGCCCGGCGGACCTGCTCAGGCGGGCCCTGCTCGCCATCGACGAGCTCAAGGCACGGCTCGCCACCGCCGAACGTGAGCGGCAGGAGCCCATCGCCATCGTCGGCATGGGTTGCCGCCTGCCGGGCGCGCCATCACCGGAAAGTTTCTGGCAGCTGCTCGCCGTTGGTGGCGCGCCGCTGCGCGAGATCCCGCCCGATCGCTGGGACGTGGACGCGTACCACGACCCTGACCCGGATGCACCGGGCAAGATGTGCACGCGGGTGGCCGCCTTCCTCGACCGCGTGGACCTGTTCGATCCGCAGTTCTTCGGCATCGCGCCGCGCGAGGCGCATGGCATGGATCCGCAGCAGCGGCTGCTGCTGGAGGTGTGCTGGGAAGCACTGGAGCACGGCGCCATCGCGCCCGATGGCCTCGCCGGCAGTGCCACCGGCGTGTTCCTGGGCATCGCCGCGGCCGACTACGTGGAAGTGGCGAAGGCCGGCGATCCCCGCCGCATCGATGCCTACCATGCCTCGGGCACCGCGCACAGCATCGCTTCGGGACGCATCGCCTATGTGCTCGGACTGCAGGGGCCCGCGGTGTCGGTGGATACCGCCTGCTCATCGTCGCTGGTCGCGGTACACCAGGCCTGCCAGAGCCTCCTGGCGCGCGACTGCCGCATGGCGCTGGCCGGTGGCGTCAACCTCATCCTCACGCCCGACAACGGCATCTCCTTCACCAAGGCGCACATGCTGGCGCCGGATGGCCGCTGCAAGACCTTCGATGCCGACGCCGATGGCTTCGGGCGCGGCGAAGGCTGCGCGGTGATCGTGCTGAAGCGGCTGTCGGATGCGCTGGCCGACGGCAACCGCGTGCTCGCCGTGATCAGCGGCAGTGCGCTGAACCAGGATGGCCCGAGCAGTGGCCTCACCGCGCCGAACGGGCCACAGCAGCAAGCCGTGGTGCGCGAGGCCCTGCAGCGCGCGCAGCGCCAGCCCGATGAAGTGGATTACATCGAGGCGCATGGCACCGGCACTTCGCTGGGCGACCCCATCGAGATCCAGGCGCTGGCCGCGGTGTTCGGCGCGCGCGGCGGGCGGCCACTGATGGTGGGCTCGGTGAAAACCAACATCGGGCACCTGGAAGTGGCCGCGGGCATCAGCGGGCTGCTGAAGATCGTGCTGTCGCTGCAGCACGAAGCCATTCCGCCGCACCTGAACCTCGTGCGCCGCAATCCGCATGTGGACTGGGAGTCGATGCACATCGATATCCCCACCCGGCTCACCGCCTGGCCGCGCGGCGCGCGCCGGCGCATCGCGGGTGTCAGCTCCTTCGGCTTCAGCGGCACCAATGCGCATGTGCTGCTGGAAGAGGCACCGTTGCCGCAGCCGGCGGGCGCGGCGGCGGAACGCCCGCAGCACCTGCTCACCTTGAGCGCGCGCAGCGAGCCGGCGCTGGCCGCCAGCGTCGAGGCGCTGCTGGCGCAGCTGCAATCCGGCGCACCCGTCGCGCTGGCGGACGTGGCTTTCTCGCTCAATGCCGGTCGCGCGCGCCTGCCGCACCGGCTCGCGCTGCGCGCCGCCAGCATGGACGAGGCACTGACGCGGCTGCGCCACTGGCGTGGCGATGACCCGGCCATCCACCGCGGTACGCCGGGCGATGGCGACAAGCCGCGCGTGGCAATGCTTTTCACCGGCCAGGGCGCGCAGTACGCAGGCATGGGCAGGCAGCTGTTCGAGACCCAGCCGGTGTTCCGCGCCGCCATCGAGGACTGCGACCGCATCCTGCGCGGGCATCTCGATGTTCCGTTGTTGTCGGTGCTGTATCCGGCGGAAGGCATTGCATCACCCATCGACGAGACCGCGTATACCCAGCCGGCGCTGTTCGCCGTGGACTATGCGCTGGCGGTGCTGTGGCGCTCATGGGGCGTGGAGCCTTCGGTGGTGCTGGGCCACAGCCTCGGGGAATTCGTCGCGGCCTGTGTGGCCGGTGCCATCACGCTGGAAGATGCGCTGCCGCTGGTGGCCACGCGCGGCCGGCTGATGCAGGCCCTGCCGCGCAATGGCGGCATGGCCGCGATATTCGCCAGTGAAGGGCAGGTCAGCCAGTTGCTGGGCGCACAGCGCGGGCAACTGTCCATCGCGGCCGTCAACGAGCCGGGCCAGATTGTGGTGTCGGGCGAAAGCACGGCACTGCAGGCGCTGCTCGGCAGCTGCGCCGCCGCGGGCATCCAGACGCGGCCACTCACCGTCTCGCATGCCTTCCACTCGCCATTGATGCAGCCCATGCTCGATGAGTTCACCGCCGCAGTGCGGCGCGTGACCTTCAATCCACCGCGCATTCCAGTGATCTCGAATGTCACCGGCAAGGTGCTCGATGCCAGTGAACTGGCCAGCCCCGATTACTGGCGCCGCCACGTGCTGTCAGCGGTGCGCTTCGCGGATGGCATCCGCGAGGCCCTGCACCGTGGCATCACCTTGTTCGTCGAGGCCGGACCACATCCGGTATTGCTCGGCATGGCCTCGCGCTGTGCCGAGGCCGGTACTGCGCAATGGATTGCCTCGTTGCGCCGCAACCAGGACGACTGGTCGCAGCTGCTCGACGGCCTGGCGCGCATCCACGTGCGCGGCGGCAGCGTCGACTGGATGGGCTTCGAACGCGGCCATGCGCGGCGGCGACTGGCCTTGCCCACCTATCCCTTCGAGCGCGAACGCTACTGGGTGGAGGCGGCACCAGCCCGGCGCGCGGTTGCGGCCCATGAGCTGGACCATCCACTGCTCGGGCGCCGCCTGCATGCCGCAACACTGCGCGAAGCCATCTTCGAAGCCTCCACCGGCCAGGCCACCTGGCTGCGCGAGCATCGCGTGCACGATGTAGTGATCATGCCCGGCGCGGGCCTGGTGGAAATGGGCCTGGCCGCCGCGCATGCGCTGTGGGGCGCGGGTGCGCATGCCGTCGCGGAGCTGGAGCTGCGCGCGGCACTGGCGGTGCACGACGCGCCTGCCACCACGCAACTGGTGGTGGAGCCCGCATCGGATGATGGGCTGCGTCGCCAGTTCCGCATCTTCTCCACCATGGGGGGACCCGACCCGACCTGGAAACTGCATGCGACGGGCACGCTGGTGCGGACGCGTGATGGCGCAGCAATGCCGGACGCTGAATCCATCGCGGCGATCAGCGCACGCTGCACGCAGGCGCAGGAGGTCAGCGCCTTCTATGCCGATGTGGCCGCGCGCGGCATCGAACTGGGCCCGGCTTTCCGCGGCATCACGCAGATCCTCAGGTGCGACGGCGAGGCACTGGCGCGCATCGTCCTGCCGGCGCAGGCGGGCCGGCACGCGGCTTACCGCATCCATCCCATCCTGCTGGACAACGCCATCCAGGCACTGGCGGCCGCGTTGCTGCGCGATGGCGACAACGTGGCCTTTGTGCCATTCAGCATCGGGTGCGCGCGCGTGCACCAGCCGCCCGCCGCCATCGCTGCGGTGTTTGGCCATGCGCGCGTGGTCGGCGCGCTCGGCCAGGACGCGCAGGTCATCGCCGCCGACATCCGCATCTGCGATGAGGCCGGGCGTGTGCTGGCATCGCTGGAAGGCCTGCGGCTGAAGCGCACCGATGCCACGGCACTGCGCCGCAGTGTGGGCACCACCACCGACGACTGGCTGTACCGCGTGCAGTGGCTGCCGCAAGCGCTGGCCGACACACCTGCCGTTGCCTGCACACCGGCCGAACTCGCATCGACCATCGAGCGCGAGGCCGATGCATTGGCCATCGCACAGGGGCTGGTGGACTACGACGCCGCGCTGCCCGCGCTCGAGTCGCTGGCGCTCGACTACGTGGTGGAGGCATGGCGCAAGCTGGGCTGGAAGCACGCGCCCGGCGAACGCATCACCACCGCGCAGGTGATCCAGCGCTTCGACATCGTGCCGGCACAGCAGCGGCTGGTGGGGCGGCTGCTGCACATCCTCGCCGCAGGCGGCTACCTGCGCGGCGACGCCGGGGACTGGGAGGTCGTCAAAGCACTGGAGGCACGCGATGCCGCGGTCGCACTGGCGGCACTGCGGACCCGGCCCGCGGCCGATGCCGAGCTCACGCTGCTCGCGGCCTGCGGGCCCCACCTGGCCGAGGTGCTGCGCGGCGTGGCGGATCCCCTGGACCTGCTGTTCCCGCGCGGCTCGGCCAGCAATGCCGAAGCGCTGTACCAGGTGTCCCCTTCCGGGCGCACCTTCAACCAGCTGATCGCGCTGGCGGTGCAACGCATCGTGGCGCTGCTGCCGACGGGCACGCGGCTGCGCATCCTGGAGATCGGCGGCGGCACGGGGGCGACCGCGGCGCATGTGCTGCCGCACTTGCCCGCGGATCGCACGCAGTACGTGTTCACCGACATCTCCGGCACGCTGGCACAACGAGCCGCGCAGAAGTTCGCGGCCTGGCCTTTCGTGGAATGCCGCACGCTGGACATCGAGCGCGACCCTGCGGCGCAGGGTTTCGACGCGCACGCCTTCGACCTCGTGATCGCGGCCAATGTGCTGCATGCCACGCGCGAGCTGGGCGAGACCCTCCGCCATGTGCGCCAGCTGCTCGCCCCGGGCGGCCTGCTGCTGATGCTGGAGCTGCTGCAGCGCCAGCGCTGGGTGGACCTCACCTTCGGCATGACCGATGGATGGTGGCGCTTCACCGATCGCCAGCTGCGGCCGGACTATCCACTGCTCGACGCGGGCGGGTGGCAGGCGCTGTTGCAGCGCGAAGGCTTCGCCGCCGCGACCAGCGCTCCTGCCGCGCGCGGCGCCTTCAGCTGGCAATCGGTGTTGCTGGCCACGACCGCGGCCACGGAAACGTCCACCGGTGCATGGCTGCTGCTCGCGGATCGCGGCGGCACCGCGCAGCAGCTCGCGGCAAGCCTTGCGGCGCGCGGCCACCAGTGCACGCTGCTGGCCGCCGGCGCCGACCGCGCGGCACTGCGCGCAGCGCTCACGCAGCTCACCGCCGCCGCGAACCTGCGCGGCATCGTGCACCTGTGGGCGCTGGACGACGTGCCCGCGCCCGCTGCGCCGGTGGAAGTGCTCGAACGCTACGAACGCGATCTGTGCGGCGGAGTGCTGGACCTGGTGCAGGAAATCACCGCGCAGCGTCCGGTACCGCTGATGCTGGTGACACGTGGCGCGCTTCCGGTCACGCCGGAGTCGGTCACCAGCGCGCCGGCGGCCTCGCTGTGGGGCATCGGTCAGGCCATCGCGCTGGAGCATCCGGAGCTGGCCTGCCGCCGCATCGATCTGGACCCGCAGCGCGACACCATCGATGCCCTCGTCGCCGAGCTGCTCGCGCACACCCGCGAAGACCAGGTCGGGCTGCGCGGTGGCCTGCGCCATGTCGCGCGGCTGGCGCGGCCCGCGGCGCCGGCCACGCCCGCGGTGTACCGGCTCGAGAGCCGCGAGCGCGGCGCGTTCGAGCGGCTGTACCTCGCACCGGCCACACGGCGCGCGCCCGCGAGCGATGAAGTGGAAATCGCCGTTGACGCCACGGCATTGAACTTCGCCGACGTGATGGACGCGCTGGGCGTACGTCCCGGCGGCGCCGCGCAGTTCGGCGGTGAATGCGCGGGCACCGTCGTGCAGGTGGGTGCCGGTGTCGCAGGTCTGGCCGTGGGCGATGCGGTGCTGGCGCTGGCCGCGGGCTGCCATGCCAGCCACGTGACCTGCCGCGCTGAGCTGGTGCTGGGCAAGCCCGCGGCGCTGAGCGCGGCCGAAGCCGCCGCGCTGCCCATTGCCGCCCTCACCGCGCGCCTCGCACTGCTGGAAGTCGCCGCGCTGCGCCCGGGCGAGCGCGTGCTGATCCACGCGGCGGCCGGCGGCGTCGGCGGCATGGCCGTGCAGATGGCGTTGCGCCTCGGCGCCGAGGTGTTCGCCACTGCGGGCTCGACCCGCAAGCGTGCCTGGCTCGCGGCAGCGGGCGTGCGGCACATCATGGACTCACGCAGCACCGACTTCGCCCGCCAGGTGCGTGAACTCACCGGCGGCGCCGGCGTGCAGGTGGTGCTCAATTCGCTGTCGGGCGAGTTCATCGCGGCCTCGGTCTCCTGTCTCGCGCAGGGTGGCCGCTTCGTCGAGATCGGCAAGACCGGCTGGAGCGCGGAGCGCTTCGCCGCACTGCGCGCCGATGCCCGCTACCAGGTCCTCGACTGGTGGCCGATGACACGCACCGCACCGGCGAAGCTGCGCGCACTGCTGGAACAGACGCTGGCCGACATCGCGCGCGGCGAGCTCGCGCTGCCACCGCTGACCGCATTCGATGCCACCGATGCGCCGCGTGCCTTCCGGTACATGGCGCAGGGACAGCACATCGGCAAGATCGTGATGCGTCATGCGCGGCCTGCCAGCGTGCATGCGGATGCCAGCTACCTCGTCACCGGTGGACTTGGCGGCCTTGGTCTGCTCGCCGCCACGCGGCTGGCGGCGCTGGGGGCCCGCTCGCTGGTGCTGATGGGTCGCCGCCCGCCCGCGGCCGGCTGGGCCGCGGACCGGCTGGCGCAGCTGCAACGCGATGGCGTGCGCCTGACCATCGTGCAGGGTGATGTCGCGAATGCCGGCGACGTCGCGACGCTGTTCACCCAGCAGCTGCCGCAACTGCCACCGCTGCGCGGCGTGGTGCACTCGGCCGGCATGCTCGACGACGGCGTGCTGCAGCAGCAGTCGCGCGAACGTTTCGCCACGGTGCTGGCGCCCAAGGTGGCGGGCCTGGCACTGCTGGACCACTGGACGCATGCGCTGCCGCTGGATTTCCTCATCGTGTTCTCCTCGGTGGCGGCGGTGCTGGGTTCGCCCGGCCAGGCCAACCACTCCGCCGCCAACGCCTGCATGGACAGCCTGGTGCTGGCGCGCCGCGCGCGCGGCCTGGCCGGCTCTTCCATCAACTGGGGCGCCTGGTCTGAAGTGGGCGCGGCCATGCGCCATGACGTGGGCCGTCGCATCACGCAGCAGGGCCTGGGCATGATCGACCTGGAAGGCGGCCTCGCGGTGTTCGAGTCGGTGCTGGCAAGCGGCGCACCGCAGACCGTGGTGCTGCCGGTGGACTGGCGGCGCTACAGCGAACATGCCGCCACGCACCGGCCCCCGTTGCTGGCGGACTGGCTGGCACAACGCCCCGCTGCGCCGCCAGCACCGGCGCTGCGCGAAACCTCGCTGCAGCTTCGCCTGGAACAGACAGCTGCCAACGGCCGGCCGCGACTGATACTGGATTTCGTGCGCGAACAGGCCCTGCGCATACTGGGCCTGCCCGCATCGCATGGTCTCGGCCTGCGCCAGCCCCTGAACGAGCTCGGACTGGATTCATTGATGGCGGTGGAGCTGCGCAACAGCCTTGCGACCTCGCTCGGGCGAGCCATGCCCGCGACACTGCTGTTCGACTATCCGACCGTGGCGGCGCTGTCGCGCTACCTGGAACAGGAACTGCTCGGTGCGCCCGCCGCCGTGCAGCCGCTGGCCGCGGCCGCACCGGCGGCCTCCATCGAAGGCATCGAGCAATTGTCGGACGACGAGGTGGAACGCAGGCTGGCCGCGCGCATGGCGCAGAGGACGCAGCCATGAGCGACCTGCGCGATCGCCTGCTGCAGATGTCGCCGGCGCGCCTCGCACTGCTGGCGCTGGAACAGGACGAACGGCTGCAGGCGCTGGAACGCGCGCGCCACGAACCCATCGCCATCGTGGGCCTGGGTTGCCGTCTGCCCGGCGCGCCCACTCCCGCTGCGTACTGGCAGCTGCTGCGCGATGGCGTGGATGCCGTGCGCGAGGTGCCGGCGGACCGCTGGGACGCGGATGCCTTGTTCGATGCGAACCCGGATGCGCCGGGCAAGCTCAGCACCAGGTGGGGCGGCTTCCTCGACGACATCCGCCGCTTCGATGCCGCGTTCTTCAACATCTCGCCACGCGAGGCGCTGGCGATGGATCCGCAGCAGCGGCTGGCGCTGGAAGTGTGCTGGGAGGCGCTGGAGCACGCCGGCCTGTCCGCCGATGCCGTGCACGGCTCGGCTACCGGGGTATTCATGGGCGTGTGCGCGGCGGATTACGCGGGCCTGCTGGACCAGCGCGGCAGCGATGCCATCGATGCCTACCTCGCCTCGGGCAATGCCTTCAGCGTGCTGTCGGGGCGCATCTCCTACCAGCTCGGCCTGCATGGGCCGAGCCTGTCCATCGACACGGCCTGCTCTTCCTCGCTGGTTGCCGTGCACCTGGCCTGCCAGAGCCTGCGCAATGGCGAATCGCGCATGGCGCTGGCCGGTGGCGTGAACCTGATGGTGACGCCGCGTACCACCATCGCGCTGTCGAAGTCGCACATGATGGCGCCCGACGGACGCTGCAAGAGCTTCGATGCCGCGGCCAATGGTTTCGTGCGCGGCGAGGGTTGCGGCATCGTGGTGCTGAAGCGCCTGGCCGATGCCGAGGCCGATGGCGACCGCATCCTCGCGCTGATCCGCGGATCGGCCACCAACCAGGATGGCCGCAGCAGTGGGCTCACTGCGCCGAACGGCCCCGCGCAGGAGGCGGTGATCCGCGCCGCGCTGGCCAATGGCGGACTCGCGGCCGACGCGGTGGATTACGTCGAGGCACATGGCACCGGCACCTCGCTGGGCGATCCCATCGAAGTGCGCGCGCTGGCGGCCACGCTCGGCGCGGGCCGTCCGCCGGACCAGCCACTGCTCATCGGCTCGGTGAAGACCAACATCGGGCATCTGGAATCCGCGGCCGGCGTGGCGGGCTTGCTGAAACTGGTGCTGGCGCTGGAACACGGCGAGATCCCCGGGCAGCTGCATTTCAAGGAGCCGAATCCGCACATCGCGTGGCCGGACTACGCGCTGCGCGTGGCCACCCGCGCACAGCCGTGGCGGCGTGGCGCGAAGCCGCGCGTGGCCGCGCTGAGTTCCTTCGGTTTCAGTGGCACCAATGCGCATCTGATCGTGGAGGAGGCACCGCCGCGGGCCGCGCCTGTCGAGCATGCGTCCACGCCACAGCTGCTGATGCTCTCGGCCGCATCCGGCGGCGCGCTGCGCGAACTCGCGCGCCGGTGGTCCGCCGCACTGGCCGCGGACCAGGCCTCGTTCTCCGACGCCTGCCACACCGCCGCGGTGGGGCGCGCGCACCTGGCGCACCGGCTCGCACTGGTGGCCGCATCAAACGCCGCCGCCGCGCCGCTGCTGGCCGCCGTGGCGGATGGCGCAATGCCCGCGGGCGTGCTGCAGGCGCCGGTACCGGCCGATGCGCCACGCATCGCCTTCCTGTACACCGGCCAGGGCTCGCAGTACGCGGGCATGGGCCGCGGGCTGTACGACACGCAGCCGGTGTTCCGCCAGGCCATCGAGCGCTGCGCGCAGTTGCTGGACCCCGCGCTGCAGCTGCCATTGACCACGCTGCTGTTCGACGCGTCGCAGGCCGCGCGCCTGGAGCAGACCGCCTTCACGCAACCCGCGCTGTTCGCCATCGAATACGCGCTCACCGAGCTGTGGCGCTCCTGGGGCATCGAACCCGGCGCGGCGCTGGGCCACAGCCTGGGCGAGATCGCCGCCGCCTGCGCGGCCGGCGCGCTGTCGCTGGAGGACGGCGTCGGGCTGGTACTGGCGCGCGCGCGGCTGATGCAGGCATTGCCCGCGGGCGGCGCCATGGCGGCGATCTTCGCCGCGCCCGGAGATGTGACGGCGGCCATCGCGCAGCACGCGCAGCGCCTTTCCATCGCGGCCATCAACGGACCGGCGCACACGGTGATCTCCGGCGATGCCGCGCTGGTGGCCGAAGTGCGCCGGGCCTTCGAAGCACGGGGCATCGCCACGCAGGCACTGGCCGTGTCGCATGCCTTCCATTCACCGCTGGTCGCGCCCATGGTCGAAGCGCTGCGCGCGCAGAGCGCCGCGCTGAAGCCGGCCGCGCCGCGCATCGATTTCATTTCCAACATCAGCGGCGCGCCGCTGCAGCCGGCGCAACAACTGGATGCCGGCTACTGGGCGCGCCATGTGCTGGCGCCGGTGCAGTTCGCACGCTCGGTGCAGGCGCTGTACGAGCGCGGCTATCGCGTGTTCGTGGAGATCGGCCCGCATCCGGTGCTGCTGGGCATGAGCGCGCATGTGCTGCCGGAAGATGCTTCGCTGGTGATGCTGCCATCCCTGCACCGCAGGCAGGATGAATGCACGCAGCTGCTCACCAGCCTCGCGCGGCTGCACCTGCTGGGGGCTTCCATCGACTGGCACGGCGTGCACCAGGGCCGGGGGCGTCGCGTGGCCCTGCCCACCTATCCCTTCCAGCGCCAGGTGTACTGGCCCACTGACATTCCGCTGGCGCGCGAGCGCGTGCCAGAGCCCTGGCGCGAATGGCTGCATGAACTGGAATGGGAACCGGCGCCGCTGCCCGATGCGCGGTTCCTGCGCACGCCGGCCCGGGTCATCGCCGACCTGGCCGCGCATGCCGACCGTGCCTGTACGGAGCAGGGAGCCGAGGTCTACGACACTTTCTATCCGGCGCTCGATGCCGCCAGCGCGGCCTACATCATCGCGGGCCTGCGCGAGCTGGGCTGCCCGCTGCGGGCCGGTGATGCCATCGATGTGGGCGCATTGGCAGGCAAGCTCGGCGTGGCGGACCACCACCGGCGATTGTTCGCGCGGCTGTTCCAGATCCTGGTGGAAGACGGCTGGCTGGAGGCGCTGGGCAATGGCTACCGCGTGGTGCGCGCGCCGCCCGCGACCGACGCCGCGCAGCTGATCGCGCGGTTGCGCGAACGTTTCCCGCGCAACCGCGCCGAGATCGATTTCACCGCCATGGGCGCGCCCGCGCTGGCCGGCGTGCTGCGCGGGAGAATCGACCCCCTCCAGGTGCTGTTCCCCGAAGGCTCGGCCGCTGCCGCCGAAGCACTTTACGAACAGGCGCCCGGCCTGCGCATGTTCAACACGCTGGTCGCCGAGGCCGTGCTGCAACTGGCGGCGGATGCGCCGGCAGGCCGGCCGCTGCGCATTCTGGAGATCGGCGCCGGCACCGGCAGCACCACTTCCTTCCTGCTGCCGCGCCTCACGGCACCGGTGGCCGAATACCTGTTCACCGACATCTCGGCCGCGTTCCTGGCGCGCGCGAAGGACAAGTTCGCAGCCTGGCCGTTCGTCAGTTACCGCACGCTGGACATCGAACGCGACCCGATGGCGCAGGGCCTGGCGCCCGCCAGCTTCGACATCATCATCGGCGCGAACGTGGTGCATGCCACCGCCGACCTGGCGCGCTCGCTGCGCCACATCCGCGCGCTGCTCGCGCCCGGCGGCACACTGGTGCTGCTGGAGACCACGCAGCGGCAGCGCTTCGGCGATCTCACCGTGGGCTACACCGATGGCTGGTGGCGCTTCACGGACAGCGCACGACGCCACGACTATGCGCTGCTGTCGCGCGCGCAGTGGCTGGCGCTGTTCGCGGAGGAAGGCTTCGAGGCCGATTGCATCGGTGGTGGCGGCGAGCGCGCCATCCTCGCGAACCAGGCATTGCTGCTGGCCCGACGCGGCGCGCAGCCGGCGCGCAGCGATAGTGTGCTGGTGGTGTGCGCGGATGACGCGGCGCAGGGTGCGCCGCTGCTCGCAGCTGCAAGCCTGGCCGGCGAAGCCTGCCTTGCCATCCGCGGCAGTGGCTTCGAGGACAGCGGCGATGGCCTGTACCGCGTCGATCCGCTGGATGCGGCGCAGCTGGAGCAACTGCTGGCGGCGCTGCGCCGGCGTTGCGACGGCCGCGAACTGCGCCTGATCAGTGCATGGGGTACCAGCGTCGAACGCATCGGGGACAGCAGTGGCGTGGATGCCGTCTCGGCCGCCGTGCAACTTGCCTCTGCACCGGCGCTGCATCTGGCGCAGGCCTGCGCGGCCGATGGCGGCATCGCCAGGCTCGCGCTGCTGACGCGCAACGCGCAGGTGGTGCGCGGCGCGACGCCGCTGTCGCTGGCGCAGTCACCGGTGTGGGGGATGGGGCGCAGCATCCGCCTCGAACATCCCGAACTCCACTGCACGCTGGTGGACCTGCCCGACGATGCCACGCAGGATGAAATTGCCCAGTGCCTGCTGACGCTGGCTGATCCCGGCCTGGCCGAAGTGGAACTCGCCTGGCAGGGCGGCACACGCTTCGTGCGCCGCGTCGCTGCATCGCCGGCGCGCATCGCCGGCACCGCTCCCCTGCCCATCACCGCCGATGGCATCTACCTGGTCACCGGCGGACTCGCGGGCCTCGGCCTGCTGGTTGCGCAGCGACTGGTGGACGAAGGCGCGCGCGCACTGGTGCTGGTGGGCCGGCAGAAGCCGCGGCCCGGCGCGCTCACCGGCATCGAGGCACTGCGCGCGCGCGGCGCCACGGTGGCCATCGTGTCGGCCGACGTGGGCACCGGGGAGGGCGTCGCATCCGCCATGCAGGCCGTGGCGGCCATGCAGCGTCCGTTGCGCGGCGTGATGCACGCGGCTGGTGCCACCGACGATGCCAGCCTGCTGGCGCAGAGCTGGCAGAAATTCGCCGGCGTGATGGGCGCAAAGGTGCGCGGCTCCTGGCTGCTGCACCGTGCAACCGCGCACCTGTCGCTGGATTTCTTCGTGCTGTTCTCGAGCGGCGCGGCCTTCCTGGGTTCGCCCGGCCAGGCCAACCATGCCGCGGCCAATGCCTTCATGGGCGCCCTGGCCCGCTACCGGCGCGCGCGCGGCCTGCCCGCGCTGAGCATCGACTGGGGCGCGTGGAGCGAAGTGGGCGCGGCCACGCGCGGCGATGTGATCGCCTCGCTGGGCGCGCGCGGCCTGGCGCCGATTCCACCGCGTGATGGACTGGCGGTGCTGTTCCACCTGATGGCCGCGGGCACCATCCAGTGCGCCGTGCTGCCGATGGACTGGCGCGAATCGCTGGGCGGCGCGGCGCCACCGCCACTGCTGTCACGCATGGCCAGCGCCGCGCCAGTGGCAACGGCCGCGCCCGTGGCGCGCAACGCTCCGGTCGAGGCACGCGACGCGGCACTGGCTGGGCTCACCCGCATGCCGGCAGCACGCATCCGCGCCAGCCTGCGCGACTGGGTGCATGCCGATGCCGCCGACGTGCTGCGGCTCGCGGCCGCGGAGCTCGACCCGGCGCGGCCGCTGAGCGAACTGGGCATGGATTCCCTGATGGCGGTGGAATTCCGCAACAAGCTGGCATGGCGCCTGGCGCGCGCGCTGCCCGCCACGCTGGTCTTCAACTACCCCACCCTGGACGATGTCATCGCCTACCTCGCAAGCCTGCTCACCGCCGCCGCGCCGGCCGCTGATGCGCCAGGCGACACGCTGGGCGACCTCGATGCCCTCTCGGAAGACGAACTGGCCGCCATGCTGGCCGGCAGGCTGAACAACCCATGACGGACAAGACCACTGACAAGAAGGAACTGCTGAAGGCCGCGCTGGTGCGCATCGAGCAGCTGGAGCGGCGGCTCGCGGCCGCCGGCGAGGTGGCCCGCGATCCCATCGCCATCATCGGGCTCGACTGCCGCTTCCCCGGCGGGGCCAATGATCCGGATGCCTTCTGGCGGCTGCTGTGCGCAGGCACCGATGCCATCAGCGAGATCCCCGCCGACCGCTGGCGCAAGGACGAGTTCTACGACCCCGACCCCGACGCGCCCGGCAAGATGAACACGCGCCATGGCGGCTTCGTGGACAACGTGGACCTGTTCGACCCGAAGTTCTTCGGCATCGCGCCGCGCGAGGCACCGCAGATGGATCCGCAGCAGCGCCTGCTGCTGGAAACCAGCTGGGGCGCGCTGGAAAACGCCGGCATCGCACCAGGCGCGCTGGCCGGCACGCGCACCGGCGTGTACGTGGGGCTCACCACCAACGACTACGGCCGCATGCAGGGCGGACGGCGGGCGCTGGATGCCATCGATGCCTACTTCGGCACCGGCGTCGCGCACAGCGTGGCCGCGGGCCGCATCTCCTATGTGCTGGGCATGCGTGGCCCCTGCCTCACCGTGGATACGGCCTGCTCGTCATCGCTGGTGGCCATCCACCTCGCCTGCCAGGGATTGCGGCGGCGTGAAGCTTCGCTGGCGCTGGCCGGCGGCGCGAACCTGATGCTCTGGCCCGAGGGCCACATCATCGCGTCCAAGGGCCACATGCTGGCGCCGGATGGACGCTGCAAGACCTTCTCCGCGCGCGCCAATGGCTATGTGCGCAGCGAAGGCTGCGGCGTGGTGGTGCTGAAGCGCCTCGCCGATGCGCTGGCTGATCGCGACCCGATCATCGCGGTGATCCGCGGCAGCGCCGTGAACCAGGATGGCCGCAGCAGTGGCCTCACCGCGCCCAATGGCCTGGCGCAGGAAGAAGTGATGCGCCAGGCGCTGGAGGATGCCGGCGTGGCGGCGGGTGATGTGCTGTATGCCGAAGCGCATGGCACGGGCACCTCGCTGGGTGATCCCATCGAAGTGCAGTCCTTCGGCGCGGTGCAGGCGGCACAGCGCGCGCCCGGCAGGCCGCTGCTGATCGGTTCGGTGAAGACCAACATCGGGCACCTCGAGGCCGCCGCCGGCGTGGCGGGCGTGATCAAGGTGGCTCTGGCCATGGCGCACAACGAGATCCCGCCGCATCTGCATTTCGATGCGCCGAACCCGCACATCCCGTGGGGGAATTTCGCCATCGAAGTCGCCAGCACGCGCCGCCCCTGGCCGGCGGGTCGTCGCCTCGCCGGTGTCAGTGCCTTCGGTTTCAGCGGCACCAACGCCCATGTGGTGATGGAAGCGGCACCGGCGCCGCAGGCTTCGGTCCCCAGCCTGCGCAGCGCGCAGCTGCTGGTGCTGTCCGGCCACACCGCAGCGGCGCTGCAGTCGGCAGTGGCGCGCACGCGCGCGGCGCTGGAGCACACAGTGCCCGCGGACCTTGCCGACTACTGCTTCACCGCGGCGGCCGGCCGCTCGCATTTCGAGCATCGGCTCGCCATCGTCGGCGCGGATACCGCGCAGATGAACGCCGCGCTGGATGCATTCACCAGCGGCGAGCCATGCCCGGCGCTCGCGCAGGGCGAGGCGTCGCTGAAGCGCGCGCCCGACGTGGCGATGCTGTTCACCGGCCAGGGTGCGCAGTACATGGGAATGGCGCGGCGGTTGCACGAAACCCATGCCGGATTCCGCGCCACGCTGCAGCGTTGCGATGCGCTGCTGCCACCGGTCGACGGGCGCTCGCTGCTGTCGGTGCTGTATCCGGACGCCGGTGGCGAAGCCGAAGCCGAGGCGTTGCTGAAGCGCACCGGCTGGGCACAGCCGGCGCTGTTCGCGGTGGAATACGCTCTGGCACAGCTGTGGCAGTCATGGGGCGTGCACCCCGCGGTGGTCATGGGCCACAGCGTGGGCGAATACGTGGCGGCCTGCGTGGCCGGCGTGTTCTCGCTGGAAGATGGCCTGAAGCTGATCGCGGCGCGCGCAAGGCTGATGGACGCGCTGCCCGCGGGCGGTGCGATGGTGGCATTGCCGCTGGCCGAAGACACGGTCGCCGCGGCGCTGGCGCGGACCGGCGGCGACGTCACCATCGCGGCGGTGAATTCCCCCATGCAGACCATCGTGTCCGGCGCGGCCGCGGCGGTGGATGCACTGGTGCAGTCGCTGGGCCCGCAGGTGGTAGCCAGCGCCCGGCCGCTGCATGTGTCGCATGCCTTCCACTCGCCGCTGATCGAACCGATGCTCGATGAGTTCGAGCGCGTGGCCCGCGGCGTCACCTTCCGGACGCCGGCCATCCCCCTGATCTCCAATGTCACGGGCAGGATCGTCAGTGGCGTGCTGGATGCGAAGTACTGGCGCGACCACACGCGCGCGGCCGTGCGCTTCGCGGATTCCGTGGCCATGGCGAAACAGGCCGGCTGCTCGGTGTTCCTCGAAGTGGGACCGCATCCCACGCTGGTGACGCTGGCCGCGACCAGCAACCTCGAAGGCGTACGCGGCGTGGGTTCGCTGCGGCGTGGCCAGGACGACTGGCGGCAGCTGCTGGGGGCGCTCGGCGGCCTGTACGTGGCCGGCGTTGCCATCGACTGGCGCGCATACGAGGGCGAAGCAGCGCGTCGCAAGCTGCACATCCCCACCTATGCCTTCGACCGGCAGCGCCACTGGCTCACGCTGCTGCCAGAAGCCGAGCAATCGCTGCTGCCCGCGGGGCGGCTGGTGCACCCGCTGCTCGGCGTGCGCCTGGCTTCGCCGTCGCTGCAGGGCACGGTGTTCGAGCGCGCCATCGCGCCAGGGACGCTGGTCAGCGTCGCGCAGCACCGCATCTTCGGTCGTGTGGTGGTGCCGGCGGCGGCTTGTCTGGAGATGGCACTGGCCGCAGGACGGGAAGCACTGGGGCGCGCATCCGTGGAAGTGCGCGATCTTTCCATCCTCGAACCCCTGGCCATTGAAGACGCGGGCCGCGTGGTGCAGACCATCGTGGCCAGCGGCGAAGACCCCGAGGTGCGCATCGTCAGCCGCGCGCCCGAAGACCAGAGTCCCGGTGCATGGACGGTACATGCCACCGGCCGCCTGGTCGCCGCCGCGCAGGTTGCGGCGCAGGCTCTGCCCGATGTGCCGCGCAAGCACATCGACACCGCGGATTACTACCTGCGTCTGGCCCGCACCGGCGCGGACTACGGCCCTGCCTTCCGCGGACTCACCGCCATCGAATCCGGCAGCGATGATGCGGTGGGCACCATCACCATGCCCGAGCTCGTGGTGGGCGAGCAGCCGGAATACCTGATGCATCCGGCGCTGCTGGACGCGGCATTCCAGCTGTTCGGCATCGTGGTGGCACCGGCCGGCGAAGGCGATGGCCACATCTACCTGCCCATCGGCGTCAGCCGCTGCACGGTGCGCGGCACGCCCACGCGCAGCATGCGCTGCCAGGCCACCGCGCGGCGCGTGAACGAGGATTCCTTCATCGGCGACGTCACGCTGAGCGCGCCCGATGGCACGCTGCTGGCGCTGATCGAGGGGCTGCATTTCCGCCGCACCAGCCGCGCGGCACTGGCGCGCATGCAGGAACGCGCCGTAGCCAGCTGGCTGTACGAGCTGGACTGGAAGACGCTGCCGGCACTGGAGGATGCGCCGGCCAGCGGCCGCTGGCTGCTGCTCGGCGAGGATGCGGCGGCCACCGCGAAACTGGCGGCGGCGCTCGCGGTCCGCGGCGCCACCGTGCTGCGGGGTGTGGCGGGTTCCGCCTTCACGCCACCGGATGGCCAGGGCATGGCAGTCCTGCGCCCCGGCCACCGCGCGGACCTGGAAAACCTGCTCGATGCCGCACGCGCCGGTGGCGCGCTGGCGGGCGTGATCCATCTGGCCGGTGCCACCACCGCCGCTGTGGATGCAGCCGACCTGGCCGCGCACGCCAGCGCCGCGCCGCTTGCGGTGCTGGCGCTGGCCCAGGCCATGGCGGCGGAACCCGCGCGCGGCGCGCCACTGACGCTGGTGACATTGGGTGCGCAATCCGCGCGCGGCAGCGGCAGTGGCGGCATCCATCCCGGGCAGGCCACGGTGCTGGGCTTCGGCCGCGTGCTGGCCAATGAACATCCCGACCTGCGCGTGAAGCTGGTGGACATCGACGAGCTCACGCCGGCGTCGCTGGCACGCCTGGCGCTGGAAGTCACCGCTGCCGCGCGGGATGACGAGCAGGTGGCATTGCGCGGTGATGCGCGCCTCGGCGCGCGCCTTGCCGCCATCGACATCAAGTCCGCGCCGCGCCTGCCCTCCGGCCCCTTCGCGGTGGACATCACGCAGCGCGGCGTGCTGGAGAACCTGCTGTTCGTGCCCTTCGCGCCACAGCAACCCGGACCCGGCGAGGTACGCATCCGCGTCGAGGCTTCGGGCCTGAACTTCCGCGACGTGCTGAACGCACTGGGCATGTATCCCGGCCCGCCCGGTCCGCTGGGCGGCGAAGTGGTTGGCGTGATCGATGCCGTGGGCGCGCAGGTCACGAAGTTCCGCGCTGGCGATGCGGTGATGGCGCTGACGCCGCGCGCCTTCTCCAGCACCGTGGTCACCAATGCGCAGCTCACATGGCCGCGGCCCGCGGCCATGGGCATCGAAGCCGCGGCCACCATCCCCATCGTGTTCCAGACCGCCTGGTACGCGCTGCACCACATCGGCCGGATGCGCCGCGGCGAACGCGTGCTGATCCACGCGGGCGCCGGCGGCGTCGGCATGGCCGCCATCCAGGTCGCGCAGCTGGCGGGCGCGGAAATCTTCGCCACCGCGGGCAGCCCGGAGAAGCGCGCGCTGCTGCAGTCCATGGGCGTGCAGCACGTGATGGATTCGCGCTCGCTGGATTTCGCCGCGCAGGTGCAGGCGGCGACGCGGGGCGAAGGCATCGACATCGTGCTCAATTCACTGGCCGGCGAATTCATCACGCGCAGCCTGGCGCTGTTGCGCGAGGGTGGCCGCTTCCTGGAACTGGGCAAGACCGACCTGTGGAACGAGGCGCGCGCGCGCCAGGTGAATCCGCGTGCCCGCTACACCGCCGTGTACCTGGGCGATGTCTGCCTCACCGATCCGGCGCTGGTGGAGCGCATGTTCGGCGAGATCATGGCGCTGTTCGAAGCAGGCAGGCTCGTGCCCCTGCCCTGGCGCGTCTGGCCGGTGGACCGCGTGCAGGAAGCCTTCCGCTTCATGGCGCAGGCCCGCCATATCGGCAAGGTGGTGATCGCGCAGGCGCCGTCCGGCGCCAGCATCCGCGCCGATGGCGCGTACCTGGTCACCGGTGCGTTCGGCGGGCTGGGCCTCGAAGTCGCACGCTGGCTCGCGGCCAGTGGTGCCGGCAGGCTGGTGCTGGTGGGCCGCCGGCCGCCAACCGCAAGCGTCGCCGCGGCACTGCGCACCATCGAGGAAGGTGGCACCGCCGTCGACGTGGTGCTGGCGGACGTGGCCGACCAGGCCGCGATGGCGGGCGCGCTGGCCGCCGTGGATGCCGGGGCGCAGTTGCTGCGCGGCGTGGTGCATGCCGCCGGCATGCTCGACGACGCGCCGGTGCTGCAGCTGGACGCCGCGCGCATGGCCAGCGTGATGCAGGCCAAGGTCAGCGGCGCATGGAACCTGCACTTGCTGACCGCCGACCGCGCCCTTGATCTGTTCGTGCTGTTCGCCTCGGGCGCGGGCCTGATGGGCGCGCCGGGCCAGGCCAACTACGCGGCCGCCAACACCTTCCTCGATGCGCTGGCCTGGTATCGCCGCGCGCGCGGGCTGCCGGCACTGTCCATCGACTGGGGGCCGTGGTCGCAAGTGGGCATGGCGGCCGCCCTTGCCACCGGCATCCGCGAACGCTGGGAAGCCAGTGGCCTCGGCAGCATCGCGCCGGCGCAGGGCATTGCCGCGCTGACACTGTCGCTGCAGCTGGACCGGCCGCAGGTGGCGGTGCTGCCGGTCACCGACTGGCCCACCTTCGCGCGCTCGGGCGGGCGCGTTTCCGGACTGCTCGCCGAACTTGCCAGCACCGCGGCCACCGGCAATGCCATCACCGCGGCATCCTCCGCCGGTGCGCTGGCCACGCAGCTGGCCGCGACACCGGCCGTCGATCGCGTGCTGCTGCTGCGCGAGAAGCTGGAACTGGAGGTGCGCCGCGTGCTCGGCCTCGGCACCGCCGATGTCATCCGGCCCGACCGTGGCCTGATGGAACTGGGCATGGATTCGCTGATGGCGGTGGAACTCACCAACCGCCTGAAACATGCGCTGGGCCGCAGCCTGCCGCCCACGCTGACTTTCGAGCACCCCACCATCGAGGCGCTGGGCACCCACCTGCTCGGGCTGCTGGAGCTTTCCGCCGCGACCACTCCCGAACCACTCCCCGATGCCACCGCGGGCCTCGCCGACGATGAGGTCGAGCGTGCGCTGCTGTCCGAACTCCAACGCTCAGGCTACTGAAACCATGTCTACATCCGGCACTCCTCCCCAGGACACCAATGCACTGCGGCGCGCGCTGGCCGCGATACAGGACCTGCGCGCAAGGCTGGAAGTGGCCGAGCACGCCAGCCACGAACCCATCGCCATCGTCGGACTCGGTTGCCGCATGCCGGGCTCGGCGGTGGATCCGGAGGCTTTCTGGGACATGCTCCGCCGCGGGGAAACCGCCATCGGTGAAGTGCCCGCCGAACGCTGGGACGTGGACCAGTTCTACGATCCGGACCCGGACCGTCCCGGCAAGATGTACGTGCGCCATGGCGGCTACATGCGCGACATCGACCGCTTCGATCCGCGCTTCTTCGAGATCTCCCCGCGCGAGGCGCGCTCGATGGATCCGCAGCACCGGCTGTTGCTGGAAGTGAGCTGGGAGGCGCTGGAACGCGCCGCCATCAATCCGCTGACGCTGAAGGGCCGTGGCGTGGGTGTGTTCATCGGCATGCCGGGCACGGCCGACTATTCCATCCTGATGCTGGGTTCGGAGACCGGCAAGGGCAACCCGTTCGCCGCCAGCGGCACTTCGGCCAGCATTGCCGCGGGACGCGTGTCGTACTTCCTCGGCACGCATGGTCCGGCGGTTTCCATCGACACGGCCTGCTCATCGTCGCTGGTGGCCGTGCATTCGGCCATGCAGAGCCTGCGCCGGCGCGAATGCGAGCTGGCGCTGGCCGGTGGCGTGATGGCGGCGCTGTCGCCGCATGTGTTCATCGCGCTGTGCCAGGCCCGCATGCTGTCGCCGGAAGGCAAGTGCAGGAGCTTCGATGCCGCGGCCGATGGCTACGTGCGCGGCGAAGGCTGCGGCATGCTGGTGCTCAAGCGCCTGGCGGATGCCGAGGCGGCGGGCGACCACATCGTGGCGGTGCTGCGTGGCTCGGCGCTGAACCAGGATGGGCGCAGCAGCGGCCTCACGGCGCCGAATGGCGTCGCGCAGGAGGCCTTGCTGCGCGCCGCGCTGGAGGACGCGCGCGTCGCGCCGGATGAACTCGGCTACCTGGAAGCGCATGGCACCGGCACCAGGCTGGGGGACCCCATCGAGCTGCGTGCCATCCAGGCCGTGTTCGAGGGCCGTCGGCCGGGCAACACGCTGCTGGTGGGTTCAGTGAAGACCAATGTCGGCCACCTCGAGGCGGCGGCCGGCATCGCCGGAATGCTGAAGGCCATTGCCGCGCTGGAGCATGAAGCGATTCCCGCGAGCCTGAACCTGGAAACCCCCAACCCCGCCATCGACTGGGCACAGGGCACGCTGCGGGTGCCCACCACGCTCACGCCATGGCCGCGCGACGGCCAGCCGCGCGTGGCTGGTGTTTCCTCCTTCGGCTACAGCGGCACCAATGCGCACGTCATCATCGGCGAGGCGCCACCCGCGCCGACGGATCGCGGCACCGACCGCGGCCGCTCGCTGCTGACACTGTCGGCGCGCAGCTTCGATGCGCTGCGCGCGTCAGCGGCCAATCTGGAAGCCCACCTGGCCGCGCATCCGCAACCGCTTGCCGACGTGTGCTACACGCTCAACACCGGCCGCGCGGGCTTCGAGCATCGTGCGGCCATCGTCGCCGGTTCGCTGGAGGAAGCGCGCATGCGCCTGCGCGAACTCGCGGCCGGCACCACCACCAATGTGCCCGCGCGTTCCGGCGTAGCCGCGGAAAAGCCACGCGTGGCCTTCCTGTACACCGGACAGGGCTCGCAGTACGCCGGCATGGGCAGGCAGCTGTTCGACAGCTCGCCGGTATTCCGCGCGGCATTGCTGGAATGCGACGCGGCACTGCCACCCATCGAGGGGCGCCGGCTGCTCGAATGGCTGTACGACACATCGCCCGAGGGCGAGGCGCGGCTCAACACCACCGGTTACGCGCAGCCCGCCATCTTCTGCATCGAGTACGCATTGACGCGGCTGTGGCTGTCCTGGGGCTTCACGCCAGTGGCCGTGCTCGGGCACAGCGTGGGCGAGTTCGCGGCGGCTTGCGCGGCCGGCGTGATGTCGCTGGCCGATGGCCTGACGCTGATCTCCGCGCGGGCGCGGCTGATGCAGGCCCTGCCTGCCGGCGGCGGCATGCTGGCGGTGGTGGCGACCCAGGCCGCCGTGCAGAAGGATCTGGATGAAGCCGCCGGCCGCGTCGCCGTGGCGGCCATCAACGGGCCGCAGGACATCGTGCTGTCGGGCGAACTCGAAGTACTGCAGATGCTGGCGGCGCGCTTCGAGGCGCGCGGCCTCACCGCCAGGCCCCTGAAAGTGTCGCATGCCTTCCACTCGCGGCTGATCGCGCCGATGGTGGAGCAGTTCCGCGCCGTCGCGGCTTCCATCACCTACCGGTCGCCGCACTGGCGCCTGATTTCCAACCTCACCGCGCAACCGCTGGGCGACACGCGCATCGATGCGGACTACTGGTGCCGGCACCTGCTGGCGCCGGTGCTGTTCGGGCCATCGATGCAGACGCTGCGCGCGCTGAAGATCGATGTGTTCCTGGAGATCGGCCCGCATCCGGTGCTGGTGGGCATGGCCAGCAAGGATGATCCGGATGGCAGCTCGGCCTGGGCCACCTCACTGCGCCGGGGCCGCGACGACTGGAGCACGATGCTCGCCGCGCTGGGCGAACTGTATCTGCGCGGCGCGAGCTTCGATGCCCGCGCGGTGGAACTGCCGGCGAAGCCGCGCAAGCTGGTGTTGCCCACCTACCCCTTCGAACGCACGCGCTACTGGATGGATCCGCCGAAGTTCATGACCTCGTTGCCCGAGAGCGCGGTGCGTTCGGCCGCCACCGGCGAGGTGGTGCTCGAGGTGGACCTCTCCATGCTGGAGATGCCCTGGACGAAGGACTTCCGCGTGCAGGGTCGGGCGACGCTGCCGGCCGCGGGTTACGTGGCGCTGATCCTGGAGGCGCATCAGCGGGCCATCGGCGGCAATGCGCCACGCATCACCGCGCTGGAGATCGACGTGCCCTTCGCGCCCGTGCCCGCTGATGCCGGCCGCGTGCAGGTCTCGCTGCGCCCGGAGGGCACGGGCCTGCGCTGCCAGGTCGCGGTGCGCAGCAGTGAGGCGCGCGACGCGTGGATGGTGCTGGCGCGCGCCCGACTCGGCGTGGCGGATGAGCCGGCCGCCGCGTCGGCACCTGCTACCGGCGCGGTGCCCGATTTCGCGCTGCAAGCGCCGCGCGGTGGCACGCTCGCCGCCATCATCGATGCCGCCGTGTGGCGGCCCGTCGAAGCGGCGCACGAGGGCAAGGTCGTGGCGCATGCCGCCACGCTGTACGTCGCGCCGGACATCGTCGGCGCGGGCAGCCTCGTCGGTCACATGCAGCGGCATGCCGGCGCCACCGACATCACCGTGCATGACGCGCAGGGCACGCTGTTGCTGCAGGCCACCGGCGTGGTGCTGCGGCACACCACCAGCGGCGAAACCGCACGCACGTTGCGGCTGGATCATCCCCTGATCTACCAGCTTGCCTGGCATGCGGCGCGGTTGCCGGAACGTCGGCCAGTGCACGGCCACTGGCTGGTGTGCGCCGATGCAGGTGGCGTTGCGCAAGCCCTCGCGGCGCGCCTGCATGAAGCCGGTGCAACCACCGCGCTGCTGTACGCGCGGGATGTTCCGGCCGCGCAGCGCACCGCCGCCGCGCTGCATGCGCGGCTGCGCGGCGCGGCGGGCGTCGTGTACCTGTGGGGCCTCGACGCGGACAACCTGGCCGCCGATGTGCCCTCGGCAACGCGTGCCGCCGCCGCCGATGCGCTGGCGCTGCTGCAGGCGGCGACACAGGACGCACAGGCCACGCCGGTGATCATCGCGACCTGCGCCGTGACTGGCGTTGCCGCTGGCGAGACGGCAGGTATCACGCAGGCACCACTGTGGGGACTGGGACGTGTGGTGAAGGCGGAGAACGCGGACCTGCGCCTGCAGCTCGTCGACCTCGACGCCGGCGCCGATGCGGCCACCGCGGCCGCGCAACTGGCGGATGAAATCGCGGCCAACGATCCGCAGGACTGGCAGGTGGCCTATCGCAATGGCCGGCGCGCCATCCGCCTCGCCAGTGCCGTCATGCCGCCGCCACGTGCGGCGCTGGCCTTCGATCCGGACGCCACCTATCTGGTCACCGGCGGCCTGGGTGGCGTGGGCCTGCGCGCCGCGGAGTGGATGGCGACGCAGGGTGCGCGTCACCTGGTGCTGGTGGGCCGTTCACCGCCCTCCGCCGAAGCAATCGCCGGCATGGCGCGCATCGAGGCGACCGGTGCCACCGCCTATGCGGCTCGCGCCGACGCGGCGCAACGCGCGCAGCTCGCCGCGGTACTGGCCGGCATTCCGGCCACGCGTCCACTGCGCGGCATCCTGCATGCGGCCGGTGTACTGGACGATGGCCTGGCACGCGACCTCACGGTGGAACGGCTCACGCGCGTGCTCGCGCCCAAGGTGGATGGCGCCTGGCACCTGCACGAACTCTCGCGCGACGCGCCGCTGGATTTCTTCGTGATGTTCGCCAGCAGTGCCGGTCTGTTCGGCTCACCCGGACAGGCCAACTACGCCGCGGCCAACACCTTCCTCGACACGCTGGCGCATGCGCGCCGCGCACAGGGGTTGCCGGGCACCAGCATCGACTGGGGCCCATGGGGCGAAGTTGGCATGGCGGCGCGCCTCGGCGCGCGCGACCAGGAGCGGCTGGGTTCCGGTGGCGTAAGCCCGCTGGGGGTAAGCGAGGGACTGGAAGCCATGGGCCAGGCCATGCTCGCCGGCCAGCCGCAGTTCGTGGGCATGGACATCGACTGGGTGAAGACCTGGAAGACGCTGGGTGATGCGCGGCCAGCGTTCCTGCACGGCTTCGCGCCGCGTTCACGGCCGGGCACCGGCGCCGCCAGTGCGCAAGCCGCCACGCTCGCCGCGGGCACCGCGCTGCGCGACCTGCCGCCGGCCGAGCGGCTGCCGCTGCTCCTGGCGCAGGTGCGCGAACAGCTGCGCGCCGTGCTCGCGGTGGATGCCGGATACGTGCTGCCGGATGACCAGTCCTTCGTCGAACTGGGGATGGATTCACTGGTGGCGGTGGAGTTGTCGAACCGCCTGAAGCCGCTGGCGGGAAAGCCTCTGGGTGCCACGGTGGCCTTCGACCATCCCACGGTCACGCGCATGGCCGCTCACCTGAACAGTCTCCTGCACGGTGAGTCCTCGCCGCAGCCATCCGCCGGCTCCGCCGCGCCCGATGCACCGGCGCGCGAGGAATCCTGGGTGCTGTAACCACTGACCCGTCGCGGCTGGTTGCCACGCCTTGCGCGGTATCAAGGGCGGGTGCGCTGGTGCTTCCAGCGGCGATGCCCCCAGGTCCATTCATGCGCCGAAGCGCGGATGTCTTCTTCAACCATGCGCGCATAGCGCCTGGTGAACTCACCGGGCGCCAACTGCTCGCTGTCCTCGGCAAGCAGGCGGCACTGCGCTTCGTAATGGCCGCGCTTCACGCGGTGCAGGGAAACATAGATGGCGCCATAGCGCGTGGCGCGCGCGATCTGCTCCGGGCCGGCATAGAACGCGGTTTCGCGCCCGAAGAATGGCAGCCAGTGCTGGTGCTCGCTGGTGCGCGGCGACTGGTCCGCCAGCATGGCGATGGCGCGCACCTGCTGGCGCCGTTGCAGCAGGTCCGGCAGCAGCTGCTTCGCGGGCACCAGGTTCACGCCCCAGCGGCTGCGATGCGCGACCAGCGCGCGATCCGCGGCCGCTGACTTCAGCCGCTTGTAGGCCACGTCCACCGGATACCCCAGTGTCTGCGCCATGGCATACAACCCCCAGTCCCAGTTGGACTGATGCGCGGCCAGCAACAGCAGCGGCCGGCCGCTGGCCAGCATGGCGCGCGGCAACTCGATGCCGCGGATGGTGACGCGGGCAAGCAGCTGCGCAGGCGTCATGCGCGCGCTGGCGATGAGTTCGGCGATGGTGTCGGCGAAATGCCGGTAGTTCGCGATCGCGATGCGGTGGCGCGCCGCGGGCGCAAGGCCCGGGTAGCACGCGGCGAGGTTGGTGGTGACTTCCTTCCAGCGCAGCTTCAATCCGACCCGCGCCAGCCACGCGAACATGCGGCACACACCGTACAGCACGGGCAACGGCAGCAGGCTCGGCAATCGCAGCCATGCGGGCAAGGTGCTGGTTTTCTCGGGTTCGGGCGCCATCATCAGGCGTCGATTCTAGGTGTTAAGCTTCCGGCCCTTCCACACATCAACAACACGGGGATGACCATGAACGAAGTCAGACTGCTGATCGGTGGCGCCAGCGTCGATGCGAAAGGCGGCAAGACTTTCGAGCGCAGGAGCCCGATCACCGGCGAAGTGGAAGTACGCGCCGCGGCCGCTTCCGCGGACGACGCGCGCGCCGCCGTCGATGCCGCCGCGAAAGCCTTCCCCGCATGGGCCGCGCTGGGCCCGAACGCGCGCCGCAAGCTGCTGATGGAAGCCGCCGCGAAACTGCGCGCCAGGAGCCCCGAGTTCTCGCGTCTGGGCGTGGCGGAGACCGGCGCGATTGCCGGATGGGGCCACTTCAACACCGGCTTCGCCGCCACGCTGCTGGAAGAAGCCGCCGCGCTGACCACGCAGGTCAGCGGCGAGACCATTCCTTCCGATCATGCGGGCACGCTGGCACTGGGCCTGCGCCAGCCGGCTGGCGTGGTGGTGGGCATGGCACCGTGGAATGCGCCGGTGATCCTCGGCGTGCGCGCCATCGCCGTGCCGCTGGCGGTGGGCAACACCGTGGTGCTGAAGGCCTCGGAAATCTCGCCGGCCACGCACCGGCTCATCGTCGACGCCTTCGTCGAGGCCGGCCTGCCGGCCGGCGTCGTCAACTTCATCAGCCACGCGGCGGCCGATGCACCGGCCGTGGCCGAGGCGCTGATCTCGCATCCGGCGACGAAACGGGTGAACTTCACCGGCTCCTCGCGCGTGGGCCGCATCATCGGCGAGCTGTCGGGCAAGTACCTGAAACCCTGCCTGCTGGAACTGGGCGGCAAGGCGCCGCTGGTCGTGCTGGAAGATGCCGAACTCGACGAGGCCGTGGCCGCCGCGGCGTTCGGCGCCTTCATGCACCAGGGACAGATCTGCATGTCCACCGAACGCATCATCGTGGTGGACAAGGTGTACGACGAGTTCATGAAGAAGTTCGTCGCCAAGACGAAGAGCCTGCCGGTGGGCGACCCCACCAGGGGCAACTTCCCCATTGGCGCCTGCGTGGACACGAAGACCGTGGACCATGTGAAGGCATTGATCGCCGATGCCACCGGCAAGGGCGGCAAGGTGGCCACCGGCGGCCAGGGCAGCGGCGGCGCATTCTTCGAACCCACCGTGATCGAGGGCGTGAAGAAGGACATGCGCATCTACGGCGAGGAATCCTTCGGTCCCATCGTCGGAGTGCTGCGCGCGACGGACATCGACCATGCCATCGAGCTCGCCAACGACTGCGAGTACGGCCTGTCGGCCGCGGTGTTCAGCAGGGACATCAACGCCGCGCTGCAGGTGGCGCAGCGCATCGATTCGGGAATCTGTCATATCAACAGCCCCACCGTGCAGGACGAGGCACAGATGCCCTTCGGTGGCACCAAGGCTTCGGGGCTGGGCCGTTTCGGCGGCCGGGCGGGCATCGCGGAATTCACCGACCTGCGCTGGATCAGCATCGCCACGCAGCATCGGCACTACCCGATCTGAGGCGCGGCGCCAGGCGAAAAACGCCGGCTTCTTCAGGCGGTATTCAGCGGGTGGTTTGCTAGAATCGCCCGCCATGAACCGGGCCACAGGGGCCCGCCGGAGTACACCGTCCATGTCCGTGACCCGCCTCCGCCTGCTGGCCCTGACCGCCGTGCTCGTGACTCCCGCCGTGTTTGCCGCCGACAAGGCCGATGTGGAAGCCGGCAAGTCGGCTTTCACTTCCAAGTGCGGCATCTGCCATGCCACCAGCAAGGAACCAGGCGGCCCGATCATGGGCCCGAACCTGGCCGGCCTGATGGGCCGCAAGGCCGGGGGCGAGAAGGAATTCACGATGTACACGCCGGCGCTCACGGCCTTTGGCGAAAAGCAGAAGTGGAACGCCAGGACGCTGGACGAATTCCTGAAGGCGCCATTCGAAGTGGTGCCCGGCACCACCATGCCGATGCCGCTGCCGGACGACAAGGAACGCGCCGACGTCATCGCGTACCTGTCCACGCTGAAGTAAGGCCGGGTTTCCTTCGCGCCGCTGGCGAGCCGCCTGACGATCAATCGCAGGTCGCCAGCGAGTTCATCCACTCTGTCAGCAATTGCACGCCCGCCGTGTCCACCGTGCGCGGCAACAGCGGCGGCATGGCGTCCGCGCTGTCCAGCGACGGGCGATGCACCACCAGCGAGCGCGCCGCCGGATTCGCGCCCGAGGCCAGCGTCGCGATGCGCCGCGCATTGGCAATCCCCAGCTCGCGCACCGGCACCACATCGCAGGCATGCGTGCTGGCCAGCGGCGTGGTGTAACGCAGGTCCATATCCACGCTGGTGGGCCCACCGGGCCGGTGGCACTGCGAACAATTGGTGTGCAGGTACGCGCGGGCCCGTTCCCCCAGCGCGCCCGCGGCACCGAAGGGATCCGGCATGGCCGGCGCTTGCGCGGGCGCCTGCGTGAGCTCCAGCATGCCGATGCCGGCGAGCGTCGCGAGCTGGTTCGCCGTGCGGCCGGTGGCCGCATAGCTCAGCGGACCATTGAGCTGCGCGATCTCCAGCCCCAGCGAATTGCCCGCGGCATTGGTATGGCATTGCCGGCACTGCGCCTCACTGGGGAACAGCCAGGGGTGTCCATCCACATCCACGCTCTTGCCGCCGATCACGCGCGTGGCATCGGTGCCCGCGCTGTTCCACTCGTAGGTGTAGCCGGCCCACTGGCCATCGTCATGGCGCATCAACAGGCGGGTCTCCACCAGCCGCGTACCCAGGCGGAAGTTCTTCATCAGCACCGAGCCCGCGGGCAGATCCAGGTCCCCGTCCTGGCGCAGCGTGATGCGCGCACCATCCGGCAATGCCAGCAAGCGCGACTTCGCCGCGCCATCCGACCAGAACGGTGCATTGGGTGCATAGGGGATCAGCCCGGCCGCCGGCTGCGCGGCATCGGCGGGGTTGACGCAGCCGGTGGCCGAGAGCTGCGCCGGAATCACCCGCCCGCTGGAACCCGCGGCCACGATCCGTTGCAGCGTGCCACCCAGGTCCACGACGTACAGCTCTCCATCCAGTCCCTGCCCGAAGGAAGAGATGTTGCGGCCGCTGTCCAGTCCACTGGTGACCTGCAACGTGGGCGCGGTGTCGTGCGCGATCTGCCAGATACGGCCCGAGCTGTAGTCGCCGAACACATACCGCCCCACCAGCGCAGGGATGGCGCTGCCGCGATACACATGGCCGCCGGTGATGGCCTGTCCCAGGTTGCGGGCGTACTCGGCCACCGGCGCAATGGCTGCGGCGGCATTGGTGCCGCAGGCATTGTTGTACCCGTGGTTGCCCTCGAAGCAGCGCCAGCCGTAGTTGCCGCCGGCCACCACGCGGTTCACTTCCTCCCACGCGCCCTGCCCCACGTCGGCCACCCACAGCTCGCCGGTGTCGCGGTCGAAACTCCAGCGCCATGGGTTGCGGAATCCATAGGCGTGGATCTCCGGACAGTTGTGCGTGAAGGCGCCCGTGTCGTTGTTGCACAGGGCCTGGCCCGCGAAGGGATTGCCGGCCGGAATCGCATACGGAGTGGCGCCGGTGCTGCCATTGACATCGATGCGCAGCATCTTGCCGAGCAGCGTCGACAGCCGCTGGCCATTGCCGATGGCGCCATGCAGGTCGCCGCCACCACCACCATCGCCAAGGCCGATGTACAGGTAGCCATCCGGCCCGAAGGCGATATTGCCGCCGTTGTGGTTGGTCTCCGGCTGGTTGACCTGCAGGATGGTGGTGGCGGTGGCTGCGTCGGCGCTCTGGCCGCCATCCTGCGTGCGGTATTCCACGACGCGCGACACCAGCTGCCCGTCCTGCCGCGCGGTGTAGGAAAAATACACGCGCGGATTGGCGGGCCAGCCCGGATGGAACGCCATGCCCAGCAGGCCCATCTCGCCACCGTTGGCCCCGCTGATCGCGCCGGCCAGGTCGATGAACACGCGCCGCGCGCTGACCGCCGGCTGGTTGTCGAACACGTGGACCAGCCCGCCCTGCTGCACCACGTACCAGCGCGCGCTGCTGGCGGGCTCCTGCAGCATCAGGATGGGTGAGGTGAAACTGCCGACGCCGGCGAACACCTGTTGCAGCCCCAGCGATGCGGCAGGCGCGGCGCCGGCCAGGCAGCTGCTGTTGGCGGGCCGGACATCGAGGCCGGACTGGCCCGCGTCCACCGGCTGCTGATCGCCGCCGCCGCACGCCGGCAGCATCAGCAGCAGAACCAGCTTGGCCATCCTTTTGTGCATGGCGCGCAGCACAGCACAGCAGCGCTGCCTGCGCCAGTTGTGGGCCGGAGGCGACCAGCGCGCAGCCGTCCGCTCCTAGGCCGGTTCCTACACCTGCCTGCGTTGGCACCTGACATGGCCGTCACGGGAGAACGTGCATTGTGCGCCCCACTTCTCCCGTCCCCTTTCAGGACAGGTAGCAACCCAGACGACGGAGTTCGACATGCTCAGGAATCACTTGATGGAACATCGCTGGGGCACGCGCATTGCCCTGTCGCTGCCGGCGGAGATCCAGTCCAGCGACGGCCGCCGCGGCGCGGCCACGGTGCGCAACGCCAGTGTCAGCGGCGCGTTCCTCGAGACGCCGCTGAAGTTTCCGCTGCTCAGCCGTGTGTGCGTGCGTCCCTTGTCGCGACCCGAGCCCGGGCTGGATGCGCATGTCGTGCGCGCGGAACCCGACGGCTTTGCCGTGGAGTGGTCGCATCCTGGTGCGCATCCGGTGTCGGACCTGATGCCGCTGCGCAACGTCGCGGGCCAGCGGCCGCACGACGGCGCGCACTGGCAAGGGCTGATGTCGCGCGACCCGGAAGACAGCCTCGCGCTGGAGTTCTGAAGCGCGCGTGGACCATAGGCGGCCGGCCGTGACTTGAATGTCATTGCCGCCGCGAATCGAAGTAGGAGCGTTCCTACAGATTGCCGCGACTTGGGCGTCTGCCCGCGCCAGCGCCGCTGCCATAAAGTCGCCGCCTTCCCCGAGAAGATCGCGCCTGGCGCACCCGTTCCATGGCGCGCCGGAGATGCGGTGTGCATCTCCATCAATCAATGAGGGTCGCATGGGTCTGGTAAAGAGATCACGGATTGCTTCCAGCGGAGCCAGGGCACTTCCATTGGTGGCGCCAGCAACCAATGGCGCCACTGCTGCGGTGAAGCCGGCGGCGCGCACGTCGGGACCGGCGGCACGCCACGATACCGCCACCGAGCGCATCGCCGCGGCCACCGAAGAGCTGGCCAGTGGCCTTGCCGAATCTGCGGCCGCCACACGGCAACTTGCCAAGTCCATGGAGCAGATCAGCAGTGGCGCCGAGGAAGCGGCCGGCGCGGCACAGGAGCAGGCCGGTTCGATCCGGCGCATCGTCGCCGCGCTGACCACGGCGCGCAGCGAGGCCGACGTCACCACCCGCCGCACCGAGGCGGTGGCCACGCGGCTCGCCGAAACCTCCAGCCAGATCACAAGCTCGGTGCGCGCCATCGAGCGCGGCGCGCAGCGGCAGGCCGACTCGGTGCTGCTGGTGACCGAACTGGACCAGCGGGCCAGGGACATCGGCGAAATCACGCGCACGGTGAGCCGCATCTCCGACCAGACGAACCTGCTGGCCTTGAATGCCGCGATCGAAGCGGCGCGCGCCGGCGACCATGGCCGCGGCTTCGCCGTGGTGGCCGACCAGGTCCGCACGCTGGCGGAGACCTCGGACCGCAGCGCCCGCGAGGTGCAGCAGCTCACCGAGGCCATCCAGCAGGACGTGGTGGAGATCGGCACCTTGCTGCGCGACGCGGCACAGCGGGCGCTGCGCGAGGGACAAGTGGCAACCGGCGTCGCGCAACAGCTCGAACAGCGGCGCGCCGACATGGGCCGCATCGCCGAGGGCAGTCGCGACGTCCTGACCGCAGCGCTGCAGGCCGAGCGCGCGGCCACCGAGGCGCAGAAAGGCATCGACCAGATCGCAAGCTCCGCCGAGGAGCAGTCCTCAGCGGTGGCGCAGGCCCGCACTGCCGTCGAACAGCAGGCCAAGGCGCTGGAGCAGGGCCAGAAGGCAGCGCAGGGGCTGGCCGCACTCACCGACGAGATTCGCGGCGCGAGAACGCGCGCCACCACGCTGGAGAAGATCGGCGCCAGCGCGGAACAACTCTCGGCGTCCATCCAGCAGATGTCGGGCACCGCCAGCGAAGTGATGGCGGCCGTGAACCAGATCAGCAAGGCCTCGCAATTGCAATCGGCGGCCACGCAGCAGACTTCGGCGGCACTGAACCAGATCGAAGGCGGCGCGCGGCGCACCCGCGACAATGGCGGCGTCGCCAATGAACAGGTGCAGCAGCTGGACGCGGCGCTGAAGAGCGGCCGCGAAGCCATCGCCGGCCTGGTCGAGGGCGTCGCGACCGCGCTGCAGGGCGCACAGTCGAGCGTGACGCTGATCAAGCGGCTGCAGGGCGTGGGCCGCAGGATCGAGAAGATCATCGATGCCATAGCGCTGGTGGCCGTGCAGACCAGCATGCTGGCAGTAAGCGGCGCGGTGGAGGCGGCCCGTGCCGGGGAAGCCGGGCGCGGTTTTGCCGTGGTGTCCAATGACATCCGCGTGCTGGCCCGCGAAGCCACCGAGCAGGTGGATCGCGCCAGGGACACGGTGCACGGCATCCTCGACCAGGTGGCGACGCTGCGTACCGAACTGGAGCAGTCGATCGGCGCGACGGAAGCCGAAGTCCAGAACAACCGCGCGGTGTCGGCCGGCCTCGTCAAGATAGAACACGATGTGCTCGCGCTCAGTGGCGCCAGCAAGGCCATCCTCGATGGCGCGGACAGCATCCTCGCGGCAGCATCGGAAATGGCCAAGGCCTCACGCCAGGTGGCCACGGCCGCCGAGGAAGCCAGCGCCGCGGCGCGCGAGGCCGCCACCGCGGCCACGCAGCAGTCCCGCGGCGTGGAGGATCTGGCCGCGGCCACCGAAGAAATCGCCTCGCTCGCCGACGAGCTGCAGCACAAGGGGTGAGCGCGGTGAACGCCCCGCTGCCGGCGGTCGCGACCGGCCGTTTCCTCACCTTCGAGGTGGATGCGCAGCTGTATGCCCTGCGTACCGACGAGGTGATCGAAGTGGTGCATGTGCCGGCGCTGGCGCGTGTGCCGCAGGGCCCACCTGCACTGCTCGGTGTGGCGAACCTGCGCGGCGCGGTGCTGCCGGTGGCGAGCCTGCACGTCATGCTGGGCGGCACGCCGCGCCAAGGGGCGGCCACGCGCGCCATCGTGCTGGATGTGGGCGCGCCGGTGGCCATCGTGGTGGATGCCGTGGCCACGCTGGAGTCGCCCGCTGCGGCGCAGATCGAACAGCCCGGGCAGGATCAGCTCGCCGATGCCACGGCGAAATTGCTGGGCGCCTTCGCCGTACCGGGCACGCAGCGCGTGGCGCGCATCCTGGATATCCGCGCGATGCTGGACGCGGCCTTCGCGCGCCGCGCACGGGACACCACCGCACGACCCCGCGATGCCGCCGTGCGCGTGCGCCGCCAGGCGCAAGCAGCAGGCACCGCCGAAGTACTGGTCACCTTCGAGGTGTCCGGCCAGGAGTTCGCACTGCCGCTGGCGGCGGTACAGGAAATCCTGCCCGCCCCCGCCGAGGTCACCGCGGTGGCCCATGCGGAAGCGGTGGTGCTCGGCATCACCGCGGTGCGCGACCGGCTGCTGCCGCTGCTGTCGCTGCGCGCCCTGCTGGGCTTCACGGCAGCCGCCACGGGTGACGAGCGCCGCAAGGTGGTGGTGCTGAAGATCGGCGACTCCAGGGTGGGCCTGGTCGCCGACCGTGCGCGCGCCATCATCTCCGCCGACAGCACGCTGGTGGATCCCGTACCGCCGGTGCTGGCCGCACGTACCGGCGGGGAGTCGCGCATCCGTTCGGTGTATCGCGGCGAGGGCGGACGCCGGCTGATTTCCATACTTGCCCCCGAACAGCTGTTCCGGAACGAGGTCATGCAGCAACTCACCAGCAGCGAAGGCGCCGCGGCCGCGCCGGATGCGCCGCAACCGGCGGCCAGCCAGGAACTGATCTACCTGGTCTTCCGCCTCGCCGGCGACGAATTCGGCCTGCCCATCGACACCGTGGTGGAAGTGGCGCAGGTACCGGCACAGATCACGCGCGTGCCGCGCACGCCGAAGTTCCTCGAAGGCGTGGTGAACCTGCGCGGCGAGGTGCTGCCCATCGTGGACCAGCGGCGGCGCTTCGAGATGCCGGCCATCGCTGCCACGGCGCAGCGCCGGCTGGTGGTGGTCCGCACCGCACGCCACCGCGCCGGCCTGATCGTGGACAGCGTGGCCGGTGTGCTGCGCGCCAGCTCCGCCGATGTCCAGCCGCCGCCGGAACTCACCGACGCCACCGCGCGGCTGATCCACGGCGTGCTGAACCTGGAGCAGGCGCGGCGCATCGTGCTGCTGCTGGACCCGGCCGAGCTGTTGACGCGTGCCGAGCAGGGATTGCTCGACACCTTCCAGGCAGCCCGCAAGCAGGCTGGTGCGTGATCCGCGTGCTGGTAGTGGATGACTCGGCACTGGTCCGCAAGCTGTTCGGCCGCGTGCTGGGCGAGGAGCCGGACCTGGAGGTGCGCTTCGCCCGCAATGGCATCGAGGCACTGGCGCAGCTGGATGAATACCAGCCGGATGTCATCACGCTCGATGTGCAGATGCCGGGCATGGACGGCCTGCAATGCCTGGACCGCATCATGGTGCACCGGCCCGGGCCCGTGGTGATGGTGTCGTCGATCACCGCCGATGGCGCCGATGCCACGCTGAATGCGCTGCAGCTGGGCGCCATCGATTTCGTGGCCAAGCCTTCCGGCGCCGTATCGCTGCGCATCGATGAATTCGCGCCGATGCTGAAGGACAAGATCCGCGCGGCGGCGGGCGCACGCGTGCCGGCCAGCCGGCGGCTGCGCGAACGCGTGCAGCTGCGCGCGGGCGGCATGTCCGCGGCGTGGCCGCAACGCACGACGCCTGCGTCACAGGAAGTGGCGGTGCAGCCCGCCCGCGGCGATGGCGTGGTGCTGGTGGGAACCTCCACTGGCGGTCCATCCGCACTGGAGGCGTTGCTCACGCCGCTGTCGAGGTCGTTTCCCTGGCCCATCCTGGTCGCGCAGCACATGCCGGCGACCTTCACCGGTCCGCTGGCACGCCGCCTCGACGGCATCTGCGCGCTGCACGTGGTGGAGGCAGCCACGTGGCTGCCACTGGAAGCCGGCAAGGTCTACATCGGCCGCGGCGATGCCGACATCGTGCTGGCGCGCCGCGCCGCCGGGCTGGTGGTGATGTCCGCGCCGTCGCGGCCCGACTACCCCTGGCATCCCAGCACCGACCGGCTGGTGCGCTCAGGCCTCGCACACCTGCCGCCATCGCAGCTGGTGGGCGTGCTGATGACGGGCATGGGTGACGATGGCGCGACGGCAATGGCGGAACTGCGCGCGCGCGGCGGCATGACCATCGCCGAAGCCGAGGAAACCGCCATCGTCTGGGGCATGCCCGGGGAACTCGCGCGCCAGGGCGGCGCCAGTTTCGTGCTGCCATTGCCACGCATCGCGCCACGTCTGCAGTCGCTGGTTCCTGCCCATGCCACTGGTACGTAAGTCAGCCGGTGCGCAGCCGGCCACCACGGCCACCGCGGCTGCCGTGCTGGAAGGGCTTGCCAGTTCCAGCGAGGACATCCGCTGGGCGGCGGCGCGTGCGGCCGCCGATCTGCCGGAGTGCGCGCCGGCGCTGGCCGCGGCATTGCCTGCGGAATCCGCGCCGCGCGTGCGCACCGCCATGCTCACCAGTCTCGCGCGGCGCGGCGATGCCCGCAGTGCCGCGGCGATACTGTCGCTGCTGCGCTCCGATGATGCCAGCCTGCGCGTCGCGGCTCTCGATGCATTGCGGCTGATGATCCACGGCACCGCCGAGCTGTTGCCGGCGCTGCTGGGGGACCGCGACCCGGACATCCGCATCCTCAGCTGCGAACTGGCGCGCGCGCTGCCGGGCGAAACCGCCACGCCGCTGCTGTGCCAGCTGCTGCGGCACGAGCCCGAAGTCAATGTCTGCGCCGCGGCGGTGGAAGTGCTCGCCGAAGCCGGGCAACGCGAGGCGCTGCCGGTGCTGGCGCAATGCGCGGCGCGCTTCCCGGACGAGCCGTTCCTCTGTTTCGCCATCCAGGTGGCCGCCGAGCGCATCAGCAGCCGGCCGCCGCACCCCCGTGTCTGAACCCACACCGCTGACCGAAGAGGAGTTCGGGCGATTGTGTGACTTTCTCTACAGACGCACCGGCATGGTCTTCAACGAGACCAAGCGCTACTACGTGGCGCGGCGCGTGTCCGAGCGCATGACCGCGACCGGCTCGGGTTCCTTCACCAGCTACTTCGCGCGGCTGCGCACCGATGCCGGCAACGAGATCGAGCTGTTCATCAATGCCTTCACGGTGAACGAGACCTACTTCTACCGCGAGGATCACCAGCTGCACTGCCTCACCGCCAACCTGCTGGCCGAACGCCTGCGCGCCGGCCACCGCAGCACGGGCCTGCGCATCTGGTGCGCGCCCTGCTCCACCGGCGAGGAGCCCTACTCGGTGGCCATGTGGCTGCTGGAGAACTGGCCCGCGGTAGATGAACACGAGATCGAGATCCTGGGATCGGACATCGACACCGTGGCGCTGCAGGCCTCGGCGCAAGGCATCTTCGGCAAGCGCGCGCTGATGCGCCTTTCCGAGCCGCTGGTCGGCAAGTACTTCGTGCCGCTGCAGAACGAGCGCTGGCAGATCATCGAGGAGCTGCGCCAGTCGGTGCGGTTCTCGCAAGTGAACCTCATCGATCCGGCCACGACGCGGCCGCATGGGCAGTTCGACGTGATCTTCTGCCGCAATGTGCTGATCTACTTCGACGACGCCTCGCGGCGCGTTGCCGCCGAGAACCTGTTCGAGAACCTGCTGCCCGGCGGGTTCATCTGCCTGGGCCACAGTGAATCCATGAGCCGCATCTCGCCGCTGTTCGACGTGCGGCGCTTCGATGACGCCATCGTCTACCAGCGGCCGGACCCGCGGGGCACCTATGGCCACGCCTAAGACAGTGATGGTGATCGAGGATGCGAGCCTGGTGCGGCTGTACTGCCGCTCCGCGCTGGAGCCGGCCGGGTTCCGCGTGCTGGAGGCACTGAATGGCATCGAGGCGCTGGAGAAGCTGCCCGGCCTTGCCGTGGACCTGTTGATCGTCGACGTCAACATGCCACAGATGGATGGCCTGTCGTTCCTGAGGAAATTGCGGCAATCCGCCTCGTCCATCGCGGCACTGCCCGCGCTGGTCACCAGCACCGAATCACGTGAGGCCGACTTCGCGGCCGCGCGCGCCGCCGGCGCCAATTACTACCTGGTGAAGCCCGTGGCCCGCGAGCAGCTGGTGCTGTTCGCGGCGATGTTCTGCGGAGTGCCGCCGCAATGAACGAGTTCCTGCAGCAGTTCCTGATCGAATCGCGGGAGCTGGCCGATGCGGCCACCGCGGGCCTGCTCGACCTGGAACGCCAGCCGCAGGACGCCGCGCAGCTGGATGCGGTGTTCCGTGCGCTGCACACCCTGAAGGGTGGTGCCGGCATCGTGGAATTTGCCGCCATGGAACGCGCCGTGCACGCCGCGGAGAATGTGCTGGCCGCGGCGCGCGCCGGCCAGCAGCTGCTGACTGCGGCGCAGGTGCGCGACTGCCTCGGCTGCGTCGACCAGGTGCTGCAATGGCTCGACACCATCGAGCGCAGCGGCGAACTGCCATCCGGCGCATGCGATGCCGAGGCGGATCGCATCATCGCCCGCTTCACCGGCACCGTGCCTGCCGGCGCCATGCACGTGCCGGAACCCGCGCCACTGCCAGCCGCGGCCGGCGCGCTGCCCGCACCGGCCCGCGAGCTGCTCGCGGCGCAGCTGGCGCTGGTGCGCGAAGACACGGCCGCAGGTTCGTACGGGCATCTGGCTTCCGCCGCGCTGACGGCAGCGGGCGTGCTGCGGCATGGCGGCCGCGAGGCCGAGGCACGGCAACTGGCCGGGCTCGCCGCGCAGGGCGTGGAGGGGCTGTCCGCCGCGCTGCTGCCCGCGCTGGAACACCTGCTGACCGGGGCCGCCCCAGCCACAACGGTTGCGGGTGATTCACCACTCGCCACGCCTGGCAATGCGGCAGCCGCCCAGACCCTGCGCGTCGACGCCACGCGCATCGACATGCTGGTGCGGCTCACCGGAGAGCTCATCGTGGCGCGCAATGCACTGACCCACCTGGCGCGGCAGGCCACCACGCAGGCCAGTCCACTGGCTGCGGCATTGAAGGCACAGCAGGCCACCTTCGAGCCGCTGATCGACCAGTTGCAGCGCGCCGTGCTCGGCCTGCGGGTATTGCCGCTGCGGGTGGTGTTCCAGCGCTTCCCGCGCCTGCTGCGCGAGATCGCCGACGGCCGCGGCAAGCCGGTGTCGCTGCTGTTCGAGGGCGAGGACACCGAAGCGGACAAGGCCATCGTCGAGATGCTGTTCGAGCCGCTGCTGCATGTGGTGCGCAACGCGGTGGATCACGGCGTGGAACCCGCCGCCCTGCGCCAGCAGCGCGGCAAGCCGCCGGTGGCCACCATCCGCATGCGTGCACGGCGCCAGGGCGACCAGGTACTGGTCGAAGTCAGCGACGATGGCGGCGGCATGGATGTGCAGCGCATCCGGGCCGTGGCCGCCGCGCGCGGCGTGGCCACGGCGGAGGAACTGGCCGCGATGAGCGATGCCGAGGCGACCGGGCTGGTGTTCATGCCCGGTTTCTCCACCGCCGCCGCGGTCACTGCGCTGTCCGGCCGGGGCGTGGGCATGGATGCCGTGCGCACGGCCGTGGAACGCATCGGTGGCCGCGTGTCCATCCAGTCGCAGCCGCAGCTGGGCACCACTATCGGCTTCCTGCTGCCCTTCAGCGTGATGCTGACCACGGTGATGAGCGTCGAGGCCGGCGGGCAGATGTTCGGCGTGCCGCTGGACACCGTGGTCGAGACCATCCGCGTGCCGCGCGCGAGCATCGCGGCGGTGGGCGCGGCCCGTGCGCTGGTGGTACGCGACCAGACCATACCGGTGTTCGACCTGGCGCAGATGCTGGGCGCCACCGGCAAGCCGCGCCACGCGGACGAGGCCACCATCGTCATCGCCGCCTGCGCCGGCCAGCACTGCGGCCTGGACGTGGACGCGCTGGGCGAACGCCTCGACATCATCCTCAAACCGCTCGACGGGCTGCTGGCCGGCACGCCGGGCATCACCGGAACCAGCGTGCTCGGCGACGGCCGGGTGCTGCTCGTTCTCGACATCGCGGGGCTGCTGCAATGAGCGACGCCCCTTCCCTTGCCAACACGCCGGGTTGCGCCGGCCAGGAGATCCGCATGAACCAGAAAGTACTCATCGTCGACGACAGCAAGCTGGCGCGCATGGCCTTCATCAAGGCGCTGGATTCACTGCGCCCGGGGTGGACGCGGTTCGAGGCCGCCGATGCCGCCACGGCGCTGGAAATCGTGCAGCGGGACGCACCCGACGTCGCCGTGCTGGACTTCAACATGCCGCACAAGGACGGGCTGGCGCTGGCCGCCGAAGTGCGGCAGCTGAATCCGCAGATCCACCTGGCGGTGATCTCGGCCAACCAGCAGGTGGAGGTGGTGCGGCGCGCCCGCGCCACGGGCGCGGCGTTCCTGCCCAAGCCCCTGACCATGAAGGCGCTGGGCGATTTCCTGGACGACGTGAGCGGGCCTGGGGAGTCGGCGTGATGAGCGCCGCACCACAGCCCATGCTGGACGAGCTGGAACTCGACGCCCTGACCGAGCTGGTCAACCTGGGCGTCGGCAAGGCGGCCATGGGCCTGGGCGAGATGGTGCAGGAGGAGGTGCTGCTGTCGGTGCCCAACGTAACCATCGTGACGCGCGAACAGGCCATCCTGAACCTGGGCAATCCCGACACCAGGCGCCTGGTGGCCGTGCACCAGAATTTCGACGGCGACATCCGCGGCCGCGCGCTGCTGATCTTCCCCGAGGCGCAGAGCATGGAACTGGTGCGCGCCGTGGTGGGTGGCGACCTGTCGCTCGAGGACATCATGGAACTCGAGCAGGAAGCGCTGGCCGAGACCGGCAATGTGCTGCTGAACAGCTGTCTGGGCACCATGGCCAACAGCTTCCAGCGCAGCATGCAGATCTCGCTGCCGGAAGTGGTGTACGGCGACGGCTCCGGGTTCTTCAACCTGACGCCCGAGCCCAGCAAGGACGACAGCGTGCTGTTCATCTACATCAACTTCGCGGTGCGCCTGCGCGACATCCGGGGCTACCTCGCGATGCTGCTGGACCTGCCCTCGCTGGTCATCCTGAAGGAACTGCTGGCCGAGTACATCGAACGCATGAGTGGCACCACCACGGTTGCGCCAGGAAATGACGACCGCTGACGCCGGTCCCGACTACGCCATTCTCGACGCCATCGATGGCGGTGCCATCGTGGTCGATGCCCGGGAAACCGTGACGGGATGGAACCACTGGATGGAAGTCGCCGCCGGGATTCCCGCGGCGCAGGCCATCGGCAGGAGGCTGCCGGAGATCTTCCCCGGCGAGCTGAAGCGCCTGCCACAGGCCATCACGGCGGCGCTGACGTCCAGGACGTCCACCATCATCACCTACGCGCTGAACCCGGCGGTATTGCCGCTGCGCACCCGCCTGCATCGTCCGCTGTGCCACGACATCACGGTGACGCCAACCGGCAGCGCCGAAGCGCCCGGCTGCCTGGTGTTCATCACGGATGTCACGATGACCACGCGGCGCGAGCGGTTCCTGCGCAGCCGCCAGAACGCGCGCTACGACGCCGTGGTGGCCCGCGCCGCGGACGCCATCCTGACGGTGGACGAGGAAGGCAACATCCAGTTCGCCAACCCGGCGGCGGCGGCGCAGTTCGGACATGCCGGCACGGACCTGCTGGGTCGCGCGGCCGGCGGGCTGTTTGAAACCTACGACGCCTGGACGGCCACCTGGCGCGATGCGCTGGCCGGCGCGCTGTCGGCCCATCCGGTGGAGCTGATCGCCCGGCGCGGGGATGGCTCGGTCACCTACCTGGAGGCATCGGCCACGCGCTGGTCCAGCGGCACGCGCAACTTCGTCACGGTGATCCTGCGCGACATCAACCAGCGGCGTGCCACCGAGGCGGCGCTGATGGAACTGAACCAGACGCTGGAAGAACGCGTGCAGCAACGCACCGCGCAGCTGATGCAGGCCGAAGAGGCGCTGCGCCAGAGCCAGAAGATGGAGGCCATCGGCAACCTCACCGGCGGCATCGCCCACGACTTCAACAACCTGCTGCATGTCATCAGTGGCAACCTGTACCTGCTGAAGCGCGACGTGGCGGGCAACCTGCCCGCGCAGCAGCGCGTGCAGAAGGCCCTCGATGCCGTGCGCCGCAGCGCCAAGCTTTCCTCGCAGCTGCTGGCCTTCGCCAGGCGGCAGCCGCTGGATCCGAAGGTCATCCACGTCGAGCGCTTCATCATCGACATGGACGACATGCTGCGCAAGGCCGCCGGCGACAGCGTCGAGATCGACATGCTGCTGGACGAGGATCTGTGGAACATGCTGGTGGATCCGGCCAACGTCGAGAATGCGCTGCTCAATCTCGTCATCAACGCGCGCGATGCGATGGAAGGCCGCGGCCGCATCATCATCAAGGTGAACAACACCGTGCTGGACTCCGACTACGCCCGCGTGCATCCGGAAGTCACGCCGGGCCAGTACGTGCAGATCGCCGTCTCCGACACCGGCACGGGCATGACGCCGGATGTGCTGCGGCAGGCGTTCGATCCGTTCTTCACCACCAAGCCGGAGGGCCGCGGCACCGGGCTCGGGTTGTCGATGGTGTATGGCTTCGTCAAGCAGTCCGGCGGGCATATCCGCATCGACAGCGAGGTCGGGCGCGGCACCACGGTGACCATCTACCTGCCGCGCTCGCTGCAGCTGGAGGACCAGCTGGTCGACATCGACGCCATCCCGGTGACCGGTGGCAACGAGATGGTGCTGGTGGCGGAGGACGATGAGTCGGTGCGCGACACCGTGGTGGCCATGCTCAACGACCTGGGCTACCGCGTGCTGAAGGCCAAGGATGCGCAGAGCGCGCTCACCATCATCGAGAGCGGCATGCCCATCGACCTTTTGTTCACCGATGTGGTCATGCCCGGCCCGCTGCTCAGCACCGAACTTGCGCGCAAGGCGCGCGAGCGCATGCCGCACCTGGCGGTGCTGTTCACTTCAGGCTATTCGGAGAACGCCATCGCCCCCGGTGGGCGGCTGGATGCCGGCGTGGAACTGCTCAGCAAGCCTTATTCCCGCGATGCGCTGGCCAGGAAGCTGCGGCATGTGCTGGCCAGCGCGGTGGAAAGAAGGAATCGCGCCTGACGCGCGACGGCCGCCGGCTCATACGCCGGGCGGGTCAACTTCCCTGGCAAAGGCACGGTGGGCGGCGAGCGCGGCAATGAATGATTCCAGCGCCGCGGCGGGGTCATCCAGTTCGCGGTCGATGATCAGCCCGGGGTCCTCGTCGCCGTTCAGCAGCCTGGGTGGCACGCCGGCATTCTCGACCAGGTCCGCGCCACTGCCCAGCGCCAGGATGGGTTTGCAGTGCCGGTACTGGTCCTTCACGAACTCCAGCGCCTGGCCGACATTGCCCAGCGTCTCGGTGGCCGCGGTGCCAGGCGGGATCACCAGCGCGTCGAACAGCACGCAGGGCATGGCTTCCATGGTCACTTCCACTTCCAGCACGCGGTCGTCCGCATCGCGTGCATCCCGCACCCGGCCCAGTCGCACACCCACGTAACGCGGCACCGCTCCTGCCGCACCCAGCTGCGCGTGGATGCCGCGGGCACTGGCCGCATCCACGCCATCAGCCACCAGGATGGCGATGCGACGCGTGCGGATGCCCTGCTCGCCCGGCCGCGCGAACAGCGACAGCGCGGGAGAGCTGGTGACTTCGGCGGGCCGGTCGAGGCGGGCACGCGGCAGCGCCGCCGGGGTCTGCTGCATGCCCAGGTCACGGGCCAGCTGACGTGCCAGATCCGCATCGACATTGGCCAGCATGGCCACGACCCGTTCGCGTACCGCCGGCGTCTGCACGCGGGTCAGCTCGAAGCGGAAGGCGCGCAGGATGTGCCTTTTCTCCACCTCGCTCTGGCTGTTGTAGAACAGCGTCGCCTGCTGGTAGTGCTCGGCGAAGCGCTCCGGCTTGCCGCGCACCTTGTCTTCCGCGACCTGCTGCGGGAAGGAAGTGAACCCCGCCGCGCCGGCCTGGAACGGGCAGCCGCCACCCAGGGAATTCGGTTCGTAGCTCACGCGCCCACGCGGTATCGACTGGCGGTGCATGCCATCGCGCTGGTTGTTGTGCACCTGTGCCAGCGGTGCATTGATGGGGATCTCGTGGAAGTTCGGACCACCGAGACGCGAGATCTGCGTGTCCACATAGGAGTGGATGCGGCCCGCCAGCAACGGGTCGTTGCTGAAATCCAGGCCCGGCACGATGTGCGCGGCGCAGAAGGCCACCTGCTCGGTCTCGGCGAAGAAGTTGTCGGGATTGCGGTTCAGCACCATGCGGCCCACGGGCTGCACCGGCACCAGCTCCTCCGGCACGATCTTGGTGGCATCCAGCACATCGAAGCTGAACTGCTCGGCTTCTTCTTCCGAAAACAGCTGCACGCCCAGCTCGTACTCGGGAAATGCACCGGCCTCGATGGCTTCCCACAGGTCGCGGCGGTGGAAATCCGGATCGCAGCCCGAGATCTTCACGGCCTCGTCCCAGTCCAGCGAATGCGTGCCCGCCAGCGGCCGCCAGTGGAACTTCACGAAGGTGGATACGCCCTCGGCATTGACGAAGCGGAAGGTGTGCACCCCGAAGCCCTGCATCATCCGGTAGCTGCGCGGTATCGCGCGGTCGGACATCACCCACATCAGCATGTGCGTGGACTCGGGCATCAGCGACACGAAATCCCAGAAGGTGTCGTGCGCGGTGGCGGCCTGCGGCATGGCGAAATGCGGTTCGGGCTTGGCGGCATGCACCAGGTCCGGGAATTTCATGGCGTCCTGGATGAAGAACACCGGGATGTTGTTGCCGACCAGGTCCCAGTTGCCCTCGTCGGTGTAGAACTTCACGGCGAAGCCGCGCGCATCGCGTGCCGTGTCGGTGGAGCCGCGCTCGCCGACCACGGTGGAGAAGCGCACGAACACCGGCGTCTGCTTGCCCTTCTTCGCGAACAGCGACGCGCGGGTGACCCTGCCCAATGATTCGTAACATTCGAAGAAGCCATGCGCGGCCGAACCGCGTGCATGCACGATGCGCTCCGGAATGCGCTCGTGGTCGAAATGCGTGATCTTCTCGCGCAGGATGAAATCCTCGAGCAGCGCGGGACCACGCAGCCCGGCCTTCAGCGAATGCTGGTTGTCCGCCACCGGCACGCCCTGGTTCGTGGTCAGCCGCTGGTCCCCGGAATCCACGCGCACGCGGTCCAGCGGTCCGTTGTTCGGGTTGCTGCCGGGTTCGGCCACGCCGCGGCCGGACTTGGCCGAAGCCGTGGCCTCGGTCACGGTGCTGGCGGTTGCCAGTGGGGTGTCGGGTTCATGCGCCTCACCCACCACGGGCTCACGCGCCGCATCGCCGTATTCAGCCAGCTTGCCCGGGTTGGCCGGGAAGCCCGCGGCCAGCCGCTGCGCGCCGCGCTGCTTGAGCAGCAGCACGTCGGTGCTGGCGGCCGGCGCGTCATCGATGGCCGGGCCGGAGATGGTCGAATGGGCACTGCTCACTGCGGCCGCGCCGGCGGCCTGCGTGCGGCGGGGTTTCGCGTGCGATGCCGGAGTGGCCGCGGATTTCTTCTTGCGGGTTGCCATGATGTGCCTCGTTCAGTGGGCGCTGCGCGGTTCGGTATCGCCGACGCGCTGCGCCGCGCGCACGCTGGCTTGCGCCTTTGCGGCACCGATGGCAGTCCTGACGTTCAGCTGTTCTTCCGGAGGCGGCAGCACCGCATCCAGTCCCAGGGATTCGATCCACAGTTCCCGGCACCATCCCCGGCTGTGATAGAGGTGCGAGTCTTCCTGGTCTTCCGTTTCCTCGTAAGCCGCGAGCAAAGCCTGCGCCTGCTCGCCGCTGCCATGCTTGCCCAGCTGGCCTATCAGCTCCCAGTCGGTGTGGTCCTTGGTTTCCGCCAGTACCACGCACTCGCAGGCCACCAGCTGCGCGGCGGCCCGCTCACCGTCGCGCAATGCCATCTGCATGGCCGTGACCAGCGCGTCACCGATGTGGCGCACCACCAGCCGGCCCGGGGTTTGCATCCCGGGATCGATCTGCAGCCGCTCGCACAGCCTCTGCAATGTCTTCACGTGCCCGCGCGTCTCGGCGAGGTATTTGCCCCACTCCTCGATCAACGCGGGATGCACCGCGCATTCCAGCGCGGTTTCATAGATGCGTACGCCGCCGATTTCTGCTTCGAGGGACTGCAGCAGCAGCTCCCTGACCTGGGTTGCCTGCATGGGGACTCCTGTGGAATGGAAACCGGCAGTCGCCGGAACTACTTCTTGTTCACTTTGGCGTTCAGGTCGTTGGCCATGCGCTTGTGTTCCTGCAACACGGGCAGCGTCTTGCGGGCGAACCCGGCAAGTTCGGCATCGGTGCTGGCGCTGTTGGATTCGAACAGTGCCACGGCCTTGTCATGGTCCATGGCCATGTGCATGGCGTATGCGGCATCCAGTGCCTCACCGGACTTGCCCTGCAGGCTCTGCACTGCCTTCGCATGTTCGGCATCCAGCTGCGTGGGAACCACCAGGCTCTTTGGCTTGGCGATGGCCGTCAGCTCCATGTTGGCCTTCTGGTGATCCGTCACCATCCTGGCGGCGAAATTCTTCACCGCCTCGTTGTGGGAGTTCGCGGCAGCGAGCTTCGACAGCTCCACTTCAGCAAGCCCGGCCTGTGCCGCCTTGTTGACGAACGCCTGCGCGCTGTCCGGCGCGGGTGCCGCGGCCTGTACCGCGAACGGCAATGTGCAGGCCAGCAGTGCCGCGATGAATGGTGTTGGTGGGCTCTTGCGCATGGGGTTCTCCTGGTATGGGGGGCGATACTGGAACTGCCTGCCGCCGTTCGGCATTGCGTAATCCACCGCACTTCAATTAGGAGCGTTCCTACAGTTGTCCGCGCCCGCACCTGACCAGTCCGTCGCGGCCGAAGGCGCACTGTCCGCCCTTGCATCGCGGAGACCGTGCACCTTGGTGATTCGAAGCGCTGATCCGCCACTTTTCGATGTCGTGATCGTCGGCGCAGGGCCAGCCGGGCTCAGCGCGGCGCTGATCCTGGGCCGGTGCTGCCGCAAGGTGCTGCTGTGCGACCGGGGTACACCACGCAACCGGGCTTCACGGGCCATGCATGGATTCCTCTCACGGGACGGCATGGCGCCGCGGCAATTCGCGGCGGTGGCCCAGGCCGAACTGGCGCGCTATCCATCGGTGGTCTTCGAGCCGGTGGAAGTCCTGCAGGCCGCTGCCATCCGCGAGGGTTTCTCGGTCATGGCGGGTGCGCGGACGGTGCGCGCCCGCAAGGTGCTGATCGCAACCGGCCTGCGGGATCGCGTGCCGCCGATCGACGGCTTCGAAACCGTGTTCGGCAGCAGCGTGTTCCAGTGTCCCTACTGCGATGGATGGGAATTCCGCGACCGGCCGCTGGCGGCCTATGGCAAGCGCCAGCGCGGCCTGGACATGGCGCGGGCACTGACCGCATGGAGCCGGGATGTCGTGCTGTGCACCGATGGCGCCGCCGGCTTCTCGCCACAGCAGCTGCGCGAACTGGCCGGCAATGGCATCCAGCTCAACGAGCAGCGCATCCAGCGGCTGGAACACACCGGCGGCAGCTTGCGCCATGTGGTGTTCCGTGACGGCACGCGGCTGCCGCGCGACGCGCTGTTCTTCGATACCCGGTCGGAGGGGCAGTCGGACCTGGCCCGGCAACTGGGCTGCACGTTCAACCGGCAAGGGGGCGTGCTGTGTGGCAAGTACGAGGCTACAGCGGCGCCGGGCGTCTACGTGGCCGGCAACATCATCCGCAATGTGCAACTGTCCATCATCGCGGCCGCGGAAGGGGCCAACGCGGCCTTCGGCATCAATCGCGCCCTGACTCGCGAGGACTACTTCAACAGGGCAAGCGCCATGTGCGGCAAGGGCGCAGCGTTGCCGCTGCGCCGCATGCCGCCGCGCTGACCAGGCCGTCCCTGCAAGAGCCGGCCTGGGGACCGGAAGGTCCGCTCAGCTCTGCGCTACCGCGTCGGGCGATCCGTGGAGTCGCTGCCCGGCCGCGATGTGGAATCGCCGCTGGACTGCGCGGGTCCGGTGGATTGGGATGAGCTGCTTCCCGACTGGGAAGGGCTTTTCCCCGACGTGCCATCGGCTCCGGACTGCCCGGCGGGCATCCGGCTGGAGTCCGACGACGACGTGCCGCCCTGGCTGCTGCCCGAATTCCACTTGCCGTACTCGGTCTGCGACAGGTAGGTGTCCTTGTCGGTGTCGAGCATGGTGAAGGATGAGCCGAGCGTGCCGCCGGCCGAGCGTGCCTCGGTCTGCGAAATGCGGCCGTCACGGTTCGTGTCAACGGTGCTGAACTGGGCGTGCCCCTGGCGCTGGCTGCCGCTGGCCGAATCGGACTGCGGCGTAGTGGCGTTCTGCGCGAAGGCCGCGCCGGCGAAGGCCACGGACAGCGCTGCTATTCCAGAAAGTGACTTTTTCATGATCTGTCCTCGATGCTGTGTTGAAGAGTGATCCCGTGGTCCTGATGGACCGCGAGCCGGGAGAATGCGCGTCGTCCACAGGTGTCGTTGTCATACATCGCCGCCTGCCTGTGTAAGCATGGGCCCGCGTCGCACCGCGACGACAGCAAAGCCATCGCCGACGTTGGTGCGAAGATGCCGCGTCGGCCCCGCAGCGCTGCATCTTTCTGGTCAATGCAACCTTCAAATCTCACCCTGGCGTTCGATGAACCCGCGCCCCGCAGCGTGATGCTGGGGCCGCAGGCCGTTGTGCTGCAGGGGTTCGCCGCAAGCCAGGCGCCTGCGCTGCTGGCGGCCATCGAGGACATCAGCCGTGTCGCCCCATTCCGGCGCCTGGTCACTCCGGGCGGCTGGACCATGTCCGTGGCGATGACCAACTGTGGAGAGATGGGCTGGCTCAGTGACCGGTCTGGTTACCGCTACGACACTATCGATCCGCTGAGCGGCCGGGCCTGGCCCGCCATGCCCTTGCTGTTCCGTGAACTGGCAGTTCGTGCCGCGGCCGCGGCCGGCTTTGCCGCATTCGCGCCGCAGGCCTGCCTCATCAACCGCTACCAGCCAGGAGCGCGCCTGTCGCTGCATCAGGATCGCGATGAGGGCGATCTGGCGGCGCCCATCGTTTCGGTCTCGCTGGGTGTGCCGGCTACTTTCCTGTGGGGCGGCAAGACACGCCCGGAACGGCCACGTCGCATCACGGTGACGCATGGCGACGTCGCGGTGTGGGGCGGCGTGGACCGGCTTGCCTTCCACGGCGTCCATCCGCTGGCGCAAGGCACGCACCCGCTCACCGGCAACCTGCGTTACAACCTCACCTTCCGCAAGCCACGCTGAATCATGCTGCAGGGGCCGAGCCCTGTCTTGCGCTGGCCGGCCATCCCGCCTCATACTGAACCACATGGTTCAGTGTAATTCCGCCAACTTCGACGCCTCCTTTGCCGCGCTGTCCGATGTCACCCGGCGCGGCGTGCTGGAACAACTGGTGCGGGCCGACGCCTCCATCACCGATCTCGCCGGGCGATTCCGCATGACCCTCACCGGCATGAAGAAGCATGTGGCGGTGCTGGAGCAGGCGGGCCTGGTCACCACCGAAAAGATCGGGCGCGTGCGCACCTGCCGCCTCGGCAAGCATCGACTGGATGAAGAAGCCGCCTGGCTGCAGCGCCATCGCCAGCTCTGGGCCGCACGCTTCGACAGCCTGGACCGGGTGATTGAACAACTGAAACGAAAGGAGAAGGTCGATGGACTCAGGAAAAAGCGCAGGTGAGCGCAGCGCGGCGAAAAACCCCACGACAGTAGAGCGGACCGAACGCGAGGTCATCGTCACCCGCACCTTCGACGCTCCCGCCCGCCTGGTGTTCGAGGCCTGGTCCAGGCCCGAGCTGTTCCGGCAGTGGTGGCTGCCGAAATCCATGGGCATGACGCTGGTGGCCTGCGAGATGCAGGTGTGCACCGGCGGTCACTACCGTCTCACCATCGGCCACGCCGGTGGGCAGATGGAATTCTTCGGCAGGTACATCGAAGTGGTGCCGGACTCGCGCATCGTGTGGACCAATGAAGAAGGTGGCCAGAGCGGCCCGGTCACCACGGTCACGTTCGAGGAACGCGATGGGCGGACGCTGCTGGTGATGCGCGAGCTTTACCCATCGAAGGAAGCCTGCGATGCGGGGGCCGGTGCCGCCGAGGCGACGACGGAGACATTCGCGCAGCTGGATGAGGTGCTTGCGGCGTGAATGCAAAGAGGCCGTCCTTGCGGGACGGCCTCTGATGCGCGACTGGTGCCGGAGATAGGAATCGAACCTACGACCCCATCATTACGAATGACGTGCTCTACCAACTGAGCTACTCCGGCGCAGGGCGCGCATTCTAGGGGAAGGGCCATGGCAGGGCCAGCACCGCGGCGGCAATGCCGAAATCGCCCCGAACAGGCCCGAAATGCCTGCTCCCGGCCAAGCCGGAAGTCGCCAGTCTTGGTCCATGCGCGACCGCGGCTTCACCTTGACCGAATTGCTGGTGGCGATGGCCATCGCTGCCCTGCTGCTGACGCTGGCGGCTCCCGGCCTTGCACGCCAGCGTGGCGCGGCGGCGCTGCGCTCGGCCTCCAACGAAACCATGGCGGCATTGCAGCTGGCCCGCCGCATCGCCCTCGCCCGCGGCCAGAGCGTCACGGTGTGTCCCAGCGTGGATGGCAGCAGCTGCGGCTTCGCCGGCTCCGAATGGCTGCTGTTCGCCAATGCGCCGGGCGGCGTGGACGGCCGGCGCGAGGTCGCGGATGAACTGCTGCAACGCTGGAGCCTGCCGCGCGGCGTGGTGGTGACCGGCACCCGCGGCTACGCGACCTTCCAGCCACGACCCGGCGCCGCCGTAACCGTGACCTTCCAGTTCTGCCATCGCGCGGCGGCGACGGCGCTGGCCATCGTGGTCAGCCAGACCGGTCGGCCGCGCATCGACCGGCAGGTGTCCTCCGCGGGTTGCACCGCAAGCTGAGGACGCGCGGCGAATTGCGCCATGTCCGGCAGAAATGCACGAACGCAGCCCTGCGCCGCTTGCATAGATTTGCAGGCAACACGGAGCGGCAATGGCACAGATCCGGCACAACACGGGTTTCGCGATGGTCGATGCACTGGTGGCGCTGCTGCTGTTCGCACTGGTGCTGCTCGCCGCCATCGCGGCGCTGCTCCAGGGCATGCGCGCCACGCACGCGGCCGCGCTGACCGGCCATGCCGTGGATCTCGCCGCGGATCTGCTCGAACAACACCGCGCGCTGCCCGAGGGTGCAGCTGCGGACACCGTGCTGGCCACATGGAACGACCGGCTGCAGCAGGAACTTCCGCCGGCCGCGCGGCCCACTGCGCAGACGCTGGTGCAGCCCTTGCTTGCAACTGGCGCGGACGATGCGCCGTGAACGCCCGTGGCTTCACGCTGGTCGAGCTGCTGGTGGCAATGCTGCTGTTCGTGCTGCTGGGCGCCGGGGGTTTCGCCGCATGGACGCGCGGCAATGCGGCGTGGCGCGAGGCCAGCCTCGAACAGCAATTGCATGAGCGGGCGCAGTACGTGTTCGCGGCGCTGGAGCCGGAAGTGCAGATGGCTGGCTACTTCGGGCTGTCACCACCGCTGCTGCCGCCGGCCACCGATTCCATCCCGCCAGCTGCACAGGATTGCGGACTCGCGCTGGTGCAGCGGCTGGACCTGCCCGTCGAAGTGGCGCCAGGTTATGCACTGTCCTGCGCCGCCCGTGGCGGCGGCGCGATGAGCGGCTCGCAGCAGCTCACGCTGCGCCGTGTTTCGGCACAAACGGCGGCGGCCAGCAGTGGCCGTGCGCAGTGGCTCGCGGGGCCGGCCACCGGCCAGCTGAGCTGGAACGAGACGCCGGCTGCCATGGCCGCCGCCGCCACCGAGCGCCGCGACCTACTGGTGCGCGTGTATTACGTCGCGCGCGCCGCGGACGGCGACACCGCCACGCCGGCACTGCGCATGAAATCCCTGACCAGCGTCGCCGGCCAGCCGGCATTCGTGGATACGGAGGTAATGCCCGGTGTCGAATCCCTGCATGTATTGCTGCTGCCGGACGCCACGGCGCCGCGCAGCCTGCGCCTCACACTCACGGTGCGTCCGGACCAGGCCGAATCCCGCGCTGGCCAGGTGCGGCGGCTCACCCTCACGCGCGAATTCGCGCTGCGCAATGCGACCGCGGGCTGAAGGCTTCGCGCTGCTGGCGGTGCTGGCACTGCTGGCCGTGGTCGGCCTGTACACCGCGGCCACGCTTCAGGATGCGTTGTTCGGCACCGTGCTGGCCGGTGCGCGCGTGTCCCAGCAGCGCGCCTTCCTGCTCGCCGAACTCGGCATCCGGGATGCCTTGCGCGACATCGCCGCCCCGACGCCGCCGGCGGATTTCACGCGCCAGCTGCGGCCGCTGCCGGATGAGCAGAGTGATGTCACCGTCGTGCTGCGCAACACCGGCGCGGCGAGCCTGCCCGCCGGCTTCAGCGCCGGACGCTTCGCGGTGCATTACTTCGAGATCGAAAGCACCGGGCACGCAGCGCGTGGCGCAAGCGCGGTGCAGGTGCAGGGCGTGGCGCGCGTACTGCCGCAGACCACGACCGCGGCGGCACCATGAGGCCCGCGCTGCCGCTGCTGCTGCTGCTGGCGCATGCGAGCGCAGTGCTTGCCGCCGCTCCGGATTGCATGCCCGCAAGACCGCTGCTGTTGAACGTGCGCATCGGCGACGCGACGCCCGCGCAACGGGCGTTGCTGGTTGGCGCGCAGACGCCAGCGCTGCGCATCGTCGATGTGCAGACCGGCACCACGCTGTGGTCCGCGGGCTCCGCCGCGCCGGTGACGCAGCATTTCGCCAACATGACGGCGCCCTTCGCCGGCAGCCTCGCCGCGCTGGACACGGACAATGACGGATTGCACGACCGCCTGTACGCCGGAGACCTCGCCGGACGACTGTGGCGTTTCGACCTGCACAACGGCGCGCCACCATCCACCTGGGCGAGCGGTGGCGTGTTTGCGGACTTCAGCAACAGTGCCGGCCGGGGCTTCCTTGCGCCGCCGGATGTATCGCTCGCGGCTGCGCCGCATGCCGCGCCGTGGCTCAACATTGCGCTGGGCACGGCGGCACCCGGCCACCTCGCGGCCAACAACCGCTTCTATGTATTGCGCGACTACACACCTTTCGCGGCATGGAGCGATGCGCAGTACCGCGACTGGCAGCCACTGCACGAGGCCAACCTGCTGCGCGTGGCAACGGCAGGGCCACCGCCGCAGGAGCAGATCGTGGACGGCTGGTTCATCGAACTGGGCAACGGCGATGTCGTCACTGCCGCCGTGACCGTGGCCGGACAGACCACCATAGCCATCGCCGATTCCACCACTGGCGCGGTCACGGGCTGTCGCTCGGCTTTCAGCATCGCCACATTGCACACCGACAGCGGCCGCGTGCAGCTGGACGCATCCGGCAACTGGCGCCGGCTGCTGTCCGCGCAGCTGCCCTCCGATGCGGTGTTCACCATGACGATGGATGCTGCCGGCGCTGACCCTGCCCGCGCCAGGTGCGCGCTGGGCGATGAGCCCATCGCCGGCTGCGATGTCGACACGAGGCCGCGCCGCAGCTGGTGGCGACGCGGGAATGCGGAATGAAGCCACGGGGCTTCACCTTGCTGGAACTGCTGGTGACCATGGCCATCGTCGGCATCCTCACCGCCATCGCCTGGCCGGGATATGGCGCGATACTGCGGCGCGCGCAGCGCGACGAGGCAAGGCTGGCATTGCTTGGCATCCAGTACGCCGAGGAACTGCGTTACCAGAACCTGCTCGCCTACGGGGATCGGCTCGCCGAACCTGTGGCGCTGGGCGGCCTCGCACTGGCAGACCGCAGCGCCGGCGGCAGTTACGCCCTGAGCGTGCGCCTCAGCGGCGACGGCCAGCACTACACGGCCATCGCCGAGGCAACGGCGCCAGGGCGCCAGGCCGGCGACCATGCGTGCCGGATGCTGAGCATCGATGAAACCGGCCGGCGCCGCTCCGCCGACGCCGCCGGCAACTGGAGCGATGATCCGCGGCGCTGCTGGCAGTGACTGGCCCGAGAACGCCGCGCTAACTCCGTGTCGCCGGCGCCCGCAATGCCTTCGGCAGGCTGAACACCACGTTCTCCTCGCGCCCGAGGAGCTGCCGCGGCTCGCGCCCGCCCCAGGCCTTCAGCTGCTCCACCACCTGCTGCACCAGCAGTTCCGGCGCCGAAGCGCCCGCCGTCACGCCGACCGCGCGCCGTCCCTCGAACCATTCGCGCTGCAGGTTGCCCGGACCATCCACGAGGTATCCGGGAATGCCGGCACGATCCGCCAGTTCCCGCAGCCGGTTGGAATTGGAACTGGTCACCGACCCCACCACCACCAGCACATCGCACTCGGTCAGCAGCTGCTTCACCGCGTCCTGCCGGTTCTGCGTGGCGTAGCAGATGTCCTCGATGCGCGGCGCCTGCAGGGTGGGGAAACGCTCGCGCAGCGCATCCACGATCGCCTGCGTGTCGTCCACCGACAGCGTGGTCTGCGTGACGAAGGCCAGCGTTCCGGGACGCCGCACGCTGAGGCGGCGCGCGCCCTCGACATCCTCCACCAGGTGGATGGCGCCGCCGAAGCTGGCATCGAAGCGCCCCATGGTGCCTTCGACTTCCGGATGGCCGGCATGGCCGATCAGCACCACATCGCGTGCATCGCGCGCATAGCGCGCCACTTCCAGGTGCACCTTGGTCACCAGCGGGCAGGTGGCATCGAACACCGAGAAGCCGCGCCGCTTCGCCTCGGCTTCCACCGAACTGGACACGCCATGCGCGGAGAAGATCACCGTCGCGCCGTCGGGCACTTCATCCAGCTCCTCGACGAAGCGCGCACCCAGCGCCCGCAGCCGTTCCACCACATGCCGGTTGTGCACCACCTCGTGCCGCACGTAGATGGGCGCGCCGAACAGCTCGATGGCGCGCTCGACGATGTCGATGGCGCGATCCACGCCGGCGCAGAAACCGCGCGGGCTGGCCAGCAGGATCTGCATGTCGCTCATTGCACCTTCCCCTTCGCGACGCGGCGTTCGCGCCGCCACTCGAGCAGAGCGTCGATGACAATGAACCCGGCGCCGATGGTGATGCAACTGTCGGCCACGTTGAAGGCCGGAAAGGATGCATCGCCCCAGTGCGCGTGCACGAAATCCACCACGTAGCCATGCCGGATGCGGTCGATGACATTGCCCAGCGCGCCGCTGACGATCAGCATCAGCCCGGCGTTCTGCAGCCGCTGCACATGGCCCGCACGCCGCAGCACGATCAGCAGCCCCGCGCTCACCAGCAGCGCGAAGCCGGTGAAGAACCAGCGCTGCCAGCCGCCCTGCTCCGCGAGGAAGGAAAACGCCGCACCGGTGTTGCGCGCATGCACGATGTCCAGCACCGGCAGCACGTAGATGAAGTCATGCAGCGCCATCATTCGCTGCACCAGTTCCTTGGTGAATTGATCCAGCGCCAGCATGGCGAGGCCCAGCGGCCACCAGCCGAGGCCCGAGTTGCGCCAGCCGCGTGGGTACTCAGACATGCCGGCGCACCTCCGGCCGCCCCGACACATTGCCGGCGCAGCGCCCGCAAAGTTCCGGATGCTGCGCATCGCTGCCCACATCGTCGGTCAGGTGCCAGCAGCGCACGCACTTGGTGCCGCTGCTGCGCCGGACCGCGATCCACAGGCCCGGGATCACCACATTGCCCACTTCGGCGGCCACGGCCTCGTCCGGCGCGGCATGCACCGCGTGCACGCGCGCCACCGAGGTGATGGTCAGGAAGCGCAGCTCGTCGCCGATGGCGGCGAGGCGACCGGCCAGTTCCGGCAGCGCGTAGATTTCCACCACCGCTTCCAGCGGCGCGCCGATGGTGCCGGCCTCGCGCAGTTTCTCCAGTTCGCGCTGCACCGCCTGGCGCAGCGACAGCAGCGCATCCCACTCCACCTTCGACTCCGGCAGCGCCGGGAACTCATGCCAGGTGGTCAGGAACACCGACTTCGCGGCCGCCGCACGGCCCGGCAATGCCTGCCAGATCTCCTCGGCGGTGAACGACAGGATGGGCGCGAGCCAGCGCACCATGGCCTGCAGCAGGTGATGCATCGCCGTCTGCGCCGAACGGCGCGCCACACCCGCGGCGGGCGTGGTGTACATGCGGTCCTTCAGAACGTCCAGGTACAGGCCGCCGAGGTCGTTGACGCAGAAGTTGTGCACGCGCTGGTAGATCTGGTGGAACTGGCAGTCGCGGTAGGCGGTGATGATGTCCTGCTGCAGCGCCTGTGCGCGGCGGATGGCCCAGGCGTCGAAGTCGATCAGCTCACCCACCGCTACCGCATCGCGCGCCGGCTCGAAGCCGTGCAGGTTGCCGAGCAGGAAGCGCACCGTGTTGCGGATGCGCCGGTAGGCATCGGAGGCGCGCTTGAGGATCTCGTCCGAGACGCTCATCTCGCTGGTGTAGTCGGTGGCGGACACCCACAGGCGCAGCACGTCGGCGCCGAGGTTGTTCATCACCTTGTCCGGCGCGATCACATTGCCCAGCGACTTGGACATCTTGCGGCCCTTCTCGTCCACGGTGAACCCGTAGGTGAGCACGCTCTTGTAAGGAGGACGTTCGTACAGCGCCTCGGACAGCAGGATGGAGCTGTGGAACCAGCCGCGATGCTGGTCGGAACCTTCCAGGTACATTTCCACCGGCGCCGCGAGCTCGGGCCGCGCCTTGCCCACGCATTCGAAGCTGATGCCCGAATCCGCCCACACGTCCATCACGTCGGTGGTCTTGCGGTACTGCGCGGCCTCACTGCCGAGCATCTCCGCGGGGTCCAGCTCGAACCAGGCCTCGATGCCGCCGGCTTCCACGCGCTGCGCGACCTGCTCGATCAACTCCTGGGTGCGCGGATGCAGCTCGCCGCTGTCGTTGTGCACGAACAGCGTGATGGGCACGCCCCAGGTGCGCTGGCGCGAGATGCACCAGTCGGGCCGGCCTTCGATCATGCCGGCCAGGCGCTGGCCGCCCCAGGCCGGAATCCACTGCACCTTGGGAATGTCGCGCAATGTGGCGGCGCGCAGGCCCTGGCGCTCCATGGAGATGAACCACTGCGGCGTGGCCAGGAAGATCACCGGCGTGTGGTGGCGCCAGCAATGCGGATAGCTGTGCTGGATCCTCACGTGGTGCAGCAGGTGGCCACTGGCGGCGAGCGTCCCGGTGATGAGCTTGCTGGCTTCCTCGAGCTTCAGGCCCGCGACCAGCGGCACATCGGGCTTGAAACGGCCATCGGTCTGCACCGGGCTGACCACCGGCAATTTGTAGCGGCGTCCGACGTTGTAATCGTCCAGGCCATGCGCCGGCGCGGTGTGCACGGCGCCGGTGCCGGCTTCCAGCGTGACATGCCCGCCGAGGATCACCGGCACATTGCGATCGTTGAAGGGATGGCGCAGATGCAGCCCTTCCAGCACGCGTCCTTCGAAACGCGCCAGCTGGCGCGCCGCGCCTGCGGCGACGCCGTAACGCGCGAGGCAGGCGGGGGCCAGGCCTTCGGCGAGCACGATGCGCTCGCGGTGTCCGTCGCGTTCGAACTCCAGCAGCAGGTACGGGAACTCATCGCGCAGCGCCACCGCCTCGTTGGCGGGCAGCGTCCACGGCGTGGTGGTCCAGATGACCACCGAAGAGGGCGCGGCATCATCCAGCGGCGCGCCGATGCGGCGCGCGAAGTCGGCCGGGTCCGCGACGCGGAACGCCACGTCGATGGCGGGCGAGGTGTGCTCCTCGTATTCCACTTCCGCCTCGGCCAGCGCCGAGCGGCAATCCAGGCACCAGTACACGGGCTTGGCGCCAGCGTACACATGACCGTTCGCGATCACCTTGCCCAGCGCGCGGATCTGCTGCGCCTCGTACATCGGATCCATGGTGATGTAGGGCCGGTCCCAGTCACCCAGCACGCCCAGGCGGCGGAAATCGCGGCGCTGCAGGTCCACCTGCTCCTGTGCATAGGCGCGGCAGGCGGCGCGGAAGGCGCGCGCGTCGAGCTTCTGGCCGACCCGGCCATGCTTCTTTTCAACCTGCATCTCGATGGGCAGGCCATGGCAGTCCCAGCCCGGGATGTACGGCGAGTCGTAGCCATCCAGCGAGCGCGACTTGACCACGAAATCCTTCAGGATCTTGTTGACGGCATGGCCAAGGTGGATGGCGCCATTGGCATAGGGCGGGCCGTCATGCAGCGCGAAGCGCGGCCGGCCTTTGGCCACCTTGCGCAGTTCGCCGTAGATGTCGTTCCCGTCCCACCACTGCAGCATCTGCGGCTCGCGGCGCGCGAGGTCCGCCTTCATCGCGAAGTCCGTCTGCGGCAGGTTCACCGTACTCTTGTAATCAGCCACCCATCCACCCTTGCGTCAGTTCTGCGCCAGCATCGCGCGCGCGCCGGCGGCGTCGCGATGCATCTGTCCGATCATGGCGTCCACGTTGGCGAAGTGCAGCGTGTCACGCAGCCAGGCCACGAATTCCACTTCCAGCTCGCGGCCGTACAGGTCGCCCGCGAAATCGAAGACATGCACTTCGAGCAGCGGCACCTGCCCGCCCACCGTCGGCCGCGTGCCGATGCTGGCGACGCCCGCGCCCACGCCGCGCACGCGGACGGCAAAGATACCGTCGATGGGGGCCCGGCGTCGCGCCAGCCGGATGTTCGCGGTGGGAAAGCCGAACTGCCGGCCGAGCCGGTCGCCGGGCACCACCCGCCCACGCATGGTGTAGCGCCGCCCCAGCAGGCGTGCAGCCACGTCGAAGCTGCGGGCGTCGAGCGCGGTGCGGATGGCGCCGCTGCCGATGCGCAGGCCGGCGTCCATCACCGGCGGCAGCACGTCGATGGCAAGCCCGTGGCGCGCGCCCTCGTTGCGGAACCAGTCCACGGTCGCCTCGCCACCGAAACCCGCGCGAAAGTCGTGGCCCACCACGATCTGCCGCACCCGGCCCCGCGCCAGCAGCTGCGCGAACTCGGCCGCGCGCAGCAGCCGCAGGCGTTCGTTGAAACGCAGTACCCAGAATGCATCGGGCCCGTCCTGTTCCAGCAACCGCCACCGCTCGCGCAGATTGGTCAGCCGCGCCGGCGGATGATCGGGCGAGAAATACTCCTTCGGCAGCGGCTCGAAGGAAATCACCATGCTGGCGAGATTGCCGGCGCGCGCCAGCTCGCGCGTGCGCGCGATCAGCGCGCGATGGCCCAGGTGGATGCCGTCGAAGCCACCGAGGGCGGCGACATAGCCCGCACCGGCTCCGGCGCCGCCAGGTCCGCGCAGCAGGCGCATCAGGATGCGGCGCTGCGCAGGTGGCGGTAGCGCATGCCGGTGGCGAACAGCACCGCGAAGTACACGCCGGCGCCGAGCAGGATGCACCCGCCGCCGCGCATGATGCGCTCGAGGAACGGCATGCTCCCCCAATGCGCGGTATCGCCCGCCAGCCACCACAGCAACGCGCCCATGACGAGGTTCGCCACGAGCACACGCACCACGAAGGCCGTCCAGCCGGGGCCGTGCTTCAGCACGCCCTCGCGTGTCAGGCCACGCCACAGCAGCCAGGTATTGAGCGCCGCCCCGATGCAGGTGTTGGTGGCGATCAGGACATGCGGATTGGGGAAGCTGGTGAATGACAGTGGATACACCACCGCCAGGTTCAGCCCCATCGTCACCGCGAGCGCGGTCATCGCGATACGCACCGGCCGCCTGGTGTCCTGTCGCGCGTAGTAGCCCGGGACCAGCACCTTCACCAGGCTGAACCCCAGCAACCCCCACGAATAGGCCATCAGCGCATAACTGGTTTTCTGGATATCCAGAGCACTCACCGCGCGGTAGCCGAAGATCATTGCCGTCATCGGGCCGGCGAAGGTGAGCATGCCCACTGCTGCAGGCGAAGCCAGCAGCAATACCAGCTTCAGCGCCCAGTCGAGCGTGCCGGAGAACTGCGCCACCGAGCGCGCGGCATGGTGCGCGGACAGACCAGGCAGGATGACCGTGGCCAGCGCGATGCTGAACACGCCCAGAGGAAACTCCATCAGGCGATCAGCCAGGTACAGCCAGCTGATGCTGCCCACTGCCAGCGAGGAGGCAACGATGGTATCCAGCAGCAGGCTGATCTGCGCCATCGACGAACCGACGATGCCCGGCACCATCAGTCTGGCGACCCTTTGCACCCCTTCGAGTCGCGGCCGCCAGCGCGGCCACGACAGCAACCCGAGCCTCGCCACCGCGGGCAACTGGAACAACAGCTGCAGCACCCCTGACACGAATACGCCGATGGCCAGCGCCAGCCCGGGGTTGTCGCTGTGGGACGCGAACAGCATCGCCGCAGCGATCATCACCACGTTCATGATCACCTGCGTGAACGCAGGGATGAAGAAGCTGCCGTAGCTGTTCAGCACACCGGAGCACAACGACACCAGAGAGATGAAGAACAGGTACGGGAAGGTCCAGCGCAGCATCGGAACTGCCAGATCGAACCTGGCGTCACCGCTGACGCCCCACTTGGGCGCGAACATCCAGATGATCAGCGGCGCAATCACCACACCCAGCGCGCTGACGACGAACAGCACCGTACCCAGCGTGCCCGACACCCCCGACACGAGCTCACGCACCTCCTTCTGGCCGCGCTGCGTCTTGAACTCCGAAATCACCGGGACGAAGGACTGCGAGAAGGCTCCTTCCGCGAACAGCCGCCGCAGGAAATTGGGGATCTTGAAGACCAGGTAGAAGGCATCGGTGACCGGCCCGACACCGATGGCGGCCGTGATGAAGGAATCCCGCAACAGCCCGGTAATCCGCGACAGCAGGGTGGCGAAACCGGTGGTGGTGGTGTGCTTCAGCAGCGGGCGGCTCATCGCCGCGCGAGCCTAGCAGAACCACCCTCTGAAAACCCCGGCGCGCCCCTGATTTGACTGTGAAAACGGCCGCGCCGCGGTTGACTTCCGCACCGCCGCTGCCCACACTACGCGCCCCCGAAAAAGGCAGTTTTGCGTAGCGGAGATTTGCAGCGTGGCGAATACCAAGTCGGCAGAAAAGGCAGCTCGTCAGGCGGTCAAGCATCGCGCCACCAACGTGGCCAATCGCTCGCGCCTGCGCAGCGCCATCCGCAAGTCCGCCGATGCCTCGGCCGCGGGCAACAAGGAAACCGCCACCGCCGCCTTCAAGGCCGCCGTGCCGGTGATCGACGCCATGGTCAACAAGGGCCTGATCCATCGCAACAAGGCCGCCCGCCACAAGAGCCGGCTGGCCGCGCGCGCCAAGGCCGCGACGGGCAAGTAGTTCGTCTCAGGGCCCGCTTCGCGGGCCCTTTTGTTTTCCGCGCCGTCGAATGGGCGCCCGATACCGGGCGCGCAGCGCTACTGCTGGTAATCGAACCCCGCGCGCGCGATGGCGTAAGACCGCACTGAGTTGCCGCAGTCCCAGTTCCAGGCGTACACGGTCTTGGTCCACGCGGAGTAGGTAATCCCGTTCGTGATCCCTCCGCTTGCGAACGGCAGCGGCTGGCCAACCGATGTCCAGGTGCGGCCGTTGGATGAGACCACGATGCCGCCGTTGCGCAGGCCCAGCATGCGGCCATCGGGCAGTTCCACGGGCGAATCGACGCTGTTGGCAGCCAGCTCCCAGGTGACCCCGAGGTCGGTGCTGACCCAGAGCCGGCCACCCCAGCCCTCCGGCCAGTAGATCGCGCCGCTGGAATGCCACAGCGGTGGCGCACCGGGCCTGACCTCCGACGCGGACAGCGTCCAGGTCGCACCACTGTCATGGGTGCGCCACACGCCACAGGTGCCGGGCGCCCAGCCGCTGCATGCGCCGACCAGGTAGCTGTCCGAATCGAGCACCAGCACATTGCTGGAATGGTTCGAGTTCGCGGGCAGGGTCGCGCCAATGTTGGTCCAGCTGGTGCCGCCATTGGTCGAGCGATGCACGGTCTGGAACTGCTCGTGGCCGCCGGCCAGCAGCGTCCGGCGCTGCGGATCGTGCATGTCCACCGAGATCATGTCGTTGTGCGAGATGCTGCCCAGCGCCGTGAAGGTGCTGCCGCGATTGGTGGTGACGAAGGTGCCAGGGCTGCCGCCGCCGTAGATGCCGGCTTCCCAGAACCGGTTCTGGTCATCGACGTCGTAAATGATGTTGCTGGGGCGATGACCGATCGTCGCCGAACCGGTGCCGGTGCCCAGCGCCTGCCATGAGGTGCCGGCGTTATCCGAGCTGTACAGGCCGCGCGCCGCCACGCCGGCAATGATGCGCGGCGACCAAGGATCCGCGGACACCAGCGTGAGGTTGCCGCACTCCGAATCGAGGTTGACGAGATTGGAGGTCACGTTCACCCAGGCGGATGAGGGTGCGACGACATTCGCGGGCAATTGCACGATCGGCATGCGCGGCGCCGCCGGTGCACCGCCCGGTGTTGGGGTTGGTGTCGGAGTCGGAGTCGGAGTGGGTGTTGGTGTCGGCGTGGGCGTGGGCGTAGGCGTGGGAGTGGGTGTTGGTGTTGGTGTTGGTGTTGGTGTTGGTGTTGGTGTTGGTGTTGGTGTTGGCGTTGGCGTCGGCGTCGGCGTCGGCGTGGGCGTGGGAGTCGGCGTGGGAGTCGGCGTAGGAGTCGGAGTCGGTGTTGGCGCAGGGCTGCCATTGGCGGGCGCATCGGTGGGACCGCATGCAACCAACGCTGCCGCCAGCAATGCCGCACCTGCCAGACGTTTCATTTTCAACGCACTCCGTGAGCGACAAGGCCTGCCCGTGAATAGCGCGAAAGGCTACGGGCGCCGCGCGCGGAGCGTCAACCTGACATTGGCGAGCGACACGGAATATGCGACGACGCGCACGCTCACGCAGAACACATGTCGGTGTTAACAGACGGCGGGCGCTACTTCTTGCGGGCTGGTTTGCTGCGCTTCGCGAGCGCTTTGCGGGCGGGCTTCTTCGCCCTGGCGCCGGGCTTCGCCCTGGCACCTGCCTTCGCCTTGGCACCTGCCTTCGCCTTTGGCTTTGCCTTGGCTTTTGCCGGCACCTTCGCCCTGGGCTTCACGACTTTTGCAGCAGGCAGCGTCACCTCGAAATTGCCCTGCACTTCCGGCTCGCGCTCCGCAGCCAGCGCTTCCAGCAGCTGCATCACCGCTTCCACCAGCGGGCGAGTGCCCTCGCCGGTGGCGCCGGAGATCAGGAACACCGGCCCGTTGAAGCGCAGGCCGCGCACGATCTGCGTCGCGCGCTCGCGCGCTTCCTCCGGCAGCATCAAGTCCATCTTGTTGATGACCAGCCAGCGCGGCTTTTCGGCGAGGTCGGCGGCGTACTTGCCCAGCTCCGCGACGATGGCCTTCGCATCCGCCACCGGATCGGCGGCCGGATCCGGCGGTGCCATGTCGATCAGGTGCAGCAGCACGCGCGTGCGCTGCAGGTGCTTCAGGAAACGGTGGCCGAGTCCAGCGCCCTCTGCGGCACCCTCGATGAGGCCGGGAATGTCCGCCATCACGAAGCTGCGGCTCTGGCCCACGTCCACCACGCCGAGGTTCGGATACAGCGTGGTGAAGGGATAGTCCGCCACCCGTGGCCGCGCCGCGGACACCGCGCTGATCAGCGTGGACTTGCCCGCGTTGGGCAGGCCCAGCAGGCCCACGTCCGCGATCACCTTCATCTCGAAATTCAGCGTGCGCTTCTCGCCGGGCAGGCCGGAGCCGAACTGCCGCGGCGCGCGGTTGGTGCTGGACTTGAAGCGCGCGTTGCCGAAGCCGCCCTTGCCGCCATCGGCCACTTTCAGTTCCTGCCCCGCGACCTTCAGGTCGCCCAGCTGCTCGCCGGTCTCGGCATCCACCACGGTGGTGCCCACCGGCACATCCACGTAAAGGTCCCCGCCGCCGCGCCCGGTGCAGTCGTTGCCCGAGCCGCCCTCGCCGTTCTTCGCCTTGAAGGTGCGCTGGATGCGGAAATCCGCCAGTGTGTTGATGCCTTCCTTCGCGCGCAGGAACACGCTGCCGCCGGCGCCGCCATCGCCGCCATCCGGACCGCCGAAGGGAATGAACTTCTCGCGCCGGAAGCTGACGCAACCACGCCCGCCATTGCCGGCCTGCACCCTCGCGATGGCTTCATCGACGAACTTCATGAATCAACCTCCACAGACACAAACCCCGGCGCGGGGCCGGGGTCTGCTTTCAATCAACCAGCTTCGGGCTGGATCAGGCGCTCGGGATCACGTTCACGTAGATGTGACCGTCGCGGCCCTTTTCCTTGAAATCCACCTTGCCGTTCACCAGCGCGAACAGCGTGTGGTCGGTGCCGATGCCCACGTTGCTGCCCGGCTTCATCGGCGTGCCGCGCTGGCGCACCAGGATGTTGCCGGCGAGCACGGCTTCGCCGCCGAACTTCTTCACGCCCAGGCGCTTGCTGTGGGATTCGCGGCCGTTGCGGGTACTGCCGCCTGCTTTCTTGTGTGCCATGTATCTCTCGCTCCTTAAGCGATGGCGGTGATCTTCACCAGCGTGTACTGCTGGCGATGGTTGCCGGCGCGCTTGTAGTGCTTGCGGCGGCGGAATTTCACGATGACCTTCTTCTCGCCCTGGCCGTGGCTCTCGACGGTCGCAGAGACCTTCGCGCCATCCACCAGCGGCTTGCCCAGCTTGATGTTGCCGCCGTCGGCCACGAGCAGCACCTGGTCGAAGGAAACGGTCGCGCCCGGTTCGGCGTCGAGTTTCTCCACTTTCAGGAGGCTGTCTTTTTCAACCCGGTACTGCTTGCCACCGGTGGCGATCACGGCGTACATCGAAGAGGACTCCCAGACGGAAAGGCCGCGCATTCTAATGGCCGCACCCTTGCCGGTCAAACCGGAAATTGCCTGCTTTTCCAAGGAGAGACAGCGACTTGCCGCACCCGGGCTGGCTGTCGGCCGGGACCTTCCGGCAGGGCCATCCGGACGCCCGGCTGCTACCATTCGCCCCCGGTTTCATGGGCTTGCGGACGTATTTGCTGTGATCTTGGAAGACATTCGTGGACTGGTGGCACAGGACCTGGTGGCGGTGGACGGCGTCATCCGGCGGCGCCTGGACAGCGCGGTGCCGCTGGTCAGCAGCGTGGCCGAGCATATCGTGGCCGGCGGCGGCAAGCGCCTGCGGCCGCTGATCGTGCTGCTGTCCGCCCATGCCGCGGCGGCGCCCCGCCAACTTTCCGGTGACCACCACCACGAAGCCGCCGCTTTCATCGAGTTCATCCACACCGCGACGCTGTTGCACGACGACGTGGTGGACCACTCCTCCATGCGCCGTGGCCGCGAAACCGCCAATGCGCTGTTCGGCAACGAGGCCAGCGTGCTGGTGGGGGATTTCGTCTATTCCCGCGCCTTCCAGATGATGGCGGCCATCGGCGTGCAGCAGGTCATGGAGATCATGTCCGAGGCCACCAACGTGATCGCCGAGGGCGAGGTGCTGCAGCTGATGAACGCGCAGGACCCGGATACCACCGAGGAGCGGTACCTGGAGGTCATCCACCGCAAGACGGCCAAGCTGTTCGAAGCCGGGGCGGAGGTCGCCGCCGTGCTGGCCGGCGCCAATAAAGAGGTGCAGGACGCGCTGGCGATTTACGGCCGCCACCTGGGCGCCGCCTTCCAGCTCATCGATGACGTGCTGGACTACCGCTCCGACCCGGCCAATCGCGGCAAGAACCTGGGCGAAGACCTGGCCGAGGGCAAGATGACGCTGCCCTTGATCCATGCGCTGCGGCAGGCGGGTGGCGCCGAGCGCGAGCTCATCCGCACGGCAATTACCGATGCCGGCGCGGAGGATGCGCCGGAGCCGGATTTCGCGCGGATCATTGGCTGCATCGATGCGGCGGGCGGCATCGAGTACACGCGTGAACGCGCGCAGGCGCAATCGCAGGCAGCCGTCGCCGCGCTGGCGGCGATACCGGCCTCGCGGTATCGGGATGCCCTCGCCGCGCTGGCCGAAGCGGCGGTCGGGCGGGATAGATAAGGAATAGCTGGAAGTGGCATCCGCGCGGGCGGTTGTTTAAACTCCCGCGCCCACGCTGTCGGGATGTAGCTCAGCCTGGTAGAGCACTACGTTCGGGACGTAGGTGTCGGAGGTTCAAATCCTCTCATCCCGACCATCAAATTCCCGCGACACATCGAACCGCGCTGACCGCGCAGCTCGTGCTAGCTGCTGGGCAGCGCCGCGAGCGGCTCCGCCACCCGCACCCCCGGCGCGATGATGCTCGGCGCCGCATTGAGCCTGCTGGCCGCAAACCCCGCCGCCACCTTGTACCGGTTCATGAACTCGTCGCGTTCAGCAGCCGGGATCACCACATCGATGTCGTCGAACACGCCACCGCAGCGATCATCCAGCAGGTTCAGCAGGCCAAACGGACCCGCGCCGCGGTTGCGCAGGATCAGCGGCGAGATCTCCGGGCACAGCTGCTCGTCATAGGCCCGCAGCGCGCGCGCATTGACACCATGCTCCAGCAACGCGGCGCCGAGCACGCGCGCATCGACAATCGCCTGGCTCGCGCCGTTGGAGCCCGTGGGGTACATCACATGCGCGGCATCGCCCAGCAGCACGGTGTTGCCGTCGCGCCAGGTCGGCACCGGTTCGCGGTCGATCATCGGGTATTCGTACACATCGGCCGCGCCGCGCAGCATGGCGGGGATGTCGATCCAGTCGTAGTTCCAGCGCTCGAAGTGCGGCATGAAATCCTCATGGCGCACGCGGCGGTTCCAGTCGCCCACCGGCCAGCCGGCGGAGTTGTCGACGGTGATCTCGGCGATCCAGTTGATGTCGGCGAGGCCGTCCACCGGATCGGGCCCGGAGATGGGATAGAACACCACGCGATGCTTGTGCGTGCCGAGGCCAACGAAGGAAGCGCCGGTGCGGATGGGTTTGCCGCGCGTGACTCCGCGCCACATCACCGCGCCGCCCCACTGGATCGGCGGCTGCGTCGGATGCATCTGCTGGCGGATGGCCGAGTGCAGGCCATCGCATGCGACCAGCAGCGACCCCGCCACTTCGAAACGCTGGCCATCGCGCGCTTCCAGCATGGCGCTGACGCCGGTGCCATCCGCGTGGTTGCGGTATCCGATCACCTTCACGCCAGTGCGGATGGCGCCTTCGCCCAACCGCCGCAGCGCCGCGCGGTACAGCAGCATCTGCAGGCGTCCGCGGTGCGCCGAGTACTGCGGCCAGCGGTAACCCGCGAGCAAGCCGCGCGGCTCGGTGTACACATCGTTGCCGTTGAGGCCCACCAGCGCCCACTCACGCGTCTGGATGCCGATGGTATTCAGGGTGGGCTCATCGAAACCCAGTTCGTACAGCTCGCGCACCGCGTTGGGTTGCAGGTTGATGCCCACGCCCAATGGCTTGAGTTCGGCCACGGCCTCGAACACCAGGCAAGGCACGCCGATCTGCTGCAAGGTCAGCGCAAGGCTCAACCCGCCGATGCCGGCGCCGGCAATGAGGACAGGGGGACGGGACATAAGGAGTTACGGGCGATCAGCCCGCCAGCTGTTCTCTGCTTCTGGCGCTTCGCGAGGGCGGTGACTCTAGCCAACATCGGCCGCGCCGGAAAGGTCCGGGATGCTGCCGACGGCAGCATATGACGCGTGGGCTCCTTTAATAAACGGGATCGGAAGGTTCTTCCCGGCCTACTTCTTCACGCCGGCCTTCTTCTGCAGCGATTCCAGCCGGTCGATCCACATTTCCTCGTTGCAGTCGTAGGGCAGCAGATGGCCGTTCGCCACCTCCGCCCAGCGCCGTTTGAGTACCACCGGCTCGGTGTAGAACGCGGGATCGGTCATCTTCAATTCAACCGTGAGGATGCGCCGGCCCTGGCTGTCCTTGCCGTCGAGGCGATACCGCTCGACGATGGTGGCTGTGGCGGAATGCGGCGTGGTGCGCTGGTCCAGTTGCTCGATCAGGTTGTCGGTCTCCACCACCAGCACATCGCCTTCCCAGTGCCCGCTGGAATAGCCATTGCGGCCCGGCACGCGATCCGCTTCCGGCGCGTTGCGATCGCCGATGTACACACGACGCGTCTCGCCATGCAGCTCGTAGATGAAGGTGACCTGCTCGGGCCGCTGGATGATTTCGAAGGGATAGCCACCGCCACCCATCAGCACCTGCGGCATCCCTGCGCCGAGGCACACGCCCCCTGGCGTGTCGCCGGTGGGAGCAACCAGTGCATTGAATTCCTCGTGTCGCTGCTTCGCCTCCGGTTTCAGCGGGATGTTCGGTGCGGGAGCGCCCGCCACCGGCCGTGTGCCCTGCCCATCGGCGGTGTTCCACACGCCGGTGAAATCCGGCGGCGCCGCGGCATGCGCGCTCTGGCCCACCGAGGTGATGCCAGCCAGTACCACCGAACTCAGTGCAAGCAGCAGTTTCCGACGCATGCCGATCTCCGCCTCAATGCTTGCGGACGCTTTCGCCGAACAGCGCAAACGCTTCGGGCATGCTGTTGGCAATGACGGTGCCATGATCCGCGCCGGCGAGCTCCACGTACCTGCCCTTCATGCCCAGCTCCTTCAGCGTCGCGCCCCAGCGGCGGGTGTTGTCCGGCGGCACCACGGCGTCCTTGTCGCCCTGGAAGATCACCACCGGCACATTGGCCTTCTGCATCGTGCCGAGAATCTGCGCGCGGTCCTGTTCCATCAGGAATGCCGCCGGTGCCAGCGCGACCACGGCCGCCCACTCCTTCGCATGCTTCTGGCCGAGGAACAACGCGCCCGCCCCACCCATGGAATGTCCGAGCAGATAAGTACGGTCGGCATCCACGTTGAATTCCTTGCGCGTCATCTCCAGCACGTTCATCACGTCCTTCTCGCTGAGCTCGGCCAGGTTCGGGGCAACAGGACCACCCATCGCGATCGGCGGCGAGCCGTACCAGCCGCTGACGTTGTAGCCCAGCGGGCCGGCCACGATGTAGCCGCCGGCCTCGGCCAGGTCCACCAGCCGATCCCGTACCAGGAAGTTGCCGTCGCCACCCAGGCCATGCAGCGCGACGATCAGCGGCGCCTTGCGATCCTTCGACACCTTCGACGACACGAACAGCACGTAGGAAAGCTTCTCGCCGGTGTCCTTGAAATCGTAGCTGCGCTGCTGGGTGCGCGCGTCCGGCTGGATGGTCATCGGGCCGCGCGGTGCGCCCTGCCCCGCCGGTCCGCGCTGCGCGGGCGGCTGCGGCGCCGGCTGCTGTGCAAGGCCGGCTGAGGCGCACAACACCAGACACAGCGCCACGGCGAGGGATCTGCGGCCACTCCAGGATTGCCAGGCGTTCATACAGTCCCCTCGCGATGGATGGCCGATTGGCCGCGCGCAGTATCGCCGTGCCGCCGACGATTTGTAAATTCGCTGACAGTCGTCGCGAATGCGTGATCGTCTTTCTTCCCGCATCTCATCACTGCATCGACAGCATTCGCGACGCGGGCAGCGCAATGGCATCAGCTATCATCGCGCGCACTCAACCGGGTTGATTGCACAAGCTGGAGCGTCGATGTCGCGCATGGCTGCCGGAAAATCCGCCGCGCTGGCGGTGCTGATGCTGTTGCCAGTCATGCTGATGGCGGCCGACGACATCCGCCCCGCGCCCGCATTCACTGCCGCCGAACTGTCGAAGCCGCGTGATGACGGCTGGCTGACCAATGGCGGCACACTGAGCAACCAGCGCTATTCGCCGCTGGCGCAGATCACTCGCCAGAACATCGCCGGGTTGAAGGGCATCTGGCACATCACGCTGGATTCGGCGAAGGACTTCCGGCACAACAACCAGGCGCAGCCGCTGGTGCACGACGGCGTGATCTACATCGTCAGCGGCCAGGACGATGTATTCGCGATTGCGGTGGATACGGGGAAGATCCTGTGGGAATACCGCAGCGGCCTGAAGGAAGCCGAAGCCTTCGTGTGCTGCCAGTGGGTCAGCCGCGGCGTGGGCCTCGGCGACGGGCGCGTCTACCTCGGCCGCGTGGATGGCGTGCTGATGGCGCTGGACCAGCGCAGCGGCAAGGTGCTGTGGGAAACGCGCACCGGTGATCCGAAGCTCGGCTACAGCCTCACCGCGGCGCCGCTGTACTACAACGGCATGGTGATCATCGGCACGGCCGGCGGGGATCTCGGCATCCGCGGCTGGATCCGCGCCTTCGATGCGCGCACCGGCAAGGATGTGTGGCGCTTCAACACCATTCCCGGCCCGGGCGAGTTCGGCCACGACACCTGGCCTGCCAACAGCAATGTGTGGCAATGGGGCGGCGCGCCGGTGTGGAGCACGCCGGCCGTCGATCCGGAACTGGGGCTGTTGTATCTCTCCACGGGCAATCCGGGGCCGAGCCTGGGCGGTGGCGTGCGTCCCGGTGACAACCTGTTCACCGCGTCCATCCTCGCCCTCGAAGTCGCGACCGGAAAGTACCGCTGGCATTTCCAGCAGGTGCATCACGACATCTGGGATTACGACATGCCGAATCCCATCATCCTGTTCGAGGCGCCATACCAGGGCGTGATGCGCAAGGGCCTCGCGCAGGCGGGCAAGACCGGCTGGGTGTACATCCTGGATCGCGCCACCGGCAAGCCGCTGCTCGGCATCAACGAAACACCGGTGATGCAGGAGCCGCGCGCGGCCACGGCGCGCACGCAGCCGTTTCCGGTGGGCGATGCATTGGTTGCGCAGTCCATCCCGGTGGCACCCGAGGACCACCAGCTGGTGAACCAGGGCCGCATCTTCACACCCTTCGCCGACAAGCCGGTGCTGTTCGCGCCGCTGGCCGCGGTGAACTGGCCACCCAGTGCCTACGATCCGCGCAGCAACTGGATGTACATCTGCGCCACCGAGAGCGCCAATGGCGCGAACCTGGATGACCGGCAGTACGAGCCGCCCACGTTCCGCGAATCCTTCCGCGGTGGCGCATACGCAGGTGCGGGGCTGCCCAGCAGTGGCATCTATTCGGCGCTGGACCTGAAGACCAACCGGCTGGTGTGGCAGAAGCGTTTCAACGACGGCTGCCGCAGTGGTTCGCTGGTCACCGGTGCGGGGCTGGTGTTCCTCGGCCGCAATGATGGCCGCGTCATCGCACTGGACGCGGCGGATGGCACGCGGCTGTGGCAATTCCAGACCGAAGCGCCGGTGAACTCCAGCATGTCCACGTTCATGCACAAGGGCAGACAACTGCTGGTGGCCTACGCCGGTGGCGGTTTCCTCAGCGCGAAGAAAGGCGATGGCGTGTGGCTGTTCGGGCTGGACGGCACCATCGATGAACTGCCGCCGATGCGCGGCGGCAATACCCCCGTCGTGCCACCGGTGCCCGCGGCGGGTACGGCGGCACCGGCTCGCGCCACTGGTGTGGCCGCGCGCGGCGAACCCATATACAAGGCGGCCTGCGTGTACTGCCACGGCGAACAGGGCCGCGGCGGTGAAGGCGGCGGCAAGGCCATCGCGCCGACGCTGGGTGTCGATGGCATCCGCGCCGTTCTGGCCAGCGGCCGCGACAAGATGCCGGCCTTCGGCGCCAGCATGACTGCCGGGCAGCTGCAGGACGTGGCCACCTACGTCGATGGCCTGGTGCGGGCCAGACGTTGATGATGAGCCGCGCGCGCTGCATCGCTGGCGCTGCCACCGCCATCGCGCTGCTGGTCGCCGCGGCATCTGCCCCTGGCGCGGCTCCATACCGGGCACCGCGTACCTCCTGGGGAGATCCACTGATCCAGGGCATCTACACCAACAACACCAACGTGCCCTTCGAGCGTCCCGCCGAGCTCGGCAACAAGGCCTTCTACACGGCCGCCGAATACGCCGCGCGACGCAACGCGCCCGCCGTGGTGGAAACCACCACCGTGGTCACCGACGTGCACTACGAAACCGGTGACTACGGCCTGAACCCCGAGCAGAACGCAATGGTGGAAAACCCGCGCACTTCCATCCTCACGCAGCCGGCGAATGGCCGCATGCCGCCGCTGCGGCCGGACGCGCAGCGGCGCAGCAATGCGGCGCGCGCCGCACAGCAGGCCCGCGCCGGCAACAGCGCGCAGGACCGGCCGCTGCAGGAACGCTGCCTGCTGTGGGCGCATGAAGGCCCACCACTGCGACCGGTGGGCTACAACACCTTCGTGCAGCTCATGCAGGGGCCTGGCCATGTGGTGCTGGTCACCGAGATGGTGCATGGCGCGCGGATCATCCCGCTGGCGCAGAGCCGGCCGGATTCCGGTGGCCTCACGCGCTGGCAGGGAAATTCCTGGGGCCACTGGGAAGGCGACACGCTGGTGATAGAAACCACCGGCATCTCGGACAAGGTCAATCCGCGCGGCTCCAGTGTGCCGATGGGGCCGCAGGGCCGGGTCATCGAGAAGATCACCCGCACCGGGCCGGAATCCATCCGTTATGAATTCGCGGTCAGCGATCCCAGCCTGTGGGATGTCAGCTGGGGCGGGGAATATCCGATGGAGCTGGCGGGCGAACCGATGTTCGAGTACGCCTGCCACGAGGGCAACCTGGGTCTGCCCAACACCTTGCGCGGCCTGCGCGAGGACGAGAAAGCCGCGGCGCAGGCCAGGTAGCGCCTCAGCTGCCGAAATCCAGCGGCAGCCCCACGTAGTTCTCCGCCACCGACGTCAGCGCATGACGTGAATGCAGCAGGTAGTCGAGCTCGGCCTGCTGGAACTTCGCGGCGATGGGCCCGTCCTCCGGAAACTGGTGCATCAGGTTGGTGAACCACCACGAGAAACGCTCGGCCCGCCAGATGCGCCGCAGGCAGCGTCCGGAGTAGTGATCGATGCCGGCCTCGCTGCGCTCGCTGAAATATTCGACGAAGGCGGCCGACAGGTACTTCACATCGCTGGCCGCAAGGTTCAGCCCCTTGGCACCGGTGGGCGGCACGATGTGCCCCGCATCCCCGGCCAGGAACAGCCGGCCGAAGCGCAGCGGCTCCACCACGAAACTGCGCAGCGGCGCGATGCTCTTCTCGATGGAAGGCCCGGTGACCAGCCGTTCGGCCGCCTCCGGATCGAGCCGCCGCTGCAGCTCCTGCCAGAACGCCGCGTCGGTCCACTGCTCGATCCGGTCGGTGAGCGGCACCTGCAGGTAGTAGCGGCTGCGGGTGCGGCTGCGCATCGAACACAGTGCAAAGCCGCGCGCGCTGTTCACGTAGATCAGCTCCTCGCTGACCGGCGGGGTATCGGAGAGCAGCCCCAGCCAGCCGAAGGGATACACCTTCTCGTACTCGCGCGCCGCACCGGCGGGCAGGCTGGCCCGGCACACGCCATGGAAACCATCGCAGCCGGCGATGAAATCGCAATCGATGCGCTGCGTGGTGCCATGGTGGCGGAAGCTCACCCAGGGATGCGCGCCATCGTAGCCACCCACCGCCACATCCTGTGCTTCGTAGAAGGTGGGGCAGCCTGCGGCATCGCGCGCCTCCATCAGGTCGCGCGTGATCTCGGTCTGCCCGTACACCATCACCGCAGCGCCACCGGTGAGCGCATGCATGTCCACGCGGTGGCGGCGCCCGGCGACCAGCATCTCGAAGCCTTCGTGCACCAGGCCTTCCCGATGCATGCGCTGGCCCACGCCGAGTTCGTCCAGCAGGTCCACCGTGACCTGCTCCAGCACACCGGCGCGGATGCGGCCGAGCACATAGTCTGCGCTCTGCCGCTCGACGATCACCGCATCGATGCCCGCCTTGTGCAGCAACTGGCCCAAAAGAAGGCCTGATGGCCCGGCACCGATGATCGCAACCTGGGTACGCATGCGCAGTCCGCATTGATTGAACGGGTGGCCATTCTGATCGCAACCGGTGGCAGCAACTTGCACAGGGCGCCACGGACTTGGACGATTCGCGCAGTACCGCGCACGCGGTTCGGGCTCGAGCCCGGCAACGGGCCCGCAATTGGTCACACTATTTGCGCCGCTGGGGGGTGGATTTTGCGCATTTCTTCCAGGTTTTCCGGAGATAAGTCCAACAAGGCGCTGCCGTCACCGATGCGGCGCGGACAAAAGGCTCTTACACTGCGGCTCCGATGAATACCTCCCACAGAGCAGTGAACCTGCGCAGAACATCCGCGGCTGTCGTGCTGCTGGCGCTTGGCTCCAGCGTGGCGGCGCTCGACGGCCAGCCCGGCATCCATGATCCCGCCACGGTGACCGAATTCAACGGGCGCTACTACACCGCCGGCACCGGCGGCGGCTTGCCGCTGCTGGTTTCGGACGACGGCTGGACCTGGCGCTCCGCCGGTACGCTGATGGCCGGCCTGCCGGGCGGCAGGGCTGGCCCTGAAGTGCTCGCGCGCGGCGGCGGCAACACCTGGGCACCGGACATCATCCGCGTCGACGACAAGGTCTACGTTTATTACTCGGCACCCGCCACGCAGCCAAGGTCCGCGGTCGGCCTGCTGATCGGCCGCAGCCTCGATCCGCAGTCGCCCGACTACAAGTGGCAGGACGGCGGGCCGGTGGTGTGGTCCGATGGCATCGAGGACAGCAACGCCATCGATCCCGGCGTGATGCGCGATTCCACCGACGGCTCGATGTGGCTGGTCTACGGCTCCTATTTCGGCTACATCCGCCAGGTGGAGCTGGACCCGAAAACCGGCCAGCGCAAATACCCGCAGCGTCCGCCGGTGAACGTCGCGATCAACTCCGAAGCGGCGATCATGATCCAGCATGACGGCTGGTATTACCTGCTGGTCACGCATGGCTCGTGCTGTGCCGGCGCGAACTCCACCTACAACATCCGCATGGGTCGCTCGCGCAAGGTCACCGGGCCTTTCCTCGACAACATGGGCATCGACATGCTGGAGGGCGGCGGCAAGCTGTTCGCCGGATCGCGCGGCCGCACTGTGGGCCCGGGCCACTTCGGCCTGCTCGACCTCGGCGACGGCGTGCAGAAGTTCTCGCTGCACTACGAAGCGGATCTGGATCGCGGCGGCAGCAGCGTGCTCGATATTCGCCCGCTGCTGTGGCGCGATGGCTGGCCGGTGGCCGGCGAGAACCTCGTGCCCGGCACATACACCATCGAATCGGCGCGCACCGGCACCGTGCTCGAAATGGCTGTGCAGGGAGCACAGGTTGGCGGCGCACGCGGACGCGGCGGTGCCGGCGGGCCCGCAGGTGCTGGTGGTCCTGGCGGCCGCGGCGCGCCCGGAGCAGGTCCGCCTGCCCGAGGTGGCGGTGCCGGTGGTCCGGGAGCCGGTGGCCCCGGGGCTGGTGGACCAGCTGGGCCCAATGCTGCCGGTGGGCCGCCTGGCGGTGGCGGCGGTCGCGGTTTCCCGGGCGGCGGTGCTGGCGGCGCAGGCGGGCCGAACGGCGCGGCTGCACCGTCTGCGCCAGTGAAAATTCCCGACCAGGATGCGGCGCAGGTGCAGGCCAACTGGCCGTCCGGCCGCGTCGGCGTGCGCCTTGCTCCAGCCATGCTGCAGGCCCAGCAGCAATGGACGATAGCGCCGGCCGAAGGCGCGGGCGGCTATCCGGGCGCGCCGTACTACAAGATCACCATCGCGGGAACAGAGCGCGCGCTGGCGGCCGATGCAGGCGGCGAACTCGTCACCCTGCCCGCCTTCACCGGTGCGCCGGAACAGCTGTGGCGCATCGACCAGCTCACCGACGGCAGCTACCGGCTGATGCCCAAGGCCACGCCCGGCATGCCCCGGCAGCTGGCGCTTTCCGCGGTGGGCAGCAGCTCGCCATCCCTGTCCAGGTTCGAGCCCGCGGGTGACCGCGAGCGCTGGCACATCCAACTCCGCTGATGAGGTTCCAGTTCGTGCGGCGACTTCCTGTTCTGCTGACCCTGTGCCTGCTCGGCAATGCTTTTGCCGCGCAGGAAACCGCGCCGCGTCCACCCGCGGCATCGCTGAAGAAACCCGCCGGCGCGAGCCAGCCGGTCGATGAGCGCGGCTTCATCCGCCGCTGGATGGTGCTCGAGCCCATCCCCTCGGGCGGCCAGCTCACCGAGAGCGCGGTGGAGACCGTGGTGCAGGGCGCGGCGTTGCCGGGCGACGCCCCCGCCATCCCGCGCGACGGCGACACCGTTGAAAAGAACGGCACGCTGCGCTGGCATGCGCTGGAGACCAAGGCCTACAACCTCAACCTGTACCACTTCGCGTGGGCACTGACGAAGCCCACTTCCAACGTGCTGTTCTGGGTGGTCACCACCGTGGACGCACCGCAGGAAATGCGCGATGTGCGGCTGGCCATATGCTCCAACGCCGCTTCGCAATGGTGGCTGAATGGCGAGCGGGTCATCGGGCTGTACAACGACCGCCAGGCGGTGATCGATGACGGTGTGTCGAAGCGGGTCACGCTGCGCAAGGGGCGCAACCTGATCCGTGCCGCCATCATCAATGGCGGCGGCGCCACCGACTTCTGCGCCAGGTTCCTCGATGCGCAGAACCGTCCGGTCACCAACCTGCGGGTATCGCTGCAACCGAATTGATACCCGTTGCGACGGGTGCATTCCGGTCGCAGCTGCCAGCGGCGATTGCAAGCACCGCCACGCATGATTAGCCTGCCATCGTGGAACTGCGTCACCTGCGTTACTTCATTGCCGTCGCCGAGGAACTGAACTTCACTCGCGCGGCGGCCCGCCTGCGCACGGCCCAGCCCTCGCTGAGCCAGCAGATCCGCCAGCTGGAAAAATCCGTGGGTGCGCAGTTGCTGGACCGCAGCCGCCACCATGTGACGCTGACCAATGCCGGTCGCATCTTCCTGCGCCAGGCCCGCGACATCCTCGGCCGCGTCGAACATGCGCGGCGCCTCGCGCAGCAGGCTGCCGATGGACGCGCCGGCGACATGTCCGTCGGCACCTTCCCCAGCGCCGACATCCGCATCCTGCCGGTGCTGCGCTCGCTGATCGCGGCGAACCTGCCGGACCTGCGGCTGATCCTGCACAGCCGCTATGCGGTGGACCCGATTGCCGGCCTGAAGTCCGGCGAACTGGACGTGGCCTTCATGCGTGGTCCGCTGGAAACCGAGGGCCTGGATGGCACCGAGCTGCTGCGTGAGGGGCTGGTCATCGTGCTGCCCGCGCATCATCCGCTGGCGCGACGCCGGCGCATCCCGGTCAGCAGCCTGGACGACCTGCCCTGCATCACGCTGGAACGCTCGCTGGCCCCGACGCTGCACGACACCGCCGCGGCACTGTATCGCCAGGCCGGCATCCGCATGCACGCGGTATCCAGCGCCGACAATGTGCTGGGACACCTGCAGATGGTGCAGGAAGGCCTGGGTTTCGCATTGCTGCCGGATTCCATCGGCGCGCTGCTGCCGCAGGGTGTCACCTTCCGCCCGCTGGACTGCGACCCGCAGCCCTCGATGCCGGTGGTGATCGCGTGGAAAAGCGGCAATTCCTCGCGGCTGGTGCGCGAATTCGTGCAGCTCGCGCGCCGTTGCTGCGCGCCGCGCTAGAGACGCAATACGTCTCAGCAGGGCACCGGCAAAGTCTTGGCCGGCACACAGGGTGGTTAATAGACTCCGGCGCCACGCCATGAATCACGATACCCAGGACGCCCACGCCGGTCCGCTCGCGGGGCTGACGGTGCTCGACATGACGCTGGCGCTGGCCGGTCCGTACGCCACCTTCCTGCTGGCCGCGCTGGGCGCACGGGTGATCAAGATCGAAAACCCGGGCATGCCCGACCCCTGCCGCGAGAACGCACCCTTCCTCGGCCAGCATGGCGTGTCGCTGGCCCGCGGCAGCGGCGAGGATATTTCCGTCTCCGCATTGAACCGGCTGCGCGGCAAGTACGCGGTGACCCTGGACCTGAAGCGCGAGGGTTCGCGCGAGGTGTTCGCCGACCTGCTGCGCACCGCCGACATCGTGGTGGAAAACTACAGCCCCGGCGCATTGACGCGCCTGGGCGTGGACTATGCCTTCGCGAAATCGGTGAACCCGCGCGTCATCTACTGCTCCATTTCCGGTTACGGCATGGGCGAGGCCAGCGCCAACACCAAGGCCATGGACAGCATCATCCAGGCACTCAGCGGACTGATGCTGACCTCGGGCACCACGGCGGAGCCGCCGGTGCGGGTGGGAGTACCCTTCGCGGACCTGCTGGCGCCGGTGTTCGCGGTCACCGGCGTGCTGGCCGCGCTGCGCCAGCGTGAACTCGACGGCGCGGGGCAGCACGTTGATGTATCCATGCTGGGCGTGCTCAGTTCGCTGGTGGCGGCCGAACCCTTCGACCTGCTCGAGGCCTGCGGCATCCCGCAACGCACCGGCCGCACGGTGCCGCGCCTGGCGCCGTTCGGCATCTTCGAATCCGCCGATGGCTATGTCGCGATCTGCGCGCCCACCGAGCATTTCGCGCGTGGCGTGTTCGCAGCCATGGGACGCGCCGACCTCGCGGCGGATCCGCGCTTCGCGACACGCGAGAAGCGCGTGGAAAACGTGGACGCCATGCACGCCTGCCTGGAGGATTTCACGCGTGCGCATCCCACCGCCCGGTTGCTGGAATTGCTGGAGAGCCACGGCGTGCCCTCGGCGCCAGTGCGTTCGCCTGCCGCCGCCGTACGCGACCCGCGCGTCACCGGCCGTGGCGAGACCGTGCCGGTGGAACACCCCCGCTTCGGCCGCGTGGCGGATGTCATGGGCCCGGGCCTGCCCATCCGCTTCTCCGGCGCCCCCGCCGCTGCGCCGCGGCCCGCGCCCGGCATCGGCCAGGACAATGAACTGGTGTACGGTCGCTGGCTCAACTACGACGCCGGCACGCTCGCGCGGCTGCGCGCGGCCGGCAACATCTGAGGCGGGGATGAAACCACCCGGCTCGCCTTCCCCGCGCAGACATTCGCACTCATTCCGCCCGACACGGAGTTTCCAATGAATCGCAGCATCGCCCGCTTCCATTTCACCGCCCTCGCATCGTTGCTGGTGCTGGTCGCGGGCAGTGCCTTCAGCCAGGCACCAGCGCCGCGTGGCGGCCCGCGCGCCGCCGCCGTCGCACCACCGGTCACCACCACGCCGCGCACCACCGGCGACCAGCAGCGCCAGTACGTGTTCTCGCCCACCGGGCAAACCATTCCATACCGGCTGTACGTGCCCACCACCTGGAACGGCAAGGATTCGCTGCCCATCCTGCTGTTCCTGCATGGCGCCGGTGCCAACGAGCGCACCTACCTGGACATGGGCGACGGCCTGTTGCGCAAGCTCGCCGAGCAGCATGGCTACATCGTGGTGTCGCCGCTGGGTTTCACGGCGATGGGCGCATATGGCAACCCCATCCGGCTGCCCGCGGTGTTCGGGCAATCCGATGAGGCGGCGAAACAGCGCGCGGCCGTCACGCCGGAGCGGCGCCGCGAGCTGGCGCTCAGCGAGCTGGAAGTGGTCACCGTGCTGGAGCTGGTAACCGAGGAATACGGCGCGGACCGTGCGCGCACCTTCCTCGCCGGACATTCCATGGGCAGTGGCGGCACCTGGCACCTGGCCGCGCGCTGGCCGGATCGCTGGGCCGCGGTTGCGCCCATGTCCGGGCCGTTCGTCGATGCCAAGACCTATCCCTTCGAGACCCTGCGCAAGCTGCCCATCTTCATGACCGAGGGCACGGGCGCCGAACCCTCGCTGGTGGGCAGCCGCGCACTGGACAAATTCCTGAAGGCCGGCAAGTTCGATTACGAATACCAGGAATTCGACGGCAACCACGGCAGCATGGTGCCGATGGCGTGGCCGAAGGTATTCGACTTCTTCGACAAGGTGTCGGCACGCGGCAAGGCCGGCAGCAAGCCATGAGGATGGCGCTGCGCGCATTGCCATTGCTGGCCCTGCTGGCCGCGCCGCTGGCACTGGCCGCGGCCGCGGCGCCGCAGGAGATACGGCTGTGGCCCGGCAAGGCACCAGGTACCGAGAAGTGGACGGTGCCGGAATCGGTGACCACCTCGCCCAGTGGCGACCGCACGGTCTCCAACGTCAGTGACCCGACACTCACCGTGTTCCTGCCTGATCCGGCCATTGCCACCGGCACCGCCGTGGTGCTGGCACCGGGCGGGGCGATGCGCGTGCTGGGCATCGACAGCAATGGCACACAGGTGGCCAAGTGGCTCAATGCCAGGGGCATCGCGGCCTTCGTGCTCAAGTACCGCACCGTGCAGCAGGCCGGTGGTGGACGCGGCGCGCCAAGTGCTGGTCCGCCTGCCGCCGGTGGCGCGCGCGCCGCAGGTCCCGGAGCCCGTGGTGCCGCACCGCGCGCCGGCGCCGGCGCCGGTGGCCCGCCGCAGCGCCAGGAGCTGGAAATCCGCAACGGCAATGCCAACCCCGAGCCCAATGACGCGGCGCTGGCCGAGGCCGTGCAGATGGCCATCGCCGATGCCCAGGCCGCGCTGCGCCTGATCCGCGGCAATGCGAAGGAATGGAAGATCGATCCGGCGCGCGTGGGCATCATGGGGTTCTCCGCCGGTGGCGGCGTCGCGGTGGGCACCGCGCTGGCCGCGAAATCCGATGCCTATCCGGATTTCCTGATGTCCATGTACGGCCCCTCGCTGGTGGACGTGAACGTGCCGGAGCATGCGCCGCCGCTGTTCATCGCGGTGGGGGCCACGCACTTCAATGTGACCAATGGCTGCCTCGCGCTGTTCGCCGTGTGGAAGGCGGCCGGCAAGCCGGCCGAGATCCATGTGTACGATGGAGTCAGTGCCGGGTTCAGCCTCGCCAGACGCGGGCTGCCGGTGGATGGCTGGATCGACCGCGCCTACGAGTGGCTGGTCGCGCGGAAATTGACGGAACCACGATAAGGTCGGAGATGCCATGACGGGGGGCAAACGCAAAATGCGCAGATGGATGATGGTTACGGCCGTTGCCGCAACGGCCGCAGGAACCCTGCTGGCGGTGGCAGCCGCGGAAGGTCCTGCCAGCCTGTGGTGGTCGCCGGGCGATGACCGGCCACTGCCCGCCTACGTCGAATACGCGGACTCCTTCGGCCGCGTCGGCATCCTGAACACGGCCGGCGCGGTCATCACCGATGGCCATCCCTTCTTCGAGCCCATCGGCACCAACGGCCGCGCCTGCGTCAGCTGCCATCAGCCGGCGGATGGCATGTCGCTGTCGGTGGCCAGCGTGCAGGAGCGCTGGCAGGCCACCGGCGGCAAGGATCCGCTGTTCGCGATGATCGATGGCGCGAACTGCCCCAATCTGCCCGCGGGCGACAAGGCCTCGCATTCGCTGCTGCTGAGTCGCGGCTTGTTCCGCGTTGGGCTGCCCTGGCCACCGCGCGACGAGCGCGGCGCGCCCATCACGCCGGAGTTCACCATCGAAGTGGTGCGCGATCCGGGCAAGTGCAATTCGGGTCCGGAGTACGGCATCAACGGCACGCGCCACGAGATCTCCGTGTACCGCCGGCCGCGCGTGGCCGCGAACCTGCGCTACGTGGCCTCCTCGCGCTTCGGCTCCTCGGCCTTCATCGGCAAGACCGGCATGCTGGCCGCGGTGGATCCGGAAAGCGGTCGCCCGGTGAACATGAACATGATGGCCGATGCGCGCGAGTCCACGCTGAAGACCCAGGCGCAGTCGGCGGCGCGCACCCACCTGCAGATGACGCAGCCGCTGTCCGCCGCACAGCTCGAGCAGATCCAGTCCTTCGAACTGCAGCTGTACGGGGCGCAGTCCTGGTCCACCCTCGGCGGCTCGCTGAACGAACCGGACGGTCCCTCCGGCATCGGGCCGCAGGCCATGGCCAAGGGCGCCGATGGCGTGCTGGGCAACAACACCACGCGCTTCGTGATCCCGATGGAAGACAAGTGGGCCAGGCTGCCGCCCGGCAACACGCCCGAGGAGAAGGCGCGCAATGCCTTCCGCGAATCTGTCCAGCGCGGGCACGATGCGTTCTTCTTCCGCACCTTCTGGATCCGCGATGCCATGCACATCAACACGGTGGGCCTGGGCAACCCGATCAAGCGCACCTGCGCCACCTGCCATGGCATGCACATGACAGGCATGGACACGGCCAATGGCTGGATGGACGTCGGCACCACCAACAAGCCCTGGGCACTGGAACCACCGGAAAGCCCGTGGGCCAGCGAGACGCCGGCGCTGCCGCTGTTCAAGATCACCTGCCGCGCCGACCTGCCGCCGCATCCCTTCCTCGGCCGCGTGATCTACACGCAGGATCCCGGCCGCGCCCTGATCTCCGGCAAATGTGAAGACGTGGGGACCATCGTGATCCAGCAATTCCGCGGGCTCGCCGCGCGCGCGCCGTATTTCTCCAATGGCTCCGCCGCCACGCTGCGCGAGCTGGTGGATTTCTACGACCGGCGCTTCAACATCAAGTACACGGAGCAGGAGCGGACCGACCTGGTCAACTTCCTGGGGTCGCTGTGATGCGCGCCGCGCAACATGTCCGCTTCGCCGCAGTGGCGTTGCTGATGCCCTCGCTGCTGCTGGCCGCGCCGGCGCCGGGCACGCGCATCAGCTTCGTCAGCTGCCCCATCCTGCGCGACACGCGCTCGGTGCCATGCTGGCTCAGCGATTACCAGTCCGAGCGTTACTACCTGACCATCCAGAGCGATGTCAGCGCCGAGGTGCAACCGCCGCTGATGGGACACCAGGTGCTGGTCGAAGGCGTGGTATCGGACGCAAAGCCCATCTGCGGCGGCGTGGTGCTGTCGCAGGTGCATCTGTCGGCCATGCCGGAAATCGATGCGAACTGCCGCGAGGAACTGCCGGCCGATGACCGCTACACGGTGGATTTCGCGCCACGTCCGCCGGGACCGAGCGGCGGACGGCTGGCCTTCACGGCTGATCCTTCCGGCGGCGGCGCCGGGCCGGCGCCACGCCAGGCGCCGACACCGGCTACCGGACCGCAGAAATTCGACGTGTACTTCGACTTCGACAAGGGCGTGTCCTTCCGGCACCCGTCGGCGCTGTCCTCGATACTCAATGCCGCGCGCCGTGGCACCGCCAAGCGCGCCGTCATCACCGGCGTGCGCGGCGCGCACAAGCTCAGCAATGGCACGCTGCTGCTGGAAGCGGCCAATACCGGCCAGCGCCGCGCGGAGGAAATCGCCCGGCTGCTGGCAGGCGCGGGCCTCACGCTGCCCGCCGAAGTGAAGTGGACCAGCGGCGAGAAGGACGCCGATGGCGTCGACGACTGGAAGAGCCGGCGGGTCACCGTCGAGCTGCTGCCCTGATTGAATTCGCATCAACCACAGGAGAGGACGATGAAATCCCGGACCGCGAAGATCGCATCATCAACATTGAGAGCGCTGCTGCCGGCGGGTTGCGTCGTCGGCGCCATCGCCGTCGGTGCAGCCGAGCCGGCACCGCCGCCCACTATCACCACGCTGACGGCGGTGAACTACCAGCAGACCGGGACTCCGCCCACCGGCCCGAATGCCGTGGTGATCGAACATGACCCCGGTCTCGCCACGCACACCATCTTTCGTCCGAAGGAGCTCGCCAACCGCAAGTACGGCGTGCTGGTCTGGGGCGAAGGCGGCTGCGCGAAGAACGGCATGACCTTCCCCGAGTACCTCAGCGAGATCGCCTCCTACGGCTTCGTCATCGTGGCTGACGGCCCGCCGTTGCCGCCGCGTGCGGGCGGAGCCGGCCCCGGTGCGGGCGGACCTGGTGGTCCGGGCGGCGGTGCCCCGCGTGCAGCTGGTGGTCCTGGTGGTCCCGGCGGTCCGGGTGCTGGTCCTGGTGGTCCAGGTGCCGCTCCGGGCGCTGGCCCGCCGCGTGCGGCAGGTGGTCCGGGCGGTCCTGGTGGCGGCGCGCCGCGCGCAGCCGGCGGGCCCGGCGGTGCACCAGGTGGCGGACGTGCAGGCGGCCCTCCCGGCGGTGGCAGCATGGGCGACGGTGGCATTGCGCTCATCCAGGCCATCAACTGGATCGAAAAGGAATCGAAGGATTCCAAGAGCCGCTTCTACAACAAGATCAACACGCAGAAGATCGCGGCGATGGGCATGTCCTGCGGCGGCATCATGTCCTACGGCGCATCCGGTGATCCGCATGTCACAACGGTGGGCATCTGGAACAGCGGCCTGTTCAGCGAGGAAGACCGCAAGAAGCACTTCGACATGATGCACGGCTCGGCCATCATCATCACCGGCGGCGAATCCGACATTGCCTATGCCAATGGCAAGGCGGACTTCGAGAACATGCCGGCGAAGATCCCGGTGTTCTACGGTGTGTATCCGTCAGTGGGTCATGGCGGTACCTACAGCCAGGACAATGGCGGGCCGTTCGGCAAGGTGGCCGTGCCCTGGCTGAAATGGCAGCTGGATGGCGACACCAGCGCCAACGGCAAGGGCTACTTCACCGGCGATACCTGCGTTCCCTGCAAGGACTCCAACTGGCAAATCCAGTCGCGCGGATTGAAGTGATCGACTGAAGTGATCGGACGTGAACCGGCCGCCCGCAGTGGCGGCCGGTTCATTTCACCGGTTCACTTCACCTTGTACATCGCGATGCTGAGGCCACCGCCCCCGCCACCACCACCACCGGGCGGCGAGCTGAGGTACTTGCCGGAATTCAGCCACGCGTACTTGCCGTCCACCTTCGTCTCGAAGAAAGGGATCAGCGCGTTGAACGGGCCGGTGTTGCGCACGATGATGATGTCGCCCTCGGTGGTCTGCCACAGGTAACGGGCATCGATCGCCGGACCCGTGCCGCGGCTCTGGTAGTCCGCACCGCCGAACAACACCTTGCCCGCCACGATGCCTTCCAGCGTGCCGCCGGTAATGGGAATCACGTTGCGCGAACCACGCTTGCCGTTCTGGATGGCCTGGCTGCGTCCCAGCGCCACCGACTCGACCAGGATGGTTTCGCCGCGCTCCTCGCCGGGACCGGGCTTGCGGTAATCCCAGGGCTGCGGCGGCACATCCGCGGGTTTGCGGACGCTGGCCCGCTGCGCCGCATCGGTGGACACCGCCACGTTCGTCACATCGTAGATCGCGAGCTTCATGGTCTTCTTCGCCGCATCGATGGTGCGCCGTCCCACGTACTTGCCGGTGTTCAGCCAGGCGTACTGGCCGGCGGCCGGCGCCTCGAAGTCGTACACGACGCGCACGTCATTGCCGCTGATGCCGGTGCCGGCATTGCGCATGATCACGTAGCCGTTGTCGCTGGTCTGCAGTACCAGCACCTGCTCCACTTCGCGCACACCATTGGACAGGCCAAGGTCGAAGTCCAGGCCGCCGGGCAGCACTGTGCCGGTGATGCGCGGGCCCTTCATCGTGCCTTCCTGCGTGACGGCAACCTGGCGCTGGCCGTATGGGGTCCTGCCGACATCGTAGACATTGTCGAGCCTGACCTCGGCTTCAAGCAGCAGCGTGCCGCGCTCCGGCACCGGAATGCCCTCGGCCATCCCGCAGTTCCACGCCGCATCGGGCATCAGCGTCATCGCGGCCGTGTCGACGCGCGACGCGCGACCGGATCCGCCATCCGGCATGGCAGTGCATGCCGACATGGACAGCGCGAGCGGCGCGAGCAGCGGCGCCAGCATTCCTGTTTTCATGAATCTCCTCGCTCACATTCAATCTGAAACGGCTGATCGGGCAGCCAATTGACCCATTACCGCCATTCGTTGCGGTTGTCGCTCACCTGCATCGTCTTGTTGCCATGGTGAATCGCTCTTAGTATGCACCGCTTACTATTTTTCACGGGAACGGTGGCCTATGCGATTCAAGGGGAAGTTGTTCGGTTCCGTACTCGGCTATACCGCGACCGCCTCGTGCCTGCTCGGCACGCTGCCGGTGGGAATCAGTGCCGCACAGGCGGCCGAAAGTGCCCAGGCTGCCGATGAAGAATTGCAGGAAGTCGTGGTCACCGCCCGGCGCCGCGCCGAAAGCCTGCAGGACACACCCGTCGCGGTGACGGTATTCAGCGGCGATGCGCTGGAGAGCATGCAGGTGCGCGGCACTACCGATCTCGACAAGGTGGTACCGAACCTGCAATTCCACAGCTACGGCACGCTGACCGGCAACAACTCCGCCGCGCAGGTGTTCATCCGCGGCATCGGCCAGACGGACGCGACGCCCGCGGTGGATCCGGGCGTGGGCCTGTACATCGACGACGTGTACATGGGTCGCTCGGTGGGTGGCGCCATGGAGATGCGCGACATCGCCAACACGCAGGTGCTGCGCGGCCCGCAGGGCACGCTGTTCGGCCGCAACACCATCGGCGGCGCGGTGCTGCTGACCACCAACGGCCCGGGCGAAGGCGCGGGCAACACGCTGCGCGTGTCCGTCGGCGAGGACAAGCTGATCGACGGCTTCGGCGCCTTCGACCTGTTGGACGGCAAGCAGTGGTCGGCGCGCGCCTCGGCCGGTTTCCGCAAGCGCGACGGCTACGTCGAGCGCGTGTTCGACGGCAAGGACCTCGGCGATGAGGATTCCCTCAACGGCCAGATCGCGCTGCGCTACAAGCCCATGGACAACCTCAGCTTCACGCTGCGCTACGACGGCGCGCGCGAGAAGGAGAACGGCTCGCCCTTCGTGTTCCATTCGATCAACGAGACCGCGGTATTCGTGGCCGTGGCCAGCATCAATGCCGGCTGCCCGGACGTTCCCGATGGATGGCCGCCTCCCGTCCGCGTCGGCCCCACCGCGGACGCGCGCTGCGGCAACGACGCGCAATACCTCGGCAATTTCAGGAATGGCGGTACCGCCCCGGTGTTCAGCACCCTCAAGAACCGCGGCGGCTCAATGGTGATGCAGTGGGACGCCACCGACTGGCTGACGTTGAAGTCCATCACCGCCGACCGCGATCTGCGCTGGAGCGGCGCGCGCGATGCCGACAACACGCCGCTTTTGATCCTGCACACCAACTACCGCAGCCACAGCGAGCAGTTCAGCCAGGAACTGCAGGCGCTGTACAACGGCGAACGCCTCGACGGCGTGGTCGGCCTGTATTACTTCGATGAGGACACCTTCGACCGGCTGCTGGTACCGATCTCCAACCCCCCTCCCCCCGGCACGTCCTATGACACGCAGCGGGTATGGCTGGGCGGCAAGTCCAAGGCCGCCTTCACGGAATGGACCTACAACATCGTCGGCGGCCTGAGTGCCACGGCCGGCCTGCGCTACTCGGATGAAAGCAAGTCACTGCGCGGCATCATGTTCAACGTGTCGCCGGCCTCGGCTGCCGAGCCGACCAACCTGCCCACGGTTCCCTGTGCAGGGGGTTCGACAGCCAATTGCCTTTTCCTGTCCGACAACAAGTTCAAGCGCGACTTCAGCGACACCACCGCCTCGGGCAGCGTGCAGTACCGCTGGAACGAAGCGGCCATGACCTACGTGAGCTACTCCGAAGGCTTCAAGAGCGGCGGCTTCAACGAGCGCTACAACGCCACGCCGCCCGGCAATGCGCCGCTGTCCTTCGGCGCGGAAACCGCCACCACCTGGGAAGTGGGCGCCAAGCTCAATCCGCTGCGCAACCTCAGGGTGAACGCCGCGTTGTTCACCACCGTCTACGACGACATCCAGATGACCTACCGCCTGGGCGTGGTGCCCTTGCTGTTCAATGCCGGCAAGGCTTCCGTGGACGGCGGCGAGCTGGAGGTGACCTGGGCGCCAACCGTCAACCTGCAGATCAATGCCAGCGCGGGCTACCTGGATTCCAGGTTCGACACCATCAACGCGCCGGCGCCCATCGGCGCCACCACCCCCACCGCGATCGCGACGCTGAACAGCAAGCTGCCGTTCACGCCGGACTGGACCACCCACATCGGCATCGCCTACAGCTTCGCGGCCGGCAGCAACTGGAGCATCACGCCGCGGCTCGACAGCAGCTACACCGGCGGCCAGTACTTCGATGCCGGCAATTCGGTGGAAGTCTCGCAGACCGGTGGCGTGACGCTGTGGAATGCGTCGGTAGCGGCCGAAACCACCGACGGCCGGTGGCGCATCTCGCTGGACGGACAGAACCTTGGCGACAAGCTCTACAAGGTGGCGGGCACCTCGTCGCTGAGCACTGCCTCCGGCTACGCGGAAGTCATCTACGCACGTCCGCGCACGCTGTCGCTGAGCGCGCAGTTCAGGTTCTGAACAGGCGGGCCCGCCGTCAGGCCACGGCGGCGGGCATTGCATGCGGCACCACCTTCACCTGGTGGGCCTGCAGGCGCGGCAGCACCTCGCGGCCGATGCGCTGGATCTGGTTCAGGAACATCTCCTGCGGCAGGTGCGCGCGGTTGCAGATCAGCAGCACCGAGCCCGCGCCGGCCTCGTTGCACTCGGCGACGATGCGCTCGACGATTTCATCCGCCGTGCCGATGGGCATGTGCTCGGCCGCGGCGCGCACCGTCTCCATGGTCCAGGCGTTGAAGATGGTCGCATCCTCGGCCAGCGTGCCCCTGGTCCCCTGGCGCAGATGCTCGAAGGCCGTGGTGCTGTAGTAGCCCTTGGTGTCCTTCTGGTACACCTGCCCGTAAGGCAGCAGCGTGTTGAACAGGTACATCAGGTACGGGCCGTATTCCTCGACGGCCTGCGCTTTCGAATCCGCCACGTAGCAATCCACCATCACGCTGATGTGCTTTGGCGTGACTTTGCGGCCATGCCTGCCCATGCACTGCGAGAAGTAGCGGATGCTGTCCTCGCGCATCGGGCCCGGGAACACGCCCGGCGTGATGGTCATGTCGTTGGCGGCCGCCCATTCCACGGTTTCCTTCGAACCGGTCACCGGCACCCACAGCTCCGGATGCGGCCGCTGCACGGGGCGCGGCCAGATCGACACGTCCTTGTAGTTGTAGAACTTGCCCTCGAACGAGAAGCTCTCCTCCACCCAGGCGCGGCGGATCACCTCGAAGGCTTCCTCGAAGCGCCCGCGGCTCTCCGCCATGGGCACGTTGAAGATCTTGTATTCGCGCGGCGCGCCGCGCGCCACGCCGGCGATGAGCCGGCCATTGGAGAGGCAATCCAGCATGGCCAGTTCCTCGGCCAGCCGCAGCGGCTCGTGCAGCGGCAACAGGTTCGCGTAGATCAGGATCTTCATGCGCGTGGTCAGCTGCGAGATGGCCGCGGCGATCAGGTTCGGCGAATTGTTCAGGCCGAAGGGCGTGGAGTGATGTTCATTGATGGCGATGCCATCGAAGCCCTGGCGCTCCATCTCCACCCACGCGGCCAGGTGGTTGCGGTAGGTGTCCACCGCCACCTGCGGATTGAAGTGCGAGCGGCCGAGCTTGGGCATTTCACCATCGACGCGGAAGCCATCCACGCTCTGCCCGTACGCCATCCAGTCGAACACGAATACCTGCATGTCAGGCTCCCGGCGCGCCGATGCGGAACACACCCTCTTCGACACGGCCCAGTCGCGCATGCCCGTCGCGCTGCCAGGGGTCTTCGGCCATGCGGCTGCGGACCTCCGCCTCGCTGTCCGCGCGGAACACGAACAGCACGTCATTGCTCGGCAGCATCATCCCGGCCATGGCGATGAAGCCGGTGGCTTCCAGCCCGTGCACGAATCTGGCGTGATCGGGGAAACCCGCCTGCTCCTGTGGCGGCAGCGCAGGATCCCAGGCTTGCGCCCGGTGCACGAAGGCGACGAAGAAGCGTTGCGACATGAGGAGACTCCGGCAGGTATCAGTCGAGGATGGCGAGCGTGCGCAATTCGTAGCTCATGCGCTTCGGGGCATCCGGCGAGGCGGTGGGGTCCACGATGGCGGTATGAGCCGTCACGTGCCCGTCCTGCCTGCCGGTGTCGAACAGCCGGAAGGCGATGGCCTCGTCCGGTTGCATGTCGGGGTAGTAATACCAGCGGTGCCTGGGGCTGTAGGCGAGGTTGAGCCCGCCCGCCACGGGGCCCGGCGGTGGCGGCGCGTCGCCGAAGCGCACCGTGAGGCAATCGGACTTCTCCACGGTGCGCGCATCGCACACGGCCAGCGGACTGCACAGCACCGGGCGCACGCCGCGCCACACATTGACGTTGACCAGCCGCTTGTCCGTCAGCTGCGCGGCGCGATCCGGCGCCAGCCGCGGCACCCAGCCGCGCAGCGCCGGCTCGTTGAAATCAACGTGCGCGCTGAGCGCCGGGCCGCCGCCGAGGTTCTCCTCGCCGCCGCGCAGGATGCCCATGAAGGCGAACACTTCGGTGGCGCCGGTCAGCTCGCGCACCAGCCGGCAGGCTTCCGGATACCAGCGCTGCTGCACCTCCGCCTGATTGGCGAAGTCCACATCGATGGCGTGCTTCAGCAGCGTGAAACCGTGGGTGGCGAAATCGATGGGCTCCAGGCGCGCGTTGCGCACCCGCACCGGGTGATCCTCCATGGTGAAGGAGTAATCCCCGTTGGCGCGGATGAAGCCGCCATCCGCGCCGCGATCGGAGTAGCGGATGAAAGTATCGACAAAAGCAGGCGCCATCTCGTCCCCGCCAGGTTGCGGCTATGATGGATTCTGCCGGCGCGCTGGCAGCAAAAAATAGTGTCGTCGATTGCGGCGACGTTGGGGGAACATGAACACGGCGGAACGCATTTACGTCGCCTCGACCTGCGATGGCGAGGCCGCGGCACGGCAGGCCGAAGCGCTGGCCCGCCGCATCGAGGACGACATCGCCGACCTCGGCCTGATCCCCGGCGCGGGCTTCGGTTCGCTGCGCGAGCTGGCCGAGCGCTATCACGCCGGCCGTTCGGTGGTGCGCGAGGCGGTGGGCATGCTGGAACGCCGTGGCCTCGGCAGGCTGCGGCCTGGTCCCTGCGGCGGCTTCATCCTCGCCAGGCCCAGCGCCGATGTCATTGCCGCCGCGCTGGCCGAACATTTCCTGTCGCGGGCCATCACGCCGACCCAGCTGCAGGACGCGCGCGAGGCCGCGGACCTGCTGACGCGCACAGGTGCCGGCGGTCCGGTGGAACCGCTGCTGGTGCATTGCGTGGGCCATCTGGATGCAGCGCTGCGGGATCGGCAAGGCGGCACGCACCCGGGCAGCACCTCCGCATCGCCCAGTGGCCCGGCGACGCGGGCCGTGGCCATCGCCCGCGTGCTGGCCGCGGAAATCCAGGCTGCGCGCGGAACGGGCACCAGGCTGGGTTCGGAGTGGCAGCTGGGCGAACGCTTCCAGGTGAGCCGCCTGACCGTACGACAGGCGATCCGGCTGCTGCAGGACAGTGGCCTGGTGGAATGCCGGCGCGGTCGCGGCAATGGCCTCGTCGTCCTCGACCGGCGCACCACCGGCAACATCCGCCTGGTGCTGGCGTACCTGATCGGCGAACACCTCGACCCGGTGATGGTGGGCACCATCCTGTTCCAGCTCAATGCGCATGTGCCCGCGCTGGCGGTGAGCCGCGCCGATCCGGCGCAACGCCAGCAGCTCGAGAGCTGGCTGGCGCGACTGGAGCGTGACGATACTTTCGAGCGCTACGACCTGCTCGGCCTCGTGCACTGCGTGGCGCGGCTGGCCGACAGCCCCATCGTCGACCTGTTCTCGCGCTGCCTGGCGGCCTACGAGGCGCGCTTCCGCGCCTCGCTCGCCGAGCGCCTCGCCACCGCCGCGCACGCCAGCTATTTCCGCCTGGTGCGCCGGCTGCTGGACCAGATGCCTGCGGGCGACAGCGGGGCGCTCGCCTGGGCAAAACAGCAATCCGCGGCCTGCATGCTGGAGATGAGCGTGCAGCGGCCGATCTGAAGCAGCGGACTCAGCCCGGAGCGGTGTAGAGGTCCCGCTTCAGGGTCCGCGCCGCGAGCAGGTAGTGCACGGCGGCCCACAGAAAGAACACCAGCCCGCAGATCAGCGCCAGCCGCAGGCCCTGCGTCGATGCAGCCCTGCAGGCCACATCCATGGCGGCATCAGCGCCGGTTGCTGCCCGCCCACCGGGACAGCTGCGCAGGAAATCCCCCATCGCGAATGAGCGGCCGGCAAAGAAGTCACTGGCAGCGCCGAGCAACGTCGGACCGAGGCCCGCTCCAAGCAGTCCGGCCACCAGTGCCACCACTGCCGACGTCATCGCGCGCATGCGCGGACCCACGAGGTTCTGGAAAGTCGCCGCGCTGGGCGCGAGGTAGGTGGCCAGCGACAGGTTCGCCATCCACAGGAAGGCCAGCGACATGCCGAGCGCGTGGCTGGCAAAGGCCATGAAGTACAACGGCGTGGCCACCAGCAGCATCAGCGCGGGGCCCCACAAGGACCAGCGCGCATCCCGGCGTGCCAGTCGGTCAATGCCGAAGCCGCCGAGCAGCATGCCGAGCCCGTTGGAGGTCAGTGCCACGGCGCCGAAGATGGCCCCCGCCGTGGCCAGTGGCAGGTTGAAGCTGCGCAGATAGAAAGGCAGCACGAACTGCGCCACGGCATTCATCGCGAAACCGCACACCGTGAATGCGACCAGCAGCTGCCGGAACGCAGGCTTGCGCCACAGGGTCGCGAAGACCTGCTGCATGGAGGGCGCGTTGCGGTCGACGACGGCGCCCTCGGCAAGTCCTCGTGGCGGCTCGCGCAGCGTCACCCATGCAATGAGCGCTGCCACGAGTCCCGGCAGGCCCAGTGCGAAGAAAGCCGCACGCCAGTTCCATTCCGATGCGACCCAGCCACCCAGCGACTGGCCGACGAGGAAACCCAGCGGCGAGCCGAGCAGGATGATGGCCATCACCGAGCCGCGGCGGTCGGCCTTGAAGTGGTCGGAGACCAGCGACGAGGCGATCGGTTGAAACCCCGCCTCCCCGATGCCTACCCCGACACGCCCCATCAGCAGCGCCACGAAGCTGGTGGCGGTCCCGCACACGGCGGTCATCACCGACCACACCGCAACGCAGGCCGCGATCAGCCCCTTGCGGCTGACGCGTTCGGCGAGCCAGCCCAGTGGCAGGCCCAGGATCGAATACATGATGGCGAAGCCCAGCCCCTGCAGCAGGCCCAGATCGGCATCGGTGAGCTTCAGGTCTTCCTTGATGGGCTGCGCGAGCACGGCGAGGATGGCGCGATCCGCGAAGTTCAGCGTGCTGAGCGCCAGCAACACCGCGACCAGCCAGCCGCGGTAGCCCGACGCCAGCAGCGCCGCGTTGTCTGTTGCCCCGCCCTGCTGCTGTATTCCGGCCATGCTCTCCAGCATGAGCGGAAAAACGCAGGGAAAAATAGTGCGGCCATTTTCCTGCGCGCCGCCTGGCTCGCCAGCATTGCGGCATGTGCCACCCGCGGGCATGCTGCCGGCGATGGCCCCAAGCGCGCACGGCAAAGCGATCGATCCACAGCCCGGGGCACAGGCAGCGCCTGTGCAGCGCTGAGCCATCATGCCCATCTCCCGCGATGACTATCTGCAGATCGGCCGCTCGCTGGCCGGCGCTGTCGCGGTGGTGACCGCGCGCGAGCGCCGCAGCGAGGCCATCGTCGGCCTCACGGTTTCCAGCTTTGTCACGCTGTCCTTCGATCCGCCGCTGGTGATGTTCGCGATCCAGCACGATGCCAACAGCTATCCGGCCATCGTTTCCTGCCGGCACTTCGGCGTGAGCGTGCTCTGCGCCGGCCAGGCCGATATCGCGGCACGCTTCGCCGTGAAGGGACAGGACAAGCTCAATGGCACGCAGCTGGAGACCGGGCGCACGCTCGCGGTGCCGCTGATCGCCGGTTCACTGGCGCAGATCGAATGCGCCACCAGCCAGATCTTCATCAGCGGCGACCACGCCATCGTGGTTGGCATGGTGGAAGCGGCGCGCACGCATGCCGGCGAGCCGCTGCTGAATTTCGGGCGCTGCTTCGGCACCTTCGCGCCGCTGCCGCAATCCTGAAGAGTCGGCCTCAGCCCTTGCGGCCGCCCGCCACGCGATAGCGGTAGACACCCAGCAGCGGATACACCATCGCCGCGACCACCGCGCCACCGATCACGATCCAGTACACCGGCATGTAAGAACCGGTGCTGTCGAAGATCATGCCGAACAGCGGCGGCGCCGCGCCCATGGCCACGCCCTGCACCACCACCTGCATGGCAAAGGCCTCACCGAAGGCACGCATGCCGACGAAACGCGTCAGCATGTAGGTGGTGCCGGGCATCAGGCCCGCCATCGCGGCGCGCTGGATGGCAAGGCCCGCCACCACCAGCGGCAGTCCGCCCAGCGCCGCGCCGGCCAGCGCGAACAGCAGGCAGCCCAGTGCCGCGGCCAGGCCGAAGGCGGAGAGGATCCTGGCCGTGCGGAAGTGATCCATGGCGAAACCTGCCGCGACGGTCCCCGCGAGGCCGATCAGCGTGGCCGCGGACAGCACCTGCGCGGCCACCGTCGTCGAGAAGCCCTTGTCGGTGATGGCAGCGATGATGTGCGCGGTGAGCCCGGCATTGAGGCCGCCGCCCAGCACCGCGGACAGCAGGATGAGCCAGAAGATCCGGTCGCGACGGAACTCCGGCGGCGTCAGTCCCTCCGGTGCCGGCATCTGCGGCGCGGACGCGGCGGCGGCTGCTGGCACCGCGGCTGCCGCGGGCACGGGCGGGCGCAGCGGCGAACTCAGGCCGGGCCCGCGGATCACCAGGTACAGCACCGGCGCCAACGCCAGCATGATCACGCCATACACCACGTAAGTGCCCCGCCATTCCAGATGGACATTGAGGCTGTTGGTCAGCAGCGGCAATGCCGCCATCGCCACGGTGGATTCCGCGCCGAACAGCGCCAGCGCCTTGCCACGATGGCGCGTGAACATGGTGCCGATGATCTTGGTGTAGCCGAGCCCGGTGGAGCCGAACACACCCAGCAGCGCATAGGCCAGGTACAGGCGCCACAGCTGCACGTCCTGCCGCGACAGCAGCAGCATGGTCAGGCCGCCACATACGGCACCCAGCAGCAGGATGGAGCGGGGTCCGAAGCGGTCCGCCATCCGGCCGAAGATGAGCACCGTGGCCGCGCCGAACACGAACATGAAGGTGGTGGCGAAGGCGTACTGCGTGCGCGTCCAGCCGAACTCGCCGATCATCGGCAGCATCATCAGCGGGCCGGTGATGGCCTGCACGTAGGGCACGAAGGTGGCGCCGAGCAGGCAGGTGGCCGCGATGAGCAGCCCGCGCGGCGTGAGTTCCGGTTCGTTCACCGGCTCGTCGCTGGCCGGCATATCAGCCCGCCGCGGCGGCGGCCGGAGGCGGATCGATCGCCGAGCGTTCGGGGCCGGATTCGTTGATGGTGGTGCGCCGGCAGTCGCGCTTGTAGCGGTAGCGCTCGAAGGCCGTGGCGCTGTGCATGGTGCAGCGGTTGTCCCAGATCAGCAGGTCGCCCTGGCGCCAGCTGTGCGAATAGATGTACTGCGGCTGCGTCGCCAGCGCGAAGAGCTCATCGAGCAGCGCCTGCGCCTCGCGCTCCGGCCAGCCGTCGATGCCCACCGCATGCCAGCCCAGGTACAGCGTCTTGCGGCCGTTCGCGGAGGTGCGCACCAGCGGATGCAGCCGCATCGGGAACATGCGGCGCATGTTGTCGTCGCCGAATTTCACGCCGGTGCGTTCCAGGGCGCGGAACATGTCGTGCTCGGCAAGCAGGCCCTCGATGCGCCGCTGCGTTGCCTGCGGCAGGTCGTCGTAAACGGCGCGGGTGTCGGAAACCAGTGTTTCCGCGCCCTGCGGCGGCACCACGTGGCCCAGCAGCAGCGACCACTTGGTGGGCTGCGAATTGAACGGGCTGTCGGTGTGGAAGCGCTCGAAGTCGATGGGCTGCGCCTTGGCGTCCGGATCGAAGGGGATGATCTGACCCTGCGCGTCCAGGTTGCTGATGTCGTACAGCTGCGGCGCGATGCGCCCGCGGCTGCCCGGCGGCAGTTCCAGCGGACCGAATGCGCGGCTGAAGCGGATATGGTCCTCGTCGCTGAGGCTGGCATCGCGGATGACGCACACCGCGTACTGCGCCATCGCGCGCTCGACGAAGTCCACGACCTCGGGCGTGATGGGCGCGGCCGTATCAAGGCCGGTGATTTCCCCCGCGAACAGTGGATGCAGTTGCCTGACTTGCATGCCGGTGCCGCTCATGCGCCGGTCACGGAACCGCCGATTCGATCATGTCGGCGCTTTCCTGCATGGCCACATGCATCAGGTCGTGGGTGCAGGGCATTTCCTCCACGCGCCACCCCGCGCGCTGGCGCAGCCGCGTGGCTACCGGCATGAAGGTATCGTTCTTGTACCCGGTGGCCACCACGTAGGTCTTCTGCGGTATCCACTCGCGCGCCGCGGTGATGCGCGCCTTCTCGCTGAAGCAGTACATGGACTGCGGCGTGCGGCGTTCCTCGTAGGCGGCGCGCGCGGCGGCGTCCATGTGCGCGTTGAAGCCCACCAGGTTCACGCGCGGCGGGTGCACCAGGTATTCGGCCGGGTCTTCGGGCACATGCGGCGGGCCCGGCACCAGATCGTTCAGGGACTGGCCGTCTTCGGGAAAGAACGCATCCATGTACATCAGCGACTGGATGGTGCCGGCCGGCACGAGGCCGGTCACCACCGATGCCGGCATGCCACCGTAGGAATGGGCCACCAGCAGGATGTCGCGCAGCCGCTCGAAGCGCATCAGATTCGCCAGATCCCGTGCGTGCAGCGACAGGTTCACGCCCGGATGGCCCAGATGCGCGCGCTCGCCAAGCCCGGTGAGCGTCGGCGTGAACACACGATGGCCGCGGTCCCGCAGCAGATCGGCCACACCGCGCCAGCGCCAACCTCCCACCCAGGCACCATGGACAATGATGATCGTTGCGCGCTTGCGGGCCATCGTGACGAGGACCTGTCTGGTTGGCGTGGGCAGGGAGCGGCAGATTGCGCTGGTGCCTGCCGCGAAAATAGTTGCTTGATATCGGCGCCGTGCTGGCGCGGCTCGTCACGCCGGCAGCCGGCATGACGAGCCCTCGCTACGCGACTACTCGCGGCAGCTCCATGAAAGGGCCTGCCCCGGATCCCCGCCCTTGTAATGGGCGTGGCGCGGGTAGCTGCACATCAGGCCCGAGGTGCCGTTCGGCCCGGTGACCAGCTGCGAGTACGAGGGCGCCTGGTCCTGCTCCACCCATTTCTGCAGCATGGTGAGCCGGTCGAACTGGCTGGGCAGCGCGCCGCCGGGCACGGTCTTGCCGTCGCCGGTGTAGTTGTAGTAGTTGCCGGACAGGCCGTGGCCACGCTGCGGCAGCACGTACAGGCGTGCGAAGTCCTCGAGCTTGTCGCCCATCTTCCGGGTCAGGCTGGCGTAGTAGTCCAGCTGCGCGCCCGGCGAGGCGATGGTGTCGTTGGTGCCGATGGCGACGATGGCCTTGCCGCCGCGCCGCTGGAAGGCCGACAGGTCGGCCTTGGTGGAATCCACCCACTCCGACAGCTGGCGCTCGCGCCTGGCCAGCGCGGGTGTCTTCTTGTAGGTGAGCGGATTGGCCGCGACATCACCCAGCAGGAAGCCGGTAACGCCCAGCGACCCGATGGAGGAATACGGGCGGGCATTCTCCTGTGCACCTTCCTGCCCCAGCGAGCGAGCATCCGTCAGCAGGCCATTGGCCTCGGTGGTCGGCGGCCACATGCCGAAGGCGGTGAGGCCATTGGCCTGCGCGCTGCCGTAGGGCTGCGGCGAGAAGATGAACTCCAGTGTCCTGATCTGGCTGCTGGTGAGACAGGCCTTCTCGGTACGATCCGCCGGGTCCGGGTCGCGGTTACCGGGGCAGCGCTTGCTGGCCCACGGATCCTTCGGGCCCTTGCTGTCACGCACGTTGAAGATCGAGCGGCACTGCATGTAGTCGTTGATCAGCCCGTCGTTCAGGCCATCGAGGCCATCGCACTGGCGCATGAACTCGGTGACGATGGTGCGCGACTTGGCGGTGGGCACCGCATTCTCGAGCTTGTTCTCCAGGCGGCGGATTTCCACCGGGCCCGCCATCAGTCCGTTCAGCTGCACCACCGGCACGTTGGCGGCAATGCCGTCGTAATCCGCCGGATAGCGCTGCGCCACCGTCAATGCCTCGCGTCCACCCTGCGAGCTGCCGATGAAGTAGCGGTAGCGCGGCGCGCTGCCATACAGGCGCTGGATGAGGATCTGCGCCACGTCATGCGTCTTCTTCAGCTGCGCATAGCCGAAGTTCCTGATGGCCTCGTCGTTGAGGCTCCACTTCGAATCCTGGCCATGGCCGGAGTCGCTGCCATACACGGCGAAACCACGCGCCAGATCACTGGGCGGGGGCGCAGCGCCACCACCCGGAGGACCGCCGGGAAAACCGCCGGGCAGACCAGCCGGAGGACCGCCACCCGGAGCACCACCACGCGCGCCAGGCGCGCCGCCGCCCGGTGCTGCACCCGGAGGGCCACCGCGCGCACCAGGCGCGCCGCCCGGCGCTGCACCCGGAGCACCACCGCGCGCGCCGGGCGCACCACCCGGCGCTGCGCCGGGAGGACCACCGCGACCACCAGGCGCACCCGCGCCCGGCGGACCACCCGGGAAACCACCGGCACCCGGTGCCGCACCCGCGCCACCGGCGCGCGGCGCCGCAGGCCCGAAGCGCGGCACGCTGCCATTCATGCCGCCACCGCCCTGATGGATGGAACGGCGGTTCCAGCTCGCGGGCAGGCCCACGGCGAACTTGATCGGAAATGCCGTGGGGGATTTATCCACCGGCAACAACTGCCCTTCCACCACGCACATCGCGGGCGAACGGTCGGCGGCGGCGAACCATTCCACCTTGTCTATCTGCACCGCGGAGACCGGTTCGCCGATCAGCTTCGGATCGATGCTGGCGCCAAGCGTGGCCGTGCTGCATTGCTGCTGGCCAACGGTGACGTTCTCCAGCTGTTGCTGCGCCTGGGCCGCCACGAAGCAGCCGCACAGCACCGTGGCGCCCGCGAGCGCGCTGGTTCGACGATATCGCATGTCTGGACTCCTGCTAGATTTCTGACGAATCCTGTCCGGACTTGCAGGCTCTCACGAAAGACCGCAGCAAGCCGTTTCCACCCCGAGGGGCGCCAGTATCACCGCGCTCCGACCGGACTGTAAATGGTGTTACTAACGATGCCGCCGGCGATCGCTGCCATCGATGAGCTTGCGCAGCAGGCGATACAACACCTCATCCGCGCGACTACGTGCTTGCCTGCGCCAGATGCGCCGCAACCAGGCGGCGAACTTCATCCTGCGAGCTCTCGAGCATCCAGCCGCTGGTGGCCTGCTCCCAGCCACAACTGCAGCGAACCACGTGCCGGTCCTCCAGCACGTCCGATTCGACTTCGATCTCATGCACCGGTGGCGTGGTCTCATCGTGCATGCCCTGAACACTACGCGCACTTCGCGCCGATGCCGCATGGTGGCTGTTCGGCGACATGCGCACGGGCCAGATGTCGTCATACTCCGACAGGATGAAAGCCATGCGCCTCGCCTTGCTGGTCTGTGCCGGATGCCTGCTGGCAGCGGGCGCATCTTCCAGTGCAGCACAGCAGCCCGCGCCGCCGGCAGCGGAGCGGCTGGAAGAACTGGAGATGGTCATCGTTACGGGCGAAGTGGCCGGTCCGGCCCTGTGGCGGGTGACCAGGGGCAACAACACGCTGTGGATACTGCCCGTCTTCGGACCTTTGCCCGACCGGCTGCAATGGAAGTCGCGGGAGGTGGAAGAGGTGATCCGCAATTCGCAGGCCGTGTATGTCGCAGGCCGGACAGTCGCGGCCGCCTCGTCCCGCAGCGTGGCGCGCGCGCAGCGCGCGCTGATGAACGGCGACGGCAAATTGCTGCTGGAGATGTTGCCCGCGGACCTGTACCAGCAATTCTCGGAGCTCAGCCGCCGCCATGCGGGCAACACGTCGAGGTTCGAACTGTATCGCCCGTACTACGCCGCGGAGCTGCTGCGCGAAGCCGCGATGAGCCGCCTTGGCCTCGCATCCGATGGCGAAGTCGTGGCCCGGGTCACGAGCCTCGCGCGCCGCCACGGCGTGAAGGTGCATGCCATCGAGGCCATTGCGCCTGGCACGAAGGACCGCATCATCACGCAGCTGCAGCGCACGCCGCGGGAAGCGGACGTGCCCTGCGCACGCATGCTGCTCGAACGCATGGAACAGGACCTGCGGGAATCCATCGAGCGCGCCAATGCCTGGTCGCGCGGCGATCTGGCCGTGTTGCGCGGCTACGCCGGGTTCCGCGACACGCCGCTGTATCGCGCGGCCTGCGCGCCGTTCCTGCAGCACATGAGCGCGATGAACCAGCAGGACGCCGCGGCACGCCGCAGCATGTACTCCACCTACGCCGGAGCACTGCGCCGCAATCGCTCCACGCTGGCGCTGGTATGGGTATCGGAGCTGCTCAACCCGGATGGGCTGGGCGACAGGTTCCGCAAGGCCGGCTACCAGGTCATCGAACCGCGTTAGTTGGCGCCCCGCCCGCCCGGTGGCCCGCCACCGAATCCGCCACGCTGTCCACCGAAGCCTCCCGGCCCGCCGCCACCGGGACCGCGGCCGCCGCCGCTTTCCACGCCGAGCACGCCGCGCGTGACCTGCAGCTGCACGCTCTGGCCGTTGCGCAGGACTTCCACGCTCACTGTCTCGCCGGGCGTGCCCTGGCGCGTCACAGAATTCAGGTCGCGCATGTCGAAGACGCGCTGGCCGGCATAGGAGACGATCTGGTCCCCGGGCTTCAGCCCGGCCTTCTCCGCCGTCGAGCTCGCCAGCACATCCATCACCTGCACTTCGGTGCGCTGGCCCATGGCCTTCAGGTACTTCTCGTATTCCATGTCGCCCATTTCCTTGCGCAACGCGTTCCCGGCGTCGGCGCCGCGCACTGGCTGGCCACTGCGCTGCGCGTCGAACTGCGCCTGCTGCTGCTGCAGCTGCAGCTCCTGCGAGCGGCGCTCGATCCACTCGGCGCGCTCGCGCGTGAAGCCCGCCTGCACCAGCCGGTCCAGCTGCTGCGCGCGCACGGCCTCGCGCATCCTGGTGGGATCGAAGTTGCCGTCGGCATCCAGGAACTGCCGCTGCGTGTCGGCAAAGCGCTCACCGCCCGGGCCTTCGCCATTGGCATTGCGGCGAGTGCCGCCCCAGCCGGGCCGCGACTCCAGCTCCTTCAGGCGGCTCTCCAGCTGGTTGCCGCGATCCACCTGTGCGGCCAGCGCCTGTTCCAGATCCGCGATGCGATCGGTGTCGCTGGCGCCGGTGCGCGGCGTGAACACCACATTCGGCTGCTCGGGTTCCGGCGGCTTGCCGCGCAGGTAGAAGGCGATACCGACGCCGCACACCAGCAATATCGCCACGATGCCGATTCTCTTGAACATCATCCACCTCCGCCAGACAACCATGGCAGTCTGGAAGCGCCGGGGCGCGGCCACAACACAAGAAATCTGTCGCCGCGTAACGGCCGGCCGGTGGCATGTGTCGGCGGGTAACAAACCGCCGGGCTGTTACATTTCGACACACCGCGGGCACACCAACCAGGCCGCAAACGTGGATCATCACAACGTGTCCCACTCCGAACCGCCACAGCGACTGCTCATCGTCGACGACGACGCCGACATCCGCACCCTGCTGGCCGAGCAGCTGACGCGCTCCGGCTTCATCGTCAGCACGGCCGGCAATGGCACGCAGATGCGCCAGGTGCTGGGCGGCGGACAGATCGACCTGATCGTGCTGGACCTGAACCTGCCGCGCGAGGACGGCCTCACCCTGTGCCGCGACCTGCGCAGCCACTCCGGCCTGCCGGTGATCATGCTGACTGCGCGCGGCAGCCCGGTGGATCGCATCGTCGGCCTGGAAATGGGCGCCGACGACTACGTGACCAAGCCTTTCGAGCCGCGCGAGCTGATCGCGCGCATCCGCAACGTGCTGCGGCGGACCGGCGCCGCGGCGGAAGTGGCCGAACCCACCTGCGGCTGTGCGCGCTTCGGCGCCTGGACCTTCGACCTGGACAAGCGCCACCTGGTCGAGGCTTCCGGCCGCGTGGTGTCGCTGTCGGGTGCCGAGTACCGGCTGCTGCGCGCCTTCGTCACCGAACCGAACCGCGTGCTGACGCGCGAGCACCTGGTCGCGCGCAGCAGCGGCAAGCCTTACGGCGCGCAGCAGCGGGCCATCGACCTGCAGATCAGCCGGCTGCGCCACAAGCTCGGCGACGACCAGTCCGACTCGCCACTGATCAAGACGGTGCGCAACGAGGGCTATGTGCTGGCGGCGGCCGTGACGCTGTCATGAAGCTGCTGCGCGCCTTCATCACCTCGATGACGGGCCGCATGTTCTTCCTGCTGGTGGGCGGCATGGTGGCCGCTGCGGTGATCGCCGGCTTCGCCAGCAACTTCAACACCAGCCGCGTGCTGAAGCGCCAGTCCGACGAGCGCGCGGCCGACCAGCTGCAGGCCTTCATTGCCTTCGTGGAAAACGCGCCACCGGAATGGCGCAGCTCGATGCAGCGGATGAACGGCCCCGGCATCCAGATCCATCCCGTGGATACCGCGGGCGGGGAACCCGACCCGGCGTTCGCGCGGCTGCTGGCCGCGCGCGGCGGCGTGCTGGCAACGGCCACGGCGGACACGGCCGCGCCCGAGCAATGCTTTGCTTCCCGCGGCGGACGCCAGCGCGGTGGCATCTCGCGCAATGGCTGGTCACCCGGGCCACGTCCCGGCTGGGGCAATGGCGAGTATCGCGGCAGCCCCGGCCAGGCCGGCGAGCGCTTCCTGCCCCCCGAGTGCCGGCTGGTGTCGGTGATGCTGGGCGATGGCACGCCCATGCGGCTGAGCGTGGAAGCGCCGGGTGGCGCACGCACCCGCAGCCGCCTGCTGGATCCGGCGTTCATGATCCTGTTCGGCACCGGCATCGTGGCGCTGGCCTTGCTGGCCGCGCTGCGCGCCAGCGCGCCGCTGCGGCGCCTGGCACAGGCCTCCACGCAGCTGGGCCAGGACCTGCATCGGCAGCCGCTGGCGGTGGCCGGGTCCAGCGAGATGCGCCAGGCCATCACCGCCTTCAATTCCATGCAGGCGCGGCTGCAGACACACGTCGCGGAGAGAACGCAGATGCTCGCCGCCATCACCCATGACCTGCAGACACCGCTGACGCGGCTGCGCCTGCGGCTGGAACGCGTGGAGGATGCGGAACTGCGCGAGCGGCTGGTCGGCGACATGCAGTCCATGCGCGCGCTGATCGACGAAGGCCTGGAACTGGCGCGCACCGCGGAGACACCCGAAGCGGTGGTGATGCTGGACCTGGATTCGGTGCTGGAGAGCCTGGTGGAGGATGCCGTCGAGGCCGGCCTTGCCGCCGAATTCACCGGTGGCTGCGGCGCGGTGCTGCCATTGCGCCCGTTGGCCACGCGCCGCGTGTTCGCCAACCTCATCGACAACGCGCTGGTGCATGGCGGGTCCGCCGCCGTGCGGGCCGGGCGCGATGCGCAGTCGGTGTGCGTATTCGTGCGCGACCGCGGCCCGGGCATTCCGGAGGAGTTGCTGGAACGCGTGTTCGATCCCTTCTTCCGCCCGGACAATTCCCGTTCGCGCGAGACCGGCGGCACGGGGCTGGGCCTGACCATCGCCCGCATGCTGGCCACCAAGATCGGCGCCACGCTGAAGCTGCGCAATCACCCGCAAGGCGGCGTCGAGGCCGAGGTGCGCTGGCCAACCGCCGCCGGGCGGTAACTGGTTTTGGCTGCCGGCTGATGCCTGCCCTAAGATGCGCCGACGCAAACCGCGGCAATGAGGGATTCACGATGATCAAGCGATTCACCGCGCTGGCTGGCGCGCTGGCCCTTGTGTGGTGCGTGGCGCAGGCGCAGGGCACGAGCCGCGTGCTGGTGCCGCATGCCGCGTGGGATTGCGGCATGCCCGGTGGCATCCCCAGCCCCGAGGGCGGCACGCTGGCCTTCCGCATCGACATCCCGCTGGACCGCGCGGCGGCGATCGGCAAGACGCCCTTCGGCGAGCGCCGCGTCGCGGTGGGCAAGGACGGCACCGTCACCGGCGCGAGGCTCACCGCGACAGTGATGCCCGGAGCGCTGGACTACGAACTGCAGCTGGCCAACGGCACCATCGAGATCGAACAGATCCTGGTGCTGAAAGCCGACGATGGCGGCTACCTGCTGGTGCGCAACGCCGGTGTCGGCGCGGATGCCAGGGACGTGCGCGTGGTGGTGGACATCGAAGCGCCCAACAGCGGCAAGTACGCGGCGCTGAACACCGGCCATTACGTCGCCCGGCGCGAACTGAACACCGCCGCGAAAACGCTGTCGCTGCGCGTGTACGAAGTCACCCCGCCCGCCCCGAACGCCGCCAACGCCATCAGGGTGACCAAGCCCGCCGGCGTTCCGATGCAGTCGTGGAACGAGCGCAAGAAGGAGCCCGGCGAGAAAGAAGGCCAGATGCTGATCCGCGAGAACGTGACGCTGTCACCCAGCCAGTCGGTGGGCGCGAGCAAGCGTGGCAACCGCAACATCATCCCCATCACCGGCGGCGAGCTGAGCGGCCGCATCACCGGCAAGGTGCTGATGGGCGGCGCGGATTACCAGGACCTCGACCCTCCCGCGATCATCGACGCGCGCTACCTGTGGCAGACGGCCGATGGCGAGATCATCCTGGTGCGCAATGCCGGCCCGTTCGGCGCGCTGGTGCCGACCTTCGAGGCCCGCGTGGACGGACCCCATGCGTACCTGAACAAGGGCCGTTACCTGAGCTCCAACCCCGCCATGGGCCAGGGCGGCGTGGGCATCACCTTCTACGACAGCATCAACTGACCGGCTTGCGGAGCGCGCTCGTGGCTGTGGAAAGCAGGCCCTACCCGACGCGCTCCGTGCTGACGCAACGCATCCGCGACTGCCGGCGCCACAACATCATCGACCAGACCGGCGTCGCGCCGGGCGAAGTCGCCATCTACACGCTGTCGGATCCGCGCGACGTGCGCGTGGTGCGCTACGTGGGCCAGACCCGCAATCCGCAGTCGCGCCTCACGCAGCACCTGAATGCCGCGCGGCTGTGGTTGCCCGATGAACGGCCGTGGTGGATCCCGCAGCAGCAGCTGCGTCCGCTGTACACGTGGATACGGGAGCTGCACGGCGATGGCGGCCGGCTGCCGGTGATGTTCGTGGTCGGCTGGACCACCGCGCAGCTGGCGCGTCGCGACGAGCGGCGCTTCGTGCGCGAATTCGTCGCCGCCGGCCTGCCGCTGCTGAATCATGAAGCGGCAGGCAGAGGCGTGCAGACGTAGCGGTCCCTGATCCATTCATTGAAATACGCACCCCGCGAGGGCGCGGCGCGGAATGCCGCGACAACTTCCGGCGGCACATCCTCGTAGGCATAGGCGCGGCCGGACACGAACACCACGACCAGCCGGCTGTCGCCGGGCTGGTAGCGGATGTGGCGGATGACGGTGGACGGCATGCCGGTCACGCTATGCGCGCCGGCGCCACAGTTGTACGCATGCGGTTGTGGGTGCCAGTCCTACACCAATCCAGGAATGCTCCACTTTCGATACGCCGGGGCCACTCCGATCATCTGGTCAATACACCGGAGTGCAACTCATGGCTGCGAGATCCTTTGCGCAAGTCACCATTTCCTTCGGCCTGGTCTCGATACCGGTCGATGTGTACTCGGCCGAAATCGCCTCGAACCGGCTGTCCTTCAACCTGCTGCACGCCAAGGATGGCGCGCGCGTGAAGCAGCAGTACATCTGCGCGCTGGATGGCGAGGTGGTGGAACGCGCCGATATGGTGAAAGGCTACGAGTACGAGAAGGACCAGTACGTGATGTTCAAGCCGGAGGAGATCAAGGCGCTGGAAGAGGCCGGCTCCAGGGCCATCAACATCACCGAGTTCGTGCCGCTGGACACCGTCGACCCGATGTACTTCGATCGTACCTACCTGCTGGCGCCGGCGAAACACGGCGCCAAACCCTATGCGCTGCTCAATGAATCCATGCGCCAGACAAAGCTGTGCGCGGTGGGCCGCTGGGCCACGCGGGGGCGTGAATACGTGGTGGTGGTGCGGCCGCTGCAGGATGGCATGGCCATGCACCAGCTGCATTTCAAGGACGAGGTGCGCTCGATGCGCGAGCTGGGCATGGACGATGCGCCGGAGCTGGCGGCCGGGGAACTCAAGCTCGCCAAGGCGCTGATCGAACAGACCACGGCGAAGCGCTTCGATCCGAACGAATTCCATGACGAATTCCGCGAGCGCGTCGAGGCCGCCATCCAGAAGAAGATCAAGAGCGGCAAGGAGATTTCCCACTTCGAGGTCGAGGAGCCGCGTGCCGCTGGCGGCGGCAATGTGGTGGACCTGATGGAAGCCCTGCAGCGCAGCCTGCGCGGCAAGGGTGGTTCGGCCAGGGCCGAGACCAGCCGCAAACCGCCGAAGCGGGTCACCCGCAGCGCGGGCAGGACAAGGTCGGCATCGCGCGGAGCCTGAATTGCAGCAGTTCGGGACAAGCGAGGTTGCCCGACTGACCAGCGTGCCGGTGGCTGCCATCCGTTCCATGGTGCGTTCGCGCTATGTGCGGCCGATGCGCGGTCCGCGTGGCGCGCTGCGCTTCTCCTTCCAGGACCTGGTACTGCTGCGCACCGGCCGGCAGCTGCTGGCCGCGGGCATCCCGGCGCGGCGCGTGAGCCAGGCCTTGCGCGCGATGCGCGCGCAACTGCCGGCTGATCCTCCGGCACGCGGCCTGTCGGTGGCCGCGGCGGGTGGCCGGGTCGTGGTGCATGAGGCCGGCGAACAGCGTGATGCGCTCAGCGGGCAGCTGCTGCTGTCCTTCGAGGTGCGTGTCGATGCGGGCAAGGTGCGGCTCATCGATGTGCCCTCCCCCGCAGCGGATGTGGCCGCTTCCTCCGGCGAGGATTGCGACCGGGCCTTCGCGGCGGCGCTGGAGCTGGAAGACACCGACATCGAGGGCGCGATGGCCGCATACCGTGCCTGCGTCGCCAGGCACGCGGACAACGGCGCCCGTGCCAACCTCGGCCGGCTGCTGCACCTGCAGGGCCGGATCAGCGAGGCGCTGCAGCTGTACGGCGCGGGGGACCAGGATGATGCCGACCTGCTGTACAACCAGGCCGTCGCGCTGGAGGACCTGGGCCGCATGGAAGAAGCCCTCACCGCCTACGAGCGCGTGATCGAGCTGGACCGCGGCCACCTGGATGCCCATCACAACCTGGCGCGGCTGTGGCAGCAGCGCGGCGACAAGCGCCGCGCGCTGCGGCACTGGAACACCTGGCGCAGGCTGTCGCATGAAAGCTGAACGCGGCAGGACGCGCTCCACTGGCAACGCGAAGCGCAAGGCCAGCTCGCGAGCGCGGAGTTCACCGGCGCTGGCGCGCTACGCCGCCAAGCGCGATTTCTCGATCACCCCGGAGCCCGCCGACGGCGGCAAGGCCAGCCCCGATGCACTGCAGTTCGTGGTGCAGAAGCACTGGGCCTCGCGGCTGCACTACGACTTCCGGCTGGAACTGGCGGGCACGATGAAGAGCTGGGCCGTACCCAAGGGCCCGAGCTTCGACACGAAGGACAAGCGCATGGCGGTCCACGTGGAAGACCATCCCATCTCGTACAACAGCTTCGAGGGACAGATCCCCGAGAAGCAGTACGGCGCGGGCAAGGTCATCATCTGGGACAAGGGCACCTGGCTGCCGGCGGGCGACCCCATGGAGGGCTATCGCAAGGGCAACCTGAAGTTCACGCTGCATGGCCACAAGCTGCATGGCGCCTGGGTGCTGGTGCGGATGAAGAGCCGCGACACGAAGCAGGATGCGTGGCTGCTCATCAAGGAGAAGGACCAGTTCACCCGCCCCGCGGCCGAATTCAGCGTCACCGATGAAATGCCGGACAGCGTCGCGAAACTGCCGATGCCGGTGGGCGGTGAAGCCACGCCCGCTCGCACCGGCAAGGCCAGGACGCCGGGCAGCAAGGCGGGCGGACGCGCCGGCATGCCCGAACTCGCCGTCCGGCGGGCCGCGCCAGCGACGCTGAAACCGCAGCTCGCCACGCTGGTGGACCGGCCGCCAGCCGATCCGCAGAACTGGCTCTACGAGGTGAAGTTCGACGGCTATCGCATCCTCGCGAAAGTCGAAGCGCAACGCGTGCGCCTGATCACGCGCAATGGCAATGACTGGACCGCGAAGCTGCCGCACCTGGCCCGCGCCCTGCAGTCGATGCGCCTGAAGCCGGGCTGGTTCGACGGCGAGATCGTGATGCTGGACGAGCGCGGCGTGGCGAGCTTCCAGCAGCTGCAGAATGCCTTCGACTCCGCGCGCACCGCGGATATCGCGTATTTCCTGTTCGACCTGCCGTACTACGACGGCCGGGACCTCACCGCCGTGCCGCTGCAGCAGCGGCGCGCGCTGCTGCAATCCCTGCTGCGGGAGGCGCCGCACGGCATCCGCTTCAGCGATGCCTTCACCGCCGCGCCGCAGGACCTGGTGGCTTCCGCGTGCAAGCTCGGCCTGGAAGGCATCATCGGCAAGCGCCGCGACAGCCGCTACAGCACGCGCCGCAGTCCGGACTGGATCAAGCTCAAGTGCGGGCAGCGGCAGGAATTCGTGGTGGGCGGATGGACCGACCCGAAGGGCAGTCGTTCCGGCCTGGGTTCGCTGCTGCTGGGTGTGCACGATGCGGCGGGCAAGCTGGTCTACGCCGGCAAGGTCGGCAGTGGTTTCAACGACAGCTCGCTGGCGCAGGTCAGCGACCAGCTCGGCAAGCTGGCGGCCGACAAGAGTCCTTTCAGCAAGCGCGTGCCCGAATCCGGCGTGCACTGGGTGAAGCCCACGCTGGTGGCGGAGGTCACCTTCTCGGAGTGGACCGGCGATGGCCACCTGCGGCACCCGGTGTTCCATGCGCTGCGCACCGACAAGCCGGCCGCGGCCATCGTGCGCGAGGACCCGGTGGCGCCGCTCGGCCCCGATACCGAAGAGCCGCAATCACGCATTCCGGCATCGCTGAAGGTCTCGCATCCGGATCGCGTGGTGGATGCCGGCTCGGGCGTGACCAAGATCGAGGTCATCCGCTACTACGCGCTGGTGGGCGAACTGATGATGGAGCATCTGCAGCATCGCCCCGTGTCGCTGGTGCGCGCACCGGACGGCGTGGGCAAGCCCATGTTCTTCCAGAAGCATTCCGAGCGGTACCGGATGGAAGGCATCGAGCAGCTGGACCGCAAGCTGGATCCGGACCATCCGCCCTACCTCGTGGTCCGCTCACCGCTCGGGCTGCTGTCGGCGGCGCAGATGAACGTCATCGAATTCCACAGCTGGAACACCGTGCTGCGCACCTTCGATCGGCCGGACCGCATGGTGTTCGACCTGGACCCGGGAGAAGGGGCGCCGTGGCGCGATGTGCAGCAAGGCGCGGCGCTGATGCGCGGCTTCCTCGAGGAACTGAAGCTGGCCGCGTTCCTGAAAACCAGCGGCGGCAAGGGGCTGCACGTGGTCACGCCCATCAAGCCGGAATTCGACTGGGACACGGTGAAGGCCTTCTCGCAGGCCATCGTGGTGCAGATGGCGCGGACCTTGCCCGCGCTGTTCGTCGCGAAGAGCGGCGCGAAGAACCGCGTCGGCAAGGTGTTCATCGACTACCTGCGCAATGGTTTCGGCGCCACCACGGCCGCTGCCTGGTCGGTACGGGCGCGGCCGGGCCTGGGCATATCCGTGCCGGTGGCCTGGAAGGAATTGCCGGGGATCGAGAGCGGCGCACAGTGGAACGTGCGCAACGCGCAGCTGCGGTTGCCCCAGGGGAACAGCCCCTGGGGCGACTACCGCAGCAGCGCGAAGTCGGTGAAGGCCGGGATGAAGGCGCTGCAGTTCAGCGCGGGCTAGTTGGCCCGCTTGCGGCCTCCGCCGCCCTGCTCGAGTTCCATCTTGCGCTGCTGCAGCTGCTGGCCCAGCGTCACCAGGTCCATGTCCGAGGCCTTCGCCTTGGCGAACATGCCATCGCGCTGCTCTTCTTCCTTTACATGGTGCTTGATCATCTCGGAGAGCACCGTGACCCTGGCGTCGAAGTGGTCGTCCCCCGGGCCGCCGGCCTGGATCTGCGCGATCAGGTTCTTGGCGCCGGCATGTTCGACTTCGGCCTCGTGGTGGATGTCCTCCTCGCCGGTGGCTTCGAGGAATGCCGGGTAGAAGATCTCCTCCTCGATGGTGGTGTGCACCGTCAAGGCATCGCAGATGCGCTGCGCCAGATCGGCCTTCTTCTGCTCGGAGCGGCTCTTCTCGAATTCCGCGAACCATTCCTCCACCTGGCGATGATCGGCCTTCAGCAGCGCGATGGCGTCCTTGGGTTGCGTTGCCGCGGCGCGGGAGGATGAGGTGGAGCGGCTGGCGCCGCGACGATTGGTCTGCTGCATGAGTGTACTCCTTTGATCAGGTCAACAAGGCAATGAGGATGATGATGGGGATGGGAATGCCCAGCAGGAACAGAAGGATGGAGCGCATCGGATGCTTCCTCTTTCAGTACATGTCGCGGCGGCGGCCGCCGTAAGTCGCCATCAGGCTCGCGAAGAAGGCGCCCAGCAGCAGTGACACGAAGATCCACAGTGCTGTCTTGGCGCCCGCCTTGCGGGCCTGGTCGGCGACGGCCCTGGCTTTCGCCTCGGCCTGCTGGAAGCGCTTGCGGGCAGCGTCGAAGGTCGCGGTGACGCGCGCCTCGGCTTCCTGCTGGGCAAGGCCAGTCCGCTGCGATACCACCTGGCCGATGTAGCGGGTGTTCTCCACGGACAGCGCATCACCCTGCATCTCGTTGCGGAAGATGCGCGCGAGCTCATCACGGGTGGTGGCGAAGGATGCATCGGGTGCCGCGGTTGCCGGGCCGCCCGCGGGTCCGCGGAACAGCGGGTCGAGGTCGTATGCCAGATCCTGCGTGCTGCCGGCCGCTCCGGCCATGGACTGCGCCGCCTGTCCGACGGCCTGCACGCCGGCGCTGGCAACCCCGGCTCCGGCTTTCGCACCAGCGCCGACAATGGTGCCGATCGCCGAGGTGAGCACGGCGGCGGTGAGCAGCGTGGCCACCGCCCATGCCAGGAAGCCATGCGCCGTATCGCGGAAGTACACCTCGTCCAGATGCACCGACAGCCAGCGCACGCGCAGGCGCCCGGCGATGTATCCGCCCAATCCCGAGGAGGCCAGGGCCATGAACGCGATCCACGCGATGGTGGCCCAGCCGATGGCCTGTGGCGAAGCGTCGCGGGTAGCCCACGGCGATACCACCGACAATCCCAGTCCCGTTCCCAGTACCAGCAGGATCAGTGACAGCGCGGCGGCCGCGACGGCGCCGGCGAGCACCGCGGGCCAGGACACGGCACCGGGCGCTGGCGAGGCATCGGCGCGGCGCAATGTCGTTTCCTCGAATATTCCTGTGACCGTAGCCATGAACGCCCCGATGTTTTACCGGCAGCAAATATCTGCCGTCCGGCGCAACGCGAAAGTAGGAGCCCGCTGCAAGCCGATGTAGGGCATGACTACCGTCGCCTGCCGGATCCTCCTGCGCGGAAAATGGCAGCGAGCGGCGTTTGGTACTAGGCTCGCCCTCACCCGAGATCCGCTACCAGCCCGAGGTTCGCCATGAGCATGGTCAGACTGCGCGTCAACGGCGCGACGCACGAAGTGGATGTGGATCCCTCCACGCCGCTGCTGTTCGTGTTGCGCAACGACCTGGACCTGCACGGCCCGCGCTTCGGCTGCGGGCTCGGGCAATGCAGCGTCTGCACCGTCATCATCGACGGCAACGCCACGCGCTCCTGCATCACCCCGGTGTCGGCGGTGCGCGGCGAGATCACCACGCTCGAAGGGCTGGCGAAGGATGGCAGGCTGCATCCGCTGCAGCAGGCCTGGATCGACGAGCAGGCCGCGCAATGCGGCTACTGCCAGAACGGCCAGATCATGACGGCCAAGGCGCTGCTGGACCGCAACCCCAACCCCAGCGATGCGCAGATCCGCGCGGCCATGGACGGCGCGCTGTGCCGCTGCATGACCTACTACCGGGTGCAGGCCGCCATCAAGCGCGTGGTGCGTGGCAATGGCGGACGGGAGGTCAAATGAATACCTCGCTGCCGCCCGGCGCGTCGCGCCGCGCTTTCCTCAAGGGCTCCGGCGTGCTCGCCATCACGCTGAGCTGCGGCGCACTGCCCGCGGCCCGCGCGCCGGCCGCCGAGGCCGCTGCCGCGGGTCCGTATCCGGATCCGGACTTCCGGCAGCTGGACACCTGGATCGTCATCCATCCGGACAACACCGCCACCTTCCACGTGGGCAAGACCGATGGCGGCCAGGGCACCGGCACCGCGTTCCGGCAGATGATGTGCGACGAGCTGGACATCGCCTACGAGCGGACCAGCCTCGTGATGGGCAGCTCGGACATCACGCCGGACCAGGGTGGCTCGGGTGGTTCCGATGCCATCGAGCGCGATGGCTGGGCCATGCGGCGCGTGGCCGCCGAAGGGCGGCGCGTGCTGCTGGAACTAGCCAGTGAGCGGCTGGGCGCGCCGGTGGCGATGCTGACGGTGGCCAATGCCACGATTGCATTGCAGGCCGATGCCGCGAGGAAAGTGACCTACGCCGAGCTCCTCGGCGGCAGGCGCTTCAATGTGGCGGTGGAAGGCCGCAACGTGGACGCCATCAGCGTCAAGGCGCAGGTGAAGCCGGTGAACCAGCTGCGCGTGGTGGGGCAGTCCATCAAGCGCTACGACATCCCCGCCAAGGTGGATGGCTCGCTGAAGTGGGCGGTGGACATGAAGCTGCCCGGCATGGTGCACGCGCGCAATGTGCGGCCGGCATTCGCCGGCGCGACGCTGCGGCGCATTGATGAATCCTCGGTGGCCAAGCTGCCTGGCGTGCTGCGCGTGGTCAGCCGCGGCAACTACGTGGCCGTGGTGTGCGAACGCGAGGAGCAGGCCATCAACGCCGCGCGGCAGCTGAAGGTGGAGTGGCAGAAGCCGGCGACGAAGCCGTTTCCGGCCTCGAAGGACCTGTTCGACTACATGCGCAGTGCCGAGCCCACCGCGGTCACGCAACCGCAGGTGCAGGGCGATCCGGATGCCGCCTTTGCCGGCGCGAAGCAGCTCATCACGGCCGAATACGCCGTGCCCTTCCAGGGACACACGGCCATCGGTCCGGCGCATGCGCTGGCGGATCCCTCCGACGGGCAGATGACCATCTACTCCAACGACATGAAGTCCTATGGCCTGCGTAATGGCGTCGCCACCTTCCTCGGCATGCCACGCGCAGCAGTACGCGTGGTCTACATGGATGGCCCGCAGGTATATGGCCGCACCGCCGCCGATGATGCCGGCTTCGAGGCCGCGTTCCTGGCCAGGGAAGTGGGCCGCCCGGTGCGCCTGCAATGGTCGCGCGAGGAAGAAACGGCCTGGGACACCAAGGGCCCGCCCTATGTGTTCAGGCTGCGCGGCGCACTGGACGCCGCGGGCAAGCTCGTGGCGCTGGACTATGAAGCCACCGCAGCGGACCACGCCCACCTGGGTTACAACGAGCCCGACACGGTGCTGATCGCGCAGCTGATGGGCCGGCGGCCGCAACGGCCGGCGCGCGGCGGCGCCGAAACTCCTGCAATCCTCTATTCCATCCCCAACCGCCGCAGCGCCGCGAAGATCGTCGCCATGCCGCTGGTGTGGGAGACCCCGCTGCGCACCGGCAACCTGCGCGATCCCAATGGTCCGCAGGTGACCTTCGCGTTCGAATCCTTCATCGACGAGCTGGCCGTGGCCGCCAAAGTCGATCCGCTGCAGTTCCGGCTCGACATGCTGCGGGATGCCACCGAGGACAATGTATTCCGCAAGGCGCGCTCCATTGCCGTGGTGGAAGCCGCCGCCAGGACCTATGGCTGGGATGCGCGGCCCGCGCCACGGCCGCGCACCGGCACGCGCGGCAATGTGCAGACCGGCCGCGGCATCGCCTATACCTACCGCGGCAACACCATCGCCGCGGTGATCGCGGAAGTGGAAGTGAATCGCGATACCGGCCGCGTGTGGGCGAAGCGCATCGTCTGCGCCCATGACTGCGGCCTCGCCATCAACCCCGAAGGCCTGCGGCACACGGTGGAATGCGGCCTGCTGCACGCCCTGAGCCGCGCACTGTGGGAAGAAGTGGAATTCGACACGGAGAAAGTCACCAGCGTCGACTGGACCACGCATCCCTCCCTGCGCCATTCGGATACGCCCGAGAGAATCGACGTCGTGCTGGTCAATGGCGACCCGAACCCCGGCCGGCCGGACCTGCCGCCTTACGGCGCCGGCGAAACCAGCCACAAGCCGGTGATCGCGGCGGTGGCCAATGCCGTGTTCGACGCCACCGGCGTGCGGCTGCGCCGGCCGCCGTTCCGCAGCGCGCGGGTCAGGCAGGCACTGGCGACCTGACGCGCTACTTGCCCACGCTGCCTTTCAGGCCATCCGCCAGGCGCTTGTGCTCCTGCAGCAGTGGCAGCGTGCGCGCGGCATAGGCGGCAAGCTCGGCATCGGGGTTCGCCACATTGGCCCGGAACAGTTCAAGTGCGTGCGCATGCTGTTCGGCCACCTGAGCCGCATAAGCGGCATCGAACTCCGCGATGGACTTCTCACGCAGCGACTGCAGCTGCCTGGTGCGCTCCGCATCCAGCTGCGTGGGCACCGTGATGCTTTTCTTCTTCGCGAGCACCGCGAGTTCGGCGTCGATCTTCTCGTGGTCGGCGATCATCCGGTCGGCGAATTCCTTCACCCCGGACCTGGTCGAGGCATTCATCGCCACGCGGGCGGATTCGACTTCCATCAGCCCCGCCTCGGTCGCAGCCAGCACGAATGCCTGCGGGTCGGTCGACACTCCGGCTCTCGCCAGGCCGCAGGGCAGCGCGGCCAGCATCAGCAGCACCACCATCGCATCGCGCCGGAGACCTTGATACATGGCCGTTCTCCCTGGAGGTCCGTCTCCAGGATTGCATGCAGTTCGCGCCGGCCGGGGCATGCCGCCGACACCCGATCGTGGATAGGGTGATTCCTACACCCGCTCACTGGCCCCAGCTATGAGCCCAGTACGTGACGGCGATGCTGCCCGGGAACAGCTCGCGCGCCTCCGCGACGGTATGCGGCGCGCTCCTGCGCTCGGCGGCCGCGATGAACTCGCGATGGATGTTGTCTTTCCAGTTGACCGGATACAGCACATGGCCCGGCAGCAGGTCCAGGTCGCCCCAGGCCAGCTCTCCGGCATCCAGATCGAGCGCTGTCGCTCGTATGAACTGGCGCACCAGCTCGCGGAACTTGTCGCTTTCGTACAGGTACAGCGCCACCGTCGCATGCAATACCACCGGACCGGTCACCCGTTCCGGCCGCTCCACGATCCTTGCCCTGGCGTGCTGCGCCTGCCACGCCAGCATGCAATGCGCGAGATAGCCGATCCAGAAGGCCTGGTTCGGCGCCGCGGCCATGAACGCGTTGGGTATGGAATGCGCAAAGGAGTCGTCCGTGCCCATCCGCCCGAGCACGATGTCCGGTGATCCGGCATTGAGCTGCGACAGCGGCGCCAGGCACTGGAAGTCCAGGTCCGCATAAAAGCCGCCGAACCTGTACAGGTACACGGGACGGATGAAATCGGCGCGGAAGATCTCGCGCGGAAAGCTGTCGTACAGCGGCAGCAGCTGCGGAAAGGTTTCCGCCAGCAGTGCGCGATTGTCCGCGTCGTCATACAGCCGGAACTCGAATCGCGGGTTCAACTCGAGGAAGGATTCCCGCCAGCAACGAAAGCGCTCGGGCAGCGCGGTCTTCGACTTCCATGTCTGATGCAGGACTTCCGGTATCACGAAGCTCGGCACTCCGGCTGTGGGCTGCGCAAGATACTCCAAATGGCCATGACACGGAGCCACGCTGCGGGCGAATATTGCGCCCGTTATCCATCAATGCAGGAAGGCAAATGAGGCACGGATCGGTCCGTCCGGCGATGCTTGCCAGCGCGCTGGGCACCATGCTGTTGCTCGCTGCGCCCGGTGGCGCCATGGCCGCCGCCGCGGCACAGGATCAGGAACTGGGCCAGATCGTAGTCATCGGCGAGCGCATCAATTCCAGGGCCGAGCCCACCGAGGAGACCGGCAAGCTCAACGAGGTTCCCGGCACCTTCGGCGATGCTTTGCAGGCGCTGTTCACGCTGCCCGGCATCGTGCCTTCGCTGGAATACGGCGGACAGCCGGCGGTGCGCGGCTCCGGTCCCGAGGACAACACCTATCTGGTCGACTTCCTGCCGGCGGGCTACCTGTTCCATGACTTCGGCGACAGCGTGGTCAGCGACGACCTGCTGCGCGATTTCGGCATCCACACCGCCGGCTATGGCGCGCGCTTCGGCGACGCCACCGGTGGCATGTTCGACATCCGCCTGCGCGAACCGCGGCAGCGGCCGTTGCGCACCACCGCGGAGCTGAGCTTCCTGCGAGTCGGTGCGATGGCGGAAGGCCAGGTGGGCGCGGACCAGTCCTTCTATGTGTCCTACCGCGAAAGCCTGCTGGGCCTGGCGTTGCGCACCCAGTCAAAGGCGCTGGAGGATGACGAGGACCTGCGCTTCAACACCTATCCGCAGGCGCGCGACTTCACTGCGAAATACTCCTGGGCACCGGATCCGGAGAACCGCCTGTCGCTGCTGCTGCTCGGCGCGCAGGACATCACCGCACTGGACATCGGCGACCAGTCGGACTTCGGCCTGGTGGATCCAGCGGCAACGGGTGAAGCCAGCATCGACACCGGCTTCGCCAGCGCCGGGCTGCGCTGGAGCCACGAATCCGACGCACTCGCTGCCGACGCGGCACTGGGCGTGATGAAGCTGCGCCGCCGCGACCAGCTCGGCGACGCGAATGAGTACGCGCACAGCGGCCTGCTGCAGTGGACGCTGAACGCGCGCGCGCAAGTCGAAGCCAGCGAGCGCCACAGCTTCGCAGCGGGACTGGACATCGCGCGTCGCGATTTCGACTACGACATCCGGGTGCGCTACCGGCCATGCAGCCTGTTCACGCCCGACTGCCTCACCGAGCATGGCGAGCTGATCCAGCTGCGCGACGGACTGCCGCTGAATACCACCGCCGCGTTCGTGGAACACATCTGGTCGCCGCTGCGCGCGCTGCAGCTGACCACCGGCCTGCGCCAGTCATACAGCCACTACCTGCATGAGTGGTACGCCGAGCCGCGCATCGCCGCGAACCTCGACGTGGGCAGCCACTGGTCCGTGCACGCCGCCGCGGGGCGCTATCACCAGCTGCCGCAACCGGTGCAGATGGCACCGGCGCTGGGCAACCCGGACGTCGATGCTCCCGTGGCCCTGCACTACGTGCTGGGCGTGAAGCAGGTGCTGGGCAATGGCTGGTCATGGAGCGCCGACGGCTACTACAAGGACCTGCGCAAGGTCATCATCGATGCCCCCGCGCCGCTGCTGTATGCCAACGCCGCCACCGGCGAAACCTGGGGCGCGGAACTGATGCTCGACAAGGCGCAGACCGGCCGCTGGTATGGCTGGATGTCGGCGAGCCTGGCGCGCAGCCGCCGCACCAGCCGGTTCAGCGGCGAAACGGTGCGATTCAGCTTCGATACGCCGGTGGTGATGACGGCGGTGGGCCATTACCAGATCACCTCCAGCTGGAGCGCCGGGCTGCGCTGGACCTTCCGCAGCGGCATGCCCTACACCGCCATCACCGGCAACCACGAGAACCCGGACTTCCCCGGTTACTACCTGCCGGACTACGGCCCGGTGAATGCCGTGCGCGCCGATGACTACCATCGCCTGGACCTGCGCATCGCGCGCGCCTTCGGCGCCGGCAAACGCGTGCAGGGCAGTTTCTTCTTCGACCTGATCAATGCCTACGCGCGCAACAGCGGCGGCGCCGCCATGTACAAGCCGGAAGCCGGCAGCAGCGACTACGAGGTCGAACAGGCCAGGAGCCTGCCCATTCTGGTATCGCTGGGCGTGAAGGTGTCGTTCTAGCGTCGCTTTCGCTAACCGGGCGCATTCAGCAGCCGTTCGGGATATCTTCCCGACACTTGCTTGCCAACCCGTTTTGCCACTGACAGAGTTCCGATCATGCGCAACACACTGAAATTTCCGAAGGGCGCGCTGCTTGCCGCGGCGCTGGCTGCCTCGCTGCCGTCACTGGCCAGCGCCGCGGGCTACCAGGTCTACGTGACCAACGAGCGCTCGGACGATGTCACCGTGATCGACGGCACCACGTTCAAGGTGGTGGAAACCATCAAGGTGGGCAAGCGCCCACGCGGCATCCACGCCAGTCCCGATGGCAGGACGGTGTATGTGGCCCTCAGCGGCACGCCCATCGGCGGACCGCCGCAGCTGGACGCGCAGGGCAACCCCATCTTCGAGCGCGACCAGGACGATGACGACGAGAAGGAAGACAAGGCCGACAAGTCCGCCGACGGCATCGGCGTGCTGGATGTGGCCACGCGCAAGCTGCTGAGGAAGATCCCTGTGGGGTCGGACCCCGAGGAGTTCGACGTCAGCGCCGACGGCAGGCATCTGTATGTATCCAACGAGGATGTGAAGACCGCAAGCTCGCTGGACATCGGCAATGGCAAGGTCGAGAAGATCGTGTCGCTGAGCCAGGAACCCGAGGGCGTGGCCATCACGCCGGACGGCAAGCGCCTGTTCGTGACCTGCGAGACCGGCGGCGAGGTGTACGTGATCGACATCGCCAGCTTCAAGGTGGTCGGGCACGTGAAGATCGGCGCGCGGCCGCGCAGCGTGGCCTTCCTGCAGAACGGGAAGATCGCCATCGTGCCGTCCGAATCCGCGGGCGAGCTGTATGCCATCGACACCGAACAGATCAAGGTGGTGAAGACCATCGCGCTGCCCAAGGGATCGCGCCCGATGCGGGTGCGGGTGTCGCCGGATGGCAGCAAGCTGTACGCGAGCACCGGTCGCGGTGGCTCGGTGGTGGTGCTGGATGCGAAGAGCTACGAGCTGCTGAGCACGATTACCGTGGGCCAGCGGCCCTGGGGCATCGTGGTGTCGCCGGATGGCAAGCACCTTTTCGCGGCGAACGGACCGTCCAACGATGTATCGGTGGTGGATCTCGCCACCAACAAGGAAATCGCCAGGGTGAAGGCCGGCAGCAGCCCATGGGGCCTGGCCGTCGTGCCTACTGGCCGATGAGATAGGTCTGCTGCGCGATCACGCTGCGCGTGAAGCCATCCTTGTAGACCCGCGCGCGCAGCACCGCCGGTCCGTCAATGCGGATCGGCTCCTTGTAGAGCATGTCGCTCGCGCCCGGGGCACTGCCATCCAGCGTGAAGCGGATCTGCGCGCCGGCCGTGCCGCTCGCCAGCGTCACCAGCACCGGTCCCTTGAACTCGCCGCCCGCCGGCAGGATGGTGGGCGGCGCCAGCACGTCGCGGCCGGGCAGGCTTTCGATCCATTGCCGCAGCAGCGCGACGCCCTGCACGTCGATGGTGTGGCGCGCCAGCGGTGGCATGCGCAGGTCGCCATTGGTGTCGGTGCGCATCAGCATGATGGAGCGCCATGGATCGTGCGGCGAGATCACCCGCGCGCGGTCCACGCCCATGTCGATCAGTACCGGACCGTCGAGGATCTGCTGCTGCGCCAGCGGCGTGGTGTAGCGCGCATCGAAGTTGGCCACCGTGCCGCCAGGGCGATGGCAGTGCGCGCAGTTGGCATCGAGATAGGAACGGGCGCGATCCTCCAGATCGCGGCTCAGGTCATCGGTGCGTGCCAGTGAGGGCAGCGCCGCCAGGTCCTGCGCGGTGGGCGCCGGCGAGAACAATCCCAGCCGGTTCCAGCGGCGCAGCTGGTTCTCGGTGATGCCATCCGGGTAGCGCAGCTCGCGGTTCAGCTGCCGTGTCTTGGGGCCGAGCTGGCCGGGCGTGTGCGCGTTGTGGCAGGTGAGGCAATCCTCGCGGCTGGGGTAATGCCAGGTCTGGCTCTGCTGCGCGCCGCCGGCATCGCGCGTCGTGATCTGCTCATCGAGGCCAGCCGGCAGCAGGTCCGCGTCGCCGAGGTCGGCGCGCCATTTGTAGGTCACGCCATACACGCCGCCATTGCGATCCCGCACCAGCAGGCGGGTTTCCAGACGGCGCGTGCGCTGCGGTTGCGCGGCATCCAGCGGCAGTTCGAAGGTCTTCACGAACACGGTGCCCGCGGGGAACTGCCACTCGCCGGTGGGCGAGAAGCTGACGCTGCCTGCGGGAATGGCGGCATAGCGCGACTTGGTGGCGCCATCGGACCAGAACGCCACCACCAGCTCGTAAGGCAACAGGCCAGGCGCCGGAGCGAGTGCGCGCACATCGCTGAACGCGCCGGTCTGCGACAGCAGTGCCGGCATCGGCCCGTCGGCGGTCTGCGGCATGTTCAGGTAGGGCTTTGCAGGCACGCGCTGCCCGGCGTCCGCGGGCGGCGGCACCGCGGGCGAGGACGCCGGCGGATTGACGCAACCCGCCAGCACGGCGGTCATCAGGCAGAGGAATGCAATGCGCTGCATGGCGTGTAGTTTATCGTCTCGCGGCCCTTGCCAAGCCGGGCCCCAACAGTTCAATTAGGCCGGACATGCCCCCCTTCAACCTCGTGCAATGGCTGCCCACGGCGGCCCATCACTTCCTGTTCGTGGTGATTGCGCTGCTGATCTACGTGGTCAATGCCCGCGCGCGCCGCGAACGCCGCGCGCCGGCCGCCGCCATCGCCTGGGTGATGGGGCTGGTGCTGCTGCCCTACCTGATGCTGCCCCTGTACCTGCTGTTCGGTCAGCGCAAGCTCAGTGCCGCGCCTGTCCCGCAGCCGGTCGGGCCGCATGACGAAACCACGCACTGGGCGAGCTCCCTGCTGACGAGTTTCGGACTGGACGAGCCCACCCCGGCCATCGTGCGTTTCCATCGCGATGGCGCGCAGGCGCGCGAAGCCCTGTGGAAACTGTTCGATGCCGCGCAGGACCACCTGGATGTGTGCACCTTCCTGATCGGCAAGGATGCCTTCGGACACGAGGCGCTGGCGCGGCTCGCGCAGCGCGCCCGGGCGGGCGTGCATGTGCGGCTGCTGCACGATGGCCTGTTCGCGCTGAGCGCTCCGCGCCGCGGCTTGCGTGAACTTGTGGATGCCGGTGCCGAGGTGTGCGTGTTCCGGCCGCTGTTCACGCCGGGCCGCATCGGTCCGCGCAACCTGCGCAACCATCGCAAGTACGCCATCGCCGATGGCCGGCTGATGTGGGCGGGTGGCCGCAACCTCGCCGCCGAGTACTTCACCGGCGACACGCGCAAACCCTGCTGGACGGATCTTTCCTTCGAGCTTGCGGGTCCGGTAGTGACCGCGGCAGCGCGGCAGTTCACGCAGGACTGGGCCGCCGCCAGCGGTCGCGTACCCGTGCGCATGCCCGACCCGGCGAAGGCCGTGCTGGAAAGTCCGGGCACGCCGGTGCAGTTCGTGCCCAGCGGACCCGACCAGGGCGAGGACACCGCGCAATCACTGCTGGTCACTGCCTGCTACCGTGCGCAGCGGCGGCTGCTGGCGGTGACGCCCTACTTCGTGCCGGACTCCTCGCTGCAACAGGCGCTGCACCTGGCCGCGCGGCGCGGCGTGCAGGTCACGCTGGTGATCCCGCGGGTCTCCAACCACCGGCTCGCCGATTTCGCGCGCGGCCGGCCCCTGCGTGAACTGGCCAATGCGGGAGTACATGTGCGGCTGCTGCCGGCCATGTCCCATGCCAAGGTGGTGGTGGTGGACGATGAGCTTGCCATCAGCGGCTCCATCAATCTGGATGCGCGCAGCCTGCTGCTCAATTACGAATTCGCGGTGGCGTTCTACGGCGAGAAGGAAATCGCGTGGCTGGCCGACTGGGCCACGGAGCAGGCCATCCATTGCGAACCCTTCGATGCGCGGCCACCCGGGCTGCTGCGCGACATCGCCGAGGGTGCGCTGCTGGCGGTGGCATTCCAGATCTGATTGCGCTCAGCGTGCGTCGCGGCGTTGCCTGAGCATGACCGCGATGGCTTCCTCTCCCATCGGCCCGACATTGCGGACGCTGAGGCTGTCAGCCCACTCGGCGGCGAAATCCCGCTGCAGCCGCCAGTTGATCAATGCCGTCACGCACATGGCCAGCAGCGCGCCGCCGCTGGCCAATGCCATGTCCTTGTGGGCATCCCATACATCACCCTGCGTACCCAGGTACGCCATGCCGAGGTCACCGCCGAACATCTCCGCCACCACCCACTCGATCAGCTCGTACAGCATGGAGGTGGACATGGTCAGGTCCAGCGGCAGGAAATATCCCCAGAAGCCGCGCACGCCGCCAATGCGCAGGAACAGCTCGCGGATCGGATACACCAGCAGCAGGCCGTAGCTGAAATGCACCACGCGGTCGAAGTTGTTGCGCTCCCAGCCCACCAGGCTGTTGAAGCTGCGGCCGGTGAGGCTTTCGAACCAGGCATCGTAGGGCACCTCGGCATAGGTGTAGTGCGCGCCGATGGTGTGCAGGCACAGGAACACGAAGATCAGCGCATAGGAAACACGCGACAGCGGGAAGGAGCGGCGGGTGCCCGCCAGCAGGGCGATGGCGAGCACCAGCAGCACGTTCTCCAGCAGCCAGTCGTGGCGGTCGTAAGGCGAGAAGGCCAGCGGCACCCACAGCACCAGCAGCAGCCCCAGCAGCACCAGCGTGAAGCGCCCGTGTGCAATACGTCCGGTCATCGCTCAGCCTCCACTCAGCAGCACCTGCCAGACATCGGCATTGCCGGCGCGGAAGCCCGCCGCAACCGAGCTGAGGTAGTAACGCCACATGCGGTAGAAGCGCTGGTCGCGGCCCGTCGACAGTTCCGGCCACGCCTTCTCGAAATTGGCGCGCCACGCCAGCAGCGTCGGGTCGTAGTGCGGGCCGATGCGCTGCCAGCCCTCGATCCAGAACAACCCGTGCAGCGCCGCGGTGATATGCGCCTGCCGCGGCACCACCGCGTTCGGGAAGATGTACCTGGCGAGCCAGGGATCGATGTCGTAGCGGCTGTGCCAGCGGCCCGAACCGATGGTGTGCAGCAGGAACCTGCCGCCGGGCTTCAGGCAGCGGCGCGCCACTTCCAGGTAGGTGCGGTAGTTCTTCGGCCCGACGTGCTCGAACATGCCTATCGACCAGATGTGGTCGAACTGCTGGTCGAGCTCGCGGTAGTCGAGCAGCCGGATCTCGATGGGCAGTCCGGCACAGTTGGCGCGCGCCAGCTCCGCCTGCTCCTTCGAGACAGTGATGCCCACGCCGCGCACGCCGTATTTTTCCGCCGCGTATTTCAGCGAGCCGCCCCAGCCGCAGCCGATGTCCAGCACCTGCTGGCCGCGCTGCAATCCCAGCTTGCCGAACACCAGGTCGAGCTTGGCTTCCTGCGCCTCGTCCAGGTTCCGCGCATTCACCCAGTACGCGCAGCTGTAGATCATGCGGCGGTCGAGCATGCGCTGGTACAGGTCGTTGCCGATGTCGTAGTGGCGCTCGCCGACCTGGAAGGCACGACCGCGGCTCTGCAGGTTGGACAGCCGTGCCAGCGCATAACCGGCGATGTCCCGCCAGCCAACGATGCGCTGGTCGATCTTCGGAGCGAGCAGCCGCGTGATCATGCCGTCCAGGTCCGCCGCATCCCACCAGCCATCCATGTAGGCCTCGCCTACGCCGATGGAACCTTCGGCCAGCACGCGGTCGTAGAAGCGCGGATCGTGGATCTGGATGTCGGTGGGGCGGGAGCCGTTCACCTGGACATCGCCCTCGGCGAAATACCGGGTAAGGGTTTCTCTGGTTCGCACCGACATCGGGCAAAAACCTATCACAATTTCACAGAACGCGGCGCCGCCGCGAGCTAAGGTCCATGCGAGTGCATGATCCCAAGCCCGAGCTGCGCATCCCCGATGACGGGGCCGGCGACCGCCGCCGTGCCCTGCGCCAGACCGTGCTCATCGCACTGGCGAGCTTGCTGGTCACCAGCGCCGGCGTGCTCGGCCTGTGGATCGCCGCCACCGGACTGATCGGACGCGACTTCCGCAGCCATCTTACGGACCTCGCCATCGCCACCGCCCAGCAGGTGGACCCCGAACTGCATGACAGGCTGCGCGATCCGGCACAACTGAACGGACCGGACTACCAGCGCGCGGTCGCCCCGTTGCGCCGCGTCCGCCTCGCGCTGCCCGACGTGCGCTACATCTACACCATGGTGCGGGACGAGCTCGGACGCGTGCACTTCGTGCTGGATGCCGCCGACCCCGGCGATCACGATGGCGATGGCGTCGAGGACCAGTCCGGGCTGTGGGAAATCTACGAGGACAAGGACCCGGCCATGCCCGAGGCGCTGGGTGATGGCACGACACCAGGCCGCGCCACTTCCACCATGGAACCCACGCCGGACAAATGGGGCAATTTCATGACCGGCTGGGCACCGCTGATCGGCAGCGACGGTCGGCAGTTCGGCATCCTCGGCGTGGACATCGAAGCCAGCCGCTACCTCGCGCATCTCGGGCAGGCACGTTTCTGGGCGCTGGCCGGGCTGTTGCCGGCGGTGCTGCTGATCGGCCTGCTGTCGATGGCCTTCTACCGCATCCGCATCGGTGGTTTCGCCGCCGCGCGCGCGGCACGGCACGCGGCCAGCGTGCTGTCCACCGAGCAGCAGCGGCTGGCGAGCGTGGTCGAGGGCACGAACGTCGGCACCTGGCAGACCGCGATCGATCCGGATCGTCCCGGCGCGGACCACATCACCGTGGACGCGCGCTGGGCCGCCATGCTCGGCCACGACGCCGGCGTGCTGAATCCGCTGGATCCGGCGCGCTTCTTCGGGCTGCTGGTGCATCCGGACGACGCGTCCACCGTGCAGCAGGGCGTGGAACGCGCACTGCACGAGCAAGGCTTTCTGCTGCGCTTCGATGTACGCATGCGCCACGCGGCCGGCCACTGGGTGTGGATGGAAGTACGCGGCAAGGTGATCGAACGCGACGCGCAGGGCCGCGCGCTGCGCATGGTGGGCACGCAGATGGACGTGACCGCGCGCAAGGAAGCAGAGGTGGCCTTGCAGCAGAGCGAGGCGAGCTTCCGCTCGCTGTTCGAACTGTCGCCGGTGGGCATCTGCCAGGTGGAGCAGCCCACCGGCCGCTACCTGATGGTGAACAACTCGCTGGTGCAGTCCACCGGCTACAGCCGCGAGGAGCTGCTGCGGATGAGCTACTGGGACATCACGCCGCCCGAGTGGCACGAGATGGAACTGCGGGAACGCGCCCTGCATAAGCCGGGCGCGGAGTTCGGCCCGTACGAGAAGGAATACCAGCGCAAGGACGGCAGCCGTTATCCGGTGCTGGTGACCGGCACGCACATGATCGACCCGGCCAGCCGCCACATCGGCTGGGCCATCGTGCAGGACATCTCCGAACGCAAGGCCATGGAACTGCAGCTCGCCGACGCCGCCAGCCGCGACCGGCTCACCGGCCTTGCCAACCGCTCGCTGTTCATGGAGCGCCTGCATGGCGCGCTGGAACGCGTGCGCGCGGGACAGCAATCCTGCCTCGCCGTGCTGTTCATCGACTTCGACCACTTCAAGATGGTCAACGATGCAATGGGCCATGCAACCGGCGACCACATGCTGCGCGAGATCGCCGCCCGACTGCGCCGCGAGCTGGGCGTGACCGAGGACGAGCTCGCCGAGACCGGCCACACGCTGGTGGCGCGTTTCGGCGGCGATGAATTCCTGGTGATGCTGAACGATGCGGGCGATGACGCCGGCGCCGTGCAGGTGGCGGACCGGCTGCTGGCTGCGCTGGCGGCGACATACACCGTCGGGGAGCGCGAGGTCTATGCCAGTGCCAGCATCGGCATCGTCACCAGCAGCCATTACCTGGAGAGCGCCGAGACCGTGGTGCGCAACGCCGACGTCGCGATGTACGAGGCCAAGCGCTCCGGCCGCGCCCGCGCCGTGGTCTTCGATGACACCATGCGCGCGCGGCTGACGCGCTACGTGGCCATCAGCACGCACCTGCGTCGCGCCATCGGCACGCCGCAGCTGTCGCTGGTGTACCAGCCCACCTTCGACCTGGAGACCGGCCGCATGACCTCGGTGGAGGCGCTGTCGCGCTGGCGCCATCCCGAGCTCGGCCAGGTCTCGCCCGAGGAGTTCATACCGGTGGCCGAGGAATCCGGGCTGATCGCCCAGCTCGGCCAGTGGGTGCTGGACGAGGCCTGCCGGCAGATGGCCGCCTGGCGCGACCAGGCACCACACAGTGCGCCGCAGACCGTCAGCGTCAACGTCTCGCGGGCCGAACTCGCGCTGGGCGAGCGCCTGCTGGAGAAGGTGCACGCCGCGCTGTGGGATTCGGGCCTGCCGCCGCAGTGCCTGCAGCTGGAAGTCACCGAGCGCGACGTGATGATCGACCCGGATGCCACGCTGAGCCTGATGCGCGCGCTGCGCGACATGGGCGTGCGGCTCGCCATGGATGACTTCGGCACCGGCACCTCCTCGCTGGGCTGCCTGCGCGACTATCCCTTCGACGTCATCAAGATCGACCAGTCCTTCGTCGACAACGTGGCCACGAACGAGGACCGGCTGTCGGTGCTGGAAGCGGCGATCACGGTGATCCAGAGCCTGGGCAAGATCAGCGTGGCCGAGGGCGTGGAAACACCACAGCAGCTGGCCGTGCTGAAGTCACTGGGCTGCGAGCGCGGCCAGGGTTATTTCTTCAGCGTGCCGCTGTCGCCGCAGCGGTTGCTGGAATTCATGTCGAGCCCAGCTGGCGCAGCGCAGAGCGCCTGATATTGCCGGTGTCGCCGCTGCCGCGCGCCACCTCCTCGTGGATCTGCACCAGCGGCACCGGCCGGCGCACGTGCATGCCCTGCGCATAGTCCACGCCGATCAGCGCCAGCGCGCCCAGCACTTCCTCGCTCTCCACGCCCTCGGCCACGGTGCGCACGCCCATGATGCCGCCGATGCGGTGGATGGTTTCCACCAGCGCGTGGTCGATCGGGTCCTTGTCCACGTTGCGGATGAAGGCGCGGTCGATCTTGAGCAGGTCGATGGGCAGGTTGCGCAGGTAGGAGAATGAGGACATGCCGGTGCCGAAGTCATCCAGCGCGATCAGGCAGCCCTGGCCGCGCAGGCGCGACATCAGCGTGGAGCAGGTCGCAAGGTTGCCCACCGCCACGGTTTCGGTCAGCTCGAAACCCAGCTGTTCACCCGCCAGATCGTTGTCGCGCAGGCAGTGCGCCACATACTCGGCCAGTTCCGGATCGCTGGCCGAGGCGCCGGAGAGATTCACCATGCACACCGGCAGCGGCCGGCCACCATCGCGCAGCGCGGCCAGCTCTTTGCAGGCACGTGCGATCACCCAGCGATCGATGCGTGGCATCAGGCCGAAGCGCTCCGCCGCCGGGATGAAGGCCATGGGTGCCACCATCTGGCCGTCGGGTCCGACCATGCGCAGCAGCAGCTCGAAGCGGCGCCTGGCCGGCGCGCGGCTGCGACTCTTGCCCGGATGGGCCAGCGGGCGGATTTCCTGCGCCACCAGCTCGAAGCCGTTGCTGTCCAGCGCGGCCTGCAGTCGTTCCACCCAGTGCAGTTCGCCGCGCCGCTGCTGCAGGTCGCGATCATCGCGGCTGTACAGCTGCACGCGGTTGCGGCCGTTGTCCTTGGCCATGTAGCAGGCCTGGTCCGCGGCGCTGAGCGCCTCGGCCACCGAAGGCAGGTTGCCATCCAGTACCAGCACGCCAATGCTCACGCCCACCGCGAAGGTCTTGCCGTTCCAGTAGAAACGTTGCTCGGAAAGCCGCTCGCGGATGGTCTCGGCCATGGCCACCGCCGCCGCGCCGTTCGCGCCCGGCAGCAGCAGCGCGAATTCATCGCCGCCCAGGCGGCCCAGGGTGCTGCCCTCGTCCGCCAGCTTGCGCACCCGCCATGAGATCTGGCGGATCAGCTCGTCGCCTGCGGCATGGCCGCAGCTGTCGTTGATGACCTTGAACTGGTCCAGGTCGAAGTACAGCAGCGCCGTGTCGCGGCCGTCGCGGGTACGTGCCGCGATGGCTTCGGCCAGCAATGCCTCGAAGTGCCGGCGGTTGGCGAGGCCGGTCAGCGAATCGTGCATGGCCTGGTGTTCGAGCCGTTCGGTCAGCTCGCGCAGCGCCAGCGCGGCACGCTCGGCGCGCCGTCCCAGCACGCGGAAGATGGCGAAGCCGATCGCCACCATGCCCGCCGCGATCAGCGGCAGCACGATGGTCAGCAGCGTCGCGATCTGGTGCGAGGCGCGTGCCAGCGTGTTGCGGAACTCGGCGCCGAGCGGCGCCAGCCGCTGCTGCACGCCATCGGCCAGCGCGGCCAGTTGCGCGATGCTCTTGCGGTCGGGTTTTTCGTTGCTGTATTCAGCATGCAGCTGCCCGGCGATGCGTTCCAGCTCCTGCACGTAGCCATCCGCCTCGGTCCAGATGTCCACGGCATGTGTCATCAGCGGGTAGTGCTTGAACAGCACGAACATGTGGATCAGGCCGGGCACGTCCTCCTCGGGAATGCGCCCGGCAAGAAAACTGCGCTGTGCCAGTTCCTTGTCCGGATGTTCGCCCTGCAGGTTCATGCGGGCCTTGCCCAGTTCCAGCGGCACGACCAGTTCGTGCTGGAAGCGCTGGAAGGCCTCCTCGTCGCCGGTGGCCACGTACTTGTCCAGTTCCACACCGGCACGGTTCGACGCCGCCGCGCGCACACCCAGTGCACCCGTGTAGGCACGCGTCCACGACACCACCTGCACGCTGGCGATGCTGGTCACCAGCATGAGCAGGGTGGTGACGAGGAGAATCCATGCCGCCGGCCCGATGCGGCGATCACCCGGATTGGAAGGCGCTGGCGACATCCATTGCGGCCTGCTGGTTTGCCTTTGGATCCCTGTGGGCGGCAGGCCTGCCATGGATATTCCCAGAACACGGGGAATCGGCTCGTGAACGCCGCCACACAATCGGCTCGCCCGGCACCTGCCTGCACTGGGCAGGCATCGGCCATTCAAGGGACCCTAGAACCCGAGGCCCATCTGGCCGGAACGCGGCGGCCTGAACAACGATGTGTCGGGCGCAACGCCATAGCCGGTGTCCAGCCGGTGCTTGCGGCAGGCCAGCCGGAAGCGGTCGCGCAGCAACTTCGCCCATGAGCCGCTGCCGCGCATGCGCTCGCCGAAGGCGCGGGAGGATTCCTTGCCGCCATGGGTCTCGCGCATCAGCGACATCACATGCGCGGCACGTTCGGGCATGTGCGTGTCCAGCCACTGGCGGAACAGGTCTGCCACCTCCAGCGGCAGGCGCAGCAGCACGTAGCCGGCGTTGGTGGCGCCGGCCTCCGCCGCGCGCTGCAGGATCTCCTCCAGCTCGCTGTCATTCACGGCGGGAATCATTGGTGCGGCCAGCACACCCACCGGCACGCCCGCGGCACGCAGTTCGCGGATCGCCGCCAGCCTGGCCAGCGAAGCGGCCGAGCGTGGTTCCAGCTTGCGCTTCAGGTCGTGATCGAAGGTGGTGATGCTGTACACCACGCTCGCGAGACCCTGTGCGGCCATTGGCGCCAGCAGGTCCAGGTCGCGCAGCAACAGCGTGCTGCGCGTGGTGATCATCACCGGATGGCGTGTTTCTGCCAGCACCTCGAGGATGGAGCGCGTGATGCGCAGCTGTTTCTCCACCGGCTGGTAGGGGTCGGTATTGGAACCCAGCATGATGTGCCGGCACACGTAGCCGGGCCTGGAGAGTTCATGCCGCAGCAGTGCGGCAGCGTCGGGCTTGTAGGTGAGCCTGGTTTCGAAATCGATGCCGGGTGAGAGACCCAGGAAGGCGTGTGAGGGCCTTGCGTAACAAAAAATGCAGCCATGCTCGCAGCCCCGGTAGGGATTGATCGACTGCTCGAACGCGATGTCCGGAGAGTCATTGCGCGCAATGATGCTGCGCGCGGTGTCGATCCGCAGTTCTGTGGGGACGCCCGAGGGCAACTCGTCCTGGAACCAGCCATCGTCGATGGATTCGGTGTGGGCGCGGTCGAAGCGGTTCGCAGGATTGGCCAGTGCGCCGCGTCCCTTGAAGCCATCCGGTGGAATCCTGCCTGACATGGCACAGGACTGTACATCCATACAGTTGCCGGCGGCAATCGTCCTGGCCAGGGCGCAGTGGAGCCTTGAGCCTTGCCGCCGGCGGTGCTGCATGGTCCAATGCAGATGCGAATAATTCTTAATAGCCAAGAGCACCATGAGCGCAGTCCCCGGTTCGCTGTTTCGCAAGATCCTGTTCTGGGCCCATCTGAGCTGCGGCATCGCCGCCGGACTGATCATCCTGCTGATGTCCGCCACTGGCGTACTGCTGACCTACGAGCGCCAGATGCTGGATGCCGCGGCGCGCAGCAACAACGTGGAAGTCACGGTGGGAACGCCACGCCTCAGCGCCGACGCACTGGCCGCCAAGGCGCGCGAGCATGGCGCGCCTGGCGCAAGGCTGAACCTGGTATTCGATGCCGACCCGGCCGCCCCGGTCGCGGTCAGCGCCGGCCGCGACACCGTGGCGCTGCTGCATCCCTACACCGGCGCCGCAGTGGCAGATGCCAGCAAGGACAACCGCGCCTTCTTCCAGACCGTCACGCGCCTGCATCGCTACATCGGTGGCAGTTCGAACAGCACCCGCGCCAATCTGATCGACATCGCCAACCTGCTGTTCCTGTTCATCATCGCCAGCGGCATCTACCTGTGGCTGCCGGCGGTGTGGCGCTGGCGCACGCTCAGCGGGCTGATGCTGTTCAAGGCGAAGTACATCAACGGCAAGGTGCGCGACTTCAACTGGCACCATGTGTTCAGTTTCTGGGCGCTGATCCCGCTGTTCCTGATAGCGCTGTCGGGCGTGGTGATGTCCTATCCCTGGGCCAACAAGCTGGTGTTCGCGGCGTACGGCGAAACACCGCCGCAGCGTGGCGGACCACCGGGCGCTGGTGCGGCCGGCGCGGGTCCGGCCAACGCCGGCGGGCCGCGCGAACGCGGTGGTGAGGCTGCAATGCCAGCGGCCGTGGCCACACCGCTGGCCGGCCTGCAATTGCTGCTGGACACCGCCATCGCGCAGGAACCCAGCTGGCGGCGCATCACCCTGCCCGCGCAGCTGCGCGGCGACCACGTCGATGTGCAGGTGGAATTGAAATCCAGCGAGCGCCGCGCACCACGGCGCACGCTGGAGCTGAGCACGGCCGATGGCAGCGTGATCGCCGCGCCGCCCGTGCAGGCCGCCGCGGCGCAAAGCCCCGCCCAGCGCGCGCGCAGCTGGTTCCGCTTCGTGCACACCGGGGAGCAGTACGGCGTCATCGGCCAGACCATCGCGGGACTGGCCTCGCTCGCCGCCTGTTTCCTGGTCTACACCGGCCTCGCACTGGCATGGCGGCGGCTGATCGTGCCGCTGTTCCGCCGCGGCGCCGCGCGCAGCGCCTAGCGCAATTCCCGGTGCACCCAGGTCGCCACCGCGACCACGCTCTTCTCGTCGAGCATCTGCGGGAACAGCACCGGCATAGGTGCCTTGGGCTTCTTGATGTACTCGATGGTGGAAGCCAGGCTGCGGCGCGGCGCCAGGTTGCCGAGCTTGTGATCGGCGATCTGGTTGCCGTCCGGTCCATGGCAGGACTGGCACACCTGCCCGTACAGCCGCTGGCCCAGCGCCGCATCGCCAGCCGGTGCGCCCGCGGCGGCATTGCGCGTGACCGCCGCGCCCTTGGGATCCAGCGCCATGATCACGACGCTGGGCATGCCCAGGTCGCCAAAGGCATTGCGCGAGATATTGCCCGCCGCGAAGGCCACGTACTGCCGGCCGCCCACGTCGTAGGTAACCAGGCCACCAGCCATTGCGCCGCCAGCCGCCAGGGTGCGCAGCAGCCTGCCGCTCTTGCTGTCGAACACCATGAGGTTGCCGCCGAGATCACCGGCAAAGGTGATGCCACCGGCGGTCGGCGTGATGCCGGCCACCACGGGTTTCCCGGCGTGGTACTTCCAGTTCACCGCGCCGCTCAGCGGATCCAGCGCGGTGATCCAGCCGGTGGTCGGTCCGACCGGCTCGACGCTGCCGCCGAATTCCACCGCGCCCGGCGTGTACTCCTGCGCCGCACCCAGCTTCACGTTGAAGCAGATGTCCACGCTGCCGACGATCAGCTGCTGGTTCAGGCGATCCAGCGCCGGGCCATTCCACTCCACGCCACCAGCAAAGCCGGGACACATGCGCGCGCCCTGCGGCGGCGGATCCTTCGGCATGGTTTCCACCGTGGTGACCGGCGTACGGAACACGCGACGCCTGGTGTCGCGATCCACCACGGTCACGTATCCATCCTTGCCGCCGATGGCGAGGAAGTCGCGCACACCCACGCGGTACAGCACCGGCGCCGCCACCAGGTCGAGGTCCATCCAGTCGCCCGGCGCCACCTGGTGCCACCACTTAAGTGCGCCGGTACGCGCATCCAGCACCACCACCGAATTGGTGAACAGGTTGTCGCCGGGGCGATAAGCCTTGTCGATGTCCGGCCATGGGTTGCCCACCGGCACGAACAGCTCGCCGCTGCTGACATCCAGCGACAGCGCGCCCCACACCCCGCCGCCGCCGGTCTTCGCCGTCTCGGGTTTCAGCCAGGTTTCCGCGCCGGTTTCATTGCCCATCGGGATGGTGTTGAAGCGCCACAGCTCGCGCCCGCTTGCCGCATCGAAGGCCAGCACGCGGCCGCGCACACCCAGATCGCTGCCACCAATGCCCATGTACACCACGCCCTGCCACACCAGTGGCGCAGCCACCGTGCCCTCGCCCAGCTGCGGCGCGGCGATGACGTTCTTCCACAGCAGCTTGCCGGTGGCGGCATCCAGTGCGATCAACCGTCCGTCGCAGGTGCCGCGAAACACGCGACCGCCATCCAGCGCCACGCCGCGCGTGGTACCACCACAGCGATCCTCCTCCGGCCGGTAGTCGAACTTCCAGCGCAGGCGGCAATCGGTGGCATTGATGGCCACGGTCTCGCGCGAGGTGGCGGTGTAGATGGTGTTGCCCTGGACGATCAGCCCGGCATGAAAGGCACCGGGCCCGTCGATCTGCACGCGGCACACCTGGCCCAGCCGCGCGATGTTGGTGGCGTCGATCTGCTTCAGTGGCGAGTAGCGCTGCCCGTGCAGGCCATTGTTGTAGCTGAGCCATTCGCCGCCTGGCGCGGCCTGCGGCGTGGCCGGCGCAGCTTGCTGTGCAGCCGCGGCCAGCTGTGCGGTTGCCGCGCCAGCCAGCAGGCACAGCAATGCGGTCATCCCCCGTTTCATGCGCAACCCCGCCGTTGTGAACCGGCGCGGATTGTACGACGCGGCCCGCTTGCACATGCGGGCCGCGCCGTCAGGCCCGGCTAACGCAGCTTGAAGTTCACGCGAAAGCCCTTGCAGGCGGCTACCGGCACGCCACGCTCGGTGGCCGGCGTGAAGCGCAGCGCCTCGCGCGCCCAGCTCAGCGCCGCCGCATCCAGCCGCGGACTGCCCGAGCTTGTTTGGATCACTGGCTTGCCATCCAGCTTGCCAGCCGGAGTGACACACACCCGCACGATGGCCAGCCCCTCTTCCTGCATGCTCTGCGAGGCGGAGGGGTAGTAGTCATCGGCCGGGCGCACCGCGCGGAACTGCAGCGGCGTGGACGGGATGTCCGGGACAACGGCGGTGCCGGTGCCCGGCCCTTCCACCGGCCCCATCACCACGGCAGCGGCATCGTCCGCCACCAGCGGCGCCGCGGCCCCTTGCGGCTCGGGCGGGATGACCACATCCACATCGATCACCTGCTGCGGCGTGATGCTTCGCGGCGGGACAAGATCATCCACCTTCAATACCGGAGGCTGCTCTTCCGGTGGCTTCTCGATCAGTGGCATGTCGATCGGCAGCAAACGGGCGGATGAGCGCATTTCCGGAACGATCTTCATCATCATCAATCCGGCGATGACCAGCGCATGCAGCGCGATGGTGACGAGCATGACCATCTGCCGGCCATGCAACTGGCCGGCCTGTTGTTGCAACAAGATTTGAGCACTCACGATGAACCTCCCCAATCACTGTGAACGCGGCTTGATTGTGCGCCTGCCATCCTTCACTGCAACGTCGAATATTGCAGCCGTGGCAGGTACGGCCGGGTCATCGCCCAGCCAGCCATCCAGCGGCTGCCGCTTCAGGATGTCGCGGTCAATGTCGGGAGATAGGACGTGCCCTGCAGCTCACACCTTGGAAGACGTGAGCGGGGGAATGCGTGATGTCAGTGCGCGGACACCGGCGGCCACAGATGGCGCCGTTCCATCATCAACTCGCGCAACGACCTGGGCTTGCGCCCGGTGAAACGTTCGACCACATCGCTGACGCGGTCCAGCCAGCCCTCGCGGATCATCCGGCCGAAGGACACCATGCCGTCGCTGCACCAGGGCACGGGGGACTTCGAGAAATCCCCGGTGGCTTCGCGCGGCACGCCCAGCGAGTCCCACATGGCATACATGGCTTCATCGCCGAGGTTGATGTCCTCGAAGCGCGCGCCGCTCAACTCGCGGATCAGCCGGCTGACATCGGCGAAGCTCAGCGCCTCCGGGCCGGTGACCTCGTAGGCGGTGTTGGGCTCGCCCCTGCCCTGCAGCAGCTTCGCCGCCACCGCGGCCACGTCATCGCGCGCCACGAAACCAACGCGCCCCGCGCCGGTGTTGCCGATGGCCTTGCCGGTGCTGATGGCAATGGCGGCCTGGTTTTCGGCCATGGCATCGCCGTACTGGTTGTTGCGCATGAAGTTCCAGGCAATGCCGCTGTCCCGGATCAGCCGCTCGGTGAGCTGGTGGTCGGCCAGTTCCAGCGAGCTGATGGCGGGATTGTCGGCATTGAGGAAGGAGGTATAGACGATGTGCCCCACCCCCGCTTCCCGCGCGGCCTCGACCGCGTTGATGTGCTGGCGCTGGCGGCTGGGCCCGGCTTCCATGGTGGAAACCATGAACAGGTGCGCCGCGCCGCGGAACGCCGCCAGCAGCGCGGGCTTGTCGTTGAAATCGGCGCGGCATGCATCCACGCCACGCGCACGCCACGCGGCAAGCGTGGCTTCGTTGCGGCTGGTGACGCGGATCTGGCCCGGCGGCACGCCGTCCTTGAGCAGGTTCTCCACCACGGCTGCGCCGATGTAGCCGCCGACGCCGGTCACGACGTACATGATGCGTTTCCCCCTTGATTGCCAAGCCAGTGACGGGCCCAGCCGAGGCCCGCCATGGTACCGGCGGCCGGCAGGTATTCGCAGCCGATATGCCCGGTGTAGCCCAGTGCCTCGATGCCCGGCAGCAGCCGCTCGAAGGCAATCTCGCCGCTGCCGGGTTCATGCCGGCCGGGGTTGTCGGCGATCTGGATATGCGCGATCACCGGCAGCAGCCGCTGGATGGAGCGCAGCAGGTCGCCCTGCATGATCTGCATGTGATAGACGTCGTACTGCAGGCGGATGTTCGGGCGCGCGGCGCGTGCCATGCACTCTTCGGCAAGCGCGGTGGAATCCAGCAGATAGCCCGGCACGTCCACGCGCGAGTTGATGGGTTCGAGCAGCACCGTGGCGCCCACGGCGGCCAGACGGTCCGCGGCGCGGCCGATGGCTTGCACGTAGCAGTCGAGGTGCCGGGCGCGCTCCGCAGCCGCGGGCAGCAGCCCGGCCATCACATGCACCAGCCGGCAATTGCCCGCCTCCACGTAGCGCGCCGCGAGTTCGATGCCGGCGTCGAAATCCCGCTCGCGGCCGGGCAGGCAGGCGATGCCACGCTCGCCGCTGTTGCCGGGTGGTCCATTGAACAGCACCCATTGCAGGCCATTGGCGTGCAGGCGGGCGGCGATGTCCCGCGGCTGCGCCTCATAGGGAAACTGGCATTCCACCGCGGTGAACCCGGCCGCCGCCGCCGCGGCGAAGCGCTCCAGGAACGGCAGCTCGGTGAACAGCGTGGAAAGATTGGCAGCCAGGCGAATCACGCTGCGCACCTTACTGCATCGGCCACCACGAAGGTATGCCCTGGCACCGGCGCGCACCGTAAAATGCCCCGCAATGAACCAGGAAGAAAACCGCGCCGCGCAGGTGCATGCCTACCTGCGCAGGCTGCAGGACGATCTGTGCCGCAGCTTCGGTGAGGAAATGGGCGGCAGTTTCCTGCGCGATGAATGGGAACGTCCGGCCGGCGCAGGCAAGTTGCAGGGAACCGGCATCACGGCCGTGCAGGAAGGCGGCGCGGTGATGGAACGCGCCGGTGTCGCGCTGTCGGATGTGCGTGGTTCGCAGCTGCCACCGGCGGCCACCGCGCGCAATCCGCAACTGGCCGGGCGGCAGTTTCGCGCCCTGGGCGTGTCCGTGGTGATGCATCCGCGCAATCCGCATGCGCCCACCAGCCACATGAACGTGCGCTTCTTCAGCGCCGGCGACGTGTGGTGGTTCGGCGGCGGCTTCGACCTCACCCCGTACATTCCGTACGAGGAGGATGTCATCAGCTGGCATCGCGCGGCGCGCACGGCCTGCGATGCCATCTCTCCCGGCATCTACCCGGTGGCGCGCCAGCATTGCGATGCGTACTTCTTCCTGAAGCATCGTGGCGAGGCGCGCGGCATCGGTGGCATCTTCTACGATGACCTCAACGAACAGTCGCAGGAGCTGCCGCTGTCCTGGGAGCAGGGTTTCGCGCTGATGCAGCAGGTCGGCCATGCCTTCCACGACGCGTTGCGCGAGGTGATCCTGCGGCGGCGGGACACGCCCTTCACCGCGCGGCAGCGCGCCTACCAGTTGTATCGCCGCGGCCGCTACGTGGAATTCAACCTGGTGTTCGATCGCGGCACGCTGTTCGGCCTGCAGTCCGGCGGACGCACCGAGGCGATTCTGATGTCGATGCCGCCGCAGGCCAGCTGGTCGTACAAGAGCCCGGATGCCGAGGCCGACGCACAGCTGCTGCCTTATCTCACGACGCTGCGCGGCAGGGACTGGCTCGCCGGCTGAGGAATTTCGCAATGCCATTGACGCCCGCGCAGAACGAGCAGATCGCCGAACGTGTGCGCGAGGCGCTGGCGCGGCGACGCATCTCGCGACGGCGGCTTGCCGAGGAGGCGCGCATCAGCGTGTCGACGCTGGAGAAGGCGCTGGTGGGCGATCGCCCCTTCAGTCTCGCGAGCGTGGTGCGGCTGGAGCAGGCGCTGGGTGTGGCGCTGCGCCCCAGCGCCGCGCCGCTGCCGCAGGTGGCGCCGCCGGAACTGGGCGGCTATGTGCGCAGTGCCGTGGCCTGGCTCGAAGGGGAATACCTCACGCTGCGGCCCTCCTTCGAGCTGGCGGACGGCATCCATGCCTACTGCACGGTGATCGGCTGGGAGGAAAGCCGTCGCTGCCTGCAGTTCCGCGAGGGCGAGCGGTTCGATTCCGCCAATGCGCAGATCGGCCATGTGTCGTTGCCGCCGGTGCGCGGCAAGGTGTACCTGAGCACCACCGAAAACGGCCAGATGCGCCTGATGATCCTGAACTCCCCCACGCGCGGCGGGGAATTGTCCGGCCTGCTGCTGACGCTCACTGCCGGCACGCCGGGCCTGCCCGTGGCCACGCCCATAGTGCTGCTGCCGCGCAGGCCGGATCACCAGTTCAGCCGCATCGCGCGCGGCGATGCGTCCTTCCCGCGTTACCAGAGCCTGCTGGCGCAGGCGCGCAAGGCCGTGCACATCCACGACATACCGGCCTGAAGGCTCGCCGGGTTTCGCCGGCGAGAGCTCAGTGCGTCAGCGCGTACGCCACGAAATTCACGCCCATGCGCAGGCCCAGCGTGGCGCTGGCCGCCGGATAGTCCGGGTTGTCGGCCCACTGGTAGGAATCGCCCAGGTCGTTGTTGAACGCGATGGCGATCATCACGCGGTTGGAACTGTCGAGCACGGCGCGCCAGTGCGGCACCGCCCCACCGTTGCGATAACCCGGTCCGCCGCCCAGTGCGTTCCAGTTCGGCACCTGGCCCTTGATCGTGAGGTCGTACACGGTATGGAACAGTGGATGGGTGTCGGGCAGATCCACGATCAGTTCGCCGATGTCCCGCTCGGGGAACATGCGGCGGATGCCGTCCTCGAAACCTTCCCATTCGTTCTCGCCGAAAAAGCTGTCGGCCAGCAGGAAACCGCCGCGGTCCAGGTATTCGCGGATCTTCTTCACCTGCGGGTCGGTCAGTTCCCAGAACCCCGGCAGGCCCACGATGAGATAGGGCCAGTCGAAGATGTCGTCGCCATCGTCGGGGTTCACCGGCTGTTCCACCGAACGCACGTCGATGGTGGTGAGGCGCTTCAGGATGCGCGCGAAGTAGCGGTCGCCACGCGGATAATCCACGGCCCAGCTGGTGCCGCCCTCGCGCCAGTCGCCGCCGCCGCCGCGACCGAAACCGCCAAAGCCGCGGCGGCCATTGGGATACATCAGCCGCGCCACCACGAAACCGGCCGGCTTCTGCCAGTCGTCCGGCAGTTCGACCTGGTCGGCCTGCAGTTCGAGCGAGTAGTACTGGCGGAATTCGCGGGCGGCGTACACCGCAGTGGCCACCGCCATCAGCAGTCCGGTCATCAGCAGGCGGCGGGAACGCAGGAGGCGCGACATGGGGGCGCAAGCCTACTCCATGCAATTGCCAAGCGGACACCCTCGCCAGTGTTCCCGGATATCTCCTACGCCGGTCTTCGCAAACCGGCCGGCGCGCTGGCAGCGGGGGCGTTCTATGCTGGCGCATGGTTTGCCGGATTGCCGCCGCATTGACGATGGCCGCTGCACTGGCGGGCGCCGCCGGCTGCGCGACCACTGCGCATGAGGCGCCACCGGAAGTCGCGCCACAACCGCCACGGGTAAGCGCACAGGAAGCCATGCTGGATGCGCAGGTCGCCGCCGCGCAGGATGCGAGCGCGGCCCAGGCGCCGGTCACGCCGTTGGTTGCGGCCAATGCCAGCAGCCGCGCGCAGCGCTTCGGCCCCACTGACCGTTCCACCCGCGAGATCCGCGACCTGACCCTGGCCGCGCCGCGGGCGCTGGATTTCCCGCAGCGGCTGGACCAGGCGCATGACCGCATCTACGCCTTCGGACAGGGACTGGTGGAAGCCGCCGACCAGGGCTTCGCCGCGAACGACAAGCCGCTGAAGCCCGTGCCGGCCGCGCCATTCCGTCTCAGCACCACGCTGGAGGTGATCGATCGCACCGATGGCCTGCGGCCCGACATCGACCTTGATTTCGACATCGCGCTGCGCCTGCCGAACCTGGAGCAGCGGCTGCGCGTGTTCGTGACCAGCGAATCACTGGACAGCGGCATCCGCGAGCGCACCGAGGATTCGCGCCTGCGTGCCGGCCTGCGCTACGAACTGTTCAGCAACCTGGATTTCGACGTGGGCATACGCGTCGCGCTGCCGCCGGTGGCCTTCACCGCGCTGAAGTGGTCGCGCGAGATACCACTGGGTTCCTGGGATTTCTATCCGCTGGTGAAACTGTTCGCCGAGACCGAGGAAAGCGTGGGCTACGCGCTGGGGGCAACCTTCGACCGCTGGTCCGGCCGGCACCTGCTGCGCTCCTCCACGTATGCGAAGTGGCGCCACGACCTGGACCGCACCCAGTGGCAGCACACCTTCGTGTATGCGCGCGCGCATGAACTGCTGGTGCCGGACCGCTATGGCGCCTATGTGGGTGCCAAGGACATCGGCCGTGGCTGGGGCCTGTCAACCCAGGTCAGTGGGGGAACCACGAAGCAGGTGGGTCGCTACGAGGCCAGCGTTTTCTATCACAACCGCACTCCCACGCGCTGGCTGTACTGGTTCGCCGAACCTTTCGTGCGCTGGGAGCGGCGCTGGAACTGGAGCGCCGATCCCGGCATACGCATCGGGATCGACGCCCTGTTCTGGGACCTCGCGCGACCCGCGAGGTGAGCGCAGCGCGTCAGCGCGCCCGGCCGCGCCGGAACAGATTGACCACTGCGAGCAGGATCACCGCTCCACCCAGGGACACCAGGAAAGTGCTGAGTGTCAGCCCGGAGTTGTTGATGGTGCCGGTCCCGAACAAGGGACTCAGCAGCAGGCCTCCGACGAAGGCGCCGATGATGCCGACCACCACGTTCAGGAAGATGCCCTGCTGACCATCGGTGCGCATGATCATGCTTGCCAGCCAACCCACGACACCACCAACGATGAGCCAGATCAGAAGATTCATGATGCGTTCTCCAGGTTTGTTGCCTGTTGCCATTGGACGACTGCAACGCCGGCGCCGGCAGGCGGGCCCGCCGCTTTGGACGGTAGGATGAAGCCGACAATCGCGCACCGGCCGTGCGCGAAAGCGCCTAGACCGGTGTCGCGCCCTGCACCGCCAGCCGGCCGAAGCGGCCGGCATTCACATCCTCGAAGGCGGCGATGATCTCCTCGCGGCTGTTCATCACGAATGGTCCGTAGCCGACGATGGGCTCGTCGATGGGAACGCCGCTCATGACCAGCAGCGTGGTCGGCTCGCGCACTGCCAGGTGGATGTCGCCGGCGGCGCCGCCGAACACCGCGCTGTCGCCATCGCCCAGCTGGTGGTCCGCGGCCAGCGTGACCGCCCCTTCCAGCACGGCCACCACCGCATGATGTCCCGCGGGCACCGGCAGCGCGAACTCACCCGGCGGCAGGCCCGCGTCCCAGAGGTTGAGCTCGGTGAAGGTATGCGCCGGCCCCTGCGCAGCGCCGAAGTGCCCCGCAATCACGCGCAGCCGTCCACCGCCGGGCAGATCCACCGCCGGTATCTGGTCCGCGGTGATGGCCTGGTAGCGCGGCGCGGTCATCTTCTGCGCCGCCGGCAGGTTCACCCACAACTGCGCCACCTTGAAGCGGCCGCCAGTCTTCGAGAAGGCCGCGGAATGGAACTCCTCGTGCATCACGCCGCTGCCGGCCGTCATCCACTGCACGTCACCGGGACCGATGGTGCCGCCGCTGCCGGCGGAATCGCGATGCGACACCTCGCCCTGGTACACCAGCGTCACTGTCTCGAAGCCGCGATGCGGATGCTCACCCACGCCGCGCTGTTTCCCGGCGGGCGCAAATTCCGCCGGGCCGGCGTAGTCCAGCAGCAGGAACGGGCTGACCAGCCGGCCGAGACGGTCGTAGGAAAACAGCGTGCGCGCGGGGAAGCCATCGCCCACCCAGTGCGGCGATGGTGAACGGAATACGCCGACGGGTTCGCGCGCCATGATGTCCTCCCGGGTGGATGCCGGAAGCTAGCCGCGTCCGACGAAAGGCATTGATGTGGCCATCACCGTCATATTCAAGACATTGGCGGTCAGCGGCAGCCCGGCCATGTACAGCACCGCCTCGGCCACATGCTGCACGTCGAAGGTGGGCTCGGGCTTCAGCGTGAAATCCGCCTGCAATGTGCCGGCCTGCATGGAGATGCCGAGGTTGGTCTGCACGTTGCCGATGTCGATCTGCCCGCAGGCGATGTTGCAGCGGCGGCCTTCCAGCGCAATGGTCTTGGTGATGCCGGTGACCGCATGCTTGGAGGCGGTGTAGGCCACCATGTTCGGCCGCGGCGTCACCGCGGCGATGGAGCCATTGTTGATGATGCGTCCGCCCTGCGGCTGCTGCGCCTTCATGGCGCGGAACGCGGCCTGCGCCACCAGGAACACACCGGTGAGATTGGTGTCGATCACGCGCCGCCAGCTCTGCGCCGACAGCTCGTCCACCGCGCCCGCACCGGAGATGCCGGCATTGTTGAACACCACATCGAGCCGTCCGTATTGCGAAACAGTGCGCTCGATCATGGCCTTCACCGCGGCCTCATCGGTGACGTCGGTAGGCACGACCAGCAATTTGCCGCCGGCAAGCCCCGCGGTTTCTTCCAGCGGCGCCGCACGTCTTCCGGCAACGGCCACTTGATAGCCGGCTTTGGCCAGCGTCACTGCCACCGCGCGTCCGATTCCCGAACCCGCACCCGTTACCAGAACCACCTTCGAACCCATGTAAACTCCGTTGCGGCCAGCCACGAGGCCGGCAAGCGTACTCCAAACGACGACCGCAGATCGTCCGGGGCAAGAGGGGCAGCGATGAGACAGGCAAGGCACACCGCGCACGCTGGTTGCGCTGGGCACCGGCGTTGCTGTGTGCGGCCCTTGCCGCCGGCGCGCAGGTGCAGCCCGTGCCGGCCCCGGCGTTCTCGGCGGCGCAACTGCCCGACGGCCCGGCCAATACCCTGCAGGGCCAGCGCCTGTACCGACAGCTCTGCGTGGGCTGCCACGGCGAGACGGGCATGGGTGGCACGGGCATGTCATGCCGTCGTTCCACGGCACACTGACTGCGGAACAACTGCGTGACCGAGGGAGCAACACAACCTGTGAACCGAATCAGCCTGAACGGAATCTGCAAGCGATTCGACGCGCTGCAGTTGTTCGACGAACTGTCGCTGGATGTGCACGCCGGCGAGTTCATGGTCTTCCTCGGGCCCTCCGGCTGCGGCAAGTCCACCCTGCTGCGCATGATTGCCGGCCTGGAATCGCTGGACGGCGGCGCGATCAGCATCGACGGACGGCGCATCGACCAGCTGCCGCCGGGCGCGCGCAATGTCGCCATGGTGTTCCAGCAGTACGCGCTGTATCCGCACATGTCGGTGCGCGAGAACCTGGCCTTCGGGCTGCGCAATGCCGGCGCACCACCGGATGAAATCGCTCGGCGCATCGACGATGCGACCCGGCGCCTGGAGATCGCGCCGCTGCTGGAGCGTCGCCCCGGCCAGCTGTCGGGCGGACAGCGCCAGCGCGTGGCCATCGCGCGGGCCATCGTCAAGGAACCCGCCGTGTTCCTGTTCGACGAGCCGCTGTCCAGCCTCGACGCCGCGCTGCGCGCGCGCACGCGCATCGAGCTCGCGCAGCTGCACCAGCAGCTGCGCACCACCATGATCTTCGTCACCCACGACCAGGTCGAAGCCATGACGCTGGCGGACCGCATCGTGGTGATGAACCAGGGGCGTATCGAGCAGATCGGCACGCCGATGCAGATCTACCGTCGGCCGGCGACGCTGTTCGTGGCGGAGTTCGTCGGCACGCCGCGCATCAACCTCGTCGCGGCGCAGGTCGATGCTTCCAGTGGCCGCGCGGTGGCACGGCTGCCCGACGGTGCCAGCGTCGCCACCGGCATCCAGTTCGCGGCGCCGCCAGCCGATGGCGCCATGACACTGGGCGTGCGCGCCGAAGCCATCCGCCCCGTCGCCCCGGCGGCTGGCGACACCGATGGCACCGTGCGCGTGGTGGAGCGGCTGGGTGACCGCACCTTGGTGCATGTGGCGCTGGCGGACGGCACGCTGCTCACCGCCGAGGATCGCGGTGATTCGCTGCTGCAGCCTGGCGACGCGGTCGGGCTCACCATCGACGGCAACGCGGCGCATCTGTTCGCCGCCGACGGCGCGGCGTACCACGCCGGGGCGCAATGATGGCCGGCGCCGCAAACACGCGCACCGCGGGCGGCTGGCGGCGCTGGTCCGGTGGCCTGTTCGTCGCGCCCTACCTCCTGGTGTTCGCGCTGATGCTCATCGTGCCGCTGGCGGTGGGCATCCGGTTGTCCATGACCCGCGGCGACCTGTTCGGCATCCAGGGCTTCGTGGGCTTCGGCAATTTCACGCGGCTGTTTGCCGATCCGGTGTTCCTGCAGGCCGTGTGGAACACCTTGCTGTTCGTGCTGCTGGCCGTGCCGGCGATGACGGTGATCGGCCTCGCGCTGGCACTGGTGCTGAACCACACGGCGCGCTGGGCCGCCGTCCTGCGCGCCATCTTCTTCGCCTCCACCGTGCTGTCGGTCACCGTGGTCACGCTGATCTGGCGACTGGTGCTGATTCCCGAAGGGGGCCTGGCCGCGGTCATCGCCAGGGTGATCGGCGCCGAGCCGGTGGCCTACCTCAGCGAGCCGGCGCTGGCACTGCCGGCGGTGGCGGTGACCACCATCTGGTGGGGCATCGGCCTGCCGATGGTGCTGTTCCTCGCCGCGCTCCAGCAGGTGCCGCGCGACCTCTACGAGGCCGCGGCGCTGGACAACGCCTCCCGCGCACGCACGCTGCTGTCCATCACGCTGCCTTCGATCCGCCGCACCATCGTGCTGGTGGTGGTGGTGGAGATCATCCTGCAGTTCCAGCTGTTCGGGCAGCCGCAGCTGATGACCGGCGGCGGCCCGAACAACTCCACGCGCCCGGTGGTGATGTTCATCTACGAGACGGGCTGGAAGCAGTGGCAGCTGGGCTATGCGGCCGCGGCCTCGCAGGTGTTGTTCGGCATGATCGCCATCGTGGCGATGGCGCAGTACTGGTTCTCCTCACGCCGGGAGGCGGCATGAGCGCCGCATCCCTGCACCGTCCGCCGCGCCTCGCCATCGCGCTGGTGGCCATCGCCGCCATCGTGATGCTGACGCCCATGCTGTGGGTGGTGATCCTGAGCTTCAAGCACAACACCGCGCTGATGGCCGACACCAGCTCGGCATTCGTGCCGCCGTGGACGCTGGCCAACTACCGCAGCATCATCGGCGAGGGCCAGGTGTTCACCTGGCTCACCAACAGCCTGGTCGTCTCGCTGGCCATGACGGCGGGCGTGCTGGTGCTGTCGTCGCTGGCCGGCTACGGCTTCGCGCGGCTGGAGTTTCCGGGGCGGCGGTTGCTGTTCATCCTCGTGCTGCTGGGCCTTGCCATTCCCGAGCAGGCGGTGATCATCGGCCGGCACCAGATGTTCAGCGCGGTTTCCATGCACAACACCTACACCGCGCTGGTGCTGCCCGGGCTCGCCATGCCCTTCGGGGTGTTCCTGATGACGCAGTACTTCCGCGCCATCCCGCGCGAGCTCGACGAGGCCGCCATGCTGGATGGCGCCTCGCGGCCGCGCATCTTCTGGCGCGTGCTGCTGCCGCTGACGCTGCCGGCGCAGGCCACGCTGGGCATTTTCACTTTCTTCCATGCCTGGAACGATTACTGGTGGCCGCTGATCAGCGCCACCGACCGCGACATGCTCACCCTCACCGTGGGCATCGCCGCAACGCAAATGAACTTCGCGCAGACCGAGGGCCTGGGTTTCCTGATGGCGCAGGCGGTGTTTGCCGGACTGCCGACACTGCTGGTGTACCTGGTGTTCCAGAAATACCTGGTGCGCGCCGTGGCCGGAGCGGCCGGCCAATGAAGCGACTGAGCGCATTGCTGGCATTGGCATGCCTTGCCGCCTGCGGCCGCAACGACGGTCGCACCGAGCTCGTCATCCAGCGTTTCTTCGGCGCCTGCCAGGCCGAATACGGCGCACTGGCCGACCCGGCACAGGCCAATGGCGAATGCGGAATCATCACCGCGATGATCAACCAGTTCGAGCAGGAGAATCCGGACATCCGCGTGGTGGAAAACACCGTGGCCTGGCCCGGTTACGACCAGCTCACCGCGCAGCTGGCCGCCAACGGGCCGCCGGACCTCGTCACCATGCACAGTTCGGCCATTCCCGATTACGAGGCACGCCATCTGCTCGAACCGCTGGATACCGACCTGGCCGCGGTTGGCATTGCGCCGGAACAGTTCACCGCAGCGGCGCGTGCCGGTGTCACCGTGGAAGGCCGCACCATGGGCCTGCCCATCGATGTATGGGCACCGCTGTGGCACATCAACATGAACCTGTTCCGCCAGGCGGGCCTGGTCGTGGACGGCAAACCGGTGCTGCCCGCGAGCCCGGAGCAATTCCAGGCGCAGGCCGCGCAGTTCCGTGAACGTACCGGCAAGCCGTACTTCATCCAGGTGACCAACAAGGATTTCGCCGGCCCCATGCGCATCTTCTATGCATGGATGATGCAGCAGGGCGCGGCGCCCTTCACCGATGCGCGGCACGCGAACTTCGACAGCCCGGCCGGCCGCAGCGCGCTGGAATTCATGAAGGCGCTGTACCAGCGCGGCGACAGCGCGAAGAACCTCGACTATGCCGGCGCAGTATCGGGATTCCTGAAGGGCGAAGGCGGCATCCTGGTGGATGGCACCTGGATGGTGGGACAGTTCGATGCCGCGGCCCATGACGAACGCAGCCCGCTGTACCGCGGCTACGCGGTGCGGCCCTTCCCCTTCCTGTTCCACCAGCGCCAGGTGTCGCTGGTGGATGGCCACAACTGGGTGATGCCGCGCAATGCGCACCGCACCGCCGCCGAACGCGAGGCAGCGCGGCGCTTCCTGAAGTATTTCGCGGCCAATGACTTCCAGTGGGCGCGCACCGGCCACTTCCCGGCGTACCGCGCCATCATCGACAGCGCCGCGTGGCAGCAGCTGCCCCATCGCAGCGACATCGCCGCGATCACGCAGCATGGCGAGCCGCTGCCCAAGTACGTGCGGCGCCAGTCCCCCATCGAGTTCATCGTGGGCGAGGAGGCCGCCGCGGCCTTCACCGGCGCGAAGCCGGTGGAGCGCGCGCTCGCGGACATGCAGCGCCGCGCCAACGACATCCTGCAGAGCTTCTAAGGAGTTTTTCGTGCAACAGGCCCGTGTGATCGCCGACCGTGATTTCCTCATCGACGCCCTGGACCGCCGCGTGTTCGGCGCCTTCGTGGAGCACCTGGGGCGCTGCATCTATGGCGGCATCTACGAGCCCGGGCATCCCACCGCCGACGAACACGGCTTTCGCGGCGACGTGCTGGCACTGGCGCGCGAACTTGGCGTGACTACCATGCGCTGGCCCGGTGGCAACTTCGTGTCCGGCTACGACTGGCGCGATGGCGTGGGACCGCGCGAAAAGCGCCCCGCCCGGCTCGACCTTGCGTGGTTCTCCACCGAAACCAACCACTTCGGCACCAACGAGTTCATCGGCTGGTGCCGCAAGGCCGGCGTCGAGCCCATGATGGCCATCAACCTCGGCACGGCGGGCCCGGAGCAGGCACGCCAGCTGGTGGAGTACTGCAACCATCCCGGCGGCACCGAGTATTCGGACCTGCGCATCGCGCATGGCTACCGCGAGCCGCATGACATCAAATTCTGGTGTCTCGGCAACGAGATGGATGGCCCCTGGCAGATCTGCCACAAGAACGCGCAGGAATACGGCCGCGCGGCACTCGAAGCCGCCAAGGTCATGCGCTGGACCTCGCCCGACCTCACCCTCGCCGCCTGCGGCTCTTCCTATCGCGAGATGCCCACCTACGGCGCATGGGAATACGAGGTTCTCGAACACTGCTTCGACAAGGTGGATTTCATCTCGCTGCACCAGTACTTCCACAACCGCGACAACGACATCGCGAAGTTCTTCACGCATGTGGACAAGCTGGACAGCTTCATCACCGAAGTGGCGGCGATTGCCGATGCGGTGGCCGCGAAGCGCCGCAGCGCGAAGCGCATCATGCTGTCCATGGATGAGTGGAATGTCTGGTACAAGGCGCGCACGCCGGAGGACCTCGCCAAGCCCGGCTGGCCCCAGGCACCGAAGCTGCTCGAAGAGGTCTACAACTTCGAGGACGCGCTGGTGGTGGGCGGCGCATTGATCACGCTGATGAACCATGCCGACCGCGTGAAATCGGCGTGCCTTGCGCAGCTGGTCAACGTGATCGGCGCCATCATGACCGAGACCGGTGGCAAGGCCTGGCGGCAGACCATCTTCCATCCCTTCGCGCAGGCATCACGGCTGGCGCGCGGCAATGTGCTGCGGCTGGTCACGGAATGCGGCACGTTCGCGGCGGGCGACTATGCAAGCGCGCCATTGCTGCTGGCCAGCGTGGTGCATGATCCACACAACGGCGGACTGTCGGTGTTCGCGTTGAACCGTTCGACGGAACCCATGGCGCTGTCAGTGGAACTGCGTGGGATGAAGAAAGTCGCGGTGACCGAGAGCTTCGAGCTGCGGCACGACGATCTCAAGGCCGTCAACACGGCGCAGCAACCCGACGCGGTGGCACCAGTGGCACATGCGGCCTGCACCTGCACAGACGGCAGGCTGGCCGCCACGCTGCAGCCACTGTCGTGGAATGTGTTCGCGCTGCGCGCCACCTGAGACCACAAGCAGCGCCAACGCCCCCACGCAGGCGCGCGCGGATTTCCGTTGCAGCGCGTCCGCGTGTAGGACTTCTCTTCCTCCGCGCACGAGGTCTGGCTTGCTGTGGCATGCTGAATCCGGACCGTCCAAGCCCGGGGGTATGCCATGAAAGCCCTGCGCGACATTCTCGTAGCCATCAAGGAACCTGGCGCCCGCAGCCAGCCCGCGCTGCGCAAGGCGGGGCAGCTCGCAGAAGGCAGTGGCGCGCGCCTCACGCTGTTCCATGCACTGACCACGCCACTGGCTTTCGATGCCTTCGCCAGCGTTGGCCAGACGGTGCAGCAGGCACAGAAGCAGTTCCGCGAACGCGCACTGGCCCAACTGGCGAAGCTCGCCGCGCCATGGCAGGCACGCGGCCTGCTGGTGAACGTCGCCACTGACTGGGATTTCCCGGCGTATGAAGCCGTGATCCGCCAGGCGCGCCGGCAAGGCGCGGACCTGGTGGTGGCGGAGCGTCATGCCACGCGCCACCTGCTGCCCTCGTTGCTGCGCTTCAACGACTGGGAATTGCTGCGACGCTGCCCGGTGCCAGTGCTGCTGGTCAAACGTGGCGGCGACTGGCAGCGCCCGGTGGTGCTGGCGGCCATCGACCCGGCGCACAGCTTCGCCAAACCCGCGAAGCTCGATGGCACGATCATGGCGGCGGCGAATCTCATCGCCGGCTCGCTGGGCGGCAAGCTGCATGTCGCGCATGCCTGGCCGGGCATGCCGATGCCGGCCAGCATGGAGGAACTGGTCATCAGCGCTCCGGATCCGGACCGGCGCGCCCGCCGCGAAGCACGCGCCACCTTCGACGCCGAGATTGACGAGGCGGGCCTGCCGGACGCAAAGCGGCACTTCGTGGTGGGCAACCCGGTGGAATTGATCCCTAAACTCGCGCGCCGCCATCGCGCGGGCCTCGTGGTGATGGGCGCGATCTCGCGCTCGGGTCTGCAACGGCTGGTAGTGGGCAATGTCGCCGAGCAAGTGCTGGATTCCCTGTCCTGCGATGTGCTGGTGGTGAAGCCGGCGGAGTTCAAGACGCGCGTGCGGCCGCAGCGCCGCGGCGTGCAGCTGATCGCGACGCCGTCCTACCTGGCCTGAGCCACAAGCAAATCGCGGCTGGCCGCGCGCACGTCCTTGCAGCCGGTCAGCGCCATCGTCACCGCGAGTTCGCGGCGCAGGATGTCCAGCGCCAGCGCCACGCCCTGCTGGCCCAGCGCACCCAGGCCATACAGCCAGGCGCGCCCAACCAGCGTCGCGGATGCGCCCAGCGCCATGGCCTTCAGCATGTCCTGGCCGCTGCGGATGCCGCTGTCCAGCAGCACCTCGCAATGTCCCTGCACGGCCTCCACCACCGCGGGCAAGGCGGCGATGGTGGAGCTCGCGCCGTCGAGCTGGCGGCCACCGTGGTTGGACACCACCAGCGCATCCGCGCCCATGTCCACCACGCGGCGCGCATCCTCCGCATCGAGGATGCCCTTGATGATGAGCTTGCCCTTCCAGCGCTGGCGCACCCATGCCAGGTCATCCCAGGTCAGCGAAGGGTCCACCTGCGACTGCACCCACTGCGAGAAATGCACGCCACGCGCGCGCGCCACCGCCGCGCTGAGGTTGCCGAACTCGCGGCGTTTCGCGGTGAGCATGCTCCACGCCCAGCGCGGCTTGCCGGCCAGATCCAGTGCATTGCGCAGTGTCAGCCGCGGCGGCACGGTGAGCCCGTTCTTCGCATCGCGCCGGCGCAGGCCGCCGACGGGGATGTCCACGGTGAACATCAGCACTTCGCAGCCGGCCGCCTGCGCGCGATCCATCAGCTCACCCGTGAAGCCGCGATCCCGCAACACGTACAGCTGGAACCAGAACGGCGCGCTGCTCGCCGCGCGCACATCCTCCATGGAACAGATCGACACGGTGCTGAGGCAGAAGGGAACCCCGGCCGCCTCGGCCGCGCGCGCGGCGTGGATCTCGCCATTGCCGTGGATGAAACCCGCCATGCCGGTGGGCGCCAGCACCAGCGGCATCGTGGCCGCACGACCGAGGATGCTGGTACCGAGGTTCTGCGTGGACGCATCCACCAGCACGCGCTGGCGAAAGCGCAGCGCCTCGAAGTCGGCGCGATTCGCGCGCAGCGTCAGCTCATCGTAGGAGCCGCCGTCCACGTAGCCGAAGAAGGCGCGCGGCACGCGGCGACGCGCGAGATCACGCAGGTCGGCGATGCTGTTGATGACTTTCATCCACTACCCATAGTGATGGTGCATGCGCCGTGGATCGCCTAATTCACGGGCATCGAGAACTCGGGCCCCCTGCCTGATCCTTCGGGCCAGCGCTGCATCACGCTCTTGTAGCGCGTGTAGAAGCGCAATGCCTCTTCGCCATAGGCATGGTGATCCCCGAACAGCGACTGCTTCCAGCCGCCGAAGGAATGCCAGGCCATGGGCACGGGGATGGGGACGTTGATGCCCACCATGCCTACCTGCACGCTGCGCGCGAAGGCGCGCGCGGTGGCGCCATCGGCGGTGAAGCAGGCCGCGCCATTGGACAGCGGATGGCTGTTGATCAGCTGCACGGCGCCCGCGAGGTCCGGCACCTGCACGATGCACAGCACCGGGCCGAAGATCTCCTCCTGGTAGATGGCATGCGTGGGCCGTACGCCATCGAACACCGTCGCGCCGGTGAAGAAACCCTGCTCATGGCCCGGCACGCGCAGGCCGCGGCCATCCACCAGCAATTGCCCACCCTCGGCCACGCCGCGCGCGATGTAGCCCTCGACTCGCGCCTGGTGCGCGGCGGTGACCAGCGGCCCCATCTGCACGCCCGCCTCGTGGCCGGCGCCCACCTTCAACTCCCGCGCCCGCGCCACGATCTTCGGCACCAGTCTTGCGCCGGCCTCGCCCACCGCCACCAGCACGGAGATGGCCATGCAGCGTTCGCCCGCCGAACCGAAGGCCGCACCGGTGATGGCATCCACGACCAGCTCCGGATCCGCATCGGGCATGGCCACCAGGTGGTTCTTCGCGCCACCCAGGGCCTGCGCGCGCTTGCCATGCGCGATGGCGGTCTGCTGCACGTACTGCGCCACCGGCGTGGAACCGACGAAGGACACCGCGCGGATCTGCGGATGCACCAGCAGCGCATCGACGGCAACCTTGTCGCCCTGCACGACATTGAACACGCCATCCGGCAGGCCCGCCTCGCGCAGCAGTTCCGCCAGCAGCAGGCTCGGCGATGGATCGCGCTCGGAGGGCTTCAGCACGAAGGCATTGCCGGCCACCAGTGCCAGCGGAAACATCCACATCGGCACCATCACCGGGAAATTGAACGGGGTGATGCCGGCGACCACACCCAATGGCGAACGCAGGTTCCAGTTGTCGATGCCGCCGCCGACATTGTCCGAGTGCTGGCCAGTGAGCAGGTGCGGCGCACCGCAGGCGAATTCCACCACTTCGATGCCGCGCGTCACCTCGCCATCCGCGTCGGCCAGTACCTTGCCATGCTCGCTGGTGATGGCTTCGGCCAGTTGGCGCCGATGCTTCTCGAGCAATTCGCGGAACGCGAACAGCACCCGCGCGCGGCGCAGTGGCGAAGTCGCGGCCCAGCCGGGAAATGCCGCCGCGGCACTGGCCACCGCCGCATCAACGGTACCGACCTCCGCCAGCGCCACCCTGCCCGATACGCTGCCGGTGGCCGGGTTGAACACATCGACGCATCGCTCGCCGGTTGCCGGCGCCGCCACGCGCCCGCCGATGAAATGACCGATCTGCCGCACCTAGAGCTCCAGGCGATGCGCCTGCCGGTAACCCGGATCGCCGTAATCGACGATCTCCACACGATCGGCCGCGCGATACAGGAACACGCGGCCGGCGTAGTCCTCGCGCAATGCCAGGTTCACCGCCGCCGCCGCGAAGTCATCGACGGCGCCGATGGCTTCCGGCGCAATGCAATTGACGCGGATCTTCTGCGCCTGCAAGGAACGCAGCGCCGCGGTGAAGCGCAGGATGCCGGCCTTGGCCGCGCACCAGGCCGGCCGCGTCTCCTCGCCGAAGCCCAGCGCCGAAGCCGCCGCCACATTGACGATGGCGCCGCCGCGTCGCTTCAGGATCTCGATGGCGCGGCGGGTCACATGCATGGTGCCCAGAAGGTTGGTGCCGACGATGCGCGCCCAGTGGTTCAGTGGATCGTCATCCAGCCAGGGACCTGCCACGTTGAACACGAGGTCCAGCCCGCCGAACTCGCGCGTGCTGCGTTCGATCACCGCGGCCACCTGTTCTTCCTGCGCCACGTCACAGCGATGCGCCAGCGCGGCGTTGCCGGTGGCGCGGATGGCGGCGGCCACTTCGCCGGCCAGCGCGTAATCGATGTCGGCCACCACCACGCTCGCGCCCAGCTGCGCGCAGCGGCGCGCGATGGCGGCACCGGCACCGGAACCACCGCCCGTCACCAGCGCGACGCGACGATCCAGCCGGCGCAACGGCAGCACCGTGGCACCGGGCACGGCTTCGCTGCGCGCAGTGCGCGCGGACACCTTGCTGCCCTCGGGCGAATCGGCTTGCATACTTCCTGGAGGCGTATCATCGCCTCTCATATATGAACCAGACGGCGCACAGAGTACCCGATCCGGCCCGCTACGCGCGGCATCTCGCGCTCACGGAGATCGGCTCCGCGGGACAGCAGCGGCTGGCCGATGGCTCGGTGCTGGTGGTCGGCGCGGGTGGCCTGGGCTCACCCGCCGCGCTGTATCTGGCGGCCGCCGGCGTGGGCACCATCGGGCTCGTTGATCACGACCGCATCGAGCTGTCCAACCTGCAGCGGCAGATCCTGTTCGGCACCGATGAGATCGGCCGCGGCAAGGCGGTCACCGCGCAGGCGCGGCTCACGGCATTGAATCCGTCGCTGCACGTCGTCGCGCATGAGGAGAAGCTGCTCGCCGGCAATGTCGAACGCATCTTCCGCGACTACGACATCGTCCTCGACGGCACCGACCGCCTCGCCACGCGCTACCTGATCAACGACGCCTGCGTGCTCATGGGCAAGCCGCTGGTCAGCGCGGCCATCCATCGTTTCGAAGGCCAGGCCATGACCTACCTGCCTGGCAAGTCGGCCTGCTACCGCTGCCTGTATCCCGAGAGCCCGGAGGACCTGGTGCCCAACTGCGCCACCGCCGGCGTGCTCGGCGTGCTGCCCGGCGTGATGGGCAGCCTGCAGGCCACCGAAGCATTGAAACTGCTGCTGGGCATCGGCGAGACCCTGGCCAACCGGCTGCTGGTCTATGACGCGCTGTCGCTGCGCTTCGATGAATTCCATTTCAAGCGCCGCATGGACTGCGCGGTGTGCGGCGAGCACCCCAGCATCACCAGCGTCGCGCATCACGAGGAGAAGGGTTTGAGCCGGATTACAGAGTGGACGCCGCAGCAGCTGGCCAGCGAGCTGAAGAACGGCGGCGAGGAACGTTTGTTCATGGTCGATGTGCGCGAGCACCATGAGTGGGATGAAGGCCGGCTGCCGGGGTCGGTGCACATCCCGCTGGGCACGTTGCCGGCGCGGCTGGATGAGATCCCCGCTGAGGCGACACCGGTGTTCATCTGCGCCGTGGGCGGCCGCAGCATGCGCGCCGCGCAGTTCTTCGCGCAGTCGAAGGGGCGCGATGCGGTCAACCTCAGCGGCGGAGTGATGGTCTGGAGCCAGGTGTTCGGCGCGCCGCCGAAGCCGGATGATCACCAGCACTAGGCTTGGCAACTCCGGCCAGCACTGCATCTGGCGCGCCATCGCCACACCGATTCAGCGCGCCCCGAGTTCCCTGCGTATCCAGCTCGGGTCCCGACGCAGATCGAGTATCGCGTACACTTCCGTTCGAACTGCGGTGTCCCGATAGTAGATGCCGAAAGGAAAGCGGCTGGCCAGCATGCGGTGAAAGCCGAAATGCACCGAGTGGATGCCGTGGTAAACCGCAAGACGTTCCAGATCTCCCCACAGCGATTCCGCGCAATAAGTGCCGACTCCCACCGCAATGCCCTCGTAGAAGTCGCGGGCTCGCTCAATGTCCTCGATCACATCTTCGAGGACGACCACAGTCCACATGATCAACGATTGAAGAGACGGACCTTCGCTTCCTCAAGCGACAGGAACCCGGACCGCCCGGCCTCGGCACGGGCCAGCCGGTCCGCCAGAACCTCACCATGCCAGGATGGAGACTCGATGGCTTCGGGTGAAATGCAAAGCGACTGCCAGAGCAGTTCCATTGCCTGCAGCCGCTCGGGCAGACTCATGTCATCGATATCGGTCATCCGGATCATTGCGCGAGGTTAGCCCCACCGATGGCAACGAACAAGAATCGGAACACCCGGTTTCTGCTGCGAATTGGCCATAACGGGCCGCGCCTGGTTCGGCCATGAGCGCCGCCCGGTCGAAGCCTGGGCCATGGGAACTGCAACTGGCGGCACTGAACGCGCTCGATCCGGCGGCGGAGCGCGCCATCCAGAATGAGACCATCTCGCGGGCACTGGCCGACAGGCATTTTCGCGTGGTCGCCAGGGCTGCGACGCTGGCCGGCGAACGTGCGCTTCACGAACGGATACCCGACCTGCTGCAGGCCTGGACGCGTTTGCTCGACGACCCGGTGAAGCAGGATCCGCAGTGCCTGGCCAAATCCGCCATCACCGGCGCACTGCTCACGCTCGAGCATGACGACAGCAGGTTCTGGCTCGCCGGCATCGCCTATCGACAGCACGAACCGGTGTGGGGAGGCAGCACCGACACGGCCGTGGACGTGCGCTGCAACTGCGCGCTGGGGCTGGTCAACAGCGGACATGCCCGGGCCCTCGTGGAACTCGCCACGCTGCTCAACGACCCCGAGCGACGCGTGCGTGCCGGCGCAGCGCGCGCCATCTCCTGCGGCAATCCGCGCGAAGCCGAACCGCTGTTGCGTTTCAAGATCCTAGTGGGCGATGCCGATGCGGAGGTACTCGGCGAATGCTTCACCGCGCTGCTGGCCATCGCGCCGGAAGAATCCATGGCAATAGTGGCGGCGCGCCTGCGGGCTGCTGACGAAAGTGTCCGCGACTACGCCGCGCTGGCGCTTGGCGAGTCGCGTCATCCGGCGGCGGTAGAGCACCTGAAGCAGGCGTGGCAGGAAGCCTCGACAACACCCGGGTTGCGACAGGTACTGGCGCGTGCAGCAGCGCTGCATCGTTCCGAGGCAGCTTTCGACTGGCTGGCTTCCATCATCGAGACGGGCAGCAAGCTGGACGCTGAAAGCACAGCCGATGCGCTGTCGGTGTATGGACGCAACACCAGGTTGATGGAGCGGATGAAGGCAGCGCAGACCCTGCGTATGAGGTACCCGGGCCCGAGGGAGCCGGAGATTCTCGAGGACTAGCGCGGTTGCGTCTGGAATAGATCGCGTGGAATGCCTCTGCGCGTGGCGTTCTCCTCGAGGATCTTGCTAACCGCCGGATCGTCCTTGTGGCGCACCATCCATGCCGCCTGCGCGAAGGGAGACGGCGAGTTCCTGTCCCTCGCGAGCTGCAGGAACAGCTCGTAGACGGCTGGATCTTCGACGGCCTTCAGCAGGTCCAGCACCTGCCGCGTCGTTGCGACCTGCGCGGGCGCCCTCAGACCCTCGCGCGCCATGCCTACCAGCACCGCAACGACCTGCCTGTCGTTCACCAATGGCGCCATCCCGGCGGCCTCCGCGGGCGCGGTCCACTGCGTGGAAATCTGCAGCGGTTCCAGTCGCGTGGCCAGGGGCAGGTCAGGATCCTGCAGCGTCGCCACGACGTAGCGATTCCATTCCGCCTCTCCGGTCAGCGTCCTCCCTGCCGCCATGCGCAGGATCAGCGGTGAGTCGTCCTGCATCATTGCGCTCAGTGTCGTGCGCACCCGGGGATCCGACCCAGCGTTCGTTGCCAGCGCGACCAGCACGTCAAGACGGACCTTCATGTCTGGATGCCCGCGCAGCACGTCGAGCAGTGGCGGCACGAAACCGACGTCTGTAGCCACAGACAGTCTGCGCAATGCCTCCGTGCGCAGTTCTGCCGGCATGGTCGCTATGTAAGCCACGACGGGATCAATGGCAGCAGCATCCAGGGGCAGTCCCCGCTCACGCATGGTGAGCAGGGCGTACAGCGCATCGTCCCGGTCGTTGCGCGAAGCATCGCGCAGCCGCGCGACCTGTCCGCGTTGCCAGGCTGCATCGACGGGGAAGACGCGCGAGCGCAGTACTTCCACCTGTTGTGCGGCCCGCTCCTTCGCAGTGATGCAATTCAGGTCGTGAAACGGTCCGGGCATCTGCTCGCAGAATCTGCGCAGATCGGCACTGTCCATATCACCCAGCGGAAACATGGCGTTGTATGCACGGGGCCGCGGCTGTCCCGCCGTGGGCTGCACGATCAATTCGGCCTGCAGCGCCACGGGCGACCCACGAGCGGCCCCGGCGACGCTTTGTCCGTCAGCAGACCGGGACATGGTCTCACCGGACGGCAACACGGTCTCGGCCACGCTGGCAACCGTCAGCAGATAGTCGGCGTATCGCGCAATCGCCGGATCTGCAGTGTCCTGCATTGCCAGTGTCAGCCCCGGAACCTTGCGCAGTTCTTCGAGCAGTGCGGAATGGAAGGCTTCCACCAGCCGACGGCCGGACACATTCTGCGATTCGTGCCGCACTGGCAGTACAGCGACGGTAAAGCCGGATGCCACATTCACACGCGTTGCCGGAGCTGCTGCCCTGGGCTCGGTCGCTGCAGCTGCGACGATCGGCGCTGCTGACGACACCGCCGGCACCGAGTGTGGAACATCTGTCACCACCGCCGGGGACGACTCCGGTTTCACAAAAGCCAGTATCGCCGCTGCCACCGCCAGCGCTGTCAGCGTGCCGATCCAGATGAACCGGTTGCGAATGCGGACAGTTCTGCCGCCTGCTGTTCGCACGACCAGGGACTGCAATGCCAGCACCTGACGCGCCCGCGTCATGACGGCATCCGTGAAGTTCGCACCCGGGTCCGGCGCCGCGAGGTCGTCCCGCAGACGTTGTTCAAGATCCATGCTGTTCTCCCGCGCACTGCGTGCGCAGCCACTCCAGCGAGCGGCGCAGATGACTCTTCACCGTGGCCACGGGCATATCGAGCACGCCGGCGATGTCCGGGGGATCCAGGTCTTCCTGGTAACGCAGCAGCATCACGGCGCGCGCATCGGGCTGCAGCTGCAGCAGCAATCGGTGCAGCTGTGCCGCAGCCAGCGGGTCATGGGTTGATTCGCTCGCCGCTCCCTGCGGCCCTTCGCCCAACGCTTCCAGCGGCACGCGCACGCCCTGTCGCGCCTGCTGCCGCAGCCGGTCGATGCTCCTGTGCGAAGCCGTGCGCAACAACCAGTGCAACAGATGCGCCGCGCTTGCGATTTGCCCAAGTGCGGCGGCCAGCTTGACGAACACGTCCTGCGCCAGCTCCTCCGCATCGGTGCGCTGGCCGGTGAGGCGCAGCGCGATGCCGAACACCCGCGCCTGGTGCTGCATCACCAGCTGCCGGAAGGCTTCGGGGTCGCCGGCCTGCGCCCGTTGCAGCAGTGCATCGGCAGCGCTGGTTTCGGACGACCGGCCAGCGGTCGATTGAGCGGTCGGTGTTTCCACTCTAGCTATACGCTGGCGGGGCTGACCGGGAACGCAGCAACGGCCACGGCCTATCGCCGCGGCATCCGCTGCATCTGCTCAGCCCGCCGCAACTGTTCGACGATCAATTCCACCCGCGGATCCGGATTGCCGCGCGCGATGTCATCGAGCAGCCGGCGCGCCAGCGGATTGTTGCGATGGCTGAGCAGCCAGGCCATGGTCGCGGGTGAAACCTGCGGCGCGGGCGGCGGCGGCGCGACAACTGGTGGCGGCGCGGGCTGCGCGCCCGGCGGCTGCACCTGCACCAGCAGCGCGGCAGTGGGTGTACTGCCGCCATCGGCCAGGAGACCCAGCGCAGCGGCGACGGCATCAGCCTGAACCGCATCGAACCAGCCCTCGCGAACCATGCCCGCCAGCTGGTTCTGCACCTCGGCATTGCGCACCAGGCCCTGCGCATCCTCCCGCTCGGCCGGCAATGTGGCCGAGCGTATGGCCAGCAGCAGCGGCGCCAATCGCTCCTCATAGGACAGGCTGGCATCGGCCAGCGTGCCAACGACATACCCGCGCCATTCGGTGGCACCGCCCAGTGCGCGGCGCGCGGCCATGCGCACCACCGGGTCCGCATCATCCTTCGCGGTGGATTCAAGCACGCTACGCACGCGCGCCTCATTGGCGTGGCTTGCTGCCAGGGTCGCCAGTGCCTCGAAGCGCACGTCCTGCTGCGGATCGCGGCGCAGGGCATCGAGCAGCGGTTCCACCAGCTCCGGCCCGGAGTATCCGCGCAGGCTGCGCCACAGCTGCGCGCGCTGGTCCGCGCGCAGCACCGCGGCCTGCTGCAGGATCATCGCGATGCTGGAAGCATCCAGCGCCAGCCCGCGACCCTGCAGCGGCGTGTCCAGCAGTTCGGCGAGCACATGATCCCGTTCCAGTCCGGATGCAGCGGCATCGCCAAGGCGCAGCAACTGCTGCTGCCGCACCAGCGCATCCGGAAAGAAGCGTGTGCGCAGCATCTGCACCTGCTGCGCAGCCAGCGCCGCTGCACTGCCTTCGCCAACCTGCAATGCGGAGCTGAAGGCACCGGAGGCCGGCTGTCCCACCGGCTGCAGGCGGATCTCCACGGGCCACTGCTGGGAGGAACCGGTAGCCACGGCAGCGCCGGCCTCGCCACCGCTGACGCGAAAGGCGAGGTCACCGGAAGGCAGCGTGGTGATGGCAAGGCCCGTCACCGTCAGCAGGTAGTCGGCGGGATGGTTCGCGTCCACGGGCGGTGCGGTGATGCCCGGCGTCAGTACGGTCAGGCCCGGCAGTTCGCGCAGCGCCTCGAGCAACGCGGCATGGAATGCATCCACCGCCGTGATGGCGGCCGCCTCCTGCGCCTGCTGGCGCGGTGGCATCGCGATCAGCGTGTAGTGCGGGTACAGATCGGCAGCGACCGGCAGCGCCGTTGCACTGGATGCAGCGGCTGGAGGGCCACTGGCGTCATCGACCTGTGCGGACGGATCCGCAGCGGACGCAGGCAGCTCCGGCACGGCAGCTGCCGCGGAATCCGGCATGGCCATGTCGCTGGCAGTCGGCCACGGCAATCCCGCCCAATACAGGCCGAACACCGTCAGCGCCAGCACTGCGACGAGCAGGGTTCCCCACAGGATGCGGCGCCGTCCGCGGCGGCCGCTGGCACGCGACGCGTGAAACTGCTGGCGATGCGTGCGCCGCTGCTCCAGGCGCACCATCACTGCCGCCGTGAACTCCGCGCCGGGATCAGCGGGCGCGGCAGGTGCGGCCTCGGACGCCGCGGCGCCCTTTCCTGCTTCCTCCACCAGCACCACATCGCCACGCCGCGCCTGCTGCCGCAGCCAGTCGGCGCTGCGCTGCTCGATGGCCCGCGACAGCCAGCGCTGCAGATGCGTGGGGTTGGAGATCCGTGGCAGTGCACCGTGCAGTGCGACGAATGCTTCCTGCGCCAGCTGCGCCGCGACGGCGCGCTGGCTGGTGAGGCGCAGCGCGGTGGCGAACACCTGTGCCTGGGTGTGCGACACCAGGCTGCGAAACGCCTCCGCATCGCCGGCGCGCGCGTCCCGCAGGGCCACGCCCTCGTCGATGGACCAGGGCGGCAAGGTCACGGTGGGTTCGGTGCGTTGCGTCTCCACACTACTCCAGGGTTGTCGCCCGATGCAGCGCAAGCCACGGAGCTTAGCGAAAGATGCGCCGTCCCAGACAGGCAACGCGCGGCACCCGCGTTACAGCCTGGACAGGCGCATCTCACTCGTAACGCAGCGTCGCCACCGGCCGGGCGGCGGCCGTGCGCAGTGCCTGCATGGCCACTGTGGCCAGTGCGATCAGCAGCGCCGCGACACCCGCCAGCGGGAACAGCCACAGCGGCAGGTCCACATGGTAGGCGTAGCCCTGCAACCAGCGTTGCATCAGCCAGCCGGCCACGGGCCACGCCATGAGGTTGGCCCACAACACCGGCCGCGCGAATTCCCACAGCAGCAGCTTCAGCACATCGGCGGTTTGCGCGCCAAGGGCCTTGCGGATGCCGATTTCCCGCATGCGCCGCTCGGCGATCGAGGCCGCAAGGCCAGACAGGCCGAGGCTGGCCAGCACCACGGCAAGCGCGGCGAAGCCCGCGAACAGCTGCGCCTGGCGCTGCATGGCCGTGTACAGGCCCTGCATGTATTCATCGAGGAATATGCGTGAGATCGGGTCACGTGCCCCGCTCTGTTTCCATGCCGCATCGATGGCGGCCAGGGTTTCCGGCACCTGGCGGCCGGCCAGCCGCAGGCTGATGAGGTCAAAACCCGGATCGTCGCCGCGCACCAGGTAGGCCTGCGCCTCGATGCGGTTCTCGATACTGGCCAGCGAAAAATCCGGCACCACGCCGAGCACTTCGCGGGTGGTTGGCGGCTGGCCGCGCCCGGCGGGAAACGGCAGCATTGCACCGATGACCTGCGCCGCATCGGCATAACCCAGGCGCCGTACCGCCGTTTCATTGAGCACGTAGCCGCTGCCGCCCGGCGCGCCGCGGAGCCGGCCGGCCAGTGGCCGCACGCCGTACAGGTCGAACATCGCGGGGCTGACCTGCGACCGGAACACCAGCTGCTCGATGCCGTCGACGGACTTCATCGTCATGATGGAGAAGCCACCCAGGAAATTGCGATCACTGCAGGCAACGCCGCGCACGCCAGGCAGTTGCCGCAGGGCATCGGCCAGCGGCGCACTGCATCGACCGCGTATCAGCAGCATCTGGTCCGTATCCACGCGCAGCGCTTCCCCGGTGGCGAAGCTGCGCTGCTGCCAGACCACGCCGGCGGCGATGGCAAGGCCGATCAGGATGGCGAACTGCGCCGCCACCAGCGTGTGGCGCAGCAAGCCGGGCCCGTACGGTGTGGCGCCGCCTTTCAGCACGCGCAACGGCTGGAAGGCCGACATTGCCAGCGCCGGGTAGCCACCGGCCAGCACGCCCAGCAGCACCGCCGAAAGCAGCAGCAGCACTGGCCACCATGGCTCGCGCCAGTAGTCGAAACCCAAGCTGGCATCGAGGAACGCGTTGGCGAAGGGCAGCGCCAGTTCCACCAGCGCCGCGCCCAGCAGCATCGCCGCCATCACATACAGCACGGACTCGGCGAGGAACTGCGCCGCGAGCACACCACGTGGCGCACCGGCCAGCTTGCGCAACGCGACCTCCGGCGCGCGTCGCATCGAACGGGCCGTCAACAGGTTGATGAAATTGATGCAGGCAATGGCCAGCGTGCCGAGGCCCGCGAGCAAGGTGAGCAGCAGCCGGCCACGCGCGCCGGGCTTGAGGCCAGGATCGGTGTTGAGCTGGTCCATGCGCAGCAGGCGCAGCTCGATCTTCCAGTCCGGTGGCGGCGCGCTGAACAACTCCGGCACTACAGCGGGAAGCGCTTCGCGCAGGCCTGCAGGTTCGGCACCGGGCGCGAGTTGCAGGTAGGTCATGGTGCCGAAGCCGACCTGCGCGCCCGGCACGTTCTCGGGGTCGCGATCCATCTGCCGCAGCATCGAACGCGGCGACAGCGTGGAGATGAAGATGCCCGACACCAGGTGCGTGCCATTGCGCGGCAGGTCCTCGATGACCGCGGTCACGGTCAGTGGTGTGTCACCCTCCGGGTCCACCAGCTGCAGCGTTTCTCCCACCGGTGTGTCGCGGCCGAAGTACTTGCGCGCCATGGCACGCGTCAGCACCACGCCATCGGGACGGGCCAGTGCCGCGCGCAGGTTGCCAGCGATCGCGGGCAGGCGCAGCAGCTCGAAGGCATTGGTATCGGCCCAGTAGATGGTTTCGTTGGAGGCGACCTGACCGCGTCGCAGCCGTGCGTTGTCCAGGCACAGGCGGGTGACGGCCTCGATCCGGCGGAACTTCGCCTGCAGAAACGGCGCCACGAAGTTGCTGGTCGAATTCATGTGCTGGGGGGCACGCGTGGGCGTGGTCACCGAAGTCATGGCCATGTAGATGCGCTCATGGCCGGGGATGAAATGATCGCGTCCCAGCTGATCGCGCAGCATCAGCGCGGCGAGCAATGCCGCCGCCAGACCCAGCGCCAGCCCCAGCACGCCGATGGCGGAGTAGAGGCGGTTCCTGCCGAGGTGGCGCAGTGCCGCCGCAAGTGCGCTGCGGAACATCGGCGCCTACTCGTGCCGCAGCGCTGTTACGGGCTTCGTGCCTGCCACGCGCAGTGCATGGGCAATCACCGTGGCGAGCGCGATGCAAAGCGCCAGCAATGCGGCCAGCGGGAACAACCACAGTGGCAGCGCCACGTGGTACGCGAATCCGGCCAGCCAGCGCTGCATGCCCAAACCCGCTACCGGCCAGGCGATCAGGTTCGCCCACACCACTGGCTTGCTGAACTGCCACAACAACAGCCGCAGCACGTCGGCGGTGTTCGCACCCAGTGCCTTGCGGATGCCGATCTCCTTGGTGCGCTGCTCGGCCACCACTGCGGCGAGGCCGAACAACCCCAGGCAGGCCAGCACCACCGCCACCAGCGCGATGACGCCGAAGGCCTGCGCCTCGCGCAGCATCGCGCGGTAGCGCTGCTCCACGCGTTCCTCGAAGAAGAAGCGGTCCAGCGGGCCGCTGCCGCCAGTGGCGCGCCACAGCCGATCGATGGCGGCCAGTGTCGCGGGCATGTCCTCGCCCCGCAGCTTGATGTTGATGCGGCTGAAGTTGCCCACGTCGGCGTAGAACACGGTGGGCTCGATGCGCTGGTTCACCGGACCCATCGAGAAATCCGGCAGCACGCCAACGATCTGCTGCAACTGGTTCAGCGGGTACGGGCCCAGCGCCGCCGCCGGCGACTCGAACCCGAGGCGGCGCATTGCCGCCTCGTTGATGAGGTAGCTGGTGGAACTGCGTCCGGCGGCGAGGTCGAAATCCGCAGCCGCGAGCATGCGCCCGGCGAGAGGCGCGATGCCAAACAGACCCAGTGTGCGTTCGTCCATCCACGAGACATTGACCGTGACCGGCTGGCCATCCGGGGTGGTGCCCGAGATGGCGCTGAAGCCATCGCCAATCAGCGTGTTGTCCGAACAACCCGCATCGCGCACGCCGGCCAGGGCGCGCAGTGCATCCAGCCGCGCGGGCGTGCAGCGCATTTGCGCAATCAGCATCTGGTCGGTGTCGAAGCGCAGCGCCGCCTGCATGGCGTACTGGCGCTGCAGGTACACCACGCCTGCCGCGACGATCAGGCCGATCAGCAGCGCGAACTGCAGCGTCACCAGCGCCTGCCGCAACCGGCCGCCACTGGCACGCGTGACGCGCGTGCCATGCAGGGCACCGATGGGCCGCAGCGCCGACAGCACCAGCGCCGGCCAGCATCCGGCCAGCAAGCCCAGCAGCACGGCGGACAGCAGCAGCACGCCCGGCACCACGGGCTCCTTCCAGTAGTCGAAGCTGGCGTCGGCCTCCAGGAAGGCATTGGTCCAGGGCAGCAGCAGTTCGGTCATCGCCATCCCCAGCAGCACGGCGATGGCCACCAGCGCCAGGGCTTCGCCGAGGAACTGCATGGCCAGCGTGGTACGTCCGGCGCCAGCAAGCTTGCGCACACCGACCTCCAGCGCGCGCGACCCGGAACGCGCCGTCAGCAGGTTCACGAAGTTCACGCAGGCGATGGCGAGGATCACGCATCCCAGAATGGCGGCCATCAGCATGCGACCGGAAAAGCCGGGATTCATCGCGGGGTCGGTGTTGACGCGATCGATGCGCTGCAGATCGAGCTGCGGCCCGTCGCGCACATCCTCCTCCGGCGCCCCCGATTTGCGGACGAACTCCCGCAGCATCGGCGTGAGCCCGGCACACATCGCTGCCGGCGAGGCCCCTGGATGCAGGCGCACCAGCGTGCGTACTTCCGAGGACAGCCCCTTGATCTGCCCGTGCCGGCGGTCCAGCGCGGCCAGCCTGGTCCACGCCGTGAGGCCGGAAATGAAGATGCGCGACTGCAACTGCGAGCGCTCGCGCGGGATCTCCCCGAGCAACGCGGCGACGGTCGCCACCTGCCAGCTGCCGTCCGCCAGCTGCAGTTCCAGCGTGCGGCCCAGCGGCGGGTCGTCCCCGAACAAGGTGCGGGCCTGGTCGCGGGTCATCACCAGCCGGCCGGGCTGCGCCATTGCCGCGGCGGGATCACCAGCCACCCCGGCCAGGGGCAGGGTCTCGAACAGGTTCGGGTCCACCGAATAGATCGAGGACGCCTGCTCGACCTCTCCCGCCCGCAGCACGACCTGTTGCTGCGCCAGGCGGGTAATCGAGCCGATCTGCGCGAAGCGCTCCCGCATGAGTCCAGCCATCTGCGCCGGCGTCTCGGGAATGGTGAAGGACGACCGGCCCGACATGTTCATGGTGAGCGTGGTGAGGTACACGTCTTCGTACCGCGGTACGAAGTGCTCGTAGCTGTACTGGCTGCGGATGTACAACGCAGCCAGCAGCGCGCCGCTGAGGCCGACGGCGAGACCGCACACCGCGATCGCCGCAAACAGCTTGCCGCGGTACAGGTGGCGCAGCGCGGCGGCGAACACATTGCGTAGCATCGCGGCGGATTCCCGGCTCAGGCCGCCAGCAGCGTTTCGCTGACCACCTGCCCATCCAGCAACCGGATGGTCCGCTGCGCCAGCGCGGCATGCGCCAGCGAGTGCGTGACCATCACCACCGTGGTGCCGGCCTTGTTGATGTCGGTGAGCATCTGCATCACCGCCGCGCCATTCTCGGTGTCGAGGTTGCCGGTGGGTTCGTCGGCCAGGATCAGCTTCGGCTCGCCCACCAGCGCGCGCGCGATGGCCACGCGCTGCTGCTGGCCGCCGGAGAGCTGGCTCGGCAGGTGCTTCGCGCGGTGTGCCAGGCCGACCCGCTCCAGCGCCGCCGCGACGCGGCGCTGCCGCTCGCCGCCGGACATGCCACGGTAGAGCAGCGACACCTCCACGTTCTCGCGCACGTTCAGGTCGTCCACCAGGTTGAAGCTCTGGAACACGAAGCCCACGCCGCCGCGCCGCAGCTGCGTGAGCTGCTTCTCGCTGTAGCGCGCCACGTCCACGCCGAAGAACCAGTACTGGCCGCTGTCGGGGCTGTCGAGCAGCCCGAGGATGTTCAGCAGCGTCGACTTGCCGCAGCCGGACGGACCCATGATGGCGACGAACTCACCGGCCTGTACTGCCAGCGACACGCCGCCCAGCGCATGGGTTTCCACTTCGGCGGTGCGGTAGATCTTGCGGACATCGACGAGATTCAGCATGGCCTTCCTTCTCTGGTGTTCCTGCAGTTCAAATGAGGTCGATGCGGTCGACTCGCTCCAGCCCGGTGTAATCGGAAACGATGACCTGCTCACCGGCCGCGAGGCCGGCGAGCACTTCCACCTGCGCGGCATTGCGCCGGCCCAGCTTCACGCGGCGGCGCTGCGCGGTGCGGCCATCGGCGTCGAGCACGAACACCCAGTCGCCGCCGCTGGCTTCCAGGAAGGCGCCGCTGTCCAGCACCAGTCCCGCCTGGTCCTCGCCCAGCGACAGTCGGCCCTGCAACGACTGGCCGCGCAGCAGCCCGGCCGGCACCGCGCCCGCGAAGGCCAGGTCCACCTGGAAGGCGCCCTCCTTCACCTGCGGATAGACACGCGTCACCTGCAAGGGCCAGTCCTTCCCGTCGCGGCCGACGTTGCCAGCCTGGCCCGCACTCACGCGCCCGAGGTAGTACTCGTCTACCCGCGCCGCCAGCTTGAACCCTGTGTCCGGCGTGATCTCCGCCAGGCGATCGCCGCGACCATGGTTCTCGCCCACCTTCAGGTCCATCACCGTGATCTGTCCGGCCACCGGCGCACGCGCGGTGAGGTTGCGCAGCTTGTCGTGCGTGATCCTGAGGCTGTCCTGCAGCGTCGCGATCTGCTGGCGGATCTGCGGCTGGTGCTGCTCGCGCAGCGCCTCCTGCCGGTCATTGCCCTCGCGCTGCATGTCGCGCCGGCGCAGCGCGCTCGCCAGCTGGTCGCGGTGCTGGTCGCGTTCCTCGACGGAGATCACATTGCGCAGCACCAGCTGCTCGCGCCGGCCCAGCTCGCGCTGCAGGCGCGCGACATCGTCCTCGGCATCGGCCAGCAGCCGCTGGTTGTTGCCGCGGGTGGTCTCCAGTTCGGCTTCCAGCTTCTGCAGCGAAGTAATGGACTGCACCAGGCCGTTCTCGCTGCCCCGCACTTCCAGCTCCAGCGCGGTGTTGCTGAATTCCACCAGCGGCTGACCGGCCTTCACCCAGTCGCCAGCCTGCACCAGCACGCGCGCCACCAGGCCACCTTCCAGTGCATCCAGGTACACCGTGTCGTGCGGCACCACCTCGCCGCGCAGGGGAATGAAATCGTGGTAGACGCCCTGCGCCACCGTCGCGATGCTCACGCCAGTGCGCGTCATGCGCAGCGTGCGCTGCGCGGGACCGAGCAGCACCACCACGCCCGCGGCCAGCAGCAGCAGCGCCACGGCCGCGATCATCAGCCCTCGCCAGCGCGGCCGCTGCCACCACCGCTGCAGCAGCGGGCGGTCCATGCCAGCGGGCGCGCATTCCGGGTCAACGGCCACATCCATGCCGGTTAGTGTATGTTCGGCGCCGTGATACGAAAAACGCACTGCCCTCAGGCACTTGCATGACACATCCTGTCGCGGCGCCGGCCCGCGGTGTCCGGAAATGAACACTGCAGGCGGCCTGCTGATCATCGAGGACGACGCCGACGTGCAGCAGGCGGCACGCATCGCGCTGGGCGGCCGGTTCGCGCGCATCGACACGCTGCCGGCGCCGGCGTCCGGGCTGGAAGCGCGGCTGCTCACCGGCACCTACGACGTGGTGCTGCTGGACATGAACTTCGTCGGCGGCGAACGCAGCGGCGCGGCGGGCCTCGATGCGCTGGCGCGCATCCAGCATTGCGACAGCACGCTGGCGGTGGTGCTGATGACTGCATACGGCGGCGTGCAGCTGGCAGTGGCGGCACTGAAGCGCGGCGCCACGGATTTCGTGCTCAAGCCCTGGCACAACGAGAAATTGCTGGCAGCGGTGGACGCGGCCAGCGCCACCGCACGTGCGCGGCGCGACGCCGAGGCGCAGACCCTGGACCAGCTGGAACGCGGCGCCATCGAGCGCGCGCTGGCCAGGGCCGAAGGCAACATCTCCACGGCCGCCACCGCGCTGGGTCTCAGTCGCCCTGCACTGTATCGCCGCATGTCCAAGCATGGCCTCTGAGCGCGGCTACTCCGGCGGCTTCGTGTTCGCGGTGCTGCTGCGCGCGCTGCTGCTGGCAGTGCTGCTGGCGGTGCTGTTCCAGCTGCTGCGGCATACGCAGTTCTATGCCACCGCGCTGGTAGTGACGCTGTGTGGCGCGCTGACCGTCACGGACCTGGTGCTGCTGACGGCACGCGAGCACCGCTCGGCCGAACGGTTCCTCGACGCGCTGTCCGCCAGCGCGCTGGAGACCCCGGTGCAACGCAGTGCCATACCGGAATCGCTGCGCCTGGCCTACGACCGCACGCTGACGCGACTGAGGCAGCAGCGACTCCGGCAACAGCAACAGGCCGAGTACCTGCAGACATTGCTGGACACGGTGCCAGCCGGCCTGCTGGTGCTGCAGGCCGATGGCAGCGCGAGCCTGGTGAACCGGGCCGCATACCGGCTGCTGGGCGAACCCGCGCGACGGCTGGCGGACTTCTCCGCGCTGCAATCCACCGCGGCCACGCAACTCGCGGGTCTTGCTCCCGGCGCGCATCGCATCGTGCAGTTCGCCAATGGCAGCCGGCTGCTGGCTTCCGCCGCGCAGTTCGTCACCCCGGATGGAATGCCGCAACGGCTGCTGTCGCTGCAGCGCCTCGCCGGTGATCTCGACGCGGTGGAGCAGAAAGCCTGGGACGACATGGCGCGCGTGCTGGCGCACGAGATGATGAATTCGCTGACGCCCATCGCCTCGCTGTCGCAGAGCCTGGATGGCCTGCTGCGCGCCGGCGACCGCAACGAGGAAGTCGCCGCGGCGCTCGCCACCATCACGCGCCGCAGCCAGGCACTGCTGCGCTTCGTGGAACGCTACCGGCAGGTGGCTGATCTGCCTGAACCGCAGCCGCGTGACCTGCAGCTGGGCCAGTTGCTGGCCGGCGTCGAAGGACTGGTGCGGCCAGGGCTGGATGAACGCGGCATCGAACTCGCCAGCCGCGTCACGCCCGCCGACTTCGTCGCGCGCGGCGATCCGGACCTGCTGGAGCAGGCGCTGATCAACCTGCTGCGCAATGCGGCGGATGCCGCCGCCGCGCAGCCGCAGCCCCGCATCGACCTCGACTGCCGTGCCGAACACGACCAGTGCATCATCGAAGTGCGCGACAACGGCGCGGGCCTCGACCCCGCGCAGCGCGAGCAGATCTTCGTACCCTTCTTCACCACCAGGCCCGGCGGCTCAGGCATCGGGCTGTCGCTGGCCCGCCGCATCGCGCAGGCGCATGGCGGACAGATCAGCGTCTTCGCCAATGAACCGCGCGGCTCGGTGTTCCGGCTGAGCCTGCCGCTGCAGCGCTAGAACGCGCGCCCGAAGCTCAAGTATCCCCGCGTCGGCTTGTCCCCATCGAGCCCATGCGCCACGCCCAGCCGCAACTGCAGGCCGAAGGCGTACATCGCCTTCGTCTCGGCCAGCAGCTCGATGCCCACGCTGCGCGAGTACGAACCCGGACCATGCCCCGTATTCCACACGCCACCGCGGTCGAAGATCACCGTGCCGGAAAGCCGGCCCAGCCCCACCGGCGGCACCATGGTGTGGCGATCGATGTCCGCGATCGGAAAGCGCCACTCGACGCTGGCAACGCGCGCATTGCGGCCGGCAAGTTCCGGTTCATTGCCGCTGTAGCCGCGCAATGCCAGCGTGCGACTGCCCAGCGCATAGCCGTACTGCAGCTGTGGATCGCTGGCACCGCCGAGCTGGAAGGGTTGCGTGCGGCCATGCGCTTCCACTTCGGTCCAGCGCACTCCCAGCACGCTGCGGCCCAGCGGCAGGTAGCCGCGCAGGTCGGCGCGCAGCACGCTGCCGTCGTAGCGCGGCCCATCGCCGGCGAAGGGTTCGTAGGTCTCGTACACCACCGTGGCGCGCAGGCCGCGGTTCGCGCCTTCGGAGTACCAGTTGCTGCCACGCGTGTCGAAATCCACCAGCGCGGCCGCCAGGCGCTCGTCGCGCACGTAGCGCGAGGTATCGTTCAGCAGGTTGATGCGCTCGCGGCGGTCGAACACCGCGCCCACGCCCAGCGTCACGCGGCGCGTGATGCGCGGCCAGTTGGCAAAGCTCAGCCACTGTGCGGTGGTACGCCGGTCGTAGATGGTGGTCTCGCGCTCGTCCCTGGGGCCGGTCCACGCGCGGGCTTCGAGCAGCCGGGTGAGCGAGAAGGCGTGCTGGCCGAGCAGCAGGTACTGCACGGTGCCGGTGACTTCCCGCTGCGAGGTTTCCCAGCCCAGCGTCGCGGCATAGCGATGCCAGCCCAGCGCATCGCCGCCATCGGTGGAGACGCTCACCGTGGTGAGCCCCTGGTCGACCACCAGCGAAGGCCACCACCAGTGCGGATACAGCGAGCGCCAGCCGTTGTAGGAATCCGGCGCGCCGAGCAGTGGAGCAGCAGCGATCGGTGCGGTGGGCGCGACGGCACCGTTGTCCGCCGGAATGCTCTGCAGTGCCTGCGTGGCGGCAAGACGCCGCAACTCGAAGCCACCATGCGCGATGCTGACCGTGGCGAGACTGCCATCCTGGCCACTGCCGCCATGCGCGGTCACCGCGGTGTGCGCCTGCGTCAGCCGCACGAGGTTCCCGCCCTCCACGCGCCACACGTTGTACACACCGTCCTCGGCGAGGAGCACCTCAAGCCCGGCCGCGCCCTGCCTGAGGCCAGTCATCGGCGCGGCACGATGCACCAGCATGCGCATGTCACCGGGGTTGCCCGGATCCAGCTGCACCAGCTTCCAGTCACCGGCGGTACGGCTGATGAAGCTCACCAGTGCGCCATCGGCGGCCAGGTCGATGAGGTCGGTGCCGGCCGGCGGTGTGTACAGCACGCGCAGGTTGCCGCCAGCGGCATCCAGCGACACCAGCCGCGTGGTGCCGGCGTCCAGCTGCAGGGCCACGAAGCCATCGCCGGCGTGCACCGCGCGCCGCAGGTGCGCGCAATGCGTGAGCTGCGCGAGCGTGTCATCGCGCAGCGCGTACAGATCGAAGCTCAGGTAACGCGTGTCGCACAGGTCGGGCTGGGTGACGAGCACGCGGCCGTCGGTGGCGACGTGGATGCGTGCGGGCGTATTGACGCCGGCAATCGCCTGCTGGCCGCCATCGGGAGCGATGCGCAGCAGCTTTGCCCGGTGCAGACCATCGTCGAGCACGGTCAACACACCACCGCCAGGCAGCGCGGCCACCGAGGAGATGTCGAACACCGGCCCGGCCAGGCGCTCGCCCAGCACCTCGGGCTCGTTGCGTGCGGCAACGCCGGCCGGCGAAGCATCCACCTGCTCCGCCAGATCCACCAGGAACTCCCGCCACAGCACATCCATCGGCTTGCCGGTGATGCGCACGGGATTGCTGTGCAGGCGCGGCACCACATTGCCGCTGTAGCGCTCGACGAAGGCGCGCGGCGCCTGCGCACCGTAGCGCCGCGCCAGGAAATCGTAGAAATACGCGCCGTACAGGTATTGCTTCGAAAGCGGCAGCGCCCGGCCATCCGCATTCAGTTCGCGCAGGGAAATGAAGCCATGCGCGCGTTCGGCGCGCAGCCAGGCCTCGAAGATGGGCCCGTGCAGGCGGCCGCGGCCGGTGGCGGCATCGCTCTCCTCGTATACCGCGAGGCCTTCCACTGCCCAGCCGGGATTGAAGACATTGGGTAGCCACCACAGCACGCGGCCGAAGATGTGCTGCATCACGCGCGGCACGCCGCGCACCTTGTCCATGTGCACCACATGGGTGAGCTCGTGCACCAGCAGCAGGTCCAGCCAGGCGCTGTTCTCCAGCAACTGCCCTTCGTCGGGCGGCGCCAGGATCACGCCGATCAGGCTGAAGGGCAGCGGCGTCGCGAAGCCATTGGCGAGGTCGATCTCGCTGTAGACGGCGATCTCGGTGCGCGCGCGCGGCTGCCATTGCAGGTCGCCGGTGACCTGCGGCCAGGCGCGCTCGGCGGCACGCGCCACCGCTTCGGCCTGCGCGCGCTGCGTGGCGCGGTAATGGACGCGGAAGTGCTCGCTGTCGGCCGAATGCCAGTCGACCCAGGGGTCGGCTATCTGTGCCTGGGCGGAAGCGGCGCCCGCCAGTGCGAGCGCCACCAGGCATGCGCGCCAAGAATTCAACCTGCTTTCCCCACCCCAAGTCTTGTTGTCGCGAAAACCGGCCGTGTGTCCGTCGCGGGAGGCTACAGACAGTGGCCACGCCGGGCAACTTGCTGGAGCAATCCGGCGCGCGTTGCCTTCAGAACCTGAAGTTCAGGTCCAGCTGCAGGCGGCGGCTGTTGCGCGCCCGCACGCTGCCCACGCCGGCAACGGTGACGGGCACTTCGACATTGCTCTCGGTGATAAACCAGCTGAGGTTGACCACCCAGTTGCGGGCCGGCGCGAAGCCCGCGCGCAGCACGGCGCCGCGCGCATCGGTGACACCGCTGCCGAAGTCCGAATCCAGGAACTGCGCGTACAGCGCATCCTTCTGGATGTCGAGCCAGGCGAAGCCCGCTTCCCAGCTCAACGGCTCGCTGGCCTTGCCCCAGCTGATGCCCGCGGTCCACGCCGTGTCCAGGCCGTTTTCGGCCGAGGTGTTGTGGCTGAAATCCGCATACAGGGCCAGCGGCCGGCCGCCCAGCGGCTGCGACCATTCGGCGAACAGCTGCAGCAGGTCGTAGTCGTTGGCAAGGCAGGGCACTGTGTCCACGCAGTCCGCGATCACCGCGGTGGTGCTGTTGCCGTTGGTGGCGCTGTTGTGGAACGGGCTGCGACCGCGCACGCCCTGGAATGCGGAATATCCTGCGCCCAGCGAGAACTTGCCCGCGCCGAGCCTGGGGCGCCATGCGAACTGGCCGGCCAGCAGCGTGCTCTCGTCGGCCGCGGCGCGCTCCTCCAGCAGGTTGTACAGCGCGACGGCAAGGAAGTCGCCATGGGTCCAGGACGCGGCGAGGCCTTCTGGATTCACATCGACATCGATGAAGGTGCTCTGGCCAGGCCGGATCAGCGGGATGCGCATCCTGCCCGCCGTGAGTTTCCAGTCCGCGGTGGGCGCCCATTCCGCGTAGGCGAAATCCAGCATGACGGGCTTGCGCGAATTCTCGCCGGTAAGCGTCTGGTTGGAGGCGCGCGGATCGGCACCCTCGGTGGTGGCCAGCGCGAACTCCATGCGGATGGTGTCGTTGACCTTCGCCTCCAGGCCGGCGCGGGCACGGATGCGGAAGCGGTTGCGCTCCGGCGCGTATTGCAGGTTGATGGTTTCGTTGCGGAAGCGCAGGTCGCTCTTCCAGCTGATGCGGTTCACCCAGGCCGGCAGGCTTTGCGCCTTCTGGCCGGCTTCCATCTGGTCCAGACGCTTCTGCAGCGCCGCCACCTCGGCCCGCAGTTCGTCGCTTTCAGCCGCCCCGGCCCGCGGCGCGAGGCCCGCCACGGCGAACGCGGCAGCTGCCGCGAATACGAGGTTGCGGCACACAATGCTCATTGCTGCTCTCCGGAATACATCTGGAAACCTGGTCCACACGGCATTGCCCAGTATGGCAGCCCGCCGTCCAGGCGTGTTTCATACGTCCTCCCAGCGACCACTCTTCTCGGAGCGGAACAGCGCATCCAGCGCGCGCATGCCGTTGATCGCGTGCTCGATGCCATAGGGCAACTCGACCTCGCCGCGGATGGCGCGCGAGAAGACCTCCGCCTGCAACCTGTACTGGTCGACCGCCGCGAAAGTCTCGGTGCGCGCCGCGGCGCCATTGAACGCCGAGCCATCGTCGATGAACAGCCGCACCTCGGTGCCGGCCGGTGCATTCACCGGCACCTGAATCTCGATGCGTCCCTTCGAACCCAGTATCTGCAGGCGCTGGTACGACACGCATTGCGTGGACACGGTGAAATCCAGATGACGCCCCGCGCCGAAATCCAGCAGCGCGCTGGCCAGGCGGTCCGTGCCGAAGCGCGGGTCGCGATCCAGCAGCGCGACGCCGCGCACGGGGTCGGTCTCGAAGAAGAACCTGCCAGCGGTGACCGCATAGCAGCCGATGTCGCACAGCGCGCCGCCGCCCATGCGGGCGTCGTTGCGGATGTTGGCGGGGTCCTCGTTGAAGAAGGAGAACATCATCTGCACCGCGCGCGGCATGCCGATCTGCCCGTCGCGGATCAGCTCGCGCGCCCTGAGCCACTGCGGATGGAAGCGCACCATGAAGGCTTCCATCACCAGCACCCGGTCGGCCACCTCGCGCAGCGCGGCGGCTTCCGCTGCGTTCAGTGCGATGGGCTTCTCGCACAACACATGCTTGCCGGCGCGGGCTGCCTGCAAGGTCAGCGGCACATGCAGGTGGTTCGGCAGCGGGTTGTAGATGGCCTCGATCAGCGGATCGGCGAGCAGCTCGGCGTAGGAGCCGTACGCCAGCGCAATGCCCAGCGCGGCCGCGGCCTCGCGCGCGGTTTCCGGTGTGCGCGAGGCAATGGCACGGACCTCGATGTGGTCGCTGGCCAGCATGGCGGGAATGACTTTCTGCGTGCCGATCTGCGCCGTGCTCAGCACACCCCAGACAACTTTCTTCATTGCTTCATCCAATTGCCGGCAGGACAGCCAGGCGGGTTCGTTCCACCATCCACCACAGGGCCAGTAGCGCCACCGCCAGCATGCCTGTCACACGCATCGCATGGAACCATCGCCAGCGGCTGGCGAACAGCAGCGGCACCGCGGCACCCATGGCAGCCAGCTGCGCCATTTCCACGCCGAGGTTGAATCCCGACACGGTGAGCAGCCTGGTCCACGGATCGAGCGCCAGGCCCGCGAGGCTTGCCGCGAACGCCAGTCCGTGCACGGTGCCGAAGCCAGCCGCGATCAGCCACTCGCGGCCAGGCCACAGCGGCCGCATGGCATGCAGCGCGGCCAGCAGGATGGAAGCCGCTATCAGGATCTCCACCGCGTTGCGCGGCACGGGGAGCCAGCCCCAGGTACCTGCCAGCAGCGCCAGCGAATGCCCGGCGGTGAACGCAAGGCTGATGCCGAGGAAGCGCCGCATGCTGTAACGCCAGCCCTGGAACAGCGACCAGCGGCCATCGTTCGACCGCAATGGCGCGACGATGAGCAATGTCGCCAGGAACAGCAGGTGATCGAAGCCACTGGCGACGTGGTGGAACCCCAGCACGATGGCCGCGCGCAAACCGCGCCACAGGTTGCCGGGCGCCGTGGAAACCACCAGTGGTGGCGTGAGATTGCGCGAGAAGTCGTAGCGGATCACCCCCACCTCGCGCGCCCGCGTGGCATCGAGCTGCCCGTTGCGGAAGTCCACGTTGACGGTGACCAGTGCGAAATGGTTGGGCACCTGGTGGATGATGGCGTCGTAGTGCAACTCGAAGCCCCGGGGTTCGAACCCGACGCGGATCGGAACGAGGATCCGCAGGCGCAGTTCCTCGTAGTAACCGGCATCGGGATCGGAAGCCTGCCAACGCGTCAGGGACTGTATGTGGTGCGGCTGCGGCGGGCCGGCGGCCGCCTGCACCAGGAAGTGGGCGTCGAAGTAACGCAGCACGGCAGCGCGTTGCGGTTCGGCAAGCAGATCCGCATCGCGCGGCCACTCGCGCGGCAGGGCCAGGCGCAGCTCCGGCCCGGGAACCGCGATATCGAAGTACATGCCACCGGCGCCGATCCACACCGCGATCTGCGTGTTGGGCATGGGATGCGCATGGAGCGGGCGCCACACCATCAGCAGGACGGCGGCCAGCAGCAGGCCGGCGCAACGACGCGGGCTGCGCATCACGAACCGGGCGTTTACTTGTTGCCGCCGTAGTCGCCGGAGCGGTCGCGCCACACCGAGTGCGGATGGATGCCGGGCACGGTGCGGCCCGGCTGCATCGACAGCTCGATCCACACCGAAGGGCCATCAATTCGCACGTAGTCGTTTTCGGTGTTCATGCCCGGCGTACCGGCGTAGGCAAGCCAGGTATCGGGCAGTTCCGCGCGATACCTCGCGAGGATGGCCGCGGCGTCCGGTGGATCGATGTCGGTGACGTAGGTTTCGATGGCACGGATGACCAGCTGGCGCTGCGACGGCGTCAGCTCGCCTGCGCGCACTCCGGCGCGCGTCGCGGGGAATCGGTCGTCGAGCTGGGGGCCGACGATGATGTCGGTGTAGGTCTGGCTGAGCCGGGCCTTGCCCTGCTCGGCGGGCGTGAGTGCCTGCAGCATGGCCGCGAATGCGCCCTGCTCCTGGGCCATCGGCGCATTGTCGCGCCCGTTTTCCCTGAATGGAGTGAATGGCTCGGCACCACGGAACGAAGGTGTCGCCCCGCTGAGCACGCCGTCGCGATAGGTGTGCGACAGGGCCAGGTGATGGCCACCGAAGTACAGCTGCCAGGTGCCCCTTGCCGCAGGCGTACCCAGGAAGGCGATCTGGAAGTTGCCCGAGGCAAAGCCGGCCTGGCCGGTGTTGTTCTTGAGGAAATCGTCAGCGTTGAGGATCTGCTCCATCTCGTCATAGCCTTCATTGGCGGCGGTGCCGGCGACTTCCTTCAGCATGGCTTTCGCGGCACCGAGCTGCGCCGGCGAGAGCTCGGCCAGCGTGACGCCCACGCGATTGCCGTAAACCATCGGCGGAAAATTGCTCCAGCGCCGCGCATCCGCGACGGCGTAAGGCAGCTGCATGCGGGCGAGCAGTTGCGGCGTGAGGTCCTTCTTCACAAGGTCGGCGAGGCACAGCAGCCGTGCGTGCCCTTTGCCGGAACAGGCCCGGTCCGCCGCGGTGGTGTCGACCAGACCGAGCGGCGCACTCTTGCTGGTGTAGTAGGCCGGCATCGGGCCGCGGCCGGAAGGCGCACCTGGCGGACCGCCTGGAGCACCGGGGCCGCGAAAACCCGGTGGCCCACCACCCTGCTGTGCGAGGAGGGTTGCTGCGCCGAGCGCGAGCACGCCGGCACCGATGAGCTGGGGTATCCGTTTGTTCATGGCCGTGGAATATACGCCTGCCTGGAGCCGCCCCGGCTTGTGGAAACCATCCGGCTTGCCGCGTGCCGCTACCTCAAACCCGATGGCAGGCGCGGAGTGGAAATCAGGTCGGTGAACACTGCCCAGCGCTTCGCCGCATCGCCCCGCGCCTGCGCTTCCACGAAATTCGCCACCAGTTGCTGCCCATAGTTGTAGTTGATGACGTAGCTGCGGTACTGCTCGATGAACTTCACGCGCTGCCGCGCGCGTGCCGGCTCCATCAGGCTGTAGCGCTCGAGCCACGCGGCCGCCTGCGCGGAAGTGATCTCGCCATTCAGATAGCGGCGCGCGGCCTCGTTGCCGGCGAAGCCCAGCCTCCTGGTGACATCCAGCACGCGGTAGTACTCCTCCACTCGCCGCGGATCGAGGCCGGCCAGCGGGAACAGCACCTTGCGCTCGAAGTCCAGGCGCTCGGCGCCGGGGAACACCACCTCGATGCCGTAGTTCGCGCTGCCCTCGGCGATCACGCTGCCGGGACCGAACAGCGGGTTGATCGAGAACTCCATCCAGCCGCGGCCCTTCATCAGCTTCTGTTCCAGCAGCGTGCTGTAGACATGGTGGCCGGGGTAACCCTCGTGCGCGGCCAGGTCCACCGCGCGGTCGATGAAGATGGGCAGGTCGGTGTTGATCTGGATCAGGCTCGCGGCATTGCCCTGGAACCAGTTGTAGCCGCTCCAGGATTTGTTGGTCACGTATTCGAGCCGGAAGCTCTCGTTCGCCGGCAGCGCGATGTGCTGCAGCGTGCGGGCGCGCGCCTCGGCGATGGCGGCACCGAATACGGCGTCCAGTTTGTCCCGTGGAATGACGAACTGGTTGCGGAAGGCCTGGTAGCGCGCGGCCACGGGGCCAGTGCCGGGCAGTGCCTTGTCCAGTTCGGCCAGCGTGGCGTCGAACCAGGCCGCGGTGTACTCGGGTGCCACGGCGTCGAACATCAGCCGCGATTCCTCGTCGAAGGGAAACTTCTGTCCGCTGACGATGGCGAGGCGCGTGTCGAGCGCGCGCAGCTGCTTCGCCAGGAACTTGTGGCGCAGCTGGGTGATGGCATCGAATTCCGCCGGATCGATGGCGGCGAGGTCGCCACGCAGCGCCTGTACCGCGCGGCGCACCTCGGCCAGTGGTTGCTTCGCTGCCTCGGCCTGCGCCTTCCATGGCGCCGGGCCGTAGTAGGCATCCACGTAGTCGGCGTCGTGCACGCCGGCGGCGAGCGCCAGCTTCACGTACAAGACGGCGATGGAGTCGAGCGTGGGTCTGACCGGAGCCATGGCACAGGCGATGCCAGCCAGCAGGCCGCACACAAGGAAGATGCTGCGCATCACCCTTTGCAACCACGTGCAAGGCACGACGATGAGAGAAGGTTCCCGATGAAATTTTGCCTTGCCAACAGGAGACCCCGTGCGTAGCAGAGATGAAGTTGTTCGGCTCGCCCGCTACGCCGCTCTTACAAGCGCTTTCTCTGCACCGTCCAGTTCGGGTCCCTGCACAGCGAGCACGCGGAACCGGTGAACATCGTGCCGGAGCTCCTGTCGCCCTTGAGCTGCCAGCGCAGCCAGGCCACGGCAATGTTGGCGAACTCGCCGCCATTGGCATGCGAGTAGGTGCCCGAGTGGCCGGCGTTGTGACGCGAGCCGAAGAACACCGGGACCTTGTCCAGCAGCCTGAAATCGTCGGCGGCGTTCGCCATGGCCGGATCGATCTTGTCGCCGTTGATGTAGAGGGTCGGGCTGTGCACGCGCGCAAGGTCCGCCTTGGTGGTCGCCACCAGCAGCGTGCCGTCGCCGGTGCGCATTTCACCGCTGATCCACACCCCGGAGTTCCACATGCCCAGTGTGCTGACGCGCGGATCGCGCGCCGCCTCCAGCGCCAGATTGCCGCCACAGGACATGCCCATCACCGCAACCGCGGCGGTGCTGATCCTGCCTGCAAGCGGGGACGCGGCACGCGAGTTTTCGGCCTGCGCCCAGTCCAGCGCCTTGATCAGGTTGGCCGAGGTGATGCGCGCCTGCGGCTGGTCCGGCACGCGTGCCGAGGCCACGACCAGGAAACCGTATGAGGCAATGGTCGACAGATAGCCGGCGAAATCGCTGCCGTCCGCGAGGCACGCGCCGTTGCCCCAGATCACGATGGGCAGTGTGTCGCGGGCCGGGAATGCGGCAAGGTCGCGAGGCCGGTACACCTGGAATCCCGGCGTGCCCGGTGTGGTCTCCGTGGCCACCACATAGGGCCCGACCACCGCGCGCGGTGCCCCCGCCTCGGGCAGGCCTATGCTGAGCTGCTTGAGATCGAAGGGCAGTTCCGGTTGCGCGGCGCGCAGGCTGGTGCAGCTCATGAGCAGCATGGTCATGCCCCATGCGGACCTGCGCGAAAGGATGGCGATGCCCGTTCTCATGTGCTTTTCAACTCCACGCCCAGACCATTGAGGTCGCGGAACCGGAGCGTACCCGCCGCGGCCTCGCCTTCAGGTTCCGCGCCCAGCGCAGCCAGTGCCTTGCGCACCTGCGCAGCATCGAATGGCGCCACACGCATCGTGTATCGCTCGACGCCGGTGCGTTCACCACCTGCCGCCGCGCGGATGACGATGCGCGTGTTGGCGGCAGCGAAGGCGAGCTGCCCGCTGCCGGGTGAACGTGCGGCGTTGAAGAAGTTTTCATGGAACGCGGCACTGCGGCGCAGGTCGGCCACCCTGAGCAGGATGCTGTCGAAGCCAATGGGCTTCACCAGTGGCGCGGCTTCGACGAGCCGGCCGCCCGGCACCGCGGTGGGCCCCGGTCCGCCGGGAACGGCAATCAGCTGCAGGCCAATGCCATCCGGATCGTTGACCACGCCGCGACTGGCCGGCGCCATCCCTCTGGCAACCAGCTTGCCGTTCATGCGATCGCGGTCGTAGCCGCGGACCAGCGTGCAGTAGTGATCGATCTTCGCCTCCGGTGCAGCGCCCCGGCTGCCCAGCGCGATGTAACCGGAGCCCGCCATCACGTAGTAGCGCAGCGGCAGATCCTTTTCCTTCTGCAGGTCGGGATTGAACAGGCTGCTGTAGAAGCGCGCCGCGGCATCGACATCGGGTACCACCATGCCGAGGTGCTCGAGGCCGGTGGTGTTGAGCGGCAGCTCATCGCCCTGCGGCTCGGCAGCCATTGCACGCGAGCCCAGTGCCAGCGCCGGGCCCATCGCCATCACGCCACCGAGCAAGGCGCGGCGCGAGATCCCTGCGGAAACCGCTGCGTTCTTCACCGCGACCCGCCCTCCCTGCCCGCTCTCGCCGGCTAGTTGATGGCGAAACAGTAGAACTGGCCTTTGCTGCCTGTTGAGGCAACGCCGGCAACGTTGCAGCCTCGCGAGGGGTGCGCGGTGTTCCACGAAGTGGCGGCCGGCACAAAGCCCGAGCGATCGATGTGCCCCTGCATGGTGACCAGAGTGGGATCGTTGCTCGTCCAGTTGTTGCAGGTCATGTTCGGCGGCAGCGGTGTCGGCGCTTCGGTGCCGCGCGGTGCATTCACTTCCGGTGGCGCAAGGCGCCCCTGGGCGTTCGAGCCAGTCAGCGCGTCATGCACATTGGGCGTGTCACCGCGGCCGGGATTCACCTCGCCCTTTTCCGTCAGATTCGTCGCCTTGGTCATCTTCGGGTTTTCGCTGTGCAGGTCGTCGACGCTGGAAGCGATCTCGACGCCCTTGGCGTTGTACCAGGGGCCCTTGCCGATCCGGTCGCGCGCATCCACCTGTTTCTGGTTGCCTATGGGCGCCAGCGAAAGATAGGCATGCCAGGTTTTGCTGGCCGGCGAGCCCGCCGCGCGGGCCAGAGTGGTGCACATCGCATCCGCACCCGCGATGCCACCCAGATCACCGCCACCTGGTGCGGTGCTGGTGACGAAGAAGCTCATCTTGCCGGGATTGTTGGGGCCCGCGGCCACGACAGGTGCGGCAGGAGCAGCGGGAGCCGCTGGGGCTGCCGCCTGGGCGGTGATGTAGCCGACGCTCACGCCGCCGGCAGCAGCCACGACGACGGTCGCCATTGCCATGGTCTTGCTGGAAATCTTCTTCATGGGTGAATCCTTCGACGTTACTGGCCGGGGACTATGGTGCGAAGCGCCGGTGACTGTAAAGGGCGGCCGGTACCATGCGGAAAGAGTACATTCGGGGCATCCGCTTGCGGAGCAACGAGTCGAGCGCGAATCGAGCAGGAGGACTCAATGGCCCACCACCACTCATTCCCGACCTGCAGCAAGGCAGGTCCGACCTGGACAGGATTGGCCGCGGCGCTGGCAGCCACTCTTGCCCTCGGCGCAACTGCGGGACCTGCATCGGCGCAGGACGCACAGGATGCGCAGCGGGCCGGATTGCTCACCGTCACCTACGCCCAGGCCGCGCTGGCCGACGCACAGCGCGACCTCGCACGGGCCGCGCTCAGTGAAGCAGAGGAACAGGTCCGGCGCGGCACCGCCCGCTTCGAAGCACGTATCCAGGCCGGCGCCGACCTCGCGGAGGCCGAACGGCGACGCAGCCTGCTGGCATTCGACATCGAGGAAGTCACGGCCACCGGCGCAATGCCGCGCAACGACCTGCAGGCACCGGTCGTGAACGGACGTGACTTCGTGAAGCTGCGGATCGAGGCCAATATCACGGGCGCAAAGGAGCGCCTGGAAGCCGCTCAACGGATGCAAGCCATCGTCGAGTCGCAGGTGCGAAACAACGCCGTACCGACCATGACCAGCGCTGCGGCGGCACTGGGTGTTTCATCCGCTCAGGCCGAACTTGCGATGCTTGCAGAGAAGCTCCGGCAACGACCGGAATAACTGAAGAACAGGGAACGAGGGAGCGCAGCGATGACACCGACAATCCGGCGTCGCATTCTGGCCGCACTGTTGCTGTCTGCCGGCGCGGGCGCCGCCAGCGCCGAAAGCTGGCAGGGCAGCGGCGAAATGCCCCTCGACTACCGCGCCTACATCCGCGACTTCAACAGCGGCGACGACCGCGGCCTCATCGAGAAGTACTTCGCGGCCGACACGCAGATGATCACCGCCAGCGGCGTACGCAGCGGCCACAAGGGCATGAACGAGTTCCTGGCCGCGGCGCACGACGGCGTGCGCGAGATCATCCGGCCGCAGGTGGTGATGTGGGACAGGGACCACATCTTCGCCGAGATCGACATGGACTTCGTGGCCTCGAAGGCGCGGCCGGACTTCACCTTCGGCGCACTGCAGCCCGGCGACATCCTCACCGTGAAGTTCTTCGCGCATTACACGGTGGTCAACGGCAAGGTCAAGACGCTGAAGACCATGACGTGGAAGCCGGAGACCGGCGTCACCAAGGCCCCGAAGCTCGGCGACCAGGCCGGCCAGCGCGCCGCGTTCATTGCCTATACCCGCGCCTTCTCCGGTGGCCTTGCCGACAAGTACTCCTCGTTCTACACCGACGACGTGAAGCTCACGCTGCCCAGCGTGCCGCCCATGAACGGCAGGAAGGCCATCGTCGATTTCTACACGAAGATGTTCCGCACCGTGCGCGAGGACCTGGTGGTGAACCAGATCGTGTACGACGACAACGCGATCGTCGGCGACTTCGTCAGCGTGTTCACGGCCGTGGAGGATGCGCCGGATTTCGTGGTGAAGCCTTTGAAGAAAGGCGAGTCGGTGCGGGTGCCGGTGTTCGTGTACTACACGTTGAAGGGCGGATTGATCTCGGAGATCCGCGTGGCGAGGTCGGGGACGCCGGGCAAATAGCAATCAGGTCAGGGAGGACCGCAAATGCTGCGCATGATCCGCATTGGCACCGCAGTGGCCATTACCTTGTTGGCCCTGCCCGCCGCGGCGCTGGAGTTCACGGGCAATCCCGGTGCACCGCAGGTGGATGAAGTCGCCAGTCGCACCATCCTGCAGGCCGCAATCGCCCGGCATCCAGCCATCTTCGAGGGTGCGGACCGGCCGGGCACTTTCCTCATCAGCATCATCGTGCGGCCGGACAGCCAGGTCGTGCGCAGCCAGCTGCATGTCGCGGCAGATCGTGCCGAGCTGACGCAGGCGCTGCGGGAGGTCGTCGAGCAGCTGCCGTCAAATCAGGGCGTGACGGCGCTCGCGATGAACCACGCACGGGGCGAATGGCTGCCCGGAAACCGCGTGCTGCGCGCCGACCTGCAGGTGCATGCGCGCATCGTGCCGCAGGACTGGGACGCCGAGCGCGGCGAGGAGCGTGTCCGGCAGGTGGTGCTGCAACGGTATCGCGAGCTGTTCAGGCCATTGGCCAGCGGCTCGCTGAACCAGCTGACCATCGTGCTGGATGAACAGGGAGGGATCGTGCGCGAACAGCGCGAGCAGCTGATCGTGGAAGGCGGCCGGTCATTCCGGTTCACGCGGCCCACGCCCGTGTCCTTTGCGCCGCTGGGCATGAAATGGGATGACGTTGGCGTCATCGGCCAGATCCAGATGACGTTGTTTCCGGAGAACCCCCGGGCTGTATTGAGCAGCGACTACAGTCCTTCGCTGCTGATCGTCCGTTACGCGTGGCCGCGTCGACCGGGCGAACCCGCGGGCGGCGAGAACGCCACTGCGCGCGGCGCGGCGCCGAAACCGCGTGAGATACCGGAGACGCTGCGCAACCTGACACTGCCGGGTCCACAGTTATCGCCGGAAGCGACGGCCGCGTTCATGGCGCTGGAGGCGTTGGCGCGACAGCATTTCCCGCCAGGCAGTCCGGCCAGCGGCAACTGGATGCTGATGGATCAGGACAGGAATGTGCTGCGCAAGGGGCACATCGACTTGCTGGCGGGCCAACGGATGACAGCTGATTTGCTGGTGCGCCGGATGCCGGGAATCAAGGTGACCGGCTTCCTGCCGCTCGGATTCCGCAGTCCAGCGCCGGACAATGGCGCAGCGCCTTCGACCACTTCGGTGTACATCTTCACCCTGGCGCCTGATTCGCCACTGCCGCCACCCGAACGCTGAGGGCGCTCGAAACCCAGGCACTGGAACTCAATTCGTCGGCACCAACCCCACCGTCCGCTCCGCCGACACAATCGTGTTGTGCAACAGCATGGTGATGGTCATCGGCCCCACCCCGCCTGGCACCGGCGAAATCAGTGACGCCTTCTTGCTCACCCCTTCGAAATCCACATCCCCCACCAGCCGCCCATCCGGCAGCCGGTTGATGCCCACGTCGATCACCACCACGCCGGTCTTCACCATCTGCGGCACGATGAGACCCGGCACGCCGGCCGCCACCACCAGGATGTCCGCCAGCAGCGTGAACTGACCCAGGTCGCGGGTCTTCTTGTGGCAGATGCATACCGTCGCGTCCTGCTGCATCAGCATCAGCGCCATCGGCTTGCCGACGATGTTGCTGGCGCCGACCACCACCACGTTCTGCCCCTCGATGGGCACCTTCTCGTACTCGAGCAGCTTCTGCACGCCGAAGGGCGTGCACGGCGGAAACACCGTGTTGCCGGTGATCAAGCCACCGACGTTGTAGAGATGGAAGCCGTCGACGTCCTTCTCCGGCGCAATGCGCTCCAGCACATGCGCCACGTTGATCTGCGCCGGCAGCGGCAGCTGCACCAGGATGCCGTGTACCTTCGGATCGGCATTCAGCGCGTCGATGCGCGCCATCAGCTCGGCTTCCTCGGTGGCAGCCGGCAGGTTGTACAGCTCGGAATGGATCCCCGCCTCGCCACAGGCCGTGACCTTGTTGCGGACATAGACCTGCGAGGCGGGGTTGTCGCCGACCAGGATCACCGCGATGCCCGGCGTCACGCCGCGCTGCGCCTTCAACAGCGCCACACGCTGCGCGTACTCGCCGCGCAGCTTTCGCGCCACGGCTTTGCCGTCGATGATCCTGGCCGTCATTGCGTTCCCCCGAAGCTCAGTACCGGTAGTGATCCGGCTTGTACGGACCTTCAGGTGCCACACCGATGTAGCGCGCCTGCTGGTCGGTGAGCTTCGTCAGCTTCGCGTTCAGCGTCACCAGCTGCAGCCGCGCCACCTTCTCGTCCAGGTTCTTGGGCAGCGTGTACACGCCGATCGGGTACTTGCCCGGGTTCGCGTACAGCTCGATCTGCGCCAGCGTCTGGTTGGCGAACGACGAGCTCATCACGTACGAGGGATGCCCCGTCGCGCAGCCCAGGTTCACCAGCCTGCCTTCAGCCAGCAGGATGATGCGCTTGCCGTCCGGGAAGATGATGTGGTCCACCTGCGGCTTGATGTTCTCCCAGGTGTACTGCTTCAGCGCGGCCACATCGATCTCGTTGTCGAAGTGCCCGATGTTGCACACGATGGCGTTGTGCTTCATCGCCTTCATGTGCTCGTGCGTGATCACATGGAAGTTGCCGGTAGCGGTGACGAAGATGTCGGCCTGGCTCGCGGCCTCGTCCATCGTGACCACGCGGTAGCCCTCCATCGCCGCCTGCAGGGCATTGATGGGGTCGATCTCGGTGACCCACACCTGCGCGGAAAGGGAACGCAGCGCCTGCGCCGAACCCTTGCCCACGTCGCCGTAGCCGGCGATCACGGCGATCTTGCCGGCCACCATCACGTCGGTGGCGCGCTTGATGCCGTCCAGCAGCGACTCGCGGCAGCCGTACAGGTTGTCGAACTTGCTCTTGGTGACCGAGTCATTGACGTTGATGGCCGGGAAGGCGAGCTTGCCTTCCTTGTGCATCTGGTAGAGCCGGTGCACGCCGGTGGTGGTCTCCTCGCTGACGCCCTTCACCTGCTTCAGGCGCGTGGAATACCACTTCGGGTCGGTGGCGAGCTTGGCCTTGATGCTCTTGAACAGCGAGGTCTCTTCCTCGCTGGTGGGCTTGCCGATCACCGACAGGTCGGTCTCGGCCTTCGTGCCCAGGTGCAGCAGCAGCGTGGCGTCGCCGCCGTCGTCCAGGATCATGTTCGAGTAGCCACCGTCCGGCCATTCGAAGATGCGGTGGGTAAACTCCCAGTAGTCATCCAGCGACTCGCCCTTGAAGGCGAACACCGGCGTGCCGCGCTCGGCAATGGCCGCGGCCGCGTGGTCCTGTGTGGAGAACACATTGCACGAGGCCCAGCGCACCTGCGCACCCAGCGCCTGCAGCGTCTCGATCAGCACCGCGGTCTGGATGGTCATGTGCAGCGAGCCGGTGATGCGCGCGCCACGCAGCGGCTGCGTGGCCTGGTACTCGCGGCGGATCGCCATGAGGCCGGGCATTTCGGTCTCGGCGATGTTCAGTTCCTTGCGGCCCCAGGCAGCCAGGGAGATGTCGGCGATGCGGTAGTCCTTGCCGCCATCGGGTTTCACAACTGCGTTCATAGATACCTCTCTAACAATGTTGGTTTAGAGAGCGCCGTTGGTCATCCCGCGCCACCCACCGAGCCTCGCGTCCTTGCGACGCTGCAGCGCTCCTCGGCGGATGACGCCTCGATCAATGCTGCATCAGGCGGCCTTCACGCCGGCATCGGCCGCGAGGGCAGCTGCCTTGTCGGTCTTCTCCCAGCTGAAGCCGGTGCGGCCGAAGTGGCCGTAGGCGGCGGTGGGCTTGTAGATGGGCCGCAGCAGGTCGAGCATCTGCACGATGCCCTTCGGGCGCAGGTCGAAGTGCCGCGCGATCAGCTGTTCGATCTTCTCGTCGGAGATCCTGCCGGTGCCGAAAGTGGTGGCCATGACGCTGGTGGGCTTCGCCACACCGATGGCGTAGGAGATCTGGATCTGGCAGCGATCCGCGAGGCCCGCAGCCACCACGTTCTTGGCCACGTAGCGCGCGGCATAGGCTGCCGAGCGATCCACCTTGGAGGGATCCTTGCCGGAGAACGCGCCGCCGCCATGCGGGGCCGCGCCGCCGTAGGTGTCGACGATGATCTTGCGGCCGGTGAGTCCGCAGTCGCCCTGCGGTCCGCCCACCACGAAGCGGCCGGTGGGGTTGATGTGGTACTTGATGCCGCCCTTGACCAGTTCCTTCGGCAGCACCGGCTTCACGATCTCCTCGATCACGGCCTCGGTGAGCGCCTTGTGCGCGATATCCGGGTCATGCTGCGTGGAGATGACCACGGCGTCGATCTCGGCTGGCTTGCCGTCCACGTACTTGATGGTGACCTGGCTCTTGGCATCCGGGCGCAGCCACTTGAGCTTGCCGGCCTTGCGCAGCTCGGCCTGGCGCTGCATCAGCTGGTGCGACAACGCGATGGGCAGCGGCATCAGCTCCGGGGTCTCGCGCACCGCATAGCCGAACATCATTCCCTGGTCGCCGGCACCCTGGTCCAGGTCGATGCCCTTGCCTTCATCCACGCCCTGCGCGATGTCGGGCGACTGCGTGTCGTAAGCCACCAGCACGGCGCAACCCTTGTAGTCGATGCCGTAGTCGGTGTTGTCGTAGCCGATTTCCTTGATGGTCTGGCGCGCGATCGACTGGTAGTCGATCCTGGCCTTGGTGGTGATCTCGCCGGCCAGCACCACGAGGCCGGTGTTGCACAGGGTCTCGGCGCCGACGCGCGAGCGCGGGTCTTCGGTCAGCAGCGCATCGAGGATGGCATCCGAGATCTGGTCCGACACCTTGTCCGGATGGCCTTCAGACACCGACTCCGACGTGAACAGATAGCTGTGGCTCATGTGCTTTCCTGATGCGATGGTTACAGTTGCCCGAACAGTGTCTCGTAGCGCTGCCGGAACTGCGCCGGCGTGAAACTGTGGTTCTGCGTGCCGCGTGATTCGATCTTCAGCGATCCCATCACCGAGGCGATGCGGCCGGTTTTCTCCCAGGGCAGGCCGTGCAGCAGGCCGTACAGCAGGCCCGCGCGGTAGGCATCGCCGCAGCCGGTCGGGTCCACCACGGCCCGCGCCGGTGCCAGCGGAATGTCGATCTTGCCCTCGGCGGTATAAATGGTGGAGCCCTCGCCACCACGGGTGACGATCAGTGCCGCCACGCGCCTGGTCACATCGACATGGCTCCAGCCGGTGCGCTCGGACATCAGGCTCCACTCGTAATCGTTCACCGCCACCCAGCTGGCCTGCTCGATGAAGGTTTTCAGATCCTCCCCGCCGAACATCGGCAGGCCCTGGCCCGGATCGAAGATGAAGGGTATGCCGGCAGCGGCAAACCCGGTCGCGTGCTGCACCATGCCGTCGCGGCCATCGGGCGCGACGATACCCAGCGCGATGCCTTCGGCGTCGGACACCTTGTTGATGTGCGAATGGCCCATCGCGCCCGGGTGGAAGGCGGTGATCTGGTTGTTGTCCAGGTCGGTGGTGATGAAGGCCTGGCCGGTGTGTTCCTGCTGGATCTCGCGGATGTGCTTGCGCGGGATGTGGTGCTCATCCAGCCACTGCGCGTAGGTCGCGAAGTCGTGCCCGACGGTGGCCATGACGTAGCCGGTGTCGCCGAGCAATTTCAGGTTGTAGGCGATGTTGCCGGCGCAACCGCCGAATTCGCGCCGCATCTGCATCACCAGGAACGATACGTTCAGCATGTGCAGCTTGTCGGCCAGGATGTGGTTACGGAACTGGTCCTGGAAGACCATGATGGTGTCGAAGGCCATCGAACCACAGATCAGTGCCTTGCCCGGCTTGATGACTGGCTGCTTCAAGTGATCCTCACTCGTCGTCGGCAATGCGCAGTTTCAGGCCGGCCAGCTGCTCGGTGAACTTGATCTGGCAGGACAGGCGCGAATTCTCGCGGCGGGTGCTGAGGTCCGCCAGCAGGTCCTTCTCGTCGGAGTGCTGCGCCGGCAGTCTGGGCAGCCACTCCGGATCCACCCACACATGGCAGGTGGCGCAGGCACACATGCCGCCGCACACCGCGGCGACGCCATATTCCAGGTCGCGCAGGTTTTCCATCAGCGTGAATTTGGTGTTGCCGTCGACGTCATGCTCGATGCCGTCGCGATCCGTGACCTTGATCAGTGCCATGTTGGGAACGGAAGGACCTCTATCTGCTCGGCCCGGCATTTTGCTGCGCCGGCAGGCGATTATCCAGCGCCATGCGCGGCCAGCCGTTCCCAGAGCCGGTTCAGCAGCTCGAAACGCTCCCGTTGCAGTTCCAGCCCTGCGGTCGCCGCCGTTCCGGCAAGGCCGGTGCCAGCCAGCAGCCGCGCCAGCAGGCGCGACATGTCCGGGTAATAAGTCAGCAGGCAAGCCAGGTCCCAGGTCGGGTCGGTGGCCTGCGCGTACTCCCAGTCCACCAGCAGCGGTCGCGGGCCCAGCATGTTGCTGGCCATCAAGTCGCCGTGGTTCACGACCGGAGGCAATGCAGACGCAGCGAGGCGCAGGCTCAGGGCCGTGACACGCTCGCCCAGCGGCGCGAGGTCGGCTGCCTCCGTTGCATCCACCGCGGCCAGGCGAGCGAGGTAGTCGCGCGCCATGGCCGGCACATCGACCACGGCCAGGTCGGCAGGCACGGGCAGTTCATGCAGGCGGGCCAGCTGTCGGGCCAGCGCGTCCGCGCCAGCTTCGCTGTGCAGCTGTTCGTGACTCCACACCGGTGCATCGATGTAGTCCATCAGCAGCCAGTGTCCGGCGGGATGCGCGGCGAGGATGGCCGGTGCCAGCCCCGCGGCCGCGGCCAGCCGTTGTGCGCGCAGCTCATCGACGGGACGCGCGCCCGGCCGGTCGATGGGCGGAAGCCGGCTGCGCCACACGAAGCGCCCCTGCGAGGTATCGACGCGCAGTATCTGGTTGCAGCCGCGACCACCGGGCAGCGCCTGCACGGCAAGCGGCGGGCGGCCATCCTCGCAGCCCGGGATGAGCGCCAGCAGCTCGGGCGGAATCATGCGGCCTTGCGCCAGGCCTTCCACCAGCCGGCCAGGCCGGCGCCGGCAATGCCCAGGTACAGCACGAACAGCAGCACCACCGAGAACAGTCCCTGCCGGAAGGACAGATAGATGGAAGCCGTGTCGATGAGGATCCAGTAGGCCCAGTTCTCCAGGTACACGCGCGCCAGCAGCCAGGTGGCGAACATGCCGGCGCAGAACACCAGCGAATCCATGAACGGAAATGCCGATTCCTGCGCCAGCACGCGCGCCAGCAGCAGGCTAGCCAGCACGCAGCCAGCCACCACGGCGAGATGACCGCGCCAATGCCACATGGCGACGGGCCGCTGCCCGCCGGGCCGTGACCAGCTCCACCAGCCGTACACCGCGGCCAATACATAGGAGACCTGCAGCAGCGCCTGCATGGGCAGGTCCACGCGCCAGAACAGCACGACGAGGATGGAGGAGCTGATGCCGCCGAACACCCAGCCGATGCGTCTGTGCCACATCACCAGCAGTGCGTAGGCAACGCCGGTGACATTGGCGATCCATTCCATTGGACCGGTGGCCTTGAGCCCCTCCCAGAGCTGCGCGAGCAGGGTGCCGGTCATCGTGGCTTAGAAGCGCAGTTCCCCGGTAAGGCCGAACTGGCGGGGGTCACCACGCTGCTGGTAGAGCTTCGTCTCCCAGTCCGGCGGCTCGTTCTCGAAGTAGAAGCCGCGCACGGCGTACTGCTTGTCGAAGGCATTGCGCAGCCACGCGTAAACGCTCCAGTGCTGCTGCTCGTAGCCCACCTTGAAGTTGGCCAGTGCGTAGGCTTTCGACTTCTGGCTGTGGTCGGTGGGCACGTCGAAGTAGAAGGCGTCCATGGCGGTGAGATCGACGCGTGCCATGAAGCCGGTGCTGGCGCGCCAGGTGGCATTCAGCGCCGCGGTGTAGGAAGGCGCATGCGCGCTTTCGCGCGAGGGGACGGCCACCAGGTTGCCGCCGCCATCCTCCGTGGTGGTGGCGCCGGTGCGGGTATACAGCAGCCCCAGCGAGCCTCCCATCTGCAGGCCACGCGATACTTCGTACTGCATGGCCAGTTCCATGCCCGCGGCATTGCCATTGGGCAGGTTGACGGTGGTGAACAAGTACGTGTTGGGGTCGCCCGGCGTGAACTGCCGGCCGCTGCGCACCTGCTGGTCGTAACGCCACTGGTAGAAGAAAGACACTTCCGTATGGCCGCGGCCGGCGAGACCGGTCTTCATGCCGGCCTCCAGGTTCCACAGGAACTCCGGGTTGAAGCCGCGCGCATCGTCGGGGATGTTGCCCAGATTGAAGCCGCCGGCCTTGAAGCCGCGCGACAGCGTGGTGTACGCAATGCTCCCGGAGGACAGGTCGTGGCTGATGGAGACGTGGCCTCCCATCATGTAGTCCCGCTCGCACAGCTCCTTGTCGCAGGGATCCCCGGGGACACTGTCGTCGCGGTAGCGGGCGCGGCGCTGCTCCACCCTGAGTCCGCCTGCCCAGTGCCAGCGCGGTGCGATGAGGCCGTTGATCTGGCCGAACAGCGCGACATTGCTGGAGCGATAGCCCAGGTCCAGCGCGGCCGTATAGCCGCCGTCATCCGGATCGCCGGGAGCGACGAAGTGCCCACTGCTGGTGTCGCGACCGGATTCGAGCAGGCGCAATGCATACGCGCCCACCAGCCATTCCAGGTCACCTTCCGGTGAAGCCAGCCGCATTTCCAGGCTGCCGGTACGGCGATGCCGGCCGTAACGTGCCGTGTAGTCGTAGATGTATGGGGCCCAGCTGGCGTCGTTGCCCCAGTCGCTGTCGTAACTGTTCACGGACTTCGAGTTCGCGAAGCTGCCGACGGCGATCAGGCGGTTGCCGCCGACCTTGCTGGTGAGCTTCAGTGAAACGCCATTGGCCAGCTGGGAATCCTCGCCGGGCTTGTCGGACAGGCTGGTGCGCGAGTTGTCGTTGGCCCAGGCGTCGTAGCCATTGTCGAGGTCGGCATGCAGCCAGGTGAAATCCAGCGCGGTATCCGCGCCGTACTCGCCGTGCCATTTCACCCGTGCGGTGAGTTCGTCGCGGCCATTGGTGTCGTCGCGATCCAGGTAGCTGTTCTTCATGAAGCCGTCGGACTGGTACTTCGACAACGACACACGCCACGCGCCACCAAGCACTGCCAGCGGGCCGGTGGCGGTAATGCCCAGCGAACGCGTGCCGTAGTCGCCACCGGTGGCTTCGAGGGAGTAACCGGCCTGCCGCTCGGGCTCGTTGCCGCGCACCACGATCAGCCCGGCCAGTGCATTGGCGCCGTATTGCGTGCCCTGCGGACCGCGCAGCACTTCGATCTGCTTCACGTCATACAGCGTGGCCGGCATGCCGAGGCCGCTGAAGTCGATGTCGTCGATCAGGAAGCCCACGGAAGGATTCGGCGCGCCCTCGTACTGCTCGCGCTCGCCGACGCCGCGGATCTGGAAATAGCGTGGCCGCGAGGTACCACCCGCCCAGTTCAGGTTCGGCACCAGGCCCAGCACATCCTGGAACTGCTGCAGGCCGGCTTCCTTCAGCGTGCCCTCGCCGAGCACGGTGACGCTGCCGGGTACTTCGCCGAGCTTCTGCTCACGCAAGGTGCCGGTGACGATCACATCATCGAGGGAGTCGCTGGTGGCCTCCGCCGCGAATGCGGCCGGGGCGAACAGCAACAGTGGAATCAACGGGAAAACGCGGACACGCGCAACGTTCATGGACCTGCTCCTTTCGCCGGCATTAACCGGATCAAGTTCAACGGGTTCGCCATACGGCATCTCAGGCTCGTCGATCGAGCCACCCCTGGGCAGGCGCTATGGTAGCGTCCGGTCGCAGGAAAACAAGCGATTCCGCGAACACGATTCCATGCCCCACACGTTGCGCACTTTCCACGTCGATGCATTCACGCGCACTCGTGGCGGCGGCAATCCGGCCATCGTGGCACTGGATGCCGCGCACCTGGACGCCGCCGCCATGCAGCGGCTGGCGAGCGAACACCACCAGAGCGAATGGGTGTTCGTGCTGCCGGCCACCACGACCGATGCGGATCTGGACGTGCGCTTCTTCGGCCCGCGCAAGGAGATGCCCTTCGTCGGGCATGCCACGCTGGCGGCACATGCGGTGCTGGCGCAGCTGGACCCGCGGCCGCTGCGCCGGCAGCGCGGCAACACCGGCATCGTGGAAGTGCGCAGCCATCCCGATGGCGGCTTCTCGATCCACCAGCCGGCGCCGGCACTGGGCCGCGCGCCTGAAGCGGGCGAACTGCGGGAAGTGCTGACATTGCTCGGCCTCACGCCGGCACAGCTCGACCCGCGCTGTGCGCCACGCATCGCCGGCGGCGCGAGCACCCGGCTGTTGCTGGCACTGGCCGACACCGCGGCGCTGGATGGCATCACGCCGCGACTGCCCGAGCTTGCGGCGCTGTCGCCGCGCCTCGGCGCGCAGGGCTACTTCCCGTTCGTGCTGCACACCAATGGCGTGGGCCAGCCCGCGACGGTGGCGCGCATGTTCTGTCCGGCCATCGGCATCGATGAGGACCCGGTCAGCGGCAACGCGCACGGCATGCTGGGTGTGTACCTGCACCAGCTGGGATTGCTGCCCGTCGTGGCCGGTGTGGCGCGATTCACCGGCCAGCAGGGCCGTCATGTCGGCAGGCCGGGCGAAGTACAGGTGACGATGGAAGTTGATGCGGCGGATCGGCCGGTGGCGGTGAGCATCGCCGGCCATGCCGTAGTGGGAGAGGAAGCCCCGCTCAGGCTGGCTTGAGTTTCTGCGCGTACTCGCGCGCCTTGGCGCGATACACCTCGTTGCCCTTGACCATCCACTCCAGGTCGCGCGGCTCGACCTTGCGCACCACCCTGCCTGGCGCGCCGAACACCACCGAACCCGGCGGCACTTCCATGCGCGGCGTCACCAGCGAGCCCGCACCGATCAGGCTGCCCGCGCCCACCTGCGCGCCATCCAGCACCATGGCGCGATTGCCGATCACCGCGCCATCGCCGACGCTGCAGCCATGCATCAGTACGCCGTGACCGATGGTCACGTTGCTGCCCACCACCACCGGCACGCCGGGGTCGGCGTGGATGATGCTGCCGTCCTGCACATTGCTGCCGGCACCGATGTGGATCCAGTCGTTGTCGCCGCGCAGTACCGCGCCGAACCAGATGCTGGCTTCATGCCCGAGCCGCACGGTGCCGATCACGTCCGCGCTGGGTGCGACGAAGTAGTCGCCTTCGGCCACGAAGTGGCGTTCGCCGTAGGAGTAGATCATTGCTTCAGTGCCCCGGTACCAGTTCGTTCAGGCCGCTGCCCCCGACCGGCGGCGCCTGGTCGTTGAGGCCACGCAGGATGATATTCGGTATCAATGTGTCGCGGGCGCCGCTGCGCCTCGCCCACACCAGCACCGCAATGCCACGCCGCGGCACCAGCCACAGGCGCAGGTCCGTGCCGAGATCGAACCAGTACGCATCGCGCGCCACGGGTGGCTCATCGCCCTGCCATGGCATCTGCTGCGCGAGCCACACCGGCTGGACGCGGCCGTTTGCATCGGCGGGCAGCAGCTTGCGCATCCAGTCCGGCGAGGCGATGCGTTCACCTTCGTAGCGGCCCTGTCCCAGCAACAGGTCGCCGAGGCGCATCCAGTCATCCAGCCGCGCGGCGAGACAGCAGTCCACGCGCAGTGCCGTGTCATCCCGGCCCCACAGTGAGGCGGGACCGGCGCGCAGCGGCAACCACACGCGTTGCGACAGCGTGGTCGGCACATCGCCATCCGCATCCTGCAGCAACAGTGGTGGTGCCAGGTGCAGCGCGAAACGCGCGCGCGCCGCGCCGGACCAGGGGTTGCCCCAGCCATGCGGCGGTGGCATGGCCGCGTGCACGGCCTGCAGCGCCGCATCGAAGGTTGCACGGCCATTGTCGGCCAGCACCCCCAGCGCCAGCGCAAAGGGCAGTGCCGCGAGCTCGCCACCGTCGACCATGCTGTCGCCACTGCGGCCGGTGCCGAAATATTCGAACACGCGATGGCCATGGCGATGCACGACCAGCGCCTGCAGTTCGCGCTGCACGGCCTCCGCGCGCGCCTGCTCCAGCGCCGCGGGCAGCAGGTTCTCGGCTTCGGGCGTGGCGCGCGCCAGCCCCGCCGGCTCGCCGGCGATGGGCAGGCGCGGCAAGGCCAGCGCCGGCGCCTGTTCGGCCTTGATGCCGCCGAGCGCCGCGGTGTAGCGGCGCCAGTAGTCCAGGTCGCCGGCCAGGCGCAGCGCGGCCAGCACCAGCAGCATCGCGGCCACACCCAGCAACAGTGCGCGGTTCATCGCTGCAGCTTACCTGCGTGCGCCACGCGGCCGCGCGACAGATGCAGTTCATGCGTGGCATTGCGCGGCCACTCGCTGCGGTAGTGCGTGGCCATCACCACCGTCACGCCAGCCTCGATGCGCCCCTCGAGCCAGGCGAGCAATGCGGCGCGCAATGGCGCGTTCACGCCGGTGAACGGCTCATCCAGCAGCAGCAGGCGCGGCCGCGTGACGAAGGCACGCGCGAACAGCACGCGCCGCACCTGGCCGTAGGACAGTTCCGCCAGTGGCCGCTCCGCGAATGACTCCATGCCCAGTGAACGCAACGCCGCCAGCGCGCGGCGGCGTTCCGCGGCGGTGGCGTGGTAGTTGAGGCCGATGCTGGAGTGCAGACCGGACACCACGGTGTCGCGCACGCTGTAGTGGCGCGGGTAGTCGGTCTGCAGATGCGGCGCGATCAGCCCGGTGCGGGCGCGGAAGTCATCCAGCGGCACGCCCGGCCCCTGCCCCGCGCGCACGATCCGGCCGCCACTGGCCACGCCATGGTCCCCGTACAGCGTGCGCAGCAGCGTGGACTTGCCTGAACCATTGGCACCATGCACCACCCAGCACTCGCCGCGCCGGACTGTCAGATCGATGCCGCGCAGCAGCCGCTTCTCATCGACGTAGACATCGGCGGCGGCGAGCGTGATGACTGGTCGCGCCGGGCGCGCGCTGCCGGATCTCGCGCGGCGCATGCGGCGCGGACGTGGTGTTTCGGCAGCCACCGCCGCCAGTGCCTCGCGCAGGCGCGCGGCGCGCATCGCTCCGGCGTAGCGCACCTGGCCCGCATCCAGCCACAACAACCGCGTGGCCCCTGGCGGGATGTCCTCGCGGCGGTGCGCCGAACACACCCATGTACCGCCCGTGCGCGCGGTTCCGTCGAGTACGCGATACAGCCGGCTGCGGTTTGCAGCATCGAGCCCGGTGGCCACCTCATCGAGCAGCAGCACTGCCGCGCGCCAGGCCAGCGCGCGGGCCAGCAGCACCAGCCGCCGCTCGCCGTAGGACAGCGTGAGAAATCGCCGCGACGCCAGCCGTGCGATGCCGGCGCGCGCCAGCAACGCACGGCACCGTGTGCGCTGCGTGGCGGACAGGCGGTGCAGCGGTATGTCCGTGCGATGCAGCCCCGTGCCGACCACATCGAGGGCCGGATAGTTCCAGCCGTAGCGCTCGTAGCGATCCTGCCGTTCCGGCCCGAGCCAGGCGAGTTCGTCGCGCACCGCTACCGGCTCGTCATGCCACTCGCCGCCGAAGCGGTAGCGACGCGACGCGTGGGATGCGTCGTCGGGCCACACATCACCGGCGAGTATCTTCAGCAGCTGGGTCTTGCCGGCGCCGCTGGCGCCGATCACCAGCCAGCGCTCGCCGGCCCGCACATGCCAGCTGATGCCAGCGAGGATCTCGCGGCCGCCGCGGTGCAGCCGCAGGCGGTCGAGCAGGATTTCCACCGGCGCCTGGCTACCAGACCTTCACGCGCTGCGCGGGAGCCAGGTACAGCTTCTGGCCGGGTTGCACGTCGAAGGCCGCGTACCAGGCGTCCATGTTGCGCACCGTCTGCGCGCGAAAACCGGCTGGCGCGTGCACATCGGTAGCAACGCGCGCACGCAATGAGGCCTCGCGGCGCTTGTCGCGCCAGCTCTGGGCATAGGCAATGAAGAAGCGCTGGTCGCCGGACAGCCCTTCGAGCACCGGTGCCGGCTTGCCGCCCTGGGACTTGCGATAGGCGTCGTATGCCACCGCGAGGCCGGCGAGGTCGGCGATGTTCTCGCCGAGCTCCTGCTCGCCTTTCAGGAACAGGCCGGGCAGCGCCTCGTAGGCGTTGTACTGCGCGATCAGTGCCTTGCCTGCTGCCTGGAAATGCTCGATGTCGGCGGGCGTCCACCAGTTGTGCAGCTGCCCCTGGGCATCGAACTCGGCACCGAGGTTGTCGAAGCTGTGCACGATCTCGTGACCGATCACTGCGCCGATGGAGCCGTAGTTGGCGGCGTCGTCGGCGGCGGGGTCGAAGAACGGCGCTTCCAGGATGGCCGCGGGGAAGTTCAGCGCGTTCTGCAGCGGCAGGTTCAGCGCGTTGACGGTGTGGGGCGTCATCCACCACTCGTTCCGGTCCGGTGCCCTGCCGAGCTTGGCCAGCTGATGGCGGTATTCGGCCAGCAGCGCGCGCTGGTGGTTGCCCAGTGGATCGTCGGCGCGGATGGTGAGCTGCGAGTAATCGCGCCACACGTCCGGATAGCCGACACCCACCTTGATGGTGGCGACCTTGGCGCGGGCCTTCTGCTTCGTCTCCGCGCTCATCCAGTCCAGACGTTCGATGCGCTCCGGGAACACCGCGATCAGGTTGCCCACCAGCTGCTGGATGCGCTCACGCGAGCTGGGCGGGAAATATTTCTCCACATAGGCCTTGCCCACGGCATCGCCCAGGTCGGTGCCCACCAGCCCCAGCGCACGTTTCCAGCGCTCGCGCTGCTGCGGCGTGCCCTGCAGCGCGGTGGAGAAGAAGCCGAAATTCAGCTCGTCATAGGCCCTGGGCAGGAAATTGGCGCTGGCATTGAGCAGATGGAAAGTGAGCCAGGCTTTCCAGGATTCCAGCGGTTCGCGTGCCACCAGCTGCGACAGTGCGGCCGCGGCCTGCGGCTGCCAGACATCCAGCTCCTGCTGGGTATCGAGTCCCGCGGCCTTGAAGAAGACATTCCAGTCCATGCCCGGCGCCTGCTTCGCGAAGTCCGCCAGCGGCCAGACCGTGCTGGCCTTGTGGATGTCCTGCGAGTCGGCGATGGAGGCATGGGCCCTGGCGATCTTCTGCTCCAGTGCATACACGGCCCTGGCCTGCGCGGCGGCGCCGGGGACATTGGCCAGCTTCAGCAATGCGCCGATGTAGGCCTGGTACTTGCCGCGCAGCTCCGCCATCGATTTGTCGGCAGAGAGGTAGTAGTCGCGATCCGGCATGCCGAGGCCGCCTTGCAGCAGGTAGCCGATGTGGCGCGAGGCATCATCGAGCCGCTGCGTGACGAACAATCCGAACAGGTTGGTGGTGGCGAAGTTGGTGTAGTTCAGCGGGTCCACGTCCGCGCGCAGGTTCGCGCCCAGCTGCGTGGCGAGCTGCGTGCGGTCGGCGATGGCGCCGATGGCGGCCAGTTGTCCCTGCAGCGGCGCAAGACCACGCGCCTCGATGGCGGCCTCGTCCATGAACGCGGTGTAGTAGTCGGCGATGCGCGCGGCATCGCTGCCTGCGACGGGTTTGGCGGCCACGATGCCTTGCACCAGTTGCTGCTGGCGCTGCTCGGCGAGCGCGAACACCTGGAAGAACGTGCCGGTGCTGGAACGGTCTGCCGGAATCTCGGTGGTCTTGCGCCAGTTGCCATTGGCGTGGGCATCGAAATCATCGCCCGGCTTCACGCCTGCATCGATGCCGGCCAGATCGATGCCAATAGTCGGCGCGGCAGCAGCTGACGCGGCTGGCTGCGTTCCGCGACCGCAGGCCACAAGCCCCGCGGCGAAAGTGATGGCGGCGGCAAGACTCAAGAGCTTTCGCATAGATGCTCCAAATCAAGGGGTTTGCCCGAGGGTCGCTCTTTCGACGATTGGCGCGCCCGGAGGGATTCGAACCCCCGACCAACTGGTTCGAAGCCAGCTACTCTATCCAACTGAGCTACGGGCGCATCCAGCGAGGCCGCGGATGATGGCATGACCGGGGGGAAAGCCAGTAGTATTGCCCCCCAGCCGAACCCGGGATGCCCGGGCAACTGAGGGGTTACGGACGATGAAAAAGTTCTCCTGTCTGGTCGCACTGGCCGCCATCCTGCCCGCCGCATCGTGGGGGGCCGAATGCGCTTATCCGAAAAAGCCGGCGAAGGCGCCCAACGGCCTGCGCGCCACGCGCGAGGAAATGGTCGCCGCCAAGAAGGTGCAGGACACCTATCAGGCCAATGTCAGCGCCTATCTGAAGTGCCTGAAAGATGAGTACGACGCTTCCCTGTCGATCGCCAAGCTCGAACCGGCGAAATTCGAGTCCGAGAAGAAGAAGCTCACCGCCCGCTGGGAAAAGCAGAACGATGCGGCTGTCGATGAAGCACAGGACGTTGCCGACCGCTTCAACGAACAGCTGAATGCATGCAAGTCCCGCCAGGGCGGCTGCAAGTAACGAACCGCAACGCGCCGGCTTCCGGCGCATGAGGCAGGCGCGATGCTGACCCCGGCCGAAGCCGAAGAGCAGATCGCACGCCATCTGCCCTGCCTGCCCATTGAATCCCTGCCCGTAAGCCAGTGCGCGGGCAGTGTGCTGCGCGAGAATGTCTACGCGGAGCGCGACCATCCGCCCTTCGATCGCGTCTCCATGGACGGCATCGCGCTGGACTCCATGGGCGTGGCCACCGGACGGCGTGCCCTGCGCGTCCAGGCTACACAGGGCGCGGGCGATCCGCCGCTGAAGCTCGCCTCGCCCGAACACTGCATCGAGATCATGACCGGCGCGGTATTGCCGCAGGGCTGTGATGCCGTGGTGCCAGTGGAGAGGATCAGCATTGCCGATGGGCAGGCCGTGCTGGCGGACGACGTAGTGGTCAGCCGCGGCCTGAACGTCCATGCACGCGCCAGCGACCTGGCGCAGGGTGCGCTGCTGCTGTCCTCCGGCATACGACTGGAAGCGCCGGATGTCGCGACCGCGGCCGGTGCCGGCATGGCGCGATTGCGTGTCAGCCAGCAACCGGCCTTCATGGTCGTCTCCACCGGCAACGAACTGGTCGAGCCCGGGGATCCCATCCAGAGCTGGCAGCTGCGCCGCTCCAATGCCTATGGACTGGTGGCGGCATTGCGCCGCCGCGGCTTCCTGCGCGTCGCTGACGATCACCTGCCCGACGATGCCCAGGTGCTGACCGCGCGGCTGCGCGAACACCTGCAGAGCTACGAGGTGCTGATCCTTTCCGGCGGCGTGTCGATGGGCAAGTTCGACCTCGTGCCCCTGGCACTGGAGGCCTGCGGCGTGCGGCAGGTGTTCCACAAGGTGGCGCAGCGGCCCGGCAAACCATTCTGGTTTGGCATGGCGCCCGGCGGCACTGCGGTATTCGCACTGCCGGGCAACCCCGTCTCCACGCTGGTGTGCCTGGCGCGCTACGTGATTCCCGCCATCGACCGCGCCATGGGCGTGCGCGATGCGCAGAGCGGCGAGAAGATCGCGCTGGCCGGGCCGGTCACGCAGGGCGCGCCGCTGGCCGGATTCCTGCCGGTGACAACCGAAACCGACGAATGGGGCCGGCCTTGGGCCCACACGGTCAACCACAACGGCTCGGGGGATTTCGCCGCCCTCGCCGGGACGCGCGGGTTTGTAGAATTGCCGCCCGGTCCCAATACTTACCCGAAGGGTTTCGTCACCCGCCTGTATCGCTGGTAGCCATGAATTCCATCACCCAAATCGACCGCGGTCCGCTGGACACGCTGGGCCGGCCGCTGCGCGACCTGCGCATCTCGGTGATGGACCGCTGCAATTTCCGTTGCCCGTACTGCATGCCGCGCGAGCGCTTCCACGAGCACTACGCCTTCCTGAAGACCACCGAGCGGCTGTCCTTCGAGGAGATCGTGCGCCTGACGCGCCTGTTCGTGCCGCTGGGGGTGCGCAAATTGCGCATCACCGGCGGTGAGCCGCTGCTGCGCGTGAACCTGCCGGACCTGATCGCCGACCTCAACGTGATCCCCGGCGTGGAGGACATCGCACTGACCACCAACGGCGTGCTGCTGGGCAAGTACGCCTCCGAGCTGAAGGCAGCCGGCCTGTCGCGCGTCACCGTGAGCCTGGACAGCCTCGACCAGGAAGTATTCGCGCGCATGAACGGCGGCATGGGCAAGGTCGGCGACGTGCTGGACGGCATCGAGCATGCATTGGCGGCCGGCCTCGGGCCCATCAAGATCAACGCCGTGATCCAGCGCGGCGTGAACGAGGACAGCGTGCTGCCACTGGTGGAGCATTTCCGCGGCAGCGGCATCACGGTGCGCTTCATCGAATACATGGACGTGGGCAACCGCAACGACTGGCACCAGGAGCTGGTGGTGCCCTCGCGCGACCTGATGGCGCGCATCCAGCAACGCTGGCCGCTGCATGTGGTGAAGGCCGAATACGCGGGCGAAGTGGCGCGGCGCTATGCCTTCGACGATGGCCAGGGCGAAGTCGGTTTCATTTCGTCGGTGACGCAGCCCTTCTGCGGCAATTGTTCACGCGCGCGGCTGTCATCGGATGGCCAGATCTTCACCTGCCTGTTCGCGCAGACCGGCACCGACCTGCGCGGCCCCTTGCGCGCCGGCGCGGACGACGAGGAACTCTCGCGCATCATCCGCGGCATCTGGACGGCACGCACCGATCGCTACAGCGAGCAGCGCATGGTGCTGCGCCAGCGCGCCGCCGGCCAGAAGATCGAGATGAACTACATCGGCGGTTGACACGATGGCCGCCCGCAAGCAGCAACTGACGCACCTGGATGCGGCCAACCGGCCGACCATGGTCGATGTGGGCGGCAAAACCGTCACGCGCCGCGAGGCCAGTGCCGAGGCGCTGCTGAAGCTGCCGGCCAATGTGGCGCGGGAACTCAAGCGCAGCGGCCACCGCACGAAGAAAGGTCCGGTGTTCGACACCGCCATCATTGCCGGCGTGCTGGCCGCGAAACGCACGCATGAGCTGATCCCCTTCTGCCACCCGCTGCCGCTGTCCAGCGTGAAGATCGAGGTGGTGAGCGTGCGCGGCGGCCTCAGGGTGCGCTGCGCCGTGGCGGTGACGCACAACACCGGCGTGGAGATGGAAGCACTCACTGGCGCCAGCATCGCGGCGCTGACCATCTACGACATGTGCAAGGCGCTGTCGCATGACATCCAGATCGGCCCGGTGCGGCTGCTCGCCAAAAGCGGCGGCAAGCGCAATTTCCGTCGCGGCGCGCGCGCATGACGGCGCCGCTGCATGGCCTGGTACTGGCTGGTGGCCACAGCAGGCGCATGGGCCGCGACAAGGCCGGCATCCAGTTCGATGGGCACACGCAATTGCAGCGCACCTTCGGCCTGATCCAGCACCTGGTGGTGCGCGGCTTCGTGTCGGTGCGCCCGGACCAGCAACAGGACCCATTGCGCGCGGCATTTCCGCAGATCGTGGACGCCGCCGGTGTGCAGGGGCCCATCGCCGGCATCCGCGCGGCGCAGCTGGCCTACCCCGGGGCGGCGTGGCTGGTGGTGGCGATCGACCTGCCGCTGCTGGACGCACCGACCCTGCAGAACCTGATCGCACGCCGCGACCCGGCACGCCTCGCCACGGCCTATCGCAGCAGCCACGACGGGCTGCCCGAGCCGCTGTGCGCCATTTACGAACCCGCCGCCGCCGCGGCCATCGAAGCCTGGCTCGCCACCGGAAGGAACTGTCCGCGCAAGTTCCTGATCCAATCGGATACGCTGCTGCTGGAGCAGCCCAACCCGCAAAGCCTGGACAACGTGAACACACCCGCCGATCTCGCCGCCACGTCCTCCACTGCAGCCGGCAATGCCGCGCCACGCGAACTGCGCGTGCAGTACTTCGCACTGCTGCGCGAGCAGGCGGGGCGGCGCGAGGAAGCCGTGATGACGCGCGCCGCGACGCCACACGAGCTGTTCAGCGAACTGGCCGCGCGCCATCGCTTCACGCTGGGCACCGAGCATCTGAAGGTGGCCGTGAACACCGAATTCTCCGACTGGTCGCGCCCACTGGCCGCTGGCGACACGGTGGTGTTCATCCCGCCGGTGGCCGGCGGATGAGCGCGTTCCGCTTCTCCAGCACGCCCATCGACGGCGCGCAGCTGCGCAGCGAGCTCATCGACGTGCATTGCGGCGGCTTCACCGCATTCGAGGGCTGGGTGCGCGACCACAACGAGGGCCAGCAGGTCACTCATCTGGAATACGAGGCATTCGAGGCCTTGGGCGTGCGCGAAGGCGAGAAGATCATCGCCGAGGCCTGTGCCCGCCATGGCGTGACGCGCGCCCTGTGCGTGCACCGGCTTGGCGACCTGGGCCTGAAGGAAATCGCGGTCTGGGTGGGCGTCGCGGCGGCACATCGCGACGAGGCCTTCAAGGCCTGCCGCTACATCATCGATGAAGTGAAGCACCGGGTGCCCATCTGGAAGAAAGAGCACTACGTGTCAGGCGACTCCGGGTGGGTCAACTGCGAGCGCTGCGCGGCGCATGCCCATGATCACGACGAGCACGGGCACGCGCACCACCACGATCACGCCTGATCTGATCTAGCCGCCGGGGCGGCCGCCACCACCGGGACCGCCACCGAATCCGCCCGGCGGACCACCCTGGAATCCACCGCCGCCGCGCCGGCCACCACCACCTTCGACTCCCAGCACGCCGCGCGCCACCTGCATCTGCACGATCTGGCCATCGCGCCTGACCTCGATGGTGACCGCTTCGCCGGGATTGCCCTGGCGGGTCAGCGACCGCAGGTCGCCCATCTCGAAGACCCGCGCACCGCCGTAGGAGACGATCTGGTCGCCGGGCTTGAGTCCGGCGCGTTCGGCCGGGGAACTGGCCAGCACATCCATCACGCGCACATCGGTGGGGCGGCCTGTGCCGGTGAGGTATTTCTCGTAGTCCGCGTCGCCCATTTCCTTGCGCAACGCGGCGTCGATATCCATGCCACGGAACTGCTGGCCGTTGCGCTGCGCATCGAACTGGGCCTGCTCGGACTGCAATTGCAGTTCCTGCACGCGGCGGTTCACCCACTCGGCCCGTTCGCGGGACAACCCCGCCTGCACGAGGCGGTTGAGCTGCATCTCGCGCTGCCGCTCGCGCAGCTTCGCGGGATCCAGGTTGCCGTTGGCGTCGGTGAGCTCGCGCCGCATGTCTGCGACGCGCTCGCGCTGTTCGTTGTTGCCGTCGGTATTGCGGCGATTGCCGCCCCAGTTGCCCGGCCGGGTCTCCAGCTGCTTGACGAGGCCCTCGAGGGAGTTGATGCGCTCCACCTGTGCGGCGACGACTTTCTCCAGGTCGGCGATACGCTCGGACTGGCTGGCATCGGCACGCGGCGTGAATGCCTGCTCGGTCTTCACGGGAGCCGAACCATTCCGCAGGTACATCGCGATACCCACGCCTGCCGCGAGCAGGATGGCAACGATGACGACTTTCCTGACCATGCCCCACCTCCGGTTTTGCGCGAGGGTGCCGCGAAATAATCCGCGCGGCAAGTTACGGGGCCGTCAGGTCCGGAGCGATCACCCGGGACGCACCTGGCCACTGCCGCGCACCACGTATTTGTAGCTGGTGAGCTGCTCCACACCCACCGGTCCGCGCGCATGGAAGCGGTCGGTGGAAATGCCGATCTCGGCGCCCATGCCGAACTCGCCGCCGTCGGCGAACTGGGTTGAGGCGTTGTGCAGCACGATGGCGCTGTCCACCTCGCGCAGGAATTTCTCGGCGGCCGCCGCGCTGGTAGTGACGATGGCATCGGTATGCGCCGAACCATGGGTGGCGATGTGGCGTATCGCCTCGTCCACGCCGTCGACCACGCGCACCGAAATGATGGCGTCGAGGTACTCGGTGCGCCAGTCCTGCTCGGTGGCCGGCACCACGCGCGTGTCGGCAGCCTGCGCAGCCGCATCGCCGCGCAACTCGCAGCCGCCGTCGGCCAGCGCGCCAAGCAGCATGGGCAACATCGATGGCGCGCAGGATTTATCCACCAGCAGCGTCTCGGCCGCGCCGCAGATGCCGGTGCGACGCAGCTTCGCATTCACCACCACCGCGCGCGCCATGGCCGCGTCCGCGTCCTTGTCCACGTATACATGGCACAGGCCTTCCAGGTGGCCGATGACAGGCACGCGTGCTTCCTTCTGTACGCGTTCCACCAGGCTGCGGCCGCCGCGCGGCACGATCACGTTGATCTGCTGCCCCAGGCCCTCAAGCATCATGCCGACGGCGGCGCGGTCGGTAGTCGGTACCAGCTGTATCGCGGCCTCGGGTAATTGCGCCGCCCGCAGTCCTTCAACCAGGCAGGCGTGGATGGCCGCGCTGGACAGTCGGCTTTCCGAGCCACCGCGCAGGATCACCGGGTTGGCTGATTTCAGGCACAGCGCGCCGGCGTCGGCGGTCACGTTGGGCCGGCTCTCGTAGATGATGCCGATCACGCCCAGCGGCACACGCACGCGCTGGATGACCAGGCCGTTCGGGCGGGTCCACTCGGCTGCAACGCCACCGATGGGATCCGGCAGGGCCGCGATCTGCTCGATGCCCTGTGCCATCGCTTCGACGCGCTTCTCGTTGAGCTGCAACCGGTCGAGCATTGCCGCCGACAGGCCGCGGGCCCGCGCCGCGTCCATGTCCCCGGCATTGGCGGCCAGTATCGCGGCGGCATGGGCACGAATGGCCTGCGCCGCTGCCCGCAGCGCCGTGTCGCGCTGGGCACCGGAGGACAACGCCAGCGACGCCCGGCTGGCAACCGCACCCCGGCCCAGGGCGGCCATCACCATTGCGAGGTCCTCGCCAAATGCCTTGACGCTGCTCATCTGCGTGGCGCTCCTTCAGTCATCCGCACTTGCGCGCAATACCAGATCGTCCCGGTGCACGACTTCATCACGTCCGCGAAATCCCACCAGTCGTTCGATCTCGCTGCTGCGCCGACCCATGATGCGCGCAACGTCACCGCTGGAATAGGCCGAAAGGCCGCGGGCGAGCACCCGGCCATCGGTTCCGGCGACATCCACGGCATCGCCGCGCTCGAAGCTGCCCGTGACCGCGGTGACCCCGGCTGGCAACAGGCTGCGGCCACGGCGCAATGCACCGGCCGCGCCGGCGTCGATGGTGAGCACGCCGGCCGGCTTCAGCGCGCCAGCGATCCACTGCTTGCGGGCGGTCGCGGGAGTCGCGGCGGGAATGAACCAGGTGCAGCGGGCGCCGCCCTCCACTTTCTTAAGTGGATTGAGCGGATGCCCGGAGGCGATGCACATGTGGCAGCCGGCATCCAGCGCGATGCGCGCCGCGGCGATCTTGGTCGCCATGCCGCCCGAACCCACATCCGAGGCCGAGCCACCGGCCATGGCTTCGATGCGCGGGGTGATGCCGCGGACCTCGGCGAAGAACTCCGCGGCCGGATCCAGGTTCGGATCCGCCGAATACAGCCCGTCGACATCCGACAGCAGCACCAGGCAATCGGCGCTGGCCATCTGCGCGACACGCGCGGCCAACCGGTCATTGTCGCCGTAGCGGATTTCGGCGGTGGCCACGGTATCGTTCTCGTTGATCACCGGAATCGCGCCCAGGTCCAGCAGCGCATTGAGCGTGGCACGCGCATTCAGGTAGCGCCGGCGCTGCTCGCTGTCCTGCAGTGTCAGCAGCACCTGCGCCACCGCGGTGTGCTCGTCTTCCAGTAGCTCCTTGTACGCGTGGGCCAGCCTGATCTGCCCGACTGCCGCCGCCGCCTGTTTCTGTTCCAGCGGTAGCGCGCCTTTCGGCAGCCCGAGTTGCCGGCGTCCCAGCGCGATGGCCCCGGATGACACCAGGATTACCTGCTGACCGCGCTTGCGCATGCGGCGCAGGTCCTGCGCCAGCGCCTCCAGCCAGCTCCGGTTCAGCCGGCCACCGTCCTGGTCGACCAGCAATGCCGAGCCAACCTTGACGACGACGCGACGCGCTTCTGCAAGCAACGATGGGCCGGCGGTGCGGTTGCGGGAACGTCCGTGCGCGTGGGGCATATGGGCCACTGACTATAGCAGCGGACCGCCGTTGCCCGCCGCCATCGCTGGTCCTAATATCCTGCGGCAGCATCTTGAGAGGTACGTTTGTGGGTAGAGATTACGAACCCGTCAAAGGCCAGTGGTACGAGAACGTGGAGGAGGATGAAACCTTCCGCGTGCTGTCCGTGGACGAGGATTCCGAGCTGGTGGAAATCGAATACCTGGACGGCGATATCGAGGAACTGGACCTCGATACCTGGCATGAAATGGACCTCGAACGCATCGCGGAGCCGGAAGGCTGGGCGGCTACCGACAACGAAGAAGAGGATGACGACGACGAGGAAGAGGAACTCGACGACGAGGACGATGACGACTGGGACGATGAAGATGATGAGGACGATGACGAGGATGACGACTGGGACGAGGACGAGGAGGAAGGCAACCAGTACTGAATTGCGTCCCGCTGCGTGGCGTCCCGCGAGGAACTTGATCCCTCGGCGCTTGTCCCCATATCCCTGAAACCTATGAAACGCGTATTCCTGCTCATCCTGACCAATATCGCCGTCATGCTGGTGCTGTCGGTGGCGGCCAACCTGCTCGGGCTGGATCGCTACCTGGCGGCCAACGGCCAGAGCCTTGGCGGCTTGTTGATCGTGGCAGCATTTTTTGGCTTCGGTGGTGCGTTCATTTCCCTGGCCATCTCGAAGTGGATGGCCAAGCGCGCCATGGGCGTGCGCATCATCACGCAGCCCGCCACGACCCAGGAGCAATGGCTGATTAACACCGTGCGCACCCAGGCGCAGCAGGTGGGCATCGGCATGCCCGAAGTCGGCATCTTCGATTCGCCCCAGCCCAATGCCTTCGCGACCGGCGCGCGTCGTGATGCGGCGCTGGTAGCCGTCAGCACCGGGCTGCTGGCTTCGATGAAGCAGAACGAGGTCGAGGCTGTGCTCGCCCATGAGATGGCCCACGTGGCCAACGGCGACATGGTCACGCTGACACTGATCCAGGGCGTGGTGAACACCTTCGTGTTCTTCCTGTCACGCGTGATCGGCGACATCGTCGACAAGGCCGTGCTGCGCAATGAGCGCGGCCGCGGCATCGGCTACTTCGTCACCGTGATGGTGGCGCAACTCGTGCTCGGCATCCTCGCCAACATGATCGTCATGTGGTTCTCGCGGCAGCGCGAGTTCCGCGCCGATCACGGCGGCGCGCGCACGGCGGGTACCAGCAACATGATCGCGGCATTGCAGCGCCTGAAGGCCGGCCGTGACGATCAGCCCCTGCCCGCGCAGCTGGCGGCCTTCGGCATCAAGGGCGGGCGTGCTGCGGGCTTCGCGCGATTCTTCATGAGCCATCCCCCGCTGGATGAGCGTATCGCGGCGCTGCAGAAGGCCATCTAGCACCTGATAGCGAAAAAAGCGGCGGTCTCAGGGGTTTCCCTGATCTCGTTCGCATCATGAAGACCCGCGTCGCAAGTCGCAGAATTCGCCCGGAATTCGGGTTCTAATCGCCATTGAAAGCCCGTATATTCCCCTGCCTTCCCTGTCATAAGTCGATCGTACCGAGGTGCGTGCCCGATGCCATTACTGAAGTGGCTGGATAACAGCCGGCGAGCCATGCAAGGCGACACCAGCGCTCCGAACCCCGGGGCCATTGACTGGGTGCGCATCGTCCCCTACGCGGGTCTGCATCTGGCGTGCTTCGCGGTGATCTGGGTAGGCATCAGCTGGACTGCCGTGATTGCCGCGCTGATTGCCTATGTGGTGCGCATGTTCGCGATCACCGGCCTGTATCACCGCTACTTCTCGCATCGCGCCTTCAAGACCTCCCGTCTCGGGCAATTCATCTTCGGCGTGCTCGGCGCGTCGGCCGTGCAGCGTGGCCCGATCTGGTGGGCCGCCCATCACCGTCACCATCACGCGCATTCGGACCAGGAGGGCGATATCCACTCGCCCAAGCAGGTGGGTTTCTGGAAGGCGCACATGGGGTGGTTCCTCACGCATCGCGGCTTTGCTCCGGACATGAAGTACGTGAAGGACCTGCTGAAGTTCCGCGAACTGCGCTGGCTCGACCGTTTCGACATCGTCGTGCCCACGCTGCTTGGCGTCGGCATGTTCCTGCTGGGCGTACTGCTCGAGAAGACTGCGCCGCAGCTGGGCACCAATGGCTGGCAGATGCTGGTGTGGGGCTTCTTCATCAGCACCGTGCTCTGCTACCACGGCACTTACACCATCAATTCGCTGTCGCATGTGTTCGGGCGGCAGCGCTATCGCACCGGTGACACCAGTCGCAACAACTGGCTGCTGGCACTCATCACGCTGGGTGAGGGCTGGCACAACAACCATCACTTCTATCCCAACGCCGCTCGCCAAGGTTTCTACTGGTGGGAGATCGACATCAGCTACTACGTGCTCAAGGTGTTGTCCTGGTTCGGCATCATCTGGGACCTCAAGCCGGTGCCGGTCGAGGCCCGCGACCACACGCCGCGCCGGATCCAGCCCATCCGCCGCTGAAGGCGCATTTCCTGCGGTGCGCGGGCCGCGGACCTCACGTCCGCGCCGCGTGGCCGCGGCGGTTACACTGCCGGTCGCATGGATCTGCCGCGCCAACTGTCTGACCTGATCGGCGCGGACGCGGTGTTGACCGCGCCCGCCGACATCGCACCCTACCTGACCGACCATCGCCGCCTTTACCGCGGCACGGCCGCTGCCGTCGTATTGCCACGCTCCACTGAACAGGTGGCGCAAGTGGTCGCCTTCTGCAACGCCGCGCGCATTGGCGTCGTACCCCAAGGCGGAAACACCGGATATGTGGGTGGCGCGACGCCGCTGGAGGCAGCGTCCATCGTGCTGGCACTGGGGCGGATGAACCGCATCCGTACCGTGGACGCCGCGAACTTCGCACTGGTCGCGGAGGCCGGCTGCACTCTGGCTGCCGTGCAGGATGCCGCACTCGCAGCCGACCGGCTGTTCCCGATGAGCCTGGGCTCAGCCGGCAGCTGTCAGATCGGCGGCAACCTCGCCACCAATGCCGGTGGTACCGCCGTACTGCGGTACGGAATGATGCGCGAGCTCACCTACGGGCTGGAAGCCGTGCTGGCCGATGGCAGCGTGATCACGCAACTATCGCCGCTGGCCAAGGACAACACCGGTTACGACCTGACGGGCCTGCTCATCGGCAGCGAGGGCACACTGGGTGTGATCACTGCGGCCTGCCTGAAGCTGTTTGCGCGGCCGCGCGCCACCGCCACGGCCTGGGTGGCAATTCCCTCGCCCGCTGCCGCGCTGGAACTGCTGGGGCGGCTGCGCACCGCCAGCGACGGCCAACTGGTCACACTGGAACTGGTACCGGATACCGCCCTCGCGCTGGTGTTGCAGCACATCGAAACTGCCCGCGATCCGGGCCTGCGCTCCAGCCCCTGGTATCTGCTGGTGGAACTGGCCAGCAGCGGTACCCGGGATCCTGTCGAGCTGCTCACGCAGCTGCTTGCTGCGGCCGGCGATGCCGGTCTGGTGCTGGATGCCGCCATCGCGACCAGCGACGCCCAACGCGAGGATTTCTGGCGACTTCGGGAGTCGGTGCCGGAGGCGCAGCGCCATGCCGGCGGCAGCCTCAAGCATGATGTCAGCGTGCCTGTGGCAAGCCTGCCGCGCTTCATCGAGGCTGGTGCCGCACTGGTCCACCAGTTCGCGCCGGAAGGGTTTCTCGTCGCCTATGGCCACGCCGGCGACGGCAACCTGCATTTCAACGTGAACCAGCGTCCGGGAACCGACGCCACCGCCTTCACCAGCCGCGAAGCGCCGCTGCGGCGCGCGGTCCATGACCTGGTTGCGCAGTTCGGCGGCAGTTTCAGCGCCGAGCACGGCATCGGCAGACTCAAGGTGGAGGAACTGCGGCGCTACGCGCCACCGGCGGAACTGGCGGCAATGCACCGGATCAAGCAGGCCCTCGACCCGCACGGCATCCTCAATCCCGGCAAGGTGCTGTAGTCAGTCGCGCGCCTTCGTCACGCGCATCAGGCCTTCCTGGGCGGTGCTCGCCACCAGCACGCCCTCGCGCGTGAAGATGCTGGCCCGGGCAAAGCCACGCGAACCGGCGGCCGCGGGACTCTCGATGGAATACAGCAGCCAGTCGTCCACGCGCAGCGGGCGGTGAAACCACATCGCATGGTCGATGCTGGCCACCACTATTCCCGGACTGCCCAGCGTGTAGCCATGCGGCTGCAGTGCGGCAGCCACCAGGTGGTAGTCGGACACATAGGCCAGCAACTCGGCGTGCCGACGCGGATCCACGCCCACTTCGTCCACCGCGCGGAACCATACATCGAGCCGCGGCTCGCCTGGCTCGGGCCGCGCCGGTTGCAGCGCCTGCACGCTGCGGAACTCGAAGGGCGAGTTGCGCCCCGCAAAGCGTTGCACGGCATCGGGCAGCGGCATTGCCTGCGCTTCCAGCAGCTCACGCAGGTCCGGCAATGCGTCCGGCGGTGGCACCGGCGGCATCGGCAGCTGATGCTCCAGGCCGCGTTCCGGATCCTGGAAGGAAGCCGACATGTGGAAGATCTGCGCGCCATGCTGGATGGCCACCACCCTGCGGCTGGAGAAGCTGCCGCCATCCCGGCTGCGATCCACCTGATAGACGATGGGCGCGTTGAAATCCCCGCGCCGCAGGAAGTAGGCATGCAGTGAATGCACCTGACGGCCTTCGACCGTGGCATGCGCCGCATGCAATGCCTGCCCCAGCACCTGGCCACCGAACACCTGCGGGCTGCCGATGTCGCGACTGGCGCCGCGGAACAGGTCGACCTCCAGCTGTTCCAGCTCCAGCAGCTGCAGCAATTCAGCCAGAGGAGCCAGCATGTGGGTACCTAACCCGGGTTCGGATCGGCGACGCCCAGCCGCTGGTGCATCACCGGACTCGTGGTCGTGTACTGCAGGAACTGGCGCTTGCCTGGATACAGATGCGCCTGGATGGCGAAGGCGGCCAGCGCGGCCTCGTGGAAGCCGGAAAGGATCAGCTTCTTCTTGCCCGGGTAGGTGTTGATGTCTCCCACCGCGAAGATCCCCGGGATACTGGTCTGGAATTTTTCGGTGTCGACTTTCAGCGCCTTTTTTTCCAGCTCCATTCCCCATTCGGCAATGGGGCCGAGCTTCGGTGCCAGGCCAAAGAAGGCGAGCAGGCGATCTGCCGGCAACTCGTGCAGCTCGCCGGCTTGGTCCTTCACGCGCACTCCCGCGAGTGTCGCGCCCTCGGTCACCAGCGACTGCGCCGTGCCCTCGATGAAACGCATCCTGCCCGCCCCGACCAGCTCCTGCATCTTCGCCACCGATGCAGGTGCGGCGCGGAACTCCGCGCGCCGGTGCACCAGCGTCAGCGAGGCGGCCTTGTCCGCCAGCGCCAGTGTCCAGTCCAGTGCTGAATCGCCGCCGCCGAAGACCACCAGGCGCTGGTCGTGGAATTCCGCCGCGACCTTCACCCGGTAGAAGATCTGGCCACCTTCGAAAGTGTCGGCACCTTCGACACCAAGGCGGCGCGGCTGGAACGACCCGACTCCACCGGCAATCACGATGGTGCCGGCGTCGAACTTCAACCCGCCGGCTGTTTCAACATCGAACCGGCCATCGGCGCGCTTGTGTACCACGGTCACTTCGTGGCCGAAGTGCATCTGTGCGTGGAATGGCTTGATCTGCTCCAGCAACCGGTCGACCAGTTCCTGCGCGCCGACCGAAGGCAGTGCCGGAATGTCGTAGATGGGCTTTTCCGGGTACAGCTCGGCGCATTGCCCACCCGGTTTTTCCAGCGAATCGAGGATATGTGCCTTGATGCCCAGCAACCCCAGCTCGAATACCTGGAACAGCCCGCAGGGTCCTGCGCCGACGATGACGACTTCCGTCTGGATGGTCATGGGAAGGCCCGCTGCGCTTCAGGCGCGGCCGGCGTTCGAATCGGTCGGGGTGTGGTAGTACTCGCTGTCTGCCGCCAGCTCGCGGACCAGACGCTTGAGTTCTTCGACGCGCGCCTCCGCCGTGCTGATGGGCAGGCAATCCTGGCAACGGGGGTCGCCGCAGGGCTGGCGCGAATACAGCCAGTACTGCACGGCACCCGCCAGCAGGCCGTCAGCGATATCCCAGAGGTCGGCGTCCTTGTCCTTGTCAGCCAGCTTGTTGCCCAGATCCACTGCCTTGGCAAAGGCTGACTCGAAACTTTCGGGGGTGGCGGTCATGGCGCGGAATTTTATACTGAAAAGGCCATTTTGGGATTGACCGTAACTGCCCGTGCAAATACTGTGGACCTCATGAACGAGAAACTGCCTGTCCCCGACTTCTATCGTGGCGATCAATGGTCTGCCGAGGAATCGATCGGCTACCTGTTGCGAACCACAGTCTCAACGTTGATGCGCGCCGCGGAAACGGCAATGCGTCCGCACGGACTGACTTCCGTGCAATGGGCACCGCTGATGATCATCTCGCGCGGCGGCAATCCCACAGCGGCGAGCCTGGCACGCGACCTCAACACCGATACCGGCGCGATGACACGCATGCTCGACAGGCTCGAAGCCAAGGGCCTGCTGACGCGCACGCGCAGCGCCACCGACCGTCGCGTGGTGGAGCTGACGCTCACCGAGCAGGGCCGCGAACTGACGACGCTGATCCCGCACCATCTGGCCGCGGTCTACAACAATCACCTCGCTGGTTTCTCCAACGAGGAGTTCGTGCAGCTGAAGCAGTTCCTGCGGCGGATCATCGCCAACCGCGACGTCACCGGCTGACGTCCCGCCCTACCGGTAGCCGCGCGCCTGCAGCTCGAACAGGCGCGCATACACTCCGCCCTGCTCCATCAATGAAGCGTGGTTGCCGCGCTCAGCGATGCGGCCGCCGTCCAGCACCACGATTTCATCGGCCATGCGCACCGTGGAGAAGCGATGCGAGATCAGGATGGTCATGCGCCCCTCGGCCAAGTCGCGCACATGGCGGAACACCTGCCCTTCGGCCTCCGCGTCCATGGCTGCGGTTGGTTCGTCCAGCACGCGGATATCGGCATCACGACGCATGAATGAACGCGACACCGCGATCTTCTGCCACTGGCCGCCGGAGAGTTCGCGACCACCCTGGAACCATTTGCCCAGCTGCGTACGGTAGCCGGCCGGCAAGGCGTCGATCACCTCGTCGGCCTGGCCCAGGTGCGATGCCTGATGCCAGCGCGCCTCGTCCTCGAAATACGGTTCGTCGCCTGCGCCAATGTTCTCGCCCACCAGCATCTGGTAGCGCACGAAATCCTGGAAGATCACGCCGAAGCGCCGCCGCAGCGTCTCCACATCCCATTCGGCGAGATCGCGGCCATCCAGCAGGATGCGGCCGGCGGTGGGCACGTACAGCCGCGTGATCAGCTTGATCAGCGTGGTCTTGCCGGAGCCGTTCGAACCGACCAGCGCCAGGCTGCGGCCGGGCTGCAAGTGCAATGAAATATCCGCCAGCGCCGGCTGCTCCGCGCCCGGATAAACGAATGACACGCCTTCAAGCCGCAATCCGTCCGCAGGATCCGGGCCCGAGGTAGCACTGCCCCCTGGTGGACGCGCCGCGGTGTCCAGGTATTCGTACAGCGTGGACAGGTACAGGTTGTCTTCATACAACCCGCTGATCGCCCCGAGCGCGGCACTGACCGCACCCTGGCCCTGGCGGAACAGCAGCAGGTACATCGTCATCTGGCCGATGCTGATGTCACCGCGCACCGCACTCACGGCCACCCAGCAGTAACCCCCGTAAAGTGCAGCCGTGGCCAGCAGGCCCAGCGCGAAGCCCCAGCTGTCGCGACGGATCGCAAGCTTGCGCTCCTGCGCGAACAGCGCGCGATGGATGGCCTTGTAGCGCTCGAGGAAACGTTGCCCGAGGCCATACAGCTTCACTTCCTTGGCGTGGTCCTCGCGCGCGATCACGGTCTCCAGGTAGGCCTGCTGGCGTCGTTCGGCGGAACGCCAGCGGAACAGCTGGAAGGCCTGGTTGGAGAAACGTGTCTCGGCGATGAACCCCGGCAGGCCGGCAACGGCCAGCAGCGCCACCGCCCACGGCGAAAAGTGGAACAGCAGCACCGCATAGCTCACCAGCGAAATCAGGTTCTGCGCCAGCGAAAAGCTGCGCATCACCAGTGACAGCGGCCGCGCCGAGGCCTCGCGCCGCGCACGGGTCATGCGATCGTAGAACTCCGAATCCTCGAAGTGCTCCAGGTCGAGCGTCAGCGCCTTCTCCAGGATCATCGAATTGACCCGGAAGCCCAGTTGCTCGCGCAGCAATGTCGTGCACAGCGACAGCGCGCGCTGGCATAGCGCCAGCAGCGCCACCGCGAGACCCTCCAGAAGCACCAGCTGCAGCACCGGCCCGATCCCGCCACCCTGATTGCTCGCGGCAACCACCGCATCCACGATGCGCGCGCCGATGAAGGCGACCAGGGCCGGCAGCACGCCAACCAGCAGGTTCAGCAGCCCCATCCAGATGGTCAGGCGACGACTGGTCTGCCACACCAGCCCCAGCGCCTTGCGGCTGTAACCGAAGGCCTCCACGAACTGCCGGGGCAGGTCGCGCAGCGCCAGGCCAGGCTGCGGATTGGGCGGCGCGGGGCGGTTCATGCGCGCCGGGCGGAATCACTGGGGGAAAGACTCACCCGCGGCAGTCTAGCTTGGGAAAACAGGCGCGAAACTGCTAATCTCGCGGCCCTTTTTCCGCCCCCCTTCCCCCCCATGCCGCGTCCGATCCGCAACATCGCCATCATTGCCCACGTCGACCACGGCAAGACCACGCTGGTGGACTGCCTGTTGAAGCAGTCCGGCACGTTCGCCGCCCACGAGAAAGTGGGCGAACGCATCATGGATTCGAATGCCATCGAGAAGGAACGCGGCATCACCATCCTCGCCAAGAACTGCGCCATCGACTACGGCGGAGTGCGCATCAACGTGGTGGACACTCCCGGCCACGCCGACTTCGGCGGCGAGGTGGAGCGCGTGCTGTCGATGGTGGACGGCGTGCTGCTGCTGGTGGATGCGGTCGAAGGCCCGATGCCGCAGACCCGCTTCGTCACGCGCAAGGCGCTGGGCCTCGGCCACAAGGCCATCGTCGTGGTGAACAAGATCGACCGCCCCGGCGCGCGCCCGGGCTGGGTGGTCGACCAGACCTTCGACCTGTTCGACAAGCTGGGTGCCACCGACGAGCAGCTGGATTTCCCCGTGGTGTACGCCTCGGCGCTGCAGGGCTGGGCTAGCCTGGACCACACGAAGCAGGACCCGGACATGTCATCGCTGTTCGAGGCCATCCTGAAGTACGTGCCCGAGCCGAAAACCGACGCGCTGGGTCCGCTGCAGCTGCAGGTCTCCACGCTGGACTACAACTCCTACGTCGGCCGCATCGGCATCGGCCGCATCCGCCGCGGCTCGGTGAAGCCGGGCCAGAATGTCGTGCTGCGCTATGGCGATGAGGACAAGGGCAGCGGCAAGATCGCGCAGGTACTGGCGTTCAAGGGGCTGGAACGCGGCCCCGTGCAGTCCGCCGACGCGGGCGACATCGTCGCCATCACCGGTGTCGAGGACGTGAACATCGGCATCACGCTGTGCGATCCGGAAAATCCCGAAGGCCTGCCGCCGATCGCCGTGGACGAACCCACGCTGCAGATGAACTTCCAGGTGAACACCTCGCCGCTGGCCGGCCGCGAAGGCAAGTTCGTCACCAGCCGCCAGATCCGCGAGCGGCTGATGCGCGAGCTGGAGCACAACGTGGCGCTGCGCGTGGAGGAAACCGTCGATGCGGATGTGTTCCGCGTATCGGGCCGCGGCGAGCTGCACCTGACCATCCTGATCGAGAACATGCGCCGCGAAGGTTATGAACTGGCCGTATCGCGCCCGCAGGTGCTGCTCAAGCAGGTCGATGGCGTCACGCACGAACCCTACGAGGCGCTGACCGTCGACGTCGAGGAATCCCACCAGGGCGGCGTGATGGAAGCCCTCGGCACGCGCCGCGCCGAGATGCGCGACATGTCCATGGACGGGCGCGGCCGCGTGCGCATCGAGTACCGCGTGCCGGCGCGCGGGCTGATCGGCTTCCAGGGCGAGTTCATGAACCTGACGCGCGGTTCGGGCCTGATGAGCCATGTGTTCGACGGCTACGCGCCGATGAAGGGCGAGGTCGCGGAGCGCCGCAACGGCGTGCTGATCAGCAACGAGAACGGCGAGACCATTGCCTACGCGCTGTGGTACCTGCAGGAACGCGGCCGCATGTTCGTGAACCCGGGCGAGAAGCTGTACGAGGGCATGATCATCGGCATCCACTCGCGGGAAAACGACCTGGTGGTGAACCCGATCAAGACCAAGAAGCTCACCAACGTGCGCGCCTCGGGCAAGGATGACGCCATCCTGCTGACGCCGCCCATCGAGCTGACGCTGGAGTACGCGGTGGAATTCATCGCCGAGGACGAGCTGGTGGAAGTGACACCGCAGTCCATCCGTATCCGCAAGCGCTACCTGACCGAGAACGAGCGCAAGCGCATGTCGCGCGCGGCGGAGAGCGCGGTCGCGGAATGACGCAGGTTGTCCGCAATCTGCTGATCGCCTGCATCGCAGTGTTCGTGCTGCAGAACATCATGCCGCTGGAGCGCACCTTCGCGCTGTGGCCAGTGGATGATTACGCGCATCGCTTCCAGGTGTGGCAGCTGGTCACCTATGCCTTCCTGCACGGCGGCCTGACCCACATCCTTTTCAACATGTTCGCGCTGTACATGTTCGGACCCGAGATCGAGCGCCTGGTCGGGTCAAAGCGGTTCGCGGTCTACTACGGCGTATGCGTGGTCACGGCCGCACTCACCCAGCTGGTGGTGCAGCATCTGGAAAATGGACCGTCCATTGCCACCGTCGGCGCCTCCGGCGGCATCTTCGGGCTGCTGCTTGCTTATGGCCTCGCCTTCCCGCACCGCAAGTTGATGCTGATCTTTCCGCCTATCCCGATGCCGGCATGGCTTTTCGTCACGCTGTACGGCCTGGTGGAACTGTACCTGGGAGTCTCGGGCCGCAACGCCAGCGTCGCGCATTTCGCGCACCTGGGCGGCATGATTGGTGGATTCGCGCTGATCGCGTACTGGCGCTACCAGCGCCATTCCCGCCGCTGAACACCGCAGCGGCGGCCCCATTCCTCAGCCGCTGACCACCCGGTTGCGGCCACTGTTCTTCGCCTGGTACATGGCGCGGTCGGCGCGCTCGAAGGCATCTTCCGGCTGGTCGCCCTCACGCAATTCGGTGATGCCGCAGGAGATGGTCACCGACACCGGCATGCCGCGGAAGTGAAAGCCGGTCTGCGCGATCACCTCGCGCATCTGGTCGGCAATGATGACGCCATTGGCCATCGACGTGCCCGGCAGCAGCATCACGAACTCCTCGCCGCCATAACGTGCGACGAAGTCGGTGCCGCGGATGCCGGTGGCCAGTGACTCGGCCACCACCACCAGCACCTTGTCGCCGGCGCGATGGCCGTACTTGTCGTTGATGGCCTTGAAGCCGTCGATATCCCAGGCCAGCACGCAGGTGGCCTGGTGGAAGCGCTGCCAGCGGCCCAGCTCCTCGGCCATGCGCCGCTCCCACGCAAGCCGGTTGGGGATGCGGGTCAGCGGATCGCGCATGGACTGGCGCTGCTCGTCGCTGAGGCGCACCTGCAGCGCCTTGGCTTCGTTCTCCATCTCCTCCATGCGCGCACGCATGCGCGCGGCACGCTCGCGCGACTGGCGCACATGCTCCTGCTCGCGGTCACGGAAGCCCTGCAGGTGCCTGCCGATGGATTGCAGGCGCTGGCTCAGCTGCGAGCGCAGCAGCTCCAGGTCGCGGCTGTTGCCCACGCTCTCGGCGATGGCACGCACCTCGCCGGTGATCTGCAGGTTCAGCGTGTCGCTGCTCTGGTTGCGCCGCGATTCCTCTTCGCTTTCGCCCTTGATGTAGGTATTCAGGGAATCCAGCTGTCCGAGCATCTGCTCCAGCAGTGTCGCGAGGCCATGGCGCGCCTTCTCCAGCTGGCGGATCCGCTGCAGCAGCATGCCGCCGACCTTGCCAATGACATCCGGCAGCTGCTCGAAGGTCAGCGATACCGAGATCTCGGCGTCCAGGGCCTCGATGCCGGCCGCAAGTTCCGGCTCGCGCCGCAACTCGGAGAGCAATCGCAGCAGCACGTCGCAGAGCCGCTCACCGGTGTCGCCGGTCGCTCCTTGCCGGAACGTCGAATCAGGCATGGCGAGGCGGGAGAATCCGGCACCGCCAGTGGAGTCGAACGGGGCGATGGGCGAGATCGATGAAGTGGACAACGTGGACGCGGGGTTGCCACTCTCCTCGCCTTCCAGCTCGCGCACGGCCTGCGCGATCGCCTCGCCGAAGGATTCCAGTTCCTCGGCGCGGGTCTCCCTGCGGATGGCATCGCGCAGGCGCTTGAGTTCCACATCGATGCGCGGCGACTGCCCCTGCGCCACGGCGCACAGCCGGCCCAGCAGCCGATACAGGATCTGCAGGCGGTTCTGGTACTGGCGCGCCTCGTCCTCGATCGCAGTGATGCTGTCGAAATACTTCCTACGCCAGTCTTCGTGTTGCGCTGCCGGCGGCACCTTCGCCCCAAAACCGATGATTACCCGCTGTGAGTATCGGCTTCCAGGGTGCCGAACTGCAGCCGCGCGAGCCGCGCATAGAGTGAACTGGTTCCCAGTAGCGACATATGCGTGCCCACCGCCACGATATGTCCGGCGTCCATGACCACGATGCGGTCGGCCTTGAGCACGGTGGCGAGCCGGTGGGCCACGATGACGGTGGTGCGCGAACCCATCAGCCCGTCCAGCGCCTGCTGGATGAGCCGTTCGCTTTCGGCATCGAGGCTGCTGGTGGCCTCGTCCAGCACCAGCACCGGCGGATCCTTCAGGATGGCGCGCGCGATGGCGATGCGCTGGCGCTGACCACCGGACAGGCGCGTGCCGCGCTCGCCCAGGAAGCTGTCGTAGCCCTGCGGCAATGCGCGAATGAAGCCATCGGCCGCGGCGGCGACCGCCGCGGCTTCCACTTCGGCATCGCTGGCATCGGGACGTCCATAGCGGATGTTCTCGCGCGCGCTCGCGGCGAACAGCACGGTCTCCTGCGGCACGAAGCCGATCTGGCGGCGCAGCGCCAGCGGATCCACGCTTGCGATGTCGATGCCGTCGAGCAGGATGCGGCCGGCCTGAGGGTCGTAGAAACGCAGCATCAATTGCAGCAGCGTGCTCTTGCCGGCCCCCGACGGACCGACCACGGCCACGGTCTCACCGGGCGCAATGTCCAGTGTCACGTCATCCAGCGAGGGTTGTTCGGGACGCGAGGGATAGTTGAAGCGCAGCGCCTCGAAGCGCAACGCACCGGTGACCCGCACCGGCAAAGCCACCGGGTGCGCAGGCGCGATGATGGCTGGTTGTGCCTGCATCAACTCCACCAGGCGCTCCATCGCGCCGGCGGCACGCTGCACCTCACCCCATTGCTCGGCCAGCGAACCCACCGAGCCGGAAGCGAGCACGGCGTAGATCAGGAACTGGCCGAACTGGCCGCCGGTCATCTCGTTGTCGAGCACGGCATGTGCACCCAGCCACAGCACGAAGGTAACGGCCGCCATCGCCAGAGCAGTGCCGGTGGCGGTAAGCAGTGCCCGCACCTTGTTGCGACGGATCGCAGTGGCGAAGCCCAGTTCCACCGCTTCCCCGTAGCGCTGCGCCTGCAGACCTTCCAGCGTGAAGGACTGGATGGTCTGCATGGCGTTCAAGGTCTCCCCGGCATGGCCGCTGGAATCGGCGACCCGGTCCTGCGCATCGCGCGACAGCTTGCGGACGCGCCGGCCCACCGCGAACAGCGGCAGCATCACCAGCGGGATCAGCACCACCATCACACCCATCAGCTTGGCGCTGGTGACGGCCATCAGCACCAGCGCACCGACCAGGTTCAGCAGCGAGCGCAGCGTGATCGAGATGTTCACGCCGGCCATGGACTGCACCAGGGTGGTGTCGGTGGTCAGCCGCGACAGCACCTCGCCGGTGCGCGTCACCTCGAAGAAGGTCAGGTCCATTGCCAGCACGCGCCGGTACACCCTGGCGCGGATGTCGGCGATGACCCGTTCGCCCAGCCAGCTGACGAGGTATGCGCGCAGCGCCGCGAACACGCCCATCAGGCCCGCAGCCGCCAGGAAGGCAAAGAAGTAGTGGTTCACCGTATCGGCGCTGCCGACCAGCATGCCGAAGTCGATCACGTTGCGCAGTGCCATGGGCAGCACCAGCAGCGCGGCCGACGCCGCCAGCAGCGAGAAGATGGAAGCGATCAGGATGCCGCGATACGGGAACAGGAAAGGCCACAAAGCCTTCAACGGCTGCAACGACCGTCCCTTCGGCCGGTCCCTGGGGTTCTCCACCATGCTCAGGCCAGGCGGTTCAGGCCGTTGTAGGCGGCAATTCGATACCCCTCGGCCATGGTCGGGTAGTTGAACGTGGTGTCGATGAAGTAGCGCAGGTTGTTGATGTCGCGGCTGGCCATCACTGTCTGACCGATGTGCACGATCTCCGAGGCGTTGTCGCCGAAGCAGTGCACGCCCAGCACTTCCAGCGTCTTGGAGTGGAACAGGATCTTCAGCATGCCCACCGGTTGCGCGGTCATCTGCGCGCGCGCCAGGCTCTTGAAGTGCGTATGCCCGATCTCGTACGGGATGCCGGCCTCCTGCAATTGCTTCTCGGTCCTGCCCACCGAGGAAATCTCCGGAATGGTGTAGATGCCGCTGGGGATCAGGTCCGGTCGGCGTGGTACCGACTCCGCATCGACGATGTAGCGGCCCACCGCCCCGCCCTGCTGGTATGCCGCGCTCGCCAGCGCCGGCGGTCCGATCACATCACCCACCGCATGGATGTGCGGCACGGGTGTCTGGTAGTGCTCATTCACGGCCAGCTGGCCACGTTCATTGGGCGCGAGGCCCGCCGCCTCGAGATTCATGCCATCGGTGTTGCCGGTACGGCCATTGGCCCACAGCAGCACGTCGGATTTCAGGTTGCGCCCGGACTTCAGGTGCAGCACCACGTCGTGCTCGCGCGCCTCCAGGTGATCGAACTGCTCGTTGTGGCGGATGATGCAGCCCTGGTCGCGCAGGTGATACGACAGCGCCTCGGCGATTTCCTCGTCCATGAACGACAGCAGCCGGTCCTGCGTGTTGACCAGCGTCACCTTCAGGCCGAGGTTCAGGAATATCGACGCGTACTCGCAGCCGATGACGCCGGCGCCATAGATGGTCACGCTGAACGGCGTGCCCGGGTAGCGCAGCACGCTGTCGCTGTCGAGCACGCGCGGATGCGAGAAATCCAGCCCCGGCGGATGGTAGGGACGCGAGCCGGTGGCGATCACGAAGCGCTCCGCTGCCACGGCGTAGGCCTCGCCAGCCTGCGGCGTGACTTCGATCGTGTGGGCATCGGTAAAGCGCGCCGTGCCTTCCAGCACCGGCACGCGGTTGCGCTCGTAGAAGCGCCGGCGCATCTGCACCTGCGCCTCGATCACGCCGCCGGCCTGCGACAGCAGCTGCGGCAGCGTGATGTTGAGGCCGGTGGCGAGCTTGCGCAGCAACGGGTTGCGCCGCACGTCGTTGAGCGTCTTGACGGCATGGCGCAGCGCCTTGCTGGGAATGGTGCCCCAGTGCGTGCAACCCCCACCCACCTCGGCATAGCGCTCCACCACGGCCACGCGCCGGTGGTTCTTGCTGAGCATCATGGCGGCGCCCTCGCCCGCGGGCCCGGTTCCGATCACGACGGCGTCGAATTTCTGCATGCGCGGATGTTAGCGGGTCGGACGGCCGGCCGGATGAGACTCAGTCGTCGGAGAGCTGCTGCCCCGGGAACAGGACATCCTGGAAGCCGAACTTCGACAGGTCGCGCATGCGCATGGGGTAGAGGATGCCGTCCAGGTGATCCACTTCGTGCTGCACCACCCGGGCGTGGAAGTCTTCCACCGTGCGGTCGATGGCCACGCCCGACTGGTCGTAGCCACGGTAACGCAGCCGCCGCCGCCGCGGCACCATGCCGCGCATGCCGGGCACGGACAGGCAACCTTCCCAGCCCAGTTCTTCTTCGTCATCCAGCGGCACGAGCACCGGATTGATCAGCACGGTCTTCGGTACCGGCGGTGCATCCGGATAACGTTCGCTGCGCTCGAAGCCGAAGATCACCACCCGTTGCGACACGCCGATCTGCGGCGCGGCGAGGCCCGCGCCGTTGGCTGCGCGCATGGTGTCTTCCATGTCGAGGATCAGCGCATGCAGCTCCGGCGTGTCGAAACGCGCCACTGCCTCCGCACGCCGCAGCAGCAGCGGATCGCCCATGCGCAGGATGGTCCGGACCGCCAATCAAAGCCCCGGCGGCTTCGGCGCGTTCGGATACCAGAACCGCGTGTGGCAGGCTTCGCAGGCTTCATCCAGCTCGCCGCCGGCCTCGAGGAACATCTCCGTGTCACGCTTGTCGATGGCGCCCAGCAGCTTGCGCGAGGAACTCTGCAGTGCCGCCGCGAAGCTCACGAAACTGGCGCGATCCTTGTCGATCTCCAGCTGCGCCTGTTCAGGCGTGAGGTCGCCCTCGCCGGTTTCCTCCAGCTTCTGGCCGGGATGCGCCACGGGCCGCCCCTCGACCACCAGCAGGTTGGCGCCCTCCACCAGCAGCAGCGCCTTGCGGCGCACCGCCTTCCATTCGGCGTCGGTGCGCGGATGACGCTCCTCCACGCCGGTACGCGTGCTGATGGTGGCCACCGACTCCCACAGCTCGTCGGCATTCGGATCGATGACTTCGAGCATCAGGTCCAGCACGCTGGCCTCGGGCGTCAGGCCCGCAGGCAATTTCGCGGCCAGCATCGGGGCCGGCACGGCCTCGCTGTGCTGCCTGGCGCAGCCCGCGAGCAGCATGACACCTGCCAGCGCACCGGCAGCGCCCAGCACGAGCAATCGCAATTTCTTCATGTCCAACTCCTGTTTGTTTGTTCGCCGATCCGGGACCCGCGCGCTGCCGCCGGGGTCGCGCCTGATCCACGCCGTACCCGCATCATCCGGATGCCGCAGTCTGGGCGGGCGCGTGATGAATGCCAGTTCCGAACGGTTTGCGAACCGTTTCCGGCACCTGAAAAACGCAAGGGCCCGGCGTTTGCCGGGCCCTTGCAGCGATGCGCCTGCGCGGAACGCCTACCAGCGACCGCCGCCACCACCGCCGCCAGCGCCACCGCCGGGACCACGGCCATAGCCGCCGCCGCCACCACCGCCGCGAGGACCACCACCACCAGTGCGCGGCTTGTCCTGCGCTTCGTTGACGCGCAGTGGACGACCGTTCATCGAGTAACCGTTCAGCGCCTGGATGGCGCGGGCGGCATCAGCCTGAGGCATCTCGACGAAACCGAAGCCACGCGGGCGGCCCGTTTCCCGATCCGTCGGGAGTGCAACCGACTCAACCGTACCGTGCTGCGCGAACAGCGTGCGGATATCGGCTTCGCTCGCCGAGAACGGCAGGTTGCCAACGTAAATCTTCGCCATAAAGTAAAGATCTCCAATCCTTGCAAATTTTTGTTCGACACCCCTATCGGAGACCTTCCACTGACTCGCGCGCTTTCCTTTGGCGCGAAAAAACAGAAGCAGGACGACCGACGATCGGGGCGTATTCTATACACGCCTCAACGCCGGGAAAAAGCAGTTTCTGGTGTTGTCAACCCCTTGCATCGAATTACACACTGCCGCGGCAGCGTGTTGATACGCCTCAGGATTCCGGCGCCAGGAGTTCCAGGTGATGGCTGAGCCACACCGCGATGTCGTGGATTTCCGGCTCGTTCAGATGATGCCCGATCGAGTACTGCCGCCACTCCACTTGCAGGCCGGCAGCGAGCAACACATCGCGGGATTGCTCGCCGAAGGTTGGCAGCACCACTACATCCTCGCGGCCATGGCACATCAGTATCGGTGTGCCGTGATTGGCCGGCGCCAGTTCCGCGACCAGGCGCGCGCGCAGCGGCAGATACGCCGACAGCGCGATGATGCCGCCCAGCGCAGCAGCGTGGCGCAGGCCCACGTGCAAGGCAGCGGCACCACCTTGCGAGAATCCGGCCAGCACGATGCGTCGCGCGGCAATGCCACCAGCCCTTTCGCGTTCGATGTAGCGCTCGATGCGTTCGCGGGTGGCGGCAAGACCCGCCTCGTCGTCACGTCCATCCGGTGTCAGCTCGCGTATGTCGTACCAGGCGCGCATGGCGTAGCCGGCGTTGATGGTCACCGGCCGCACCTCGGCATGCGGAAAAATGAAGCGGATGCGGGCATCGGCCGGCATGTCCAGCTGCGGCACCATGGGCACGAAGTCGTAGCCATCCGCACCGAGGCCATGCAGCCAGATCACGGCGGCATCGGCGCGGCCGATGGCAGGCTCCAGCACCACTTCGTCTTCGCTTTCGATACGGTTGTAACGCATGGCGCGGCATGATCTCGCGCGCCACCGGTGGCGGACAAGGGCAGGCGGCGCAGACGCCGCCGCATGGCAATGGTTCTTCGATGCCACGGGCCGACGCATGCACCCGTTACCGCTGCTGCCGGAGCGCGTACTGGCCGCCCTGGGCGGACGCTGAACCGCGACAGGCTTGGCCGCTGGCCCAAAACCGGGTTACCTTCGCCCCGACATCCAACGTTTATGGAGCTGACAACCATGGCACTGTGGGACAAACCAGATACGGGCGTGGCGCCAGCGGCGCCCGCCAGCGGCGCGCCGCCGCGTCCACCCGGCACCTCGCCGGCCCCCGGCCACTACACCCAGGACCCAGCCTCGGCGCTGAAGGAGCGTATCGACATGAAAGAATCCATCATCGCCGCAGGGCTCTCCATCGAGGGCAAGATCAACGGCAATGGCCATGTGCGCGTAGCCGGCAAGTTCAAGGGTGACATCCAGGTGGAAGGCAACCTGCATGTCGACGCGGGCGCACGGGTCGAAGGCCAGGTGCGCGCCAGCGAGGTCATCATCAGCGGCGATCTGCAGGGAAACATCGACGGTGCCAAGCGCGTCGAGCTGCAGCAGGGCGGCAGCATCACCGGCGACGTGAAGGCCGGCTCGTTCACGGTGGCGCCGGGTTCGCGCATGCGTGGCGCGGTGGACTTCGGCTTCGATGATGCGAAGTCCGGTTCCGCGGCGCAGACGGCCGCGACATTGCTCGGAGGCCGTAGCAACGTCGCATGATCGGCCTCGCGCGCTCTCCCACCCAGGCAGGTGCCACCCGCACCTGCCCGCACTGCCGGGCGACGATCCTGGAAAGTGCAGCCGTCTGCCCGGGGTGCAAGCATCACCTGCGCTTCGACAAGGACGCGCGGCCCGGCGGCGTGCCCGTCACCAAGACGGCCTGGAACATCGAGGGCACGCTGGATGCGGAGCGCATGGATGCCGCCACGGAATATTCCATCGTCGTGGTGGTGCGCAATGAGCGCAACGAGGAACTGGCGCGGCAGGTGATCAACGTCGGCGCCGTGCAGGGTGCCGAGCGGCGCACCTTCTCGCTGTCGATCGAGACTTCGGACCCCAAGCCCGCCTTCACGCCGTCCAATCCGCCGCGCCGCCGCTGACGCGGCCGCCGTCTGTTCAGGGTTTGGCGGCCGCTGCCTGCGGCACCACCTTGTCCACACTGCCCACTGTCACCGGGTGGTAACCGGGCCGCGCCCGCGCGTACAGCGGTATCGCGATCTGCCTGCCCCACTGCCCCTGCGCCATCAGGTCGGTGAACAGCGGCAGCACGAACTTGCGCCGACCCATTGAAGTGAGGAAATCCTGCAGCTGCGGCACGGCGGGCTGGTAGCGATTGGCGATGGCCAGCTTCAGCCAGGCGAAGCGCACTTCGCTGTTGCGCTGGGTATCCAGCGCCAGCAGCCCGACCAGGGCCTGCAGCCGCGCAGGGGCCTGCTTGCGTGGCAGGCGATTCAGGAAACGCACGCGCTCGGCGCTGCTCCATTGCGCAACATCCGGCACCTTGCCGGTGGCGGCAAAGGCGTCAGCCGCCGCATCCACCTGGCTGAATGCTTCGGCCACGATGTGCACGGCGTTGGCCGGAAGCCCGGGCTCGAATACCCAGGCATCCAGTCCGAGTTCCTGCTCGAGCCGGGCATCGCCCTTGATGAGGTGTTCGCGCAGGTCGGCAAGGAAACGCGCGCCGGTCTGCGGCTGGAAGGCATGGCGGTCGAAGTAATCCCTGAGGTACGCATCCCAGCGCTCGCGACCCACGGCCGCCTCGATGGTGCGCAGGAAGGTCGCGCCTTTTTCATAGGCGATGTCGCTCATGCCGTCATCCGGATTGCGGCCGGCCAGGTCCAGGTGCAGCCGCGTGTCCTTGCCGGTGGCACCACCCAGATCGGCAATCCCGGCCTGCAGGCTCGCCCAGCCGAGGTCAGCCAGCATGTCCGCGAAGCGCTTGCCGTACACGCGCTCCATGATGCGATTCTCGAAATAGACGGTGAAGCCTTCGTTGAGCCAGAAATCCGCCCAGGTCGCATTGGTCACGAGGTTGCCCGACCAGCTGTGCGCCAGCTCATGCGCCACCAGGCTCACCAGTGATTTGTCGCCGGCGATGACGGTCGGCGTGGCGAAGGTCAGCCGCGGGTTCTCCATGCCACCGAAGGGGAAGGATGGCGGCAGCACCAGCAGGTCGTAGCGGCCCCAGCGATACGGTCCGTACAGCGCTTCGGCCGCGGCCACCATCTTCTCCAGGTCGGCGAACTCGCTGGCCGCGGCATCCAGCATGCCGGGCTCGGTATACACGCCGGTGCGCGGACCCAACTCGCGGAAGGCGATGTCGCCGATGGCGATGGCGATCAGGTATGGCGCCACCGGGTGCTCCATGCGGAAGCGCCACGCACGTTCCGCGCCCAGCGCCTGTTCGTCCGGCCCCAGCATCGCGGCGCTCATCACCACCGTCAGGTCCTTTGGCGCGACGATGCGCGCGCTCCAGGTCTGGCGGATGCCGGGGCTGTCCTGCGTGGGAATCCAGCTGCGGTTGAGGATGGCCTCGCCCTGGCTGAAGAGATAGGGATGCTTGCCGCCCGCAGTCTGCGCGGGCGCGAGCCACTGCAGTGCCTCGGCATCGGCACTGCTGCGGTACCTGACCTGCACGCGTCGCGCGCTGCCCAGTGTCACGCGCAGTGGCGCGCCGAGGACGGCGTCCTCCTTGCCCAGTTCCCAGGGCAACGCCTTGCCCGCGCCGTCGGTGACGGCTTCGATGGCGAGCTTGCGGGTGTCCAGTGTGAGTACCGGCGCGGCGCCCCCGGCCACCACGTCGAGCGCGGCGCTGCCGGCGACGGTACGGGTGGCGAAGTCGACCCGCAGGTCCAGGTCCACATGCGTGACCCGGGCGATCGCGGGTTCGGCGTACGAATGGATGTCCCGCGCGTCATCGCCGGCAAGCACGGGTGCGACTTCAGCCGCGGACGCCGCCGGCTGCTCCGGAGCACAGGCGGCGATCAGGAACACGGCAAGACCTGGCAGCAGCAGCTGGTGTGCGCGCATGGGTAAATCCGTTGCAATCGCGGCCGGCAGGGCGCGCATCTGCAACGAAGATAGCAGGCGACCGCCCGGTGCTTCTAGAATCCGCCTCCATCGTGCAACCCATCCTTTCGATCAGTGACCTGTCCAAGACCTATCCGGGCGGGCTCGCCGCCCTGCGCAATGTCAGCCTGACCGTCCAGCGTGGCGAGATCCTCGCGCTGCTGGGCCCCAATGGCGCCGGCAAGACCACGCTGATCGGCGTGCTGTGCGGGCTGGTGAACGCCAGCGGCGGCCATGCCGAGGTGGCCGGCCATTGCATCCGCCGCGAACCGCGCGCCACGCGCCGGCTGATTGGCCTCGTGCCCCAGGAACTGGCCACCGAAGCCTTCGAGACCGTGCGTGCCGCGGTCAGCTTCAGCCGCGGGCTGTTCGGCCTGGCTCCGGATGCGGCACGCGTGGAGCAGGTACTGCGCTCGCTGTCGCTGTGGGACAAGCGCGAGGCGAAGATCATGACGCTGTCCGGCGGCATGAAGCGGCGCGTGATGATCGCCAAGGCACTGGTGCACGAACCGCAGCTGCTGTTCCTCGACGAACCCTCCGCCGGCGTGGACGTGGAACTGCGGCGCGACATGTGGCGCCAGATCCGCGAGCTGCGCGATGCCGGCGTCACCATCATCCTGACCACCCACTACATCGAGGAAGCCGAGGAGATGGCCGACCGCATCGGCATCATCAACAAGGGCGAACTGGTGCTGGTGGAGGACAAGGCCACGCTGATCCGCAAGCTCGGGCGCAAGGAACTGCGGCTGCACCTGCGCGACAGGCTGGAGCAGGTGCCCACAGCGCTGGCCAGCTGGAAGCTCGGCCTCACCGACGACGGCATGACCCTCGTGTTCGTGTTCAACGACGAAGCCGAGCGCGCGCGCATCGCGCAATTGCTGCGCGAGGTCGGCCAGGCTGGCATCGAATTCCGCGACCTGGAGACCCAGCAGAGCTCGCTGGAGGACATCTTCGTGTCGCTGGTGCGGGGCGGACCATGAACTGGCACGCCGTCCGCGCCATCTACCGCTTCGAGATGGCGCGCACCTTCCGCACCATCGTGCAGAGCATCCTGACTCCGGTGCTGACCACCTCGCTGTACTTCGTGGTATTCGGCTCGGCGATCGGCTCGCGCATGACGCAGATCGACGGCGTGCCCTTCGCGGCCTTCATCGTGCCCGGCCTGATCATGCTGTCGGTGCTCACCGAGAGCATCGGCAACGCCTCCTTTGGCATCTACTTCCCGAAGTGGTCCGGCACCATCTACGAGCTGCTGTCCGCGCCGGTGGGCGCGGCGGAGATCCTGCTGGGCTACGTGGGCGCGGCGGCCAGCAAGAGCGTGCTGATCGGGCTGATCATCCTCGCCACTTCGGCGTTCTTCGTGCCGTTGTCCATCCTGCATCCGCTGTGGATGCTGGTGTTCCTGGTGCTGACCGCCGTCACCTTCAGCCTGTTTGGCTTCGTGCTGGGCATCTGGGCCACCAGCTGGGAAAAACTGCAGTTCGTGCCGGCGCTGATCATCACGCCGCTGACCTTCCTCGGCGGCAGCTTCTATTCCATCGACATGCTGCCGGCGGTGTGGCGCGCCATCACGCTGTTCAACCCGGTGGTGTACTTGATCAGCGGCTTCCGCTGGAGCTTCTACGGCAAGGGTGATGTGGATGTGACGATCAGCTTCACCATCATCCTGGTCATTCTGGCCGCCTGCCTGTCGCTGGCCACATGGATGATCCGCAGCGGCTGGAGAATGCGCCACTAGGCCCGCGACGCCGCCGGGCATCGCATCGAGACACGGTGGAAGTGCGGCCCCGCGTGGGGCGGCTTCTTCAACAAAGCATCTGCACCAGCTGTTCGAGCTCGACAGGCTTGGTGAAGTGATGATTGAACCCCGCAGCGGCGGCTCTCGCCTTGTCCATCGCCTGACCCCAGCCAGTCACCGCGATGAGGGTAATCGCCCTGCCGCCGGAACCCTGGCGCACCCGCCTGGCGACGTCGTATCCATCCATCTCCGGCATGCCGATGTCGAGCACCGCAACGTCCGGCCGGAACGAATCGATCACGGCAACCGCCTGCCGGCCATCGTAGACGGCCGTGACTTCATGCCCTTCCATGCGCAACAACAGGGCGAGGCTGTCGGCAGCATCCTTGTTGTCATCTGCAATGAGCACCCTGCGGCGAATCACAGGTGCCGCCATGGCGGGCGCGACTTGCCCAGGCGCCCCGCTCAAGGCCTTGCGCGGCAGTTTCGCGATGAATTCGCTGCCACGACCTGCGCCCTCGCTGCGCGCTTCCAGCGTGCCGCGATGCAGCTGCATCAGCCCCTTCGCCAGCGCCAGACCGATCCCGAGCCCGCCCTCGGATCGATCCTGTGCCGACTTGACCTGCGAGAACATCGAAAACAGGTCGCCCAGCGCGTGTCCCGGGATGCCAATGCCGTTGTCGGTCACGCTGAAGGTGACTGTCTCGGCGTCGCATGTGGCGCGCAGCCGGATTTCACCGCCGGCATCGGTGTACTTCGCGGCGTTGGTCAGCAGGTTCGACACCACCTGCGAGAGTCGCAAGGCGTCGGCGTCAAAGCGTGCAGACTCGTCATTGATCTCGATTTTCAGCGTGTGGCGCTTGGCTTCTATCAAGGGCCGCGCGGTCTCGATCGCCGTTTCGAGGATCGAGGTCAACGTCGTCGCCTGCAGCCGCAGGGAAAGCGTGCCACGCGTGACGCGCGAGATATCGAGCAGGTCGTCGAGCAGCAGCGCCATGTGCTTGACCTGCCGGTCGATGACCTCGTGGCACCAGCGCTGCTGCTCCGCGGTGGCGGTAGCGAGCCTGGAGACAGCCGACGCCTGGCGGATTGGTGCGAGCGGATTGCGCAGTTCGTGCGCCAGGATCGCCAGGAATTCGTCCTTGCGCCGGTCGGTCTCGCGCAACAGCGCCTCGGCGCGCTCGCGGCTGGCCAGATCCCGCTGCGCCGAGGCGTACAACGCGTTCATGGACTCGAACAGCTTGCGGAACCGGCTTTCGCTTTCGCGCAGCGCCTGCTCGGTCAGCTTGCGCTCGGTGATGTCCCGCAACGACAGCAGGATCAGCACGGCGCCATCGCGCACCAGGCGTCGGGCATCCAGCAGCACGATGCGCCGCCCGACCGGGAAATCACACTCGATCTCCATGGTCTGGAATTCGCCGGCGCCGCGAAGGATGGCCTCCAGCGCAGTCCACAGCGCGCAGGATTTCCAGTCGTCATCGCCCAGACCAGCCAGGGCAAGGCCCTGCATCTGCTCGCGTGAGGCACCAAACCAGTCGTAGAACGCGCGATTGCCCGTCTGGACCTGCAAGTGGTCGTCCAGCACCACCAGCGGATCGATCATCGCGTTCAGGATCGACTTGGTGAATTCCCGTTCGTAAACGGCTTGCCCGAGACTGGCGCGGAACGCGGTAACGTTCGTGAAGGTAAGTACCGCGCCCTGCACCTGCCCACCGTGCCCGGTATATGGGGCGACACGAACCAGAAACCGCCGGTCGGCGCTGCACAACTCAAAGCGGGATGGCACTTCATCGGTCATCACCTGCAGGCACAGCCGGTCGATGTCGGGCATGCCCGCCAGCGCTCCCATCGCACACAGCGCCCGCCCCGCATCCGCTGCAGCGGCACCGAGGGATTCCGCTGCCGCACGATTGAAGCGGGCCACCTTGCTGTGACGGTCGACCAGCACCACGGGAAGCTCGATCGTATCGAGGACGCCAATGACATCGGCGCCCGGCACATCCACGCCCGGCCCATCCGCCGGCGGCCGCCGGGATTCGGGAGTCCCGTTCTGCACCCGCTGCAGCTCCGACACCTACAGGTGCCTGGAAGCGCCGTGATACAGCTCGCGACTGCGTTTGAGCACCGACTCGGCGACATCAGGCAGGCTTTCCCGCAGCGCCAGCAGCAATGCCTGCGAGCGTGGCATCTGCAACAGCGGGGAGTAACCGGAGAGCAGCTGCTGCTCCAGTACCTTGGCGTCCTCGGCACCGACCGTGTGGCGAAGTGCATCGCCCACCGCGCGTTCCAGGCGGGCATAGTCCTGCACTGGAATCAGGTGGGAATGATTCTGGCCGAGCCGCGGCAGAAGACGGGACTGCACGTCGCTGCTGAAATTGTCCATGACAAACGAGCAGAAGATCGCAATCTCGTGGTGCTTGGCGAGCCGGTCGAACTGGTCCTCGAGATTCATGCTGGCCGCGACGTTTCCCTGCTCCCAGAGCACATTGACCATCTCACCCCACCACCGCACCTTGGGATAACGGCTTTCACCGCGGGCCTTGGCGATCACGTCCGCGGCCAGCCCGAGGAACACAGGGGCATCCGGCATGGAGTCTTTCATGAAGCGGGGCAACAGCTCGTCGGCATCGACAACCGTGAGCTGTCCATTGCTCTGCGCGGCATTGACGTCCACGCCCTCTGCTTCCAGCCGCGGGCGGAACGCAGCCCAATGCGCGGCCGTGGGAACCAGGATCACACCTTCGCCGTTGGCAATGGCGCCAGCCGCGAAGCGGCAGACTGCGCGATTCAGGAATTGCTGATCCTGGTACAGCTGCACGATGTGATCGCGGGGTCCTGCTGATGACAGCAGCCCGTCCCAGGTCTCGTACCCGTTTGAGCTGTGTTCCGGTTGCCGGTCGATCATGGCGTCCATTGGGACTACTGCTCCTTTATTGTGTGTGCGGGATCAATCGGGATCGGCGCCGCGATGCGGATTCATGCGGCATGGCTGCGAATTATATGTAGGTGCCAATCGCGTTCCTGTAGGAACGCGCCTACGTGTGATTGCGCCAATTCCTGATTCCCCCGTGAGTCAACCTTTATTCGCCCTCCTTGATACGCACACCGGTGAAGGGGATCTTCACGTTCGCCATCTCTATGGTGCCGGCGAAGGTGTCCCCGGACACCACGCCCGTGTACGTGATCACGATCTCGTTGGTGCCGATCGCCACCGCGCGCTTGTAGGAAAAGCGGTTGCCCTCCAGCACGATTTCCTTGCCGGGCCCGGCCTCGGGCTGGCCGGGCGTGGGTGCGACCAGCTTCGCCGTGAGGCTGTAGCCTTCCGCCACTTTCGCCACCGTGACGATCTCGGATGCCGGCCCGGTGGGCGCGGCGGCGGTTGCCGTCCACTTGCCGACAAAGGGTGGATCAGCGGCGAATACCGGCGACACGAATCCGGCGATGAAGGCCAGGCCCAGTACTGCGGATGAAATGCGCATGTCAGCTCTCCTTTTGAATTGATGGATCAACGCGCCGGCACCAGCCGCACGACGCGGCTGCCGGACTGGTGTTCGAGCAGCAGATAGACGAGGCCGTCGCTGCCCACCGCGACATCGCGTATCCGGCCCAGGCCCGACAGCAGGGTCTCGCGCCGCACGACGCGGTTGCCCCTGATCTGCATGCGATACAGCTCGGTGGCCTTCAGCGAGCCGACCAGCAGGTCGCCACGCCACTTGCCGAACGCCTTGCCGTCGTAGACGACGAAGCCGGAAACCGCCGGCGCGGGCGTGAGATCGACCACCGGCTGCACGATGTCCCGCATGTCGAAGCTGATGCCGAGATCCCTGCCGTAGTCGACTGCGATGCCTTCATAGCGCAGCCCCTTCGAAGTCAGCGGCCAGCCGTAGTTGCCGCCGGCGCGCAGCAGGTTCACTTCATCGCCACCGCGCTGGCCCATCTCTGTGCCCCACAGCCGCCGGGTTTTGCGGTCGAACTCCAGGCCCTCCGGGCTGCGGTGGCCGTAGCTCCAGATCTCCGGCAGCGCGCCACCTGCCTTGACGAAGGGATTGTCGGCGGGAATGCCGCCATCGTCGTTGAGCCGCAGGATCTTGCCGTACGGCAGCGTGAGGTCCTGCACACCGGCGAACTCCGAACCACCCTTGATGCCGATGCTCAGGAACACATGGCCCTTGCCGTCAAAGGCCACGCGTCCACCCGCCGCCATGTCCGGCATGCTGGTGTAGTTCTCGTAGCTGGTGCTCCAGATCTTCTGCTGCTCCACCCATTCCCCATTGCGGATGCGCCCGCGCACCAGCACCACCATCGAGGCGGGCTGCTTTGCCTTGCGGCTGGCCTCGTTGCAGTCGGCGCAGCGTTCGGTGTACGCCAGATAGATCCAGCCATTCTTCGCGTAGTCCGGATGCGGCGCGACGTCCAGCAGGTAACCCATGCCGTACACCAGCAACACCCCGGGCACCTGGAAACCATCGTCGAACACCTGCGGCGTGCCGCGGATGGGTGCGGACAGCCTGCCGTCGGCGCCGATGATGCGCAGGCCGCGCGTCTTCTCGGTCACCAGGAAGCTGCCATCCGGCAGCGGCGCCAGCGCGTAAGGCAGTGGCGCGATGCCGGTGGCGAAGGTTTCGACGCGAAAGGACTGCACCTTGCTGCGCATCACCCCGGCGGGTACCTGCGGCGCAGCCGCGATCCGGAAGTCGGCATAGGAAAGATTGGCGCGCGTCTCGCCGATGTAGGTGGCCAGCCGGCGGATCTTCACCGCATCCATGGTGCCGGCAAATGCCGGCATCCGGCCCTGCGGGAAGCCGGTGGCGATGCTGTTGGCGATGGCGTCCACTGAATCGCCATGGCGCAGCGCCACGCCGGCCAGCGGCACGCCCTGCCCCGTACCTTCGAGCTTCGCGCCGTGGCAGGCGGCGCAGGCTTGCTGGTACGGATCGGCGAAGGGATCCACCGGCGTTGCTGCCGCCTGTGCGCGGGCCGCGACCGGCAGCACTGCCAGCGCGACGGTGAATGTGACCGTGAAAGCAGCGGCAATCGCCATTTTCAAGGCGTGCGTGACCCTGGCCTGCATATGACCTCCTGAATTACCGACGTTGGACAAGAATTTCCCCGGAGGGAACGGACGGGCTATCCCGTGGCGGGCCCGAACATCTGTTGCGGATACATGGAAATATTCCTTGCGGTCAGACGTGATCCCGCGTGCGGGAAGTGACGATCAGCACGAACACCAGCGAGGCGATCATCACCAGCACCTCGCCACCCACCATGAGCTGCGCGAACGGCGTCCAGATGATGTTGTCGGTGCGCATCAGGCCCATGATGTCGGGCTGGTTGACCTTCACCATGAACAGGCTGAAGCAGATGTTCACCACCAGGATGGCGATGCCGGACAGCGGTTCGGACCTGACCAGGAACAGCGTGGCCAGCATCACGCTGAAGCTCGCCAGCATGAAGCCCTGCAGCATCAGTGCATACACCACCATGCCGCGATCGGCCTCGGGCGACAGCAGCAGGCTCAACACCACCAGTGCCGTCAGCGCCCCCCACGGGATGCCATAGGTCAGCCAGGAGGACACCAGCTTCGCGCGCCCGTACTGCGCGCCGGAGATGGGCAGGCTGAGCGCGAACAGCTGCACGTTCTTCACGCGCTCGGTCAGCACGCTCAGCATGGCAATGAAGATGCCACCCGCCATGTTGGCGGTGAGGAACAGGATGCCGCCCACCGCGAAGCCGATCCTGCCGAAACCCATCATCACGAAGGCGAGGCCGCCCGCAACGATGATGGCGATCACCAGGCCGCGCATCAGGTACAGGTCCTTGCGCACCAGCGCCCAGAAAACCGAACCGCTCATGTGCGTTCCTCCGTCCGGCTGCCCATCACGCTGGCCACGAAAATCTCCTCCAGCGACATGCGCTGCACCTCGTGGATGCGCGCCCCGGCGCGCTCGATCGCGCCATGCAGCGCGGGCTGGTAATTGCTGGTGGTCAGCCTCGCCAGACGACCTTCCGGAGACACTTCGACCACGTCATCCAGCGCCGGCAGGGTCACGCCCTCGGGGATGTCGATCTGCAGCCGCCGCCAGCGCTCGAGGAAGCTCTCCTTGTCGCGTGCATCGACCAGCCGGCCGCGGTCGATGAAGGCGATCACATCGCTGATGCGCTCCACGTCCAGCGTGTGGTGCGAGGAAAAAAGAATGGAACGCTGCTCGTCGCGCACGATTTCCATCAGCTCGGCGAGCAGTTCGTGGCGCGCCACCGGGTCCAGGCCCGAGGTCGGTTCGTCCAGCACCAGCAGCCGCGGCCGGCGCGCCAGTGCCAGCAGCAGCACCGCCTTCATGTGCTCGCCGCGTGACATGCCGCCCATGCGCTGCTCCGCCTGCAGGTTGAAGCGCTTCAGCAGCGCCTGGGCGTAGCTGCCATCCCAGCCGGGGAACAGCGAAGCCACGAAGCGCATGTGCCAGGCCAGCGTGGCACCGGGATACAGCCGCATGTCATCCGATACATAAGCCACCTCGTGCTTGGCCTCGGCCACCTGCTCCGGCACCGGCCGGCCCATCAGCCGGATCTCGCCGGCCTCGGCGCCGATCAGTCCCAGCAGCAGGCGGATGGTGGTGCTCTTGCCGGCGCCGTTCGGGCCGACGAAGCCCATGATCTGCCCCATCGGCAATTCCAGGTTCAGCCCGTCGAGGCGGAAGTAGCGGAAGCTCCTGCTCAGATCGCGCAGCGAAAAGGCGTGAGTGGGAGGGGCATTGCTCATTTGGCGTCTTCCCTGCCGCGCCGGATCTGGCGCAGGCGTTCGATGAGTTGGTCTTCGGGCAGGCGTAGCAGCGCGGCCACATCCACCGCCGCCGCCAGGTGCTGGTCCAGCTCCTGTTCCTTCAGCGAGTGGCCCAGGTCCGGGTTCTCGGCCACGCAGGAACCGCGGCCGTGGCGGGTATGGATCACCCCCTCCAGTTCCAGCTCCAGGTAGGCGCGCTTGATGGTGATGACGCTGACGCGGCTGTCCGCGGCCAGCTGGCGGATGGAGGGAATCTCGTCACCAGGCTTGAGCTCCCCCACCGCGATGCGATGCCGGATCTGCTCCTTGACCTGCAGGTACAGCGGCCGCGGATCGGCCTGCGAGATCACGACGATACTGTGCCTGTCTGTATTCACGGTATGCACAGTATGCACAGCAAAAAGGCCCGGTCAAGGGCCTTGGTCGCACGCAGGCCGTGCCGGCCTGCGTGAGCGGTTGCCGTCAGAAGCCCAGCGCGCGCCGCATGATGTGGAAGATCTCGTTCTGGTTGATCACGCCGCGCACCACATCGGAACCGGCGCCACGCGCGAACAGCGCCACGTCCTCGCCGCCATGCGTTTCCCCGCGCAGGCCCACCATGGATTCCTGGTGGAAATCCGGCGAGGTGGTGTCGAAGTCGGCGAGGTTCTGGTTGCGGCCGGGGTTGACCTCGCGCGGGCCGTCATCACCCTTGCCGTCGATGACGGAGAAGCCCGGGCCATTCGCGTACGACAGCGTGGTGTACGGCCGGCCCTTGGTATCCAGTGTCGGTCCGGTCGCGCCGGGCGCCTTCACCAGCCCGAGTATGGGATTGCCGCGCGCGGGATAACCGGAAATGGTCAGCACATGGCTGTGGTCGGCGGTGACCAGGATCAGCGTGTCCTTCGGGTCGGTGAGTGCGGCGGCGGCGCGCACCGCCTCCGAGAACGCGATCGTATCCGTCAGTGCGCGATAGGCATTGCCGGAGTGATGGCCGTGGTCGATGCGGCCGCCCTCCACCATCAGGTAGTAGCCCTTCCTGTTCTTCTTCAGCATCTGGATGGCCTTGGTGGTCATCTCCGCCAGCGAGGGTTCGCCAGCCAGGTCGGCGGCGCGGTCGGTCTCGAACTGCATGTTGTCGGGCTCGAACAGGCCCAGCAGGTGGTCGATGTTCTTCGTGTCCACCTTCATGAAGTCATCGCGCTTCCACACGTACTGGGACTTCGGCTGCGCGCCCGTCCATTCCAGGACCAGGTTGCGGCCATCGCGGCGCAGGCCGCGGATGTCCGGATATTCCGGATCAGCCGTACCCCGGTCCGTCAGATAGCCGCGGCCCCCGGCCAGCACTACTTCGATGCCATTGCCCGTCCTCTGCCGCTGCACCAGCTGCGCGCCGATGTCCTGCAGCGTGGCGGTGGCCGGCAGCTGCCCCGCGTATTCCCAGCTGCGGTTGGGTGTATGCGCGTAGTTCGAACCCGGCGTGGCATGCGTCACGCGCGCAGTGCTCACGATGCCGGTGGCAAGGCCGCGCGCCTCGGCCTGTTCGAGGATGGTGGCCAGCGCATGTGGCGCGACACGCGATGCATCCGCTTCGTCCTCGGCAACCGCCGGACCCACCGACAGGGCACTGTCGTTGGCATGCGAGCCGGTCACCATGGCGGTGGCGGTGGGCGCGGAATCCGACACCTGCTGGTTCGCCGAGAAGGTGCGCACCAGCGCGGCCTGGGGGAACTCCTCGAAGGCCAGGCGGTTGTCCTCGCCGGACTGGCCCTTGCGCTGTCCGTCGAGGATGCGCGCGGCGGTAATCGTGGCGATGCCCATGCCATCGCCCACGAACAGGATCACGTTCTTCGCGCGCCTTTTCTTGCCGACGCCCTGCTTCGACAACTGCGCCACATGCGCGGCAGCCGCGTCGTAGTCGCCGACATCCGCGGCGACGGATTGCCCCGCCAGTACCAGCGACAGCGTGACGACGAGACAGCGTTTGGTGCGGGACATGGATGCTCCTTCGCGATTGACCGCGCGGATCATGCCCGATTTCCGCCCGGCCGGGACGTCCGCGTCCGCGCGTTACGCGGCCTGCATGGTGGTCGCGAGCACCGTATAGGTGTCCGTCCACGCCGCCTTCACCTGCGGCGTGAAGCCCTCGCCCAGTCCCTGTTCCAGCGTCCACAGCAGCGCCACGGCCACGGTGCCGTAGTGCTCGGGCTTCACGCCGTAACCGGCGTGGCGCCTGCCCATGTCCTTCACGGCCGGCACCAGCACAGCCAGGTTGTCGAGCCCCTTCACCGCCACCGTGATCATCGTCATCAATTTGCGGCCCTGCTCCTTCATGTCGCCCCTGAACAGCGGACGCAGCGCGGGGTCGAGTTCGAACAACCTGCCGTAGAACAGTTCCGCGGCGGTTTCCTTGATGGGCATTACGCTGGCCCACGTGCCCTGCACGAGGGCGATCTGCTCGGGTGTCATCGTCTTCCTTTTATTTCATCGCGACGCGGCCGGTGACCTGCGTGGCGGCAGGTACCGGCTCGGCGGCGATGATACGGGCGATCTCCGTACGACAGGAACCACAATTGGTACCGGCGCGCAGCGCTTTGCCCACGGCATCCAGGCTGGCGCAGCCCGCGCCCACCGCTGCACGGATGGTGTTGACGCCGACGCCAAAGCAGGCACACACGGTGGCGCCCGGATCCGGTGCGTCGTGCCGCGTACCGGACAGCAGGCTGCGCCGGTCGGCGGCTTCCAGCTGCGGCTTGCCGAACAACGCGGCGAGCCAGGAACGGGCCGGCAACGCGCCGCGCGCTGCCACCATCAGGCAGGCGCTGAGCCTGCCGTCTTCAAGCAGCGCCGCGCGGTAGTTGCCCGCGGCGACGTCCTCGAACTCGATCCAGTCGGCGCGCGCGGCCTCGGGCAGCACACTGCGCAGCCATGCCGCATCCGGACGCGCGGCGCCGCAACCGGCGAACTCCAGCCGCTGCATCCCGACACCCGGCGACAGCGCCCACCACAATGCATCCGGCGCCGCCACCTGGCGGCGCGACAGCAGGAAGCCCTGCCATTCCACCGCCACCGGCTCGATCCGCACCGGCGTGTGCTTGAACTCGGGCTCGCCCGACAGCGGGTCCACCACCGGATTGACCACCGCATCGACGCGCGCGGCGCGCGCGAATTGCTCGCTCCAGTGGATGGGCATGAACACCATGCCGGCGGGCAGCTCGCCGCTGCTGCGCGCGCGCGCCAGCGCACTGCCCCAGCGCGACACCATGCGCACCAGAGTGCCCGGGCGCACGCCGGCGGCGGCGAGGTCCTGCGGGTGCGCATCGATGTAGGGCTCGGGCTCGTGCGCGTTGAGCAGCGGCGCGCGTGCGCTGCGCGTCATGGTGTGCCACTGGTCGCGGATGCGACCGGTGTTCAGCGCCAGCGGGTATTCCATGGTGGCCGCATGGCGCGGACCGCGCGGCGCCGTGGCGATGAAGCGCGCGCGACCATCGGCAGTGGCATAGCGTCCATTCGCGAACGGGCGCGCGCTGGCGCCGCGTGCGGGCACCGGCCATTGCGTCGGCGGCAACTGTTCGTATCCCGTGATGCCCAGCCCCGCGAGGCCGGTGAGATCCAGGCCCCGGTCGAAGCGCCGCGCCACCGCGGTGAGCCGCGCATGCTCGTCGAAGATGGCGGCGGGGCCGGAGTATTCGAAGCCCTGCGTGTAACCCATGCGCCTTGCGACCCCGGCCACGATCCACCAGTCCGGCCGCGCCAGACCCGGCGGCGCAAGGAAAGCCCGCGCGCGCGACACATGGCGGTCGGAGTTGGTCACCGTGCCATCCTTCTCGCCCCATGCGGCGGCGGGCAGGCGGATATGCGCATAGGGCAAGGTGTCGTTCGCCGCCACGCAGTCGGAGACGATCACCAGCGGGCAGCGTTGCAGCGCACGGCGCACCACATCGGCGTCCGGCATGCTCACCACCGGATTGGTGGCCATGATCCACACCGCGCGCACGCGCCCGGCATCGATGGCCTCGAACAGTTCCACCGCCTTGAGCCCCGGGCGCGACGCCATGCGCGGCGCATCCCAGAACTGCTGTACCGACAGCCGGTGCGCGGCATTGTCCAGCGACAGGTGCGCGGCCAGCTGCGTGGCCAGCCCACCCACCTCGCGCCCGCCCATGGCATTGGGCTGCCCGGTGGTGGAGAACGGCCCCATGCCGGCGCGGCCGATGCGGCCGGTGAGCAGATGGCAGTTGATGATGCTGTTGACCTTGTCGGTGCCCGCCGAGGACTGGTTCACGCCCTGCGAGAACAGCGTGACCACGCGCTCATTGCCCGCGAACAGCGTGAAGAAGCGCTCCACCAGCGCATCCGGCAGGCCGCAGGACTGCGCCGTCGCGGCGATGTCGCTGCTGGCCGCGCGCGCCGCCTGCAATGCGGCGGCAAGGCCACTGGTGTGCTCGGCCACGAATGGTTCATCGACATGGCCACTGCCCGCGAGCCAGGCCAGCAGGCCGTTGAACAGCATCACGTCGGTGCCGGCGCGCAGCGGCAGGTGCAGGTCGGCGCCATCGCAGCTGGCCGTGCGGCGCGGGTCCACCACCACCAGCTTCAATTCCGGCCGCGCGGCGCGCGTGGCGAGGATGCGCTGCATGAGCACCGGATGGCACCAGGCCAGGTTCGAGCCCACCAGCACGATCAGATCGGCCTGGTCCAGGTCCGCGTAGTCCACCGGCACCACGTCCTCGCCGAAGGCGCGCACATGGCCGGCTACCGCCGAGGACATGCACAGCCGCGAGTTGGTGTCGATGTTGGCGCTGCCGACGTAGCCCTTCATCAGCTTGTTGGCGACGTAGTAGTCCTCGGTCAGCAGCTGGCCGGACACATACAGCGCAATGGAGTCCGGGCCTTGCTGCTCCACGGTGGCGGCGAGCCGCATGGCCACTGCATCCAGTGCGGTGTTCCAGTCGGTGGCAACCCCATCGACTTCCGGTTGCAGCAGCCGGCCGTGTTCGCCCAGTGTCGCCGCCAGCGCGCTGCCCTTGGAACACAGCCGGCCGCGGTTGGCCGGATGTTCCGGATCCCCGCGCACCGTGACGGCGCCGGCTGCATCGCGTTCCGCCAGCACGCCGCATCCCACGCCGCAATAGGGACAGGTGGTCCGTATCGATGCCGTCATGCCGCCGACCCCGCCGGCAGTTCACCCAGCAGCAATGCATCGCGCAGCCCCGTGACATCGCGCTGCGTCTCGATCAATTCCGCATAGCGCGCGGCATTGTGCGTATCGCCGAACAGCACGGCGGCCTGCAGGCGGTTGTCCTTCAGCCACAGCCGCTTGTAGATGCCGGCCGCGCGATCGGCATAGCGCAGCGATTCGGTGCCGGCGAGCTGGCCCAGATCGCCGGCGGAATACACCTCGATGCCGCTGACCTTCAGCTGCGAGGCCGGCGGCGAGCCGCGATAGCGCGTGGCGCCATGCTCGGCCAGGTGCGCCGCGCACACCCGCGCCTGTTCCCACAACGGCGCCACCAGGCCATAGGTGGTGCCGCGATGCTGCACGCATTCGCCCACCGCGTAGATGGCCGGGTCGTAGGTCTGCAGCGTGTCGTCCACCAGCACGCCGCGGTCGCAGGCGAGGCCACAGTCACGCGCCAGGCCCGTGCGCGGGGTGATGCCGGCGGCCACCACCACCATGTCCGCTGCAAGCGTGCGGCCATCCTCGATGTGCAGCCGCTGCACGCGGCCGGTGCCTTCCAGCCGCGAAGTGCGCGCAGACAGACAGAAACGGATGCCGCGCGACTGCATGGAACGCTGCAGGAATTCCGCGGCCTGCTCGTCCAGCTGGCGGTCCATCACACGGTCGCGCAGATGCACCACGGTGACGTCGAGGCCATGGCGCGCCAGGCCGCTGGCCGCTTCCAGTCCCAGAAGGCCGCCGCCGATCACTGCCACCGTCTTCGCATTCGCCGCCTGTTCCAGCATGCCGTCGACATCGTCGAGGCTGCGGAAGGTGAACACACCCGGCAGGTCGTGGCCCGCCACTTTCAGCCGCACCGGATCCGAGCCCGTGGCCAGCAGCAGCCGGTCGTAAGGGGCGATGATGCCGGCCGCCGAGATCACGCGCCGTTGCCGCCGGTCGATGCTCACCACCGGATCGCCCACGTGCAGGGTGATGCCCTGCTCGCGGTACCACTGCAGCGGATGCAGCATGAGCTGCTCGCGGCTGGCATCACCGGCCAGCAGCGGCGACAACAGGATGCGGTTGTAGTTGCCACGCGGCTCGGCGCCGAACACGGTGATGTCGTAGGCCGCGGGCTGAAGCTGCAGCAGCTCCTCCACCGTGCGCATCGCCGCCATGCCATTGCCCACCACCACCAGCCGGCGCCGGCCCCGCGCCGCGCCAGCGGCACGCGCGGCGGATTCGATCCACACGCGGCCGTCGAGTACGCCGCAGGACCAGCTGCGCAGGCTCACCGATTCATCTTCCAGGCAGCGGCCGCTGCGCAGGTTGAAGTGCTGCTTGTACACCGGCGAGGCCACCACCAGCTGGCCGGCGAGGTCCCCGGTCAGGCCGCGCGCCATCACATTGGCGCCGCTGAAGGGGTCGCGATTCTCCAGCGCGAACACCTCCTCGCCCACGCGCAGCAGCGCCACCTGTTCGCCATCGATGAGCGCGGCGACGCCGCTGCCATCGAAGATCTCCTCCAGTGTGCAGATGAAATGCCGGGTCATGCGTGGGTCCTTTCCAGCATCAGCCTGCGCTCCTCGCCGGTGACGGGGCGGCGCTGGCCGCGCTCCTCCACCAGCACGATGTTCGAATCCAGCTGGTCGCTGTTCACGAAGTGGCGGAAGCGCTGCAGCGTTGCCGGATCCTCCACCGCCTTCTTCCATTCGCACTCGTAGGTGCCGATGACGAGTGCCATGGCCGCCTCCAGCTCGGCGGCGATGCCGAGCTTGTCCTCGCACACCACCTGCTTCAGGTAGTCCAGGCCACCTTCCAGGTTCTCCAGCCAGCCGGCGGTACGTTGCAGGCGGTCGGCGGTGCGCACGTAGAACATCAGGAAGCGGTCGACGTAGCGGATCAAGGTGTCGCGGTCGAGGTCGCTGGCCAGCAGGTCCGCATGGCGCGGCTTCATGCCGCCGTTGCCGCAGACGTACAGGTTCCAGCCCTTCTCCGTGGCGATCACGCCCACGTCCTTGCTCTGTGCCTCGGCGCATTCGCGGGTGCAGCCGGAGACCGCGAACTTCAGCTTGTGGGGCGAGCGCAGTCCCTTGTAGCGATTCTCCAGTTCGATGGCGAAACCCACCGAATCCTGCACGCCATAGCGGCACCAGGTGGAACCCACGCAACTCTTCACCGTGCGCAACGACTTGCCGTAGGCATGGCCGGATTCGAAACCCGCGGCGATCAGCTCGCGCCAGATGGCCGGCAGCTGGTTCACCTGCGCGCCGAACAGGTCGATGCGCTGGCCGCCGGTGATCTTGGTGTACAGCCCGTACTTCTTCGCCACCTGCGCGATCACCAGCAGTTTATCGGGCGTGATCTCGCCGCCGGCGATGCGCGGCACCACCGAATAGCTGCCGTCCTTCTGCAGGTTGGCGAGGAAGCGGTCGTTGGTGTCCTGCAGTACGGCCTTGTCCGGCTTCAGCACGAACTCGTTGAACTGCGAGGCCAGGATCGATGCCGCCACCGGCTTGCAGACGTCGCAGCCGAGGCCCTTGCCGTGCCTGGCGATCAGCTCGCCGAAGCTCGTGATCCTTCCCACCTTCACCAGGTGGAACAGCTCCTGCCGCGAATACGCGAAGTGCTCGCACAGGTGGTTGTTCACCGCCACACCGCGGCGCATGAGCTCCGCCTTGATGAGCTGCTGCACCAGCGGACCGCAACCGCCGCAGGTGCTGGCGGCCCTGGTGGCTTTCTTCATGGCACCCAGCGTCACCACGCCCTCGCCCACCGCCGCGCAGATGTCGCCCTTGCTGACATTGTTGCAGGAGCAGATCTGCGCCCCGGCGGGCAGGGCCGCGACGCCCATGCCGGTTGCTTCGCCGTCTTCGGCGGGAGGCACCAGCAGCGACTCGGGCCTGGACGGCATCGGGCTGGCGTTCAACATGAACTGCAGCCAGCTGCCGTAGTCATGGGCGTCACCGACCATGATGCCGCCGATGAGGCGCGTGCCGTCCTGGCTCAGTACCAGCTTCCTGTAGACACCGGCACGCTCGTCCACCAGCGTGCAGCATTGCGCGTCCGGCGTTGCGGCATGCGCATCGCCGATCGAGGCGACGTCCACGCCCATGAGCTTGAGCTTGGTGCTCATGTCGGCGCCCTTGAACTGCTTCGTGTCGCCGCCCAGCAGCGCGTCGGCGGCGGCCTCGGCCATCTGGTAGCCGGGCGCCACCAGGCCATAGAGCTTGCCCTGCCACAGCGCGCACTCGCCGATGGCATACACATCCGGATCACTGGTGGCGCAGCGGTCGTCGATCACGATGCCGCCGCGCGGGCCCACGGTGAGGCCGCAGTCCTTGGCAAGCTGGTCCTGCGGGCGGATGCCGGCCGAGAACACCACGATGTCGGTCTCCACCGCTTCGCCATCGGCGAAGCGCAGCACATGCGCATGCTCGCTGCCGGCCTCGATGGCGGTGGTGGAGCGCGCGGCGTGCACGCGCACGCCCAGCTTCTCGATATGCCGGCGCAGCACGCGACCACCGCCGTCATCCACCTGCACCGCCATCAGGCGCGGCGCGAATTCGACCACATGGGTTTCCAGGCCCAGGTCCACCAGCGCCTTGGCCGCTTCCAGGCCCAGCAGGCCCCCGCCGATCACCGCGCCGCGCCGTGCATGGCGCGCGGCCTCGCGGATCGCCACCAGGTCCTCGATGGTGCGGTACACGAAGCAGCCCTCGCGCTCGCGCCCGGGCACCGGCGGCACGAAGGGCCAGGAACCGGTGGCCAGCACCAGCTTGTCGTAGGGCAGCACGCTGCCACTGCTGGTGGTGACCTCGCGCCGCGCGCGGTCGATGCCGGTGGCGCGTTCATTGAGGCGCAATGCGATGCCGCTGTTCTCGAAGAAGCCCGCCGGCACCAGTGACAGGTCTGCCGCGCTCTTGCCGCTGAAGAAGCTGGTCAGGCCCACGCGGTCGTAGGCCGGCCGCGGTTCCTCGCACAGCACGGTGATGGCGAAGTCATGGCTGGTGGCCGCGAGCTTCTCCAGCAGGCGCTGCCCCACCATGCCGTTGCCGATGACCAGAAGTCTGCGTTGGTTCATGACTTGTCTCCGCTCAGATGCGCGCCTGCACGACGGCGCCCCAGGTGGTGCGCCAGCGCCGCTTCACGCTGGTCAACCCGACCAGCGCGACCACCGCCAGGCCACCGAAGATGAAAAAGCCGCTGGAGTACTGCCCGGTGAGCTGCTTCGCGAAGCCGAGGCTTGAAGCCAGATAGAAGCCACCCACGCCACCGGCCATGCCCACCAGGCCGGTCATCACGCCGATCTCCTCGCGGAAACGCTGCGGCACCAGCTGGAACACCGCGCCATTGGCCATGCCCAGCGCCAGCATCGCGACCACGAACACAGCCAGCGCCGCGGTGGCGGTGGGCAGGTTGGTGCCCACCACGATCAACGCCGCGGCGGCGACGCCGTAGGTCATGGTCAGCGTGCGTATGCCACCGACCCGATCCGCGAACGCGCCACCGAAGGGCCGCACCAGCGAGCCTGCGAACACGCAGGCCGCCGTCAGGTAGCCAGCCATCACCGGCGACAGTCCGTACTGGTCGTTGAAGTAGATGGTCAGCGAGGAGGAAAGCCCGGAGAAACCACCGAAGCTCACGCCGTAGAAGAACATGAACCACCAGGCATCACCGCTCTTCAGTGGAGCGAAGTAGGCGCTGATGGGTTTGGGCGGCGGATTGTTCGGACTGTCCTTTGCCAGCAGCAGGTACACCGCCAGCGCCACCAGCAGCGGAATCACCGCGAGGCCGATCACATTGCGCCAGCCAAAGGCGATGGCAAGCGTCGGCGCCAGCAGCGCGGCCAGCGCCGTGCCGGAATTGCCGGCACCGGCGATGCCCAGTGCCGTGCCCTGGTAACGCGGCGGATACCAGCGCGAGGCCAGCGGCAAGGCCACCGCGAACGCCGCGCCCGCCACACCCAGCACCAGGCCCAGCGCCAGCACGCCATTGAAGGTTTCGATGTGCGCGAGCCACGCCACCAGCAGCCCGAGGATCACCAGCACCTGGCCGACGAGGCCGGCAAGCCGTGGCTTCAGGTGATCCACCAGCATGCCGTTGCCAATGCGCAGCAGCGCGCCGGCCAGCACTGGTGTGGCCACCATCAGGCCTTTCTGCGCCGGCGACAGCGCAAGGTCCGTGGCGATGGCCACACCCAGCGGTCCCAGCATCACCCACACCATGAAGCTGATGTCGAAGTAGAAGAACGCCGCGAACAGCGTGGGGCGATGCCCGGCCTTCCAGAATCCAGAATCCATTTATGCGACCATCCGCGTGCAAAAAACAATGAGGTGGAAGAATTCATGAGCGGGCCGCGCATGCTGCGCATCAATGCCGACTTCTGCAGCAGGACGGGCCGGCGCGACGAGAACCAGGACTACGTCGGCCTCAGCGGCGACACGCAGGATCCGAAGTTCGGCTACGTGGCGGCGGTGGCCGATGGCGTGAGCTTCGGCAATGGTGGCCGCGTGGCCGCGGAGCTGGTGGTGCGCGGTTTCATCGAGGCGCACTACGGTTCCAACCCGGCGGCGGGCGTGGCGCGCAACGCCGCGCGCACGCTGGCCGCCATCAATGCCTGGCTGCACGCGGCCAGCCTCGCCGATGCAAAGCTGCGCCATGCCAGCACCACGTTCACCGCGCTGGTGATGGTGGGCCGCGACGCGCATGTGATCCATGTCGGCGACACGCGCGCCTACCTGCTGCACGACGGGGAGCTCACGCTGCTGACCAGCGACCACACCATCCGCCGCCCCGAGCAGGACCATGTGCTGCTGCGCGCGGTGGGCATGGAACCCACCGTGCGCCTGGACCACCACAGCCACACGCTGCGCAGCCACGACCGGCTGCTGGTGTGCACCGACGGCGTGCACGCCACGCTGCGCGATGAGCGCCTGCGCGCGCTGCTGCTGCGCCGGCGCTCGCCGGCCGAGGATGCCGCGGCGATGGTCGATGCCGCGCTGGAAGCCGGCAGCCAGGACAACGCCAGCTGCGTGATCGTGGATGTGCTGGAGGTTCCCGAAGTCGGCGCGCAGGAGCTGTTCGCGCAGATCTCGGCACTGCCCATCGCGGCGCCGCCGGCACCGGGCAGCCGCATCGATGGCTTCCTCATCCACAGCGTGCTGTCGAACGGCCGCTACAGCCGGCTGCTGCGGGCGCGCGACGAGGCCAGCAGCGAGGCCAGCAATGAAGAAGTCGTGCTGAAGTTCCCGCAGCAGAACGTCGCCGCGGCCTCCACCTGCCACCATGCCTTCGTGCGCGAGGCCTGGGTGGCGACGCATCTGCACAGTCCGTGGATCGGCGAGACCATCGAGCTCGCCGCCGGCCGCCAGAGCTGCCTGTACTCGGCCATGCGTTTCCACGACGGCGAAACGCTGGAAGCACGGCTCACGCGCCGGCCGCCGGTGTCCTTCGATGAGGGTCTTGCCATCGCGCTGCGGCTGGCGCGCGCCATCGCCACGCTGCATCGTGCCGGCATCATCCACCGCGACATCAAGCCGGAGAACGTGCTGCTGGAGCGCGGCGGCGGCCTGCGCCTGATCGACCTCGGCGTGGTGCGCCTGCCGATGCTGGAGGATTTCCCCGGCACGGACATTCCCGGCACGCCCAGCTACATGGCGCCGGATCTGTTCGACGGACAGCCAGGCGACGAGGCTTCCGACCAGTACGCGCTGGGCGTGACGCTGTACCGCATGTTCAGTGGCCGCTACCCCTATGGCGAGATCGAACCCTTCTCGCGGCCGCGCTTCGGCCAGGCGGTGCCGCTGGCGCGGCATCGCCCCGACCTGCCCGCCTGGCTGTGGCATGTGCTGTCGCGCACGCTGCAGGTGGAACCTGCGAAGCGCTTCGGCGACGTGCTGGAACTTTCGATGGAACTGGAGAGCGGACTGGACCGCGGCGTACCCATCGTGCTCAGGCGCCAGTCGCTGTACGAGCGCAACCCGCTGCGCTTCTGGCAGGTGGTGGCCGCGGTGCTGGCGCTGCTGCTGTTGCTGAGCCTGGCGGTGCAGGTACATCACGGCACCGCCTGAGCGGTGGCAGCGGCGAACAGGTCGCCGCGGAAACTGCGCAGCGCACGGGCGCGGGCGGCATCGTCCGGCACCACCTGGCCGCACTGCTCCATCTTCGCCAGCAGCAAGTGCGCGTCCTCCTCACGCGGCACGATGGCCGCTGCACCCAGGCGCAGGAACTCCGGGCGCGGCAATGCATCGTGCCCCAGCGAGGAACGGATGGCACCACCCAGCGCCGCCTCCAGCAGCCGCGGCGGCGCACCCACGTAACGCGGCTGGCCGAGCAGCCTGGCCAGGTCCTGATGGTTGGCGGCATCGGCCGCCCAGCGCGATGCGCCCTGCAGCGCGCGCACCAGCGCGGCGACGATGTCAGGGTTCTGCTGCGCGTAGCGCACGCGCATGCCCAGCACCTTCTCGGGCCGCTGCGGCCAGATGTCGCTGCACACCGCGGCGATCACGCCGATGCCCGCATCCACCGCGAGGCTGTTCCAGGGCTCGCCCACGCAGAAGCCATCCACCTGGCCGCTGCGCAGCGCATCCACCAGCAGCGGTGGCGGCAGCACCACCAGACGCAGGTCGCGGTCGGCATCCACGCCGCCGGATTGCAGCCAGTCGCGCAGCTGGTAGTGGTGGCAGGAGAACGGGAACACCATGGCCAGAGTCAGCTGCGGCTGCCCGGCCGCCGCGCGTTGCGCGACCAGCTGCGCCAGCGCGCGCGCCTGCACCACCGGCTGCGCGCTGATGCCGGCACCGTTCTGCTGCATGGCCTGCCACAGCGCAAGCGACACGGTAATGGCGTTGCCGCCGCTGCTCAGCGCCATGGGCGTCATGAACGGCGTATCCAGATGCCCGGCCCCCACGCTCTCGGCCACCACCATTGGCGCCAGCATGTGCGCGGCGTCGAAATGCCCGATGGCCACGCGGTCGCGGATATTGGCCCAGGAACTCTCGCGCACCAGGCGCAAGGTGAGCCCCTGCTGTCGCGCCATGCCCGCTTCCTGCGCCACCACCAGCAGCGCGCAATCCAGCAGCGGGATGAACCCGATGCGCAGTTCGGCACGCGTCGCGGTGTTCATTTCAACAGCTCCGCGGCGGTGATCACGCTCTGCGCCACCTGCGCGATGCGCAGGTTGGCGTCCATGGCCGCCTTGCGCAGCAGCTCGTAGGCCTTGTCCTCGGGGACCGCGCGCTGGCGCATCAGGATGCCCTTGGCGCGGTCGACCAGCTTGCGGTCCACCAGCTGCTGACGCGTCTCGTCCAGTTCGGTACGCAGTTTCTCGAAGGCACGGAAGCGGCTGATGGCCGTGTCCACGATGGAGTGCACGCGCTCCTTGCGCAGCCCATCCACCACATAGGCGCCGACGCCGGCGTCGATGGCCGCCTCGATGGAGGCGCGGTCGGCCTGGTCCACGAACATGGCCACGGGCTTGCGCACCACGCGCGACACCTGGAACATCTGCTCCAGCACGTCGCGGTTGGGGTTTTCCAGGTCGATGAGGATCACGTCGGGTTCCTCATCCACGATCCGGCGCATCAGGTTCTGCATGTCACGCACCACGACCAGGTCGCGATAGCCCGCCTCGCGCAGGCCGTCCTCCAGCACGGAGGCCCGCAGCAGGTTCTGGTCCACGATCAGCACGCGCAGTGATCTCTCTGTCATTCCTTCGGTTCATCGCTCGCCAGACAAGAACGCCGCCGGTGCGGCTGGATTTCCAACCGTGACCGGCGGCGTTGCCGTGGAGGCCGCGCGCTGGCCTCACTGACATGCAAAGCAAGCCGTATGCCATCCGCAGCTGGCGCGGCGAACTGGTGTGGATGCCCACTACGTTGCCTCGCGCGCCGGCGCGGTGCGGATATCTGCCAGCAGCAACCGAGTGAGCGCCTTCCGGCGGTGCAATGCGCCGGGCGACTGCACTTCGCAGGTGCAGTCGTGTTGTCACGGAGGCTCTACCAGATGAAATCCACCTGCAGCCACAGCTTGGTGGTGTCACGCACGGCAACCGGCGTCGTGGCCGCGGCGGCGTAGTCGGCGTACTTGAGCACGCCGGTGAAGCGTCGGTACCTGGCCTGCAGCTGCAGGTTCAGTTCGCTGCCGTAGCGGTCAACGTGCTGAACCCGTGCTGAAGCAGAGGCGAAACCCTGCGGGCCATCAGCATTCTCGTGGCCCGTTGTTTTTCCGCACTTGCAACTCCGTCCGCGATTGCCGACAGTCGCGCCCGGGCACCGCTGCCACGACAATACGCGCCACAATTAATCGGAAGGGGATCCCCATGATTCGCAAAACCCTGTTGCTTTCCACCGTGAGTGCCTTCGCGCTGCTGGCCGCCTGCGGCAGCAAGGAACCACCGGCCGCTCCGGCCGCCACTGACGCCACCACGCAGCCCGAGTCCCCGCCACCGGCTGCCGCGGTCACGCCGCCACCGGAGTTGCCGTCGGCCCAGCCCTCTGCTGCCGCACCGAAGCCGGCGGCGGCCAAGCCAGCTGCCGCCAAGCCGGCAGCCAAGCCCATGCAGGTGGTCACCGTACCGGCCGGCACCGTGCTGTCGCTGTCGCTGGCCACGGCGCTGACCTCGAAGACCGCCAAGGTCGGCGACCCGATCAGCGCCTTGCTCACCAGTGACGTGGTAGTGGACGGCAGGACCGCCATCGCCACCGGCACCACCGTGGCCGGTTCGGTCGCGGCGGTGGAATCCGGCAGCGAGGGCATCGGCGGCAAGCCCACGCTGGTGCTGTCCTTCGACCGGCTGGAGCTGCCGGGCGGCAAGGTCGTCTCCATCGCCGGTCAGATCACCGAGAAGGGCAAGACCGACACCACCGGCGACGCGGCCAAGATCGTGGGCGGCACCGCGGTGGGTGCCGTCATCGGCGACAAGGTCATCAAGGGCAAGAAGGGCAAGATCATCGGCGGCATCCTCGGCGGCGCCACCGGTGCGGTGGTCGCGCAGAAGACCGGCACCGAAGCCCGGCTGAAGGAAGGCGAGTCGCTGTCGCTGACCCTCGACGCGCCGATCGAGATCACGAAGTAGCGTTCGCGCGGCGCGCGATCAGCTCCTGCACCAGTTCCAGCGCGCTGCGCTGGACTGGTGGCAGCTCCACATCGGCAGTGGCGACCGGCTTGATGCGTTCGCCCCAGCGCACCAGGTGCGCACACCAGGTCAGCCCCGCACCGAATGCCGGCAGCAGCAGCCGGGCTCCCGGCGCAATGCGCGCGGTTTCCAGTGCTTCCACCAGCGCCACCGGCACGGTGGCCGCCGACATGTTGCCGTAGCGCTGCACATTCACGAAGGTGCGTTCGGGCGGCACGCCCACGCGCGTGGCCACCGCCTCGATGATGCGCAGGTTCGCCTGGTGCGGCACCACGAGGTCCACATCGGCGGCCGTCAGGTTGCGTTCCGCCAGCACACCGGTGGCGGCCTGCGCCATGCCCACCACGGCGCGTTTGAAGATCTCCTGGCCTTCGAAGATCCATTCGGTCACGCCCATGCGGCGCGTGAAGTCCGCATAGCGGCTGCCCATGCCGCGGATCACCAGTGCGTTGCGCCCGCCTGTATCGCAGCCGAGTTTCTCGCCCAGCAGGCCCTCTTCACGTGCGGTGGCTTCGAGGTAGATGGCCGCGCAGCCATCACCGAACAGCACGGCGACGTTGCGGTTGCCCCAGTCCATGAAGCGGCTGATCACCTCGCCGCCCACCACCAGCGCATTGCGCACCACGCCGGTACGGATCAGCGCATTGGCGGTGCTCCACGCGTACAGGAAGCTGGTGCAGGCCGTGTTCACATCCATCGACGCGGCGCGTGCCGCGCCCAGCCGCTGCTGCAGGCCGGAGGCCTGGTTGGGTGCCTGGTCGTCGAAGCTGGTGGTACCGAAGACGATGAGTTCGATGTCGTAGGGCTCGCGCCCGGCCGCGGCCAGCGCGCGCCGCGCGGCCACCTCGGCGAGTTCGGTCAGCCCCACATGCGAGATGCGCCGCTCGCGGATGCCGGTGCGCGTGAGGATCCATTCATCGCTGGTGTCGAGGAAGGTCGCAAGGTCGCTGTTCGTCAGTGTGGCTGGCGGCAGGCATTTGCCCCAACCCGTCACCACCGCATGTGTCATTGCCGCCTCCCGTGAAGGAAGCGGCACTCTAGCCCAAAGCGCGGCGATGCAGGCGGCTCAGCCCGGCGTGTCGCCTGCGCCATCCGGCTTGCGCGCAACGGCGTAGTAGATCAGGTGGCCGAGGCCGAGGAAGACAAGCACCGAGGCAGCCAATGCCATCATGGCGGGAAACTTGTCGGGGAAGAAACTCCGGGTGAACACATATCCCAGCAGGTACGCGCCGAGGCCAATGCCGAGCCCCAGGAACAGCAGGATGAGGCCCGAGTGCAGCGACCGCTGGCGCTGCTCTTCCGGCGTAGGGTGATGCGCCTGCAGGAACGGCTTCTCCTTGTCTTCCAGCGGTGGCGGCTGCATGCCGCGCTCGATCATCGCGCGGCGTTCCTCGTACTGCAGCCGGCGCCGCCGGTAGTCCATGATGATGGCCGTGATCGGAATGGCAAAACCGCCGACGATGGCCACGATCGGAACCAAGATGCCCCACATTGCCGCTCTCCTCGTCCAGTTCCGCAGGCACCTGGCCTGCATGCATGATGAGACGTAGCCGTGGGCGCGCGGTTTCAACCGGCCGGCTGAAACCGGCCACCCGGCCCGGACGTCACATTACAAGAAGGACGCACAGGCGGCGCAGTGGAACCAGATCAGCTCGAATGGCTAGGCCGCTGTGCCCGCGGCGAGGCAGTGGCCTGCGCGGAGCTGGTCGCGCGCCACGGCCGCATGGTGGGCAGCATCATCCTGCGCACGCTGGGTCGTCGCGTGGATGTGGAGGACCTGGTGCAGGAAACCTTCCTGCGCGTGTTCCGCTACCTGCCCGAGTTCGAGGGGCGGGCGAAGCTTTCCACGTGGATCTGCACGGTGGCGCAGCGCGTGGCAGTGGACGAGCTGCGGCGCCGGCAACGGACCATTGCCACGGCCCCTGCGGAACTGGCGGAGCAAGTGCCCGCCGAGGACGATGTGCTGCGGGCCACCGAACAGCATGAACGTGATGCGCTGCTGCGGGCGGCCGTGGCGGCACTGCCGGACAAGTACCGCCTGCCGCTGGTGTATGCGAGCATCGACGGCCTGGACTACGAGACCATCGGGGCGATGCTGGGCATGCCGGTGGGCACGGTGAAGACCAATGTATTCCGGGGCAAGCAGCGGCTGCGCGAGCAGCTGGGCGAGCTCGCCCCCGCAGGAGAAGCCGATGCACACTGAACCGGACAGTGAAGACACCGCGCTGGACGCGCGGCTGGCGCGCCTGCCGCAGTGGCAAGCTCCCGTGGACTTCGCCGCGCGACTGGCCGCGGCCGCGGCGCGCCAGGCTGCCGGACCAGTGATCGTGCCGCCCTCGCCGCGAGCCTTGCTGCGCAGTGCGCTGCGCCGGCACCTGCCGCTGCTGCTGGGCGCGGCAGTGCTGGCGCCGGTGCTGGCGCTGCTGCCGTGGACGGCGGTGGTGATGCACCCCGCGCTGCCCTGGATGGTCGCGGGCACCGCGGCCGTCACCGGCCTGGTGCTGACGCTGCGGCTGCTGCGCGCGCCCTGAAATGCCGTGGCGTTACTTGATGACCCGCGTGTAGCGGGCCAGCAGCCACAGCACCAGCGGCCAGAAGCAGGTGTTGACGAGGTCGTGCAGGCTGGCCCAGATCTTCAGGCGCTCATGGCTGCGGATTTCATCGCGCAGGTCCAGCACCTCGCCGGCAATGGCCACCACCAGCACCGCCAGCATCGCAAAACCGGAGCGCAGGCCCTTGCGGGCGATGGCCACCCCCACCAGGAACACCGCCAGCCCCACATAGATATGCAGCGCGTCCTTGGACAGCTCCGCGAAGTGCACCAGCTCGTGCTTGAAACCCTGGAAAGTGGACATGGCCATGTGGCAAGGCTAGCCTGCGGCCCCGCTCAGGTACAGCACTGCGGGCAACCGGCGTCAACGCGCCGCCTGCAGCTGCGTTGTTCTGCAGGATGATCATGCTGAAGACCCTGCTGGTCCGCGGCTGCGCTCTCGGTGCGCTGCTGACCTGCGCCATCACTTCCGCCCAGAACGGCCCGCTGCGCGATCTGCTGCGCGAACGCGTGGCCGAACGCGCCGCGCAGAATGTCGCCGCGCAGCCGGCCCGGCTGCTGGCGGCGGGTGAAAGGATCACCGCCCCTGGCCACTACGAGATCCGCCTGCGCCACGGCAATCGCCAGCGCATGGCACTGGTGCATGTGCCGCGCAGCTTCGCGGCCAACCGGCCGGCGCCGCTGGTGATGGCGCTGCACGGCGGTGGCGGCGGCGCCATTTACCAGGCCGACGAGGCCAGCTACGGACTGATCGGCAAATCCGAGCGGGCCGGCTTCATCGCCGTATTCCCGAACGGGGTCAGCGACGCGAAGAACGGCATGCTGGCCACCTGGAACGCGGGCAATTGCTGCGCGCGGGCGCGCGAAGAGAACGTGGACGACGTGGGGTTCCTGCGTGCCGTGGTGGCGGAAGTCGCGGCGCGCGCCAATGTCGATGCGCAACGCGTGTACGCCATCGGCATGTCCAATGGCGCGATGATGGCCTACCGCCTCGCCTGCGAAGCCAGCGATGTTTTCCACGGCATCATGGCGGTGGCGGGCACGGACAACACGCGCGCCTGCGCGCCGCGGCAGCCCGTACCCGTGCTGCACATCCACGCGCGCGACGACGACATGGTGCTGTTCAACGGGGGCGCCGGCCAGAAGCTCAGGCGCGGCGAGCTGGCCGCCGACTTCGTTGCCGTACCCGACAGCATCGCCAGTTGGGTGAAGCTGGATCGCGCCGGCCCGCAGCCGAAGCGCGTGCTGGAAGTGCCGGGCGCGTACTGCGACCGGTACGAAGCCGGCAAGGATGGTGCAGCGGTGCAGCTGTGCGTCACCGACAGTGGCGGCCACAGCTGGCCGGGGGGACAGAAGGCACGCGGCGAGGCTGCGCCCTCGCAGGCCATTGTGGCCAACGACCTGATGTGGGAGTTCTTCAACTCCCGTCCGTGACGCCGTTCATGTGCGCGTCAGCCTCGCCGGCGTAGAAAATGACGGCATGCCGCGTCATCCGCGCCCCGCCCTGCCACTGACCCTGCTGCTGCTGGCGCTGCTGCTCACGGCCTGCGCCGGTGGACCGCGTGCACGCGAGGACGGCCCTGGCGCGCGCATCGTCGCCAGCGCGCTCGCCCAGCTCGGCCGCCCCTACCGCTATGGCGGCAGCACGCCGGCCGGCTTCGACTGCAGCGGGCTGGTGCAGTACACGCACGATGTGGCGGGCATCCGCGTGCCGCGTACCACCGACGCACAGCACGAGGCGGCGCGATCGGTACAGCTCCAGCAGCTGGCGCCCGGCGACCTGCTGTTCTTCCGCATCGACAGCCGCGAGATCTCCCATGTGGCCATCTACGCCGGCGATGGCCGCTTCGTGCACGCACCGGATTCCGGCAAGGTCGTGGAAATGCGCCGGCTCGACGAACCGTACTACCGCGCGCGGGTGGTGGGCGCGGGGCGTTTCTACTGACGCGCGGCGCGCCAGGCAGCTGAACGGCTGGCGCTGAAGCCGCACAGTCTGACCGGCCGCGGCATGCTGGCGCGGGCCGGTGTCAGCCTGGTGCCGCGCGCCACGCGGCATGACAGGGCGCTGCTAATGCGGCGGAGCGCCCTGCCCCACGCCTGCCAGCTCGCGCAGCAGCGGCATCAGCAGGTCGAGTTGCTCGTACAGCGCGGTGACATGTCCACCAAGGCCGTCTGCCTGCCGCATCTCCAGGCGCAGCAACCGCTTCGGCTGCGGTGCCGCGTCGAACAGCCGCAGCGCATTGGCGAACGGGATGACGCGGTCCGTCACGCAATGCGCGATCACCACGGGTGACCTGATGTCCGGCATGCGCCGCAGCGAATCCAGGTGCACGCCGATGATCCAGCGCAGCGGCAGCCAAGAGTGCTGGCCGGCCGCGATGTCCGGTATGGAGGTGAAGGCACCGAAGATCACCAGCGCCGCCGCGCGATGCGCGGTCGCAAGCTTTACCGCGGGGCCGGAGCCCATCGAATGACCCCAGATGATGATGCGTTCCGGCGCCACGCCGTGGCCGAGCAGCCATTGCCAAGCCGCTTCGGCACCTTCATGCAGACCTTGCTCCGAGGGTCGGCCGGGGCTGGGGCCGAAGCCGCGGTAATCGATGGCGAGCACCGCGAAGCCCTGGTCGCGCAGCTGCCGCATGTTGCGCAGCTGCGTTTCCGAAAACACCGAATCGGAATTGCCATGCAGGTGCAGCACCCAGAATCCCAGCGCGCGCTGCGCGTCGGGCATCACGGTGTAGCCATGCAGCGGCGCGCCGTCCGCCGCCGGCACGCGCACTTCCTGCATGCCGGGCGGCGCAGGTTCGGGCAATGCCGTCCAGCGATGCGAGCGGTCGGACTGGAATACCAGCCGGCCTTCGTTGAGCTTCAGGTAGACCAGCCCGCCCACCACGGGAAACACCACGAACACCAGCAGCACGGCGGCCACGGCATACAGCAGGCGCCGCCTGTGCGGCACCGGACGATCCCTGGCGCGTCCGTCCCTGTTTTGCATCGCGTGCTATTGTGCCCCGCAGGCAGGAGACTTCCATGACGCGCATCCTCGGCATTTCCGGCAGCCTGCGTGCTGCCTCGTTCAACACCGCGCTGCTGCGTGCCGCACAAGGTCTCGCCGGCGCCGGTATCGAACTCCAGATTGCGACGCTGCACGGCATTCCGGTGTACGACGGCGACGCGGAAGACCGCGATGGCCTGCCCGCGGCCGTGCAGGCATTGAAGACAAAGGTGCTGGCCGCCGATGGCGTGGTGCTGGCCACGCCCGAGTACAACAACGGCGTACCGGGCAGCCTGAAGAACGCCATCGACTGGCTGTCGCGCCCGTCGGCGGACATCCCCAGGGTCTTCGGCAACCGCCCCTTCGCCGTGCTCGGCGCGTCACAGGGCAACTGGGGCACCATCCTGTCGCAGGCCGCGTGGCTGCCCATCCTGCGCACACTGGGAACACGATACTGGAGCGGCGGACGGCTGATGGTGCCGAAGGCGCAGACCCTGTTCGACGCCAGCGGCCAGCTCACCGATCAGGCGGTAGCCAGAAAGCTCGGCGAATTCATCCAGGGCTTTGCCGGGTTCGCAGCCGGGAAGTAATGCAGCGGTGCCGGCAACCGCCGCTGCTGGCAGCTAGCTGGCGCGCAGCGTCGTGAGCTTGCTGGAGGTTTCCTCCAGCTCGGACAGCTGCGGCAGGGTCATGGTCTGGGCCTGTCCCTCGAGCAGCCGCGCGAAGTCCTCGGCCGGCAGTGCCGGGCTGCAATGGAAACCCTGGTACTGGTCGCAGCCCATGGCCTTCAGTGCCTCGATCTGCGCCGCGGTCTCCACGCCCTCGGCCACCACCTTCAGGCGCAGGCCATGCGCCAGCGACACGATGGCCTGCACGATGGAGGCATCGTCGGCGTGCGTGTCCATGCCCGCGACGAAGGTCTTGTCGATCTTCAGCTTGTCGATGGGGAAGCGGCGCAGGTAGCTCATGCTGGAATAACCGGTGCCGAAATCATCCACAGAGATGAGCACGCCCATGCGGCTCAGTTCCTCGAGCACGGCGATGGAATCCTCAGGGTTGCTCATCACGCAGCTTTCGGTGAGCTCGATCTCCAGGCAACGCGCATCCAGCTGCGCCTCCTGCAATGCCTGGCACACGCACTCGACCAACCCCTGCTGGTGGAACTGCACCGCCGAGATGTTCACCGCCACGCGCACCGGCGGCAGGCCCTGGTCGCGCCAGGCGCGCGCCTGCCGGCATACCTGCTGCAACACCCAGTTGCCAATGGGCACGATCTGGCCGGTCTCCTCGGCGATGGGAATGAAGTCCACCGGCGGGATGCGGCCGCGTTCGGGATGGCGCCAGCGCAGCAGCGCCTCGGCGCCGCGGATGACGCCGGTGCGCAGGTCCACCTTGGGCTGGTAGTGCACCTCGAACTGCTCGGCCTTCAGCGCCTGGTGCAGGTCGCTCTCCAGCCGCAGCCGGTAGGTGGCCGTGTCGCCGTTGTTGTCGGAAAAGCGCACCAGCCCGCTGCCGGCCTGCTTGGCGTGGTACATGGCGGTGTCGGCCTGGGCCAGCAGCAGTTCCGCACGGTCGCCGTCGCGTGGATACAGCGCCACACCGAAGCTGGCGGAGGTGTGGATGTCGATGCCGTCGATGCGCATGGGCAGCGCCAGTGCCGCCAGCGCCCGCCGCGTCACCGCCTCGGCCTCGGCTTCGCCGGCCGGCGCGTTCAGCACAAACACGAATTCATCGCCGCCCTGGCGCGCCAGCGTATCGCCTTCGCGCACGCAGCCGGCCAGCCGGCGCGCGATCTCCTGCAGGAACAGGTCGCCGGCATGATGGCCCATGGAATCGTTGACCAGCTTGAAGCGGTCCACGTCGCACACCACCACCGCGAAGCGCGCATCGCCGCGCTGCGCCTGGGCCATGGCCTGCTGCAGGCGGTCCTCCAGCAGCGCGCGGTTGGGCAGCCCGGTCAGTGAATCGTGCGTGGCCATGTGGCGCAGCTGCCGGTTCGCGGCTTCCAGCCCGCGCGTGCGCGCCACCACCATCCTCTCCAGCGACTTGACCTGGCCACGTACCAGGCGCTCGTTGTGCCACTTCTGGCACAGCGCGCTGGCGCATTGCTGCACCTCGATGGGTTCGAAGGGTTTGCGCAGGATCAGCAGCTTGTCCGAGAAATTCAGCCGCGCCACCACCTCGTTCCATTCGTAGTCGGAATGCGCCGAGCAGATCACCACCTGCACCGACGGATCCACCTGCCACAGCTGCTCGATGGTCTTCACGCCATCCCAGCCCGGCGGCATGCGCATGTCCACGAAGGCCAGCGCATAGGGACGCCCTTGCTGGATGGCCTCTTCGGCCATGCGTACGCCCTCCTCGCCCTGCAAGGCGACATCCAGGTCGAACTGCGGCGTGCTGGATGGCGCCGTGCCGCCCAGCAGTTCGGATTCCAGCAGGTCGAGCGCCGCGTCGCCCTCGACCGGCGAACCGTTGAGCACCTTGCGGAAATCCGCGTGGATGGCGGCGTTGTCGTCGATCACCAGTACGCGGCGGTTCAACTGCAGCAGGCCCTGCTGCGAACCCTGCTCGCGGCCGGAGTGATCACTCACGACCGGCTCTCGGGCGCCAGCAGCGGCAGTGTCAGCCGGAAGGTGGCGCCGCGGCCCGCGCCTTCGCTGTCAGCCTGCAGGCTGCCGCCCAGTTCGCCGGCCGCCAGCGACGCACTGTGCAGGCCGAAGCCATGGCCGGACTTGCGCGTGGTGAACCCGTGCGTGAACAGCCGTTGCATTACCTCGGCGGCAATGCCCACGCCGTTGTCGATGATGCTGATGGCGACGCCATCGAGCGTTGCCTCGGTGCGCACGATCACCTTCTTGTCGGCATGCCCGGATTCGTCGCAGGCGTACTTGGCATTGCGGATCAGGTTCACCAGGATCTGCAGCACCTTGTGCCGGTCCACCGTGACCTGCGTGCGGTCGCGGTAGTCGCGCTGCAGGGCCACCTGGTGGCGGGTCAGCGCGCCCACGTTCATGCGCAGCGCATCCTCCACCAGGTCCACCACCGGGACGGCCTCCAGCACGCCGCAGCGCCTGGCATAGGTCTGCTGCATGTTCACCGCTTCGCGGATGTGGTCCACGTTCGCACGCAGGTCCGCCAGCTCCTTCAGCAGCGCATCGCGCTCGCTGATCAGCTGGGCGGCCAGCGCCGTGAGGTAGCGCGGGATCTTCTTGCCGCGCTCATCGCTGCCGAAGAATGTGCCGGGGTCGGCCTGGTGCTGCTCGATCAGCGCCGCCACCTCGGCGAGGCGGGCGCCCTTGCCGGCCTTGATGCGATCGGCCACCAGGCTCGCCGACACATTGACGCTGTTGAGCACATTGCCCACGTTGTGCAGCACGTTGGTCGCGACTTCGGCCATGCCGGCCTGGCGCGAGGCATCCATCAGTGCCTTCTGCACACGCTCCATCTCGCCTTCGATCTGCTTGCGCGCGGTGATGTCCTCGAGGAAGCCGACGGTGCAGACCGGCCTGCCATCGCGGGTGCGGATCATCGCGGCCGTGACATGCACCCACAAGTCGGTGCCATCGCGCCGCACGTAGCGCTTCTCCAGCGAATAGGAGGCCTTGCGGCCTTCCCACAGGTCGGTGAGCAGTTCGTCGTTGGTGGGCATGTCCACCGCGTTGGTGAGATCGCGGATGGTCTTCTGCTTGTGCTCGCCGGGCTCGAGTCCGAGCATCCGGTCGAAGGCTTCATTGCACCAGATCAGCGTGCCGTCGCGGCTGGCATAGCCCACGCCCAGCGGCAGTTGCACGAAGGTGGCGCTGTGCAAGGCCTCGACACCCGCGTCGCGCCTGGGCTTCGCGCCGGCGGCCGGCAATGCGAGCAGCTTCAGCGTCTGCTGCGCGTTCAGTACGTCGGTGGCCTCCGGTGTGAAACCGGTGTCTGGTGAATTTGTGCCCCGCCCTGCCATGGAACGTTATGTGACGTCACCAGTGCGGTGCAGCGGCGTGACGCAGGTCGCGTTGTAATGTCCCGTACTGTCCCGTCGCCCCGGGATGTGGACTGCGTCATGTTCGAGTCATCGGGCCCGGGCGATGGCGTGCGACCAGCGCCCGGGTGCATCTCAGCGCTGCGGTGGTGGTGGCGCCGGTGGCCCAAAGCCGCCACGCCAGTCCTGCTGGCCACGATCGATGATGAAGGAATGGATCTGGTCCACCTGCTCGGCAGTGAGCTGGCCGGTGAACGGGATCATGCCTTTGTCCTTGTACTTGCCGCCCAGCACGATGTCGGCGAAGGCGGCGTGCGAATCAGGCTTGATGAAACGCAGGTCTTTGGGGCCCGAGCCCACCGCGTTCTGGCCATGGCAGGTGGAACAGAACTGCGCGAACAGCGCGCCACCGGCGATCACCTTGTCGTCCGGCTGCTGCGCGGTGGGCGGTGCCGACAGCAGATTGCGCGCAGGCGCCGGCGGCAGTTCCACGCCCTTCGCGCCCAGCTTGAACACCAGCAGCTTGCCCGGCCCCGTGCTGAACGGCTTGGGCGGATTGTTCAGGCCACCCACCAGCGCGTTGTTCCAGCCCGCGTTGACCGCGATGTACTGCGTGCCATTGACGGCGTAACTGATCGGGCCCGCCACCGGCACCGACACCGTGGGCGACTCCCACAGCTTGTGGCCCTTGTCGGCCGAGTAGATCGCCAGCGTGTTGTTCATCGTGCCGTACACCAGCAGGTTGCCGGCCGTGACCAGGTTGCCGCCCTGGAATTCATACGGGTTGTCGATGCGGAAGGCCGCCTTCTGCTTCACCGGATCCCACGCCAGCGTGTAGCCCTGGTCACCGCTGTTCACTTTCTCGCGGAACGTACGGCGCAGCTCGGGGAAGTTGCCGGTGCCGGAGCCGATGGTGGTGCGGCCGAGGCGGAACACGAACTTGCCGTCCTCCACGCGCGACACCACCATCCACTGCTCCTGGATCGGGATGTACACCAGGCCAGTGAGCGGGCTGTATGAAATCGGGTTCCAGTTGTGCGCGGCGCTGGGCGTGACCAGCCGCGGCACCACCTCGACCCTGGCTTCCGGGTAGACCGCCGGACGCCCGGTGGCGAGGTCCACATGCGAGGCCCAGGTGTTGGGCACGAAGTTCTGCGCCGAGATCAGCTTGCCGGTGGCGCGGTCGATCACGTAAAAGAAGCCGTTCTTCGGCGCATGCATGATGGCCTTGCGCAGCTGGCCATCGATCTTCAGGTCCGCCAGGATCAGCGGCGAAGTGCTGTCGTAATCCCATTCATCGCCCGGCACTTCCTGGTAATGCCACTTGTACTTGCCGGTCTTCGCCTCCACCGCGACGATGGACGCGATGAACAGGTTGTCGCCACCGCCATCGCCGCGGAAGGCCTGCGGATGTGGCGAGCCATTGCCGGTGCCGAAGTAGATGAGGTCCAGCTCAGGGTCGTAAACGATGGCGTCCCAGTTGTTGCCCCCGCCGCCGGTCTTCCACCACTCGCCATGCCAGGTCTCGGCGGCCATCGGCATGATGGAATCCGACGCCACGCCATCGGGCTTCTTCGGATCGCCGGGCACGATGTAGAACTTCCACACCTGCTTGCCGGTATTGGCGTCGTACGCGGACATGAAGCCGCGCGCGCCCAGGTCGCCGCCGCTGTTGCCGATGACCACCAGGCCATCCTTCGTGACACGCGGCGCGCCGGTGATGGTCAGCGGCTGGTTGGGATCGGCGGTGTCGGTTTCCCACAGCTTCCTGCCGGTCTTCGCATCGAGCGCGATCAGGTGCGCGTTCAGCGCGCCGATGAACAGCTTGCCTTCCCAGGCCGCGAGGCCGCGGCTGTAGTTGCCGCAGCAGGCCACCCCGCCCACCGTCGTGGGAATCAGCGGATCGTAGGTCCACAGCACCTTGCCGTTGGTGGCGTCATACGCCGTGGTCACGTCCCAGGCGGAGATGTTGTAGAGCACGCCATCGATCACCAGCGGGGTCGCGACCACGCCCTGGTAGGTGCCCAGATCCGCGTACCAGGCAAGGCCCAGCTTGTGGACGTTCTTCTCGTTGATCTGCTTCAGCGGGCTGAAGCGCTGCTCGCCCCAGGTGCGGCCGTGGGACATCCACTCGCCGGCTTCCTTGCTGTTGTCATCGGCGGCCAGCAGCATGCGTTGCGCCGTAACCGCGGCGGCGGGGTTTTTTTCGGCGGCCCAGGCCACCAGCGCAACCGCCGCACCAGTGAGCAACACCAACGGCAAGGCGGAAGCACGAACGACGCGATGCATAAGACCCCCCGGTCAGACTCTTGCGTGAGGCCGGGGAGGATACCGGTTACCGGCCCGCCGCGCGAAACCGGCTGCGCCGGACGATTTTCAGGCAGCGAACGGACGGATGGGATCCTTGCCGTTCCAGTCCACCGAGGCCTTCCAGTACTTCGTGAACATGTCGTCCATGCCCTGCGTGGCCGGGATCAGCTCGACGAAGCCGGGCGCATCCGGCCCGTCGCCCATGTAGTACACATTGCCGCCGCTGGGCACGGGCGTGGAGAAGGCATCGTGATAGCCGCGCCCGTGATACTCCCTGCGCGCCGCTTCGACGTCCTCGAAGGCGATGCCGATGTGATGGAAGCCATGACCCCGCGTCCTGATCACCTCCTGGTACACCGAGGGCTCGCTGTCCTTCGGCTGGATCAGCTCGATCATCATGTGCCCGGCGAAACCCATGGCGATGGCCACATCGGCCCTGGTCGGCGCGCCGCGGTAGCGCTGCTCGGGCCCGGTGAAGCTGTCGAGCAGGAAGAACGGGCCGGCCCTGCCGTCCTTGATCCACCAGTCGATGGCGGCGCGCACGTCCTTCACCACGTAGGCCCACTGCACGATCTGGCCGGCCTGCTGGCCGAAGCCGAATGTCTTCATGGCGCTCCCGATTCCTCTCCCGATGCCCCTAGATTGGCCGGGTATCCAGCTTGAATTCAAGAGTCTGCTACCATCCACCGCCCCGCCGCAAAACAGTACGCGCTCCGTCGAGATGCAACGCCGTGAGATACCCGAGGAAGTGCTGCGCTTCATCGAGCGCAGGATTGACAGCGTGCCCCACCTGGAAGCGTTGCTGCTGCTGCGCGAGAACCCGGAAAAACCCTGGAGCGATGGCGACATCGCGGCGCGCGTGTACGTCAGCCGCGAGCGCGCGCAGATCATCCTGGCTGATCTGGTCCGGCATGGCCTGATCTCGGCGGGCGCCGCGCCCGCCACTTATTCCTACAACGGTGCCTGGGACGAGGAACAGCTGATGGACAAGGTGGCTGCCGCCTACGGCAAGCAGCTGGTGCATGTGGCCAGCCTGATCCATGCGAAATCCGCCTCGGAGGCCGTGCGCGACTTCGCGCGCGCCTTCCGGCTCAAGGACGAGGACTGATGGCCGCCTTCGTCTACCTGCTGGGGGCGCTGACCACCCTGCTGTGCGCCATCCTGCTGTTGCGGGGCTATGCGCGCGGCCGCAAGCGGCTCTTGCTGTGGAGCGGCCTGTGCTTCACAGGGCTCACGGTGTCGAACACGCTGCTGTTCGTCGACCTGGTGCTGCTGCCGGCCAGCTCCGATCTGTACCTGCTGCGGCTCGCCACTGCGGCAGCCGCGATGCTGCTGCTGCTGTGCGGCCTGATCTGGGAGAGCGAATAACATGCTCCAGGGCTTCCTGCTCGGCATCATCGTCACCGCGTCATTGACCGCGGCGGCGTTCTTCCTGAAGTTCTGGCGCAGCTCCCGCGATCCGCTGTTCTTCGCTTTCGCGCTGGCCTTCCTCATAGAAGGCGTGAACCGCATCGGCTTCCTGCTGGTGGAGCAGCCGAATGAAGGCAGCCCCGCGATCTACGTGGTGCGGCTGCTGGCCTTCCTGCTGATCCTCGCGGCCATACTGCGCAAGAACCGCGGCCGCGGCATGTAGGCCGCACGCCGCGGGCCGGCGACGCGCTACTTGCCCGGCGCCAGGTTGATGAACGGCGTGGCCCCGCCCAGCTGGTACTGCGGCAGCTTGCCATCCCACTTCTGCACGGCCTCCCACTCCACCAGCCGCGCGTTCTGCTCCAGCGCCTTGGCGCGGATGCGCATGGATTCGGCCTCGGCCTCGGCCGAGATCACCTTCTGGTTCGCCTGCTGCTGGATCTGCGCGGTGCGGTTCTGTTCCTCGATGGCACGCTGCTGCGCGATCACCTTGGCCTCCACCGAATCCTCGAACTGCTTGGTGTAGTCGATGTTGGTGATCTGCAGCCCGCTGATCAGCACATGGCGTTCGGCCAGCTTGGCCTTCACGCCGGCCTCGATGGAGCGCGCGGCCTGGTCGCGCGTGGCAATCAGCGTCACCGCCTCGTGCTGGCCCAGCTCGCGCTTGAGTTCCTCGAATACCACCTGCCGGATGAGCTTCTCCGCCCAGTCGGCGCCCACGGTGCGGTACATCTCCACCGTATAGGAGGGCTCCAGCGAATAGGTGAGCACGAAGCTCACGTCGGCCTGCTGCACGTCCTTGGTGTAGGCCTGCGTCTGTTCCTCCCAGCGCAGCGTGCGGACGTCCAGCTGCCGGATCTCCTGCACCATGGGCAGCATGAAATGCAGCCCTTCTTCCAGCGGCTGCGGAGACACCTTGCCGAGGCTGATCTTCACGCCGCGGTGACCCGGATCAACCACCGTGCCGGAGCAGGTGGCGAGAATCAGCAGCAGCACCACCACCACGGCGACCGGGATGAAGCGGCGGGGATTGAATGACTCGTTCATGGCCATGGCGCGGAACTCCCTGTTTCTTTTTTCCGCGCCGAGGCTGCGCGGGGCCGGCGTAGCATAGCGACTCGCGGCGGCAATGCACGCAAAACGGCAGGGCCCGGCGCAACGGGTACGCCGGGCCCTGCGTTGCAGATCAGCGCTGCTGCGTTCCGCTAACGCCGGGAACGCCCGCCATCGTGGTCGCGGTCACGGCCGCGGTCATCACGCCGGTCGTTGCGTCCCTCGTGGCGGTCGCCGCGATCGTCACGGCGGCCGTCATGGCGATCATTGCCGCGTCGATCATGATCGTGGTCCCGCCGATAGCGCGGCGCGTACACATCGCGATACCACTCGTCGCGCACGAAATACACCGGCCGCCCGCAGGCATCGTAGCGGCCGCAGTACTTCTGCCAGTTGCGCTGGTGGCCGGGCGGCACGCGCACATATACCGGCGCGGCGTAGCGGTAACCACGGGTGACGATCACCGGCCGGCTGTTGATGATGTGCGGGCGGCCATAGTCGCCGATGTCCAGCTGGCCATAGAAGCCCGGCTCGCCGATGCGGATGGAAATGCCGACATCGGCGAAGGCGGGCGTGGCACTGGCCGCCGCGACACCGAGTGCGACTGCGATGAAAAGTTTCTTCATGGTCCGGTCTCCTGTAAGTACCGCAGCCGTTTCCTGCGGCGGCGTTGGAGGCAAGTCTCGGGCACTGCGGCTGAACGCCCGCGTAATGCCGGCGCTGCCTGTAGGAAGCTTCCGACGCGCGCCGGAGGCTTCGCCGCGCGACTGCGCCGCGTATGCTGAATGCCGGATAAACAGGAAGGAGAAGCGCATGGCGACCAATCATCCGGAGCTGGAGAGCTGCTACGCGCAGCTGCGCGCGATGGGTTACGACGCGGCGGTGTTCGACTTCAATTTCCTTACCGACGACGGCAAGCACATCCATCACGCCCCGCATCGCGCGCGCGTGATCATCACCTGCACCGAGAACAACATGCACAAGACCTACGAGGCGGTCGACGGTGAATGGAAACGCGAGTTCTGCGATGACGTGCGCGCCGGAATGTTCGGCCCGCCGCCCAAGGGCGTGCCATTCGATGAAGCGCATGCGAAGCAGCTGGCCAGGACCGCCCGGCATGGCGGTGTCGTGTCCGAGCCGCGCCGGTTGTGGAAATAGCGCACGCGAGCCCTGACTTCCGGCTGCCGGGCCCTCGCAAATACTTCCCGCACCCGCAGCGCGAAGTTCTATCCTGCCCCCCCGGCAGGCCTGAGCCATGGAAGGCGAAGTGAACGATCCCGACAGCAATACCTCTTCCGCGGCGGCGGGAGCGGGCCAGTCCCAGGCCGTGCTCGCCGCGTTTCTCGCCACATCCGAGGACGCCGTCGTCGAGAAGACACTGCACGGCATCGTCACCGGCTGGAACCCTGCCGCCGAGCGCATCTTCGGCTGGACCGCGCAGGAGATGATTGGCCAGTCCATCCTGAAGGTCATTCCACCCCACCTGCAGCATGAGGAGCAGGAGATCCTCGCGAGATTGCGCGCCGGCGAACGGCTGGAGCGTTACGAAACCACGCGCTCCCACAAGTCCGGCAGGCCGATCGACATCTCGCTGACCATCTCGCCGCTGCGTGACACCCAGGGGCATATCGTCGGCGCGGTGAAGGTGGCGCATGACATCACCGCGCGGCGCCAGGCCGAACGCCAGGCGGAAGAGGAAGCCAGGACCCTGGAGTCGCTGAATCACGTCGGCCAGCAAGTGGCCGCGCAGATCGAGCTGGGAAGCATCGTGCAGATGGTCACCGACGCTGCGACGGAAATCTCCGGCGCGCAGTTCGGTGCGTTCTTCTACAACGTCGCCACGCAGGGGCAGGATGCCTGCTGGCTGTACGCGCTGTCGGGCGCATCGCGCGAGACCTTCAGCCAGTTTCCCCACCCGCGCGCCACCGAACTGTTCGGCCCCACCTTCCGGGGCGAGGCGGTCATCCGTTCCGACGACATCCTGCGTGATCCCCGCTACGGCCGCATGCCGCCCCATCACGGCATGCCCCCGGGACACCCGCCGGTGCGCAGCTACCTTGCCGTCCCGGTGGTCTCCAATGCCGGCCATGTATTCGGAGGCCTGTTCTTCGGCCATGCGCAGCCCGGCATGTTCACCCGGCGCTCCGAGCGCCGCGTGGGCGTGCTGGCCGCGCAGGCCTCCATCGCCATGGACCGGGCGAACCTGTTCCAGCAACTGAAGGAGCGGGAAAGCGAACTGAAGCGGCTCGCGGAGGATCGCGAGGAGATCATCGAAGCCGAGCGCAAGGCGCGTTCCGAAGCCGAGCGGCTGGGACGGATGAAGGATGAATTCCTGGCGACGCTGTCGCACGAATTGCGCACGCCGCTCAATGCCATCCAGGGCTGGACACGCATACTGATGTCCGGCCAGCGGTCCGATGAGGAGGCGCGCGCACTGCAGACCATCGAGCGCAATGCCCGCACGCAGGGCAAGATCATCAACGACCTGCTGGACATGAGCCGCATCATCTCCGGCAAGGTGCACCTGGACGTGCAGTCGCTGCACCTGCTCGACGTGATCGAGACCGCGGTGGCCACCGTGCACCAGTCGGCCGAAGCCAAGGGCATCCGCATCAGCCAGCTGCTGGATTCCAGCATCGGCCTGGTGCGCGGCGATGCGAACCGGCTGCAGCAGGTGCTGTGGAACCTGCTGTCCAACGCGGTGAAGTTCACTCCCGCCGGCGGCCGCATCTCGGTGGTGCTGGAACGCGTGAACTCGCATCTGGAGATCGTCATCGAGGACAGCGGCGCCGGCATCCCCCCGGAATTGCTGCCGCATATCTTCGACCGCTTCTGGCAGGCGGATTCCTCCATCACGCGCCAGCATGGCGGCCTGGGGCTTGGCCTTTCCATCGTGAAGAGCCTGGTGGAGCTGCATGGCGGGTCGGTGCGGGTGAAGAGCCCGGGGCCGGGCCTGGGCAGCACCTTCGTCGTCGCGCTGCCGGTGTCACATGTGCGCCCGGAAGAAACGGCGGCACTGGGCGCGAGACGCGCCAATGAAACACCCGAGATCCTGGAGCTGCCGTCGCTGACTGGCTTCACCGTGCTGGTCGTGGACGACGAGCCCGATGGCGCCGCGCTGCTGGCGCGCATCCTGAACGATCGCGGCGCCGAGGTGATCATCGCGGCCAGCGGTGCGGAGGCGCTGAAGTGCGCCGCGAAGCAGCACCTGGACATCATCCTCAGCGACATCGGCATGCCGGGCATCGATGGCTATGAACTGATGCGGCGCTTGCGCCGTGGCGATGCGAAAAGCAGCCGCATTCCCGCCATCGCCGTGACCGCCTATGCCCGTGCCGAGGACCGCCAGCGCGCCTTGCTGGCCGGGTTCCAGATGCACATCGCGAAGCCGGTGGACGGCGCGGAACTGGTGGCCGGGGTGGCGAGCCTGGTGCAGGTCAGTCGCCAGCCGCCATCAGGCTGATTGCCTGCTGCTCGCGCGAGGCGGGCAGCAGCACCACGAATTCGCTGCCCTTGCCCAGTTCGCTGTGCGCCTGCACCTGGCCGCCGTGCAGCGCCACCAGGTCCCGGACCAGCGACAACCCCAGGCCCAGGCCACCCGAGGCGCGGTCCAGCGAACGCTCGGCCTGCGTGAAGCGCTCGAAGATTCGCGGCAGCAGCTGCGGCTCGATGCCGATGCCGTTGTCCCACACGGTGATCTGCACATTCTCTTCGCTCCACGCCACATCCAGCGCGATGCGCCCGCCGCGCGGGGTGTACTTGGCGGCGTTGTTGAGCAGGTTCACCAGCACCTGCTGCACGCGGGCGGCGTCGGCACACAGCCACACCGCCTCCTCCGGCAGCCTCACCACAAGTTCATGGGCCTGCTGCTCGATCAGCGCGCGCACGCTCTGCACGGCGCTTTCCACGATGTCGGCGAGCCGCACCCAATCCCGTTGCAGGTGGATGCGGCCGGTGGTGATGCGCGCGACGTCCAGCAGATCATCCACCAGGCGCCGCAGCTGCCCGGTCTGCCGCGCGATGATGGCCTGCGCCTCGCGCCGGACCGGGCTCGCGCCGCTGTCCCGTTGCAGCAGCGCGATCGCGCTGGCGATCGGCGCGAGCGGATTGCGCAGCTCATGCGCCAGCATGGCGAGGAACTCGTCCTTGCGGCGGTCGGCATCGCGGATCTCGGTCACGTCACGCGTGGTGCCGGCAACCGCCACCACCTTGCCATCCGCGCCGAACACTGGCACGAACAGGTAGTCGTGGACGCGCCACCCCAGCGTGCCCTCGAAAGGCACTTCGCCGCGCACCGGCTGCCCGGTCGCCACCACCTGCTCGATCTCGTGGTCGTGCTTCTCGGCCTGCCAGCGCTCGTAACCCAGCTCCAGGCAATTGCGGCCGAGCGCTTCCCCGGGCAACTTGCCCCACATCTTCAGCAGGCCTTCGTTGGCGTAGATGAAGCGATGCTGCAGGTCGAACACATAGGCCAGGTCCGGCGTGTTGGTCAGGATGGCTTCATAGAGCCGGCGCTGATGCGCGACCGCCTCGGTGGCGCGGCGCTGCCCGATCGCGAAGACCAGCTGCCGGGCGATGTTCAGGCCGAGTTCGATCTCATCGACCGCGAATTCGTGGCAACCATCGAAATACATCATGAATTTGCCGATCAACCCGTCGCTGGTCCGCAGCGGCACGAATGCGGCGGCGCGAATGCCTTCTTCCAGGATGACCTGCCGCAGCACCGGCGCCATGTCGGAGATCCGGAAATCCAGCACGCACACCGGCAGCGGATTCGTGTCTCCCGGCGCCCAGGGCGAATGCCCTTCCACCAGCCCGCGATAACGCTCCGACAGCCCATGCCAGGCCACGAAACGCATCACCTGCTGTGCGTCGCTCAACAGTATCGCGGCGCGACTGCAGCGCACGCCCGTGAGCATGGCCTGCAAGGCAGCGTTGTACACATCCTGCAGTGACTGCGCGTGATAGAAGCAGTCGGTCATGCGGTACAGCACGTCGATCCGGTGGCCGTCTTCGCCCGCCATGTGCGCGGAGGACAACGCGGAAGCGACTGCAGGAGTGCTCGCGGGAGACATGCCGGTCCTTGGAAGGAGAAGAGCGACGCGGAGCGCCGCTATCGTACGCGCAAGTTGCATACGCGCAAGTTGCAGGACCGCCAGTGGCTCCAAGAGTGGTTTCGCATAGGACGATTCCTACAGCGGATTACACCTCCCTGGACTTGGCAATGAAGCCAGCTGCTGCATGCGCAGCCTGTTCCGGCGCGGCGGCAGCCTCGGGATCGGCCGCGCCGGCGACCCGGCCTTGCTGCACTCGCACCATGCCGTTCGCAATGCTGGCCGCAACTCCACACAAACTCCACGGACCACGCGCGCCGCCAGCCTAGAGTCGAGCGCATGGATCACGACGCCGTCATCGTCGGCGCCAGCTTCGCTGGCCTCGCCTGCGCCGCCACGCTGGCCAGCCGCGGCGCTGCGGTCACCGTGCTGGAAGCGAAGCGCGACGCTGGCGAGAAACTGCACACCACCGGCATCCTGGTGCGCGACGCGCTCGATCAGGTGGCGCTGCTCGACGGCGTACCGCCGCAACTGCTGCGCCGCATCGACCAGGTGCGCCTGTATGCACCAAGCCTCAAGTACATCGACCTCGCAACCCCCGACTACTACTTCCTCGCCACGGATACGCCCGGCCTGATGCGCTGGCTCGCCGCGCGGGCCGTTGCCGCTGGCGCGCGCATCCTGTGGGGCTGCCGCTTCAAGCGCGCCTGGCCCATTCAGTCCGGTTACAACCTCGGCGCCTCTTATGGTTCCACGCGCACCCTGGTGGGTGCAGATGGTCCGCGTTCCGCAGTGGCCCGCTCGCTGGAGCTGGGGCTGAACAGCCAGTTCCTCGCCGGCATCGAGCATGAATACGCGGATGTGCCCATCGATACCGCGGACCGGTTGCACTGCTTCATCGATCGCCGCTGCATGCCGGGCTACATCGGCTGGGTGTTGCAGGGAGTGGGGGTGACGCAGGTGGGCCTGGCGCGGCGCCAGGCCGGCGACGATGACATCAGTCCCGTCGCCGCCATGGAGCGCTTCCTGGTGAAGATCTCCCCGCTGTTCGATTTCCGTGGCCGCGCGCCCACCGGCGTGCGTGCCGGCCTGATTCCCTGCGGCGGCATCGTGCATCCGGTGGCGCGGCCGCGTGCACTGCTGGTGGGTGATGCGGCCGGCATGGTGTCCCCGCTCACCGCGGGCGGCATCCACCTGGCCCTGCAGCACGGTGCGCGGGCCGGACATGTGATCGCGGATTTCCTCGCCGGCTCGGGTGACGACCCAGGTGTGTGGGCTGCACGTGCCTATCCACGCTTCCGCATCAAGCGCGCGCTGCGCTTGATGTTCGATCATTGCCAGAGCGACTGGGCGTTCGACCTGCTGCTGGGCAGTTCACCAGTGCGACGCATCGCGAGCCAGATCTGCTTTCATCAACGCGGTGTTCCGCAGTAGGAACATTCCTACGCCCGATGGTGAATATGTGATCGTCACGCGTCCGTATGCTCGGCACAGACCCCACACGGAGTGCCCGCATGACTGCGCAAGTACCGGACCTCGACAGCGACCAATCCGCTCCCGCCGGCCGCAAGCCGGCACCGTTTGATCTGGTGCCCGGTCTCGCCGAGGATTTCGCCGCCGCGGGTGCAGCCTTCGTCGCCGCCTGCGGCGGCAACACGGTGCTCAGGTACCACGACGCCGCGCCCCGCAACTCGCGCAGCGGCCGCTTCCCGCCGTAATTCCCTATGCAGATCCAGGTACACACCGGCAGCCACACCGGCGCCGGCAGCGCCGCGCTGATCGAAACCGTGGCCGGCATGCTGCAGACCACGCTCGGCCGCTTCGCCAGCCATGTCACCCGCGTCGATGCGCATCTGAGCGACGAGAACGGTGCCAAGGGCGGTGAGGACAAGCGTTGCGTCGTCGAAGCGCATCTGGAAGGCCGCCAGCCGCTGGTGGCTTCCGACACCGCAAAGACCATGAAGCAGGCCGTGCGCGGCGCCGCCGACAAGCTGGTACGGATGCTCGACAGCACGGCGGGCAAGGCCAACGCCAGGCGCCGGGACGACGTGCAGCCTTCCTGATTTCCCGCGTCCCCGCCGCTTTTGCGGCAGGATTGGCTTTTTTCGGGACGCGAGGCCATGGAGATCTTCACCGCACATTTTCTCGGCGCGCTGCTGCAGGTCATGCTGGTCAACATCGTGCTGTCGGGCGACAACGCGGTGGTCATCGCACTGGCGGCCCGCAACCTCGCGCCACGGCATCGCCGGCTCGCCATCCTGTGGGGCAGCGCGGGTGCCATCGTGCTGCGGGTCGGGCTGACCCTGGTCGCGGTGCAGATGCTGAAGATCCCATTCCTGCAGTTCGCGGGCGCGCTGCTGCTGGTGTGGATCGCCATCAAGCTGCTGATCGAGGACGAGGCCTCTGGTGAGTCACAGCAGGCGCACGGCCACCTGTTCGGCGCCATACGCACCATCCTGATCGCGGATGTGGTGATGAGCCTGGACAACACGCTGGCCATTGCAGGAGTGGCGCGAGGCGACGCCCTGCTGCTGGTAGTGGGCCTGGTGCTGTCGATTCCGCTGATCGTGCTGGGCAGCACCTTTCTGATGAAAGTCATGGGGCGCTTCCCGGTGGTGGTGTACGCCGGCGCGGGGCTGATCGCATGGACCGCGGGCGAGATGATCGATTCCGACGCTGCGGTGCAGCCTTACCTGCCGGGCATCTTTCACGGCACCTACTGGCTGCCGCTGGGGCTGATCCTGGTCGTGCTGGGCTCGGGCTGGTGGCACAAGCGCCGCATGGACCACAAGACGGCACATTGAGCCACTACTTGTCGTCCGGGAAACGCTCCAGGCGTTCAATGAAGTAACGCCCGTCGATCATCACTGCCACCGCGGCTGCTTCCCGTGAAGCCGATGCGGGGAATGCGTAGGTGTACGTTACCGTGGTTTCGCGCAGGTTCTTCGGCGGCTCGGTGGTACTGCGCAGCATCTGCATGGTGGTGCCGTCGGCACGCAGCACCCACACTTGCGTGGCGGGAAACTTGCGCTGTGCAGTTGCCGGCGAGGGTACACCGGTCACCACGGTCTGCCGGTCGGGCGGAGCAACGCCACCCAGGATGATCTGCAAGGTGCAGTAGCCGTCGCGGCGGGTCCATTGCGCCCAGCCACCAAGTTCCTTCAGGTCCCGCGCCAGGACCATGACGGGAGCGCCTTGCTGCGCGGACATCGCCGGCGGGATACAGAGGCTGGACAGACACAGGGTGATCGTTGCCAGCAGTAAGGGTCGCATCATGCTTCTCCTGGTTTTCGAGGCCGAGCGTAATGCACTCGCACTGCCGGTGGCGACGATGATCAGTCGCGGTGCGCGGGTATTTACACAACTTTTACACGAGCTTCCGCGGTTCAGGCAGATGTCGCTTGCGGCGCCCGCTCACGCTCAGCCCAGGCATCGGCGAGCCGGCGCGCGGAAACCGGCACGCGCGTCTTCAGCTGCTGCGCGAACAGCGAGACGCGCAGTTCCTCCAGCATCCAGCGGAAGGCATCTTCTCCGGGCGGCCGCAATCCGCGCTCCAGCTTCACCCTGTCGCGATAGCGTGCTTCCAGTGGCGCGACTTCCGCGGTGAGCTGCGCATCACGACGCGGATCGGCCCTGGCCTTTTCCAGCCGCTGCTCGATGGCGTGCAGGTAGCGCGGAAACTCGCGTAACTGCTCGTCCGGCGTATGCAGCAGGAACCCCGCCGGCACCAGCCACGCCAGTTGCAAGCGGATATCCATCGCGGTGGCGGCCGGCGCCTTCGGCAACGCCATCTGGATCCGCCCCAGCCTTTCCAGCGCGGCTTGCACGCTGCGCGAGAGCTCCTGCGCGGTGAGGCCGATGCCGGCACGCAACGCCAGGCGCTCATCCAATGCAGCAGCGCTGCGCAGCGGCTCGCGGCCAGCAAGGAACACCGTCATCACGATGCGATCCAGCAGGTCGTCGCGCAGGTCGCGGCCGGCGGCCAGTTCCGGATACAGCAGTGGATGCGCGGCGAGGTTCCGGTACACCAGTTCGCCCTGCACATTGACCGCAAGGTCGCGCCGCAGTGACTTGAAGTCGCGCGCCTGCGCGAGGCGGATCAGCCGCGTGCTGCCGCGCAGGTGACTGGCGCGTGCTTCCGGTGGCGTGGCAAACACGCGCAGGCCCACGGTCTCGCCCTCATCCACCAGCGCGGGATAGCCGATCTGGCTGCGGGCTCCCGCACCCACCTGCTGCTGTTCGGGGATGTCGCCGAACTCCCAGGCGCGCGCGCCGGTGGTGAGCTGCGAGAGTTTCGCGTAGTCCTGTTGCGAGGCGCCGGCATGACGCTCGCGCAGCGTCGCGAGGCTGCGCGCCCGCGCGATCACTTCGCCGGCCGCATCCACCAGCAGGAAATTCATCCGCAGATGCGGCGGCAGCACGTCTTCGCGAAAGGCATCACGCGGCACGCGAATGCCACCCACCCGCGACAAGGCATCCGCCAGCTGCGCGTGCAGCGAGCCGTGCCCGATGTCCAGCAGCGGCAGCACGCGCGCCACGGCGTCGGGCACGGGCACGAAGTTCACACGCAAGGCTTTCGGCAACGCGCGCACCAGTGCCTCGACCTTCTCGTCGAAAAAGCCGGGCACCAGCCAGGCAAAGGGCTCTTCCGGCAGCTGGTTCAGCACATGCAGCGGCACCAGCGCCGAGACGCCATCGTCCTCGTTGCCGGGATCGAAGCGGTAGCGCAGCTGTACCACCACGGGCCCGGCGGTCATGTGATCCGGGAAACGCTCGGCCTCGAGCGCGGCCTCGCTGGCGGCGATATCGCTTTCGGCGAGGAACAGCAGGCGGGGATTCGCGGCCTCCGCCTCGCGGCGCCAGCGTTCGAAGGCCGCACCCGTGGAGATGCCCGCCGGAAGGCGCGCGTCGAAGAAATCGAACAGCCGGCCTTCATCGGCCAGCAGGTCCACGCGGCGGCCCTTCTGCTGCAGGTATTCGGTGTCCTCGAGCAGCTTGCGGTTGTGGGCCAGGAAGGGCGCGCGGTTGTCATACTCCATGCGCACCAGCGCGTGGCGGATGAACAACTCACGCGCCGCTACCGCATCGACGCGTTCATAGGGCACGCGCCGGTCGGCCGCCAGCGTCAGCCCGAACAGCGAGGTTCTTTCGTAAATGGCGGCGCGCGCGGCGCGCTGCTCCCAGTGCGGATCGTAGTGCTGGCGCTTCACCATGTGCGCGCCCACCTGCTCCACCCACAGCGGATCAATGCGCGCCACATTGCGCGCGTACACCTTCGTGGTCTGCACCTGTTCGGCGCTGACGATCCATGCCGGCCGCGCCTTGAACTGGCCGGAACCTGGATGGATGTGCAGCTTGTTGCCGCGTGCGCCCAGGTATTCGCCCTGCTCCTTGCGCTGCGCGACATTGGACAGCAACCCGGCCAGCAAGGCGCGATGGATGGCTTCATACGCGGCCGGCTGGGTGTTCGGCGCCAGCTTCAGCTCCGCCTTCACCACTTCCATCACCTGCCCGTGCACGTCATGCCACTCGGTGAGGCGCAGGTAAGACAGGAAATGCTCCTTGCACCAGGCGCGGAACTTCGCGCGCGACAGGTGGGCGCGCTGTTCATCCCAGGCGCGCCACAGTTTCAGCAGCGACAGGAAGTCCGAGTGCTCGTCGCGGAACGGTGCATGCTTCTGGTCGGCCTGGGTCTGCTTGTCGGCGGGACGGTCGCGCGGATCGGGCACGGACAGCGCCGCGGCGATGATGGCGACCTCCTCCAGGCAGCCCTCCTCGGCAGCGGCCAGCAGCATGCGTCCGAGGCCCGGATCCAGCGGCAGGCGCGCCAGGCGCCGGCCCATTTCGGTGATCTGTCCCTCATCGGAGAGCGCGCCCAGTTCCACCAGCGTGCGCTGGCCATCGCGTACCAGCCGGGCATCCGGCGGCTCCACAAAAGGAAAGGCCTCGATGTCGCCCAGCCGCAGCGCATGCATCTGCAGGATCACCGCGGCGAGATTGGTGCGCTGGATCTCCGGTTCGGTGAAGGCCGGTCGCGCGAGGTAGTCGTCTTCCGCGTACAGGCGGATGGCAATGCCCGGGCCAACGCGCCCGCAACGTCCCGAGCGCTGGTTGGCCGAGGCCTGTGACACCTTCTCTATGGGCAACCGCTGCAGGCGGCTGCGATGGCTGTAGCGGCTGATGCGCGCCACGCCGGTGTCGATCACGGCGCCGATGCCCGGCACCGTCAGCGAGGTCTCGGCCACATTGGTCGCCAGCACGATGCGCCGCTTGCCCGAGCGGCGGAACACGCGCTGCTGCTCATCCTGCGACAGCCGCGAATACAGCGACAGCACCTCGCAGCCCTGCGGATGATGCTTGCGCAGCGACTCGGCCGTCTCGCGGATCTCGCGCTCGCCGCTGAGGAACACCAGGATGTCGCCGGACTGGTCGCGCCACAGCTCGTCGGTGGCCTGCAGTAGCGCGGCTTGTTCGGCCGACGCGGTCTCGTCTTCTTCCTCATCGAGCTCGACGGGCCGATAGCGCACCTCCACCGGATAGCTGCGGCCGGAGACATTGATGATGGGCGCGTCGCCGAAGTGCCGCGAAAAGCGTTGCGGATCGATGGTGGCGGAGGTGATGAGGATCTTCAGGTCCGGGCGACGTGGCATCAGCCACTTCAGGTAGCCGAGCAGGAAGTCGATGTTCAGCGAACGCTCGTGGGCTTCGTCCACGATGATGGTGTCGTAGTCGTCCAGGAAACGGTCACCCTGCGTTTCGGCCAGCAGGATGCCGTCGGTCATCAGCTTGATCAGGCCTTCGGGGCGGGTGTGGTCCTGGAAGCGCAGTTTGTAGCCCACGAGCTGGCCCAGCGGCGTGTGCAGTTCCTCCGCGATGCGCGCAGCGACGGCACGAGCGGCGATGCGGCGCGGCTGGGTATGGCCGATGATGCCGGCGATGCCGCGACCGGCTTCGAGGCAGATCTTGGGCAGCTGGGTGGTCTTGCCGGAGCCGGTCTCGCCGCAGACGATGACCACCGGGTGCTGTTCGATGGCGCGGCGGATCTCCTCGCGGTTGGCGGACACCGGGAGTTCCTCCGGGTATGCAATCTGCGGAACGCTGGCCGCGCGCGCCGCGCGTGCCGCGGTGGATACGGCAATCTTCGCGGCCAGTGCGGCTTCAGCCGCGGCGACATCCCTGCCACGCAGCCGGTCACCATGGATGCGGTCGCCCTCACGACGCAGGCGGAACTGGTCGCGGCGCAGGCAGGCGGCAAGGCTCTCACTGGAAATGACGGGGGCGGCCAGATTCACAGCGCGCATCGTACCTGTTGCATCGAGGTGGATCGCCTGCAAACAGCACCCCCCAGGCGCTGCGCAATGGATTCAACTTCGATCCACATTGCTTGCACCGTGTCGTCGAAGACTCCCGGCACCACGGAGCGAGGAGTCGTCATGCAGAAGCAGGCCGTCCTGTTCATTGCCACGACATTGGTGACTGGCGTGATCGCCATATACCTGTGGTTCCAGCTGCAGGCGGAAAGGCAGCTGACCGCACGGCTGCAACCGCATGTGTATCCGGTGGAGTTGCTTCCGGATACCACGGCTGCGCAGCCCGACGCAGCGCCGTCGGTTGCTACCTCCGCAGTCCGGCCGGCGCAGCCTTCACAGCCCACGCCCCAGCCGAACTCCCCCGCGATTGCGTGCAATGCCTCGCCAAACCATGTGCTGGACCAGTTGATGCCCGGCTACCGCAGGAGCCTGTTGCCGCGGAGGCTGGAGTTGCAGGCACTGAACTACCCGGACATCGGCGAGGAGCTGGGATTGAGCCAGGCGGAGACGACCGTGTTGCTGGATCTGCTGCAGCAACAGGCAACGCTGCTGGCCGGCGTGCCCAATGACTACACGGGCGGCGATGAACTCTTCCGTCAGGAGATCGACCGGGCTGGCAAGGAGATCCGCAGAATGCAGGCGGCCGAACTCGAAGCGCTGCTGGGGTCGGGCAGGTTCCAGCGATGGCAGGAGTATCAACCCACGCTCAACGCCCGTCGGGAGGTGGCCCGGCTGCCCATGAAGGAAATGCCTTTGACGGCGGAGCAGTCCCGCTCGCTGGTCACGACCATCATTGCGGAGAGGCGCAATGCTGGAACAAATGCCCAGAGCCGATCCGCACTCCCGGACAGTCGCGCGCGACTGGAGCAGGAAGAACGCGACCTGCAGGCCATGGAGGCCAGCAATGCCCGGGTCCTGCAGGCGGCACGGACCTACCTGAGCGAGCGGCAACTGGCCACGGTGGCGCAAGCCATGGCTTCCCAGGTGAAGTCGGCGAACAACCGACTGCAGGCCCTGCGCAGGCAACTGGAGGGTGACGGCAGGAGATAGCCGCTGCGCGGCAGGTGCCGGCGACATGTACGGCTACCAGATCGTGCAGGCCATCCGCGCCGAGACCGCCGAGGTGGTGAGCCTCGGCGAGGGCATCGTCTACACCGTGCTGCAGTGCCGGCATGCCGCCCCGCCACGTCAAACGCTATGTCACCGAGTTGCGCGAACACCTGGCGGACCTGGAAGCACAGGAGCGCGCCGCCGGCCTCGGTCCGCATGAAGCAAGCACTCGCGCGTTGGCCCTTCTGGGCAGCGAAGCACAGCTCGCACAGTCGATGATCCGCGCCACGCCGCGCTCGCTGGCGGCACGGGCGCCGCGGTCGGTGCTGGCCCTGCTGCCGGCATTGCTGCTGCTGAGCGCGGTGGTGGCAACGGGCAACCTGATGTTCCATCTGCTGGGTCCCGTGCGCGGTCTTGCGTTGCCGGACATGCCGGCCGGATACGCCACTCTCATCGCCACCGTGGGCTTCGTCACCAACTACCTCATCGGTCCACTGCTCGCCGCGGGCTGCATCGTGGCGGCGCTGCGCCAGCGCCTGGCATCCGCTCTCGGCACTGGGCATGGTGTACCGGGATGGCCACGTGGATCCCGCCGCCACGCTCGGCGCGGCGCTGCTGCGCTCGGCATTGCTGTTCGCGGCGGCGACGCTGGCGTATCGCGCATTGCAGGACCGCTTCATCCACGGGTCGCACATGAAGGGATATGCCGGCTTGAGCTTCGGCGCCATCGAGGGGATTTTCCCTCCAGTCGACTGATACTGCCGCCAGCGGGCCGCGGGAATGCTAGTTTTCCCGGCAACTGTCTGCCCGGATCCCGCATGTCCGCATCGCGACCAGTAGGCCGGAAAATCCTCGCGCGCGGCGCGTTGCTGCTGCTCGCGCTGCTGGTGGCCGTGCTGGCGGTGCGAACAGTGGTCTTTCGCCGCTCCGGGCCCATCGCGGCGGCGCAGGTGCCGGCCCTGCGGATCGACCTGCCCCGCGCCGCGCAGCGCCTGGGTGAGGCGATACGCTTGCGCACGATCAGCGCCGCTGACCAGCCGGAATCCCCACGTGCCGCGCTCGAAGCACTGCGCACCTGGCTTGCCGCCACCTATCCCGCCTTCCACGCCCTCGCCGCACCCACGGTGGTAGGCGGCGGCACGCTGCTTTTCGAGTGGAAAGGCAGCGACGCCGCGCTGCGCCCCATCGTGCTGATGGCGCACCAGGACGTGGTGCCGGAGGTTGCACCGGAGCGCTGGAAGCATCCGCCCTTCTCCGGCGCGCTCGATGAAGGCAGCGTCTGGGGACGCGGCAGCATCGACGACAAGGGATCCCTGATCGCCATCATGGAAGCCGTCGAGGCGCTGGCCGCGGCGGGCCATGTGCCAGCCCGCACGCTGTGGCTGGTCTTCGGCCATGACGAGGAAACCAGCGGATCAGGCGCCCGTGCCGCCGCCGAGTTGCTGGCATCGCGCGGCGTGCAGGCCGAGTTCGTGCTCGATGAAGGGTCTCTGGCAATCGCCGACCATCCCGTCACGCATGCGCCGGTGGCGTTGATCGGCATTTCCGAAAAAGGCTACGCCACCGTGCGCGTCACAGCGCGCGCTGGGGGCGGCCATGCCTCCATGCCACCGCAAGACACCGCCGTGGCAACCCTGGCGCGCGCCATCGACGCCATCATGGGCAGCCCCTTCCCCATGCGCTACGACGGCGCGACACAGGCGATGCTCGAAGCCCTGGTTCCCGAAGTGCCCGCGCTCACGCGCCTCGCCATCGCCAATGCCTGGTTGTTCAGGCCGCTGCTGGTGAAGCAGATCGGTGCCACACCGCAAGGTGCCGCCATGCTCCACACGACGCTGGCACCGACCATGCTGGCGGGCGCGACGCGGGAGAACGTGCTGCCCACCGAAGCCAGCGCAACGTTCAACCTGCGCATCGCGCCGGGCGACACGGTGGCTGGCGTGATGCAGCACCTGCGGCAATCGGTGGGCGCGCTGCCCGTCACGCTGGAGCTGGTTGGTGAAAGCCGCGACCCCTCCGTGGTCTCGCCTGTCGACAGCTTCGGGTTCCGCCTGATCGGTGGCGCGGCACGCGCGGTGTTCGGTACGGCGGTGGCGCCGGCGCCGGTCATTGCCGCCACCGACAGCCGCCACATGTCCGTCCTTACCCGCAACATCTACCGCTTCCAGCCGCTGCAGCTGTCGCTGGCCGAGACCGCCATGATCCATGGCATCGACGAACACATCAGCATCGAGGCGCTGCAGCGGATGGTGCAGTTCTATGGCACCTTGGTTGCAACCGCCACCGCGGCGACGGTTCAGCCGTGAATGCAATACGCACAAGCTGATCAAGGAGGTTCACATGGGGCTCAGGCATCAAGTCGGGTTGGCGGTCGCTTTGGCGCTCATGGTCGCGGCGAGTCATGCCGCGCAAGCGCCGATCGGCGTACCGGTACCGCCACTGGGCGCGGGCCCGTGGATCATCGATACGGCCGAGCAGCACAAGATCCGCCTCAGCGTCGTGACGAAGGGGCTGTCGCATCCCTGGGCCATCGCGTGGTTGCCCAGCAACGACATGCTCATCACCGAGCGCGGCGGTCGCCTGCGCCTAGTGCGCAATGGCGTGCTGGATCCGCAGCCCATCTCCGGCTTGCCCGCGATCCGCACCGACGGCAATGGTGGATTGATGGATGTGGCGCTGCATCCGCAGTTCGCCAGCAATCGCCTGGTGTATTTCACGTACACCAAGCCGGTGGGCAATGGCATGGGCGCGCCGGCGCTGGCGCGCGGCCGTCTCGAAGATCATGCGCTGGTCGATGTGAAAGACCTGCTGGTCACCGACTTCTACGCCGGCAACTCGGGGCTCAATGGCCGGCTCGTGTTTGGACGTGACGGCAAGGTGTACATGTCCACCGGCGGCCGATCCGAGAACGACGTGGTGAACGTCGCGCAGGATCGCGGCAGCCTGCGCGGCAAGATCCTGCGCCTCAACGACGATGGCTCTGCGCCAAAGGACAATCCCTTCGTGGGCCGCACAGGCTACCGGCCGGAGATCTACTCCGTGGGCCATCGCAACACGCTGGGCCTGATCATCCACCCGGTGACCGGCCAGCTCTGGCAGCACGAGAATGGCCCCAATGGCGGCGACGAACTCAACATCATCCTGCCTGGCCGCGACTACGGCTGGCCGCAGGTGAGCTTCGGGCGCGACTATTCAGGCAGCCGCAACTCGGATACGCCGACGCGTGAGGGCATCGAGTCGCCGCTGGTGGTGTGGGTGCCGGCCATCGCGGTCGCCGGCATGAGTCTCTACACCGGCGACAAGTTTCCGGCGTGGAAAGGCAATGTGTTCGTGGGCGCGATGACCGAAGGCCGCATTCCCGGCACCGGGCATCTGCAGCGCGTGGTGTTCAACGGGAAGACCGAGGAGATCCGGCGCGAATCCATGTTGCGGGAGTTCAGGCAGCGCATCCGCGAGGTGCGCGAGGGGCCGGATGGGTTCCTGTACCTGTTGACGGATGAGGAAGACGGGGCGTTGCTGAGGATCCAGCCGGCGCCCTGAGTCGTGTGCGGAACCGCCGGCTGGTCATCCGTCCTTCAATGCCCGCACGACGGCCTTGGGCTCGCGCTGAATGATCTTCAGGAGTGTCCTGGCGGCCCCGGTGGGCGAGCGCTGTCCCTGTTCCCACTTGCGCAACGTGGAGGAACTGACACCGAACGCATTGGCGAACTGATCCTGGGACAGGCCCAGTTGCTTGCGCGCCGCCTGAATATCGCCGGGGCGGACGGCAATCTGGCGAGTACGCACCCCCTCCAACTTCCTCCCTCCGGCATGGGCTAGCGCCTGCGCCATCGACCGGACCAGTTCGTCACCGAGTTTGTTCATCCAGGCTTCCTCGTGGCCTTGATGGCCGCGGCAAAGGCGGGGCTGCGCTGCCGGCTTGACACGGCAGTCCTATGTGTCACATTACGACTGTGACACCGTTCAAGCTCACCCTCGCGCCCGGCAAGTCGATCTTCGACCAGGTGGTCTTCGCGGCAACGCGCGCCATCCTCAGCGGCTCCCTGCCGCCGGGGCATGGCTTTCCCTCGGTGCGCGCGCTGGCCGCGGACCTGAAGATCCACCCGAATACCGCGCACAAAGTCATCCAGCACCTGATCCAGGAGCGGTGGCTGGAGGTGCGGCCCGGCATCGGCACGGTGGTCGGCGAACCGCCGGCGGCGCGGCGCGGCGACCGGCAGCGCCTGCTCAGGGACGAAGTGGACAAGCTCGTGGTGGAGGCGCGGCGCGTCGACGCGGGCCTCGACGAAGTGGTGGACGCCATCAAGGCACGCTGGAAGCACATGGGGGGCGAGCGATGATCATCCAGACCGAAGGCCTGGCGAAGCGTTTCGGACGGCACGATGCCGTGCGCAACCTCAACCTCGCCATTCCCGAAGGCGCCACCTGCGCGCTGATCGGCGCCAATGGCGCTGGCAAGACCACCACGATGCGCATGCTGGGGAACCTGCTCGCGCCGGATCATGGCCGCGCGCGCGTCCTGGGCGTGGATTCGCGCGCTCTGAGCCGTGAGGACCGGCAACGCATCGGCTATCTCAGCGAGAGCCAGCAGCTGCCGGAACGCCTCAGCGTTGACGGGTTCTTCCAGTATCTGCGCAGCCTGTACACCAACTGGGATGCAGGCCTCGAGTGCCAGCTGCGCGAGCGTTTCGAGCTGCCGGCTACGCGGGCACTGGGCAAGCTGTCGCGCGGCATGCGCCTGAAGGCCATGCTCATCGGCGTGCTGGCGTTCCGGCCGAAGCTGTTGCTGCTGGACGAACCACTCAGCGGGCTCGACCCTCTGGTGCGCGACGAGGTGATGTCGGAAATCCTCGGGCAGGCCGAGGGGACCACCATCCTGATCTCCTCGCATGAACTCGAGGAACTGGAGAGCTGCACCACGCATGTGGCCTTCATGGCGCACGGGCAGCTGCTGTTCCAGGAATCCGTCGAATCGCTAGGCGCGCGGCTGCGCGATGTCGCGGCCACGCTCGCGGGCGCTGTCGATCGCGGCGCGTTGCCTGCAACCTGGCTCAACGTGCAGGTGGATGGCCCGTTGCTGCGTTTCGTCGATACGGCGTTCGTGGACGAGGCGGGCCTGCAGGCACAGCTGCAGCGCTGCTGCGGCACGACGCTGCACCTGGAATCGCAGGCGTTGTCATTGCGCGAGCTTTCCAAGGCACTGATCCGCGCCACGCGCAAGGAGGCGTGAATGAAAACCCGCACAGGTGTGCTGCTGGCGGTGCTGCGCAAGGACTTACGGCTGTTCTGGCCGCTGGCCTTGCTGATTGGCGGGTTGCGGGCCGCATCCGCCATCCCGCATCTGATCGAGGGGTCTGATTCGATCGCCATCCTGGCGCAGATCGCAATACCACTGTTGACGGCGTTCCTGGTGCTGGTGGTGCTCCACGAGGACCCGGTGGTCAGCCTCACCCACGACTGGCTGACGCGCCCCATTCCCGGTACCAAGCTGCTGGTCGCGAAGGCACTGTTCCTGGTACTTGCCATCTTCGTGCCGTGGATCCTTTCGCGAACAGTCTACGAACTGGTCCAGGGCCATTCCCTGGGTGAATCGCTGCTCGCGGGACTCACCAGCGGCGCCGACCGCACACAGCTGCTACCCATTCTGGCGCTCATGGCCTTCGCGGCCATCACCAGCGGTATCCGGCAGGCTTTCGTCGTGGCGCTGGTCGGAGTGGCGATCCTCATGTTGGTGAGGCTGCCGCGCTCCAGCTCCTTCGAAGGACCACTTCTGCTGTCCGCGACCGGCAGCGGCTGGGTGGCATCGGAAGGCGCGGCGCTGTTGCTGGCGCTGGGTGCTGGGCTGGTTCTGTGGATGCAGTATCGCCACCGTCGCACCTGGCTCGCACGCGGCATCGCCAGCGCGACACCGGTCGTCGCCTACGCGGTGATGGCGACCATTACGTGGCAAACCGCCTTCGCGGTCCAGAAGAGCCTGTCGCGCGACCCTGCCGCCGCAGCGCTGGTGGATGTGGGCATGGCGGAGAATTGCTTTTCCATCCGCGACACGGCTGCCGCAGGCGTGTCCCGAAACGGGGATCAGCGTGTCGCTCTGGATCCCGATGAGTATGCAAGCGTGAAACGTGCCGGGTTTGGCGCGTTGGCGTTCACGACACGCCTGATTTCGCATTCGATTCCGGAAGGCCACCGTCTGGCGGTCGCTCACGTCGACTTTAGCTACCAAGCCGAGAGTCGCTTGGTGGTACGTCCGACAAACATCAGCCCGCGCCTAGTCAAAGGGGCGGGTGAAGTCGGCATCGTCTCCAGCAACCGCTGGCTGCTGACCTTGGAGGAACAGCAACGGCTGGCTGCCACCCCAGGCGTCGAGTCGCACTTTGTCTATTCATTGAGCCTCTTGCAGCCGGTGGCAGCGGCCACCATCGAGGCAGGCGCGCCGCGTCGCTATCTGGCGGGAATCGGCTACTGCAGCGCGACTGCCACGGCAAACGTGATGCAGACCCCGCCGCATGTCATACACGTCGACTGCTTCAAACCCGGCGAGCAACCGGCACAGCTCATCGCGGCTTTGGAAAGTGCCACCGAGAACCTCGTGCACATGCGCTCCACGGACTTCACGCCAGCGGCGCTGGAACTGTGGGACGGAAAGTACTTCAACGTTGCACTGTTCACGAGTGAGGTACCGGCGCCGCGTGTGCGCCTCACCGCCTACGAGGCACGCGCGCATTTCGATCGGGAGATCGTGGTGCCGGGAGTACTGGGCGGACCGTTGGCGACGTGTCCGCTCGTCCCGGCTACGGAGACGAGTCCGTGACTCGTCGCTGTTCCGCTTCCTCCAGCCACCGCGCCATCTTCTCGTTGTTCGCCGCGTAGCGCGCCCACCCAGCCGCGGTGCTGCCCCACCGATAGTCCTTGATGGTCATGTCGATTCCCCTGTCGATCAGGAACCGCATGCCTTCCTGGTTATCGTGAAAGGTCAGTTCGTGCAGGATGCTGGCCGGTTCGTGCGAGCTCCAGCGCGTGTTGATGTCGGCACCGTGCGCGAGCAGGAAATCGGCAACGTCGAAGTGCCGGTTGAGCACCGCCCAGGCGAGCGCCGTGTCGAGTACCTGCTGTTCGGGGGACGCATCCCACCGCGAATTCGGTCGGATGTCCGGGAGATCGCCCAGCGCCGCCTTGCCCGCGGCGTCGAACCACTTCCTCACCCGCGCCAGATCGCCGCTGCCGGCGGCGTGCGGCAGATCCTCCGGCAGCGGCCACACGCGAGTGAGCAGTGGCAGCAGATCCGCCTTCGCATAAGTGAACGCGAACTCGATGGCCTGCGATGGCGGCGGCGGATGCCGCTGCAGCAACGCGGGGTTGAGATCGATCAGTGCCTCGATGAACGCTGCCTGTCCGTGCAACGTCGCCCGCTCGATCAGACCCACCTGGAAGTCCACGCAGGAATCACCGAGCAGCCAGGAATCCTGCCGCAGCGCCTGGACAAACGCCGCGAGGTCGCGGTCGTGAATGGCTGTCACGACTCGCTGCATGACAAAGGCTTGCCACGGCCCGGCCGGTCTCGCACCGATGAAGTCCAGCCAGCCGTGCTCGATGAGGTACCGGATGAATGGCAGGCGACCGGGCCCGCCATCGACCTGCCGTCCGAACCCGGCGTCACGCTCAATCAGTCGATCGAGCAACCACGATGCGCCGGGTTCGTCCCCGAAGCGGCAGGCGCAGCGGAATGCATCCTGCAGTGCCGGAAGATCCTCGTGTCCGTTCTCGACAAGGGTGCGAACCGCCTCGCTGTCGCCCAGTGCCACACGAAACTTCAGCGTGTCGGGAAGCAACCCTCTGCTCTCGAACATCCGCAGCAAGCCCCTGGCGCGGGATTCGACCAGCGCATCGCACACGGCGGGCAACACCACCGCCCCAGCCTCCAGCAGCAGCGCCGCGCAATCCGCGCGCGTGAAACGCTTCTCCCGCTCCGGATCCCCGCTGTCGCCAAATGAACTCGTGGCGATGCCCAGCAGCCCGCCCTCCTCCCGCCATGACAGCAACCCTGGATGCGCGGCGAGCAGGTGTTTCAACCCCTGGAGGTCATTGTCGTGAATGATCCGGCGCGCCTGAGCGACCGCCCATTCAAGACCCTGGCCGAGACGCTGCTGCACTTCGGCCATCAACTGCTGCCAGCCTGCGAAGCCGTACTCGCGCGCGATGACCAGCTGGGCGTCGCGCTGGGTCAGTGGCACGGTTTTCGGCAGCTGCGCGCGCACGCGACCGATGGCGTCGGCATTGCCGGCAGCAACATCACGAGCCAGTTTCTTGGCCTGTTTGCGCAGGGACGCCTGCGACGGACGCGCAGGCAGGGACTTCAACGTGGTCATGGAACCTCCTTTCGTTCGCCTGTGACCCGCTGAACCAGGCTGAAAGAAGGTGCAAGGCACATTCGCTCAGATCGAACCAGGTGGGAGTATTCCCTTGCCGCGGGCGGGAGGCGCCCTGTCAGCGCACTGCGCGCAGTATTCATAGACAGCCAGTTCGGTGTCAACGTCATGCCTTAGTAACGGAACGTGACGCTGAGGTGCCCGTAGCTGCCTGAGGCAAGCCGCGCGCGGTGGAGTTCCTTGCCGGCGCTGAGGTACTCGTACCCACCTGCCAGCGTCACCTTGTTGTTGCCGGCCATGGAACCAGTCCAGCTGCCGGTGAGGCGTGCCAGCCCACCAATGTCATGCCCCGAACCAATGCGCGTTCCTGCGTACGCGCGCATGCCTCCGGCATACACGGCGTCCTGCCGGACCAGCCGGCGCGCGAATCCGTATTCGACGGAAACACTGGTCGATGCAGCAGGCGAAACAGAAAAGCCCGGCGCAATCAACAGCAGATTGCCGAGACCGAGCAAGCGGCCCTCGCCCAGGTAATTCGAGCTGGGATACAGCGGGTTGAATCGTTCATGTGTTGCGCTGCCGGCCCGGTCGCCGGTGGCTACATCGATGCGGGTGGTCAGGCGTGGTTTCCACGCTGCGTCACTCAACGCCAGGCTCTGCGTGGCAAAGAAGCCCCAGGCTTCGACGTCGCGACCCAGCAAACGGCCTGTCTGGCGGGCCAGGGTCACATCCAGTTTCCAGTTGCCGCGCTGCCCCCACAGGCGCGCGCCGAAGGTATCCCGCTTGTCTGCACCAGCGACAGTTTGCGCATCACGTACCGGCATCCGGCTGTGGATCCAGAACGGCTCCAGATAGGTGTTGTGCCCGTCGACGTCCGTCGCCACCACCAGGCTGGCATTCACCCCGGCGAGACGCTCGAACCTGTCGATGTCTTCATCGAACCCACCACGCCCCAGCCGCGTTGCACGCAGGTCAAAGGCACCGAGACGAAAGCGCTCGCGATGCAGGTACAGGCGCGCGCCGTTCCAGGTGCGATGCAGGTTCGGACCGTCGCTGAGGCTGACGAGCTGCCGCGGGCCATCCGTGAACTCCTGCCGGCCGATCATCGCGCCCACCAGGCTGCCGCGAACCGTGGTGCGTGCCTCGACGAACAGCTGCTGCAGCGACTCCTTGTTCTCGAAGTGGGGCGTGGAGGCTTCGCGCAGGCCACCGGCGTAGCCGGACCCGAGTTCGGCGTACAGCCGCAGACCGCGGTTGAGTCGCAAGTCCGCGCCGAGGACGCTGCGCAGCAAGCTCTGCTCGTAGTCGTCGCCCAGGTTGATCTGCCCTGCGTCGTAACGCAGGCGCGTTTCCGTACTGAATGTCAGGCTTGCCCGCCCGCCGAGCGGCAAGGCCTTGAGGGATGGGGCCGAACCCGCGGCGCGCATTGCGCTCCAGTCCTCGACCCAGCGGCTGTACCACAGTCCGCCGCCCGCCTCCGGGCCCCATCCCGCGGCCGCAAGAGGATACGGATCCGCCGGTGTGGGCTGATCCTGCGCATGACTTGCCGTGTGCCACGCGCCGAAAGTGGCTGCGAGCAGCAGGGACGCGATGTTCTTCCTCATCGTTGTTCTCCTTTCAATGATGGTTTGAGCTGCGGGAACGCCGCCCGCCTGCCCATGAGCGCAATGACGAGCGCCACACCCACGAGGGCCGCGGCGACCGTGAACGTGATGTGCATGCCACCGATCGAGAACACCGCGCCGAGCACGGCGGTGCCGGTGATGAGGCCGAGGTTGCGCGACAGATTGAGCAACCCGGAGACGACGCCACGCTGTTCGGCCGGAACATCCTTCATGACACCGGTGTTGTTGGCCGTCTGGAACAGCGCATAGCTGCCGGTGAGCAACATGGAGGGCACCAGATAGCCCGCGATTCCCCACGCAATGGGCACCATGCCGAGCGCAGCGGCGCCGCAGGCCATGCCCGCGAGGCCGATCACCGTGATGCGCCGTGCGCCGAAGCGGTCGACGACGCGCCCCGCCGGCATGCCGACCAGCGCGGCGACCGCCGGCCCCACCGACATCGCGAAGCCCACCTGCGCGGGGGCGAGCCCCATTGCGTCGGAGAGATGGAACGGGCCGACCACCAGGGTTGCCATGATCACGGTGGCGACCACCGCGCTCACCAGCAATGCCGCGCTGAACTGCGGGTCGCGCAGCCGTGCCAGGTTGACCAGCGGCGCGATGCTGCGCTTCTCCACGACGAGGAACAGCGCGAGACCCAGTGCCGCAGCCACCAGCAGTACGAGATTGGCCACGCTGAATTTGCCGTGACCCAGCGTCATCGCGAGCGCATAGGCCGCGAGCGTCAAGGCCAGCAGCACAGTACCCGGCATGTCGAACGACATACGGCCGGTACCGGCAGCAGGCTGATCCGCGGGCAGGTAGCGCCATGCAAGGCCCAGCGCGAGCAACCCCAGCGGAACATTGATCAGGAAAATTGCCCGCCAGCCAAAGCCGGCGATCAGCACACCACCCAGCGAAGGCCCGATGGCGGTGCCGATGGCGGACAGCGTGCCCAGCAATCCAATGGCACGACCAATCCGCGGCTTCGAAATGGCTTCGCCCACGAAGGCCAGCGCAAGCGCGAGCATGATGGCCGCGCCAATGCCCTGCGCCGCACGGGCAGCGACCAGCATCGACAGGCTGGATGCGGCGCCACACAGTGCCGACGCCGTGGTGAACACGAGGATGCCCGCCAGCAGCAGGCGGCGGCGGCCGGTGATGTCACCGAGCCGTCCGGCGCTGACGACGAGCGTGGTTGTCGCCAGCAGGTACGCCAGCACCACCCACTGCACCTGCTGGAACGATGCGGAAAACGCCGGCGCCAGCGTAGGCAGCGCGACATTGGCGATGCTGGTGCCCAGCGAAGGCAGCAGCATCAGCAGCGCAAGACTCGCCATTACCTTGACCATGACCACCCCGCATGACGCTCCGCAGTGGAGCGGCCATCAAATTGGGGTTTTGCGTGACATGGCGGAAGGCGCATCATTTGCACTTCATCAATGCATGGGACGCCACATATGGCCAGGCCGGATCTGAACCTGCTGTTCACGCTCGATGTGTTGCTCGCGGAAGGCAGCGTGGCGCGCGCCGCGCGGCGGCTGCGCCTCAGCCCTTCGGCGATGAGCCGTTCGCTGGCGCGGCTGCGGCAGGCCACGGGCGATCCACTGTTGGTGCGCGCAGGTCGTGGCCTGGTGGCATCACCGCGGGCGCTGCAGTTGCGGGATCCGGTGAGTCAGCTGGTGCGTGATGCGGAGACCGCGCTGCGTCCCATCGGCAGGCTCGACCCCGGCAAGCTGGAGCGGTCTTTCACGGTGCGCACCACGGAGGGCTTCGTCGAGAACTTCGGACCGGCGTTGCTGCGGCGGATTTCAACAGAGGCGCCCGGCGTGCGGCTGCATTTCCTGCACAAGCTGGACAAGAGCAGCGGGCCATTGCGGGATGGATCAGTGGACCTGGAAACCGGCGTGGTGGACACGGCCATCGGACCGGAGGTGCGCACGCAGGCCTTGTTCAGGGACCGCTATGTCGGCGTGGTGCGCCAGGGGCATCCGCTGGCCAAGGGGAAGGTCACCGCCGCGGCGTATGCAGCGGCGGCGCATGTGCAGGTGTCGCGCTGGGACAGCGACAAGGGGCATGTGGATGCGGCACTCGGGGCGCTGGGTTTGAAGCGCGGGATCGCCGCTACCGTTGGCGGCTTCTCTGCCGCGCTGGCATTGGCGCGGGCGTCGGATCTGGTGGCAACGGTGTACGAGCGGCATACGGGGAACATGTATGCCGGCATGCACAGCTTCGCGTTGCCGCTGGGGATTCCGAAATTCACGGTGTCGATGCTGTGGCATCCGCGGCTGGATGGAGATCCCGCGCATCGATGGCTGCGGGGGTGCATGCGGGAGGCTTGCGCCTGAGATGCCTCCGCATCCAGGCGCATTCCAGGAAGCCCGCGTCCTGACTCAGGCCGAAACCATCGCCTTGAATCCGCCCCAGAACATGCGCTTGCCATCAAACGGCATGTTCTTCGGACCGTAGACCGCCATGCGCGGGTCGCTCATCACCTTCTTCGTGACCTGGTCGCGGTGCCGGCGCGACTTGTAGACAGCCCAGGAAAACCACACCTCTTCACCTGGCTTCAGCTTGACGGCCTGCGGGAAGGACGTGACCTTGCCGGGCTTCACGTCGTCGGCCACGCACTCGTGGTAATCGAGCGCGCCGTGGTCCATCCACACCTTGCGGCCGAGGCGCGCCATCTTCAGGTACTCGGCGCGCTTCTTTTTTGGAACGGGAAGGATGAATCCGTCTACGTAGTGACCCATGGGATGGACCTCCTCTTCTTAAGGGAGGTGGATTGTAGAAGCGGGCGGACGGTGACGTCGATGGCCCGGTCAGCCGGCGTTGCCAAGTGGCAACGCAAGCGGGAGTTTCTATGCAGCGAACTGCTCGTAGGAGAAATGCGGGGCATCCGCCCGCTTCGATGCATGCTCGATGGTGATGGCACAGAGGTTGCCACTGGCATCCACGTCCATGAGCGTGTCTTCACTCAGGTCGCGCGTCTCAAAGACGGCTTCTTCCGAGAACTGGATGAGCAAGGTGTCCGTGTCCTTGAAGTAACGAACTCTCATGGCTTGAACCTGCGATCGATGAAGGCGTTGTGGACGGTTTCGCCGTCGGGCAGAAGGATAACCCGAAGATAGCGATCCTCCGTACCGGGAATTCGGGTCCAGCGCCGAATGCGTCCATCTGGTCACGCCAGGAAAGCTCGCATCGGTTCGTCATTCGACGACTTCCTGAAGGAGGAAGCCGCTTATGAGACAACCACTCCGGTTGCCGTCAAGCGTGTACTCGCATGGCAGATTGAGAACGCCATGGTGAAGAAAGGGATCACCAGAAACGAGATGGCCAAGCAGATGCGAACCAGCCGCAGCCAGCTGGATCGGGTGCTGGATCCGGAGAACGACAAGATTCTGCTGGATACGGTGTTCAATGCGGCGCGGGTGTTGGGACGGAAGGTGAAGCTGGAGCTGGAGCTGGTCTAGGGCAAGAGATCCGCAGCCCCCCAATCAGTGTTCTGCCTCTCACAGCTTCCGTAGCAAGCGCGAAATCACTCTTGGCGACGGCAGCAGCCCCTGTAAGTTCTTCGGCAGCGTCCTGCTAATCGCGTAAGTCGCGACGCCAATGGGCTTGCGGGTATCTCTCAAGGCGTATTCGACGATGGTGCGCTTCTTCTCCCTGCACAGGATGATGCCGATGGAAGGGTTCTCGTCGTGCTGCCGCACCTGTGCATCGAGCGCAGCCAGGTAGAATTGCATCTTGCCGACGTACTCCGACTGGAACTTGCCAACCTTCAGTTCGATGGCAACCAGCGAGTGCAGGCGCCGATGGAACAGCAAGAGGTCGATGAAGTACTCCTCACCCTCCACTTCCAGCCGGAACTGGCTGCCAACGAAGGTGAATACGCCGCCCATCGCACGCAGGAAATCCTCTATGCGCGCGAGCAATGCGCGTTCCAGCTCGCGCTCGCTGTGTTCCTCGCCAAGCTCCAGGAACTCGAAGGTGTACTCGTCCTTCACTGCCAGCTTTGCCTGAGCGCGCAACGCCGGGCCCAATGTCCTTTCGAAATTGGTCTGACCAAGAAGAGACTTCTGGTAGGTCTGGTTGGCGATCTGGTGGATGAGGACGTTCCTGGACCAGCCAAATCTGCGCGTGGCGCGCAGGTAGAACTCCCGCTCCTGCACATCCTTGCAGCGTGACATTACGATCAGGTTGTGTGCCCAGCCTATTTCTCCAACCAGTGGTTGGAGTTTTCGAATTCCGTTGTACTCCCGATAGAACTGGCGCATGTACCAGAGGTTTTGGGCCGAAAAGCCTCCAGCGCCTGGGAATGCACTGCGCAAGTCAGCGGATAGTGCCGCCACCACTGCCCTGCCCCAACCTTGGTTTCCCTGCCGCTCCACGATCAGTCGCCCGATGTCCCAATACAACGCGACAAGTTCCTTGTTGACGGCGCGCAGCGCTGCGTACTGCGCCGACTGGATGCGTGCCTTCACTTTCGCCAGCAGGGCCGTGTATCCCCTGAGCGCGCCGCTTTTCCGAACTACGGGTTCGATTCTCGAGACTGGGCTGGATCGGAGCGCCTTGCCCTTTGCCATCTGCGGCCATCCCCGTCGGCATTGGTTGGATCAGCCTGAGCCGCGCTGGCAGGATTGTCAGGAGATGAAGCTGGGCTGTTTGGGCAGAAATTCTCGTCAACGGTTGTCAACGACGGGCCGGGTACGACGGCTGCGTCCGGCAACTATCGGCACCACTCCACACTGCCCCGCATGAACACCTTCGTGCACCACGCCGGCATCTTCGCCGGCACCGGCAACGCATCTCCACTCTTCCACAGATCCAAAGTTGACACGTCATTCGGTGATTACCTCTGCCTTCGTTGTTGCACCCTTCCTTGAGCCTTCGAGAATCTATCGACAATTCGCAGTCTCTGCCAACGAAAGAGCTCCGTACGCGAGATTGCTTCGGCCGCTTCGCGGCCTCGTCCCGCGCCGCATGCGGCGCGGGATCAACCGATCGCGGAAGCGATCGGTTGCCCAGCCGGCTGCGCCGGCTGTCGAACTCCCGACGAAAGATATGGCAGTGCAAATAGCTACTGCAGTGGACCTGATGAAAGAAAAAGGCCGGCTAAGAAGCCGGCCTTTTTCTTTCATTGGCGCGCCTGGAGAGATTCGAACTCCCGACCACCTGGTTCGTAGCCAGGTACTCTATCCAGCTGAGCTACAGGCGCATGAGGGGGCGCATTCTATGGGCCAGCCCTGCCAAGGGCAAGGCACTCAAACGCCTCCGCCGCGACTCGCCCCTCCCCCGCCTCACGCCCGCGCCGCGGCGGCGGCTTCAGGCAGCGGCGTCACGCTCACGGCCACCGAAAGCTGCTGCGTGGCGGACCCCAGCACCACCCCCCGCAGCGGGGTCACGTCCAGGTATTCCCGGCCCCAGCCCAGCGTGACGAATTCCTGGTCGGCGAGCTTGCCGTTGGTGGGGTCGAAGGCCACCCAGCCGAGGCCGGGGCAATGCGCGGCGACCCAGGCGTGCGAGGCGTCGGCGCCGGTCAGCTTCGAGCCGTCGGCGAGCGGGCGGTTCAGCACGTAGCCGCTCACGTAGCGCGCGGCCATGCCCAGCGCCCTTAAAGAGGAGAGCATCAGGTGTGCGTAGTCCTGGCAGACGCCGCGCTTCTGGTCCAGCACCTTGAAGACGCCGGTCTCCACGGTGGTGGCTTCGGGGTCGTAGATGAATTCCTTCTTGATGCGGGTGGTCAGCTCCATCAATGCATCGAGCCACGGACGGCCGGGCTTGAAGCTGGGCGCGGCGTAGGCGTAAGCCTTGGGCAGCAGCGGGATGTTGGGCGACGGCACGCGGTACTGCTCGATGTCGATGTCCTGGCCGGGTCCCCAGGCGCCGCGCTCGACGACGGCCTCTTCCCACGACGGGGATGCGGTGGCGGTGTCGATGCCCTGGCTCGCGACGATCACTTCGGATTCGGCACGCACGATGAGCTCGGTGTGTGGCTCCTCCACATAGAAACTGACGAAGCGGTTGCCGAAGTAGTCGATGCCCTCGCTGCCCTCGCTGGTATCGGGGTCCACGGTGATGCGATGGTGGATGAGCTGCTGCCACGGCGTTACGCGCGGGGTCAGGTGCGCGATCTGCCGGCTACTGGTGATCAGCGAGGAATACTTGTAGGTGGTCTCGTGCACCACGCGGTAGCGGACTGGAGCGGGCACGGCCATCAGGCGCGCAGCTGCGTGGCCCACGACGGCGCGCGGCCCACGTTGAAGAAGCGCTGGGTGAGGCGGTCGTTGAGTTCCAGCGCGGCGCGGCGCAGGCCGCTGATGGCTTCGCGCAAGGCCTTGCTGTCGGGCGAGAGATGCGCGCCGCGGTCCATGCCTTCGAGAAAACGCACGCGCTCGCGGAACAGCTCGGCACCGCAGGGGCCGTAGCTGTCTTCGAGCACGGTGAGGTATTGCAGCACGCCGCGCGCAGCGAAGAGCACCGAGCGCGGGTTGCTGGCGTCCAGCACCACGAGGTCGAGCACGGGCAGCCACTCGGGGCTGGTCATGTAGCGCGCGCGGTAGGTGACGATGGAATCGGAAAGACGCAGCAGCCATGACAGACCAGCGGAGCCGTCATACAGGAAGGCGCTCTGCACGGCAGCGCACTGGAACACCAGCCGCTCCATGCGCCGGCCGATGGACATGAAGCGCCACGCGGCATCGCGGGTCATGCCGTCCAGCGCGAAACCGGAGAGCGTCATCATCCGCGTGATCAGGCCGTCGAGCCATTCCAGCGCGGCGCCCACGTCCTGTTCCTCGCGGCGCGGCAGCTCCTGCAGGATGTTGTTGAGGATGCGCCAGTTGTCAGTGGACATGCGCTCGCGCAGGTGGAAGGCCACCTGCTGCATGTACTTGAGGTTCGCGGGCAGGCCGCCGAAATGCTCGGGTGAGAGGGCCGCATCGAGCAGCGCTTCGTCGACGTCGAGGTCTTCGTCGTCGTCCTGCTGGATCAGGCCGGTCTCGAAGGCGAGCTGGGTCAAGGGCAGCTGCGCGTTTTCCTCGTCTTCGGTGTCCTGCAGGCGCAGGCCGAGTGCCAGGCGCAGCAGGCGCGCCATGTCATCGCAGCGCTCGGCGTAGCGGCCGAACCAGTACAGGTTCTCGGCGAGGCGCGATGGCAGGCCGGCGGGTGTGCGCACCAGGTCGGCGCTGGTCACCGTGGTCCGCAGCAGCGAGAAGCTGGCATCCACATGGCCCTGTGACATCACCCAGGTGTCCTTGGATCCGCCACCTCGCTGCATGGTGACTACGCGCGCGCTGGCGCTGCCGGCGACGCGGGCGAGTCCGCCGGGCATCACGGCGTAGCCGGCGGGCGTGGCCACGGCGAACACGCGCAGGCCGACGCAGCGTGGTTCGACGCGCTGCCCTTCATCGCGCGACAGCACCGGTGCCTGCGACATCTGCACCAGTTCCTGCGCCACGAACAGTTCGGGGTTGGCTTCGAGCCGCGCGCGGAAATGCGCCGCGCCGTGCTCGTCCAGGTCCTGGCCGAAGATCACATCGAAGGGCCTGGAGGGATCGGCGGGTTTGAACACCAGCCGGTCGATGCGGGAGAGCGCATCGCGCAGAGCCGCGGGTTCACCGCACCACCAGGTGGCCACCGATGGCATCAGCAGCTCCTGGCCGGTGAGGCGCTCGGCGATCTTCGGCAGGAAGCCCAGCAGCGCACCGGATTCCAGCACGCCGGAGCCCAGGGCGTTCGCGATCAGCACGCTGCCGCGGCGCGCGCAGTCGGTGAGACCGGCGACGCCGAGCGCCGAATCGCTGCGCAGTTCCAGCGGATCGCAGTACGAACCGTCCTGCCGGCGCATGATGGCATGCACGCGCTTCAGCCCGCCGATGGTCTTCAGCCACACCTTGCCTTCGCGCACGGTGAGGTCACCGCCTTCCACCAGCGGGAAGCCGAGATAACGCGACAGCAGCGTGTGCTCGAAATAGGTCTCGTTGTACGGGCCCGGTGTCAGCAGCACGATCAGCGGCGCGCCATCGCCCTTGGGCGCGTAGTGCAGCAGTGAATCGCGCATGGTGGCGAAGAAGCGCGCCAGGTGCTGCACGCGCAGGTCCTTGTACAGGCCGGGGAAGGTGCGCGAGACGATCAGCCGGTTCTCCAGCGCATAGCCGGCACCGGACACGGCCTGTGTACGATCGGCCATCACCCACCAGCGGCCATCGGCGGAGCGCACCAGGTCCGCGCCATACACATGCAGGTGGATGCCGGCGGGCAGCTGCGCCTTGTGCACCGGACGCAGGAAGCTGCTGTGCCCGTGGATCAGCCGCGAAGGGATCAGCCCCTCGCGCATCAGTTTCTGCGGACCGTACAGGTCGGCAAGAAAAGCGTTCAGCACCTGCGCGCGCTGCGCGATGCCGGCCTCGATCTGCGCCCAGTCCTGCGCATCAATAATGAGTGGCAATACGTCAAGTTCCCACGGCCGGTCCTGGCCCTTGGGGTCGGCGTACACGTTGTAGGTCACGCCGCTGTCGCGGATCTGCTGTTCGGCGGCCTCGCGCATCTCGTGGATGGCGCGGTTGGTGGCGCTGGATACCGTGGCGAACAGGCGCGACCAGTTGGAGCGCGGCTGGCCGGGAGCCACGAACAGCTCGTCGTAACGGCCTTCCGGGTTGGAATAGGTCAGCGACATTGGCCGGGCAGTCTACACGGTGCTGCCCCGGCGCAAATCCAGTGTCAGCGGATGATCGGGGTTGCGCGCCGGCTCCACGGCCTTGATGCCACCGGGCGTGTGGCCCATGCGGAAGAAACGCGCGAGGCGGCGCGCTTCGGCCTCGTATGCGTTCACCGGCAAGGTCACATGATTGCGGCCACCGGGATGCGCGACGTGATAACGCGCGCCGCCCATGGAGCGGTCCATCCAGGTGTCGACGAGGTCGAAGGTCAGCGGCGCGTGCATGCCGATGGAAGGATGCAGGTTGGAGGGCAACCACCAGGCGCGGTAACGGACGCCGGCAACGAATTCGCCGACCGTGCCGGTGGGATGCAGCGGGATGCTCACGCCATTGGCAGTGAGCACATGGCGCGTGTCGGTCATGCCGCGCACCTTCACCTGCATGCGCTCCAGCGAGGAATCCACGTAGCGCACATTGCCACCGGGCGCGCCCTGCTCGCCCAGCACATGCCAGGGTTCCAGCGCATGGCGCAGTTCCACGTCCACATTGCGCACGGTGAAGTCACCCACCTTGGGGAAGCGGAACTCCAAGTGCGGCGCGAACCATTTCTCGTCCATGGCGAAGCCGTTCTGGCCAAGCTCGGTGAGCACGTCGCGGAAATCCTCCTGCACGAAATGCGGCAGCAGGAAGCGGTCGTGCAGCGCGGTGCCCCAGCGCGCCAGCTGCTTCGGCTGGTAGGGCTTGTTCCAGAACTGCGCGATCAGCCCGCGCAGCAACAGCTGCTGCACCAGGCTCATGCGCGCATGCGGCGGCATCTCGAAGGCGCGCAGCTCCAGCAGGCCCAGCCGGCCGGAGCCGCCTTCGGGCGTGTACAGCTTGTCGATGCAGAACTCGGCGCGGTGCGTGTTGCCGGTGACGTCCACCAGCAGGTTGCGCAGCGCGCGATCCACATGCCAGGGCGCGCCTTCCAGCACGCCCTGCTCCTTCAGGCGGCGCAGTTCCTTCAGCGCGATCTCGACTTCATAGACAGAATCATTGCGCGCCTCGTCGAAGCGCGGCGCCTGGCTGGTGGGGCCGATGAACTGCCCGGAGAACAGATAAGAGAGAGAGGGATGGTTGTGCCAGTACGCGATCATGCTGGCCAGCACGTCCGGGCGGCGCAGGAACAGCGAGTCGCGTGGGGTTTCGCCGCCGAGCACGAAGTGGTTGCCGCCGCCGGTGCCCTGGTGCTTGCCATCCAGCGCGAACTTCTCGGTGGAGAGGCGCGTTTCGTGCGCGGCGTTGTACAGGAACTGCGTTTGCTCCGAGAGTTCTTCCCAGCTCGCCGCAGGATGCACATTCACTTCGATCACGCCGGGGTCCGGTGTGACGCGCAGCACCTGCAGGCGCGGATCACGAGGCGGCTCGTAGCCTTCGAGCACCACCGGCATTTTCTGCGACACGGCGGTGGCTTCGATGGCGGTGAGGATCTCCAGGTAATCCTCCAGCTGCGCCACCGGCGGCAGGAACAGGTGCAACCGTCCATCGCGCGGCTCGGCGCTGATGGCGGTGCGCGTGATCCACGACGCGGACTGCTGCGGCGCCGGCTTCTCCGCCGGCTGCGGCAGCAGCCGCTTCAGTCGTTCCAGTACCGCGGCGCGTGCGCCAGTGCCATTGCCGTTGCCGTTGCCGGCCGCGGCGGCCTCGCGCGCGGCCGGCGATGCCAGCCGTCCGGTGTGCGGCTGCTGCAGCATGCGGTACGACTGCAGCGGCGCGAACTGCTGCGAGGGATCCGGCGCATGCACGTAGGGGTAATCGTTCTTCGCAGTCCAGGGCTGCGAATCCAGCGGCAGGCGAAAGCCTAGCGGCGAATCGCCCGGCGTGAGGTAACAGCGTTCATCACGCAGGAACCACGGACCGCTGTACCAGGGCGCGCCAGCCCAGGGCTTGCTGACCGGCAGCACGTAACCCACCACGCTATCCAGCCCCTGCGAGAACACCTTGCGCAGCCGCTCGCGCTCCATCGGGTCGTCGAGCTTCGAGTCGAAGGGGTCGACGTTGGATGGCAGGCGCCGCTCGCGCCACAGGTAGTACCAGACATCCTCGTACGCAGGCAGCAGATACCTCGAACCCACCGCGAGCCGGTCGCCCACTTCGATCAGGAAATCCTGCGCGCGCTGCGCGTTGGCATTGCTGGAGACCCAGCTCTTCGCGAACAGCTCGGGGTCCGCCCACAGCGGCTCGCCATCCTTGCGCCAGAACGCATTCAGTGACCAGCGCGGCAACTGCTCGCCGGGGTACCACTTGCCCTGCCCATAGTGCAGCAGGCCCCGCGGCGCATAGCGCGCCTTCAGCTTCAGCAGCAGCTCTTCGGCGAGCTTGCGCTTGGTGGGGCCCATGGCATCGGTGTTCCACTCCGCGCCATCGCGATCATCGATGGAAACAAAGGTGGGTTCGCCGCCCTGCGTGAGTCGCACGTCACCAGCCTCGAGCTGCGCATCGATGACGGCGCCCAGCTTCTCGATGTCGGCCCATTGCGCATCGCTGTAGGGCAGCGTCACGCGCGGCGCCTCCCACACGCGCGACACACTCATCGAATGCGCGAAGCTGACCTCCGCTTCATCCAGTGTGCCGGTGATGGGCGCGGCCGAGCCGGGCTCGGGCGAACAGGCCAGCGGAATATGCCCCTCGCCGGCCAGCAGCCCGGAGGTGGGGTCGAGACCCACCCAGCCGGCACCCGGGATGTACACCTCGCACCAGGCATGCAGGTCGGTGAAATCCTGCTCGGTGCCCGAAGGTCCATCCAGCGCCTTCACATCGGCCTTCAGCTGGATGAGGTAGCCGGACACGAAGCGCGCGGCGAAGCCCAGGTGCCGCAGGATCTGCACCAGCAGCCAGCCGCTGTCACGGCATGACCCGGAAGCATTGGTGAGCGTGACCTCCGGCGCCTGCACGCCGGGCTCCATGCGGATCAGGTACTTGATCTGCTGCTGCAACTGCCGGTTCAGGTCCACCAGGAAATCGATGGTGCGCTTCGGCGAGCGGTCGATCTCCACCATGTAGTCGGCGAAGCGCTCGCCATCGGCGGTGGCTTCGAGGAACGGCGCCAGTTCATGCCGCTCCTCGGCCTTGTACGCAAAGGGATACTGCTGCGCGTAGTCCTCGATGAAGAAGTCGAAGGGGTTCAGTACCGCCATCTCGGCGACCAGATCGATCTCGACGCGGAATTCGCGCGTGGGCTTGGGGAACACCAGCCGCGCGAGATAGTTCGACTGCGGATCCTGCTGCCAGTTGAGGAAGTGCTCGGCCGGTTCCACGCGCATCGAATACGACAGCACGCGCGTCCGGCTGTGCGGCGCCGGACGCAGCCGCACCACCTGCGGGCCAAGGTTCACCAGCCGGTCGTACTTGTAGTGCGTGACGTGGTTCAGCGCGACGTGGATCGACATGCGAAGGCTTCCTTGGCGGGCTGCGGACTATACAGCCACACCCAGCGCGGCCTCGCGCTGATGCAGATGGAAGTATTCGCGGGCAATGGCATCGTGGATATGCGCCAGGTCACCCTGGATTTCATCGAGAAATTCGTGGCGAGCGCCCACAGCGAGGGCTGCGCCGGTGGCGCGGTCGGCACGGCGCCGCGCGGTGCGCAGTTCGCGCAGCGGGTCGATGTTGTGCGGCAGCTCGGCCAGGTGGCTTTCCAGCGCGTCCAGGCAGAAGGCCACCGAGCGCGGGAAGTGCGGATCGCAGATCAGGTAACGCAGCACGGTCTCGCCGGTGATGCCGCCGTCGCCGGTGCCGGCACTGGCCGCGTGGCGGCGATACATCTGCAGGCCGGACAGTGAACTGAGCACACCCACCCACAACAACGCATGCGCGGGATCCGCTGTGTCTTGTTGCTGCTGCCCCTGCTGCTGGCTCTGCTGTTGCGGCATCAGGATGGCGGACTGGATGTCCAGGATGCGTGTGGTCATGTCGGCGCGCTCGATGTGCTCACCCAGGCCGATGAACTGCCAGGCCACGTCATGGCTCATGCAGGTGGCGAGCACGCCGGTCACCGACTGGCGGTCGTAGATCAGCTCCTCCAGCATCTGGCGGCGCGTGGCACGAGGCAGATCCGGCTGCGAGTAGCGCTTCGAGGCGAGATACAGCGAGTTCACGCGCTCCCACAGGTCGCGCGGCAGCACATCGCGCATCACGCGGCAGTTCTCGCGCGCGAAGCGCACGCAGCTCTGGATGGAGCCGGGGTTGCGCGGCGAGGTCATCAGGAAATCCACCACATGCGCCTCGTCCGGCGTCTCGTAGTTCTGGCGGAACAATTTATCCAGCCCGACGATGCGCGTCAGTGCGTCCCAGCCGAAGGAGGCGCCGCGTGGCAGGTCCAGCAGCAGCTGCTGCGTGGCGTTGATCAGGCGCGCGGTGTTCTCGGCGCGCTCCAGGTAACGCGCCATCCAGTACAGGCTTTCAGCGGCTCGCGACAACATCTCAGGGTCTCCCTGACGAGCAGCAGCGATTGAATCGGACCTTGCGGATTCTCAAGCGTCTCCCACGATCCACGTGTCCTTGCTGCCACCGCCCTGCGAGCTGTTCACCACCAGCGAACCCTCGCGCATGGCCACGCGCGTGAGACCGCCGGTGGTCACATACATGCTGCGCGACTGCAGGATGAACGGCCGCATGTCCAGGTGCCGCGGCGCGATGCTGTCGCCGGCCCAGGTGGGCGCGGTGGACAGCATCAACATGGGCTGCGCCATCCAGCTGCGCGGATCGGCGCGCACATGCGCGGCGCATTGCTGCCTTTCCTCTTCAGTGGCACGCGGACCGATCAGCAGGCCGTAGCCGCCGGATTCATTCGCCGGCTTCACCACCAGCTTGTCGAGGTTGGCGAGCACGAACTCGCGCTGCTTCGCGTCGTTGCACTGGTAGCTGGGCACATTGGGCAGGATGGGGTCCTGGTCCAGGTAGTACTTGATGATCTTCGGCACGTAGGTGTAGACCACCTTGTCGTCGGCCACACCCGCACCGGGTGCGTTCGCGATCGCCACATTGCCCCTGGCCCAGGCGCGCATCAGCCCGGGCACGCCCAGCACCGAATCGCTGCGGAAGGCCTCGGGGTCGAGGAAGTCGTCATCGATGCGCCGGTAGATCACATCCACGCGCCGGAGTCCGGCGATGCTCTTCATGTAGACGATGTCGTCCGAGCCCACCAGCAGGTCCGAGCCCTGCACCAGCTGCGCGCCGGTCTGCTGCGCCAGGTAGCTGTGTTCGAAGTACGCGGAGTTGAAGATGCCCGGTGTCAGCAGTGCGATCACCGGCCGGTCTTCCATGCGTGGCGACAGCGCGGCCAGCATGTCGTACAGCGCCGCGGTGTAGCCATCCACCGGCAGGATGCGGTTGGCGGCGAAAATCTCCGGGAACACCGACTTCATCAGCATGCGGTTCTCGAGCATGTACGACACGCCCGAGGGAACGCGCAGGTTGTCCTCCAGCACATACACCGTACCGTCGCGGTCGCGCACCAGATCAGTGCCGCAGATATTGGCCCACACCCCAAAACGGGGCGACAGTCCGCGGCAGGCCTTGCGGAAATTCCTGGAGCCGGCCAGCAGCTCCAGCGGGAACACGCCGTCCCTGACGATCTTCTGCGCGTTGTACAGATCGTCGATGAACAGGTTCAGCGCGGTGAGCCGCTGCCGCAGGCCGAGCTCGATGCGGCGCCACTCGCTCTCCGGCATCACGCGCGGGATGGGGTCGAAGGGCCAGGCGCGGTCGATGTTCTGCCCTTCGTTGTACGTGGTGAAGGAGATGCCCATGGTGACGATGGCCGCATCGATGGCCTGGCGGCGCAACCGCATCTCCTCGGCATCGAGTGTGGCGAGGTATTCGCACAGCGCGCGCGCGGCCGGACGCGGCGCGCCCTCGCCATCCACCAGCTCATCGAACAACTCGCGTGGCTGGTAGTCTTCCGTGCCGAATCGCATGAGAGGCAAGGAGCAAGAAGCGTGCCTTGCGCCCATCGCGCTGCCGTGGAATGGTGCGCGCATGGCCGAGACCGCCCCGACATTGCCGCTGCTCACTCTGCCGCTGCTCCAGAAACTGACAGCCGCACGCGAACGGGGCGAGGCGCGCCTCACGCTGTCGCTGGACCTGGGGCGCGGCACGGCCACGGTGGAACCCGGACCCGATGGCTGGCGCTGGCTGAAGACCCTGTACCCCTACCCCGCCGACCTGAAGGAACGAACGGTGTACGCCTGGAACGGCACGGAGTTCGAAGCCGTGGCGCGCTTCGATGGCGGGCTGTACAAGCTGGTGCCCACCGACTGGGGCCCGCCCACCTTCGAGATCGACGGCATCAAGATGCTGCCCACCGCGTCGGTATCACCGTTCGAGGATGCGCAGCACAAGGTCGCGCTGATACAGCCGCGCGGCAAGCGGGTGCTGGACTGCTGCGGCGGCCTGGGCTACTTCGCGCACTGGTGCCTGCTGGAACAGGCGGCTGCGGTGAACTCATATGAAAAGAGCGCGGCGGTGCTGTGGCTGCGCGCCATCAACCCCTGGTCACCGCGCCGCGATGCGCGGCTGACGCTCACCCCCGGCGACATCGCACAGGAGATCGCGAAGCTCCCCAACAAGAGCGTGGACGCCATCCTGCACGACCCGCCGCGCTTCGGCATCGCCGGCGAGTTGTATTCACTGGCCTTCTACGAACAGCTGGCGCGCGTGATCGTGCCCAATGGCCTGCTGTTCCACTACACCGGCACGCCGAACAAGGTCAGCCGCGGCCGCAACCTGCCGAAGGAAGTGCAGAAGCGGTTGGCACAGGCGGGGTTCGAGGCCGAGCTGGTCGGCGACGGGCTGCTGGCGAAGCGCGTCCGAAGAGTGCGGCGCTGAGCGGCACGAAAAGCCGCGCCGGGCTTGGCGCGGGCGACGTCATGGGCCAGTATCCGGCTGCCATGCCCGCCACCTCCACCCGCATGAATCACGACCCCGGCGCCACACCGGCGCCGGCACAGCGCTGCGAACGCGCGCTGTTCCTGGACGTCGATGGCACGCTGCTGCAGATCGCCATCGGACCGGGGGCGGTCACGGTGCCCGCCCGCACGCGTCTGGCGCTGCGGACGGCGGTGGCGCGCGAGTGCGGGGCGGTGGCGCTGGTCAGCGGGCGGACCATCGCCGGCCTGGACCGACTGTTTGCGCCGCTGCGTTTGCCCTGCATCGGCGTGCACGGGCTGGAATGGCGCGACGCGGATGGCTGCCATGGCGAGGCCAGCGTGCTGCCGCGCCAGCTCGATGCGGCAAGGGGCCGCATCCGCGCGCTGGTTGGCTCGCTCGCCGGACTGGAACTGGAAGACAAGCGCTTCTCGCTGGCGGTGCACTTCCGCCTCGCTCCGCATATGGAGCCGCGGGTCCGGCAGCTGCTGGATGAGCTGGCGCTGGCGCTGCAGCCGCACTATCGCGTGCAGGCCGGCAAGTACTGCCTGGAACTGCGGCCGGCACTGCGCAGCAAGCGTGCGGCCATCGAGGCCTTCATGCGCCTGCCGCCGTTCGCCGGGCGCCTGCCGGTGTTCGTGGGTGACGATGCCACCGACGAGCAGGGCTTCGAGGCCGTCAACGAACTGGGCGGCCTGTCCATCCACGTGGGCAACCGGCCGGGGTCGGCGGCGCGCTGGCAATTCGCCAACGTCAATGCCGTGGTGAGCTGGCTGATGGCACCCGAGCAGGCCCGCGCCGTCGGAGGCTGAGCCCACCGGTCCGCGTGCGCCGCGGAACTTGCGAAGCGGGCGCACGGTTATCATGGCCGGATGCCCGGTTATCACGTGATCCTGCTGCTGGCTGTGATGCTGGCCACCTTCTATCTGTACACGCGTGCGTGGATCAGCATGGAGCTGGTCTCGCTGCTGCTGCTGCTGTCGCTGCTGCTGCTGTTCCATTTCCTGCCCTTTGACGGCCGCGGCGAGCACCTGACCGACGCCAACATCCTGGAGGCCTTCGGGCATCCGGCACTGGTGGCGATCTGCTCACTGATGATCCTGGCGCGAGGATTGACCATGACCGGCGCGCTGGAACCGGCGGTGCGCGTGCTCGCGCGGGTGTGGCGCTGGAACCGCTCGCTCGGGCTGCTGCTGACACTGGTGGGGGCCTGCACCGTCAGCGGATTCATCAACGACACGCCGGTGCTGGTATTGATGCTGCCCATGCTGATGAGCATCGCCCGCCGCAGCGGCGGCAGCATGACGCGCGAGCTGATGCCGGTGAACTTCGCCATCCTCGCCGGCGGCATGCTTACCAGCATCGGCACCTCCACCAACCTGCTGGTGCTGTCGATCGCCGCGGACCTGGGCATGCGGCCCATGGGGCTGTTCGACTTCACCTCCATCGCCGCGGCCTCGCTGCTGGTCACGCTGCCTTACCTGTGGCTGGCCGCGCCGCGGCTGCTGCCCCAGCGCGGCGTGCAGCCGCGCTCGGCCGAACGCATCTACGCCGCGCGCATCGTCGTGCCGGACGAGGGCGATGGCCTGCGTGCGCGCACGCTGGCACAGGCCGGCAGGCGCCTGGGCCGGCCGTTGCCGGTGGCGAGCGTGCAGCGTGGCGCGGAGGAACTGCCGCTCGCGGACAGCACGGTACTGCATGCCCGCGATGTGCTGATCCTCAACGACACGGTGGAGGGACTGACCGAGATCGCCACGCTGTTCAAGGTCGACCTGCACGACCGCAGCGGCATGTCACGCTTCGTCGAGCAGGATGCCTCCAAGGTCGAGATCCACCTGGCCGAAGTGGTGATCGGCAGCGAGGCCAGGCTGGTGGAACGCACGCTGGCCGGCGCGCGTTTCGCCGAGCAGCACGGCGTGGTGGTGGTGGGCATCAGCCGTGGCGCCGAGGACCTGCTGCGCAATGAAAGCGGGCTCGGTCGCGTGCGGCTCGCGGCGGGCGACGTGCTGCTGGTGCAGGCGCCGCTGCCGCGCATCGAGGCGCTGCAGTCCGAGCCGGGGCTGCTGGTGGTGGGCGGCGAAACGCACCGGACGCGTTCGCCGCAGGCACGGTGGGCGCTGGGCATCATGGTGGCGGTGATTGCGGTGGCGGCATTCAAGTGGCTGCCCATCCATGTGGCGGCCTTCGCCGGCGTCGTCGCCATGCTGCTGACACGCTGCGTGCGGCTGGATGGACTGGGCCGCGCGCTGAGCCTGCAGGTGGTGCTGCTGGTGGTGTCGAGCATTGCGCTGGGCCGCGCACTGGTGGCCACCGGCGCGGCCGACTGGCTGGCCGGTGGCGTGGCCTTCCTGGCCCGCGAACTGGACCCGGCCTGGCAGCTGGCGCTGTTCATGTCCTTCTCGGCGCTGCTCACCAATTTCGTCTCCAACAGCGCGGCCGCGGCCGTGGGCACGCCGGTGGCAGTGGCGGCGGCCGCGAGCCTGGGGCAGCCACTCGAACCATTCGTGCTGGCCGTGCTGTTCGGCGCCAACCTCAGCTATGCCACGCCCATGGCCTACCAGACCAACCTGCTGGTGATGAACGCCGCGGGTTACCGCTTTTTCGACTTCGTGCGCGTGGGGCTGCCGCTGGTGCTGCTGAACCTGGTGGTGCTGTCGTGGCTGCTGGTGCGGGCCTATGGCCTGTGATGCGCGCCGTCCGGTTACGTCGCGGCCGCAGGCCGCTCGCCGGCTTCGCTGCGGTGCTGCGCCTGCCGCTCCGGCATCGACAACAGGCGCGCGGTGTTGATCAGCGCCAGGTGGGTGAGTGCCTGCGGGAAATTGCCGAGCAGGCGACGCCGCGCCGGGTCGTACTCCTCGGCCAGCAGGCCAACATCGTTGCGCAGCCCCAGCAGTCGTTCGAACAGCGCGCGCGCCTCGCCGCGGCGCCCGGTCAGCGCCATGCAGTCGGCCAGCCAGAATGAACAGGGCAGGAACGCACCCTCGCCCGCCGGCAGCGCATCCACGCCGGTTGCGGTGGAATAGCGCAGCACCAGCCCGTCGACCACCAGTTGCTGCTCGATGGCGCGGATGGTGCCGCGGATGCGCGCGTCGTCGGGCGGCAGGAAGCCCACCTGCGGCAGCAGCAGCAGGCTCGCATCCAGGTGCGGTGAATCGTAGGACTGCACGAAGGTGGCCTGCTGCGCATCCCAGGCGCGTTCGCAAACCTGCGCGAGGATGGCCGCGCGCAGCTCGCGCCAGCGCGCCACCGGTCCGTGCAGATCGAACTTCTCCGCGTCCTTGATGGCGCGGTCGAAGGCCACCCAGGCCATGACCTTCGAATGCGTGAAATGGCGGCGCGGGCCGCGCACTTCCCAGATGCCCTCGTCCGGATCCTGCCAGTGGTCATCGAGGAACTGCAGCAGCACCAGCTGGATGTCCCAGGCCGCCGCGTCGGGCTGCAGCCCCGCGGCACGCGCCAGGTGCAGCGTATCCATCACCTCGCCGTACACATCGAGCTGGAACTGCCGCGCGGCGGCGTTGCCCACGCGCACCGGCGCGGCACCGCCATGGCCGGGCAGCCACGGCAGCTCGTATTCATCGAGCCGCCGCTTGCCGGTGATGCTGTAGAGCATCTGCAGGTTCTCGGGCCTACCGGCCACGGCGCGCAGCAGCCACGCGCGCCAGTCGCGGGCCTCATCCCGGTAGCCGCACAGCAGCAGCGTGTTCAGCGTGAAGGTGGCATCGCGCAGCCAGCAATAGCGGTAATCCCAGTTGCGCACGCCGCCCCATTGTTCCGGCAGCGAGGTGGTGGGCGCCGCCACGATGCCGCCGGTGGGTGCATAGGTAAGCGCCTTCAACGTGACCAGCGAGCGCATCACCGCCGCGCGCCATGGGCCCTGGAAGGTGCAGCGCGCCGACCATTCGTGCCAGGCGCGCTCGGTGGCCTGCAATGCCCACTCCGCATCGATGGCCGGACTGGAAGTCTCGTGCGAGGGGCGGTAGTTCAGCGTGAACGGCAGACGCTGGCCCTCGCGCACCACGAACTCGGCAACGGTGCCGAAGTTGCGCCCGTGCACCGGCACCGCCGCGAGGAATTCCAGCGTGTCCGGCCCGGCGGTGGCAACCAGCATGCCGTCCACCCGGCGCACCCACGGCACAATGGAACCGTAGTCGAAGCGCACCACCAGCTCCAGGCGCATGGGCACCGCGCCCGACAATCCCGTGACGATGCGCATCACGTTGTGGCGGCCATCGGCCATGGGCATGAAATCGATCAGGCGCACGGTGCCGGTGGCGGTCTCCACGTCCGTTTCCAGCACCAGGGTGTCGGCGCGGTAGCGGCGCCGCACGGCGCGCACCTCGCCGGCGGGCGCGATCTGCCAGTGGCCGTGGCTGTGCTCGCCGAGCAGCGCGGCAAAGCAGGCCTCCGAATCGAAGCGCGGCAGGCACAGCCAGTCGATCGAGCCATCGCGGCCTACCAGCGCGGCGGTATGGCAGTCGCCGATCAGCGCGTAATCCTCAATCGGCAGTGGCATCGTCGCGTTCCGGGTTGAACCACGGGCCATCAGCGGCGATGAGCCGCGCGGCCGCCGCCGGTCCCCAGCTGCCACGCGCATAGGCAATGGCGCGCGCATGCCGGTGCAGCACCGGCTGCACCACACGCCATGCGGCCTCCACCGCATCCTCGCGCGTGAACAGCGCGCCGTTGCCGGCCAGCGCATCGCCCAGCAGCCGCACGTAAGGTGGCGCGTGATCGAGCTGTTCGTCCAGCAGGCGCAGCTCCCGCTGCTCGCCGACGAAAGCCTTGCCGGCGCGCTTCACGCGCGCGGCGAGCGCGATGGCCGCATCCGGCGAAAGCCGCAGGCGCAGGTAATTGGTGGCGCCCGCGGCCGGGTGCGAATCCTCGAACAGCTGCTGCGGCGGTGCGCGGAACCACCACCACCTCGGTGGCCGTGGTGGCCAGGCACTTGCCCGAACGCAGGTACCAGGGCACGTCCTGCCAGCGCCAGGAATCGATGAACAGGCGCAGCGCGCAGAAGGTCTCCACGTCGGAGTTGCGCGCCACGCCGCGCGCGCGCCGGTAGCCGCGATACTGGCCGCGCACCAGGTCCGGTGGCCTCAGCGGCCGCATGGCGGTAAATACCTCTGCGGTCTCGCGATGCACCGCGTGGAAGCCGCGTCGTGCCGGTGGCTCCATCGCTAGCAGCGCCGCGATCTGGAACATGTGGTTCTGCACCACATCGCGCAGGCAACCGGCGGATTCATAGAAGGAGCCGCGACCCTGCACGTCGAAATCCTCGGCCAGCGTCACCTGTACGCTGGCCACATGGTTGCGGTTCCACACCGGTTCGAGGAAGGAATTGGCGAAGCGGAAGTACAGGATGTTCATGATCGCTTCCTGCGCCAGGAAGTGGTCGATGCGGAACACGGCGTCCGGCTCGAACTGTGCCAGTGCCACGCGGTTCAGTGCCTGCGCCGAAGCGAGGTCGCGGCCGAATGGCTTCTCGACGATCACGCGCGCACCCTGCGCGAGGCCGGCCTGGCCCAGCCCGGCCAGCACGGTGGCGAACAGCCCCGGGGGAATGGCCAGGTAATGCGCGGGATGGCGCGCGCCGCGCAGTGCGTCGCGCAGCCCCTGGAAGGTGGCGGCATCGGCATAGTCGCCGCGCACGTAGTGCAGCGCTGCGAGCAGCCTGTGCAGCGCGGACCGGTCGATGCGCGGCACCACGCGCCGCACCGCCGCTGCGGCGAAGGCGCGCAGCTGTGCGGTGTCGTAGCGCGTCAGCGCGACGCCGATCACCGGCACCGCCAGCACCCGCTGCCGCGCCAGTTCGTACAGCGCGGGCCACAGCATCTTCTTCGCCAGGTCGCCGGTCGCACCGAACAGCACCAGCGCGTCGGACTGAACACCGCCGGGAAGTGCGCTCGGCACCGACTGCTCCATGGGTGCGGGAAGAAAGCCGGAGCATTCCGCGATGCTCCAGCCCGGTATGTCAGGTTGGGTGAGCTGCGCCGGTAGGATCACTCCCACCCGAAACCATGGCCGCCGGCGTCAGAAATGCGCGGCGTTGAGCAGGAAGTGCAGCCAGACCGAAGCTGCATAACCCAGCGCTATCGCCCAGATCCATTTCAGGTGCGCCATGAAGGTATAGATGCCACGCGCCTGGCCCATCAGCGCCACGCCGGCCGCCGAACCAATCGACAGCAGTGAGCCACCCACGCCCGCGGTCAGAGTCACCAGCAGCCACTGGCCGTGGCTCATCTGCGGGTCCATCGACAGCACCGCGAACATGATGGGTATGTTGTCGATGATGGCCGAGGCCAGGCCGACCGCGATGTTGGTAACCGATGCACCCAGGCCGACATAGGAGTGCTGCGACAGCAGCGTCAGGTAGCCAAGCGCTCCCAGCCCGCCCACGCACAGCACCACGCCGTAGAAGAACAGCAACGTGTCCCACTCGATGCGTTTGGTGCTGATGAACACGTTGAATGGCCGCTGCGCGGGCTTGAACCCCTCCGGCACCTGTGCCGGCCCGCCGCCGATGCCTGCCAGCAGCTCGCGGCGCCGGATGATATAGCCGTACAGCATCAGCAAACCCAGGCCGCTCATCATCCCGAGGAACGACGGCAGGTGCAGCAGCTGGTGCAGCAGCACGGTCACCGCGATGGTCAGCGCGAACAGTCCGATCACCACGAAGCCGCCGGGCTTCACGGCGATGCGGCCACCATCGGCGCGCGGCGCACCGCGCGGCACCGCGAAATGCATGCAGATTGCCGGCACCAGCCAGTTCACCAGCGACGGCAGGAACAGATCGAAGAATTCGGTGAAGGTGACCACACCCTTCTGCCACACCATCAGCGTGGTGATGTCGCCGAACGGGCTGAAAGCGCCGCCCGCGTTGGCCGCCACCACGATGTTGATGCAGGCCGGCACCAGGAAGCGCGGCTCGCCACGGCCGACGGCCAGGGCCACCGCGCCCATCACCAATGCGGTGGTGAGGTTGTCCAGCACCGGCGACAGGAAGAACGCCAGCAGCCCGGTGAGCCAGAAGATGGTGCGCAACGAGAAGCCGCGCGCCACCATCCATGAACGCAGCGCGGCGAACACATTGCGTTCATCCAGCACGTTCACGTAGGTCATCGCCGCCAGCAGGAACAGCAGCAGGCCGGCGTATTCGGTGAGGTTGTGCTCCAGCACCGCGCCGACGTCGTAGTCCTGGTGGCCGGACGCGGCGATGGCCACCAGCACCCAGATGATTCCGGCCGCGACGATCACCGGTTTGCATTTGCTCAGGTGCGTGAACTCCTCGGCGATCACGAAGCCGTAGGCGATCACGAACACCACCAGCGCGCAGATCGCCGCGGTGGTGCCGGTGAGATCCGGGGCGCCATCCAGTGCCATTACTGCGCTCCTTCGCCCGTGGCCGCGGCTTCAGCGGCCGTGCGCGCCTCCGCGGCCTGCTTCTGCATGGTCTCGACGTCGGCCTTCACCTTCTCCTCCACCCGCTTGCCTTCCTTCACCTGTTCCGCGGCGCTGGCACCGGTGGTGGCGCTGCTGGCTGCCGTTTCGGCGAGGCCGCAGCCGGTCAGTGCAATGGCCGCGAGCAGGGACAACGCGAACATGCTGGGTTTCATGGTGTCCTCGGTGTTGGGTTCGCATGAACGGAACGAGCGCGAATGCTAGCACCTCGTTCCTCGATGCCTTGCCGTTTCCGCGCAGCCGTGCCGCAACTCGAATCCGCCGCCACTTGCCCGCATACTCGCGCATCGCCGGAACCTGGGGTACGTGGCCATGCATTCGGGATTCTTCGCAGTGGCGCTGCTCGCGCTGACGGCATGCGGCAGATCGCCTGCACCGGGCAATGTGGATGCGAAGCGGCTGCAGGCCGCGGACGATGAGCCAGGCCAGTGGCTGGCGCTGGGCCGCAACTGGCAGGCCGACCGCTTCTCGCCGCTGCGGAAGATCAGCACTGAAACGGCGGACAAGCTGGGCTTCGCATGGGAATACGAATTCCGCTCGCACCGCGGCCGCGTCGAGCATGGCCAGGAGGCAACGCCACTGGTGGTGGATGGCGTCATCTACGCCTCCGGCCCCTGGGGCTCGGCCATCGCGGTGGATGCGAAGACCGGCAAGGAACGCTGGCGCTACGACCCGGAGGTCGACGGCAGCTACAACCGCAAGGCCTGCTGCGATGTGGTGAGCCGCGGACTGCAGGTGTGGCAGGGCAAGGTGTATGTCGCGACGCTGGATGGGCACCTGGTGGCGCTGGATGCGCGCGATGGCCGCGAGTTGTGGAAGGTCGACACATTGATCGACCGCGCGCAGCGCTCCTACTCCATCACCGGTCCGCCGCAGGTTGCGGGACCAGTGGTGGTGGTTGGCAACAGCGGCGCGGAATTCGGCGTGCGCGGCTATGTCACTGCCTACGATCTGCAGAGCGGCGCGCAGCGCTGGCGCTTCTACACAGTGCCCGGCGATCCGGCAAAAGGTCCGCCCGAACATCCGGAGATGGCCGCGGCGCTGAAGACCTGGTCGGAGAAATCAGACTGGGCCTCCGGCCTCGGCGGCACGGTATGGGGCGAGATGAACTACGACCCCGAGCTGGACCTTTTATATGTGGGCACGGGCAATGCCTCGCCGCTGGCGCCATGGCTGCGCAGCCCGGGCGGCGGCGACAACCTGTACCTGGCCTCCATCCTCGCCATCAAGCCCGACACCGGCTCACTGGCCTGGCATTTCCAGACCACACCCGGCGAGATGTGGGACTACACCGCCACGCAGAACATGATCCTGGCGGACCTGACCATCGACGGCCGCGAACGCAAGGTGCTGATGCAGGCACCGAAGAACGGCTACTTCTATGTGCTGGACCGGCAGACTGGTGAGTTCATCGCGGCGAAGCCCTATGTGTTCACCAACTGGGCCACGGGGCTGGATGCGAAGGGACGTCCCACCATCAACCCCGCCGCCACCTACCAGGACAAGTCGGCGCTGATCTTCCCCACCGGTGCCGGCGGACACAACTGGCCGCCGATGGCGTTCAATCCCGAGACGCGGCTGGTGTACATCCCGGCGCGCGAGTCCGGCATGGTGATGGCGCCGCTGCCGGGCAAGTACCAGTGGAAACCCGGCCAGACCAATGGTGGCCACAGGATTGCCTTCAGCTTCTTCGTGGATCTGCTGTCGCCGGCCGAGCGCAGGGAATACGACGCGGTGATCGCCGCGCATCCGGGCCTGCCGGAAGCTTCCACGCATGAATTCCTGATCGCGTACGACCCGGTGCAGCAGCGGGAGCGCTGGCGCCTGCCGCTGGGCCGCGCGGAGCTGGCCGGTGGCGGCGTGCTCACCACGGCCGGCAACCTCGTGGTGCAGGGCACCTCCAGTGGCAAGCTGATGGTGTATCGCGCCGACAGCGGCGCGGTGGTGAAGGAGATCGACGTGGGCACCGGCATCATGGCCGCACCGGTGAGCTACGAGATCGATGGCGAGCAGTACATCGCGGTGCTCGCCGGGTTCGGTGGCGCGATGGCGCCGCTGTATCCGGCCGAGAGCGCGGCGTACCGGTACCAGAACTATGGCCGGTTGTTGGCCTTCAGGCTGGGCGGCACCGCGACACCGCTGCCGCCGGCGCGCCAGCCACAGCAAACACCATCACCGCCACAACTACCGGCCGCGACCGCGCAACTGGCGCCGCGTGGTGCCGGCCTGTACTTCACCTACTGCGTGTTCTGCCACAGCGCGCAGGGCGAAGCGCGACTGTCCGCGTATCCGGACCTGTTCCGCCTGAACGCGGCCGTGCATGCGCGGTTCCAGGACATCGTGCACGGTGGCACGTTGAGCAGCAGCGGCATGGCCAGTTTCGCCGATGTGCTCAGCACCGAGGATGTGGCCGCCATCCAGGCTTTCCTCGTGCAGGGGCAGGCGGCGCTGTACGCCCAGGCCGCGGCGAAGTGAGCACCGCGATGCCGGTATGATCGGGCGCAACAGGCACAGGGGGCAGTAATGGAGATGGGAATCCGCGGGCGATGCGCCCTGGTCAATGGCGCGAGCGCGGGCATGGGCCGCGCGGCCGCGGAGGCGCTGGCGGCGGAAGGGGTGGACCTGGTGCTGTCGGCGCGCGGCGTGGAGCGGCTCGAGGCCACGGCCGAGGAGCTGCGCGCGCGCCACGGTGTGCAGGTGGTCGCCGTGGCGGCGGACCACAGCAGTGCCGAAGGCCGGCAGCACATCCTCAACGCCTGCCCCAACCCGGACATCCTCGTTGCCACCTGCTCGCCCCCGCCGATGACGCCGGATCATCGCGCCATCACGCCGCAGCAGTGGCAGGACAGCCTCGACACCGGGCTGATGAGCCCGGTGTTCTTCATCGAGGCGGTGCTGCCGGGCATGGTGCAGCGGCACTGGGGCCGCATCGTCAACATCGCCAGCATCGCCGCGAAGTATCCGCTGGAACTGCGCATTCTCAGCGGCGCACCGCGCGCCGCGCTGGTGAATTACGTGGGCGCGGTGGCACGGCGCGTGGCGCCGGACAATGTCACGCTGAACACCGTGCTGCCCGGCATGTTCCACACGGCCGCGGTGCACGACCAGTTCACCGCCACCGCGCAGCGCAATGGCACCAGCTACGACATCGAGGTGGCGAAGTTCGTGGAGGCCTACCAGATCCCCGCGAAGCGCTTCGGCGATCCCCGCGACATCGGCGCGCTGGTGACCCTGCTGTGCAGCGAGTTCGCCGGCTACATCACCGGCCAGAGCATCGTGGTGGATGGCGCCACCACGCGGTCCACTTTCTGAACACCATGACGGATTCCCTGTACCGGCGCACGGTGTGGCGGGTGCTGCTGCCCATCGCCATCCTCACCTTCATCAATTCCATCGACCGGATGAACGTGAGCTTCGCGGGGCAGCAGCTGTCGCGCGATGTGGGGTTGACGTCGTCGGGTTTCGGGCTGGGGGTCAGCACCTTCTTCGTCGCCTACCTGCTGTTCCAGTACCCGCATGCATTGCTGCTGCGCAAGCTCGGCATCCGGCTGTGGCTGCTGCTGTCGATGACGGTGTGGGGCATCGCCGGGCTGATGATGTCGCGCGTGCAGGAGCCGCAGGATTTCGTGGTGGCGCGCTTCGTGCTCGGCATGGCCGAGGCCGGCTTCGCACCCGGCATGACCTGGTACATCGCGCAGTGGACGCCGCGCGCCACACGGGCGCGCGCCATGGCCATCGCATTGTCGGCGGTGCCGTTCTCGCTGGTGGTGGGCGGGCCGCTGTGCGGGTGGTTGCTGGGCATGACGAACCCGCTGGGTCTCGCCGAATGGCGCTGGATGTTCCTGGTGTCGGCGGTGCCGAACTTCCTGTTCGCGGTGGTGGCTGCACTTTACTTCGTGGACCGGCCGGGCAAGGCGCGCTGGCTCGCTGCGGGTGAAGGCGAGCGGCTGGAAGCGCAGATCGCCGCCGAGGCCAGCAGTATGAATGACGGAGTGCCGTTCGCCGCGGCATTGCGTGATGGACGCATCTGGCTGTGCTGCGCGATCTGGCTGCTGGTGATGACCGGCTCGTATGCGCTGGTGTACTGGCTGCCGCAGATCGTGCGGCAGCTGGCCATCGCCGGCAGCGAGCTTGCCATCGGCACGCTGAGCGCGCTGCCCCAGGCGGGGCTGGTCATCGGGCTGTTCCTGAATGCGCGGTTGTCGGATCGCAATGGCGAACGGTTGTGGCACACCGCGGCCGGCGCGCTGCTGGCCGGCATCGCGTTGATGACCGCAACCATGTTGCCGGCGGGAGCCGGCGTGCTCGCCATGCTGGTGGTCGCGGGCTTCGGCCTCGGCGCCGCACAAGGTGTGTTCTGGACGGTGCCGGCGGCGTTGCGCATCGGCGGCGGGCAGGTGCCCATTGGCGTCATCGCGGCCATCAGCATGGCCGGCACCGCTGGCGGCATCATCGGGCCGTCGATGATGGGCTGGCTGGTGGAGCGCATGGGCAGCCACACACCGGCCATCCTGATCCTGGGTGGCTTCCTGCTGCTGGCCGCGTTGCTGCTGGCATTGCAGGCGCCGCGCTACCGGAGGACCACGACGTGACCAATGCCACGCTGACCGGTGGGCCGCTCGCGCCACCGGGTCTCGCCTTCGCGTTCCGCATCATCCTGGAGTTCGATGCCGGCCCGCGGCTGCGTTTCGAGCCTGCGTTCCAGGCGGGGCGCCGTGGCTTCGTCCCCGTGCAGGGCGGCAGCATCGAAGGGCCGCGGCTCACCGGCCGCGTGCTGCCGCAATCCGGCGGCGACTGGCCGAGGTTGTGGCACAGCGGGTTGGTGGAATTCGAAGCCCACTACCTGCTCGAAGCCAGCGACGGCACGCCGATCTACATCCACAACCGCGGTCTGGCATACGCCTCCCCCGAAACCCTCGCGCGCATCGAAGCCGGTCAAAGCGTGGCAGCGGATGCAAGCTACTGCCGCATCACACCGCGCTTTGAAGTGCCCGCCGGCCCGCATGAGTGGCTGGCCCGCACGGTGTTCATCGGCACCGGTGAGCGGCGCGGCGCGCAGTCCGTGTTCGATTACTACGCGGTGACCTGATGAGCGCTGCCTTCGATACCGCCGATCGCCTGGAAATCCACGAGCTCACCGCCCGCTACGCGTGGAGCCTGGACACCGGCGACGAGGATGCTTTCGTGGACTGCTTCTGCCACGACGGCGAACTGGTGTGGGATGCCTTCGAGACCGAAGGTCGCTGGCGCGGCGCCGCCGCGCTGCGCGGCTTCATCGGCTACTTCCGGCAGCGGCCCGAGTCCGCCGGACGGCAACATCACGTCAGCAATCTCATCGTCACACCCACCACCGAAGGCGCCACCGCGAAGTGCTATGTGGCGGTGATGTTGCGCGCGGAGCCCGGGCCGCATCTGCTGAATGTGATGGGCTACTACGAGGATGTGCTGCGGCGGGAGGATGGCCGCTGGCGCTTCGCCACGCGCCACATCCGCGACTGGAGCGGCCCGGTGCTGGGCCGGTTCGCCGGGCAGCAGGGCGTGCGCGTGGCACGGCCGTTGCCCCCGCCGCTGGCCGGACTCTGGAAGACACGCTCCGGGCCGGCTTGAACCTCGAGCCCATCCTCCCGCACCGGCCCGGTTTGACTAAATGTGCGCCGTCGCAAGGATCGCACTTTCCCGCACCGCTATATTCGCGGCCCATGAACAGAGTTGCGCTCATAGTTGCGGTCGCATGCCTGGTGTCAATCAGGGTTGAGGCTGCCTGCACGGATCCCGGGGCGCCGCCGCCAGTGCCCGACGGTGCGACGGTCAGCCGCGAGGAAATGATTGCCGCCCAGAAGGCCTTCAGGGCCTACGACACCGCGGTGCGCGAATACGCGTTGTGCCTGGAGAAGATCGGTGGAAGCGAGGCGCTGCAGAACGCCGCTGTCCACCGGGTGGAAGTAGCGGCCGAGAAGTTCAACGCCGAGTTGCGCGCGTTCAAGAAGCGCGGCGCCATCTAGCTGCCGCGTCGCCTTTCTGGCGAAACAACTGTGACGCAGTCCGCAGCACGAAGCTCGCCGGGCCGAACCATCGCCACCCTGCCCGCCGTCGGTTTTACAGAACGTGCGATAGCTCATGGTCCAGAACGGGCAACGGGACCAGAATTTCCCTGCTCGGCTCGACAAGTGAACGGAGTTCCCCGCAGATGAACAACTGGACCATCCGCCAACGATTGATCGGCAGCTTCGTGCTGATCCTGGCGATGATGATCGTCATGGGCGGAGTCGCCTACGTGCGGCTGGCAACCATCGACAGGAATGCAGCCAGCGCCGCGCATCAATCGATCCCCGGCCTGCACCAGAGCACTCGGGTGCTCGGCAACCTGACCATGAGCTATGCGCTCACGGTCGAGCAGATCGGCCTCGACGACGTGCTGCTCGCGCAGACGCTGGAAGCCCGCCTCAAGGCGAACCAGGCCAGCATGGAGGAATCCATTCGCGACTACGTCGCCACGATGGATGGCCAGGACACCACCGACAGCAAGCTGTTCGACAGGTTCAAGGAGCTGCGCGCCGAATACCAGCGCACCCAGCAGCAGATCCTGCAGCTGAGTGCCGACCTCAAGTACGACGCGGCCAACAAGCTGTGGCGCGACACTTTCGATCCCAGGTTCGAGGCCGCGAGGGAGGCGATCCAGGCGGTGGTGGATTACAACAAGGCCGTCGCGGACCAGTCGATCGTGCAGATCACCTCCGCCATCAGCAGCGCCAAGCTGGGCATGCTGATCGCCTTTGTCCTCACGCTGGTGCTGATCTTCGTCAGCGCGCACTACCTGCTGCAGGCCATCTCGGTGCCGCTCGGACAATTGACGGCCATGGTCGATGTGCTGCGCGCCGGGGATTTCTCGCAGCGCGTGCAGCTGCAGCGGCGCGATGAATTCCATGCGCTGGGCGAAGGCTTCAACCGGATGACGAACGAACTGACCGAACTGGTCGGCCAGGTGCAGAAATCCAGCATCCAGGTCAACAGCTCCGTGACCGAGATCGCCGCGACATCCCGGGAACAGCAGGCGACGGCCAGCGAGATCGCGGCGACGACCACGCAGATCGGCGCGACGTCCAAGGAAATTTCCGCCACCTCGCGCGAGCTGGTCAAGACCATGGACGAGGTGGCTCATGTCGCCGAACAGTCCGCGACGCTGGCGGGCAGCAGCCAGGCTGGCCTTGCCAACATGGAAGGCACCATGCGGCAGGTCATAGAGGCGGCGACCTCCATCAACTCCAAGCTGGCCGTGCTCAACGAAAAGGCCGGCAACATCAATCAGGTGGTGACCACCATCACCAAGGTCGCCGACCAGACCAACCTGTTGTCGCTCAATGCCGCGATCGAGGCCGAGAAGGCCGGCGAGTATGGCCGCGGCTTCGCCGTGGTCGCCACCGAGATCCGGCGCCTGGCGGACCAGACCGCGGTGGCGACCTTCGACATCGAACAGATGGTGAAGGAGATCCAGTCCGCCGTTGCCGCGGGCGTGATGGGCATGGACAAGTTCTCCGAGGAAGTCCGCCGCGGCATGCAGGAGATCCAGCAGGTTGGCGGGCAGTTGTCACAGATCATCCAGCAGGTGCAGGACCTGGCACCGCGCATGGAATCCGTGAACGAAGGCATGCAGGCCCAGGCCACCGGCGCGGAACAGATCAGCCAGTCCCTGATGCAGCTCACCGAGGCCGCGCGGCAGACGGTCGAGTCCATGAGCCAGTCGGGCGTGGCCATCGGCGAGCTCAATCAGGTGTCCACCGGACTTCGCAACGGCGTTGCACGCTTCAAGCTGCAGGCTGCGTGAGCGACCGTGCTGTTCCTGCTGTTCCAGCTCGGCGATAGCCGCTACGCGCTCGATGCGCGGGAAATTGCCGTCGTCCTGCCGTTGATCGATGTCGTGTGGATGCCCGGCGCGCCGCCGGCCATTGCAGGCGTGTGCAACTATCGCGGCGAGCCGGTCCCCGTCATCGACCTGAGCCAGGTGGTGCTGGGCCGCCCGGCAGCACGACGGCTGCACACGCGCGTCATCGTCGTGAACTACCCGACGGCAACTGGTGCAACGAAGCTGCTGGGCCTCATCGCCGAGCGGGCGACTGCAACGCTGCGTCGCGAAAGCGCCGACTTCACGCCGTCCGGCGTGAGCGGCGAGCACCTGGGCAGTGTTGCCTCCGATGCCCAGGGCATGACCCAGCTGGTCAGGGCGCAGGGGCTGCTGCCCGCCCCTGTGCGCAAGCTGCTGTTCCAGGACGCCGCGCCGTCATGAACATCGCAGGCTTCGCGTCGCTGTTGCAGCAGGCGATCGGCCTGGACGGTGCCTCGATCGGCAACTCGGCCATCGAACGCGCAGTGCTGGCACGCATGGCAAGTTGCCGGCTCGACGAGCCAGCCTATCGCGATCTGGTGGGCAACTCCGCGGGCGAGCTGCAGAGCCTGGTCGAGGAAGTCGTGGTTCCCGAAACCTGGTTCTTCCGCGACGCCGAGGCCTTCAAGATCCTTGCGATCTGCGCGCTGAAGCAATGGCTGCCGGCACACCCCACAGGCGAGCTGCGCCTGTTGAGCCTGCCGTGCTCCACCGGCGAAGAGCCCTACTCGATGGCAATGGCATTGCTGCAGGCCGGGTTTCCGGACCGCTATCGCATTGACGCTGTGGATATCAGTGCCGCGGCGCTCAGCCGCGCGCAGACCGCCGAGTACGGCAAGAACTCCTTCCGTGGCACGGACCTCGCGTTTCGCGAGCGGTTCTTCACCACGACAGCCCAGGGCTACCGCCTCAACGCCGCCGTGCGCAAACGCGTGACTTTCCACCAGGGCAACCTGCTCAACCCCGATTCGCTGCCGGACCTGGCCGGTTACGACTTCATCTTCTGCCGCAATCTGCTCATCTACTTCGATCGCGACACGCAGAACAGCGCCGTGCAGCTGCTGGGCAGCCTGCTGCGGCCGCAGGGCGTGTTGTTCGTGGGGCCCGCGGAGTCCGGGCTGCTGTTCGACAACGCGTTCATATCCTTGCGCATGCGCCTCGCGTTTGCATTCCGGGCACCCGGCCCGCAAAACCCTGCGCCCGCAAAGGCGCCGCGGGCACCGCGCGTGCCGCGCGCCAACCCGCCAGCGCTTCCCAGGGCAGGCCCGGCAAGAGCCACCGTGGCATCCGCGTCGCACCGGCATCAGGCTGAACACGCGCAGCAGTTGCAGCAGCCGCAGAAGGCGCAACTGGCCGCGGTGTCGCAACTGGCCGATCGCGGCGAGCTGGCTGCCGCAACGCAGGCCTGTCACGCGCTGCTGAAGGATCATGGTGATTCAGTGGACGCGCTGCATCTGATGGGTCTGATCCGCGCGGCGGATGGGGACTTGCAGGTTGCCGCGCAGTTCTATCGCAAGGCGCTGTACCTGGATCCGACGCATCGCGACACGCTGCTGCACCTGCGGCTGCTGCTCGAGAAGCAGGGCGATGCGGCCGGCGCACGGCTGCTGCGCGATCGCATGCAGCGCCTGCGCCCGGCGGTTGAGGCCTCATGAGCATGCCGCGGCCGCAACCCGACGACACCGCAGCGGTGCGCACGCACAGCTGCTGGAACCACGTCGGTGTGCACGGCGATTCCTCGTGCGCGAAGCTGACCGAGCACATCCATTGCCGCAACTGCCCCGTGTACACGGTGGCAGCCGTGAGCCTGCTCGATGTCCAGCCACCAGAGGACTATCTGGCGCACTGGACGCAACAGGTGGCGCAGCAGCACCAGCCTGAAGACGGCCAGAAGCTCTCGGTCGTCATCTTTCGCATTGGCGGCGAATGGCTGGCGTTGCCGACGCCGGTGCTCAAGGAGATCGTCAGCGTGCGGACGATCCACTCGCTGCCGCATCGGCGCAGCGCCGCGGCACTCGGCCTCGCCAACATCCGTGGCGAGCTGCTCGCATGTTTTGCCTTGCGCCAGGTGCTGAGCCTGGGGCCGGCGGTCGACGCACCGCAGGAGCGACAGCGGGCAATCGCCGCGCGCTTCCTGGTGCTGCGCCTCGACGGACGGTACGCCGTTTGCCCGGTCGATGAAGTCCACGGCATCGTGCACTTCCAGTCCGGCGAGGTGAAGGCGGCACCGGCGACCGTCAGCAGGGCCACGGTCGCCTACACGCGTGCGCTGCTTCCCTGGCAGTCGCGGACGGTGGGGTTGCTGGACGAACAGCTGCTGGCTCACACCCTGAACAGGAGCCTGGCATGAGCGCGGACGACCTCAGCCAGCTGTCGATGCTCGACCTGTTCCGGCTCGACGCAGAGAGCCAGGTGCAGGTGCTGAGCGATGGCCTGCTGGCGCTGGAGCGCAATCCGCGCGCCGCCGAGCAGCTCGAGATCTGCATGCGTGCCGCACATTCGCTCAAGGGAGCCGCGCGCATCGTGGGCCTGGATGTGGGCGTGACCGTCACTCACGCCATGGAAGACTGTTTCGTCGCGGCACAGCGCGGCACCATCACGCTGCAGCATTCGCAGATCGACCTGCTGCTTGGCGGCGTGGACCTCCTCAATCGCATCGCCAGCACGCCCGAGGAGGAACTCGCGCTGTGGAACGGCGAGCGGCAGCAGGAGATCAGCGACTTCCTCACCACTCTCACGGCCGCCCTGGCGGTTCCGGCTGCGGAATCCGCCATCCCGCCGGCGCCATCGGCGGTCGCCCCCGCACCCCGGCCGGCGGCCCCGAGCGAGGATCGCGACAGCGGCGAACGCGTACTGCGGGTCACGGCGGACAATCTGAACCGGCTGCTCGGCCTGGCTGGCGAGTCGCTGGTGGAATCACGCTGGCTCAAGCCCTACTCAGAATCGCTGCTGCAGCTCAAGCGACTGCAGTACCGGGCCGGCAGAAACCTGGAGGTGCTGGCCGATGTGCTCGCCGAACAGCGCACCAATGCGCGCGGCGCCACGGCGCTGGCCGAAGCACGCCGCGTCGCGCTGGAATGTCACCAGCTGTTGTCGCAGCGCCTCGAGGAGATGGAGACTTTCGACCGTCGCTCCAGCAATCTCGCGCATCGTCTGTACGATGCCGCGCTCGCCTGCCGGATGCGGCCGTTCGCCGACGGCACGCGCACCTTTCCGCGCATGGTCCGCGACCTTGGCCGCAAGCTCGGCAAGGAGGTGAACCTGGAGCTGGTCGGCGAGGCAACCCAGGTGGATCGCGACATCCTGGAGAAGCTCGACGCGCCCCTGGGACACCTGCTGCGCAATGCCATCGATCACGGCATCGAAACCCCGCAGGAGCGTCGCGCCGCCGGCAAGCCCGACGAGGGCGTGATACGCCTGGAGGCGCGCCACAGCGCCGGCCTGCTGCTCATCGTCATTTCCGACGACGGCCGTGGCATCGAGCTGAATCGCCTGCGGGAAACCGTGGTGGAACGCAAGCTCACCACCACCGCCATCGCGGAAAAGCTCAGCGAGGCTGAGTTGCTGGAGTTCCTGTTCCTGCCCGGGTTCTCGACCAAGGATGCGGTCACGGAGATCTCGGGCCGCGGCGTCGGCCTGGACGTGGTGCAGACCATGATCCGCCAGGTGCGTGGCACGGTGCGTGTGACCACCCAATACGGCGCTGGCTCGCGCTTCCAGCTGCAGCTGCCACTGACACTGTCGGTGGTCCGCACGCTGCTGGTGGAGATCGGCGGCGAGCCGTACGCGATCCCCCTGGCGCACATCCAGCGCACCGTGAAACTGCCGCGCCAGCAGATCGCACAGCTCGAAGGCAAACCGCATTTCATCCACGACGGACGTTCGATCGGCCTTGTCAGCGCGCAACAAGTGCTGGGCGGCCCGCCAATCGCGACGCAGGGCGACGAGCTCGCCGTGGTGCTGCTCGGTGATGGCGTCAATACCTACGGCCTGGTCACGGATCGATTCCTCGGCGAGCGCGAGCTGGTCGTGCAGCCGCTCGACCCGCGCCTCGGCAAGGTCAAGGATATTGCCGCCGGCGCGCTGATGGAGGATGGCGCGCCCGTGCTGATCATCGATGTCGTCGACCTGCTGCTCTCGATCGACAAGCTGGTGTCGATGGGAAGCCTGCAGCAGGTGGCCCGCGACGTGACGGCAGGCGGGCAGGCACGCAAGCGCGTGCTGGTCGTGGACGATTCGCTCACCGTGCGCGAGCTGGAGCGCAAGCTGCTCGACCAGGCCGGCTATGACGTCGAGGTGGCCGTGGATGGCCTCGATGGCTGGAACGTCGCGCGCACCGAGCACTTCGACCTGGTGATCACCGACATCGACATGCCGCGCATGGACGGCATCGAGCTGGTCGCCCACATCAAGCAGGATCCGCAGCTGAATGTCCTGCCCGTGATGATCGTCTCCTACAAGGATCGCGAGGAAGACCGGCGGCGCGGCCTCGAAGCCGGTGCGGATTACTACCTGACCAAGGGCAGCTTCCACGACGAGACCATGCTGCAGGCCGTGGTCGATCTGATCGGCACGGCCGTGGCGGCATGAGGATCGCCATCGTCAATGACCTGCCCATCGCGGCCGAAGCGTTGCGGCGTGCCGTGATCTCGCGTGCTGAACACGAGGTCATCTGGACCGCCCGCGATGGCGCCGCAGCGGTGGCGGCCTGCAGGCTGGATCTGCCCGACCTGATACTGATGGACCTGATCATGCCGGGCATGGATGGCGTGGAGGCCACCCGCCGCATCATGGCCGAGACGCCCTGCCCGATACTCATCGTCACGGTAAGCGTCGGCTCGAACACCGGGCGGGTCTTCGATGCGATGGGGCATGGCGCGCTGGATGCAATCGATACCCCTTCGCTGGGTACCGCCACGCCGCAGGCCAGCGCCGCGCTGCTGCTGTCGAAGATCGACAGTATCCGCAAGCTGCTCAGCACCCGGACGGGCGAGTTCGAGATCGTGCGCGGCAACACGGCCACGATGCCGATTCTTGCGCCGGCGCCGCTGGTTGCGATCGGCTCGTCGGCGGGCGGCCCGGCGGCGCTGTACACCCTGCTCAATGCACTGCCTGAAGACTTTCCCGCCGCCGTGGTCGTGGTCCAGCATGTGGACGAGCAGTTCGCGCGCGGCATGGCGGAATGGCTCAACGAGCGTTCCAGGCTCCGGGTGCGCGTCGCCGAGCAGGGCGACCGGCTGGAGCGCGGCACCGTGCTGCTGGCCGGAACCAACGATCACCTGACTCTCACGCGCGGTGGCCGCCTCGGCTATACGCCGGAGCCATCCGCCTATGCCTACCGGCCGTCCGTTGACGTGCTGATGCACAGCATCTGTCGCTTCTGGTCGCTACCCGCGGCTGGCGTGCTGCTGACGGGGATGGGCAGCGATGGCGCGGCCGGACTCAAGGCGATGCGCGACAAGGGCTTCCACACGATTGCGCAGGACCAGGCCAGCAGCTCCGTGTACGGGATGCCCAAGGCTGCCGCGAAACTCAACGCGGCAGTCGACATCCTGCCGCTCGGCCAGATCGCCACGCGCCTCACGCGGCTGTTCCAATGACCACACCTGACGCACCAGCCGCGCCCTCTTCCGGCGACTACGCCGTCAAGGTCCTGCTCGTCGACGACCAGAAGATCGTGGGTGAATCGGTGCGGCGCGCGCTCGCGCCGCAGGCCGACATCGAGTTTCGTTACTGCAGCAATCCAGGCGAGGCCGTCGCGCTCGCTGCCAGTTACATGCCGACCGTGATCCTGCAGGATCTGGTGATGCCGGGTGTCGACGGCCTCACGCTGCTGCGCCAGTACCGCGCGAATCCCGCCACGCAGGACATCCCGATCATCGTGCTGTCCACCAAGGAAGAGCCGGCCATCAAGAGCGAGGCTTTCGCGCTGGGTGCCAGTGACTACCTCATCAAGCTGCCCGATTCGATCGAGCTCATCGCACGCATACGCCACCACTCGAAGGCCTATCTCAACCAGCTGCAGCGCGACGCGGCCCACCTCGCGCTGCGCGAGAGCCAGCGTGCGCTCATGGAGATCAACGCCGAGCTGCAGAGGCTGACTCACGTGGATGGCCTCACCGGCTTGAGCAACCGCAGGTACTTCGACGAGTACATTGATACCCAGTGGAAACTCGCCGTCCGCGACGCGACGCCGCTGTCGCTGTTCATGATCGACCTGGACAATTTCAAGCGCTACAACGACACCCATGGGCACCTGGCCGGGGACGAAGTGCTCAAGGCCATCGCCGGGGCGCTGCGCGCGAGCTTTGCGCGTCCCACCGACCTCACGGCACGCTTCGGCGGCGAGGAATTCATCGTCGTCCTGCCCAGGACGCCGCTCGATGCGCTGCCGACGCTGGGCGCACGATTCCTGCACAATGTTGCCGCCCTGAACATCACCCACTCGGCGTCGCCGTTCGGTGTCGTCAGCGTCAGCATTGGCGGGGCCAGCACCATTCCCGCGCCGGGCGAGGAGTTCATGCCCCTCATGCAATGTGCCGACCTCGCCCTGTACGACGCCAAGGGCGCCGGCAAGAACCGGGTGGTCACCCGCAAGCTGTAGCGCGGAATCGCGAACTGCCGGTCGCCCGGGCGATCCGCGCATGTCGCATTGCCGATGCCGACTGTGTCAGCATCGCCCGCACCCATACCCCTGTTCTCGCAAAGGTGTATCCGATGCACAGCGTCGCGCGCTTCTCCGTGGCTTGTCTCTGTGGTGTGCTGATCACGCCGGTTCTGCTCGCACAAGGGGCCAGGCCCAGCCCGCAGGAAACCGAAGTGTGGGATCCGGAACCCCGGGTGGTCACTCCGGGTGCCACTGACGCCGCGCCACCCTCCGACGCCATCGTGCTGTTCGGCGGCACGGACCTCGCGCAGTGGGAATCAGCCCGCGACAAGCCCGCCGGCTGGACGGTAGCCGACGGCGTGCTCACCGTGAACAAATCCGCCGGCAGCATCCAGACCCGCCGCAGCTTCTCCAACTACCAGCTGCACCTGGAATGGAGGATTCCCGCCGACATCACCGGCGCGGACCAGGCGCGTGGCAACAGCGGCGTGTTCCTGGCCACCACCGGCGGCGGCGACAGCGGCTACGAATTGCAGATCCTCGACTCGTACAACAACCGCACGTATTCGAACGGCCAGGCGGGTTCGATCTACAAGCAGTCGATTCCGCTGGTCAATGCGGCGCGCAAACCCGGTGTGTGGCAGACCTACGATGTGGTGTGGACGGCCCCGACGTTCGCCGCCGATGGCAGGTTGCAATCACCGGCGCGCGTCACCGCATTCCACAATGGCGTGCTGGTGCAGAACAACTTCGCGCTCACCGGTGACACACGCTACATCGGCAAGCCTGCCTACACCGCACATGGTGCGTCGCCGATCAGGCTGCAGGCGCATGGTGACCCCAGTGCGCCGATCAGCTTCCGCAACATCTGGGTGCGGGAACTGCCGTAGTCGGGTCTTCGACCTCACCCTGCTTGAACAGGGCCTCCGGTCCCTGCGGCGCAATGTCCGTGAATGGCGTCAGACATCGGGGGTTGCGGAGTCCATTCCCTCAAGCCTGCGCCGCCGAAGACGTGCCGCGGCCAGACCGTCGATTCGCTACTGCGCGAACGCCGCGATCAGCTTCACGTATGCCGCCTGGTAGTAGATGCCCGGCTCGGTGATTTCCCACGAGGTCTGCGGATCGCCGCTGCCGGCATCGCCATTCCAGTCGCGATAGGCCTTCTGCCGCGGCTGTCCTGCCGGTGGCGCCAATGTCACGCTGGTCTGCGCGTTCGGGCCTCCGGGCAGGTAACCCGGCGGCGGACCGAAGGTGCGCGTGCGCACATCGCCCCACAGCGGCGAACCCACATGAAACCAGGTGTGGAAGATGGCGTTCATGGAGTACGTGGCGCCAAGGCTGGACATGTTGGTGAGGTACACGGACGAGAAGGGATTCACGCCGTGGAAGTAGTGCAGGACCTCCAGCGCGCGTGTGCGCAGCGCTGCGTCCTTGCCGCCGGCGAGGCTGAAGGTCAGCGCATCCACATTGGTGTTGCCGTAGTTGGCGCGCACCATGTTGCTGCCCCAGTGGTACTGCGCATCGTCCAGCAGCGCACGGTACAGGTCAGCGTTGTCGAAACCGTAGATGCTGGTGCTGTTGTTGACGTCGTTCTGCTTGGCCTGCTGAATGGCATTGCGCACGGTCGTGTCCGCACCGGACAGCGTGCTGTAGTACAGCAGCGCCTCGCCCTGCTCCGGCTGGTAGCGTGACCAGCCGATGTCCGAGTACGGCCGCAGGTAGCCCTTGTTGAAATTGTCCTTCACGTAGTTGTGGTACGTGGCCTCGCCGGTGATCGCGGCGAGATACACGGCCGCCACCACGGCCGCGGCCTCCTGGTCATTCACCGACCAGTCCGCGTCGCCGGCCTTCACCGTGCCGTCGTCGCAGTTGGTGCCCTTGGTGGGCGTGGCCTGGTAGCTGTTCCAGGCATTGATGGCGCGCGTCTTGAGCAGCGCGGTCTCGCTGGCAAGCGCCGGTATGCCGCCGAACACCTGCGCGGCATGCGCGAACATGCCAGCGGCCGCGATGGTGCTGGAGGAGCAGGCGGGCACGTAGAACCGCGCCGTCGTGTCACCGCTTGGCGGGCTGGCCAGCGGAAAGCCCGTGACGCCGAGCTTCAGCGCCACGCTGCCATCGCTGAACTGCATCTTCTTCAGCCATTCGATCTCGACCTTCACCTCGTCGATGAGGTCGGGAATGCCGTTGCCGGATTCGGGAATGTCGAAGTCATCGGTGAACACCGCGGGGCTTGCGCGGTAGGCAGCCAGCAGCTGGTGCACCGGCGACGCGGCGAAGGTCACGTACTGGTTGGTGTCGCCGGCATCGAACCAGCCGCCGCTGAGATTGCGCGCCCTGGCGGCATTGCCCGGATCGGTGATGTCGCGCGCGGCGAGATCCTGACTGGCGCCGACGTAGGCCGCGCCATCGGCCCAGTTGCCGGCGAACTGCGCGGCCTTGGCAACACCGCTGCGCTGGTAGAAGAACATCTTCAGCGCCGCCTTCAGGATGGGCTTGTACACCTGCTGGCCGATGGCGAACACCGGCGAGCGCCGCTCGCGCTGCACGTCGTAGACGAAGTAGCTGCCGGGCTGGTTCAGCGCGGTGAAGTCGAACCACCAGCCGGCGTCGCCGGAAGAGGCCTGCGTGGCGCCGCCATTCCATACGGTGAGGCCGCCGGCAAAAGCCACGCTGCCATCGGCCGCGCGGCGCACTTCCCAGCTCGTGCCGGGGATGATCTTGTCGCTGGCGTCGTAGCCGCTCTGCGGGTTGCGCACCACGGCCACCTTGGCATCACCTGGCCGGTAACCGAACTGGTCGACCAGGATGTGCCGGTCGATGGTCACCGCGTTCGCGCCATTGCCGCCGGGTGGGGCGCTGCCGTTGATGGTCACCGTCACGGTAACCGGCGTACCTGGAGTTGCCCCGGTGGCACCGGAGATCGTCAGCGTGAACGTGCGCGTACCAGTGAACGGCGTGGTGTTGTCGATGGGCACCGGCACGTTCTTCGTCGCGGCTTCGCCATTGGCCCAGTGCAGCGTGCCGCTGGTGGCGGTGTAGTCCGTGCCCGCCGTGGCCGAGCCATTGGCGGTGGCATAGGCCACGCTGGCGGCGCCCGCGGAGTCACCGCTGCGCGTGACCGGAATATTGATGTTGCCGGCCGCCTGCCCCACCGACAGCGCGGCGCCGGACAGCGCGATGGTGCCGGGAGGTGGCGGCGGTGCGAGGTCGCCGCTGTCCTTGCCGCCGCAGGCGGCAAGCAAGGCGGCAAGCAGTGCGAGCGGGAAGATGCGCAGTTTCATGGCGCGCCCACGGTAGCGTCTGGAGTGTGCCGCTTCCCAGCTGTCTTGGTTAGCCGACAGCGGCGCAACCTGCGTCACACCGATGCCGTTCTCTTCAGGGCTTCGGCCCGCGCCACGCCCGCTCGAACGGCAGCCGCCAGGCATGCGGCGCGATCAGCTGGTGGATGGAATTCGGACCCCATGTGCCCGGCGCATAACTGCGCACCGGCGGCGGGGCATCCAGCAGTGGCTGCGAGATCTCCCACAGCCGCTCGATGCCTTCGGCGGTGGTGAACAGCGTGTGGTCGCCGCGCATGGCGTCGAGGATCAGCCGCTCGTAGGCCTCCAGCACTTCATCGGCGAGGTTGGTGTCGTTCATGGCGAACTGCAGCGACAGCTTGTCCAGCTTCATGCCCGGGCCGGGCCGCTTGCCGTAGAAGGACAACGACATCTTCGAGGCATCGGCCAGATCGAAGGTGAGATGGTCCGGCCCGTGCGCGCCCACGCCTGAATCCGCCGGAAACATGCTGCGCGGCGGTTCGCGGAACGCGATGGAGATGATGCGCTGGCCCTCGGCCATGCGTTTGCCGGTGCGCAGGTAGAAGGGCACGCCGGCCCAGCGCCAGTTGTCGATGTGGCAGCGCAGGGCGATGAAGGTCTCGGTGTCGGATTCGCTGGCGACGCCCTCCTCGCTGCGGTAACCGGTGTACTGCCCGCGCACCACATCGGCGGGCTGGATGGGCAGCAGGCTGCGGAACACCTTGTTCTTCTCCTCGCTGATGGGCTTGGGCGCGAGGTGGGTGGGCGCCTCCATCGCCATGAAGCCCAGGATCTGGAACAGGTGCGTGACCACCATGTCGCGGTACGCGCCGGTCTGCTCGTAGAAGGCGACACGCCGGCCCAGCGACAGCATCTCCGGCACGTCGATCTGCACATGGTCGATGAAGTTGCGGTTCCAGATCGGCTCGAACAGGCCGTTGGCGAAGCGGAAGGCCAGGATGTTCTGCGCCGGCTCCTTGCCGAGGAAATGATCGATGCGGAAGATCTGCTCCTCCGCGAACACCTCGTGCAATGCCTTGTTCAGCGACACCGCGCTGGCGAGGTCGGTGCCGAAGGGCTTCTCCATGATGATGCGCGAATTCGGCACCAGGCCCGCGGCACCGAGCAGGCGCACCGCGGGCAGCGCCGCATTCGGCGGCACGCTGAGGTAATGCAGCCGACGGCATTCGCCGCCGATGGCGCGCTCGGCGCGCTCCACGGCCTCGCGCAATGCGGCCGCGCCGCTGGCCAGCGGCACATAGTCGAGGCCCGCGGCGAAGCCCGCCCAGTCCTCGTCGCTGAAACGGCGCGCGCCGAATTCATCCAGCGCGGCGCGCGCAAAGTTGCGGAAGGCGTCGGCGGTCAGGTCGTCCAGCGAAACGCCGATCACGCGCGAGCCGGGCAGGAACCCGGCGCTGGCCAGATGGAACAGGCCCGGCAGCAATTTGCGCCGCGACAGGTCGCCGGTCGCACCGAAAAGCACCACCACCTGTGGAAAGCCTGGCCCTACACCCGCTGTGTTCTTCGCCATGCCTGCTTCAAGCAAGTTCGGCGCCAGAGTGGCGTCGGAAAAGAAACTACAGCGGTTTGCCGGCGCGCGCGATGGTTTCCTTCCGCGAACACCATCGGCATCGAATGCGTGGACCCGTACGGGGCCATGATCCCCGCGCGTGAGCCCGCGCCGCCCCGATAGAATGCGCCGGTGATCCTGCTCCTCATCCTGCTGCTGCCCATCGTGGCGAGCCTGTGCGCCGCTTTGCTGCCGTCCAACGCCCGCAATGCCGAGGCCTGGCTGTGCGGCGGGCTGGCGCTGGCCTGCACGATACTGGTGGCGCTGCAGTACCCGCATGTGGCCGACGGCGCGGTGCTGCACGCACGCGTGGACTGGGTGCCCGACCTCGGCCTGTCGCTGCATCTGCGCATGGACGGCTTCGCGTGGATGTTCGCGCTGCTGATCAGCGGCATCGGCACGCTGGTGGTGGTGTATGCGCGCTACTACATGTCGCCGGCCGATCCGGTGCCGCGCTTCTTCGCCTTCCTGATGGCCTTCATGGCCGCGATGCTGGGCGTGGTGCTGTCGGGCAACCTGATCCAGCTGATCGTGTTCTGGGAGCTGACCAGCTTCACCTCTTTCATGCTGATCGCGTACTGGTACCACCTGGAGGTGGCGCGGCGCGGCGCGCTGATGGCGCTGGCCATCACCGCGGTGGGCGGCCTCGCGCTGCTGGCCGGGGTGCTGATGATCGGCCACATCGCCGGCAGCTATGAGCTGGACGAGGTGCTGGCCGCCGCGGACCGTATCCGCGCGCACCGCTGGTATCCGGCGCTCACCGTGCTGGTGCTGCTGGGCGCGTTCACCAAGAGCGCGCAGTTCCCGTTCCACGTGTGGCTGCCGCATGCCATGTCGGCGCCCACGCCGGTGTCGGCCTACCTGCATTCGGCCACCATGGTGAAGGCCGGCGTGTTCCTGCTGGCCCGGTTCTGGCCAGTGCTGTCGGGCACCGAACTGTGGTTCTGGCTGGTGTGCGGGGCCGGGCTCACCACGCTGCTGGTGGGTGCGTCGGTGGCGCTGTTCCAGCGCGACATCAAGGGCGTGCTGGCGTATTCCACCATCAGCCACCTGGGGCTGATCACGTTGCTGCTGGGCATGAACAGCCCCCTGGCACTGGTGGCCGCGGTGTTCCACATGATGAACCACGCCACCTTCAAGGCCTCGCTGTTCATGGCGGCGGGCGTGGTGGATCACGAGACCGGCACGCGCGACCTGCGGCGCCTCGGCGGCCTGGCGCGCGTGATGCCCATTACCGCGGCGCTGGCCACGGTGGCCGCGGCGGCCATGGCCGGCGTGCCGCTGCTCAACGGGTTTCTCTCCAAGGAGATGTTCTTCGCCGAGTCGATCTTCGCCGGCCAGACCGCGCTGGTGCGCACCATGCTGCCGGTGGTGGCGACGCTGGCCGGCGTGTTCAGCGTGGCTTATTCGGCGCGGCTGGTGCACCGGACTTTCTTCGGCGCGCTGTCCACGCAGCTGACGCGCCAGCCGCATGAACCCACGCGCGGCATGCTGCTGCCGGGCGCGCTGCTGGTGCTCGCCTGCCTGCTGGTGGGCATGCTGCCGGCCACCACCATTGGTCCGTTCCTGGCCACCGCCTCGCGCGCCATCCTCGGCGCGGAACTGCCCGAATACAGCCTGAAGATCTGGCATGGCTTCACCGCACCGCTGGCGATGAGCTTCGTGGCACTGGTGGGCGGCATCGCGCTGTACCTGCTGCTGTACCGGCGCCGCGACGGCGCGCTGGGCAACTCGCCAATGGCGCGGCTGGATGGCAAACGCAGCTTCAACATCGTGATGGTGGCGATGATGCGGCTGGCCGAGCGCCTGCTGCGCTGGACGCACTCGCGCCGGCTGCAGCCGCAATTGCTGGTCATCGTTGCGGGCATACTCGGCCTCGGCCTGTGGATCGCCACGCGCAACCCCATCGCCACCGGCACCTCCTGGCACACGCCGCTGCATCCGGCCTTCGCGCTGCTGTGGCTGGTGGGCGCGGCCTGCAGCATCGGCGCGGCGGCCCATGCCAAGTACCGCCGGCTCGCGGCATTGATCATGACCGGCGGCACCGGCATCGTGGTGGTGCTCACCTTCGCGTGGTTCTCGGCCCCGGACCTCGCCCTCACGCAGCTGTCGGTGGAAGTGGTCACGCTGGTGCTGCTGCTGCTCGGCCTGCGCTGGATGCCGCGCGTATCCAGCGCCGCGCCGCCGGCGCGCGCGGCGCTGGCGAAACTGCGACGCGGCCGCGACCTCGCGCTCTCGGTGGCCTGCGGCATCGGCGCCGCCGCGCTGGCCTGGGTGGTGATGGTGCGGCCGCGCGGCACGGGCATCGCGCCCTTCTTCCTCGAGAACGCGCTGCCGCTGGGCGGCGGGCACAACGTGGTCAACGTGATCCTGGTGGATTTCCGCGGCTTCGACACGCTGGGCGAGATCACCGTGGTGGGCATCGTCGCCATCACCGTCTACAAGCTGCTGCGCCGGTTCCGCCCCGCACCGGAAAGCATGGCACCACCGCGCGCACAACAGGCTGGCCAGCTGGCAACGCCAGACACGGCACCCGACCTCGCACAACTGCTGCCCCACGGCACCATGCGCGTGCCGGCGGTGCTCGGGCGCCTGCTGATGCCGGTGGCCGCGGTGATCGCGGTGTTCTTCCTGCTGCGCGGACACGATGCGCCGGGCGGTGGTTTCGTCGGCGGCCTGGTGATGGCCACGGCCTTCGTCGTGCAGTACATGGTCGGCGGCACGCAGTGGGTCGAGTCGCGCATGCGCATCCATCCGCAGTACTGGATCTCCGCCGGCCTGCTGGCCGCGGGTGGCGCCGGGGTTGCCGCGTGGCTGTGGGGGCGCGAGTTCCTCACCAGCCTGGAGGCCGACCTGCATCTGCCACTGCTCGGGACATTGCATCTGTCGAGCACGCTGCTGTTCGACATCGGCGTGTTCCTGCTGGTGGTGGGCTCGGCCACGCTGATCCTGGTGGCGATCGCGCATCAGTCGCTGCGCACGCATCGCCGCCATGACGAGGAGGCCGAAACCGAGGCCGCGCTGCAGGATGGCCGAGCCGGAGGCACGCGCTGATGGAAATCATTCTCGCGCTGGCCATTGGCACACTCACCAGCTGCGGCGTGTGGCTGCTGCTGCGGCCGCGCACCTTCCAGGTGATCATCGGGCTCGCGCTCCTTTCTTATGCGGTGAACCTGTTCATCTTCAGTACCGGGCGGCTGCGCATCGACCGGCCGCCGGTGGCCGGCGAGAACCCGGTGGATGTGATGCAGCTGGCCGACCCGGTGCCGCAGTCGCTGGTGCTCACCGCCATCGTGATCGGCTTCGCCACCACCGCGCTGTTGCTGGTGGTGATGCTGGCGGCGCGCGGCATGACCGGCACCGACCATGTGGACGGCCAGGAGCGCGACGAATGAACGCCTTCCTGCACCATCTGCCCATCGTGCCCATCGCGGTGCCCATGGGCGCGGCCGCCATCATGCTGCTGTTCCCGGAAGACCGGCGCGGCGCGCGGCTGTCCATCGCCATCGGCGCCAGCCTCATCCAGCTCATCGTGGCCTTTGCCATGCTGGTGCTCACCACCGACGCGGTGACCAGCTTCTGGCCCGAGGGCATCGGCGTGTATGCCATCGGCAGCTGGGGCGCGCCGTTCGGCATCGTGCTGGTGGTGGACCGCCTCACCGCGCTGATGCTGGCGCTGAACGCGGTGCTTGGGCTTGCGGTGGTGGTGCATTCCACTGCGCGCTGGGACCGCATCGGCGTGCACTACCAGCCACTGCTGCAGTTCCTGATGCTGGGGCTGAACGGCGCCTTCCTCACCGGCGACCTGTTCAACCTGTTCGTGTTCTTCGAGATCCTGCTGGCCGCGTCCTACGGACTGCTGCTGCATGGTGGCGGCAAGACGCGCGTGAAGATGGCGCTGCACTTCGTGGTGGTGAACCTGGTGGGGGCATTCGCCTTCCTGATCGGCGTCGCCATGCTGTACAGCGTGCTCGGCACGCTGAACATGGCCGACATCGCCGCGCGCTGGGACACGCTGCCGGTGGCGGACCGGGGCCTCGCCGGCACTGGTGCCGCGGTGCTGGCCATTGCCTTCCTCATCAAGGCCGGCAGCTGGCCGCTGAATTTCTGGCTGCCCAATACCTACTCCATCGCCGCGGCGCCGGTGGCCGCGGCTTTCGCCAACGCCACCAAGGTGGGCATCTACGCCATCCTGCGGCTGAACTCGCTGGTGGATACCAACGGCGCCTCGTTTGGCGAGGGCTGGCTGTTTGGCCTTGCGGTATCCACCATGCTGTTCGGCATCGTGGGCATGCTGGCCGCGCGGCAGCTGTCACGGCTGATCGCCTTCACGGTGGTGCTGTCCTCGGGCACGCTGCTGGGTGCGGCGGGCATGGGTTCGCCTTCCATGGTGGCGCCGGCGCTGTTTTATCTGGTGGGTTCGGTGATGGCCAGCGGCGCGTTCTTCATGCTGGCCGGCATGACCGAGCGCATGCGCACGGCCACCGCGCAGGCACCCGACGAGGACCCGGGGCAGGCCAGCTACGACGCCTTCGCGATGGGCGTGCCGCCGGTACCGCGTTCCGCCGATGAAGAGGTGGGCATCGCGATTCCGGCCGCGATGGCCTTCCTTGGCCTCGCCTTCGTGTGCTGCGCGCTGCTGGTCACCGGGCTGCCGCCGCTGTCCGGCTTCGTGGCGAAGTTCGCGCTGGTCGCCGCGGCCATCAAGGCGCCGGACATCTCCGCCACGCCCGCGTGGCAGGCCTGGACATTGGTGACGCTGGTACTGGTGGGCGGGCTCGCCGGGCTGATCGCATTGGCGCGCGCCGGCATGCGGCTGTTCTGGAGCGTGACCGACCGCAACACGCCGCGGCTGTCCGTGCTGGAGAGCGCGCCGCTGGCCTTCCTGATCCTGGTGTGCCTGCTGCTCACCGCGGGCGCACGGCCGGCGATGCGTTACTTCGAGGATGCGGCGCGCGACCTCGCGCAGCCACGCGCGTACATCCACGCGGTGCTGGGCGAGCCGCCCGTGCAGGCGCCGCGATGAAGCGCGTCCCCTGGCTCCTGATCATCGGCCTCGCCACCATGTGGCTGCTGCTGGTGCAGAGCCTCTCGCCGGGGCAGGTACTGCTGGGCCTCACCGTCGCCACGCTGATGGCGCTGTGGTTCCAGGCGGTGCGGCCGCTGCATCCACAGCTGCGCCGGCCGCTGGCCGCGCTGCGCCTGTTCGGCCGCGCGGCGGTGGACATCCTGCAGTCGAACGTGGCGGTGGCGCGCATCGTGCTCGGCCTCACCGGCCGCCGCGAAGTGCGGTCGGGTTTCGTTGAAGTGCCGCTGACGGTGCGCGATCCGCATGCGCTGGCCGTGCTGGCGGCCATCATGACCGCGACACCCGGCACCGTGTGGGCGGACCTCTCCCCCGACGATTCCGTGCTGACCGTGCACGTGCTGGACCTGCGCGACCCGCAGGCCATGCGCGAGCTGGTCAGGAATCGCTACGAAAGCCTGCTGCGGGAGATCTTCGAATGAACACGCTGTTCAGCGCGGCCCTGTTCTTCGCGCAGCTGTGTTTTGCGCTCGCCATGTGCTTCGCCGCCGTGCGCCTGGTGCTGGGCCCGCGCGCGCAGGACCGCGTGCTGGCGCTGGACACCCTGTACATGAACGCCATGATCACGCTGCTGCTGCTGGGCATCCGCACCAGCACCACCATCTATTTCGACATCGCGCTCCTGATCGCGCTGTTCGGCTTCGTCGGCTCGATCGCGCTGGCGAAGTTCCTGCTGCGCGGGGAGGTGATCGAGCCATGACCGCCACCGACCTCCCCGCCTGGGCACTGCTGCCCGCCTCGCTGCTGCTGGTGGCCGGCGGCCTGCTGACGCTGCTCGGCTCCTTCGGCCTCTTGAAGATGAAGCAGTTCTACGAACGCATGCATCCGCCCTCGATGGGCAACACGCTGGGCGCCGGCTGCGTGCTGGTCGCCTCGATGCTGATTTCCTCGGCGCTGGTCGGGCGGCCGGTGGTGCACGAGATCCTGATCTCGATATTCGTGGTCACCACCGCGCCGATCACCGCGCTGCTGGTGATGCGCGCGGCGCTGCAACGGGATCGGACGCGGCGGGAGAAACCGGAGGAGCCGCCGACGCCGGGAAACTAGCGCCCGGCGCCGACAAGTCGTGCAATCCGTACGGGCTGCCAGTGTCGAATCCGGATTTTTCGCATACGCCCCGCAACCCGCTTCGCTAACATTTGCGCATGACCAGAGGCCGCACCGGCCGGCGCATTCCAGCCTATTTCCTGTACGGCGAGGCACCCCGCCCCGTCGCGGGCCTGCTGCTGCATGTGGAAACCATCGAGGCGCGCAGCTCACGCCATCACTGGAAGATCGAACCGCACCTGCACCAGGGGCTGCACCAGGTGATCTTCGTGCAGCGCGGCCGCGGCGTTACGCTTGCTGAAGGCGTGCGCGCGCAGTACCGCCCGCCGGCGCTGGTGCTGGTTCCCGCCGGCGCGGTACATGGCTTCGAGTTCGAACCCGGCACCAGCGGCCACGTGATTTCCATCTCCGATGAGCTGCAGCGCGAACTGCTGCGCCATGAGCCGGGCATCGCTGCCCTGTTCGCGCGGCCGCTGACGCTGGAATTGCGGCGCGAGGCGCTGCGCGCCACCGACCTTGCCGGCAGCATGCGCATGCTGGCGCGCGAGTCCACGCGCAGCGACGGCGGCCACCGCCTGGCGCTGCAGGGCTGGCTGCAGGTGCTGCTCGGCAATGTGCTGCGGTTGGCCCACAACCTGCCCAACCCCGCGGACCCGGAGGTGGGGCAGCGGCGCGCGCTGGTGGCCCGCTTCATGGAAATGGTCGAGCGCCGTTTCCGCACCAGCCAGACCGTGGCCGCGTACGCGGCGGCGCTGCATGTGTCCGCATCGCGGCTGCGCAATGCCTGCCTGGCGCTGGCCGGACAGTCGCCCATCCAGCTCATCCATGCGCGCATCCTGCTGGAGGCCAAGCGCCGGCTGCACTACACCGACGCCCCGGTGCGGGAGATCGCCTACACACTGGGGTTCGACGATCCGGCCTATTTCACGCGCTTCTTTACGCGGCGCGCCGGGCTGGCGCCGCGCGCGTTCCGCCGCCGCGGGCCGGCAATGGCCGTGTCCGGACAGCCCGCCCCGGCCTGATGCTGGATCGCGGGCGGCGGGGGCGCGTATGCTTGCCCGCCACAGAATCCAAACCAACAGGGGGACCGGCCATGGATCAGACCGCACTGTCGCGCGCCGCGCGCACGCAACCGCTTCGCAAACTGTTTGCCGTTCTGCTGCTGGGTGGCTGCGCGCTCGGCGCCCAGGCGCAGTTCGGGCCTGGTGGCCCTGGCGGCCCCGGTGGTCCGGGTGGCGCCCCCACTCCTCCAGGGCCTGCCGCCCCGGTACCGGCTGCCGTGCAGATGGCGCGCTACACCGACGCGGAAGTGGCGCAGGCGCGCACCGCGCTGGAAAAGCTGGACGCCAACACGCGCGCGCTGCTGAAGAAATACCCGGGCCTGGTGACGGTGAACCCGCCGCCGGCGCCGATGAGCGCCAACACCGCGATCCGGCCCTCGCTGTCGGGGCAGTTCCAGCAGAAGTTCCAGGCCAACCTCGAAGTCGCGAAGGCCGGTGAGGCCAACCTGCTGTTCGTCGGGGATTCCATCACCGACTTCTGGCGCAACGAAACCGGCGGCATGGCCGGCAAGCCCGTGCTCGACAAGTATTTCGGCCAGTGGAAGATCGCCAACTTCGGCATCGCCGGCGACACCACGCAGGGCGTGCTGTACCGCCTGCAGAACGGTGAAGGCAAGGGCATCAAGCCCAAGGCCATCATGATGATGATCGGCACCAACAACACCGGCCGCAACAGCGCCGGCGAGATCGCCGAGGGCGTGGGCGCCATCGTGATGGAGCTGCAGAAGGACTTCCCCGACGCACGCATCCTGCTGCTGGGCATCTTCCCGCGCGGCCGTCCGGGTGATGCGGCTCGTGCCACCATCGCCGACATCAACCAGACCATCAGGAAGCTCGACGACGGCAAGAAGGTGTTCTACATGGACATCGGTGCCGGCTTCCTCGATGCCAGCGGCGCCATTCCCACCGACATCATGGGCGATGCGCTGCATCCCACCGGCAAGGGCTACGAGATCTGGGCCAAGGCCGTCATCGAGCCGATCACGGCCATGATGAACGGCCGCAATCCGCCGGGCCGGTAAGAGCACCGTCACCGTGAAACTCGCCGCTGCCCAGCGGAAGGTCGTGCTTGCGTCTTCGCTGGGCACGGTGTTCGAGTGGTACGACTTCTACCTGTACGGCTCGCTGGCCTCGATCATCGCGAAACAATTCTTCACGGCGCTGGATGCGACCTCCGCGTTCATCTTCGCGCTGCTGGCCTTCGCGGCCGGGTTCATCGTGCGGCCCTTCGGCGCGCTGGTGTTCGGGCGTCTGGGGGATCTGGTCGGACGCAAGCACACCTTCCTGGTCACCATCGTCATCATGGGCGCGTCGACCTTCCTGGTGGGCGTGCTGCCAAGCTACAACAGCATCGGCGTGGCCGCGCCGGTGCTGCTGATCGCGCTGCGTCTTCTGCAGGGCCTCGCACTCGGCGGTGAATACGGCGGCGCAGCCACCTTCGTCGCCGAGCACTCGCCGCCGGAGAAGCGCGGCGCGCACACGGCGTGGATCCAGACCACCGCCACGCTGGGCCTGTTCCTGTCGCTGATGGTCATCCTCGGCACGCGCACGGCGCTGGGCGAGGATGCCTTCGCGGCCTGGGGCTGGCGCATTCCCTTCCTGGTGTCGGTGCTGCTGTTGGCGGCCAGCGTGTGGATCCGCATGTCCATGGAAGAGTCGCCGGTCTTCAAGCAGATGAAGGCAGAAGGGCGCACCTCGAAGGCGCCGCTGCGCGAATCCTTCGGTGAGTGGTCGAACCTGAAGATCGTGCTGATCGCGCTGTTCGGCCTCACCGCCGGCCAGGCCGTGGTGTGGTACACGGGCCAGTTCTATGCGCTGTTCTTCCTGACGAACATGCTGAAGATCGACGCGCCCACCGCCAATGTGCTGATCGCGCTGGCGCTGATCATCGGCACGCCGTTCTTCATCGTGTTCGGCGCGCTGTCGGACCGCATCGGCCGCAAGAAGATCATCCTGGTCGGCTGCCTGGTCGCCGCCCTCACCTACTTCCCGCTGTTCAAGGCGCTGACCGTGGCCGGCAATCCCGCGCTGGCCGCCGCGCTCAAGTCCGCGCCCGTGACGCTGCATGCGGATCCGGCGCAGTGTTCCTTCCAGTTCAACCCCACCGGCACGGCGAAGTTCACCAGCTCCTGCGATGTGGCCAAGGCGGCGCTGGCCAATGCCTCGGTGAACTACGACAGCGTGGACGTGCAGGGCGATGCCTACATCCTGGTCGGCGAGCAGCGCATCGCCTCGAGCGACAACGCCGGACTCGCCGCGGCGCTGAAGTCCGCCGGTTATCCGGCCAAGGCTGACCCCGCCGGCATCAACAAGCCGCTGGTGGTGGGCATCCTCACGCTGCTCGTCATCTACGTGACCATGGTGTACGGCCCGATCGCGGCCATGCTGGTGGAGATGTTCCCCACCCGCATCCGCTACAGCTCCATGTCACTGCCGTACCACATCGGCAATGGGTGGTTCGGCGGATTGCTGCCGACCGTGTCCTTCGCCATCGTGGCTTCGACCGGCAACATCTACAGCGGGCTGTGGTATCCGGTGATCGTGGCCAGCGCCACGCTGGTGATCGGCGCGCTGCTGGTGAAGGAAACGCGAGGCAGGCCGCTGGATCACTGAGCGCCATCCAGCAGATGTTTCGGCGATTCGCGTTGCCGCTGGCCGATTCGCTGGCGTACCCTGCGGACTGCCTTTGACAGGGAAACGCGTGAGGCTCCATGCGGCGTGCACTCTTCGGAACGGCGGCGGCTCTGGCGCTCACCGGTCTGCCGGTGACGGAAGCCGTCTCCCAGACCCTGGAAGAGCAGCAGGACTACTTCCTGAACGATGCCTGTCGCAACATGGGCTTCGCAAAGACGGGCAATCGGGTAAGCGCCGCGGATGCTGCTGAGCCGTTGCGCTCGCTATGCACTTTCTGCCCTCAGCTGCCCAACGCCCCCGCCCCGGTGGGTTGTGATGGCGGCCCCCCGGCCGTGACGGCAACCAGCGGCTTCTCTTCGGGCGCGGCCGGCAATGCGGACGATACCGCCGCACGGCGCCGCAAGGCCGCCCTCGGCAGCAAGCACGATTCAACCGCGACCGGCGAGAGCACGCTCTTTTCCGGCAATCGCTACAGCATCTTCCTCAACCTCAACTACGTGCGCAGCAGGCAACAGGGCACTACCTTCGAAGGGGGCCAGAAGGCGCGCGCGTTCGGCGCGATGCTGGGCATGGATCGCAGGATCGGCACTTCCGGCGTGGTCGGAGTGGCGACACAGCTGGAAAGCCAGTCGGGCGATTACGACAGCGGCGGTGGCTTCGACAAACGTACCTTCGGTGCGCTGCTGTATGGCTCCTGGCTCGCGGGACCGGATCTGTTCCTCGACATGTCGGCTGGCGTGAGGCTGCGTTCAGTGGACGCCAGGCGACGCGTCTCGCAGCAGGTCGGCGTGCAGATCACGCCGGCGACCGTGACCAGCGACGGCGAGCAGCGGGAATTCCAGTCGGCCCTGCGCAGCGGCTACGACCTGGTGTTCGGCGGCACATCCCTCGGTCCGCGTCTGGCGGTGGAGTACGGCAATGTCCGCACCAGCAGCACCGTGGAATCCGGCGCAACGGTGCTGGCGCTGGCCTTCGATGGCGATACCGAGAAGTCGCTGCGCAGCCTGGCCGGCCTGCAGGCCAGCCATGTGTTCACGCCTGCCGCCGGGGTGTTTGTCCTGCAACTGAACCTGGACTGGGTACACGAATACCAGGACGACCAGCGGCTGCTGTCGGCACGTTTCGCGCAGGACCTGCGCGCTGCACCGAGCCGCCTGCGCTACCTGGATGCCCCGCCCGATCGCAATGCATTCGTCGGTCGCGCCAGCCTCGCCATCACATTGCCTCATGGGCTCGCGGCCTTCGCGGGCGTCGATGCCTTGTTCAGCTACTCCTACCGGCGCCACCACGGCGCGGTGCTTGGCGTGCGCAAGGAACTCTAGGAGCCTGCGCATGTACCGGGCACACACTGTCTCGATGGGCATCGCCGTTGAACCGGGCAAGGTGTACGCCTTCGCGGCCGACCCCGCCAATCTTGCCGTGTGGGCACCGGGCTTCGTGAAGTCCATGGAGAAACGCGGCAGCGAATGGGTGGCCCAGACCTCGCTGGGCGAGGCAGTGTTCCGCTTCGCGCCGCCCAACGATCTCGGCGTGCTGGACCACGACGTGACCCTGCCCTCCGGCACCTTCCACAATCCCATGCGGGTGGTGCCGAACGGCACCGGCAGCGAGGTGCTGTTCACGCTGCTGCAACTGCCCGGCATTTCCGACCAGCAGTTTCAGCAGGACATGGATACGGTGCGCGCCGACCTGAACAAGCTGCGTACCGTGCTGGAACACTGCAACCACGGAGGCGGTTGAGAAGCTCCAGTCGTTCCTGATCCCATTGACATCCATCGGGCCACGACACGAACGTGACCCACCGCAAGTACAACGTAGTATCGCTGCCGCAACCATGCAGGGAGGCTGGGGCGCATGTACCGACCAACCAGGCGCTGGGCCATCGTGCCGGCGGTGCTGCTGGCCAACCCTGTCGTGCTCGCCGCAGCGGAGGATCCGCCAGCCCAGGCGGACGAGCAGCTGGACGAGGTGGTCGTCAGCGGCACCCGGCTCAAGAGCGAGCGGAACCCGCAAAAGGTCATCGACTGGATGGCGCGGCTGGTGGGCAGCTTCACCTTCGAAGGCCACGTCGACCTGCGCGGCAGGGGCAATGCCGCGGACTTGCGGCCGGTGCAAGGCACCGCCATCTGCACCGGCTTCGGCCCCGCGCCCGCCGTGCAATGCGAGCTGCGGGTGCGCTGGCCGGAAGCCAGGGGCAGCAACGGCGAACCCATACCTGGAGGCTTGTCCTACTTCGATCCGGCGGTGATCGTGTACGGCTTCGAACCCAACCGCATCGGCATCCGCTACATGCTGGTGGGCAGCAAGGGCGTATCCACCAGCGACCTGGCCCGGCTGGTCGGCGACACGCTGGTTTCCCGCAAGCCCTGCACGGATTTCCCCGGCGACTGCCAGCGGCTGATGCGCGTCACAGCCGCGCCGGACCTCCGGCAGGTGGAAATGCACATCGAGCTGCAGGTGGATGGCGTGAAGGCGCTGGAGTACGCCTTCGTGATGGTTCGCGTGCCGGGGTCCCCTTCCGTGGTCCATCCGGGCAGGAGTGACGAGTGAAGGCCGCACTCATTGCGCCAGTGGTGTTGCTGGCCTGCGCCGCGCTGCTGGCCAGTGGCGAAGTGGCCGCGCAGGCTCGCGGCGGAGCCGCGAAGAAGAAGGAAGGCGTCGCGGTGGATCCCGTAGTCGGGCGCATCGACGCACTGGCGGATATGGACACCTGGCTGCGCCGCCTTGCCGGACGTTTCCGCATAACAGTGATCGGCCAGCCCATCGGCGAGGCCGACTGCGTGGGTATCGGCACGGGCTCCGGCGTGCACTGCATCTATCGCTTCGCGCGCCCCGGCTGGGAGGACCGGTGGGGCGTGCAGGTACGCATGTTCGGGCTCGACCTGGACGCCCCCGGAATCAACTACCTGCGGTTGAATGGCGACAGCACCGCCGAAGGTGGCGTGACGAAGCTGCGCGGCGACACGATCTCTTTCATCGGGGACTGTCCGGTGGTCCAGCCCGAGCGCTCGGGGCCGGTCATCGTGACCGTGCTCAACTGCTGGCAGGAGCTGCAGATGCACGCGCCGCGCGGCAGGAACATCCGCATCCGCAACCGCATACACCAGTACCAGATGATCAGCGTGCCAGGCGGGCGGCCAAGCCGGGCAAACGTCTCGTTTACCCAGGAATGGCAGCTCGAACGCGTGCGCTGACTAACGCCCGAACGCCTCGCCTCCCGCGCGCGGACTCGGCGGCGGCATGGGCTTGCCGGTCACCGGGTTCGGGTAGTGGAAGGGCTCCACGTGGTAGCTCGGATAGGTGAGGTAGATGCGGCTCGGCGGCAGGTCCGGATACGGCGCGAACTTCTCCGGATAAGTGTTGACGATGACGCTGTCCACCCAGCCCTGTCTGTAGCCCGAGTACATGTTGAACGGGCCGACCAGCTTCCTGAACTTCCACACGCCGTCTTCCTTGGTGAACACATCCTCGTAGTAGTTGTGGCCCCAGCCGCCCGAGCTCATCACGAAGGCGATGCAGCGCGCCTTCGCGGTGACCCCGTCTTCCATGATGGTGGGCAGGCACTGGAACTGCTGGTGGTCGATCAGCGAGCCGTTCTTCGGGCCGATCGGGCCGCCGCCACCCATGCCGATGTTCATGTACTCGAACACGCGCTGCTTGCCGAGGAACACGCCCTTGCCGCCGATCTCCAGCGTCGAGTCGTCGGCGAACAGGTCGGAGATGGAGCGCCACTGGCCCTTGTCCACGTAGTAGCCGTAGGCGTTCTGCACGATCTCCACATCGGTGAGGTCCTGCAGCCGGGTGATGCGCTGGCCCACGGCGTTCAGCTGCTTTTCCAGCGCGGCGAGGTCGGCACCGGCGGCGAAGGCGGCCGGCGCGGCAAACGACGCCAGCAACGCGAGCATTGCGTTGGTCTTCTTCATGGCCTTATTCCCCCGCCCAGGGCTTGTTGGTGACGGGATTGTTGTAGTGGTACGGCACCACCTGCAGTTTCGGGAAGGATTCGTACACCACCGTCGGCGGTTTGTCCGGCGGGAACTCCTTGCTGGGCGGATCCATCGGGAAGGACTTGCCGGCCCAGCCCGCGTCGTAGTCGCCCCAGAAGGTGACGTAGTAGTGCAGGCTCGCGATCTTCCAAGTGCCGTTGTCGTTCACGTACTCGTTCTCGTACACGCCGCCACCCCAGCGGCCCTTGCCAGCCTGGGACAACAGCACATCGTTGCGCCAGCGCGCCTTCGCGGTGCGGTTGTCCGCCGCCACGTGGATGATGGGCTGCACCAGCACGTAGTTGTTCAGCTGGCCCTGTTCCAGGCCCTGCGGACCCGCCAGGCCCAGCGCGCGCTCGATGCGCGCATTGCCGATGTACACGCCGCTCTGCCCGAACTCCCAGCTGCCATTGCCGCTGAACAACGCGGCCGCCTGCTGCCACTGGCCCTTGTCGGTGTAGTAGCCGTACATGGCCTGCAGGTTCTCGATGGCGCGCACGGATTCGGCGCGGCCCAGCGCCAGCTCCTTCGCATCGGCCAGTGCTTCGAGCTTGCCCAGCGCGTCATCGGGCCGCTTCGGGAAATCCACCGGCGGGCGGCTCTGGATGGAACGCAGGTTGCCATCCGCGTAGTGATACGGGGGCACGAACACGGCCGGGAACGGCGCATAGGCCTGCGGTACCGGCGCATCCGGTGGAAAATCCTTCGCCACCACGCTCTTGAACTCGGGCACCGCCTTCAGCGACGCCCAGCCGCCCTGGTAAGGCGCCTCGAAATTCAGGTAGTAGCGCCGCGCGGCGATCTTCCACGTGCCGCCGTCGTTGATGTAATCGTCCTCGATGATGGCATCGCCCCAGGTGGCTTCCTTCTTGTACTGGCCGAGCAGGCCCCATTCGCGCCAGCGCGCATGCGCGCTGCGGCCATTGGCTGCCACTGTCACCACCGGCTGCAGTTGCATGCGCAGGTTCAACCGGCCGAAGGGCAGGCCCGGCCCTTCCTTCATGCTGCCGCCACCGTGGCGCGTGAGCAGTTCGCGGATGCGGGCTTTCCCCTTGTATATCCCGTCCATGCCCCACTGGAAGGTGGCGTTGTCGGCAAACAGGTCGGCGGCCTCGCCGAAGTAACCCTTGTCGGTGTAGTAACCGAAGGCGCGGCCGAGGCGCTGGATCTTCGTGATGGATTCCACGTAGGTCGTGCCGTCCGTGATGGCCTTCAACCGCGTCTGCAATGTGGCGAGGCGCGCGGCCTCGTTCGACGCCGCGAAGACACTGCCGCACAGGATCAGTCCCAGCGACAGACCCGCAGCCATACGCACTGCTTTGAGAGAGAGACTCATGGGCACCCCTGTGATTCTGATTGGGAACCGCAAGGGCAATGCGCCGCTGGCGACTCCGGCGCGCAGTGTAGCAACTGGTCCCGGTGCCGACTGCCTTTCGCATACCGGGTCGGCATGTCCCACGGACAATGCAGACCGATTCAAGTACTGTTTCGTGCGATGACGCAGGCGGACAGGGAAGCACAGGCACAGGGAGGGCCAGCGGCGGGCGGTTGCCCGCCGGATGACGCAGCCTTCCGCATGTTGTTCGAGCAATCACCGGATGTGCTGCTGGTGCTGCAGCCGGACGCGCCGCGCTACACCATGGTGGCCGCCACCCAGGCGCGCTTCGCGGCGACCCACACCTCGCGCGACACGCTGGGAATGGGCCTGTTCGAGCTGTTTCCGGACAACCCCGACGACCCGGCTGCATCCGGCACGGGCAACCTGCGCGCCTCGCTCGACCGGGTGCGGCAGACCCGCCAGCCCGACACCATGCCGGTGCAGAAGTACGACATCCGCGGGCCGGACGGCACGTTCACCACGCGCTACTGGAGCCCGAAGAACCTGCCGGTGCTGTCGGCGTCGGGCGAGCTGCGGTACATCCTGCACCGGGTCGAGGAGGTCACCGAGCTGGTGCAGGCCAGCGCGGCCGGCGAGCAGCTGCGCGGCCACACGCGCGACATGGAGCGCGAGGTCATCCGCCGCAGCGAGGAACTCGCGGTGGCGCTGCGTGAACTGCGCGCCGCCAATGCGCGGCTGGCCGAACTGGACGTGGCCAAGACCGCGTTCTTCAGCAACGTCAGCCATGAATTCCGCACGCCGCTGACATTGATGCTGGGCCCGCTGGAGGACGCGCTGTCCGAAGAGGCTGGCGTCGCGCAATCATCCGGCTACCAGCGGCTCGCCACCATCCACCGCAATGCGCTGCGGCTGCTGAAGCTGGTCAACACGCTGCTGGATTTCGCGCGCCTCGAGGCCGGTCGCGTGAACGCGCGCTTCGAGCCCACCGACCTTGCGGCGCTGACGGCGGACCTGGCCAGCACCTTCCGCTCGGCGGTGGAGCGCGGCGGCCTTGCGTTCACCGTGGACTGCCCGCCACTGCCCGAGCCGGTATACGTGGATCGGGAGATGTGGGAAAAGATCGTGCTGAACCTGCTGTCGAATGCGTTCAAGCACACCTTCACCGGCGCGATCACGGTGCGCCTGCGCCGCGTCGCCGAGGCCATCACGCTCACGGTGGAGGACAGCGGCGTCGGCATCCCCGCCGCCGAACTGCCCCGCCTGTTCGAGCGCTTCCATCGCGTCAAGGGTGCCGCATCGCGCAGCCACGAAGGTACGGGCATCGGCCTGTCGCTGGTGCAGGAGCTGGTCGATCTGCATGGCGGCACGATTACGGTGGAAAGCCAGGCGGGCCGTGGCAGCAGCTTCATGGTCACGCTGCAGGCCGGCAGCGCGCATCTGCCCGCGGCCAGCGTCAGTGAGCAGGCCGCCGGGTCATCGGGCCATGGCACCGCCGCCTACGTGCAGGAAGCGCTGCAGTGGTTGCCGCCTGCGACAGGCGACACGGCCGCCGCGGCGCGCACCGGCGTGGCGCGGCCCCGCGTGCTGCTGGCCGACGACAACGCCGACATGCGCGGCTATGTCACGCACCTGCTGGCCGACAGCTACGAAGTCACCGCCGTGCCGGATGGCCAGGTGGCTCTGGAAGCCGCGCTGGCCGCGCCACCGGACCTGGTGCTGTCGGACATGATGATGCCGCGGCTGGACGGCGCCGGGTTGCTGAAGGCATTGCGTGCCGACGAACGCACGCGGCGCCTGCCGGTCATCCTGCTGTCGGCCCGCGCCGGCGAGGAAGCCTCGGTGCAGGGACTGGATGCCGGCGCCGACGACTACCTGGTGAAGCCCTTCACCGCGCGCGAACTGCTGGCGCGGGTGCGCGCGCACATGCTGCTGGCACGCGAGCGCCGCGCCTGGGAAAGCAGCCTGGAGGACAAGGTGCGTGCACGCACCGCCGAGCTGTCGGAAGAAAACGCGCGCCGCCGGCATTCCGAGCAGCGCCTGGCAGCGCAGCTGGAACGCATGAGCCTGCTGGATCACATCACGCGCGCCATCGCCGAACGGCAGGACCTCGGCAGCATCTTCCAGGTGGTGCTCCGCAGCGTCGAGGAGCATCTGCCCGTGCCGGCGTGCTGGATCGGCCTTGCGGGTGCGGAGACGGCCGGGCTCGCGCTGCGCGAGGAACTGCTCTACCAGCCGGACCAGCGCCGCGCACCGCTGGCGTTGCCACCGGCACTCGCGCGGCTGGACCTGGGTGCATGGGTGAGCGCACCGCTGCGCGGCGAGCAGGGAAGCATCGGCGTGCTGCTGGCCGGCCGCGACCAGCCGCATTCCTTCAGCAGCGGGGAGTGCGAGTTCCTGCGCCAGCTCGGCGAGCATGTCGGCCTCGCCGCGCGCCAGGCGCAGTTGCATGAATCACTGTGGTCCGCCTACGAGGAGCTGCGCCAGACGCGGGAATCCGTGTTGCAGCAGGAGCGGCTCAGCGCGCTGGGCCAGATGGCCAGCGGCATCGCGCATGACATCAACAATTCCATCACCCCCGCGATGCTGTACGTGGAGGGCCTGCTGGAATCCGACGCCACGCTGAGCCCGCGCGCGCGCCAGTCGCTGCCGCTGGTGCTGCAGGCCATCGAGGATGTCGCCGCCACGGTGGCGCGACTGCGCGAGTTCTACCGCCCGCGCGAGCTGCAGGCGGTGCAGCAGCCGGTGCTGCTCAACCCGCTGGTGGAGCAGGTGGTGGACCTCACGCGCGCGCGCTGGAGCGACATGCCGCAGCAGCGCGGCATCGTGGTCACCGCGCGCAAGGAGCTGGCACCGGAACTGCCCGCCATCCAGGGCTCGGCCAGCGAACTGCGCGAGGCGCTGACCAACCTGGTGTTCAATGCCGTCGATGCCATGCCTGATGGCGGCACGCTGACCTTGCGCACGATGGCGCAGGGCGATTCGGTGGTACTCGAGGTCGCCGACACCGGCATCGGCATGGACGATGAGGCGCGGCGGCGCTGTCTCGAACCCTTCTTCACCACCAAGGGGGAACGCGGTACCGGCCTCGGGCTTGCCATGGTGTATGGCATCGTGAAGCGGCATGGAGCGGAGCTGGAAATCCTGAGCGCGCCCGGCAAGGGCACCACGCTGCGCATCGCCTTTCCGGTGCCACTGCAGGTCGCGGACACGGCCGGCACGCGCGACATGCCGGTGCCGCCGCAGGACCTGAAGCTGCTGCTGGTCGATGACGATCCGCACCTGCTGAAGCCGCTGCGCGACATCCTCGAGCTGGAAGGCCATCGCATCTCCACCGCCGGCGACGGCCCCACCGGGCTCGAGGCTTTCCGCAAGGCCCGCGAAGTGGGCGTGCCCTTCGACCTCGTCATCACCGACCTCGGCATGCCGCGCATGGACGGCCGGGCGGTGGCCCAGGCCATCAAGCAGATGTCGCCGGCGACGCCGGTGATCCTGCTGACCGGCTGGGGCCAGCGGCCCGATGCCGGCGGCGACCCACTGCCCCACATCGACTGCGTGGTGGGCAAGCCGCCCAAGCTGCAGGAACTGCGGCGGGCACTGGCGCAGTGCTGCACGCCGCCGCACGCCGCCGGCTAGCCGTTCATCGCTCTTGCAAAAAAAGCGGTCGGCAACATGGGTTGCCGACCGAGATGACGTGCCGGGTTGGAAGCGACCTGGTGGCACGCAAAGCCGGCCGGTTGGGAGAAACGGCCGGATTGTCCGAAAACTTCAGCAGGCGGCTTTCAGCTCCTTCTTCTGCCGGTACATGTTGCTGTCGGCCTTCTGCAGCAGGGTGTCGGCATCAGTGCCGTCCTGCGGGTAGATGGCAAGCCCCGTGCTGGCCTTCATCCATACCGACTCGCCGCCGATCACGAACGGCTCCCACATGACCTCCTGCACCTGCTGGATGACGCGGCTGATGTCGCCGGGTGCGGCAAGGTCAGGGATGAGCAGCACGAATTCATCGCCGCCGTAGCGCGCCACCACGTCATGGCCGCGCACGCGGCTCTTCAGCCGCTGGCCCAGGCCGCGCAGCAGCTGGTTCGCGGTCTCGTGGCCCAGGGTGTCGTTGATCTGCTTGAAGCCGTCGAGGTCCAGGAACAGCACACCCACGCAATGCTGGTTCCATTCGGCCGAATGGATGGCCTGGGTCAGGCTGTCCATCAGCATGGCGCGGTTGGGCAGGCCGGTGAGCGCATCGTGCGTGGCCTGGTGGCGCAGCTGGTGTTCCACCTGCTTCATCTCGCGGATGTCCCAGGCGATGCTGGAGAGCACGGTGGTTTCCTTGCCATCCTGCTCGCGCACGCGATGCGCCATCAGCACCTGCGACACCGGGATCTCGGCGCCGGCGCTGTCGATCAGCGTGATCTCGCCGCGCCAGATGCCGGTGGACAGGCAGGTGGGCACGGCCTCACCCAGCAACAGCTCGCAGGACTGCGGCGAATACACGTCGTACACCGTGCGCGAGACCACTGCGGCATCCCTGGCGATGCCCAGCAGGCGCCGGCCCATGCCGTTCATGTACAGCAGCCGGCCACGGCTGTTGGACACCATCACGATGCCGGGGGTCGCATCCACCAGCGCCAGCAGCGCGCTGCGCAGCAGTGCCGGGCAGTTGCTGTCGTCCAGCGGGGCGCTGGCCGGTTGCCATTCCCGCGCCCGCGCCCGCAGCTGCGCCGTGTACGCGGATTCCAGCATTTGCGCCTCCGAGGCCATATCCATCCTTTGTGTCGTGATGGATAAATTGATTGCTCGGGCGGTCACGGGCAATCCGGTGATCACCCCAATCCGCCGCGGTAAACACCCGTGTCCGCCACCCTTCTCGCCACCCCGGTCACGGGTGTATCAACCCGCGCCGCACGGCATAGCGCACCAGCCCCGCCGTGTCGTGGATGTCCAGCTTCTTCATCAGGTGGGTGCGGTGGGATTCGGCCGTTTTCAGGCTGATCCCGAGGCTCGCGGCCACCTGCTTGGTCTTCTGCCCCTCGGCGATCAGCTGCAGCACCTCGCGCTCGCGCGCGGTGAGCGGATCGGACTCCACGTTGTCCTTGTTGCGATAGGCATCGATGACGATCTGCGAGATCGCCGGGCTGAAGTACATGCGGTCCCGCCCCGCCTCGCGGATGGCCCGCAGCAGGTCGGCGCTGGCCTCGGTCTTGATCACGTAGCCATGCACTCCGGTATTCAGCGCCTCGATGACATAAGGGCTTTCCTTGTGCATGGTCAGCAGGATGGTGCGGGTGCGCGGCGAGGCCGCGGCGATGCTGCGCGCGGCATCCAGGCCGTTCAGTCCCGGCAGCGTGATGTCCATGATGGCGATGTCCGGCTTCAACCGCTTGATCAGCTCGACGGCCTCGAGTCCGTCGCAGGCTTCGCCGACCACCTGGTAGCCGGGTTCGGCCTCCAGCAGCTTGCGGATCCCCTGCAGCAGGATCATGTGGTCGTCGACGATGACTATGCGCACGCGGCCTCCTTCAGCCCACTGCCGCCATGGATTCGAGCGGCACCAGCACCTCGATGGTGGTGCCGCGGCCCGGTGCCGAACTGATCAGGCAGGTTCCCCCCACGGCATTGGCGCGCTCGCGCATGCCGAGCAGGCCAAGCCCGCGCTTGCCGCCGCGCGCCAGCACCGCCTCGACGTCGAACCCCGGCCCGTCGTCACTGATGACGCAGCGGCATTCGCCGGCCTGCTGCTCGATGGTGATGCGCACCGCGGTGGAATTGCCGCCATGGCGCAGCGTGTTGTTCAGCGCCTCATGCGTGATGCGATACAGGGCGATCTCGGCTCCCACCGACAGCCGGTCGCGCATCTGCCCGCTGACCTCGACCTTCAGCCCGGTGCGCTGTTCGAAGCCCTGCGCGAGGAATTCCAGCGCGGGCCGCAGCCCCAGGTCGTCCAGGATGGTGGGCCGCAGTTCGTGCGACAGGTTGCGCAGCTGCTCGCCGGTCTCGCCCAGCAACCGGCGCACGCCGGCCAGGCGCTGGTGCCCCACGGGCAGCAGTTCGCGGGCGGCGAGGTCGAGCTCCAGCGTGGCCGTGGCGAGGATGCTGCCGGCCTGGTCATGCAGCGCATGCGCGATGCGGCCGACTTCGCTTTCCAGCATCTCGTTGAGCCGGCGCAATGCCGCGTTGGCCTCGTCCACCGAGCGATACGCGATCTCGAACGGCGACAGGCTTTCGATCAGGAAGCTCTCCGCCACTTCCGGCGGCCGCACCTGTTCCAGGCTGGCCACGGCGCGCTGGTGCAGCGTGACCATGTCCAGTATGCCGAGGCCGCCCGCCAGCGCGCGGCGGCCGATCTCGTAGGCGCTGCTCAGTGCCGCCTCGCCAGCGCCATCCACGTAGCGATGCAATGCCTCGCGGTACTCGTCGAGATAGCGATCCTCGGGACTCATGTGGCCTCCCGCTGGATGTGCGCCACCACCACCAGCGCGTCATCGCGCCCGGTGCCGTATTGCCGGAGCAGCCGCTCGGCCAGCTGCTGCGGCGGCTCGATGCGGCGTATGCCCTCTATGAAGCTGTAGTGCACGCCATCGGTGGCGGCCACCACCATGTCGCCGCGCATCAGGCGTGCGCTGGAGGCGATGACGGCCGGCAGCTGCTTGCCCGCCACGCCGCTGTGCACGTACAGCTCCTTGCTGCCCAGCCTGCCGGAGGCCTCCGGATGCAGCAGCACCGCCACCACATTGCCCACGCCGATCCATTCGAGGCGGCTGGCGGCGGCATCGAACGACATCAATGTCAGCGCCACGCCGCGCGTTTCGCGCAGCTGGTCGTGGCAGTTGCGCAGCAGCGCGGCGAGCGAGCGGGGCATCGGCCCTGCCAGCGCGGCACGCGCCGTATCGGCCGCGGCGGCGGCCTCCTCGCCGTGGCCGAGACCATCGATGACACCCAGCAGCGCATGTCCGCCGGTCTGCTGCACGAAACAGCGGTCGCCGGAGTACGCCTCACCCGGCGATGGCATCTCGGCGATGCCGATGTCCAGCAGCAGGCGCGTCATCGGCGCCGCTTCCCCAGCGTGACGGTGGTGCCGCTGGAGTTGGAGACGATCTCGAAATGATCGGCGATGCGGCGCACCCCCGGCAGCCCCAGGCCCAGCCCGCCGGACGTGGAATAGCCGCTGCGCAGCGCCGACTGCATGTCGGAGATGCCCGGTCCCTGGTCGCGCGCCACCACGAACAGCATGCCGTCCGGGCTCACGTGCATGCTGATCTCGCCGTGGTCGGCGTAGCGCACGATGTTGCGGGCCAGCTCGGAGATCGCGGCGGCCATCAGCGTGGCCTCGCTGGGCGAGAAGCCCAGGCTCACCGCGAGGTTGCGACCCTGCTGGCGCGCCTGCACCACGTCCTCGGTACAGGCCACGGTCACCCGGACTTCGTGTGATGGTGTTGTCGCTCCCGGGGTCGCCATCTTCAGCGCGCACCGAGGTACGCCAGCCCTTCTTCGAGATCCAGGGCGGTGGGAATGTCCTCCAGGGTCAGCCCGAGCTGCACCATGGCGAAGGCGACGTCGGGCTGGATGCCGACGATGACGGTGCGCGCGCCGCGCAGGCGGATCATGTGGGCGAGGTCGCGCAACGTGCGCGACGCGAAGGAATCCACCACGTCCAGCGCCGTGACATCCACGATCACCCCGCGCGTGCGGTAGGTGGATACCTGCGTGACCAGCGCATCGCGCAGGCCAACGAGGTCGAGGTCGGTCAGCGCGGACTGGATGCTGGCGATGAGGACATCGCCTTCCTTGAGAATGGGGACAGAAGGCCAGGCCATGAAGGTGTTTCGCTCAGCCTGGTCGCGTCTCGTCCTGCAAGGTGATCTGCACGACCTTGTAGCCCAGCAGGCGTTCGGCCTGCTCGATGCCACCTTGCAGGTCGCCGACGGTATTCATCTTGCCGAGATCGACGCCGATGTTGACCAGGATCTGCGCGATGGATGGCGACAGGCCGGTGACGATCACCGTGGCGCCGAGCAGGCGCGTCGCCTCCACCGTCTGCACCAGATGGTTGGCGATGCTGGAGTCCACCGTGGGCACGCCGGTCAGGTCCATCACCACCACCTTGCCGCGCGTGGCGCGGATGCCATGCAGCAGCTGCTCGGTGAGCTGGCGCGCGCGCTGCGGATCGATGGCCCCGACTATCGGCAGGATCAGCAGGCGCTCGCGCACCTGCAGCACCGGCGTCGACAGCTCGCGGATGGCTTCCTGCTGCTCGCGGATGATGCGCTCGCGCTCCTGCACGAAACCCACCGCCACGGTGTTGGCGATGCGGTTGGCGGCGGGCTCGTAGGCATCGAGGATGCGGTTGAGCTTGGCGAAGTCATGCTGGTACTTGGCGAACAGCGAGCGGGCCAGCACGTCGCGCAGCAGCAGCACGATGCCCACCACCTCGTCGGTCTCGACGCCGCGCGGAATGATGCGTTCGGAAAGATTGCGTGCGTAGGCCTGCAATGCCTCGAAGGTGCCGGTCTCCAGCGCCTCCACGTACTGGTCGTACACGGCGGTGGCTTCGGTGAACACCTCGTCCTCGCTCATCGCAGTGAGCAGCCGCGCCTTGGTGATGCGCTGGGCCCACTCCTGCCTGAGGTCGGTGCGATGTTCGCGCAGGTGCGCGACCAGCTCGCTGAGCAAGGTGCTCGCCGCCTGGTCGCGTATTGGATGCGACGACATCCTGGTGACGTGATTGTTGGAATCCTGCATGTCCGCTCCTGAAAATCAGTGTTTCCCCGACCCCGCATCGATTATGGCCATGCAGTTCACACCTGCCAGACCGGATCTCAGGTGTTCACCTGATGAAAGCGCAAAAAATTTAGCGCGCGAATGAGACAAACCCCGAGACGCGCGTAGGACCGCGCGGATTTTCCGTAGGACGCGCGATTACATGTGTAGGAATGTCGGCAATGTCGGACATTGCCTACAACGCATCGCGCTTTTAGAGTCTTGCCCGAGCGAAAGGGCAAACCCGTTGCGAAACGGGGACGCAAAGCCACCGATCTGGCAAACGCCAGACAGCGGGGTTGCCGGCACCGGACTCGTCCGTGTCGTCAGTCGTGTACCAGCGCTGCGGACCGGTCCGGTCCACGCGCCTCAATCACGCCTTTCTCCTTGGTGTCCGCATGGCCGCGAGGCCCATGCGGTGGCGTGCACGGCTATGCCTGAGAACAGATCGGGGAAGTAATCGATGTCCAAATCCAGCGTTGCATGGGCGCGCATCCGCGCGGCCCTGGGGATTCTTGCATTCACACTGACCGCGGGCGTCGCCAATGCCGCGCTGAGTCCATGGTCGGGCACTCCGGTCAACCTGCCCGGCATCATCCAGGCGGAGAACTACGACCGGGGCGGTGAAGGCGTCGCCTTCCACGACCTCACGACGGCCAACGTCGGCGGCAGGTACCGCCCCAAGGAAGCCGTGGACATCATGGTTTCGCCCGACATCGGCGGCGGCTACATCGTCAGCCACTTCGATACCAGCGAGTGGCTGGTGTATTCGGTCAATGTGGCCGCCGCCGGCTACTACGATCTGGAGGCGCGCGTTGCCGCGGCCGCGCCCGGCGCCGCCTACCAGATTTCGGTGGACGCCGTTCCCGTCACCGAGGTGATCGTGGTGCCGGTCACCGGCAGCTGGAATACCTACCAGTGGATGAGCAAGCGACGCGTGTACCTCAGCGCTGGCCGCCACGTGCTGACCATGGCCGCCAGCCAGCAGTACTTCGGATTTGATGCCATCCGTGTCACCGCCTCGACATCCCAGTCCACTGCGAACAGCGGCGCGGCCAGCAGTGTGCCGGGCATCATCCAGGCGGAGAACTACGACCAGGGTGGACAGGGTGTCGCGTACAACGACTTCTCCACTGGCAACACCGGTGGCCAGTATCGCGCCGAGGACGTGGACGTCATGGCTTCGCCGGATCCGGCCGGCGGCTATATCGTCAGCCACTTCGAAGCCGGTGAATGGCTGCTGTACACCATCGACGTGCCCACCGCGGGCAACTACGACATCGAACTGCGCGCCGGTACCGCCATGGACGGGAGCGCCTATCACCTGCAACTCGATGGACAGAAGATCACGGGCCGGCTGGCGGTGCCCAACGCCGGCACCTGGGATGCGTACCAGTGGATCGGCAAGCAGCGCGTGGCCCTTGCCGCCGGCACGCACCGGCTGGTCGTCGTGTCCGAGCAGCCTTACTTCGGGCTGGACGCCATCCGCTTCAGCAGCGCGGATACCGCCACGACCAGCACCAGCGCCTTTTCTTCGGCGCGCAAGCTGTTCGAATCCGGCTTCGAGGGCGGGGTAAGCGTCTCGCAGCCGTCGGAGTGCTGGGGCACGGGATGCTGGGTGGACATGGTGGGCACCGATGCCATCAGCGGTTACACCTGGCCCGCCAATCTGTGGGGCGGCAGCGGCAGGTTCCTGATCCTCAGCGACCCGGTGTCCACCACGGCACAGACCATCAGCAACTACGCGTTCAACCGCGTCGAGCCGGTGACAGGTCCCCGCGGCGCCCCCTCGCAGGCGCTGTTCCAGCAGATCACGCAGAACGTCAATGGCACCGCGCCAATGGGCACTGCGCCCACGCAGAACGAATTCCAGTTCCTGCCGAAAGCGGACACCGGCGACACCTATGTCAGCTACTGGCTGAAGCTGCAGCCCGACCTGGTACAGAAGATGACCAACCTTCCCGAAGGTCCGGGAATCAGCGGCGGCGGTACCTGGCGCGCCTTCTTCGCGGCCAAGACCGGAGGCCAGACTGCCTGGGGCGGTCCCGCCGACAACGGCGATTACCGCATCGAAGCCTACGTGCGGACCTTCGGCAACAGCCAGCCGTACTTCGCCGTTGTCGGCGACAACAATGCCGGTGGCGGCGCCCCGCTGGTGAACAACTGGAGCGTGGAGAACCGCAATGTGCCGGTACCCGTGGGCCAGTGGTTCAAGTTCGAGATCTTCTGGCACCGTAGCAGCGGCAGCGACGGACGCGTGTGGGTCGCGGTCAACGGCCAGACCATTGCCGACCGCCGTGGCGCGAACGTTGGCGCCTGGAACATGCCGTTCAACCGCGTCATGGCGCCGATCGTCTATTCGGGCGGTGCCATGCCTGTCTACCAGTGGGTGGATGACGTGGAGATCTGGGACGGATTTCCGCCGTCCAGTGGCAGCAACCAGCCCTATGCGGTGCATTGAGGATGCAGGCTGGACAGGGACCGGTGTGCGGCCGGTCCCTGCCCGCCAGGCCGCGCTACTTGACCGCCTCGATCAACAGGTGCCAGCCAAACCTGCCCGCCAGCCATCGCTCCACCGAACGCGGCAGCAGCCGCGCCAGCGGGTACTTGTTCAATGGCAGGTGCGCGACGGAAATGCGCACCGAACGGAACCGCCCGAACAGGCGGCGTGCCACGCGCTCCGTGCAGGTGTATGCGTACGGACACTCCGGCCCATCGGTGCAATGGTGCGCGAAATTCTCCGGGCGGAAGTAGCTCCAGCCCTGCCGCAGGAAGTTCTGGTAATGGACTTCCCACACCTTGCCGTCGGAGTTACCCCGCACGCCGGCGATCCCGTCACTCATGCGGGCACGGTCCGCCTCCCAGCGCGGCGCCCTGCGCAGCACTTCGAAGATCGCGCGGGCGCGCATCCAGCCGAGGATGCGCACGTAGTAATTGAAGCTGTTGCGATGGTAGAGCATCACTCGCGCCACGCCGCCGGGCCGCAGTACCCGGTGCACTTCGCGGATCGCCTGGCCGGGCGCCGGCGTGTGGTGCAGCACGCCGAACGAGTACACCAGGTCGAAAGCCTCGTCCCCGTAGCTGAGGTGCTCGCAATTCTGCTGGCGGAACGTACCGGCAACGCCCTCGGCCGCGAAGTGCCGCCGCGTGGCCTCCACCGCCTCGGCGGTAAGATCGACGCCGGTGTAGCTCGCGCCGTGACTGGCGAACATGAAACCATCGGCACCGTTGCCGCAACCGATCTCCAGCACCTGCCGGTCGGCGCCGTCGGCAAAGCGCGCGAATTCGGGGATATGCCATTCGGTGCGATAGCGGAATTCGCGGTACTTGCGGAAGAAGTCCCGGTCGTCGACGAAGTGCCGCACGAAATGCGTGCCGCAGGCCTCCGTATTCCAGAACGCGCGTACCTGGTTCACTGCCTCGGGCAGCTCCAATGCAGCCTCTTCGCCCATGCACACACTCCTCTGAAGGGACGACACACCGCGCAATTACATTGCCATCGCCGCCGCGTCCTGCGCACCGGCGCACCCGCCTTCTGCATAGTCCGTTCGGACCACCCGGGCCGGGACCGGCGCGCGCTAGCATCGGCACCCCTGCCGCACTTGAGGATCAGCGCATGATCAAGGACATCGGCGCGGCGTGTCAGCGCAGCTTCCTCGCCTTCACTGCGGCATGCATGCTGGCGGCATGCAGTGGCGGCAAGGGCGATGCCATCAATGTGACGGCTGACGATGACGCTGTGGTTGGCGTCTGGGCAGGCACGCTGACTCCGGACGATCCTGGGCAACTGCCGCTGGCAGGCTGGCTGACAGTGGCGCAGAACGGCACCTTCCATCTCGACACCGATGCCGCGCTGTTCACCGGTACTGCGCAGGCGCGGGGCCGCGAGCTCTCCGCCACCACCACCGGCCACCCGTACAGCAGCGACTTGTCCGAAGGCACCGCCTTCACCTTCAACGGTACCGTCACGGATGCAGCGCTGACCGGCAACTGGTCCGGTGGCGGTCGTGGCGGCCGCATGCGCTTCGAACACGAGAACTCGGTGTCGCGCCAGGCCGCATCGCTTGACGCCGTGGCGAGCACCTACGAAGGCGAGCTGTGGATCGGCAATGCCACGCTGCCGGCGAGCATCGCCATCGCCACCGATGGCTCGTTCACCACGAGCACCGCTGGTGGCTGCACGGCCACCGGCAAGGTGGACATCGCCGACGCGGCGCGCAACCGTTACCAGTGGACCGCCACGCTCAGCGGCTGCGCCACGGACGGCACCGCCAGCGGCAGCGGCTTCATGATCGGAAACTCCTCGGTCTACCTGAGCGGCACGCTGCCGCAGGTGGCAGTCTGGATGGGCGGGGTGGACGCGGACGCGCCCGGCCGCTGAACGCCGTCCGGGTCACTCAATCGGCTTCACGGCGATGAGCGATTTGGTGAGTCCGCACATCCGCTCGCAGGTCAGCAGGGCATCCGGAAAATACCCGCGCATCTCGCGGGCGGTGGGCAGGTAGAAGTCGGGCTCGGTCTTCTTGATCCACACGCAGTTGCCGAGCGCGATGGCGACGCACTGCATGGCGCGCGGCGTGTAGCTGAGCAAAGGCAGCCAGCTGTGGGTCTCCACGGGAAACCAGCGGTACGGCACCTGCACGAAGTAGCCGCGACCCACGCGCGCCAGTTCGCGGGCGAAGGCGGCCTGGCGCGGCCGCGCGCGCCGCGCGAAGCGCGCACCGGAAAGTTGCCACCAGATTTCCCGCCGCGGAACGGTCACGTGCTCGAGCACCGAGGAACACAGCACTACATCGAAGCTGTGGTCGTCGAATGGCAGGTCCCGGTCCTGTTCCAGCGCCACCGGGACGTAGCCGAAGCGCGCGGCCTGGCGCACGGCCGCGTGGTCCACATCTGCCACGCACACATTGGCCGGTTGCACGGGCGTTTCAGACAGCAGCGCGTGCACATGCTCGCCACTGGATCCGCCGAGGTCGAGTATCCGGGTGTGCGCGGTGAGTTCGAAATACCTGCGGAACAGCGCGACGCGGCGCAGCCGCGAGGCGGTGCGCAGCCGGTGTATCACGTGGCCGAGCGCCCCGCCTTCTGCGACCTCGACCAGCGGCGACAATGCGGGACCCTGCGGACTGATCACGTCAGAACACTGCCCGCACGCCAAGGCTCGCGACCAGTGCTTCGTATGGCGTCGTGAGGGCCGAGCGCCGTGCCTCGTGCCGCAGCTGCAGGTTCACTCCCACCGTGCGCAGCACCTGCCAGGAGTATTGCAGGTCCACCACGCGCAGCCGCTCGCGCACCAGCGGCGCACCGCCCGCCACTGCCACATCGCAACGGTAGGTACGCAGGTCGCGACCGACGCTCAGCGCGAGCCGGGATTTCTCCCCGAACTGGAAGGACGGCTGCAGCGCAAAGCCCTTCACCGCCACCAGCCCGACATTGACCTGCTCGTATTCACTCAGGTCATCACGCGCCAGCGCGGTCAGCGTGAACCGCGCGGTGGCCTGCCATTCGTAGCTTGCATTCCAGGTCCAGGCGCCGTAGTCGCGCGCGGGCAGCTGCTCGTACTCGCGTTGCAGCCGGCCACCACGCAGCAGCAGTCGTGATTTCGCCGCCGGTGCCCATTCCAGCAGCGGCCCGATGCGCCACTGCCGGTAGGAGTTGTCCACGGTGATGCGGCCGGACTGCTGGCGGTTCGGCAGTGACGCATCCTCGCCGCGCGCGACCAGACCGATGCGGTTGCCGGAACCGCTGACCCAGTTCAAGCCCGTCTCGATACTGTCGCGACGCATGTCGCTGAGCTGGAACTCTGCGGCGCTGTTGTCGTGCTCCAGGCGTTCGAAGCCGGCGCGCAGCCGCCAGTGCGAGTTCAGTCCGTAGTTGCCTTCGGCCAGCAGGCGCTGCTGTTCCAGGCGGTTGGCCACCCTGCTCTGCTGGCCGGCCTGCAGGTTGGACAGCGAGGTGAGGCTGGATTCGCGGCCATAGGCGAAGCGCCCGGCGGTGCGCTCACCCGCCTGCCACTGCCAGGCCAGCTGCGCCGTATAGGCGATGTGATTGAACTCGGAGAAGCGGGCGTAGCGTGAATCGCTGACCAGCCCATCGAGCACGATGTGCTGCGCGCTGGCGGGAAGATCCAGGTGCAGACCCACCGAGGCGATGTGCCGGGTATCGGCGGCATCCCCGCCATCATCAAGCCGGAACACATTGTCGTCGTGCGTCACGCCCACCGCCGCGATCAGCTGCGATTCCTGCGCGAATGCCGGTGCCGCGACCGCAGCCGCCGCCAGCATCGCCAGCCGCAGCGCGCGCTCAGGGGCGGATGATGCGCGCATCCAGCGCCTTGCCAACGGCCTGCGCGCGGTTGACCACGTTCAGCTTGCGCAGGATCTTCTGCATGTGGTTCTTCACGGTCAGCGCGCTGATGTTCAGGATCGCGCCGATCTCGCCATTGCTCTTGCCGAGGTATACCCAGCGCAGGATGCCGCACTCGCGTTCGGTGAGCGCGCGGCCGCCGACCGAGGCCAGGCGCGGGCCTTCCGCCGCCGCACTGGACTGGGTGCGCATCCATGCCGCCTGCAGCGCTGGCGCCATCAACTGTGTCAGGTAGATCTCGCGCGGTCCCACCGCACCCGCCTGGCAGGCGAACAGGCACAGGCCCTGCACCTCGCCATCCAGGTCGTGGCTGCCGTTGACCAGCAGCTCGGTGGCGCCGGCACGGCGCAGTTCGCGCACCAGCGAATTGCCGGCCAGCGCGGCGAATTCGCCGAGACCACACAGCAGCGGCTGGTAGCGGTGCTGGCGCCAGTTCTCGCTGAGCACCGAAGCCAGCGGCGTCTCGCGCAGCAGCAGTTCACCGAACAGCGCGGTGTCCACTCCCAGCGTGGAGAAGCCATCCACCATGAAGGCGCGCGGCGAGCCCCGGCGCAGCGCGCATACCAGTGCACGGTGCGGGATGAGGTCCTGCAGCATGCCCTGCGTCCAGCTGAAGAATTGCGCCCGCGTGCGCACACGCAGCGCATCGTCCAGGTTCAGCAGCAGCCCTTCCAGGTGCGCGGCATCCAGGCGCGCAGCACCCGTGGCTGCATTGGCCTCGGCGGCGACGGCATTGGTGGGGATGGTGCCGGGTGGTGTATCCACCAGGCGCAGGCGCTTGCGGTCCGCTACGGTATCAATATGCATTTTCCCTCCTGAGCACGACGCCTACCGTGCGCAGCAGGATTCTCATGTCCAGCAGCAGAGACCATTCGCGCAGGTATTCCAGATCACAGCGGATGCGGGCGCGCATCTGCTCCGTGTCGGTGGCACCGCGCAGCCCGCGCACCTGGGCAAGGCCGGTGATGCCGGGCTTGACCTTGTGCCGCAGCATGTAGCCCGGAATCAGCTTGCGGTATAGCTCATTGTGCGCAACCGCGTGTGGGCGGGGTCCTACCATGCTCATGCGACCCTGCAACACGTTCAGCAGCTGCGGCAGTTCATCCAGCGAGTACTGCCGCAGCCAGCGGCCACTGCGCGTGACGCGCGCGTCCTCGCGGGCGGCCTGCGTCACCACGACGCCATCTTCCAGGCAGGTCATGGAGCGGAACTTGTAGACGATGATTTCGCGCCCGTCCGCGCCATAGCGACGCTGCCGGAACAGCACCGGCCCGGGCGAATCCATCTTGATGGCCATTGCGATCAGCAGCCAGGCCGGCGCGGCCAGCACGAGGCCGATGCCGGCGAGCAGCAAGTCGCTGCCGCGCTTGGCCAGTGCATTGAAGCCGCGGAACGGCGACTCGCACACGGCGATCACCGGTATGCCGGCAATGGTGTCCACGCGCGACTGGATGGGATCCAGCGACAGTATGTCCGGCACGAAGTACAGCGATGCGGTGGTGTCGTGCAGGTCCTCCACCATGCGCCGGATGCGCGGATGCCAGCACGGCAGCGCGCAGTACACCACGTCCACCCGATGCAGCTTCACGAACGCCGGCAGCTCGGCCAGCGAACCCAGCACCTCGCGCGGGGTCACGCCGGCCAGTCGCGCCGGTTCACGGTCGTCGAAATAGCCGGCCACGCAGGTGGGCTGGTGCGGATCGCGATCCACATGCCGCGCCAGCAGGCAACCAGTCTGGTTGACGCCGGCGATCACCGCGGTGCGCCGCAGTGCATCCGCGCTGAACACCCTGGCAAAGAACCACGGGAACACCCGGTGCAGCGCCAGCTGCGCCAGCAGCGTGGCGAGGGCCATCGCCAGCAGCAGGCGCAGGTCCACCACCGCGATGAGGTCGGTTATCCAGGCCAGGCCCGCCAGCAGTGCCAGCACCAGCGCCGAGTCGGCGACCACGCGCAGCACCGGAGCTGGCGTGGTACGCAGGACCTCCCTGGCGGGCGTGCTCATTCAGGCCACGCCCAGTTGCGATGCCAGCGGCGCCTCCGAGTATTCCTGAACCCGTGCCACGAACCGCGACACCGCCGTGTGCAACGCCGGCACCGGGCTGGGTTCCGGCCCGGTGCGCCAGCGATAACCCATGCCGCGCACGGTCTCGATGAAATCACCATGTTCCGGCGGCAGCGCGCGGCGCAGGCGGCGCACATGCACGTCGACGGTACGTTCCTCCACGTACACGTCGTCACCCCAGATCTCGTCCAGCAGCTGGCGGCGGCTCAGTGTCCAGCCCGCATGCGTGACGAAGTACAGCAGCAGCCGGAAGTCGGTGCGTGGCAGTTCGATCTCGCGCTCGCCGCTGGTGACCCGGTGCAATGCCGGATCCACGCGCAGCCCGGCGAACTCGATGGTCTCGTCGGTGCGCTCCGGTGCGCGCCGGCGCAGTACCGCCTTCACCCGCGCCAGCAGTTCGCGCATGGACACCGAGCGGTCAAGACAGTCGTCGGCGCCGCACTCCAGCGCGGCCACCGTGCCTTCCTCGCCGGGACGTGCGCTCATCATGATGATGCAGGTCCGCAACGTGCGACGGTCGCTGCGCAACTGGCGCGCGAACATCAATCCCGGCATGCCCGGTGCACAACCCACCAGCGCCAGATCGGGCCGCACCTGATGCATCAGGGTCTCGGCCTCCTGCAGGTCGCGCGCCCGCGTCACCTGGTAACCGGCGCTGCGCAGATTGCCTGCCAGCAGTTCGCGCATCGGCGCATCGTGCTCAACCACCAGAATGGAACCCTGCATACCAACCTCCCTTGAAACACACAAACGATCACTTGCGGGAAAGATGTTAGGAACCGGCAAGGCCCACTGCTATCCGATCAACCATCGATCAGGCGGCGGGTCTAGTGCGGATGTCGCAGGAGGTAAACACCTGACATCGCGCCGAAATGATCCGATCGGCTCATGGACGCGCCACAAGCGGATGCCAGCGGCGTGGCTAGCTTGCCGCCCATGCAAACCCAGAACACTGTCCGCGCAATGCGCAAACACTTCCTGCAAGGCATCGGCGTGCTGGTCGCCTGTGCGTTGGCTGGTGCGGCCAGCGCCGCGCAGCCAGCGGCGCCGCGTGCTGCAACTCCTCCGTCGCCACCGGCAACGCCGCCGGCCGCGAACCTCGCGACTGAACCGCTGCTCGGACCGGGCGACACGGTGCGCGTCATCGTCGCGGAGAATCCCGACCTCACTACAGAGGGAAGGCTGTCGCAGCGCGGCTCGCTGGGCATGCCGCTGCTCGGCGAGGTCGCCCTCACCGGCCGCACGCTCACCAAGGCCGCGGAGTTCATCGCCAGCGAACTGCTGCGCAACCGCTACGTGCGCAACCCGCACGTCAGCGTGTCGCTGATCGAGGCGCGCAGCCAGCGCGTGCAGATACTCGGGCATGTGGCGAAGCCGGGGCAGTACGCACTGGACGGCACCAACAACCACCTGACCGACATCCTCGCGCTGGCCGGTGGCCGCACCACGGAGGGTTCGGACGTGGTGGTGGTCACGCGGCGTGTCGGCGCCCCGCAGCGCATCGAGGTCGACGTGGCCGGCATGTACCGCGATGGCGACCTGTCGCGCGACATCAGCCTGGAAGCCGGCGACATGGTGTATGTGCCGACGGCGCCGGTGTTCTATGTGTATGGCGCCGTGCAACGCGCCGGCGTGTACCGGCTGACACCGGACACTTCGGTGCGCGCGGCGCTGTCCATCGGCGGCGGGCTGACCCAGCGCGCTTCGCAGCGCGGCATCAGCATCAATCGCCGCATGCCGGACGGCAAGGTACGCCAGGTGACCGCCCGGCTCGACGATGAAGTGGAGGCCAACGACGTGATCTTCGTGAAAGAGAGTCTGTTCTGATGAACCCCTCACTGTTCCTGCAGGTACTGCGCGCCCGCTTCGGCCTTTTCGCCCTGGCGCTGTGCGTGACGGTGGTGGCCACCCTGGCGGTCAGCATCCTGCTGCCCAAATCCTATCGCGCCACCAGCTCGCTGGTGCTGGACCGGCGCGAATCGCAGTCACTGAGCGACGCGCTGAACGCCTATGTCTCGCCGCTGGAGCGTGCCGCCCAGCTGCAGACGCAGGTGGACATCATCAAGAGCCCGAAGGTGGCCCACAAGGTGGTGGACTCGCTGCAGCTGGCGAAACGGCCCGAGGTGCGCGAGAGCTTCGCCGACGCCACCGGCGGCAGCGGCACCATCGAGGACTGGCTGGCGGAGGCACTGTCGCGCGACCTCGAAGTGGAGACCTCGCAGAGCAGCGTGATCCACATCAGCTACAAGTCCGGCAATGCCGCCGATGCGGCCACCTATGCCAACGCCTTCGCGCAGGCCTACATGGACACCACGCTGGAACTGCGCGTGGACCCGACGCGCCAGGCCGCCACATGGTTCGACGAGCAGCTGCAGACCCTGCGGCGGGACATGGAATCCGCGCAGCAGCGGCTGACTGCCTACCAGCGCGAGCACGGCATCGTGTCCACCGACGAGAAGTTCGACGAGGAATACGCGCGCCTGACCGACCTTTCCGCGCAGCTGGCGCGCGCCCAGGAACGCAACGTCGAACTGCAGGCCCGCTCGCAGCTGGTGCAGCAGTCGATGCGGCGCGGCGCCTCGCTCGATGACATTCCCGAAGTGCGCGACGACGCCGACGTGCGCGACCTGAAGGCGCGGCTGCTGGAAGGGGAAACCAATTTGCGCGTGCTTGCCACGCGCGTGGGCGACAACCATCCCGAGTACCGGCGCCAGCAGGCCGAGAACAACTACCGGCGCACGGCGCTGAATGCGGAGATGGCGAAGGTCGCCGCCTCGACCTCCGGCACGCTCAGCGAGGGCCAGAGCCGCGAGGCCGAACTGGCCGCCGCGGTGGCGGCGCAGCGCGCACGGGTGCTGGACCTGAAGGCCAGCCGCGACGGTCTCGGGGTGCTGGTGCGCAATGTGCAGACCGCGCAGAACGCCTACGAGACAGCCATGCAGCGCTCGGTGGTGAACCGGGTGGAAAGCCGCGCCAGCCAGGCCAATGCGGCGCTGCTGGCGCCGGCCGTGGCACCCCGCCAGGCCTTCCGTCCCAACCTGCTGCTCAACGGCGCGCTCGCCGTGGTGGTGGGCCTGATGCTGGGCGTGGCACTGGTGATGCTGCGCGAGATGACCGACCGGCGCGTGCACTCGGTGCAGGACCTGGCCGACATCGCGCAGGCGCCGCTGCTGGGAGAAATCATCGCGTGGAACGCATCGGACCGTGTGCGGTTGCCCGGTCCCGTCGCCGCGCTGCGGAGGTTGCAGTGATCTTCAACGAACAGGTGGCGGAAGTGACTGAAGCAGTGCCCGCGGCCGCGGCACCGGACCGCCGCATCGGCACCATCCTGCGCGCCGCCAGCAAGCTCGATGCCGGCACCACCAACCAGGTGCTGAAGCTGCAGGCCACCACGGGCCTGAGGTTCGGCGAGGCGGCGCTGCGGCTGGGCGTGATCACCGTGCAGGACCTGCGCCGCGCGCTGGCACAGCAGTACGAGCTGCCGCACCTCTTGCCCGAGAACGAGCGCGTCAACAGCGAACTGGTGGTGGCCTTCGAGCCGATGAACCACTGCGCCGAGCAGATCCGCGCGCTGCGCACGCAGCTGCTGATCCGCTGGTCGGCCGACCAGGCGCGCAGCCACACCCTGGCGCTGGTCAGCCCCGGCCACCAGGACGGACGCAGCTACCTCGTGGCCAACCTCGCCGTGGCGTTCGCGCAGCTGGGCCGGCGCACCCTGCTCATCGATGCGGACCTGCGCAAGCCGCGCCAGCAGCGCATCTTCGGCATCCCGGACAATGTCGGCCTGTCCAGCGTGCTGTCGGGGCGGGCCGGTCGCGAGGCCGGCATCGCCATGAGCGAGTTCGGGCCGCTGACGGTGCTGCCGGCCGGCGCGCCGCCGCCCAACCCGGTGGAACTGCTGTCGCGCGACACCTTCCCGCAGCTGCTGCACGACATGGGCGAGGAATTCGAGGTGATCCTGTTCGACACCCCGCCCTCGCGTTCCTGCGCCGATGCGCAGAGCGTGGCCTTCCACGCCGGCAGCGTGCTGTTGCTGGCGCGCAAGGACCACACAAGGCTCGCGGACACCACCCGCCTGACGCGCCAGCTGGCTGACGCCGGTGCGCAGATCCTGGGCACCGTGTGCAACGAATTCTGAACCAGGCGCGCGGCACGTCGCGCATGCGCCTGGTGTTCGTCACCGGCTCGCTGCCGTCCGGCGGCGCCGAGCGCCACGCCATGGGCCTGCTCGACGCGCTGGCCAGGCGTGGCCATGAATGCCACGGCATCTGCGTCAAGCCGCTGCAGGTGCCGCTCGCGGGCGTGGTGCGTTCCACCACCCCGCACAGCCTGAACGCCGCGCGCTACCTGGACAAGCGGGCCATCGCGGACTTCGCCGCGATGCTGTCCAGCATCCGCCCCGATGCCATCATCGCCGCCAACGGCTACGCACTGATGTACGCCACGCTGGCGCGCCATCGCGCCGGTCTGAACTGCCGCATCGTGGTGACCTGGCACTCCACGAAACTGCTGAACCTGAAGGAATTCCTGCAGATGCTCGCCTACCGGCCTCTGTTCTGGCTGGCGGACTGCACCGTGTTCCTGTGCCGCAGGCAGATGCGTCGCTGGCGCTGGCGGGGGCTGCTTTCCCGGCGCAACACCGTCATCTACAACGGCATCGATGCCGAGGCGTTCCGTGACCGCAGCAGCCTCGCGCAGCGCCAGGAACTGCGCCGGCAACTGGGCTGGCGACCGGCGGACTACGTGATCGGCATCCCGGCGCTGCTGCGTGTGGAGAAGAACCACCTGCAGCTGCTGGAGGCGGTGGCGCGGCTGCGCCGCCAGGGCATCCCGGCGCGCGCGCTGCTGATCGGCGATGGGGAGCTGCGCGGCGCCATCGAGCAGCGCATGCGCGCGCCGGACCTCGAGAACGTGGTGCACATCACCGGCCTGCAGCAGGACGTGCGTCCGTGGCTCGCGGCCTGCGATGTCGCCACGCTGTGCAGCGTGACCGAAACCTTCTCGCTGGCGGCGCTGGAGGCCATGGCCATGGGCAAGCCCGTGGTGCTCTCGGACGTGGGCGGCGCCGCCGAGATGGTCGAGCCCGGCTGGAACGGCCTGCTGTTTCCACCGCGCGATATCGATGCCTTCGTGGATCGCCTCGCCACGCTCAGCGACGCGGATGCGGCACGTCGCATGGGCAGCAATGCGCGCCGTCTGGTGGAACTGCGGTTTGGCGCGACAACCATGGTCGATCGCTACGAAGAGCTGCTTGCCGGACTGTGCCGCAGCGATGGTGGCGCGGCGGGCGTCGCGTGCTCATGAGCCTGACGGACTAGTGCCGACACCATCGTCGCCGTTGCGGCGCCACCCACAATGCCGGCGTCCTGAATTTGCCGGAGAAAACCTGATGGCGGCGCACAAGCCGTGGAAGAAACCTGTCGTGCTGCTGCTCGGCCCGCAGCTGGGCGCGGTGAGCGGCGTGAGCACGCATCTGGAGATCCTGCTGCGCTCGCAGCTGGCTGCTGATTTCAACCTCGCGCACTTCACGGTGGGCAGCGAAGGCCGCGCCGAGGGCCGCCTGCACCGCTGGTGGCGCCTGGCCTGCAGTCCGTTCGCGCTGGCAGCGGCCATCCGCGCGCGCCGGCCTGCCATCGTCCACCTCAACAGCTCGCTGAACTTGAGCGCGTTCTGGCGTGACGCGGCCTACATGGTGGTGGCGCGGCTGTGCGGCACACGCGTGCTGTACCAGGTACACGGCGGGGATCTGCCCCGCGATTTCCTGGGCGGCGGCCGCGTGGCGCGCGCATTGCTGCGCGGGGTGCTGCGGCTACCGGATGCCATCGTGGTGCTGGCCGCGACGGAACTGGCCGCGTACCGCGAGTTCCTGCCCGGCAGCTGCATACGCCTCATCGCCAACGCCATCGACTGCGCGCCGCTGCTGTCACTGCCGCGCACGCCACGCGCGGCCCATCAGGCGCTGCGACTGATCTATCTGGGCCGCCTGATCCGCGAGAAGGGCCTGTACGAACTGCTGCAGGGGCTGGCCGATGCGCGCGCGCGCGGCACCGCGGCGCAGCTCACCCTGGTGGGCAGCGGACCGGAGGAAGCGGGCCTGCGACGCCGTGCGCTGGAACTGGGCCTGGGCGCAGTGGTGTCCTTCGCCGGCGCGGCCTTCGGCGCCGAAAAGCAGCGGCTGCTCGGCGCGGCGGATGTGTTCGTGCTGCCGAGCTATGCCGAGGGCCTGCCATACGCGCTGCTGGAAGGCATGGCGGCGGGCAATGCGGTGATCACCACGCGCGTCGGCGGCATTCCGGATGTGGCCATCGCCGGCGAGCACGCGCTGTTCATCCCGCCGCGCGACACGCAGGCCATTGCGGCGGCCATCGTGAACCTCGACGCCGACGGCGCCGGCCTTGCGCGCATGGGCCAGGCCTGCCGCAACCGCATCGCGCGCCATTACTGCCCGGAGCGCCTGGTGCATGAGTTCGGCGAGCTGTACTCGGACCTGCGGCAGGACGCCGGAAAAACATGTGCGGCATAGCCGGCTGGCTGGCGGCGGACTTCACCGCGCCTCCCGAAAGCACCATACACGCGATGCTGGAGTCGATTGCGCATCGCGGCCCGGACGACCAGGGCACGTATTTCTGCCGCTCCGGCAACGCGCGGCAGGACGTGATGCTGGGCCATCGCCGGCTCGCCATCATCGATCCGGATGGCGCGCGCCAGCCCATGTGCGACAGCAACTCGGGCGTGGCGCTGGTCTTCAACGGCGAGATCTACAACTTCCGCGAGCTGCGCGACACGCTCGCGCGCCACGGCTACACCTTCACGCGTGATTCGGACACCGAGGTGCTGCTGCGTGCCTACCAGCACTGGGGCACGGAGGTGGTGCACCACCTGCGCGGCATGTTCGCCTTCGCCATCAGCGACACGCGACGCGGCCAGGTGATGTTCGCGCGCGACCGCTTCGGCGAGAAGCCGCTGTACCTGTGCCAGCGCGGCGGCAACCTGTACTTCGCCTCCGAGATCAAGGCGCTGCTGCGCGTGCCCGGCATCGATGCGGCGGTGGACCTGGATGCCGTGTGGGATTACCTCGCGTACCGCTACGTGCCGGCGCCGGCAACGCTGTTCCGCGGCATCCACAAGCTCATGCCCGGCACCTTCGCGGTGTGGGAGCACGGCCGGCTCACCCACACACGCTACTGGGCACCGCCGGACCGCATGGCACTGACCGCACCCGCGCATGTCGCCGATCCGGTGGCCACCTTTCTCGAGCGGCTCGAGGAAGCAGTGAAGCTGCAGATGGTCAGCGACGTGCCCTTCGGTGCATTCCTGTCCGGCGGACTGGATTCCTCCACCATCGTGGCATTGATGAGCCGGCACAACCGGCGCGTCATGACCTTCTCGGTGGGCTTCAGCGAGGGCGCGTACAGCGAGCTGCCCTATGCGGCGACGGTGGCGCGCCATTTCGACACGCATCACCACGAGCTCACCGTCACCCATCGGGACATCATGGAGCGCCTGCCGATGCTGGTCGGCCAGCGCGATGCGCCCGTGTCCGAGCCTTCGGATGTGGCCATCCACCTGCTGGCGCGCGAGGCCGTGCGCAGCGTCAAGATGGTGCTCACCGGCGAGGGCAGCGACGAGCTGCTGGGCGGCTACCCCAAGCATGTGATGGAGCAGTACGCGCAGCGCTTCCAGTCGATGCCGCGTGCCCTGCGCCGCGGCCTGCTGGCGCCGCTGGTACAGGCGCTGCCATACCGGTTCCGCCGCGCCAAGACCGCGGTGACGAACCTCAACATCGAGAACTGGTCCGAGCGACAGGCCCGCTGGTTCGGTGCGCTGGACAATGGCGAGCGCCGCCTGCTCACTGCCTGGGGCACCCCGCCGACACCCGCTGCCGGCCTGCCGCCCTTCGACGGCGATCCAGAGGCCAGCGCGCTGCGTCGCATCCTCTACTACGACCAGACCAGCTGGCTGCCGGACAACCTGCTGGAGCGCGCCGACCGCATGACCATGGCGGCCTCGCTGGAAAGCCGCGTGCCCTTCCTCGACCACAAGCTCGCGGAATTCGTCTCCACGCTGCCGGACCGCTATCGGGTGCGTGGCCTCACCGGCAAACGCATCCTGCGCGAGGCGGCGCGGCACCTGCTTCCACAGAAGATCCTCACGCGGCCCAAGGTGGGCTTTCGCGTGCCGGTCAACGACTGGTTCCGCGGCCCGCTGCAGGGTTACCTGCGCGATCACCTGCAGGGCCCGCGCTCGCAGAGCCGCGCGTACTTCGATGGCCGCCGCCTCGACAGCATGCTGGAAGAGCACTGCTCCGGCCGGCAGAACCACGAGAAACTGCTGTGGACACTGCTGAACCTGGAACTCTGGCACCGCCGCTATGCAACGGCCGCTTGAACAGCAGCTGGACCCGCCGGTGGTGCTGGCGCGCGGCAACCTGCGCTGGTACCTGAACCGCCTGCGCTGCATGCCGGCGCGCGAGATTCCGTTCCGGCTGCTGCGCACGGTGGCCACGCACGCGGAACGGTTCGGCATGCAGCGTTATCACGCGCCAGCCGCGGATCTCACGCGTACCGCGGCACCGTGGCTGCCGGCTCCAGCCGGTGTGCATGCCGCGCCTTACCTCGCGGCGGCCGAACGCATCATGGCCGGCCATTACGATGTGTTCGCACTGCGCGGGGTGCGGCTCGGCACGGCGCCGCACTGGAACCGCGATCCGAAGACCGGCACCGACGCGCCACTGGCTTTCGGCAAGCTGCTCGACTACCGCGATCCGCAACTGGTCGGCGACATCAAGTACCTGTGGGAACCGAACCGCCACCTGCATCTGGTGACGCTGGCGCAGGCGCATGCGCTGACCGGCGACGCGCGCTTCAGCGCCGCGCTGATGGCGCAGCTGGACAGCTGGTTCGAGGCCTGCCCCTGCCCGCTTGGTCCCAACTGGGCGAGCGCCCTGGAACCGGCCATCAGGCTGATCAACTGGTCGATCGCCTGGCAGCTGCTGGGTGGCGCACATGCCGGGGTGTTCGCGGACGCGGCCGGCGCGGCTTTCCGCGAGCGCTGGCTCGCCGCCGTGCACCAGCATGTGCGCTTCGTGCGCGGCTTCCTGTCGCGCCACTCCTCGGCCAACAACCACCTGATCGGCGAGGTCACCGGCGTATTCATCGCCGCGGCCACCTGGCCGCACTGGCCGGACAGCACGCTCTGGCTGCAGCAGGCGCGGGCCTTGCTGCTGCAGGAGGCCTTGCAGCAGAACGCGCCGGACGGCGTGAACCGCGAGCAGGCGGTGTGCTACCAGCAGTTCGAGTTCGACATGCTGCTGCTGGCGCTGCTGGCCGCGCGCGCCCGCGGCGTGGAGTTTCCGGCCGAATTCAGCGCGCGGCTCACCGCCATGCTGGAATACCTGGCCGCCATCATGGACAGCGGCGGCCACCTGCCCATGTTCGGCGACGCCGACGATGGCCGCATCGTGGCGCTGTCGCAGCAGCCGCAGTTCTGCCCGTACCGTTCGCTGCTGGCCACCGGCGCGGCGCTGTTCGACCGCGCCGACTTCGCGGCCAGGGCCGGCGGCCTCGACGACAAGACGCGCTGGTTGCTCGGCGCAGCGGGTGAGGCACAGTTCCGGCGCGCTGCCGGCCGCAGCAGGCCACCGGAACGGCGCGCCTTTCCCGACGGCGGCTACTACGTGCTCGGCTGCAGTTTCGAAACCCCGCGCGAGATCCGGCTGGTGGCCGATGCCGGTCCGCTGGGCCTCGGCACGCTGGCCGCGCATGGCCATGCGGATGCGCTGTCCTTCACGCTGTCGCTGGGCGGCCATGAGGTACTGGTGGACCCTGGCACCTTCACCTATCGCGCCGACAATCCCTGGCGTGCCTACTTCCGTGGTACTTCGGCGCACAACACGCTGCGCGTTGATGGCGTGGACCAGTCCGAGCCCGGTGGCTCCTTCCTGTGGCTGCACAAGGCCGCCGCGCACTGCACGACCTGGCTCGCTGCGGATGATGAGGACTGCTTCGAGGGCTGGCATGACGGCTACACCCGCCTGCCCGACCCGGTGCTGCACCGGCGCCGCATCCTGCTGGACAAGCACCGGCGCCGCATCCTGATCGAGGATCGCCTGGAAATGACCGGCACGCATCGGGTGGAACTGTTCTTCCACTGCAGCGAGCACTGCCGCATCGAGGCCACGGAGCAGCACTGGCTGCTGCAGGCGGGTGATCAGCAGTTGCGCATGATGCTGCCGCAGGTGGCCGGCGCAGCGGCACGCATCGCCCGCGGCGAACAGGACCCGCCGCTGGGCTGGATATCACGCAGCTTCGATGTGCGCGTGCCCACGGCGACGCTGGCGTGGCGCGCCACGCTGTGTGGCGCCACGACGCTGCAAACCGTCATCGAGTGCTGAACCGGCCGGATGCTGAACAGGGAGCCGACAGCGCAAGTTACTGCGCCTGGCGGACCTGATCCGTCAGCGGCGCTTCGTTGCCGCGCTCGCGCTCGCGGCGCCCGGTGAAGCGCTGCACATCCTCGGGCTTGAGCTCGCGGTGCTCGCTGGCGAGGATGTCGTAGAACAGCCGGTCGTGCATTTCCCCGCCCAGCATGTGGCACTGGCGCATGCGGCCCACATAGCGGAAGTTCAGCCGCTCCAGCACCTTGCGCGACGGGTTGGTGTCCACCAGCCAGGTGTTCACCGCGTTCAGCCCCAGGTCGCCGAAGGCCACCGACAGCAGCAGCGAGCCGGACAGCGTCGCGTAGCCGCGGCTGCGGAAGGATTTCTCGCCGGTGATGCCCCAGAAGGTGCCGGTGCGCAGCTGCCGGTTCACGTCGGTGAGCGCGGCGATGCCGATGGGCCGGCCGATCTCGTCGGTATGCAGCCGGATGTAGTTGGTCGGCCGCTGCAGCATCATCTGCAGCGCCGGCATGGAGATGATCTGGCGCCCGCCACCGAAGTCGAACCACTGGTAGTTCGACGGGTCGGCGAACCAGCGCGCGGCCAGCTCCAGCCGTTGCGGGGTGTCAATGGGCAGCAGTTTCGTGGCGTACATGCGGCACAGCCTTGGGTTTGGGCCACAGGGTGGCATAGGCCTCCAGCAGCGCCGGCACCTGGTGGCGCCATTCGAGCTGGGTGTGGACGCGGCGACGCCCGTACTCGCCCATGGCCGTGCGGGCCGCCGGGTCATCGAGCAGGCTGACGATGCATCGGGCAAAGTCCGGCACGTCGCCGCAGATCGCATACAGGGAGGCATCCTGTGCGGAGAAACGACCTTCCTTCAGGTCGAACTGCACGATGGGTTTGCCCAGCGCCATGTACTCCATGATCTTGTTCATGGTGGAAAGATCGTTCATCGCGGTGGGCTTGTCCGGGTTCACGCACACATCCGCGGTGTTCAGCACCGCCACCAGCGTGTCGTCGGAAACGCGGCCGGTGAAGGTCACGTAGTCGGCTATCTCCAGCCGCTGCGCCATGGTGCGCAGGTCGTGCAGTGATGTGCCGCTGCCCACCAGGGTGAAGTGGATGTCGTGCCGGCCCAGCTCGTGCACGATATGCGACACGGCCCACAGCAGGTCATCCAGCCCTTCCTGCTGGCCCATCACGCCCACGTAGCCGACAAGGTAGCGCCGGCCGTTCTTCAGTCGTTCATCGGGCGGCACCACGCGCATGCGCGCCAGGCTCGGCCCGCTGCGCACCACGAACACCTTCTCCGGCGGCATGCGCCCGCGCTGGATGGCGATCTGCCGGTAGGACTCGTTGGTGGCGATGGACACATCGGCGGTGCGGAAGCTCAGGCGCTCCAGCAGCAGCAGCACGCGATGCAGGAAACCGGTCTTGCCGAACTTGGCCACGAACAGTTCCGGGTTCAGGTCGTGGTGGTCGAACACGAACTTCACGCCGAACAGCCTGAAGAAGGCGCCGATGAGGAACAGCAGGTCCGGCGGGTTGCAGGCATGGATCACATCGAAGCCACGCTGCCACCACACGCGCAGCGCGAGGCGAAAGGTGTGGAACAGCGCCGCGCTGTACTCGTGCAGGTAACCCTTGAGGCCCGCTCCTTCCACCGCCAGCCGGTAGCGGTGGATGTGGATGCCATCGAGCAGCTCGTAGCGCTGCTCGCAGCCGGTGCCGGTGGGGCAGATCACCGACACCTGGTAGCCGGCGTCGCGCAGCGCGCCGGCCTCCTGCCACACGCGCCGGTCGAAGGGCACCGGCAGGTTCTCCACCAGTATCAGCACGCGCCGCACCGGCTTGCCGTCGATGCTGTCGACGCGGCCGCGGCTCACCAGCACAGCCCCTCGTACACTCCGGCCACCGCGCGCTGGCCACCGACGCGCACCAGGTCGATCACCACCTGGCCGTCGCGGGTCAGGTGCGGCAGCTCCGCGAACTCCGGCGCGGCATTGCCCACCACCACCGTCTCGGCATGCTCGAGCAGCTCGTGCATGTCGTCCACCATGAAGCGCGACAGGTGCGGGATGCGCTCGACGATGTAGTTGCGGTTGGCGCCATTCACCCGCGCCAGGTTCACGTTGGCGTCGTACACGCGCAGGTCGAAGCCCTTGCCCAGCAGCCGCTCGGCCAGTTCCACCACCGGGCTGCCGCGCAGGTCGTCGGTGCCGGCCTTGAAGCTGATGCCGAGGATGCCGACCTTGTGATTGCCGGTGGCCACCACCGCATCCACGGCGCGCTCGATCTGCAGGTCATTGCTGGGCAGCACGGCCGAGAGGATGGGCGTGGCCACTTCCGCGCGGCGTCCCGCCGACAGCAGCGCGCGCAGGTCCTTCGGCAGGCAGTAGCCGCCGAAGGCGAAGCCGGGGCGCATGTACGCCGCGGACACATTCAGCTTGCGGTCCATGCACACGATGTCCATCACGCGGTGCGAATCCACGCCGTAGGCCTTGCACAGCGTGCCGGTCTCGTTGGCGAAGCCGATCTTCACCGCATGCCAGGCATTGCAGGTGTACTTCACCATCTCGGCCGTCTCCAGCTCGGTGCGCACGATCTCGCCCGGCAGGTCGGCGCAGGTCGAGGCCAGCACATCACCGCTGGCGCGGTTCAGTTCGCCGATCACCGTCATCTGCGGGTTGTGGAAGTCCGAGACCGCGCTGCCCTCGCGCAGGAATTCGGGGTTCATGCACACGCCGAAGTCGGCGCCGGCATGCAGGCCCGACACTTTTTCCAGGATGGGAATGACCACCTCGCGCGTGGTGCCCGGCAGCACCGTGCTGCGCACCACCACGATGGGCGCGCCCGGATGCTCGCGCAACGCCTCGCCCACCTGCTCGCAAACGCGCTTCAGGTAGCCGAGTTCGAGACCTCCGCTGGGCTTGGCCGGCGTGCCGACGCAGATCATGGCGATGTCCGCGTGGCGCACCGCCGCGGTGACATCGGTGGTGGCATGCAGGTGACCCGCCTCGACCTGCTGGCGCAGGATCTCGCCGATCTCCGGCTCCACGATGGGCGAGCGGCCCTGCGCGATGAGTTCCACCTTGCGTGGCTCGATGTCCACGCCGACCACGTCGTGCCCCATGCGCGCGAGGCAGCCCGACGCGACGGTTCCCACATAGCCCAGACCGATGACGCTGATTCTCATGGATCTGCTCCGCCCGAATGAAGAAGTGGAGTTGAGCTTGGCGCCATCGATCGCATGCGACTGGCACCCGCAGTGCCACATCGCTAGTCCGATCGGACCAGCCCGATCCCGGCCCTCCGGTGCCGGCATGCGCGGGCGGCGGCGCTACGGTCGCCAGGCACAAAGGAGCAGTCATGCGCAGATGGCACTACCAGGCTGCACGCACCGGTGTACTGGCGGTGGCGTTGCTCGCCGGCTCGAGCTTCACGCAGCATCCCTGGGCTTCGCCGCCGGATGAGGGCGCAGCGGCAGTCTCCGCACAGCGCCTGTTCGGCTCCGGCTTCGAGGGCGATGTGCGGCCGCTGCCGCCGGTGGCCTGCTGGGACAATGGCTGCTGGCAGGATGTCACCGGCCGCGACAGCGCCACCGGCTTCAGCTGGCCGCCGCGGTTGCATGGCGGCAACACGCGCTTCCTGCTGCTCACCGATCCCGTGCCCATCGTGCCAGGCAGCATCGGCCGCTACATGTTCAACCGCATCGAGACCCTGCGCGGCCCCGATGGCAAACCGACCCGCGCGCTGTACCAGCAGATCTCGCGCAGCATCAACGGCCAGGGCCACATGGGCAAGGCGGCGACGCAGAACGAATTGCAGTTCCTGCCGCGCAACGACGTGCGCGAGCTGTACGTGCGCTACTGGCTGAAGCTGCAGCCCGACCTCGAGGAGCGCATGAACGGCCTGCCGCCCGGGCCCGGCGTGCGGGACGGCGGCACATGGCGCGGCATCTTCGCGTTCAAGACCGGTGGAATGTTCGACGACGGCCGCCCCATGAACAACGGCGACTACCGCGTCGGGGCCTATGTCTCCACTTACGGCGGCGGCAAACCCTACTGGGGGCTGCTGGGAGACAACGAGGCGGGCGGCGGACATCCGCTGGTGAACGACTGGACCATCGTCAATCGCGAGGTGCCGGTGCCGGTGGGCCGCTGGTTCCATCTGGAGATGTACTGGAAGCGCAGCAACGACGCCGATGGCCTCGTGTGGATGGCGGTGGACGGGCAGACCATCGCCGAGCACCGTGGACCCAACCTCGGCGCGAAACAGCAGCCGATCAACCGCATCATGGCGCCACTGCTGTATGCCGGCGGCACCATGCCCATATACCAGTGGGTGGATGACCTGGAGATCTGGAGCGGGATGCCACCGCGCTAGCCGCTGACGAAGCGCAGCCACCATTCGCCATCCAGCCGGCTGAGAAAGGCCTCGCCCTGCCGGATGGCCGCCAGCAGTTCCGGATCGCGCGAATACACCAGCGTCGCGGGTCCCTCCCAGCGCATCCAGCAGTGACGGCGCGACAGCTGTTGTGCCCGATCCGGATCCACGCGGCCCCGCAACGCCACCGCGCCCTCGCGCCAGGCATCGGCGAACAGCCGCTGCAACACCAGCTCGTAGTGCTCGTCGCGCGCGGCCAGCTGCAGCACTTCGCTGACGCCGTCGCGCTGCAGGTAGTACACGAAGGTACCCAGCGGGCGGCGTTGCGCGTCCAGCACGCGGCGTGCGCGCAGCGCGCCGAACCCTTTGCGTCCGGTGCACTGGCGCAGCAGCCACGCCAGCGAAGCAGCCTCGTAGCAGGGTTGCAGTGCCTTGCCGTCGACGAGCCCCGGCAGGTCCGCCGCGATGGTGGCGGCATCAGCCGGCTCATCGATGCATTCCTGGCTCGCGGCATGCAGCGCATTGGCGGGCAGCCGCGCGGCCACCGCATCGGCCAGCGCCGCGCCCGGCGCGAACAGGCTCGATACTGCACGCGGCACACGCAGTCGCCGCTGCGCGGCACCCAGCAGATGGCGCGCCGGTCGCAGCGAACGCACCCAGTGCAGGTTGTAGCCCAGCGGTATCTCCCCACCCAGGCCGCGCCACAAACTCTGCACCGAATCGGAGGCACCATCGGCCAGCGTCAGATCCTGTGGCCCGGAGAGAATGGCCCGGCCCAGCTGCACTGCCGCCAGCGTGCGGCGCATGGCCGGATCCACGATGAAATTGCAGTCGACGGCGACGCGGATGCGCCTGCCCCGGAACAACATGGGCCGCGCCATCATGCCGGCGAAACCGGCGATGCGTCCGCCGGACTCGGCCACCCACGAGGGCACGGCGGGATCGCGCCAGGGGTTGTCGAAGAAGATGTCGCGGAAGTAGCGCCTGCACTGCTCCACGCTGCTCCAGCCATGCCCGGGGAACACACGCTGGAACAGCTCGACGACCTCGGGCAGATCGCCTTCGGAAAACTCGCGCACGGCTACCACCAGGGCATGGTCGGCAAGCTCCTCCCGGGCCGCATCGCAGCGCCGCGCGAGGTGCCATGGTCCGATCGGATCAGACTGCGGCGGCAGGCGCGGCGGCGTCGAAGGTTACGTTCGCCCCCTGATGCCAGCCATCATCCAGCGCCCGGAGCGGCTCGTCATTCTCGGCAGCGGCATCACCGCGCTGGCGGTGGCGCGCGATGCGCGGCGACTGGGTCTTTCTGCATTGATCATGGACACGCAGGCCGGCATGGCGATGACCTCGCGGCAGGCGTACTCGCGGATCCTGCGCGACGCGGAGGACATGACCCTGCCCGGCCTCGTGGCTCTGGCCCGCGAGCAGCCGAGCCTGCTGATCGCCACCTCCGATGAATGGCTGCGGTTCCTGCTGCTGCATCGGGGCGAGCTGGATGCAGAGTTCGCGCGCGTCCTGCATCCGGCCAGCGCGCAGCTTGCAACCTGCCTGGACAAACAGCGTTTCGCGGCCTGGTGCGGCGCGCATGGGCTGCGCACTCCGCGGCAGTTCACGCTCGCTGAACTGCTGCAATCCGCCGCACTGCCCTGCCCGCTGCTGCTGCGCCCGGCGGAAACACGCCATGCGGCGTCGCCCGCCGAGGTGCCCAAGGCAAGGCAGGTGAGTTCGCGGGCCGAGCTGCTGCTGCAGCTGGCCGGGCTCGAGCGCGTCGGGCTGCAACCGGTGCTGACCGAGTCGCTGCTTGGCCGTCCGCTGCGCCAGTACTCGGTGGGCTTCGCGCGTCATGGCGGGCAGACCCTGACCGTGGTGGCGCACAAGCTGCGGCCGCTGCCGGCAGCCTGTGCGGCCGGCACGCTGGTGCAGACCGTGCCCGATGCAGCACTGGATGCGCTCGGGCGGCAGGTAGCGGAGCTGCTGGACTACAGCGGCATCGGCGAACTGGAAGTGCTGCGCGACCTGCGCAGTGGCGAGGACTTCCTGATCGAAGTGAATGCGCGGCCGTGGCTGCAGTTCCCGCTGGGCGAGGCCACCGGCAGCGATCTTCTCGGACTGGTCACGGATATGCGGAACGACGCCGCTGCCCGCGCAGGCACGCGGGCGCGCTGGCTGGATTTCCGCGGCGACCTCAGGGCCTGCTTCGCGCGGCCCGATGGCCTGGTGCGCAGCGGGCAGCTCGGTGCCCTGGACTATCTGGCCTCGCTGCTGCGCGCGCGGCGCTTCGCCTGCTGGTCGCTGCGGGACCAGCGCCCGTTCTGGAACGGCCTGCGCGATCTGCTCACTCGCCCGTGGCGTCCAGCCGCACCAGATCCTGAAAGGATTCGCGCTGGCGGATCAGCCGTGGCGCGCCATTGACCAGCATCACCACGGCCGGCCGCGGGTTGGAAAAATTCATCTGGTTGGGAATGAAGTAGGCACCGGTATCCATCACGGCGAGCAGGTCGCCGGCCACCAGCTGCGGCAACTGGCGCTGCGCGGCCACCACATCCGATGGGTGGCACAGCGGTCCGCATACGATGTGGCGCGTATCGGCCGGATCGAGCATGCGGTTGGCCGCGAACAGTTCGTGGTACTCGTAGGCCAGCGGCATGCACAGGTTGCGGCCGCCGTTGGCGATGGCGTAGTGCGCGCCGCCGGAAGCTGGCTTCGATGACAGCACGCGCAGCAGCAGGCACTGCGCCGAACTGGTCAGCGCACGTCCGGGTTCGAGGATGAGTTCCGGCGGTTCCCCGCCGACCTGCGCCACGTGTTCCTCGGCGATCTTCACGATGCCAGCGGCGTAGTCCTCGATGCGCGGCAGCGCCGCCGGCTGTGGCGGACGCACCGGCAGGCCCTGGTCCAGGTAGCGCAGTTCCAGCGCGGACAACGGCCGCACCGTCGGCACGCCGAAGCCGCCGCCCAGGTCCACATGGCGGATCTGCACGCCCAGCTCGGTGCGCAGCTGCCGCGCGAAAGCGAACACCTCGCGCGCCGCGGCGAAGTACAGGCCGGCGTCGTGCAGGTCCGTGCCCAGATGCAGATGCAGCGCGCAGGGATCCAGGTGCGGGCAATCGCGCAGCCGGCGGAACGCGGCCAGCGCCGAGCCGTCGGCGAGGCGGAAGCCGAACTGTCCCGACCAGCCCACCGAGGTGACCACGCGCAGGCCCACCGCCTGGCGGCGGCCGTGGCTGAGCGCGCAGTCTTCCAGCCGCGCGATCTCGGCCTCGCCGTCGATGTTGATCAGCTTGATGCCGCTGCGCAGGGCGAGGTCCAGCGCCGGCGCGGTCTTGGCCGGGCCGTTGAAGATGATGTGCCGCGGCTGCACGCCGTTTTCCAGCGCCAGCCACAGCTCGAAATGCGAGATCACCTCGGCGTCGGCACCGCAGGCATGCAGGGCCTGCAGCACACCGGGCAGCGGGTTGGTCTTGTATGAATAGGCCACGGCGACGCGCGGATAACGCGAGGCGAAGGCGCCGTGGAAGCGGCGCCAGTCCGCCTCCAGCCGCGTGCGGCTGACCACATGCAATGGCGTGCCGAAGTCGGCCGCCAGTTCCTCCATGCAGCAGCCGTCCCACCACAGCTGACCCGAGCCATCCACCGACATGCCCCACAGCTGCGGATCGAGCGCGGCCGGGGTTTTCTCCAGCCGCTCGCAGGCGTTCAGCGCGCCAATCACCAGGCGCTTCATCGCCTGTGCCGGCCGGCCCAGCACTGCATTCATGCGTGGTGCCCGGCGAGGCTGGATTCCGCGCTCCATCTGGGCCGGCGCACCATGTAATCCACCACGCGCAGGTTGCCGGCCGCGCCGTAGGTGTGCAGGCAACGCATGTCTGCGCGCCAGTCGGGCGCGATGCGGCCCACCGGCGTCTCCTCGTAGCGTTCGAGGTCCAGCACATCCACGCGATTGATCGACACCGCGTAGCCATAAGTGGATGAGCAGTCCTGGCTGGGCCGGTACAGCACGCCATCGCGGCGGAACAGCGGGCCGGCGCCGCGCGCGCGACGCGCATCGGAGATCACCGGATTGGCGCCATGCGCATGCCACGGGCCCAGCGGCGTCTCGCTCCAGTACAGATGCAACTCCTCGCTGGGATCCGCGCCGGGCTCGGCCACGTTGACGAACAGCCACCAGCGATCCGCCTCGCGCAGCAACGTGGCATCGAAGGCGCGGATGCCTTCCAGCAACACCTTGTGCAACGACCAGCGGTCGGGAAACTGCTCGCAGCGATACAGCTCCACCGTGCTGTTCCCGGCGGTCTCCGGCAGCATGTACAGCTCGCCGTTCCAGCTGAAAATGAAGGGATAGGACAAATGATAGGGACGGCTGAGCACGCGGCGCACCGTACCGGGCTGGCCGGTGGTGCCGATCTCGATGGCCGAGATATGGCCCTTGCCCGCCGCATAGGGCAGCTCCTCGAAGAAGATGAAGCGGCGTCCGCCGTGCTCGACGATGAAGGGATCGGCCCAGTCGCGGTCGCCCGGCGGCACCAGGCAGCGCAGGTCGGCGGGGCGATGCGTGGCGTCGGCCGCTTCGTCGGCGAAGTAGTAGCCGATGCGCCACTGATCATGCCAGCCCAGCGCATGCCAGCGGATCATCGCGATGCGCGTCAGCAGCCGCCAGCCCAGCCGCGCCGCCGCGCGCACCGTGGGCGGCGTGCAATCCGGATAATTCACCGGCAGCTGCGCGGCCAGCTGCCACGAGTCGCCGCCATTCTCGGCGGCACGCGTGAGCCGCACCAGCTGTCGACGGAAGAAGCTCATGGCGGTACGCAGCGTCAACAGGCGGTTGCGGCGCGCCGAGTTGGCAACCGTCGCGCCGCAGGCGCGGTAAATGGTATTGAAACCGGGCCGCGCATAGTCCACCAGCTGCGCAACGGTCACGGCGCTGCGCTCGCAGATCTCCGTCGCGCCGGCCCAGCGGTTGCCGGCGGGCACGCGCAGGCCGATCTCCACAGCCCACACGCCGCGGCGTGCAATGCGCGGCAGCGTCACCGCAGGTGCCACTGATGTGAAGCACAGCCACACATCCACGCGCGCACCATGCAGCAGCGCCGCGCCGGCGCCGTCCAGCTGCCACCCTGCGTCCCCATACAGCGCCGGCACATCCAGCTGCACCGGGCATTGCAGGGCAGCGGCGACATCGATGTTTGCAAACAGTGGTTCATCGCGGCAGCGCAGCCACCGGTCGACGCGATCCACCAGACGGTGTGCCCGCGCGGCCAGTGTGGTGCCGGGCGGCTTGCCGATCATGGCCACTGCGGCCAGCTGCACACCAGGCACGGCCAGCGCCTGGGTCAGGGACTCCAGCACCCAGCGTTCCTGGATCCTGCTGTCGAACAGCACACCTGCGCGCACGGTGACCGGCCGGCTCCTCGCTTCTGGCATGGAGACCTGCTGGCCGGGCAGCAGCTGCTGGAGATTCTGCAATGGGACGACCACTCGATATGCCTCTTCCCCGCAAGTAGGCACCTCGAACCGCCGCGCCATCGCGCGGTGCGACATGAGCCGAATGGCTCAGGGCCGGGCGGAGCGGCCGGGTGATGTTTCCTTCCTCTCCCGCCTAGGCTACTTCCTCGCTCAACCATTTGCGGGAACGCAACCTTGAAGATCGCCCTGCTTGCGCTGCATTTCGCGGAATACGCCAGCCGGCTTGCGTTGGCGCTGTCCGCCCGGCACGAAGTACTGCTGGTGCTGCACAAGGACAACGCCCGCAGCGAATTGACCGATGAACTGCGCCGCACGCTGGAGCAGTCGGTACGGGTGCGGTATATGGAACTGCGCCGCATGCGCGACCCGCGCGTGCTGCTCACCGGCCTCGCGTTGAACCGCATCATCCGCGAGTTCTCCCCCGACGTGCTGCACATGCAGGAGATACATCCTGTGCCGGGCGGCAGTGTCCTGCTCTGGCTGCACGGCACGCTGCCGGTGGTGTTGACCGTGCACGATCCGGTCAGTCACTCCAGTGACCCGCGGCCGGACGGGCTGCGCTGGAAAGCGCGCGTGTGGTTGCGCCGCTGGGCGAGCCGGCTGATCGTGCACGGACCGCGCACGCGCAGCGACCTGGAATCCCTCGACCACCGCTTCGCGGGCAAGGTCGATGCCATTCCCCATGGCCTGCTGGGGCAGGCCGGCAACCGGCGCGACGCGGCCGGCTGCGAACCGGCGACCTTCCTGTTCTTCGGCCGGATGGAGCCCTACAAGGGCCTGCGCTACCTGCTGGATGCTGCCGACATCCTGCAGCGCCGCGGCCGGGCCGTGCGTCTGGTGCTGGCCGGCACTGGCCCGGACCTGCAGCAACACCGCGCCCGAATTCTCTCCTGCGGGTGGATCGAGATGCTCGACCACTACATTCCGGCCGCGGAGGTGGACAGCCTGTTCCGCCGCGCCACGGCGGTGGTGCTGCCGTATACCGATGCCACGCAGAGCGGCGTTGCGGCGATCGCGCTGGCCAATTCGCGACCGGTGATCTCGACGGCCGTGGGAGATCTGCCGGATGTGGTGATCGAGGGTCGCACGGGACTGCTGGTGCCGCCGTGCGATGGCATGGCACTGGCTGATGCCATGCAGAGCCTGCTGGTCGACCGCGGCCTGCGCGATGCGCTGGCGGAGGGCGCGGGTCAGTACGCGGCGGAGCGATTGTCCTGGGCACGCATCGCGGAACTCACCGAGGCCACTTATCGCCGCGCCATCGAGTCGCATGCGCGGCGTTCAGGCACCCATCCTGCAGGCAGGGACCTGGCGGAAGGCCCCCCTGACCCACCTGTCAGTGCGCGATCAGGGAGCACACCTTCGACAGAGACGCGCCAGAAAAGAACAGGAAGTTATTGACGTACACCGGCTCGCCACCGCGACGGCGGTTGATGTCCGCCGCGTCCTGGTGCACGGCCGGGTCGAAGGTGTCGATGGCATGCAGGCGTCCGCCGCGGTAGAAGAAGCCCCGATACCCCAGTTTGCCGAGGAAGCGGTTCACCGCCGCGACCGACCCGCTCTTGTGGCGTTCCTCCACCTCTATGATCAACGCCGGACGATCGCGCAGCAGGATGCCGGCCGCACCGCGCAGCACTGCCTCCTCGTGGCCTTCCACGTCGATCTTGATGCAGCCCACCGGGCCGATGTCGCCGGCGTAGTCATCGAGGCGCCGCATCGGCACCGCCAGCACTTCAACGGCGCCGGCCTGTTCCACAGGGTTTGCGTCTTCGATGGTGCTTCTGCCGGTGTCCGCCGTCAGCACGCGCAGCCGCGCCTCGCCGGCATGGTCGGATAGCGCCACCGCTTCGACGCGCAGGCGCGAACCCGGCCGTGCCCGCAGAGTGCGCGCCAGCGCGGCCGCAGCGCGTGGCCGCGCTTCGAAGGCGATGCAGCGGGATGCATGCTGCAGCATGTGCACGGCATAGCCGCCGTTGGAGGCGCCCACGTCCACGGCGGAGCTGTTGCGATCGCACAGGTAGCGCAGCAGGCGCAGTTCCGGATCGAAATATCCGACACGCCGCGCGAGAAAGCGCCAGTACCAGGATGCCGGCAGCTTCCGGAAGGCGCCGTGCACGAGGGCCTTGAGCACTGCAGCGGGGCCGTTGCGGTCGGTGCCCTGCGATGCGGACATGGCGGTGGCGTTCATCAATACTCCTTGCGGCCGTTCGGCCCACTTCATGGTTGCGCCAGCATGTGCGCAGCAGGTCATGTCGCGCGCGTGTGGCCATAGACCGATCAGCCTATCGACTGGAAAGCGGTTGCTTCAGCCGACCCCTGCGACGGCCCGTTGCCTGAACATCAGCAATGCACCACGCAGGTGGCTTCTGCAGAGGACGGCATAGCAGGCGAGGAAGCAGGCGCTGCCCAGCACGGCCTGCCCGAACGCCGGCAGCGGCAACTGCGCCACCAGCAGCTTCGTTGCCAGTCCCACGGCAAGTCCGCCGGCCATGATCAGCCACGTCCCGGCCGCGATGGGGAAGGCACCGAAGGCGCGACGCACGCACAAGGCGCGCAACAGGTTGGTGACGGCGAGCGCGGTGCAGGTCGCCACCGCCGCGCCGAGTTGTCCCCACACAGGGATCGCGAGCCGGCCCAGCACCACGACGAGCACCAGCCCGCACAGCAGGGCGGCGAGCTCCAGCAGCTGCCGGCCCGTCATCGACAGCGCCCAGCCCATCGGCCCGAACAGCGCCACCATGAACTGGCCGACGGCAAGCCAGGCAACCACAGGCTGCGGGATGGTGAACGATGGCCCGAAAAGCGACATCAAGGGCGCGCCCCACAACAGGAACACCACGAACAGCGGCAGCGTCGCCAGCGCAATCCACCGGAACACCTGCGACTGCACGCGCAGCATGCCCACACGGTCGCCGCTGAAATGCCGTTCGGCGATCACGCCGCCCATGCTCTGGTTGAACGCCACGGACACCACCGTGGTGAGCACCAGCAGCTGCTTGGCGAGGGCATACTGGCCCAGGTGCGTGGCGCTGACGTAGTGGCCCAGCATCAGCAGGTCCATGGTGGAGGTCACCATGGTCACCAGTACCGCCACGGCCAGCACTCCGGAGTAGCCGATCACGCGGCGCGCCGTATTCCAGGAGGCCGGCGGCGCCGGCTCGGCGGTGAAATCGCGCCGCGCCCGCAGCGCGAGCCAGCCGGCAGCCAGCACCGCACCGAGTGTGGTACCCACGGCCACAGCCCACAGGCCCCAGCCGGCAGCGAACAACAGCAGGATGAACACCAGCCGCGCCAGCGGCAGCAGGATGTTCTCCGCCAGCACTGCCGGCCCGAGCTTCAGTGCGCCGCGATACGCCCCGCCCAGCACCGCGATATCGGTGATGAATGGCAGCGCCAGCGCCATGCACAGCAGGATGCGCGCGAAGTTCGCGTGCATGTACACGTGGGTTTCCAGCAGGCGGCCCAGTCCCAGCGCCACCGCCAGCAATGGCAGCACGGCGAGCAGCGACGCCACCAGGCGCACCTGCCGCAACACCCGCACCCGCGTCGTGCGCCCTGTTCCGGAACTGGTTTCGCCGAAGAAACGCTGCAGCCCGAGGTCCAGGCCAAGACGCGTGACGACCGCGGCGTTGTCGAGCAGGGTACGCGCGAGATTGAGCAGGCCGAAGCCGGCCGCGCCCAGCATTCGCGCCGTCACCAGGCCGGTGATGAACGACAGGCCGAGCTGGCAGGCCGAGCCAATTCCCGCGAGCGAGGCGCGGCCAAGCATCCGGCGCGCCCCGGACTCATCCTTCCCGTACTGCAGATCAAGCATCAGCGACTCTTCACAGCCGCGGCCGGGGCCGCCGCATGCTGCCAGATCACCGCGAGCTGCAGGATCAGCAGTACCAGGATGCGTGGATCGTTGGTGGTGAACAGGCTGGTGAAGGTGACGGCAAAGGTCACAAGTCCACACAACGCGGCCACCAGTTCGGTGCGCACTGCCGCGCTGGCGCGCGCGATGCCGGAAGCGGCGCGGCGCAGGGTGGCGCCCGCCAGCAGCAGTACCGCTGCAGCACCGAGAATTCCCGTCTCGTACAGGATCTTGAACCAGCCGCTCTCCGGCTGGTCCGGGACATAGGAAACGCCCGTGGCGGCGCCGATGCCGTAGTAGTCGTACTGGCCCGGCCGCGTGTCGAGCAGGTATTGCTGGAAACCACCGGCGCCGATGCCGGTCAGCGGCTGCCCCGCGAACATCTCCCAGGTGTCCAGCCAGATGTCCGCGCGCGACTGCATGTCATCGCCGGTATCGGCCAGGCGCTGCGCCACCGCTGCGGGCAGCATGCTCGCCAGCTCACCCGGCATCATCAGCGCGAACACCGCCGCGGGCAGCAGCACACTGCAGACGGCAAGCTTGATGACCGTGGGCCATCGATTGAGGACCACCAGCGCCAGGCTCGACACCAGCAGGAATGACAGGATGGCGGAGCGCGATACGGTGAGCATCAGCGCGGGAACACCCACGACGATGGCAGCCCACGCCAGCAGCCGCAGCCGACCCTCGAAACGCTGCCGCACCGACAGCACCAGCAGGAATACCAGCGATGCAGACAGGAAGGCGCCAGCCTTCTGGGCATCCTGGAAGAAGCCGCCAGCGCGCCACACCTGCATGCCCGCCTGGGTCATGCTGCGCTGGTTCACGTTGCCCCCACCAGGAGTGAGGTTCAGTTGCAGCGTGTGATCGATGAACACGCCGAGGGACAGGACGATGACGGCCACCGACAACATTCCCGCCAGTCGCTCGAAACCACGCGGGCGCTGCAGCTCGCGCAGCGTCAGCCAGAAGAACACGTAAGCCCCGAACTGCAGCACCAGCAGCACGGCGGCGCGGGCGGGATGGCGTGCGAACAGCGCGCAGGGCACCAGCAGCAGCCAGATGAAGGCCAGTGACCGGGCCGGGAACAGTGGTGGTTCGGTGCCGCGGACCACGAAGGCCTTGTGCAGCAGCAGTGCGCAGGCCAGCAGCGCTGCTGCCACGTCGAATACCTTGAGCGCGAACCGGCCAGGTGGCACCGGCACGGCGAGGAAGGGCAGCATCGCCATCAGCGCCAGATAGGCGAACCGCAACGGCTCATTGCGCGTCAGCGTGATGCCGGTTCCGGCGGCGAGCACGCCGCACACCGCCACGTAGTAGATGGCGCGGGATCCAGCGAGCGCACCCGCCATGGCGGTCAGCGAGCCAGCCAGCAGCGCGATGGCCACCACCGCGGCCGGCAAGGCCAGCGGCGTCAGGCCCGCGCCGGTCCCGGCATCATCCCGACTGAACATTCAGTGACAATTCGTCATGCACCGGCTGACCAGACGTCTCTGTGCGGCGCCGGGCAATCAGCCCCGCCAGCCGCTCCAGCGTGCGCAGGTCGTTCAGGTCGATGCCGGCGATGTCGATGCGCATGCCGAAGCGCTTCTCGATCTGCACCAGCAGCTCCACGAACTGGAAGGAATCCAGCAGGCCCTCCTCCAGCAGGTCGGCGTCAGGTGCCGGCACCGACACGTGGAAATTCTCGGCGAACAGCGCACCGAGCTGCTCAACCAGTTGTGCTGATGCTGTCATGGTCCCTCCTCGATCCAATGTGTGCGTCTGCTGCGCCACGGGTGTTGTCCGCGCGGAAGGTTTCGGCCAGCAGCGGCCGGTCCACCTTGCCGTTGGGGTTGCGTGGCAGCCGCTCGTAGCGCTGCCAGGAAGCCGGCAACATGAAGGCGGGCACGCGCTGCGCAAGTTCGGTGCGCAGCTGTTCCAGCGTGGGTTCGGCACCGGGCGCGGGCACGTAGGCGCAGCATACCGTGGTGCCTTCGAAGCCCACCGAAGGCACCGCCACCACCGCGCTTTCCAGCAGTTCGGGCAGCGTGTTGAGCGCGGCCTCGATCTCGCCCAGCTCGATGCGGTAGCCGCGGCTCTTCACCTGCGTGTCGGCGCGTCCGCAGTAATAGTGCAGGCCGTCGGCTTCGCGCCGCGCGAGATCGCCGGTGCGGTAGATGCGGCTGCTGCCAGTCGGGTCGGCCGGATCCACGAGGAAGGCCTTGCGGGTCTTGTCCGGGTCGCGCCAGTAGCCGGCCGCCAGACCCGCGCCGCCGATGTACAGGTCGCCGGTTTCCCCGTCGGGCACCGGCTGCAGCTTTTCATCCAGCACGCGCAGCTCCTCGCCGTCGCAGGCGACGCCGATGGGAATGGCATCGCGCTCGCCGGGGATATTCTCGATGGTGTGGTAGCTGCTGGAGATGGTGGTCTCGGTGGGGCCGTACAGGTTGGTGAAGCGCACATGCGGCAGTCGCTGCATCAGGTAGATCAGCGTTGGCGTCGGCAGCACTTCGCCGGCGAACAGCATGCGGCGCAGTTCGGGGAAGTCGTGCTCGCGCACCGCGTCGAATTTCGCCAGCAGGTTCAGCACCGCCGGCACCGAGAACCATTGCGTGAGCCGCGAGTCGCGGATCAGCGCGGCAAGCTTGTGCGGCAGCAGGTTCAGCTCGGGCGGCACCAAGTGCACTTCGGCGCCGGCCCACAGCGCGCCGAAGATGTCGAAGGTCGAGATGTCGAAGCGCAGTGGCGCATGCTGCGAGATGCGGTCCTGGCCCGAGATGCCGAAGTAGCTGTTGGCCCAGCGCAGGAACTGGCCGATGCCCTCGTGCGTCACCATCACGCCCTTGGGTATGCCGGTGGAACCGGAGGTGAACAGGATGTGCGCCACTTCGGAAGGCTTTGCGACAGCCGGCTGCCGCGGCGCGAACGCCGCGAGGTCGGCCAGTTCGAATAGCGCACCCAGTGCCGGCGCGCTGGCACGTTCCTCATCCAGCCAGCCCACCAGCGGCGCACGCGCCAGCTGCGCGTGGTTCAGTGCCTCCTGCAACGCCCAGCCACCGCGGCCGGCGGCGAGGATCCAGCGGCAATCCGCGGCGGCCAGCGTGCGCGCCAGGCGCTGGCCCGGATCGGAAGGATCCAGCGGCACGTAGATGGCGCCGGCCTTCAGCGCGCCGAGCATGCCGACGATGGCCATGGGCCGCTTCGGCATCATGAGGCCCACCCGCTCGCCGGGTTCGCAGCCGGCATCCACCAGCAGGCTCGCGAGGCGATTGCTGGTTTCTTCCAGCTCGCCATAGGTCATGCGCATGTCCTTCCATACCAGCGCGGTGGCATCGGGCAGCGACTGCGTGCGTTCGCTCACCTGGTGTTGCAGCAGCGCCCTCATGCGGCCACCGCCGCATGCCGCGTGGCGCGCTCGAACACCATGCCGATGTGGCGCATCTCCGCGGCATCCACCGGCTCCTCGAGGATGAAAGTGGTGTAGCCGCTGTCCACATAGCGGCCCACCTCCGCGGCGACACGCTCGTAGCTGCCCACCAGGTACGGGCACATGGCCTTGTAGTTCTGGAAGGGAACCAGCCAGTAGGCACTGTCGGCGATGGGCGCGGCAGCCTGTTCGGTAAGCTGGTGATGCCAGTGGGAATCGGAAACCTTGTTCGCCAGCTCGCGCGTGACCTGGCCGCGGCGATCCTCGGGGAAGCGCGCGCGCGCCACCGCCCAGGCCTCGGCCTCCTCCGCACGCGCGATGATGCCGATGCGGATGCCTTTCAGATATCCATCCGCGGGCGGCACCGCGCCATATTCGGATACCGGCTTCGGATATTCGATGGCGGTGGCACCCAGCTCCTGCGCCGCGGCCATGCCTGCCTCGGAGGAACCTGAGACCAGGATGCCGGGCAGCAGCTCGCGCGGCAGCGCGGGCGTGAGCTTCAGGTTGTTCACCTTGTAGTAGCGACCCTCGAAACTCAACGGCGCATCGCTGTACAGCAACCCCTGGATGATGCGCGTGTACTCCACCAGCCGCGCGTAGCGCTCATCGTGTGGCGTGTTGTCGTTCAGCGCTTCCAGGTCGTTGCGGAAACCGCCGGCCACCATGTTCAGGTGCACGCGCCGGCCGTACATGAAGGACAGCGACGCGATCATCTTGGCCACTGCATAGGGATGCAGGTAGGCCGGCTGGATCGCCACCAGCGGGCAGAGCTTCGTGGTGCAGGCGATGATGGCCTGCGATACCAGCCAGGGGTCGAGCTGGCGGTTGTCCGAGAAGACCAGCATGCCTTCGCATCCGGCCTCTTCACTCCAGCGCGCCACCTCCTGCAGATGGGGCATGCAGCTGGACTGCTCCTGCATGCCGGATGGCGGACAGGTGGTGAACACCCTCAGGGCGCGCTCCGCTGCTGTCGGCATGGTATGACCCTCGTGATTGCCGGTACGGGGTCATGGTGATTGCGGCAGTCGTATGTGCCGCGCCGCCGTGGGAAATGGCGGGTAGTCCGTTCGGATCATGTGGGCCCTGGCCGGGCTCGCGCGGTCGAAGTGGCGGAGAGTGAGGGATTCGAACCCTCGAGGGGCTTTTGACCCCTACACCCTTAGCAGGGGTGCGCCTTCGACCACTCGGCCAACTCTCCGTGCCCCTCGGGCAGGCGCGGGATGATACCTGACCGGGCAAAGGAGGGGAAAAGCCTGTCGCAGGCACCAAAAAAAAACGCGCCTGGCTAATGGCAGGCGCGTGGTCTTTCTGGCCGGAGCCCCAGGCTCAAATGGCCGGGGCAACCTGTGACTGTAATCAGCCGACGGCGGCCAGATCGCTGTCTACGTTGAACTTGTTTCCACCAGACTGGGCACGTTCGTTCTTGATGCGCTCGAAGATCTCTTCGCGGTGAACCGACACCGACTTCGGTGCATTCACGCCAATGCGCACCTGGTTGCCTTTGACGCCAAGGACCGTAACGGTCACTTCCTCGTCAATCACAACTGCTTCACCAACTCGACGGGTCAGAATCAACATGGGTGTCACGCTCCTTCGTAAGCTTGGTGCTCATCTTGCGGAAGCGCCCTGCGGCGCAGAATCGGAGAAACCCTGAATGGCCTGTAGGCGCATATCTGCATGGCGGAACTATGTCACAGCTCGCGTCCTGTATGTCACGGGATGCAACTGAGACCAGCTCAGGTTAGTAATTTTTCGCGGACGAGTGCCGCCACCTGCGCCAGCGCCGCGGGCAATGCGGCTGGATTGCTGCCGCCGGCCTGCGCGAAATCGGCACGCCCACCGCCTCTGCCTCCGATCTGCGCCGCCACTGCGCCGACGATCTCGCCAGCCTTGACGCGTGAGGTGAGGTCGGGAGTCACTCCTGCGACCAGCGAAACCTTGTTGGCCTCCACGGTGGATGCGAGCACGATCACTGCCGACTTCAGTCGTTCCTTCAGCTGGTCCATGGCATTGCGCAGGGTCGTGGCATCGGCACCATCGACCTGGGCGGCCACCACCTTCACCCCGCCGATGTCCACTGCCGAGGCGGCCAGGTCCGTGCCCTGCCCGCTTGCCAGCTTGTCCTTCAAGGCACGCAGCTGCTTTTCAAGCTGCCGCAACTGGTCCTGCCCTTCCTGCACACGCTGCAGAACGTCTTCACGGGTACCGCGCACCAGCCCGGCGACGCTGCGCAGCAGCTCGTCGGTGTGCGCGATGTATTGCATCGCCCCTTCGCCGGTCACCGCTTCGATGCGGCGCACCCCTGCCGCCACGCCGCCCTCGGAGAGGATCTTGAACAGGCCGATGTCTCCGGTACGGCGCACATGCGTGCCGCCGCACAATTCAGTGGAGAAATCCCCGAGGCGCAATACCCGCACCACATCGCCGTACTTCTCGCCGAACAGCGCGATGGCGCCGCTGGCCACCGCATCGTCGTAGGGCATGGAGCGGGTCTCGCCATCCAGGTTGGCGCGGATCTGTTCGTTGACGCGAGCTTCGATGCGCCGCAGTTCTGCCGCGGTCACCGGCTGGAAGTGCGCGAAGTCGAAGCGCAACCGCTCCGGCGCCACCAGCGAGCCTTTCTGCTGTACATGCGCGCCGAGTACCTCGCGCAACGCGGCGTGCAGCAGATGCGTGGCGGTGTGATTGCGGCGGATGGCCTCGCGACGCTCGTTGTCGATATGCGCCACCACCGCATCGCCGAGTGCGAGTGACGCACCGGCGAGCCTGCCGATATGCGCAAAAGCCGCGCCACGCTTGCGCGTGTCGCTCACCGCAAAGCGGGCCGCGCCATGCGTGAGTTCGCCGGCGTCGCCCACCTGCCCACCGGACTCGGCATAGAAAGGCGTGCGCTCCAGCACCACCTCGCCCTCCTCGCCGGGCGCAAGGCTCTGCACGGGGATGCCGTCCTTCAGCAGCGCGGCGATGCGCGACTCACCCTGGATATGGTCGTAGCCGCAGAACTCGGTGCTGGTGCCCAGGTCCGGGCCGCCGCGCAGGTCCACGCCGAAACGGCTGGCGGCGCGGGCGCGCTCGCGCTGTGCATCCATCTCGCGCTCGTAGCCGGCCATGTCGGCCGACAGGCCTTTCTCGCGCAGCACGTCGGCGGTGAGGTCGGGCGGGAAGCCATAGGTGTCGTGCAGTTTGAAGACGGTCTGGCCGTCGATGATCCTGCCGCCGTGGAGGTTGGCGATTGCCTCGTCCAGCAGCGCCATGCCCGTGGCCAGCGTACGCGCGAACTGCTCGCCCTCTTTCAGCAGCACGTCGCGGATCAGGGTCTGCTTCTGCTGCAGCTCCGGATAGGCCGCGCCCATCGCTTCGACCAGCGCCGGCAGCAGATCCGCAAAGAAGGTGGGCGCCGCGTCGAACTTGTGCCCCTGGCGCATCGCACGCCGCATGATGCGGCGGAGCACATAGCCGCGGCCCTCGTTCGAGGGCGTCACACCATCGGCCACCAGGAAGGAGCAGGCGCGGATGTGATCGGCGATCACGCGCAGCGAGGGGTCGGCCAGATCGCGCGCCGCGAGCCGCTTCGCCGCGGCGCCGACCAGGTGCTGGAACAGATCGATGTCGTAGTTCGAGTGCACGCCCTGCATCACCGCGCAGATGCGCTCCAGGCCCATGCCGGTGTCCACCGAGGGTTTGGGCAGCGGCGTCAGGGTGCCGTCCGCCGAACGCTCGAACTGCATGAACACGAGGTTCCAGATCTCGACGAAGCGGTCGCCATCCTCGTCCGGCGAACCCGGCGGGCCGCCGGGGATCTGCGCACCGTGGTCGTAGAAGATCTCGCTGCACGGACCGCAGGGGCCGGTGTCGCCCATGGCCCAGAAATTGGATTTCTCGCCAAGCCGGGTGACGGCGGGCACGCCGATTTCCCCGGTCCAGATCTTCGCCGCCTCGTCATCGTCCTTGTAGACGGTGACGGTCAGGCGCTGCGGATCAATGCCCAGCCTGTTGGTGAGGAAATCCCAGGCGAAGCGGATGGCGTCACGCTTGAAGTAGTCCCCGAAGCTGAAGTTGCCCAGCATCTCGAAGAAGGTGTGGTGGCGGGCGGTGTACCCCACGTTCTCCAGGTCGTTGTGCTTGCCGCCGGCACGCACGCAGCGCTGGCTGGTGGCGGCGCGCACATAGGGACGCGGGTCCTTGCCAAGGAATACATCCTTGAACTGCACCATGCCCGCGTTGGTGAACAGCAGGGTGGGATCGTTGCCCGGTACCAGGCTGCTCGAGGCCACGACGGCGTGGCCCTGGCCTGCGAAGTAGTCGAGAAAGGCGGAACGGATTTCAGCGGCGGAAAAGGGTTTTTTCTGGGTGCTCATGAATCATCATCGTCGACGCACCCGGAACTGCCCAGAGCGCTGGCGATATGATCCTTGGAAAAGCCCCGGTATTGCAAAAAACGCATCTGCCGGGCCCGCTCCGGCCAGTCGAGCGGCGGCGCGCTGCCAAACTTGCGCTGCCTGACCTCGGCGGCCAGCACTGTCCAGTCCGGGCCAGAATCCAGCGCGGCGCAGATCTGCTCTTCGCCCATGCCCGCCTCGCGTAGTTCCTGGCGGATGCGAGCCGGGCCCTGCCCGCGTCCGGCGAGCATGCGGACCAGGCTTTCGGCATAGCGCGTGTCGTCGACGAGGCGTTCCTCTGCCATTTGCGCCACGACTTCTGCCGCCACGGTTGCCGCGTAACCCTTGCGGGTCAGCGCCGTGGCGAGTTCGCCGCTGGCGTATTCGCGCCGCCCCAGCATTGCCAGGGCGGCGGTGCGGGCCGCGTCCGGGTCGGCGGCGCGGTGCTCGTCGACCCGGCGTTTCATTCCACGGCCGAAAGCCATGGTGACGGCCTCAGTTCAGGCGCTCGGCCTCGACCGCCGGTGGTGTACCGGAGGACTTGCGCTCCGGCACCAGGCGGGCGCGGATCTGCTCCTCGATCTCGCGGGCCACTTCGGGATGCTCCTTGAGGAACATGCGGGCGTTTTCCTTGCCCTGGCCGATGCGCTCGCCGTGGTAGCTGTACCAGGCGCCGGACTTCTCGATGATGCTCTGGGAACTGCCCAGGTCGATGATCTCGCCTTCGCGCGAGATGCCCTGGCCGTACATGATCTCGAACTCGGCCTCTCGGAACGGCGGGGAGACCTTGTTCTTCACCACCTTGACGCGGGTCTGGTTGCCGACCACTTCCTCGCCGTTCTTGATGGCGCCGATGCGGCGGATGTCCAGGCGCACCGAGGCGTAGAACTTCAGCGCGTTGCCGCCGGTGGTGGTTTCCGGGTTGCCGAACATGACGCCGATCTTCATGCGGATCTGGTTGATGAAGATGACGATGGTGTTGGAACGCTTGATGTTGCCGGTGAGCTTGCGCAGTGCCTGCGACATCAGGCGGGCGTGCAGGCCGAGCTGCATCTCGCCCATCTCGCCTTCGATCTCGGCCTTGGGTGTCAGCGCGGCGACGGAGTCGACCACCACCACGTCGACCGCGCCGGAGCGCACCAGCATGTCGGTGATCTCCAGCGCCTGCTCGCCGGTATCCGGCTGCGAGACCAGCAGGTCGTCGATGTTGACGCCCAGCTTGCCGGCATATGAAGGATCGAGGGCGTGCTCGGCATCGACGAACGCCGCGGTGCCGCCGGCTTTCTGGACTTCCGCGATAACCTGTAACGTCAGCGTGGTCTTGCCGGAGGACTCTGGACCGTAGATTTCCACGACGCGGCCCTTGGGCAGCCCGCCGATGCCGAGCGCGATATCCAGCCCCAGCGACCCGGTGGAAATGGCCTCCACGTCATAGGACGCGCTGGCATCTCCCAGGCGCATGACCGAACCCTTGCCGAACTGCTTTTCGATCTGGCCGAGCGCGGCAGCGAGTGCCTTTTTGCGGTTTTCTTCCATGGAACGATGCCTCGATGGAGCGGATTGAATGATGGGCGGATCATGCCACAGACCACTGTATGTGTATACAGTATATCTGCTGCGTTCGACCAGAAACTCAAGGGTCCAGCAGCATCCCCAGCGCAAAGGCCGCCGCCAGCCGCCGCACTTCATCCCGGTCGCCGGCAAACCGGCGCTGCATGGCGAACGCACCCACCGATCCGTTCTCCAGCCGCTGCGTGCGACTGAACCACACCAGCCCCACCGGATGCGCATCGGTGCCGCCATCCGGTCCGGCTACACCGGTAATGGCCACGGCGCGCTTCGCCTCGCCCACCACCAGCGCACCGACCGCCATCTCCACCGCCACCTGCTCGCTGACCGCGCCGTGCTGGCCCAGGGTCGCCGCCGACACACCCAGCTGCTTCTGCTTGGCCTCATTGGAGTACGCGACGAAACCACAGTTGAACCATTGCGAGCTGCCAGGCACATCGGTGATGAGCTTGGCCACGTAGCCCCCGGTGCAGGATTCGGCCAGCGCGATGGTCAGGCCACGCGTGAGCAGGGATTCGCCGGCACGCACGGCGAGCAGCGCAAGATCGTTGTCGGAGGGAACGAGCACGGACACCCGGCTAGTGTCACGTGCCGCGGCTCGCTTGCCAACCCGCAACGATGCTGGATGTGGCTATTTGTTGGTGCCGGCGCTGTCGCGGGCGCGCTTTTCCTGCGCACGGCCCAGCCCGAACGACAACGCGGCCCATCCGGCCGCCAATGCCACGCCGATGCCGGCGATCACCGGCTGCACGGAGAACAGCTTGGCAAGGCCGGTGTAGATGAAGGCATTGACGAAGTCGGCCCCGCGGAACACCGCGCCGTCGACGATGTTCTTGGCCTTGAATTTCTCTTCACGGCTGACCACCGGCCACAATGCCTCGCGCGCCACATTGGCGATGCCGAAATTCGACGCGCGCTGGCATGCCTGGAAGGCGGCGATGGCAAACAGCGCCGAGGTGAACATCAGCCCGGTGAACCCGGCCACGAACACCAGCGGCAGGATGGCGAGCGCGGGCCCCACTCCGATGCCCTTGATGATGCGTCCCGTACCCAGCACCTGCACCACCAGCGACAAGATCCCCACCCACATGTAGATGGTGGAGAAGATGCTGGTACGCGCTTTCATGTCGGCGGCATACGAGGCGACGATGTGCGCCTGTGTGAGGTAAAGGAAAGTACCCAGCAGCGACAGCAGGAACACCCACAGGCCGATGCTGCCCAGGTAGCTGGACCTGAACAGCAGCCCGAAGCCATCGAACATGCCGCCACCGACCGGCTTCTTTTCGCGGCCGGCACTGGCCGCGACGAAATTCGGATTCACTGCCGCAAGCTGCGCGGCCGATGACTCCAGGCGGTTCGCGCAGAACACCGCGCCGATCAGCAGTGCACCGGCCACCAGCAGCAGGTTGGCGACGCCGATGGGACCGACCAGCTGCTTGTTGAGGATGGGGCCCAGGATATTGCCCAGCGATCCACCCGCCGCAATGAAGCCGAACAGGCGCTTGCCCTGCTCGGTGGCATACAGGTCGGACATGAAGGTCCAGAAAATGGACACGGTGAACACGGAGAACACGGTGATCCAGATGAAGAAGGCCTTGAACACCACATCGGGTGCGACTTCGGCGCGCAGCAGGCCCCAGAACACCAGCATGTTTGCCACCAGGAACAGGTACGCCACCGGCACGAAGCGCTGGCGCGGCAGCTTGGCCGCGATGGATGCCTGCAATGGGGCGGTGATCAGCGACACGACGAATGTGCCGAAGAACAGCCAGGGAAGATCCTGCGCACCGCCGCGGATGCCCGCCGCATCCCGGATGGGCAGTAGCATGTAGTACGTGGAGATCAGCAGGAAGAAATACGCGAAGGACCAGAACAGTGCCTTGCCTTCCCCCGACTTGAAGTTCACCAGCTTCTTGACGAGCGTTTCCATCGGGCCAGCATATCCGCCAGCGGTTCCCAGACGCTACTATTTTCCCGGATGAAACCAGGCAGCAGCACTTGAACTTGCACGACTCCGGCGCGGCCGATCCGCGCCGCTGGCTGGTGCTGGCGATCACGGCCAGCGGCCTGCTGCTGATCTGCGTCGACATCACCGTGCTGTTCATCGCGCTGCCCGCACTGACGCAGGCGCTCGAAGCCACCAACTCGCAGCGACTGTGGATACTCAATGCATATCCGATCGTGGTGGCCGGATTGCTGCCGGGCCTGGGCACGCTCGGTGATCGCTACGGACATCGACGGTTGTTCACCGCGGGCCTCGTGGTGTTCGGCGCAGCTTCGCTTAGCGCAGCATATGCGCCCACCGCGACGCTGCTCATCGCGGCGCGCGCCGGCCTCGGTGTGGGCGCGGCGATGATGATGCCGGCGACACTGGCCATCATCCGCGCCAGCTTCAGCGATCCGCGCGAGCGCTCCGTCGCGCTCGGGCTGTGGGGCGGTGTTGCTTCGGCCGGCATGGCGGCCGGGCCGCTGGTGGCGGGACTGCTGCTCACGCGCTTTTCATGGGGCTCTGTATTTCTCATCAACGTACCGGTAGTCGCGCTTGCGCTGCTGGGTGCGTGGCTCGCGATACCCAAGCGCGCTGCACCCGGCGGCCCGCCGTGGGACATCACCGGCTCGCTGCAACTGCTGCTGGTGCTGACCGCATTGATGTACGCGATCAAGGAGCCGTCGCGACAGGACTGGTCGATGCTGCGACTCGCGGCGGCGCTGCTGCTGGCGATGACGGCCTTCGCGTTCTACTGGCGTGGCCAGCGGCAACGCGCGCAGCCGCTGCTGGATTTCACGTTGTTCCGCCTGCCCGACTTCGGCGGTGCCTTCTCGGCAGCCTGTCTCGGCACGACCGGCGCGGTGGGCCTGGAGCTTGCGCTGAGCCAGTACCTGCAGCTGGTGGAAACGCGCGTTCCACTGGCCGCCGCGCTGGTGCTGCTGCCGATGTCGATAGCCGGCTTCATCGCGGCGCCACTGGCAGGACGGCTGCTGCACCGCTGGCCACCGCGCGCACTGGGCGGCGGCGGATTCGTGCTCGCCGCGGCGTGCGCTGGCACGCTGGCCATGCTGCCGGCCACGACCTCACAGCCAGAATGGCCGCGACTGCTGCTGCTCGCGGGCATCGGCGTCGGCATCGGCGCCACGGTGACATTCGCCTCGGCCATCATCATGAACGCCGCGCCACCGGAGCGCGCCGGCATGGCCGCTTCCATCGAGGAAGTGGGTTTCGAACTCGGCGGAGCGCTGGGCGTTGCGGTCTTCGGCAGCATCATGACGCTGGCCTATGCCTTCTCACTGCAGCCAATGCTGACCGATACCGCAGTGCCGGCAGCGGTGCTCGATTCCTTCGATGAAGCACTGCGCGTCGCCGCGGCACTGCCCGCGCCTGAAGGCGCCCTCCTACGCACCGCCGGGGCCGAGTCCTTCACGGCTGCCTTGCGGGCGGTGCTGCTGGGGGTGGCGGTGCTGTGGTTCACTACCGGCCTGGTCATTGGAACCGGGAAGAAGATCCGGGCATGAGCCCTGTGCCGCCGCTCACCGCCGACTACTGCCTGTTCCTTGACCTGGACGGCACACTGCTGGACCTGCGCGATGATCCGGCCACCATCCGTGCCGATCCGGCGCTGCTGGCGCTGCTGGCGGACTGCAACGCGCGACTGGGCGGCGCACTGGCCATCATCAGCGGCCGGCCGATTGCCGACCTCGACGCCTGCTTCGAGCCGCTGCGCTTCGCGGCAGCCGGCATACATGGCGTGGAACGGCGCAGCGCGGATGGTGCGGCAACGATGCTGCCGGTGGATGCGGGCAAGCTGCGCGCGATGGTGCGGCAGCTGCGGACCGACATGGAGGACATGCCGATGTCATTGCTGGAGGACAAGGGCGCAAGCCTGGCATTGCACTGGCGCCGCGCGCCGCAGGATGCGGCGACGCTGCGCCGCCTCGCGGCGCATTCGCTGCAGCAGCTGGGCCCGGCCTTCCGCCTGCTGGAAGGCAACTGCGTGATCGAGCTGCTGCCGCGCACCGCCAACAAGGGCGAGGCAGTGCGCGCCTTCCTGCGCGAACCGCCCTTTGCCGGCCGCAAACCCGTGGTCGTGGGCGATGACCTCACCGACATGCCCGGCTTCGCCGCCGCGCGCGAGGCCGGTGGCTTCGGCATCGCCGTTGGCGAGCGCGTCAGTGCCGAATACCGCTTCGGCGATGTGGAGGCGGTGCGCGCCTGGCTGGGAGGCGGCGATGGCGCCTGAGTCAGGGCCACTGGATCTCGCGGCCGTCGGCAACTGCCAGGTCGCCGCGCTGATCGACACGCGCGGGCGCGTGGTATGGATGTGCCTGCCGCAGCCGGATGGCGATCCGGTGTTCTGCGCGCTGCTGCAGCAGGAACTCGGGGATGCGCAGCGCGGCGTGTTCGCGCTGGACCTCGCCGATTTCTCCCACACGCAGCAGCGCTACCTGCGCAACACCGCCATCCTCGAAACGATTCTGACGGCCACCGACGGCAGTGCCATCCGCATCGTGGATTTCTGCCCGCGCTTCAATGCGCGTGGCCGCGTGTTCCGCCCCGTTTCGCTGGTGCGCATGGTGGAACCTCTCGCCGGTCGCCCGCGGCTGCGCGTGCGCATCGCGCCGGTGCAGCGCTACGGGGCCGCCACGGCGCAGTCCGGCTCCGGCAGCCACCACCTGACCTTCGAGGCGGAGAACCACACCTATCGCATCACCACCGATGCCTCGATGGCGCAACTGGCCGAGGGCACGCTCACGCTGCTGGACCGTCCGCTGACTTTCTTGCTGGGGCCGGATGAATCCATCGACGAGTCACCGCGCGCGCTGGCCGCGCGCTGGCTGGAGCAGACGCGCGCCTACTGGCAGGAATGGGTGCGCGGCGTCGCCGTGCCCTTCGAATGGCAGCAGGAAGTGCTGCGCGCCGCCATCACGCTGAAGCTGTGCACCTTCGAGGATTCCGGCGCATTGCTGGCCGCGCTCACCACTTCGATTCCCGAGTGCGCCGGCAGCGGCCGCAACTGGGACTACCGCTTCTGCTGGCTGCGCGATGCCTACTTCACGGTGCAGGCGCTGAACCGCCTCGGCGCGACGCGCACCATGGAGGGTTACCTGCACTACATCGACCGCGTGGTGGCCTCCGCTTCCGAGGCGGCATTGCAGCCGGTGTACCGGCTGTCCGGCGACCCGCAGCTCACCGAACAACTGCTGGACACGCTGCCGGGCTTCCTCGGCATGGGTCCGGTGCGCGTGGGCAACCAGGCCGCCGAACAGCTGCAGCACGATGTGTATGGCGCGGTGATCCTGGCACTGGCACAGCTGTTCTTCGACGAGCGGCTGGTGAACCCGGGCGACCAGCGGCTGTTCCGCGAGCTCACGCGGCTGGGCGAGCGCGGCTTCCGCCTGTACGACCAGCCCGACGCCGGGCCGTGGGAATTCCGCGGCACGGCGCGCGCGCATACCTATTCGGCCGCAATGTCCTGGGCGGGCTGCGACCGGCTGGCGCTGATCGCGCTGCGGCTGGGGTTGCCGGAGGACGCGCGGCAATGGCGCGTGCGCGCCGACACCATGCGCGCGCACATCCTGGAACGCGCCTGGAATCCGCAGCGCAACGCCTTTGTGGCCGCGCTGGATGGCACCGCGGACCTGGATGCCTCGCTGCTGCTGCTGCCGGATCTGGGCCTGGTCGATGGCACCGATCCGCGCTTCATCGCCACGGTGGACACCATCGGGCGCGAACTGCGCGAAGGCGACCTCTTGTTCCGCTATCGCCACGCCGATGATTTCGGCCGCCCCGAAACCGCCTTCACCGTGTGCGCGTTCTGGCATGTGAACGCGCTGGCCGCCACCGGCCGCGTGGCCGAGGCGCGCGCGCAGTTCGAACAACTGCTGGCGCGGCGCAATCATGTGGGCCTGTTGTCCGAGGACATCCATCCCGGCACGGGCCAGCAATGGGGCAACTTTCCGCAGACCTATAGTATGGTCGGGATCATCAACTGCGCGCTGCGCCTGTCGCGCTCCTGGGATACCGCACTGTAGGAATATTGATGGCGCTGGAACCCCTGCCCACCCACGTCCAGGACTGGCCGCGTTACATACGGCGCATCCTGTTGCGGTATGTGCTGCCGTTCGTCGCTGCGGCGGCGTTGCTGGCGCTGGTGTTCGTGCCCTACATCAGCCGGCTTTCCTTCGGCGAGATGCGGCCCGGCGCGATCCGCAACTTCCTCATCGCCGCGGTGGTGATCGGCGCGGCATTGTTCGCGCTGGCGCTGGGCCTGTCGGTGCGGCTGCTGGTGAACCGCTGGATCCGGCTGCTGCTGGGCGACATCCGCGCGCGGCGCTTCCTCGACGATGCCGCCACCGCCGGGGACTCCGGCCCCATCCTGCGGCATGTGCGCGAGGCCTTGCGCGAGCTGGGCGAGCACCAGCGGCTGGAGATCGACTTCCGCGAGAACTGGTCACCGCAGGCATTGCAGCAGGTGGTGCGCGATCACCTGGATGACTGCGCCATGCTGGTGGTGTCGAACCGCGAGCCCTACATCCACCGCCGCGACCGCGACGGCCGGATCCAGGTGCAGGTACCGGCCAGCGGCATGGTCACCGCCATCGAGCCCATCATGCGCGCCTGCTCCGGCACCTGGATCGCGCATGGCAGCGGCCCGGCCGACCGCGAGGTCGTGGACCGGCAGGACCATGTGCGCGTCCCCCCGCAGGACCCGAGCTACACGCTGCGGCGCGTGTGGCTCAGCGAACAGGAAGAGAACGGCTACTACTACGGTTTCTCCAACGAAGGCCTGTGGCCGTTGTGCCACCTGGCCTACGTGCGGCCGGCGTTCCGCGAAAGCGACTGGAAATGCTACGAGAAGGTCAATGCGCGCTTCGCCGACGCGGTGGCCGCCGAGACCGGCCGCAACGAGGCGGTGCTGCTGATCCAGGACTTCCACTTCGCACTGCTGCCGCGGCTGGTGCGCGAGCGCGGCGTGCGGGCCACCATCGCGGTGTTCTGGCACATTCCCTGGCCCAATCCCGAGACCTTCGGCGTGTGTCCGTGGAAGAAGGAACTGCTGATGTCGATGCTGCAGGCGGACATCCTGGGCTTCCACACGCTGTTCCACTGCCAGAACTTCCTCGCCACGGTGGACCGCTACGTCGAATGCCAGATCGACCACGAGCGCATGACGGTGACGCGCGGCGGCCATGTGTGCACCGTCACCGCGTATCCCATCTCCATCGAATGGCCGCCGCACTGGCTGGCACAGGTGGCCGCGCCCGCGCTGGCACAGGAGCGCATCCGCAAGCGCTTCCAGCTCGCACCCACCACGCGCATCGGGCTCGGGGTGGAGCGCTGGGATTTCACCAAGGGCATCATCGAGCGCTTCCACGCGCTGGAGGCGCTGTTCGAGAAGCAGCCGCGCTGGATCGGCAAGCTCACCTTCCTGCAGATCGCCGCGCCCTCGCGCAGCAAGCTGCCCGCCTACCAAGCACTGCAGCAGCAGACCGTGGCGGAGCTGGAACGCATCAACGCGCGCTTCGCCACCGCCGACTGGCAGCCCATCATGCTGATCGGCGAGCACCAGGAGCCGCCGCAGGTGTTCGAGCTGTTCCGCGCCGCCGACTTCACGCTGGTGAACAGCCTGCACGACGGCATGAACCTGGTGGCCAAGGAGTTCGTCGCCGCGCGCGACGACGAGGATGGCGTGCTGATCCTCTCCACCTTCGCCGGTGCCTCGCGCGAGCTGCCCGAGGCATTGCTGGTGAACCCCTACGACGTGGGCGAGACCGCCGCGGCGATTGGCACCGCGCTGGACATGCCGCGCGAGGAACGGCGCAAGCGCATGCAGCTGATGCGCGGCACGGTGGCTGAATACAACATCTACCGCTGGGCCGGCCGCATGCTGATGGACGTGGCGCGCATCCGGCAGCGGCGCACGCTGGAGAACTGGTCGGCGCAGTAGAAATGACCGGGCAATGAAAATGCCGCGCCGCCTTGCAGCGACGCGGCATCCGGCCTGACGGCCCCGCGCGGAAAAGTTACTTGCTGATCCGCGTGACCTTGCTGAGCACGTAGGCGATGTCGTAGGTGAACTTGGCCGCGGTGGTGGTGAATTCCACCTCGACTTCCTCGCCCGGCGTGGGCACCCAGCCCACCGGCTCGTACTTGGTCTTCTTGCGCTGGAAGCTGAACTTCACTTCCTTGGTGGTGCCCTTCAGCGTGGCCTTGATGCCGCTCTTGCCGGTCTCGCGCACCACCACGCGCAGCGGGCTGACCATCTGCTTCGGGTCGACGCTGTTGGGGCCGAGCTTGACCAGCGTGACCTTGCCCGCGACGAGCTTGTCCTTCTTCTGGAAGAAATCCACCGCGATCTGGTCGCCGGCCTCGGGGCGCCAGTCGTTCGGCTCGTAGCTGGTGTCCTTCTTGCCGACCAGGTACAGGCGCTCCAGGCCACCGGTTTCCTTCAGCCGGAACTTGCCGTAACCCATCTCGGAGATGGTGCCCCTGGCGACGGTGTCCTCGCTGGCTGGCGCGGCCAGCGGCAGCAGCAACAGCGCAGCAACAAACAATGACTTGATCGAGCGCAACATCATGGCGAGCCTCCCGTATTGGTACATCCTGTGGGCGCGCATTGTACGCCGGAAAATGCGGGGATTGCGGGTCAGTCCGCCCAGCGCCGGAATATCAGCGAGGTATTGATGCCGCCGAAGGCGAAGTTGTTGGACATGATGATGTCCGTCTGCAACCTGCGGCCGGACCCGGTGATGTAATCCAGCTCCGCGCAACGCGGGTCCACCTGCACCAGGTTCAGCGTCGGGGCGAACCAGTTCTCATGCATCATGCGGATGCTGATCCAGGCTTCCAGCGAGCCGCAGGCGCCCATGGTGTGGCCCATGTAGCTCTTCAGCGAACTGATGGGCATGCGGTTGCCAAACACCTGCGCGGTGGCATGGGTCTCGGCCACATCGCCGTGGGATGTCGCGGTGCCATGCGCATTCACGTAGCCGACGTCCTGCGGCGCGATGCCGGCATCCTCCAGCGCCAGCCGGATGGCCCGCGCCATGGTGGCGCTGTTGGGCTGCGTCACATGCGCGCCATCGCTGTTGGTGCCGAAGCCGACGAGCTCGGCATGGATGGGCGCGCCGCGCTCCAGCGCGAACTCCAGTTCCTCCAGCACCAGCGTGCAGGCGCCTTCGCCCACCACCAGGCCGTCGCGATCCACATCGAAGGGCCGTGGCGTGAGCTCGGGGCGTTCGTTGTAGCGCACGCTGGTGGCGAACAGCACGTCGAACACGGCCGCTTCGGTCACGTCCAGTTCCTCGCCGCCGCCGGCCAGCATCACCTTCTGCCGGCCGGAACGGATCATCTCGAAGGCATAGCCGATGCCCTGGCTGGCCGAGGTGCAGGCACTGGAAGTGGTGACGATGCGGCCGGTGAGGCCGAAGAACACGCCGATGTTCACCGCGGCGGTGTGCGACATCATCCGGAGGTAGGAATTGGCGGTGACGCCATCGGTGGACTTGCGCAGCAGCATGGTGCCGAAGTCCGCGATGGCGGGCGGGCTGCCGGTGGAAGAACCATAGGCCACGCCGGTGTCGCCACTGGTGAGTATGGGATGGCCGGCGAGTCCGGCGTCCGTGATGGCGACTTCGGTGGCCCGTGTGGCCATCAGCGCCACGCGCCCCATGCTGCGCGTGGTCTTGCGGTTGTAGCGATCCGGCGGCAGCGTGAAGTCCTCGGTGGGCGCGCCGACCCGCGTATGCAGCCCCTTGAACTCCTCCCATCCCGGAATGACCTTCACCCCGGATTTTCCCTTGCGCAGCCGCTCGCTCACCGTCGCCCAGTCGTGCCCGATGGGACTGATGGCACCGAAGCCGGTGACCACCACGCGTTTCATGGGGCGGGCACTCATGGCGCGAGTCCGCCGTTCACGGAGATCACCTGGCGCGTGATGTAAGCGGCCTCGTCGCGCAGCAGGAAGCTCACCGCGGCGGCGACCTCCTCGCCGGTGCCGACACGGCCCGCGGGAATCATCTTCAGCGCCTCGGTGCGCACGCGCTCATCCACCATCTCGGTGTCGATCAGGCCGGGCGCCACGCAGTTGACGGTGATGCCGCGGCTGGCCAGCTCCACCGCCAGCGCGCGCGTCGCCCCGATGATGCCGGCCTTGGAGGCCGAGTAGTTCACCTGCCCGCGGTTGCCGGTGATGCCGGACACCGAGGACAGCGTGACGATGCGGCCGGGCTTGCGCCGGCGCACCAGCGGCATCACCAGCGGATTGAGCACGTTGTAGAAGCCATCGAGGTTGGTGCGCAGCACCTGGTCCCACTCCTCGCCAGTCATGCCGGCGAACGTGGTGTCGCGGGCGATGCCGGCGTTGCAAACCACGCCATGGTAGCAACCATGCGCGGCGATATCGGCTTCCAGTGCCGCGGCGGCCGCGGCGCGGTCGGCCACGTCGAACTGCAGGATGCGGGTCGCCACGCCGCCATGGCGGATCTGCGCGGCAACCGCCTCGGCTTCCTCCACACGCGAGCGACAGTGCAGCACCACGTCGTAGCCATCGCGGCCACAGCGCAGCGCAATGGCCCTGCCGATGCCGCGGCTGGAGCCGGTGACCAGGATGGTGCGTTCAGCCATGCGGCCCTCCGCGCAGCACCTCGGCCGGATCATCCGGCGAGAACACCGTGATGGCGGCCGTGGCCAGCAGTTCCTCGCCAGCGAAGGTGCGGCCGCTGAACTGCCCCAGTGCATCGCCGAGCTGGATTTCCTTCTGCACCTCGAAACGCAGCAGCTGGTCGACGGGCAGCCACGGCCGATGACACTGGAAGCGCCGCGTGCCGAGCAGGAAGCCAATGCGCGGACCATGGCCGCTGCCGCGCTTCTGGTAACCCGCCCACGCCGCCACGGCCTGCGCCATGCATTCCAGGCTCACCCAGGAGCCGATGCGCCCGTCGCGACAGAACAGGCTGTCGCTGCCGAGCACGGTGGTTGCCACCAGTGATTGCGCATCAGCCGCGACGATGCGTTCCAGCAGGCACATGGCGCCGGTCTGCGGCACGAACTGCGCGGCGGGCAGGTCGAGGTCAACCGGCATCGCCGCACTCCAGCACCAGCGCGGCATTGCTGCCACCGAACGCGAACGAATTGCTGAGCACGCGGCGCGGCGCGCGCGCGGCCCGCGCGCCGGGTGCCACCAGCGCCAGGCGCGGCAATGCCGGATCGGCCTCGCCATCCCACCAGTGTGGCGGCAGCGCGGCGCCGCCCTGTTCACGACCCTGGCGCAACACCTCGCAGCAGATTGCCGCCTCGATGGCGCCGGCCGCCCCCAGCGCATGGCCGGTGAGCGGCTTGGTGGAACTGCAGGGTGTGCGGTCACCAAACAGGCTGGCCACCACATGACTCTCCATCGCGTCGTTCTGCGGGGTGGCCGTGCCATGCAGGTTGATGTAGTCGATGTCTGCCGGCTCGGCGCGCGCCATCGCCAATGCCGCACGCATCGCCAGCAGCGCGCCGCCGCCCTGCGGATCCGGCGCCGAGAAATGATGCGCGTCGGAGGATTCGCCCCAGCCGGCGAGCCGGATCGCGCCGGGTTCGCGCGACATCAGGAACAATGCCGCGCCCTCGCCCATGTTGATGCCGTCGCGATTGACGCTCATCGGATTGCAGGGCTTGCGGCTCACGCAGGCCAGCGCATCGAAGCCCGCCAGCGTGAAGCGGTTGAGCGCATCGACGCCACCGGCGATCACCACATCGGCCAGGTCCGCCGCCAGCAACCGCGCCGCGCTGGCCAGCGCCTTCGGTGCCGACGTGCAGGCGGTGGAGATGGCATGGGCCGGACCCCGCGCGCCACTGGCGGCGGCGAGGAAATCCGCCGGCGTACCCAGGCCCTGCTGGTCCAGGTCGAATTCCGCCGGCAGCGCCCCATCGGCGGCGCGACGCGTGAAAGCCTGCTGTGCCTCGCCAATGCCGGAGGTGCTGGTGCCAAGCACGATGGCAACGCGGGCGGCACCGTGGCGGGCGATGGCGGCGCGCACCGCCGTTTCGATCTGGCGGTAGCAGGCCAGCAGCAGCGCGTTGCAGCGGGTGCGCAGTGGCAGCGGGTATGCGTCGAGCGATGGCAGTGGTTCCGCGACCAGGCCCTGCGGCACGGCTGCCGGCCAGAACGGCGAATGCACCGGCAGCGCGGCGGGACGTTCGGGCGCCAGCGCCGCGCGCAGCGCCGCGGCGCCGCTGCCCAGCGCGCAGATCACCCCCACCTCGTGCACAGAGGCCGTCGCTGCGGTTCTATCTGGACTCATACGATGATTCGATGTCGATGCGGTACTGCCCGGGATGATTCCACAGCGAAGCGTTGCCCAACGGGACGGCATCGCCGCGCTCCGCCTCGAACACCACCGTCGCGCCATGCAGCAGCCGGCGCCGCGCCGCTTGTTCTTCCAGGCGCCAGCCCTGCGGCAGGACGGCGCGTATGGCCTGCGCCGGCCAATATACCAGCTGCAGATCGCGCAGAATCGCGCGCCCGCTCAGGGCCGCGGGCACCACCGGCTCGCGCGATTCCTGCAGCCGCCTGCCATCCCAGACCAGCAACAGGATGCGCTGGCCGAGCAGCATGCCGGCGACACGCAGTTCCATGGCATCGACCTCCACGGCCGCATCGAGCACCAGCGCGGCGCCTCCGGATTCGCGCGACAGCGTCAGGCGCTGCTGCCCGGTGGCCGCGGCGCCGAAGGCAGCCGGCGGCAACAGCGGCAATTGCTCGAACCCGCGATGCGCAGTGGTGGCGCAGCCGGCCAGCGCCGGCAGCAGCAGCGCACAGGCCAGCCATCTCAGTTGCTGCACAGTTCCTCGAGCGTGTTCATGCGCCGCCGTGGATCGGACACGAAGGGGTTCTTCGCATCCCATGCATAGCCCGCCAGCACCGAGGCGATCATGCGTCGCACCTCCGGTGACTTCTTCGGATGGAACAGCACCTTCTGGAAGGCGCCGGAGTACCAGGTCTCCACGAACACGCGGAAGGTATCCACACCCTTCTTCAGCGGCGCGGCGTATTCCTTCTCCCAGTCGACGGTCTCGCCCGCCCACTCGCGCCCGATGAGGCCGGCGGCCAGCGATGCCGATTTCACCGCGATGGTCACGCCCGAGGAAAACACCGGATCGAGGAATTCGCCGGCATTGCCGAGCAGCGCGTAGCCCTTGCCCCACAGCGATTTCACATTGGCGGCGTAGCCCGCGATGCGCCGCGCGGGCGTATCCCACACGGCGTTGCCGAGCAGCGCGGCCTGCGGCGGATCCTCGCCCACCAGCGCCTGCAGCACTTCGGTGTCGGAACCGCTGTAGCGGTCGAGGAAGGCCTTCTCCGCCACCACGCCCAGCGAGCAGCGGCCATTGGAGAAGGGAATCAGCCAGTACCAGACATCCACATGCTCCGGATGCACGCCGACGCGGATCTTGTTGCGGTCGAAGGTGCCCACCGGGATGTTGTCCTGCACATGCGTGAACACCGCCGCGCGCACCGGGAAGTTCGAGGGGAATTCCAGGTCCAGCAGCTTCGGCAGCACGCGACCGAAACCGCTGGCATCCAGGATGTGCCGCGCCTCCACGCGATACGCCTCGCCGTCGTCGGGCTGCACCGTCACGGCCGGGCGCTCGCCACCGAGTTCGACGGCGGTCACTTGCTGGCGGAAGCGCAATTGCGCGCCGGCGCGCTCCGCGCAACGCGCCAGCACATTGTCGAAGTCGGCGCGCTGCACCTGGTAGGTGGTGCCCCAGCCGTCGGTGAACTTGTCGCGGAAGTCGATGCTCTCCTTCATGTCGCCGCGCGCGAAGTTGGCGCCGTTCTTGTACTGGAAGCCGGCCTCCACCACGTCGCGCAGCATGCCGGCCTCCTCCAGGTACTGCATGCTCTGCGGCAGCAGGCTCTCGCCGATGGAGAAGCGCGGGAAAGCCTGGCGCTCGACGATGAGCACGTTGCGGCCCTGCTTGCGCAGCAGCCCCGCCGCCACCGAACCCGACGGCCCGGCACCGATGACCAGCGTATCGACCTGTTCTGTTCTCATGAATGCAAGGACTCCGCTCGGAAGACAGGGGTAAGAAGCCAGATGGAAGTTTCGCCGATCAGCATGGCGAGGCCAAAGGCCCGCAACGCCGGCGTGGTGGAAAGTGCCAGCAGCCCGAAGGCCAGCAGCGTGCTGATGCCGGCAATGGCCACCGCCAGCCACACCGAGCGCTCGCCAGGATGCTCCTGCATGAAGATGCCGTAGTCGATGCCCATGCCCAGCAGCAGCATCAGCGCCAGCACCACGAACAGCTGCATGGGCACGCCGGTCCAGCCGAAACAGGCCAGCGTGAACAACCCGCCCAGCAGCGTCGGCAGCCAGGCCCGCCAGCCGCGCCGGCCGTAGCGCCATTGCAGCACCAGCGCCACCGCGGCCAGGCCCACCAGCAGCAGGGCGGAAAGCCGCACGCGGTAACGCGACAGCAGCTGCGAATAGCGGGCGGTGTTGTCGATGAAGCGCACGCCGGGCAGCTGCGCGGCCGCCTGCGCCAGCGCCGGCAGGGAGGCGCGGGTCACCGCCTGCAGCATCACCAGGCTGAAGTGCCTGCCTTCCGCATCACGCCACTCGCTGATGGCCGGCAGGCCCTGCGCCACCGGCGCGAGCTCCGCGGTGGTGAGCAGCGGCGGCGCGCTGGCCTCGATGTCGATGCGCTCGCCGGTGGCGGCAGCCAGCGCGCGCCAGGCCTCGCGGTTCGCATGCATCACCAGCGCTGCATTGGCGCGCTGCGTGCCGGCGGAGGGCACCCAGTCCGACAGCGCCTGGTAGCCGCCGATGGTGCCCGCCGTGGCCAGCGGCGCCAGGCGCGCCGTGAGTGCCTCTTCATTGCGCAGCAGTTCATCGCTGTCCGCGCCGCTGACCAGGTACACCTGTGCCGGGCTCGCGAGTCCGAGGATGCGGCCCACTTCGATCTGCTCGGCCATCAGCTGCGGCGGCGCGTTCTGCAGCGTGCGTACATCATCCACGCTGCGCAGTTGCGCAAGACCACCGGCCAGCACCGCGATGCCCGCGACCGCGAGCACCACTCCCATCCGTCCGCGCGGCCAGCGCGGCCATTTGTCCAGCGTGCTGGCGAAGCGCGTGGCAAAGGCCGTGACGCGCAGCGGCTTGCGATCCAGCCACGGGAACCAGCACAGCACCGTGAGGAAGGCGGCCAGCAGGCCCACGCAGGAAAACACCGCGATCTGCCGGATGCCCGGGAACGGCGCGAGGCCCAGCGCGAGATACGCGATGCCGCTGGTGGCGAGCGCCAGCCACAGGCCGGGCGAGATCTGCCGCAGCTGTTCCCAGCGCTCGGCCACCGGCTTGCCCTGCCGGGCCGCGAAGTAGTGGATGCCGTAGTCCTCGGCCACGCCCACCAGGCTGGCGCCGAACACCGTGGTGAGCAGGTGCACCTCGCCGAACACCAGCTGCGTCACCGACAGCGCGGCCGCGCAGCCGATGGCCAGCGACAGCGTCACCAGCAGGATGGGGCGCAGCGAACCGAAGGTGAGGAAGGTCAGCAGGATCACGGCGAGCAGCGAACCGGTGCCGATCACCGTCACCTCCCAGCGCGCGCGCTGCGCGGCCGCCTCCGCCTGCAGCACCGCGCCCGCGGCCAGCACGCGCACATCACCGCCCAGCGCGGCCACCGCGGCGCGTGCCGCCGCGAGGCGCCGGCTGTTCTCGCCCCTGCTCCAGCCGGAAAAGGCATTGTCTGTTTCGGTGAAGGGCAGCGCGATCCAGTCGGTGCCGCCGGCGGCGATCCACAGCCAGCCGTCGCGCGGCCGCAGGGCGCTCCACTGGGCGCGCTCGCGCAGCCAGTCGCTCCACAGACCCAGCGGGTCCTCGCGCCAGCTGGAGAAACCATCGCCGATGGGTTGCAGCAGGTTCTGCAGCGCGCGCTGGCCGATGTCCGCGCTGCTGGCGGTGCGCAGCCAGTCGCGCGACTGCGGCGTGAGCAGCGCGCCGCGCGCACGCTGCAGTGGGGCCAGAAGACCCGTGGGCAATGCATCGCCAGCGGCGTCCTGCAACCTGGCGCGCCCGGGATCCAGCTGCGCCAGCGCGACCGCGGCGGCCTGCATGCTCCTTTCCCAGTCCGCGGCACCCACCAGCACCACCCACTGTCTGGTCGCCGCCGCGACCAGCCGCTCGGTGGCCTGCTCCAGTTGCGGGTCCGGCTGGTGCGGCAGGAGCTCGGTGACATCGGTGCTGAAGGAAGGATTGCGCCACAGCTGCCACTGATGCCAGGCCAGCGCCGCCATGGCCACCAGCCAGAGCAACGCGAGCACACGGTGCCGCGGATGGCTGGCCAGGCTCACTGCAGCTTCCCGGCCTCGGCGTCGGTCAGCTGCGTGTCTTCCTGCTGCTGCAGGAAGCGCACCGTGGTGACATCACCGCTGGCTTCCTGCAGCAGCACGTTCTGCACATGCGCGTCGCCGGCCAGCGTGATGGCCGAGAAGCGCGCGCGCAGCGCGGCGTCCTTCGGCTGCAGCGCCATCTCCCAGCCCTCCGCGCCCACTGCTTTCGCCTGCAGCGTGAAGCTGCGCTCCAGCGCGGCGACATCCGCGATCACCACGCTCTGCAGGATGTCGTTCAGCGTGCGCAGCATGGGTTCGCGGCGGGCGTCCAGCGTGGTGCCGGTGCCACCACTGCCGTTGGTGACGCGCAGGCGTTCGCGGTTCACCGACAGCGTGCTCTCGAAGGGCTTCAGCGTGTGCCACACCAGCCCGCGGTTGCGCGCCACCACGAAATCGCCGCTGGATTCCACCGGGCGCCTGAAGCCCTGGATCTGCCGGCTCTGCACGAACTGCCCGCGCAGCACCGCCGGCTGATGCAGCCGCGCGAGCACGGCCTCGGTGGCGGCCTCCGCGCCTTGCACGGCATTGGTAGCCGCGGCCATGGCGCAGACCAGCAGCAGATACCGCGGCCACTTCACGGTGGCGCTACCCCGAGCCTGTCCCACATCACCTGCGGGCAGACGTAGCACATCTGCATGGTGCGGGCGTCCACCGCCACCTGCACGGTATGCGCGCGCGTCAGGCGGCGGCTGGTGGCCGCATCACGGATCTCGTAGGTCACCTTCAGCCGGCTTTCCCACTCCACGATCCTCGCCATCACGCGCACCTTCTGGCCCAGCAGCAGCGGCTGCGCGTAGCGCACGAACAGCTCGATCACCGGGAACAGGTAACCGGCCTCCTGCATGTCGCGGTAGCTGAAATCCAGCTTCGCCAGCAGCGCGGCGCGTGCCAGCTCCATGAACTTCACGTAGTTGCCATGCCACACCACGTTCATCGGATCGATGTCGTAGAAGGCCGGCTGAAGCTCGATTTCATGTTCCAGGTGCTTGCTCATCGCCCTGCTTCCAGAAGTCGAAGAAATTGAACCAGTCCAGCGGCGCGCGCACCAGCATCGCCTCCATGGCGCGCGCGTAGCTGGCGGAATACTCGGCCAGCCGCGCCGCGCGCTCGGCGCGCCGCAGGCTGACCTTGTGCGCCAGCTCCTGGAAGCGCACCACATAGCCATCACCCTCGCGGATGCAGCACAGGAAGTACAGCGGACAATCCAGCAGCGCCGCCAGCACATACGGCCCGACCGGAAAGCGCGCGGGCTGGCCGAGGAAGGTGGCCGTGGTCATCGCGCTGCCGTCCACCGGCACGCGATCGCCGGCCAGCCCCACGCACTCGCCATCCGCCACCCGGTCGGCCAGCAGCATCGCCACGCCCGGACCGAACTCGGTCACTTCGGTGAACCGCACCTTGTTGAAGGGATTGAGGCGCTCGAGCACATGGTTGAATTTTTCCGCATGGCGGCTGTGCATCAGGATGTTCAGCCGCATCACATCGCTGGTCTCGGCCAGGTACTGGCACAGCTCCTGGCAGCCGATATGCGCGGTGACGATCACCGCGCCGCGCCCCGACAGGATCTGCTGGCGCAGCACTTCGCGTCCTTCCACGCGCACCTTGTCGCGGGGATAGCGGCCGCCGGTGGCCAGCAGCTTGTCCAGCACGGTCTCGGCGAAATGCATCACATGCCGGAGCGTCATCATGGCGCCGGGCGCACGCGCGTCCTGGCGGAAGGCGTGGATGCGCCGCAGGTACTCCAGCGATGCGCGCCGCAGGCCCGGGCGCAGCAGCCAGTTGACGAACACCACCGGGAACACCGCGCAGCGGAACGGCCAGCGCCCCAGCATGCGGTGCACGTACAGCAGGAACAGGATGCCGCCCACCGAAGTGCTCTCGCCGATCGAAGCCCAGTGCCGCGCGCCGCGCGCGCGCGCGCCGGACCGCCGCCACAGCAGCACCGGCAGCCGCACCACCATTCCGCAGAACAGCCGCGTGTGCATCCAGCTGATCTGCAGGTTGTCCCGCAGCACACGGAAGTGCGACAGCCCGTCCTGCGGGTATACCACCCGGGTGGGCACGGCATGGAAGCCGACGCCGCGCCAGTGCAGCCGCACCATGGCCTCGGTGTCGAACTGCATGCGCGCCGGCAGCGGGCCGCCGTCCAGCAGGCGCAGCGTCGCGGCCAGCGGGTACACGCGGAAGCCGCACATGGAATCGCGGATATCCCGCGACAGCGTGTTGATCCACACCCACACATGCGTGGCGTAGCGGCCATACAGCCGTGCGCGCGGCACGGAGTCGTCGTAGACGGGCACGCCGTAGATCATGTCGTCGGGATGCGCGCGCGCCAGTTCCAGGAAGCGCGGAATGTCGGCGGTGTCATGCTGGCCGTCGGCATCGATCTGCAGCGCGTGCGTGTAGCCGCGCGCAGCGGCGGCGCGCAGTCCGGCCTGCATGGCCGCGCCCTTGCCCAGGTTCTGCGGCTGGCGCAGCAGCTCCACGCGCGGGCGGGCCGCCACCACCTCGCCGAGCTGCGCGGCCTCGTCGCCGCTATTGCCGTCATCGACCACGATGCAGGGCAGGTCCGCGGCGAGCAATGCATCGAGTACCGCGCCGACAGTGCGCACATGGCGGTACACCGGCACCACCGCGCAGGGTTTCATGGCGCCATCCAGCGGATGCGCCCGCTGGCGCACAGGCCCCCGTCGAGATTGATCTGGTAACTGGTCAGGGTGCGCGCCGCATCGTTCGTCAGCGTCACCTGCAGGCGGCTGCCCGGCCGGATGATGCGCTTGAACTTGGCGGCTTCCAGTCCCGCGAAGCCACCGTCCATGCCCAGCAGCTCCCGCGCCAGCCACACCAGCCAGTCGATCTGCGCAACCCCCGGCAGCACGGGCTGGCCGGGGAAATGCCCGGTGAAATAAGGAGAGGTCGGCGAAACCCACAGCTGCACCACGCAACCGTCGGTGCGCTGCTCCAGCACGCGATACTCGGGTACGCGTCGATCGAAGCGCGCGCGCAGCAGCGACTCCGGCGACTTGCCGTCGGCGGTTGCCGGCCAGGGGTCCACGAAACGCCAGCTGCGCGGCAACACCTCGGCCTCGGCACTGTCGCGCAGCTGCTCGGTCAGCGCGGCAACCAGCTGCGGCTTGCCTGCGGATTCCAGTTGCCAGCCCGCCTCGCCCGGCATGGCAATGACCGCGAGCGATGGCCGTGGACCATCGAGCAGCAATGCCCGCACCTGGCGCAGCAGGCCGCCGGCCAGCAGCACACGCTCCACCGCATCCAGGGACACGCGCTTCTCTTCGAGCTTCACGATGCGATCACTCCGTCCGGCCAGTTCAAAGCTGCCTGCGGTCATGACGACGCGATCGGCGCTACGGAACCAGTCCATGGTAGGCAATTGCGGCGCACGGATCTGCAGCAGCCCCGCCTCGGCGCGGAATTCGACACCGGGCAGCGGCTGCCAGGGACCGGCACCCTGCGGCGCGCGCCGCCGCCACGCCACCGCGCCGGTCTCCGAACTGCCGTAGATCTCGGTGGGCACGACGCCCAGCGTCTGATTGCAGGCCCGTGCGGCCTCCTCGCCCAGTGGTCCGCCAGCCGACAGCAATGCGTGGATGCGGGAGCCGACGCCGGTATCCGGCAGTCGCGCCAGCTGCGCGGGGCTGGACACCAGCACGCATCCTTCCGGGGCGGGCAGGCGCGCGAGGTCATGTACCTGCGTCAGACGGCGGGCTTCAAATGACCGGCCGGTGACCAGCGGCAGCAGCAGCCGGAACACGATGCCGTACATGTGCTGGTGCGAAACCGTACCCAGCACGCGCGCCGCGGGTGGACCCAGATCCAGGGTGGCGGAGAGGCCGGCAAGCTCCTGGTCCAGCTGCCGCAGCACTTTCGGAATGGCGAGCGGATGCCCGCTGCTGCCGGAGGTGAACATCTCCAGCAGCGGCAGATCCGGATCCAGCTGCTGCCACTCCCTGGATGAGGGCTCGGCGGCGACGAGGCCCCCTTCCAGTCCGGCGTGGCCATCCACCGTCACGCCCAGCTGCGCCACCGCGCCAGCCTGCATGTCGGACGGCACCAGCGCGCATTTGCCCGCATGCCAGGCGCCGAACAGCATGGCGGCGAACTCCAGCGCATCGGTCGAATGCAGCACATGGCGCCGGCCCGGTGCCGCCTCGAAGGCGCTGCGCCAGCAGCGCGCGCGCGCGTCCAGTTCGCCGAAGCAGCATGGCTCGCCCTGCCGGAAACCAACCAGCGCCGCTGCGTCGTTGCCCCGATGCAGCAGGCCGGACAACAACGCCTGTTCAGCCATTGCGCCACTTCCGGCGCAGCCGCAGGCGCAACAGGAATTCCCCGGCGAACAGCAAGCCGGCCAGCAGGTAGGCGATGCCGCCGCTGTACAGCGCCCAGGCCCGGTCGCTGCCCCACAGCGCGATGCCGGTGGCCACGGCCGCGTTGAGCACGAAGTAGATGCACCAGGCGAAGGTCACGCGCCACGCATAGCGCACCTGCGCCGGCGGCATGTCCGGTTCGCGCAGGCGCGCGATGCGTTCCACGAAGCTCGGCGGCCTGACCAGGCTGTAGCCGAACGCGGCCAGGAAACCCAGGCTGACCACCGCCGGATACAGCTTCACGGGCAGGCTGTGGTTGGTCAGCAGCGCCAGCAACGCCAGCAGCAGCACCGCCGCGCCCCAGAGCCATTCGCGCTTGAAGACCAGGCGCGCGAGCGCGAGCCCGGCCAGCGGCAGCACCAGCGCGCGGACGCCGTGATGCTGCAGGATGAAATACACGAGGGCCGGATACGACAGGGAGGCGACAGCCAGCAGGACCGACGCCAGCCTCAAGCCTTTTCCGTCTCCGTCAGGTGCGCGTGCAGCGCATCCACCACGTCGCCGATGCTGCGCACGGTGCGGAAGGCATCCGGCTGCAGGCGCCGCTCGGTCAGCGAACGCAGCTGCACCAGCATGTCGACCGCATCGATGCTGTCGATATCCAGGTCCTCGTACAGCCGCGCCTCCAGCGTGATCTTCTCCGCCGGGATGCTGAAGCTCTCCACCAGCACGGTCTTCAGCCGCGCGAATATCTCGTCTTTGGTCATGCTTTCATCCGGCTAGCGCTGGCGCGCGCCGGCCACGAATTCGGCCAGGCGCCGCACGGACGCGAAATGTTCGCGGCCCGTTTCCGAGTCGCTGATGACGATGCCATAGCGGCGCTGCAGCGCGAGGCCCAGCTCCAGCGCGTCGATGGAATCGAGGCCCAGGCCCTCCACGAACAGCGGCGCATCGGTCTGTATATCCGCCGCCGCCACATCCTCGAGATTCAGGGACTCGATGATGAGTTCCTTGATCTCCTGCTCAAGCTCTTGCATTGCGCTCCACCGGCCCGGTCAACAACTCTTTGAGCCGCTCCGTCAGGCCGCGGGCGGCATTGCTTTCGAACTCCCCGTGCGGCATCCCTTCCGTCACCGGCAGGTCGTCCAGCACCGTGATGGAGTATCGCATACGGCGCGTGGGGACCTGCCACCAGGGTTCGCCCTTGCGCAGCGTCGGCGGATCGCAGCGGATCGACACCGGGGTCAGCGGCACGCCGGCCTTCAGCGCGATATTGGCGGCGCCGCGCTGCCATCTGGGCGGCTGCGCGGGGTTGCTGCGTGTGCCCTCGGGGAAGATCACGAGGCTGCTGCCGGTGCGCAGCGCCTGCACGCTGGCCTCAACCAGTTCCACGCCCCAGTCATTGCAGACATACCCGGCCAGGCGCACTGGTGCCCGGGTGAAGGGATTGCTGGCGAGACCGGAGCGCACGATGCAGGTGGCATTGGGCACCGCGGAGATCAGGAACACCACATCCAGCAGCGTGGGATGGTTGGCGACGATCACCAGGCCCGGCCGTTTCAGCCGCTCGCCGTTGATGAAGCGGAAGCGCAGCACCCCGGTGACCCACATGTAGCGCACGAACAGCCAGAACAGCCAGCGCACCAGCTGGCGCGCCACGCGCTGGCGGCGCGCGGCGCGCGGAAACAGCAGGTACATCAGCGGCAGGCCGATCAACAGCAGCGCAAGGCCGCCCAGCCCGAAGAAGGCAAAGGACAGGCCGGTACCGATCACGCGCCAGCCGCGCCAGATGCGCCTAATCATGGCGCCTCCACAGATAGCGCCCGGTTTCCGAACGCAGCTCGCTGCGGCGGGCACCGGCCAGCAAGGACAGCGCGCGCAGGCCGGGAAACCCGATGGCCTCCCCGGCCGCGGGCTCGCCATCCACCACGCTGAGGCTGAAGCCGCCCGACTGCACGGCGCGCAGCCGGCAGGCCCAGGCATGGCGGAACGGCTCCGCGCCGGCGGTGGGCTGGTACGGCGCGGGCACCGGATCGGCGCAGCACACCACCAGCACCTGCGGCTCGCCCGCGGCCAGCCATCCCAGCGCTTCGCAACAGGCGGCCTCGGCCAGGTCCTGGTTCGCGGCCAGGCTGGTGGTGGTGGTGCGGTCGTTGCGGGCGATGCTGTAAATGCCCATGGCAGCGTTGTGCACGGCGAGGCTGAACCCCATCGGCGAGACGCCGCCCTCCTGGTGCAGCTGGGCCAGCAGCCCCGCCACCGCCTCGAGATCGCCATAGCGGGACACGAACACCGCCGGGCACTGCCCGGTGGGCTGGCAGGCGGCCAGCACATTCAATGCCGCGCGGCCCAGCGGACTCACGCGCCGCCGCAGCGCGGCCGGCACCCAGGCGAGATCGGCGGCGAATTCGCGCGCCAGCGGCTGTGGCTGCCGGAACCAGTCCAGCCATTGCTGTTGCGTGGATAAACCCGGCGCCAGGGCTGCCCAGCTGTCGACGGCAAATTGCAGCCCCATGTTTCCCTGATCTTCGGCCGTGGCGGAATAGCGCGCTCCCGGCCCGTAGTATCGTCAATCGCCGCGCGTTGTTCTATGCACCAGCACGCCACGCGGCAGCGCGCGTTGCGGCGTGCCGGCCGCTTGTTCAAACTGCCGCCTCGCGCCCGCACGCGCCATCAAGGGAGTCAAGGGAATGAGCCTCGTCATCGGGCTCGATGTCGGCACGCAGAGCGTCAAGCTGGTGGCTTACGACGCAGCAACACGCACCGTCCGCGCGACGCACGGGCAGGCGCTGGAACTGCTCGCCGGCGACGACGGCAGTCGCGAGCAGCGCGCCGAGTGGTGGCTGGCGGCGATTCGCGCCTGCTTCGCGCAACTGGACCCTGCGCTGCGCTCCCGCATCGCGGCCATCGGCGTATCCGGCCAGCAGCATGGTTTCGTGCCGCTGGATGCCGCGGGCCAGGTGCTCGCGCCCGCCAAGCTGTGGTGCGACACCAGCACGCAGGCCGAATGCGGCGAGATCATGGCCGCCGCGGGCGGCGCGGCGCGCTGCATCGAGCTCGCCGGCAATCCCATCCTGGCCGGCTACACCGCCTCCAAGCTGCCGTGGACGCGCCGGCACCGGCCGGAGGTGTACGCGCGGCTCGCCACCATCCTGCTGCCACATGATTATGTGAATTACTGGCTCACCGGCGAGCGCTGGATGGAGTACGGCGATGCCTCGGGCACGGGCTGGCTGGATGTGCGTACGCGCCGCTGGTCGGCGCCGCTGCTGTCGGCCACCGATGCAGAGCGCGACCTCGCCGCCTGCCTGCCGTCACTGGCTGACGCGAACGCGAGCTTCCCCATCGCGGCGGCCATCGCTGCAGAACTGGGGTTGCCGCGCGGCGTGCGCGTCGCGGCCGGCGGCGGCGACAACATGATGGCCGCCATCGGCACCGGCAATGTGGCGGCCGGCATGCTCAGCATGAGCCTTGGCACCTCCGGCACGCTGTTCACCTGCGCGGATCGCCCGGTGGTGGATGCCAATGCCGGCTGGGCCGCGTTCTGCTCTTCCACCGGCGGCTGGCTGCCACTGGTCTGCACGATGAACTGCACGGTTGCCACCGAGAACGTGGCGCGTGCCTTCGGCTTCAGCACCCGCGATGGCGACGCGCTGCTGGCCGGCACAAGGCCCGGCGCCGACGGGCTGACCATGCTGCCCTTCTTCAACGGCGAGCGCACCCCGGACCTGCCGCAGGCACGTGCCAGTCTCCACGGCATGGACTTCGACAATTTCACGCGCGGCAATGCCTACCGCGCCGCGATGGAAGGCGCGACCTTCGCGCTGCGCCATGGCTTCGATGCACTGTGCGCGAACGGCCTGTGCTTGGACGCCATCCGCCTCACCGGTGGCGGCAGCCACAGCGCGGCGTGGCGGCAGATGGTGGCCGATGTGTTCGGACTGCCGGTGGCAGTGCCGGCGCAGGCCGAGGGCGCCGCATTCGGCGCCGCATTGCAGGCGCTGTGGGCCTGCACCACCGGCGGCACCGCGGCCGAACTCAGCGCCCTCGCCCGCGAGCACGTGCAGATGGCGCCGGGCCTGGGCGCGCAGCCACAACCGGCCGCAGCGGACGCCTACCGCGGCAGCTACCAGCAGTTCCTGCGCCACCTGGACACGGCCAAATCGCTATATTCGGCGCGGCCGGCTGGCGCCGGCTGACCGCTTTTCCAACCCCAATAAAGTCAACGCACAGGATCGCCAGTCTCATGAGTTCCCCCTTCATCGGCAAACGCGAATACTTCCCCGGCATCGGCAGGATCGGCTTCGAGGGCCGCGGTTCGGACAATCCGCTGGCCTTCAAGGTGTACGACGCCGGCAAGCGCATCGGCGACAAGACCATGGCCGAGCACCTGCGCTTCGCGGTGTGCTACTGGCACACCTTCACCAATGCCGGCCACGATCCCTTCGGCCCGGGCACGCGCCGCTTCCCCTGGGAAGCCGGCTCGCCGATGGCCACCGCCGAGGCACGCGTGGATGCGGCCTTCGAGTTCTTCACCAAGATCGGCGTGCCCTACTACTGTTTCCACGACATCGACCTGGCGCCGGATGCGGAAGACATCGGCCAGTACGAGAAGAACCTGCAGCACATGGTGAAGCTCGCGAAGGAGCGGCAGGCCGCCACCGGCGTGAAGCTCCTGTGGGGCACCGCCAACCTGTTCTCGCATCCGCGCTACATGAATGGCGCAGCCACCAACCCGGACTTCGACGTGGTGGCACGCGCCGCCGTGCAGGTGAAGAACGCGCTGGATGCCACCGTGGCACTGGGCGGCGAGCACTATGTGTTCTGGGGCGGCCGCGAAGGCTATGCCTCGCTGGTGAACACCGACATGAAGCGCGAGCTGGAGCACTTCGGACGCTTCCTCACCATGGCGCGCGACTACGGCCGCAGCATCGGCTTCAAGGGCTGCTTCTTCATCGAGCCCAAGCCGATGGAGCCCATGAAGCACCAGTACGATTTCGACA